>Ga0247841_10000024_pt1 | contig 406509 bp, 385 predicted proteins | sample LaCruzMarch2015__2_FD_192410 | JGI IMG/M metagenome (GOLD analysis project Ga0247841, IMG submission 192410) | Freshwater microbial communities from meromictic Lake La Cruz, Castile-La Mancha, Spain - LaCruzMarch2015_18m | ecosystem: Environmental > Aquatic > Freshwater > Lake | place: Spain... | reverse complement strand
GTCGCCCCACCCCACGGGTGTCTGTCGACAGGTCGGCACGCGCAGTTGGTACCTTGAAAACTAGACAGTGAAGAGAACGGGTTGAAAGACACACAAGGTGTGTTTTTTACCCGACAAGGAATGTCTCTTAGGTTTCGTACAAGACAATCCCTGTCATTCCTTTGTACTTGTTCTTCCTTCGGGAAGACAAATCATACAAACACAGATTTTCGAAGAGTTCGATCCTGGCTCAGAATGAACGCTGGCGGCGTGCTTTACACATGCAAGTCGAGCGGAGTCAGACCCAAGGGGCAACCCGAGGGACTGGCTCAGCGGCAAACGGGTGAGTAATGGACAGGTAACGTACCCCCTAGACGTGGATAGCTCATCGAAAGATGAGATAATACGCGATAATGTTGCAGGGCGATGGCTCTGCAAAGAAAGCGGGCGCAAGCTCGCGCTTCCGGATCGGCCTGTCTCCTATCAGCTTGTTGGTGGGGTAAGAGCCTACCAAGGCGATGACGGGTAGCTGGTCTTAGAGGATGGTCAGCCACATTGGAACTGCGACACGGTCCAGACTCCTACGGGAGGCAGCAGTGGGGAATCATGGTCAATGGGCGAAAGCCTGAACCTGCGACGCCGCGTGAGTGATGAAGGTCGTAAGATCGTAAAACTCTTTTCAGGGACATTAAAGCTCCGGCCCTAAGACGGCCTGGAGTCTGACTCTCCCTGGAATAAGCCCCAGCCAACTACGTGCCAGCAGCTGCGGTAATACGTAGGGGGCGAGCGTTATTCGGAATTACTGGGTGTAAAGGGTATGTAGGCGGCCTCACAAGTCGCGTGTCAAAGTCCAGCGCTCAACGCTGGGTTCGCACGTGATACTGTCTGGCTTGAGGACTGGAGAGGTGAGCGGAATTCCCGGTGTAGTGGTAAAATACGTAGATATCGGGAGGAACACCAGCGGCGTAGGCGGCTCACTAGACAGTTTCTGACGCTAAGATACGAAAGCGTGGGGAGCAAACAGGATTAGATACCCTGGTAGTCCACGCCCTAAACGATGGATACTTGGTGTTGGGGGGTTACCTTCAGTGCCGGAGCTAACGCGTTAAGTATCCCACCTGGGGACTACGGCCGCAAGGCTAAAACTCAAAGGAATTGACGGGGGCCCGCACAAGCAGCGAGGTATGTGGTTTAATTCGACGCTACGCGAAGAACCTTACCTGGGCTTGACATGCTTGAGAAAGAGCCAAGAAACTGGCTCCCCCATGACCGCAAGGTCATGGCTCATCCACAGGTGCTGCATGGTTGTCGTCAGCTCGTGTCGTGAGATGTAAGGTTAAGTCCTTGAACGAGCGCAACCCCTGTCGCTAGTTGCTAACCAGCAATGGTGCACCCTAGCGATACTGCCAGCTAAAAGTTGGAGGAAGGAGGGGATGACGTCAAATCCTCATGGCCTTTATGTCCAGGGCTACACACATGCGACAATGGTCGGTACAACGGGTCGCAACACCGCGAGGTGAAGCCAATCTCTTAAAACCGACCTCAGTTCAGATTGCAGGCTGCAATTCGCCTACATGAAGATGGAGTTGCTAGTAACCGCGGGTCAGCATCACCGCGGTGAATATGTTCCCGGGCCTTGTACACACCGCCCGTCAAACCACCCGAGTCTGTTGCACCCGAAGTTGCCCGTTGGGTGACGAAGGTGTGGCCGGTAAGGAGGGTTAAGTCGTAACAAGGTAGGTGTACGAGAACGTGCGCCTGGATCACCTCCTTTCAAGGAGCATCGTCTTTTGACCGTTCCCCGCTCACTGTCTAGTTTTGAGGGTGCAAACGCACCTTCACGCGGTTTCTTCCTCCCGCACCTTGAAAACTGTACCGAGCCAATTACGTAAGAACGAGCAGTTGGTGGATGCCTTGGCGCACAGAGCCGATGAAGGACGCAGAAAGCCTGCGATAGTCCCCGGGGAGTTGCAATCAAACATTGATCCGGGGGTTTCCGAATGGGGCAACCCCTCCCACGCAGGTGGGAGACTCCTGTCTGAATCCATAGGGCAGGAGGGGGAATCGAGGGAAGTGAAACATCTCAGTACCTCGAAGAACAGAAAGCACAAGCGATTCCGTTAGTAGCGGCGAGCGAACCCGGAACAGCCTAAACCACCGTGACGCATAGCGTGCAGGCGTTGTCACGGCGGGGTTGGAGGACCGACCAGTCCAGGTTGCACCCTGGAGCGGGAGTGACAAATGCCCATGATAGTCGAACCCCCTGGAAAGAGGGGCCATAGCGGGTGACAGCCCCGTAGGCGAAATCATGGACACTCCCGGGACGGTTCCTGAGTACCGCGGGACACGAGAAATCTTGTGGGAAGCTACCACGACCATGTGGTAAGGCTAAATACTCTGGCGACCGATAGTGAACTAGTACCGCGAGGGAAAGGTGAAAAGAACCCCGGAAGGGGAGTGAAAGAGAATCTGAAACCAATTGCTTACGAGCGGTAGGAGCCCTATGTGACGCAAGTCACAGGGTGACTGCATGCCTATTGAAGAATGAGCCGACGAGTTATTGCAACTAGCGAGGTTAAGGGAGATCCCCGGAGCCGCAGCGAAAGCGAGTGTGAACAGCGCGTTAGTTAGTTGCAGTAGACCCGAAGCCGGGTGATCTACCCATGGACAGGTTGAAGGGGCGTTAACCCGCTCTGGAGGACCGAACACGTTAGGGGAAAAATCCTATGTGATGAGCTGTGGGTGGCGGAGAAATTCCAATCGAACCCGGGAATAGCTGGTTCTCTCCGAAATGCATTTAGGTGCAGCGGCAGGTAATTAGTGTGTGGGGGTAGAGCACTGAATGGACTAGGGGCCTCACCAGGTTTCCAAACCCAATCAAACTCCGAATACCGCATATCTGTATCCTGCTAGTGAGACTGTGGGTACTAAGATTCATAGTCAAAAGGGGAACAGCCCAGACCGTCAGCTAAGGTCCCTAAGATAAACTCAGTGCTAGAGAAGGATGTGGGGTTACTCAAACAGCCAGGAGGTTAGCTCAGAAGCAGCTATCCTTTAAAGAGTGCGTAACAGCTCACTGGTCGAGTGATCCTGCGCCGAAAATGTAGAGGGGCTAAGTTTATCACCGAAGCTGCGGATTTCGCCGCAAGGCGGAGTGGTAGGAGAGCGTCCGTGCTGCAGAGAAGGCATACCGTAAGGAGTGCTGGAGCGCCACGGAGTGAGAATGTCGGCTTAAGTAGCGCATAAACGAGTGAGAATCTCGTTCGCCGGAAATCTAAGGTTTCCTGGGGAAGGCTCGTCCTCCCAGGGTTAGTCGGTCCTAAGGCGAGGCCGAAAGGCGTAACTGATGGATGACGGGTTAATAGTCCCGTACTGTCATGCTTCGTTTGAAGGATGGGGTGGCACAGAAGGATAGGCTGTGCGCGACCGCTGGTAGTTCGCGTCTAATCAGCAAGGGTGGGGAGACCGGCAAAACCGTTTCCCCGTACGCCTGAGCTGTGATGGGGAGCCGCAAGGCGAAGCAGCTGTGTTCATGCTGGCAGGAAAAACCTCTCACGAGAAGTATGGCAACCGTACCGCAAACCAACACAGGTAGATCGGGAGTAGACTCCCAAGGCGTGCGAAAGAACCCTCTTTAAGGAACTCGGCAAAAAGGTCCCGTAACTTCGGAAGAAGGGATGCCTCCGCAAGGAGGCCACAGGAAATAGGCTCAAGCGACTGTTTAACAAAAACACAGGTCTCTGCTAAGTCGTAAGACGACGTATAGGGGCTGACGCCTGCCCGGTGCTGGAAGGTTACAGAGAGGAGTCAAGGGGATTCGTCCCCTGAAGCCCTGAACTTAAGCCCCAGTGAACGGCGGCCGTAACTATAACGGTCCTAAGGTAGCGAAATACCTTGTCGGGCAAGTTCCGACGCGCATGAATGGCGTAACGACTTGAGCGCTGTCTCAAAGAGGGATTCGGTGAAATAGCAGTGCCCGTACAGATGCGGGCTACGTGTGGCAGGACGGAAAGACCCCGTAGAGCTTTACTGTACTCTGATATTGAAGTTTGGTTGTGGCTGCACAGGATAGATGGGAGACTTGGAAGCTGGGGCTTCGGCCTCAGTGGAGTCGTCCTTGGGATACCATCCTTCTTCAACTAGACTTCTAACTCCTCGCCCTCAGCGGGCTGGAGGACAATGTCAGACGGGCAGTTTGACTGGGGCGGTCGCCTCCCAAAGAGTAACGGAGGCGCCCAAAGGTTCCCTCAGGCTGTTTGGAAATCAGCCATAGAGTGTAAAGGCATAAGGGAGCTTGACTGCAAGAGAGACATCTCGAGCAGACACGAAAGTGGGGCTTAGTGATCTGGTGGTTGCAGCATGGAATGGCCATCACTCAACGGATAAAAGCTACCTCGGGGATAACAGGCTTATCCTTCCCGAGAGTCCACATCGACGGGAGGGTTTGGCACCTCGATGTCGGCTCGTCCTATCCTGGAGCTGGAGCAGGTTCCAAGGGTCCGGCTGTTCGCCGGTTAAAAGGGCACGCGAGCTGGGTTCAGAACGTCGTAAGACAGTTCGGTCCTTATCCGCCACATGTATTAGAGATTTGACGAGATTTCCCGGTAGTACGAGAGGACCCCGGGAAGTCGACCGCTGGTGTACCAGTTGTCCCGCCAGGGGCACGGAGCTGGGTAGCTATGTCGACATTGGATAAGTGCTGAAGGCATATAAGCGCGAAGCCAACTCGAAGACGTGATCTCTCATCGTCGCAAGACGAGGTAGACCCCTGGTAGACTACCAGGTTGATAGGCTGGAGGTGTAAGCGCAGCAATGCGTTGAGCTGACCAGTACTAATAGGTCGGGGACGTAATTGGCTCGTACAGTTTTGAGGGTGCAGGCGCACTGCATTTCCTTCTTGTTTCTATTCGAGACATGACTCTGGTGGTCATAGCGTCGGGGAAACACCCGTTCCCATTCCGAACACGGAAGTTAAGCCCGACACGCCGATGGTACTCACGGGGAAGCCCGTTGGAAGAGTAGGTCGCTGCCAGGGTCATGTCTCTTTCCATTTCCCCCTTCCCATATCTCCGCCTTCACGGGGGCTATTCCATATCTGGGCTCCTGTCTGTCATTCCTGCGCGGGCACTTGACTTCTCGGTGATTGTCATAACAATACTGGTATGTTCTTTGTTGATTGACTGCTGGCGTGATTCTGATCGGTAGATCATGGACGATGTCTCGGGAGGGCATGGTGGAAACTGGATGAAGAAGCAGTTTGTACTGATTTCACCGGCAAGAGAAGAAATGGCGGAGCTGCCACTCGAATTGCGAGGTGAACTGTGGGAACTTGTCGGGTTTCTGGAAGAGAAGGGGACTCTTGCGTTTCCCCAGGGACGTATTGTCGATGAGGAGAAACGAATCTTCGAGATTCGAGGACACGATGACGGCCAACAGGCACGTATCCTATACTATTACTGGAACGGGGGCAACTTGATCTATGGTCTTGTTGTCTTTGTCAAGAAGACGAAAGAGACGCCACTTAAGGAGATCAACCTGGCACGCAAGAGGTTGGTGCAGGTCAAGCAGGGGATGTGGAGGTAAGGAGAGATGAGTACTAATACTGCGAGGAGGAAAGCAGCAAGCGCGCCTCTCGTTTCCAGAGAGGTCATCGAGGCTAGCGAGCGTCTACGCAGGGAGACGAAAGAGGCTATTGCCGCTGATCCAGTTCTCTCTGTCAAGATGCAGGCTGTGCGGGAAGAGGCGGAAATCGCACTTCGTTTGGCGAAAGCAAGGAAGGACTGTGGCCTTACTCAGGCCGATCTTGCAGCCAGAATGGGGCGTACTCAACCACAGATTGCTCGCATGGAGCGGGAAGGATACCTTGGTAGCATTCGTTCACTCGCTCAATTCGCTGCAGCATGTGGGAAAAAGCTTACGGTAAAGCTGGAGTAGCACGCCAATTGACGTCAGCAATACGATAAGCTGCTGCCTGTAGCCAAGCAGATAAACACAATCGCCATGCACTTGTAGCACGCATGGTGATTGTTGCTCTTTGGCTTGACGGCCGGGGGGGGAAACGGAACCGTCCCGAAATGTTACAGCGAGGTACCGCTCCTTGCCTCTCCTCCATCCTTCCCGCGCCCCTGTCCGTCATTCCCCCCCCGAGTATTTCTGTCCAATACGAGGGGCACCTTCGGCGTAGGCGGGAATCCAGTCCTGCCCCCGTCGCAGCATGTTACAACAACTACGACTGTCCCCTGTTACAACAACAACTACGACTGTCCCCTGTTACACCCTGTTACACCCGGGCATGTTACAACAACTACGACTGTCCCCTGTTACACCCTGTTACAGCGTCACGGCGCGCGGGTCTTGCATTTTGCGTCCCGTCGTCCAGACTATGTACAGTTAGTGGCGGTGTGTGCTATACTGGCCCACGACTGGAAGTCGCATGCAGCGTTCAGGGATCGTATGGCGTTGTTCTGAGCGCACAAGGAGTGCAGAGAGGATGGATTGGCTGTGACGGGCTTGCTGGGCGCAGTTCCCGAGGTGGTGTTTCTTGTCGTCTGCTTCATCGCCGGAACCTTCATGGGGAGTTTCGTCGGCGTCCTCACCTATCGCATACCACGCGATGAACAGTGGGTCAAAGGGCATTCCATCTGCCCAACCTGCGGTCACCAGCTGGGCGTCCTCGACTTGGTCCCGGTGTGGAGCTATGTGGTTCTGCGCGGGCGTTGCCGATATTGTCATGCGGCGATCGGAGCCCGGTACCTCTGGACCGAGGTGTGTACCGGCCTGTTGTTTGTCGGTCTGGGCTGGGGTCTGGGGTGGAGTGTCGATGCCCTCAAGTTCGCCATCATGACGGTCCTTGCGCTGGCGGTCGGCATCATCGACTTCGAAACAGGCCTCGTGCCTGACGCGGTCGTCTTGCCAGGGACCGTCATCGGTCTGGTCTTCGGCGCGGTTGCCGGATGGCATGGGTTGCTTGGAGCTGCAGGTGGAGCGGCAATCGGTGCGGCTCTGTTCGCGCTGATCATCCTGTTCTCGAGAGGCGGCATGGGATGGGGTGATGCGACCCTGGGACTTATGCTCGGCGCGTTTCTTGGTTGGCGGCTGGCTGTTGTTTTTTTGCTGCTGGCCTTTATTATAGGAGCGACCGCTGGTATCATTCTCATGGTATTCTTCAAGAAGAAGGGAAAGGACTCGATGCCCTTCGGTCCCGCTATGGCGGTGGGGGCATATGTCGCGGCTGTTGCAGGGAATGATCTGATCACCTGGTATCTGACAACCATGTTCCGCAGGTAGAAGTCTGACGGTCGAGCGCACAAGGAGGCAACCTGTGTTTGGGCTAGCGAACAAGGCAACACCGATCATTGGAGTAGATATTGGGTCGAGCACGATCAAGGTGGCTCAGTTCAAGCGAGACAAGAATGGACTGAGTCTGGTCAACTTCGGCGTTGTTCCAACGCCCGAGGGATCTATCGAAGAGGGAAAGATCGCCAAGGGCGACATTATCAGTGAAGCGCTCGGCTCTCTGCTCTCACTGCATTCGTTTGTGGGCAAGCGCGTGTCGGCTTCGGTCTCCGGTCAGCTGGTGACGGTCAAGCAGGTCACCGTGGATGAGATCCCCCGCCAGCCCCTGGGCGACATCGTCAAGTGGGAAATGGAGAAGCACATCTCCTATCCCATCGAGGAGGCGGTATTCGACTACCAGGTGCTGTCTCGGTCTCAGACGGACGATGGTGGCGTCAAGGCAAACTGCCTGGTCGCCGCCGCTCCCCTGGACATCGTCAATGGCCTCATGGGCGTCATCCGCAAGACGCAGCTGGAGCCGGTGTTCATCGAGGTGGAACCCTTCGCCGAGTTGCGCCTGGTGGACTACATCTCCTACAAGCGGCCCGATCTGGACGCAAAGACGATCGTCATGGTGAATATCGGGTCGACGATCACGTCCATCAACGTCGCGGACCAGTCCATGATCCGGCTTACGCGTATGATCCCGTTCGGAGGTGCGCGGATTTCGCAGGCGATCGCATCAGCTCTGGGCATCAATACGGAGCGTGCAGAAGAGCTGAAGCAGGAGTCCGTCAACGTTGACCCGGATGCCAATCTCCCAGCCGGCTCGGAGGCGGAACGCGCCACGTCGGCAGCCCTGCCCATCATCGACGAGCTGGTCCTCGAGATCCGTCGGTCCCTCAACTACTATACGACACGCTTCGAAAGCGACCGTCCCCTGCACCTGATCCTGTCGGGCGGTACGGCCAATCTCAAGGGTGTCGCGGACTATATCGAGTTGTCGACCGGTTTCACGGTCGAGTTGAACCGTCTTCTGCTCGACGTTGCCAAGTACGACCCAAGCATGTTTGCCGAATCCTATCTCAATGAGATGGCTCCCATGTTCAGTGTGGCTACCGGCCTTTCGCTTCGTGAGTTTGAGGCCGCGGCTGTCAGAAAGCGCTCCGGGCGGCACCAAGCCAAGCCTGTTCCAATCGGCGAAAGCCTTCTGACGTATCGCCCTGGTTCGGAGGGACTCTGATGATTACCATTAATCTCGTTCCACACGCACGGAGGCGGAGACAGACACGCCTCAATCACGAGGACAAGACGCTCATCTTCGTCGTGGTTGCGGTCATGCTCGTGCTCGCCGCATCCTATGGCTATGCCAGGTGGACCGTCGTGCAAACGACAAACGATCTGGCCGATCTGAATGCCGAGATTGCCGCTCTCGGCGGCGAGCAGAGACTGCTCGACCTCAACAGGTCGCTCGCCCAGCGATCGCTGGCGATGGAAACGAACCTCACTGAAGCGGTGCAGCTGCAGGTCAATACGAACCAGCTCCTGGACGACCTTGCGAAGGACCTTCCCAAGGCATGCATCGTGACCCAGACGGACATCACGGCCATTCCGGGGACCGTCGTACTTACGGTCGACAGCAGTCAGTTTGTCGATCTGGTGCGCTTCTTCAATGCGCTCAGCGCTGACCCGAAGTTCAAGGACGTGCACATCGACGGCTACCAGATTCCGTATGCTACTGGCACGGTGGTCCAGGGGCCACAGCCGAAAGCGACCATGAACTTGACGTTGACATGGGTGGGAGGAGGCAAGAATGGGTAGGAACATTCCAGTCAAACTTGTCGTCGTGATCCTTCTGCTCGGCATCATCTGTTTCTTCTACTACCGCTACGGGCTCAGCCCTCAGCTGGTCCAGCTGCGGGACCTGCGCGATCAGGTCACGCAGGCTGACGCGAAGCTGTCCACGGTCAAGGAGGTCCAGCGGCTGCACGATGCATTCGTGAGGCAGAACGAGTCCTATTCGGTCTGGATCGACCAGCTTGCACAGGTCACGCCCGTGCTGTTCGACCAGCGTGAGCACACACGCTTCCTGCTCGACCTTCAGGCGGTGGGCAAGGCCAGCGGCATCATGTATACCGGCATCCAGGTTTCGGATGCCTCCATGGGTCAGGGTGGCGCTGCCGCTCAGCCCGCGGAGGTGAAGCTTGCCAAGACCGTCGGTGTCACGATGAATTTCACTGCCAAGGATTACGCGACGGTGCGACGGTTTGAGGAAACGTTCCGCACGAAGTTCAAGTATGTCATGGTCTCCTCGAATCTGACGGTCTCGCACGGCACCCTTGCACTGACCGGTCAGGCCAACCCGTATACCTGCTCCATGACGGCGTGGATGGTCCTGAGCCCTGACGCGACAATTGTCGGCGCGCCGGCTCCTGTAGCGCCGGCTCCTCAGCCGGAAGAGCTGCAATAGGAGGCGTGTGATGGCACAGAAAGCAGTAGCAAAGACCAAGGTTCAGTCGGTTCCGGCGGGCAAGAAGGTTGCGCCCCGTCCGCGGAAGCAGCCCAGAGTCAAGATTTCTGCAGGGACTTGGATCTTCATCGTGGTCTTGCTGGCTAGTTTCTCCGTCTGGAATTTCTACTTCCTGCCTCGCATGGGGTTGACGGATATCACCCCCCCCTCCGCCTCAGGTATTCCAGGTGGCTCAGCACGTGAACCTGGATGTCGTCAACACCCAGCTCAAGGCGAGGAAGACGTTCCTGACCGTGGCCACTCAGCCGATCCCCGGCGAGACAGGCAAGACCAATCCCTTCGAATAGACACAGGCTTCCAGGACACGCAGGATGGAAAACTCGTACTACGAACATAGGGTCGAACTGCTGCAAGAGCGCATGTCGGGCGCGAACGTGGACGCCTTCTTCACGCTTGCAGCTCCCAGCATGCGGTATTTGACCGGTTTCACGGGCGAAGAGGGGTACCTCCTCGCACTTCAGGGTGCCATGCACCTTGTCGTCGACGGACGGTTCACCACCCAGGCGCGTGAAGAGTGCCCATGGATGGACATCATCGAATACACGGGGCACTTTAGCAGATGGATCGCGAACCTGCTCGTCGCGGGCCATGCCCATTGGCTCGGGTTCGAGAAGGAGCGCGTTTTCTTCGCCCAGGCGGAACAGATGCGCGCCGCGTTCCCCTCGGTGACCATGGTACCGACCGAGGGTGTGGTCGAAGGCATGCGCATCGTCAAGGACAGCCGCGAGCTGGACATGATGCGCGTTGCGGGGCGTGTCGCGGACAAGGCGTTCGACGCGATGATTGGCCAGCTGAAGGCGGGCATGACCGAAAACGAGGTGGCCGCTCTGCTGGAATTTGAAATGCGCAAGGCGGGCGCCCAAGGCACAAGTTTCCCGACGATCGTAGGATCGGGCACTCGTGGGGCGCTCCCGCACGGGGTCGCTTCCAGCAAGGCCATCCAGAGCGGCGAGGTCATCGTCATCGACTTCGGGGTCAGCTACGAGGGGTACATGAGCGATTGCACCAGGACCGTGGCGCTCGGCGAACAGTCGACCGACGTCATGGACGTCTATGCAAACCTGCGTGGAGCACAGCAGCTGGGTCTCGACTGCATCAAGGCAGGCGTGAGTTCACGTTCTGTCGACAGCGCCGTGAGAGACAAGCTCGGTGAGTGTGGGCTGGCGCAGTACTTCACCCATGGCCTGGGGCATGGGGTGGGGCTCGAGATTCATGAGGCGCCTCGTCTTTCCCAGGGGACCGACACCGTGCTGGAACCGGGACAGGTCGTTACCTGTGAACCCGGTGTCTACCTTCCTGGACGCTACGGCATGCGCATCGAGGATTCGGTCATCGTGACGGCGACTGGGTTCGAGTCATTGACCGGGCTGCCGAAGGAGCTGGTTCTCCCCTGACTGCCGCACAGTGTGGCGGTGCAGAGGGCGTGAACGCTTGACGCGACGCTCGTTGGCATGTACAATAGCCGCGGTTGACAGCCTGGTACCAGGAGGTTAGACGTTGATTTCTGCCAATGAATTGCGCACGGGTGTCACGTTTGAGATAGATGGTCAGGCGTTTGCCGTCATTCAGTTCACCCACATCAAGCCCGGCAAGGGCTCCCCGTTTGTCCGCCTCAAAATGAAGAACCTCATGACCGGCAACGTCGTCGAGCAGACCTTCCGTCCGGACGAGAAGGTCAAGAGCGCATATCTCGAGCACAGAAAGATGCAGTATCTCTATGACGTCGACGGCGTCTACACGTTCATGGACTCCGTGACCTACGAGCAGATCGGTCTGACCAAAGGGGACCTTGGTGACGGCGCCAACTACCTTATCGAGAACATCGTGGTCGACGTCGTGTACTTCCTCGAGAAGCCGGTCAGCGTCGAGCTGCCCACGTTCATCGAGGCGACCATCACACACACCGAGCCGGGTATCAAGGGCGATACCGCTACGGGCGCCAACAAGACTGCGGAAATCGAGACGGGGTTCACGCTCCTGGTGCCGCTGTTCGTCAATGAAGGCGACAAGGTCCGCATCGACACGCGCAGCGGAGACTACCTCGAGAGGGTGAAGTAAGCACATGGACAAAGTCCTCATCACTGACGCTGCATTGGAGTCTCTCATCGTCCACGCCTGTCTGTCTGTCGATGGCGTGGAATCGATGTGGAAGGGTCTCAAGGAGCACTTTCCGTTCTGGGACCGCGAGGGTCGAGAGCCTCATGGCGTGAGCATCACGCGAAGTGGCCTTGAGCTGACGCTCGACGTGTTCATCGTCGGACGATTCGGGGCGGACCTTCGCAAGCTTGCCGGCAGTGTGCGGAGCGCTGTCGCCAAGGAAGTTGAAGCCTCCACTCCGTACCACATGCAGGAGGTCAACGTCCATATCGCCGACGTGCGGGCCTGACGCATGGCGACGATTCAGGGAGTTCAGAACCGGCGGCGCTCGCGCGAGATAGCGCTGCAGGTCCTGTACAGTCTGGCGCAGGGCAACGTCTCATATGACCAGACGTTCGACCTGTATACTCATGAGGCTCCGCTCGTGCAGGCGTACGCGCTCAAGCTCATCCAGGGAGTCCAGGCTCATGAGGAGGCCATTCTGGCCGAAGTGGGCTCACACACGCAGAACTGGGGCATCGACAGGGTCGCTGTCGTGGACCGTGTGATTCTTTCGATCGCTGTTTTTGAGATGAAGTATGGCAAGCCCCCGATCAAGACCGCCATCGCAGCCAATGAGGCTGTTGAACTGGCCAAAGAATTCGGCGGCGCCGAATCCGGGAGCTTCGTGAACGGCGTCCTGCGTGGTGTCGGAGGCGCGGGAGACTGACCGAACGGGTGCCCATGAAGAACCTGGTGGCGGACGTGTCCGGCAGAGTGCAGGGAGTCGGGTTTCGACACTTCGTGGAGCAGATGGGAGTTCAGCTCGAGATCGACGCCAGAGCCGAGAACATGGACGACGGTACTGTGCATGTTGTCGCATCGGGCGACGAACAGCGGCTCTTGCGCCTGGTGGAATTGCTCAGGCAAGGGAGCCGCTACTCATCTGTCGACCACGTTGACTACACGATCATGGATGGCTGCGGGTAGAAAGAAGGGAGCTGACATGGACATCAGGGACCGTCTCAACGAGGAAGCGCACTACATCGACGGAGTGCTGGCTGAGTGCCTTGCTCCGCTGCAGGAGTCTGTCATGCATGCGGCGATGTCCTATGCGCTGCTCTCGCCAGGCAAGCGTGTGCGGCCTGCTCTGTGCCTTGCCGTCTATGAGGCCTGTACCCGCGACAGGGAGCGTATCAAGCCGGTCCTCGCCGCCATCGAAATGGTACACGCATACTCCATCATTCAGGATGACCTGCCATCGATGGATAACAGCGACCTGCGGCGCGGCAAGCCGACGACGCACAAGGTCCACGGCGACGACATGGCGCTCCTGGCTTCCGACGCATTGCTGACCCTCGCATTCGAGGAGCTTTCGTCCGCCCAGATGGTGGGCGCCTTCGGCGCCGAACGGTGCCTTGAGGCGATACGCACGATGGCCGCCCTGGTGGGGGCAGAGGGCCTCGTCGGCGGGCAGGCGATGGACGTCATCACCTCCAGCGACGAACGCGTCGAGCTGGGCACGATCGAGTACATCCACAAGAACAAGACTGCCGCACTCATTCAGGCTTCCGTCCTGCTTGGGGGCATCTTCGGCTGTGCCAGCGAGGCTGACATGGGCAGACTGCGCGCGTTTGGTGAGAGCTTTGGCATGGCGTATCAGATCGTGGACGATATCGCGGACGCCAGTGCGACCGAAGCGCAGACCGGCAAGACCGCGGGCCAGGACGTCAAGAACAGGAAGGCGACCTACGTGACCGCGCTGGGGCTCGCTGAGGCAAGGGAGAGGGCATTGCAGTACCTTGCGCAGGCTCGTGAGTCCGCAGTGGCGCTGGACAGCGGGGGAGACTTCCTGACGGGCCTCGTCGACCTTCTTGCGGAAAAGGCTCGGCATTGATCCTCGAGCACGTCGCCTCGCCGGCTGACATCCGTGGGTTTGACGCCGCCGAGCTCCGGGCACTGGCGGCCGAATGCAGGCAGGTCATTCTGGACACGTGTTCGACCAACGGCGGGCACCTTGCGTCGAACTTGGGAGCCGTCGAGCTGACGATCGCGCTCCACGTGACACTGGATACGCCGACCGACCAGCTGGTCTGGGACGTCGGACACCAGTGCTACACGCACAAGCTTCTCACCGGCCGCTACGCGTCGTTCGGCACGCTCCGCCAATGCGGGGGGATCAGCGGGTTCGTGAATCCCAGTGAGTCCCCATATGACACCTTCCTGGCCGGACATGCCTCGACGTCGCTTTCCATAGCGGCAGGCCTCGTTGCGGCGCGGCACCTGGATGGGGGAAACCAGCGCGTGGTTGCCGTCATCGGTGACGGGGCCTTGTCCGGCGGGATGGCCCTGGAAGCGCTCAACAACCTCGGACGGGCGCACGGCCAGTGTCTCGTGATCCTCAACCACAACGACATGTCCATTTCCCGTTCGGTAGGAGGCATGGCGCAGGCACTGAACCGTTTGAGGACGCGTACATGGTACCTGCGCGCTCGCGAGTCTCCTCTGGTAGGACGAGGGCTTCGCTGGCTGAGGACCCTGCTCAAGCGGCTGTACCTGCCCACGATCTTCTTCGAGGAGCTGGGTTTCCGGTATTTCGGGGTCGTCGATGGCCATGACATCCGTAAACTCATGGAAGCGATCGACATGGTCAAGGATATCCAGCAACCTGTCGTCCTGCAGGTCGTGACCGTCAAGGGCAAGGGATACGAGCTGGCTGAACGTCAGCCGTCACAATTCCATGGCGTCGTGCCGTTCCTCATCGACAATGGGCTGAGCAAGCTGGAGAAGCCCATGCCGACCTACTCCGAAGTATTTGGCGAGACGCTGATACGGCTCGCGGAGACAGACCCCCGCATCGTCGCCATTACTGCTGCGATGATGGATGGCACCGGTCTTGCCGAGTTTGCCAGGCGGTTTCCCGACCGCTGCTACGATGTGGGCATCGCCGAGCAGCATGCTGTCGGCATGGCGGCGTCGCTGGCCAGCCGAGGGTACAAGCCGTACGTCGCCATCTACTCGACGTTCCTTCAGCGGGCGTACGACCAGATCGTCCACGATGTCGGCATCGGCGGTCTGCCCGTGCGATTCGCGATCGACCGGGCTGGACTGGTCAGCGACGACGGGCCGACCCATCAGGGCGTCTTCGACGTCGGCTTTCTGAAGAGCGTTCCCGGCATGACCGTGTGTTCCCCGGGCGACCGGGCTGACCTGGTGCGCATGCTCGAACTCTCCACCACGGCTACAGGGCCGTTTGCCATCCGGTATCCCAAGGACGTCGCCTATGACCTGGGTGAGCAGCTTGGCGAGCGGTCCCCCATGACTCCCGGGACGGGCGTCATCGTCGCGGACGGGAGCGATGTTGCCATTGTTTCGCTGGGGCCGGTTCTCCGGTCGGGGCTGGAAGCCCGGAAGATCCTTGCAAGCGATGGCGTCCGGGCGTGTGTTGTGGACCTCCGTTTTGCCCAGCCGCTGGACACTGGTCTCCTCACGCGACTCGCCGGCACCTGTCGGGCAGTGTTGCTCGCTGAAGAGACGACGCGTTCCACGGGCGTCTACGACGCAGTCGTCGAAGCGCTCGCACGTTCCGGTATGAGCATTGCGCGCATCGGGCGATGTGGTGTTCCCGACGCGTTCCCTGCCCAGGACAAGCGGGCGCACCTGTTGAGCAGCTATCAACTCGATGCCGAGGGGCTGGCGCGTGCGGCTCATGCCCTGCTGGCCGGGGTAGACGGGCGGTAGCGGCTTGAAGCCTCGCACATCCGTCGTACACTGTACAGCGTGATGAAGAGCATCGTCTATTGCCGCGGGGACTCGAAGGACGCGCGTGAACTTGAGCGCGAGATTCGGCCGTATCTGACTGGCAAGGGGGTTGAGGTCGTCAGCGTGACCTCGAAGGATGACCTGTCCACCATCCCGCGGGGAGACGCGGACGGTTCCTTCATTCTGAGCCTGGGTGGCGACGGGACCTTCCTGCGCGCCGCGCGGCTGAGCACTCAGCTGGGGTTGCCCATCCTCGGCATCAACCTGGGTTCTCTCGGCTTCCTCACGGACGTCGAGGAGAACGAGGTCTATGCCTCGCTTGACGCTGTCCTCGCGCACACCTACACTGTGGAGCGCCGCCTGGTCCTCGAGGCCCGCGTCGTGCGCGAGGGCCTGGAAATCCTGACGACGACGGCCGTCAACGACGTTCTGGTGGTCCGGGAGCTGACGGGCAAGATCCTCTCGTTCGAAGTCTTCGTCGGCGGCGTGCGCGCAGGACAGATCACGGCAGACGGTATCATGGCCTGCACACCCACTGGTTCGACAGGGTACTCCCTGTCCGCCGGCGGCCCTATCGTGGACCCCACCGTCGAAGCACTTGTGCTCACCGCCCTTTCGCCGCACGACTTCACCTCGAGGCCTCTGGTCGTATCGGCCAGCAGTGAGATCACCATCAAGGTGAAGCCGTCGCGAGACAAGGCGGCCTTCATGCGTGACGGAGAGCGTGTCGGCGACATCCACAGCTTTGACACGGTGTACGTGAAGAGATGCCCCCAGGATGTGGCGATCATCCGGCTGCGCGAGAAGAATTTCTACAAGGTCCTCGGCGCCAAGTTCCACTGGGGCTGCTGACGATGCTGCTGGAACTGGACATCCACAATCTGGCTATCGCGCACGACGTTCACGTGTCCTTCGGCGACGGGTTGAATGCCATCACCGGCGAGACGGGCGCGGGCAAGTCTGTCCTCGTGCGGGCGATCAGCGCCGTGCTGGGGGGCAAGCTGACCAGCGACTTCATCAGCGCAGGGGCGGACAGCCTGCGACTGGATGCGGAGTTCGCGCTTCCGCGCGCCTGTTCCCTGCGGGACATGCTGGGGGACCTCGTGACAGACGACGATACGACCGTCGTGGCAACCCGCGAAGTGGACCGGACCGGCAGGCACAAGTATCGCATCAACGGCCGCATCGTGCCCATCAGTACGCTTCGACTGCTCGGCGAGAACCTTGTGGACGTCCATGGACAGCACGAGCCACAGTCGCTGCTGGTACGAGAGAACCACATCCAGCTTCTGGACTCCTTTCTGGGGTCTGATACCGAGTCTGCGCGGGAGCTCTTCGGTACGAGACTCGCCGAACTGCGTGCCGCGCGCCGTGAACTGGAGCTGATGGAAACACGCAGGGCAGAATGGGACAGTGAGACCAGCTATCTGGAGTTCGCGTCGGAAGAGCTCGAGCGTGCACTGCTGAAGGTGGGGGAGGACAGCCTGCTCATCGCAGAACAGCGGCTGCTGGAGAACGTCCGTGAGCTGCAAGAGCAATTGGGCCAGGCGTCGGGCGCTCTTGTCGGAGACGAATCCCGGGACACCGAAGGGATCGTGCGGCAGGTCGGCAGACTGCACCATACCATCGATGCCCTGTGTTCGATCGACCCTCGGCTGAATGATATGGCATCCCTGCTGGACGGGGCACAGGCGAGTCTCAAGGAAGCCGGGTCCGCACTGGACGACTATCTCAGCAGGCTTGAGCTGGATGATGCGCGACTGGCGCAGGTGACGGAGCGGCTGGACGCTATCGCCAGACTCGAGGAGAAGTATCACAAGGACCTCGGTGGTCTGCTCACGTTTCAGATGGAGATCGACCGCAAGCTGCATGAACGCCACGGGCGGGCGGGCGACGAGGCCGGCCTGCGTGGCCACATCACGCAACTGGAAACCGAGCTGTCGACCCTCGGAGCGTCACTCACGGCGCAGCGCAAGCAGGGTGGCCCGGTCCTCGCACGCAAGGTCGAAGAACAGCTGGGCGAGCTGGCCATGTCCAATGCCCGGTTCGTCTGTTCCATCGAGCAGAGCGTCGACGAGCAGGGCATCGCTGTCGGGGATGAGCGGTTCAAGGCGTCTGAGACGGGTCTGGACGTGGTGGAGTTCCTCATTGCTCCCAATCCCGGGGAGGGACTGCGTCCCCTCAGGGAGATCGCATCCGGCGGAGAGCTTTCGCGCGTCATGCTTGCGCTCAAGACGGTATTCGCCGAGACTGATCACATTCCTACCATGGTATTCGACGAGGTGGATGCCGGCATTGGTGGCGAGACCGGGCTTGCAGTTGCCGGGAAACTCAGCAGCCTCGGGATGCATCGCCAGGTCATCGTCATTACCCATCTGCCAACCATTGCTGCCAGGGCTGGAACACACCTCGTCATCTCCAAGGAGCAGAGCGAGGATGCCACCACGGTGGCAGTGCGCCGCGTCATGGGCGAGGAGCGCGTCCGTGAGCTGGCGCGGATGGTGTCGGGCGACCAGGTGTCCGAAGTGGCTCTGGCCAACGCCCGCGAGTTTCTGTTTCCCTAGTCATTCATCCAGGAGGTGCCCCTTTGATTCTTGTGATCAATCCTGGTTCTACGTCGACAAAAGTTGCCCTGTACGAGGGATCCAAGCTCGTCGCGCAGGAATCGCTTGACCATTCAGCCACCGAACTGGCGTCCTTCGGCCGGATTTCGGACCAGCTGGACATGCGTGTACAGACTGTGGCGGAGTTTCTGGCGCGTCACGGTGTCCTGGCAGAACGACTGGAAGCCGTCATGGCACGAGGCGGTGTCCTGCATCCCGTATCCGCGGGCATCTATGGCGTCAATGCCCGCATGCTGCGCGACTGCTTCGAAGCCCGCATTGCGCAGCACGCGTCCAATCTTGGGGCGTTGATCGCTCATCATCTGGTGGAAGATACCGATATCCCCTGCTATATCGCGGACCCCGTGTCAGTCGACGAGTTTGAAGACGTCGCCCGCATCTCCGGTCTCAAGGAACTTCCGCGGCGGTCCCTGGGCCATGCGCTCAATATCCGGAAGGTTGCCTACAACACCGCGAAGGCTCATGGCAAGGCATTGAACGAGATGAACATGATCGTGGCACACCTCGGCGGAGGCATCTCCGTCGCACCACTTCGTCACGGACGCATGGTGGACGTCAACAACGCCAACGAGCAGGGCCCCTATTCCCCCGAACGCGCCGGGTTGGTCCCCGCGGTCTCGCTGGTGCGCCTGTGCTTCGAGCAAGGGGCGACCGAAGCTGAGGTCGTCAAGCGGTTGACGCGCACGGGTGGGCTCGTGTCGTACCTCGGTACGAACGACGCACGGGAGGCCCAGCGCCGCGCCGACGGGGGAGACGCCGGGGCAGCGCTCGTCCTTGAAGGTATGGCTTATCAGATCGCCAAGGAGATCGGTGCCATGGCCACCGTGCTGGAGGGCGACGTCGACGTGATCGTGCTGACCGGCGGGCTGGCACACAACGAGGCCGTCGTACGATGGGTGACCGAGAGGGTCGGCTTTATCGCTCCGGTCGAAGTTGTGCCGGGTGAGAACGAGCTGGAGGCTCTCAACGACGCGTATCTGCGACTCAGACAAGGTATCGAGACGGAACAAGTATACGACTAGGGAGGACTCATGGAGATCAGGACGTTCGCTGAGCTGCTTGAAGTGGCGAAGAAGCGCGGCCGCAGGAAGCTGGCGGTTGCGTTTCCTGAAGAGGTCTCACTGCACGCCGCCATTCTGGCTCAGCAGGCCGGGATAGCTGCGCCGGTTCTTGTAGGTCCGCCCGACCGCATAGCTGCGCTGCTGGAGCAAGCTGGGGTGTCCGCCGGCGACTATGAAGTCGTCGCGGCCGGCGACGCGGTGCAGGCGTGCAGGATTGCCGTGCAGCTGGCGCATGATGACCAGGTGGATGTCCTTCTCAAGGGCGGTGTGCAGACAGCGCAGCTGCTTCATGCCGTACTGGACAAGGACACGGGTATCCGTGCGAGCAAGGTGATGTCCGAGTGCACGATCTATGAGGATACGCGCATGCGCCACTCATTGCTGGCGGTCGTGGACGGGGGCATCCTCGTTGCCCCGACGCTGGACGAGAAGGTGGAGAGTATCAGGAATACCGTCGGCGTGTATCACCGTCTTGGCTACGAGAACCCGAAGGTGGCGGTTCTGGCGGCCGTGGAGACCGTTACGGAGAAGATGCCGTGTACAGAGGATGCAGCCATCATCACACGCATGTGCGAACGCGGGCAGATCAAGGGTTGCGTCGTCGACGGACCGCTCGCGCTGGACAACGCTATTTCGCCTCGGGCGGCGAGCATCAAGGGCATTGCAGGTGAGGTCGCCGGCATGGCCGATATTCTCATCGTCCCGGACATCGAGGCAGGGAACATGCTGGGCAAGTCGATGACCTATTTTGCCGGATTCACCTCGGCCCATGTGACCATTGGCGCGCGCAAGCCTGTCCTGGTGCCGTCGCGTGCCGACGATGGACAGACGAAGCTGATGTCCGTAGCATTGGGCATCGTCGCATACTATGGGGAGGTTTGAGATGGGGTCCATGACGCATCTGTCGGACATTCCAGCGGCCGTGAAAGGCCTGCCGCGTAAGCGGATGGCCGTTGCCTATGGCGAAGACGCTCATACGCTGCAGGCCGTGGAACGTGCCGTCAAGGAAGGCATCGTCGACGCCGTGGTCGTTGGCGGGCAGCGGAAGATCAGGCAGATCGCAGGCGAGTGCGGCGTCGATGCGAAGCTCTTTGAGATCATGGACATTGAGGGTGAGATGCCGTCGGTCAACGCGGCCGTGAGACTGGTTCGTGAGGGCAGCGCGCATATGCTGATGAAGGGCCTGGCTCACACGGACAATTACATGCGGGGGATTCTGGACAAGGAGACAGGGCTGCTGCCTGAGGGTGGCCTGCTGTCACATGTTGCCGTTTTTGAGATCCCTGGTTACCCTAGGCTGCTCATCTTGTCGGATGCAGCCGTGATACCACAGCCCACGCTCCAGCAGAAGGTCACCATCACAACCTACGCCATCCGCGTTGCGAAGAGCCTGCGTGTCGAAGTGCCCAGGATCGCCTTCCTGTCGGCCAGTGAGAGCGTGCTGAAGTATCCGAGCAGCCAGGAAGCAGCTATTCTGACAGGCATGGCCGTGCGGAAGCAATTTGGCAACGTCCTGGCCGAGGGGCCGATTTCGGTAGACCTTGCACTGTTCCCTGAAGTCAGCGACATCAAGGGGTTCAAGGGGCGTGTCCGTGGTGATGCGGATGTCCTCATCGTACCTGGCATCGACAGCGGAAATGTCCTCTACAAGGCGATTGTCTGGTTTGGAAAAGCCGAGACGGCAGCGATGGTGACCGGGACTACGGCACCGTGCATCCTGACCAGCAGGGGAGATTCTGAAGACTCCAAGTTCTACTCCATCGCACTCGGTGCATTGAACGCCTGAGAACAAGGGTATAATAGTAGTTTGAGACCGCTTTCGGTCTCCAACTATGCTTGTTTGAAGGGAGTACTTGAGTGCACAGAAACGATCTCCGCAATATAGGTATCATTGCGCACGTCGACCACGGAAAGACGACGCTGGTCGACGCCATGATGCGGCAGTGTAAGCTGTTCCGCAATATCGACCAGATGGGCGAGTGTATCCTCGACACAGGGGACCTCGAGCGGGAACGCGGCATCACCATTATCTCCAAGAACATGTCGCTGGTGTGGAAGGGTGTCAAGATCAACATCGTCGACACACCTGGCCACTCGGACTTCGGCGGCGAAGTGGAACGCGTTCTGAGGATGGTGGATGGGGTCCTTCTTCTGGTCGACGCCTCCGAGGGGCCGATGCCACAGACGAGATTCGTGCTCAAGAAGGCTCTTGAGCTCAACCTCAGGCCGATCGTGGTCATCAACAAGATCGACCGGCAGGATGCCCGTATCCAGGAAGTCATCAATGAGACCTTCGACCTGTTCGTCGAACTCGACGCAAGCGAAGAGCAGCTGGATTTCCCCGTTGTGTATGCTTCTGGACGCGACGGCAAGGCGACCATGGACCTCAACGATCCGCCTCAGGACCTCACGCCCCTGTTCCAGCTCATGCTCAAGAAGACCCCAGCCCCGGAGTATGACCCCGCGAGTCCTCTGTCGGTCCTGGTCACGAACATCACACATGACGACTATATTGGACGCATCGGCATCGGCCGCATGTTCGGGGGACAGCTGAAGACCGGAGACAAGGTCAAGGTGTACTCCGAGGGTGACACCGAATATGCGGGCCAGGTCCTCAAGCTCTTCATCTTCGAGGGGTTGGAACGCAAGGAAGTTCCAAGTGTGCAGGCTGGCGAGATCTTCGCGTTCGCCGGCATACCCACAGTCACGATCGGAGACTCGGTCACCGACCCGGAACGTCCCATCAAGCTGAACATTCTCAGGATCGAGCCACCGACGGTCTCGATGATGTTCATGGTCAATGACAGCCCATTCGGCGGGACAGAGGGCAAGTTCGTGACCTCCAACAAGCTGCGCGAGCGTATCGAGAAAGAGTTGCGCACCAATGTCTCCATCGCCGTCGAGTGGGGCGATCTTCCCGACCGGTTCACCGTTGCCGGACGAGGCGAACTCCAGCTGGCGATCCTCATCGAACAGATGCGCCGCGAAGGCTACGAGTTTCAGGTGTCGATGCCGCAGGTCATCACCGAGAAGAAGGGCGGCAAGGTCCTGGAACCGTACGAGACCCTCGTCCTCGACGTCCCCAAGGAGTACCAGGGGACGGTCATCAACATGCTGGGTGAACGGCGTGGGAGCATGGAGAAGATGCTCGACCTCAAAGGGGCCTATGTGCGTCTCAGCTACACGATTCCGCTTCGTGGCCTGTTTGGCTTTCGGTCCGAGTTTCTGAGTTCGACCAAGGGCAACGGCGTCATGACCCATACGTACTTGGGATACCTGGAGTGGGCAGGCAAGATCGGCGGCCGCCGTAACGGCGTCCTGGTCTCAGACCACACCGGGGCCGTGTCAGCCTACTCTATCGCACGTATCCAGGACCGTGGCAAGCTGTTTGTTGCGCCTGCAGAGAAGGTCTATGCCGGTCAGATCGTCGGCGAGACCCAGCGCGATCACGATCTGAAAGTGAATCCGACGAAGGAGAAGCACCTCAGCAACATGCGGTCCTCCACGTCAGAGATCTCCGCGAAGATCGACCCGCCAGTTCAGTTCGCCCTGGACCAGTTTCTCGACTACATCAACGAAGACGAGCTGCTGGAGGTCACCCCCAAGTCCCTGCGCATCCGCAAGAGACTCCTTGATTTCAAGGAGCGGAAGCGCTTCGGACGCGAGGAAGACGACTACGGCGACTAGCTGGAACAGTAGGCGAGAATCGAGAAGCTCCCTGGGTGACCGGGGAGCTTCTGTCGTCGCTGGGTCTCAGTCGTGGTGACTCGTCTTCGGTCGATGAGGGGGGACGGCTTGCGCCACGATGTCCATGGGGTCGACGAATACGCCGCTCATATTGAGCAGGACGCTCTGTCGCGTGACGACCGGCATGGGCGCGACCTTCGCATCGAGGCCGAAGATGTATCTGACAACCTCGTCCATGCGGATTGTCCCCGACTGATTGAAGAAGACGCCCACGTGAGCGCGCAAAGGGGTTCGCGTCGCAATCTGTGCGGTGAGGACGTACGTGCGAATGTCCTTCGGCACACGGGACTTGCCGTTCTCGCGCACGACCATCAACGTCGGCAGGGCGAGGAACGAGGCCATGTGCTCTTTCATCTGCTCGGCATCGACGTCCGCCCGGCGTGCCCAGGTGTATTCATAGCGGAGGATCATCGGCTGTCCCATGAGCGACGGGGCAGTGAGGGGGATGTCGACCGCTGCCAGGAACCTGAGGCCGGGAGGCGCCGTGCGCTCCAGTGCACTGGCACGGTCGGCGACGGGGGACCAGGCGTCGAGGAGCACGTCGACATATTCCTGAAGGCTGACCATGCCGACGCCCGTGGGAATGCCGGTCTCGATCCGGACGCGCTGATTGAACCCTTCGCTGTAGATCAGGGGCAGGTTGCTGCGTCGCAGCCACCGCACCAGGGCCGCCTGGATCTCATGGTGTGAAAGCAGGCAGGCCTCTTCTTCCTTGCTGTACCTTACGCGCATCTTGATCATGCGTTGATTGTAGCAGGAAAGCAGGCAGCCGCAATGAAGAATCGCTGGTTGCCAAGCGATTGCGTAAGCAGGAAACCAGGCTACTATGACTCCATGAAACGAGCCGGCAGAACCGGCATATCGTCGAGAAAGGACAGAACACATGCAGGGACTCTTGAGCTACGTCCGCAGCGAGATGCCCATCTGGATTGTCCAGGTGCCGGTGATCCTGATTGTTATTACGATCCATGAGTACTTCCATGCCTGGACGGCTTGGAAGCTTGGCGACACGACCCCCGTCGAGACAGGACGCCTCAGCCTGAATCCTCTGCGTCACCTGGACCCGCTTGGGACCGTCGCTCTCCTGCTGTTTCATGTCGGATGGGCACGCCCCGTGATGATCGATTTCGCTGCATTCAAACACCCTCGCCGCGATACTGTCCTGGTCTCCCTTGCCGGGCCGGCCTCCAACTTCGTTACGGCCATTGTCGCCTATCTGCTCCTCCTGCTTGTGAAGAGCTCGGCAGGGACGGTCACGCAGTTCACCTACGTGTACATCGTCCTGAAGAGCCTTGTCGAGTTTTCGGTTGCCCTTGGCGTGTTCAATCTCCTTCCCATTCCTCCGCTCGATGGCTCCAAGGCCTTTTTTGCGCTCTTCTTCAAGAGGCCGGAACGGTTTCTGTACGACCGCGCCGTGGACCTGTACGGGACGGTCGTCCTGCTCGCCCTCCTCTGGTTCAACATCATCGGTGGTGTGATGTCCAAGGTGCTTGGCTTCATTCTGAATACTCTCCTGAGGCTGTGAGGTGCCCATGAAGAAGCGAATCCTGAGTGGAATGCGTCCCACCGGCAAGCTCCATCTTGGTCATTACATGGGGGTGCTGGCGAACTACGTGAAGCTGCAGGACGAGTACGACTGCTACTTCATGGTGGCGGACATGCATGCACTGACGACCAAGTGGAACGAGAGCGGCTCCATCCACGACTACCGGCGCGACATGGTCCTCGACTGGCTGGGAGCGGGACTCGACCCGCAGAGGTCGGCCATCTTCTGTCAGTCAGACGTACCAGAGCATGCCTATCTGTTCACGCTTCTTGCGATGATCACCCCCGTCTCCTGGGTCGAGCGAAACCCGACCGTCAAGGAAATGATCCGGGAGATGGGCCTCAAGGACAACGTGAACCTCGGCCTGTTGAGCTATCCGGTCCTGATGGCCGCTGACATCATGGCGTACCGTGCGGAAGCAGTGCCCGTCGGCAAAGACCAGGTCCCACACCTTGAATTCACGCGCGAACTGGTGCGCACCTTCAACCACACGTACAGTACAGACCTGTTTCCGGAGCCTCAGCCCATCCTGAACGAGTTTCAGATGCTGCCGGGCCTCGATGGACGGAAGATGAGCAAGTCTCTGGGCAATGACATCGTGGTGTCTGACCCGCCCGAAGTGACGGGGAAGCGCATGATGACGGCCTACACGGACCCGTTGAAGATACGCAGGGACGACCCCGGCCACCCGGAAGCCGGCTGTGTCATCTATCAGTATCACAAGCTGTTTCAGCCGGACACAGCGCCAGAAGCCAAGACGCAGTGTGAACAGGGCTGTCTTGGCTGTGTCGCGCACAAGTGCTCCGTCGCTGCGATGGTCTCGGAGCGGTTGGTCGGGTTCCAGGAGCGCCGTGCCGCCTTTGCCGCCGATCCGCAGTCGGTCGACCGCATCCTGGCGGAAGGCCGCGCAAAGGCCTCGGTGGTCGCGGCCGAGACCGTGCGCATGGTCAGGGAGGTCATAGGGATCTGAACGTGGCGGGCCTGACGGATTCTGTGAACAACCTGAGACTCCTGGGGCGGGCGGGGCGGGCCGACGTCGCTGACATCGTCGTGGAACGCCTGGTGGACTACTGCAGCATGACCATTCGGCGCGATGCCGGGGTCGAGGAGCATGCCGAGCTCGTCTACATGCTGGCCGATCTTCTCAAGTTGAAGAGCGAGTTTGTCCTCTTCGGGCACGCCGCCTCGCAGGAGAGATCCCTGCTCGAAGGGATCAGAGCGCTGGATGAGGCGGGGTTGTACGCCAGGCCCATCATCGAGGTCCTTCAGGAAGTGAACGCGGGCAGAGCCCCATACAAGAGGCCGAATGTCCGGACGACGCTGCCTCCAGCGGAGGAGCAGACGGGTGACGAGGTGTCGGACGCTCTCCTCGAGGCGCTTGCGCGCATCGTCGAACGGGTCGCGGCGCGCCAGCCCGTCAGGAGCGAGAATCAGCGACCGGTCTATCTGAGCCTCCAGCAGATCATGCGGGAACTTCGGGCACTGCTGCAGGAGAGGGGAACGATGCTGTTCGAGGACATTTTTGACTCATCTGACTCGAGGGAGCGCGTGGTATTGAGCTTTCTGGCGATTCTCATCCTGACCAAGATGGGGGTCCTCCACATTGCTCAGCAGAGCCGGTTCGAGGGTATTGCCGTCGCATACGTGGGGAAACCAGATGACTGAACGCAGAGAGAGTCAGGAATTCATTACGGGGCTGGAGCTTCAGGCCGCGAAGCAGCGACTCGAGGCCATCCTGTTTGCGGCTGAGGGGCCTGTGGGCGTCCGCTATCTGGCACGTCGGGCAGGACAGAGCTGCCCGGCGACCCGGCGTCTTCTGGAGAGTCTCCAGGCCGATTATGCGAATCGAGGCGTCCGTCTCGTCCAGGACGGCCAGAAGTACTGCTTTTCGGTGCCAGACAAGCTCACGCCTGAGCCATCTCAGCCCAGACCCAAGGTCGGTCTGTCCAGGCAGGCCATGGAGGTTCTCGCCCTCATCATTACGAAGGGTGCGCTGACACGCAAGGAGATTCTCCAGCTTCGCGGAGTCACGAGCGACAAGGCTCTGGTCTCGCTCCTCGAACGCAAGCTCCTGACGACAAAACGGGATTATCTGAAGAAGGTTCTCGTGTACGACCTCTCGGAGGAACTGCTGGAGCGGTGGGGATTCACGTCCCGGGAAGAGCTGCTGCTGGAAATCGAATCACGACGCCGAGGCTTGTAGGAACCGCTCTTCCGCCATTGCCAGTTCCTCGAACAACTCGTCCCGTCGTACCTGCAGCTCGTGGATGTGCACCGACAGCGAAGTGATATCGCTTCCCTGCATTGCAGGCCCTTCTTCCTGCAGTCTCCGGGTGAGGTCGGCCTGTTCCTGTTCGATCTCGCCAATCTGGCGCTCGAGAAGCCGTACGTGAGCCTGAAGGGCCACGAGCCTGTTGTGTGACGTCCGCGTGGACCTCGCAGTGTCCTGGACTTCTGGGCGACCAGATGGCAGGGTGCGGCCGGGACGGTCGTTGAAGAGCTCCTGCCGGTTTGTCGAGTAGTTTCCCTCCAGCACCGACACGTGGCTGCGTTCGATAAGGACGACGCGGTCGGCGACAACGTCGATGAAGGTCCGGTCGTGCGAGACGAACAGGACTGTCCCCTCGAACGCCCGGAGCGTCGAAGCGAGCGACTCCCGCGTCTGGATGTCCAGAAAGTTCGTCGGCTCGTCAAGGATGATCATGTTGGCCGTTTCGGTGGAAAGCAAGGCCAGAAGAAGACGCTGCTTCTCCCCACTGCTCATGGCCCCGGTCTGCTGGTCCATCTGGTCGGCGGAGAAACCAAAACTGCCGAGCAGGGCCTTGACCTCCGAGATGAGCATCTGCGGTCGGCGGGCCGTGATCCATTCCATGGCAGTCTCCTTCTCGAAGAGCGTGTAGTTCTGAGGAAAGAAGGAGTACCGCACGCTCGGTCCCCAGTAGATGTCGCCGGCCTCCGGCACAATCTGCCCCATCGCTATGCTCAGCAGTGTCGACTTCCCGGCCCCGTTGCGGCCAAGAATGGCCACATGCTGGCGCGAGAGGATCGTAACGTTCGCCCTGCTGAGAATCGCATGGTCGCCGTACGACTTGCTGACGTGCTCGAGACGCAGAGCGATCTCTCCGCTCTCTCCCGTGTTGCGCAGCCGGACGTGGACGCGTTTGCGGGTGGAGGCGGGTTCAGTCTGGACTTTCGTCTTGAGTCGTTCCATGGCTTTCTCGCGTGACGCAGCCTGGCTTGCGCGTGTCCCGTACCGGTACTTCTCGACATACTGCCGCATACGCTCGATCTCCCGCTTGAGCTCAGCATCATGCTGGGCGCGGTCGGCTGCTTCGGCGTCCCTGACCCGGACGTAGTCGGTGTACCCACCGCTGAAGAGGCGCAGCGCCCCGTTTTCGATGACGAGCAGCTTGTTGCAGACCTGGTCCAGAAACCAGGCGTCGTGTGATGCCACCAGGACGGTGGCCTGCAGCCCCTTGAGCTGGCGCTCGAGCCACTGTACGCCGGGAATGTCCAGGTAGTTGGTAGGCTCATCCAGCAGCCAGATGTCCTTGGTGTCGCTGACCAGCCGGGACAGGCGCAGCCGTGAGGTTTCTCCGGCACTCATCGTCCCAGCAAGACGATCAAGGTCCTGTGCAGCGAACCCAAGGCTGGAGAGTGCCTTGTTCATGCTGACGATGTAGTCGTAGCCACCCTGTGCCTCGAACCGCTCGGTTTGCCGCGCGAGCTCGACGAGATACGCATCCGTCTCAAGAGTCGTGGAAAGAAGGCGTTCCAATTCGCGGATGCGTGCATCCTGGACACGGAGGTGCTCGAACGGCTCAGCGACAATCTGGCGGGCGGTACGCTCGGGGTCCACGGAAACAGCATCGATGAAGCAGAGGCTGTCCCCACCGGTGATCTGGACCGACCCGGCATACTCGTCATCAGCCCCGGCCAGGATGCGGAGGAGCGTCGTCTTGCCGCTTCCGTTGGGGCCGATGATACCGACCTTGTCTCCGGCACCGACGGTGCAGTGCTGAGACCGGAACAGGAGGCGATCGCCGTACATCTTCTCAAGGTTTTCCAGTATCAGCGGCATGGTGTCGGGGACATCCTATCAGTTTACAGGTTGCCCGTTTCACGTATCATGATGTGCGATACGGAACGTGGCTCAAATGTAGTATAGCAGCGAAATTGCAGGAGCACCAACGAACCTGTCATGATCAGCAGTCCGGAGGAACCATGAAAACGACAGTGACAATCGAGCGACTCATCTCCCGGCCGGTCTCCGTGGACGGATCCTTTGCCCTGCCAGTCAGCAAGCTCAAACAATTCGTCAGCGTCGTCTGGAGCATACCCTTCTACACGACGGCCGAGTCTCACAAAGTCATGCCCCTTCTGGCTGTGGAGATGAACGACCTGAACCCGGATCGCAACTGGTGGAAGAAGAAGTTCCCCGGCGCGAACCCCTTCTTTCATCATTGTTCCTTCCTGCAATACTACGTTGCCCACAGTGATGGAAAGCCGGTCGGACGCATCGCCGGGTTCATCGACCGTTCCTACCATGAGTCCATGGTACACGGTGAGGTTGGATGGATTAGTCTGTTCGAGTCATTCGACGATGACGAGGTTGCGGCGGCATTGCTGGCCGCGGCGACTGAAGATCTCCAGCGCGGCGGGGCGGTGAAAATCATCGGCCCGGCACGCTTCAACGCCAACGGCGAGGACGGTCTTCTGATTGATGGATTCGACAAGCACCCCATGGTCATGGAGGCGTACCAACCCCCGTACTACACGCGCTTCCTGGAGCAGTGGGGAGTCAAGGAAAACGACTGGTATGCATTTCGCATGACACACGAGAGTGCTTCTCCGTACATGGAGCGCCTCGAGAACATGCGAAAGCGAGGGCAGGACCTCGAACAACGCCTTGCGCGTCAGGGTCTTGCCGTCAGATCTGTCAAGATCAGCGATTGGGCGAACGAGGTGGCCCGCATCAAGACCATCTACAACACGGCGTGGGACACCAGCGTCCATCCCCAGTTTGAACGGTTTTCCGAAGAGGAGTTCGACTATCTCGCGAGCGGACTCAGGATGATTGCCATCGAAGACTTGGTTTTCGTGGTCGAAGACGTGACGAAGCCGAATCATCCTGTCATCGGGATGGCCGTCACCCTGCCTGACCTCAACGAGGTCGTCGAGGAGTATGACCGGCTTCACGCAGCCTACGTCCCCAGTGACCACATCTATGGGTTGTCTGATGTACGGCGTGATCTGGGGATCTTCAGGCTGCTCAGGCATCGCGTCAGACACCGGAACTTCAAGGGGGCCCGCGTCTTCGTCCTTGGCACGACGCGCAAGAAGAATGGTATCGACGCCGTGCTGTATGAGAAGACCTACCTTGCCGGCATGAACATGGGAATCCAGTTTGGATCAGGGTCGCAGGTTGCTGATACCAACCCCGAGATCTCGGTTCCACTCTCACGTATGGGCAATGCCGAGATCACATGGAGAGTCTACCGCCACACGCGTAGTCTTGGCAACTCGGGGTCGGATACTGAAGCATAAGGCCACCATAGCAGCAACTGTGGTGCCGGGAGTGGGAATTGAACCCACACAGTGCTACCACCGCGGGATTTTAAGTCCCGTGCGTCTGCCAGTTCCGCCATCCCGGCAGGGATGCCTGGATAGAAAAATGGAGGCAGCACCCGGATTCGGACCGGGGTATGAGGGTTTTGCAGACCCTTGCCTTACCACTTGGCTATGCCGCCTCTGGAGCGGAAGACGGGATTTGAACCCGCGACACTCGGCTTGGGAAGCCGATGCTCTACCCCTGAGCTACTCCCGCACGATCACGTACTTGAATATTCTACACGGCGCGGAGACTTCTGTCAAGCTTGGTGCAGGTGCTCCCAGTCTTGTAACAGGGGACAGCCGTAGTTGTTGTAACATGCGACAACAAGGGCGGGACTGGATTCCCGCCTGCGCGGGAATGACCTGTAACAGGGGACAGGCACTCTGCTCAAGAAGCGTGGTGACTACGGGTACGTTTCTGGTGAGTTGACGACCTTACGTGAGTTGACAAGCCTCGTGAAGGTCCTGTGAGTCTTCTGCAGCCAGACGCGCGAACGCTGCCGCTGCGTCGACGGTGTGACTGTCTACGGGCCGGGAATGCAGGCGCAAATATGCGAGCGTCTGCGCAAGCGCGCGCAGCATAGCCGCTTCGAGACTCCTGAACAGCAGAAAACGTACTTCCTCGACGCCGGCGAAATGGCGGGCCGATTCACAGTAGTCGGCAAGGAACATGATCATCGCGAGTCGGTCCATGTGGGGCGCGCCCGTCGTGTGCACAGCGATTGCCCGAAGAATCTCGGGGTCATCCACACCAAAGTCGCGCCGAGCGATCAGCGCCCCGACGGGGGCATGGAGGACAACCGGGGCGGCCGTCCCGGCCATCTCACGAGCCAGAGGGTCATCGATGTCCTCGGCCAGCCCGAGCAGGGCAGCGTCGGGCTCATCCCTCACGATGTCGTGCAGCAGAGAAGCGACGCTGGCTTTCTCCTCAGATACTCCCCAGAAACGGGCAAGTCTCACTGCCAGTGTCTCCACGCGCAGCGTGTGCTCCAGACGCTTCTTCGATAGGCGCCCAGCGACGAGACCGACGAGGGTATCTCTCTCCTGTGGTGTCACGGACCTCTGTACAATCCGCGTTCTGCAATATACCCGGCGACCGACGGGGGTACGAGGCCCTCGACCGACAGACCCTGCTGCAACCGGTCACGAATCAGGGTTGACGACAGGCTGTCGAACGGGTTGATATCGAACAGAGCCCTGGCATGGACTTCCGGGCTGACTGGACGATGCCTGCCGGCGCGTGGGACGAACCACAGTTCGACCTGGTCCAGGATGTCCCGGTACTGATGCCACTGCGGGAACGCAACAAGCTGGTCCTCCCCGAGCAGCAGTGCAGGCTTGTCTCCACCCAGCGACGGGCGGAGTCCTTCGAGCGTGTCCACGAAGTAGGATGGCCTTCGTTCACGGCTCAATTCGATGTCGGAGATGACCACGTCAGGCACCCCTGCGAAGGCTAGCCGAAGCATTGCCATACGATCGGCGGCGGATGCGGAGAGGCGCTTGTCGAAATCCGGATTGGGAAGCCCCGTGGGGATGAGCATAAGGATGGAAGGAGCCATGAGGCGCAGGGCCTCATGGCCGACAAAAACGTGACCAGCATGGACAGGGTCGAACGCCCCCCCGTACAGAACGGTCTTCATCTCTTCGTGGTTGTCTCTTCTCCCAGAGTGAAGACGCGGCCGCCGATCATGACGCTTTGTCCGTCGTGAGCCCCCTTCTTGCGGAGAGCCTTCTCGACGCCGATCTTGCGCATCCTCTGGTCCAGGAGTGTGACCTGAAACGGCTTCTCGAAGTCGGTCGTGTGGACGATCCTGTCGAGATAGCGTCCCGACGCAGAGAGCATGCCGTCGGGAAGCCGGGAGATGCCAAATGTCTCATCAGACGGCTTCAGCTTGTAGATCCGCGTCACCTGTTCGCGGGGAGGAACCGGCGCAGACTGCACGAGGGCCAGTCCACGTTCGATGACAACGTCGATGCCAGTATTCTCCAGGGCGGAAATCATCAGTGGCGAGGTCCCTTCATGGACAAAGCGGGTACGGATCCCCGTCCGCTTCTGCGGAGAGATCACGTCGATCTTGTTGACGACGATGAATTGGGGCTTGCCTGCAAGCTGCTCACTGTATTGTTCCAGTTCGCGGGTGAGCAGGTGATACGCCTGGACCGGGTCGGGATCGGACGAACTGCCGTCAACCAGAAACAGCAAAACCCGACTGCGTTCGATGTGAGCCAGGAACTTGTTGCCAAGGCCCCGACCGTCGGCCGCCCCTTCCACAAGCCCAGGGATGTCCGCGAAGGTGACGCGCTCACCGTCTGGCGAGAACGCAACGCCCAGGTTCGGGGACAACGTCGTGAAGGGATAGTCGGCAATCTTGGGGTGCGCGGCGGACAGTTTGCTGAGCAGTGTGCTCTTGCCCGCGTTCGGAAAACCAACCATGCCGACGTCGGCAAGAATCTTCAGGCGCAGCCTGATCCGACGTTCCTGTGCAGGGATGCCCTCTTCGGAGTAGCGCGGGGCACGGTCGACGGACGTGGCAAACGCCGCGTTGCCCCTGCCACCGCCTCCTCCACGGGCTACGGTGACAGTCTCGCCCTCGTCGACCAGGTCAGCCAAGACTTCCTCTGAGACAATATCCGTCAGGACCGTTCCCAGCGGGACCAGAATGGTGACATCCAGCCCATCACTGCCGTGCTTGTTGCGCCCGGCGCCCGGCTCTCCGGCCTGGGCCCTGAACGTCCGCTTCTTTGCAAAGAACTGAAGGCTCGAGTAGCGGGCGGTGGCAACAAAGATAACGTCTCCGCCTCTGCCGCCATCACCGCCATCCGGCCCGCCCTTCTCAACATACTTCTCACGGCGGAAGCTCATTGCTCCGTTTCCGCCGTGTCCCGAGGTGACTCGGACGATGACCTCATCGACAATGCGGTCAGCTGAGTCTCTAATGAGAATGCTCCCTTTGTGTGCTAATTCGCCTGCTCAGGAACAGGAAGCTCGGGAACGGGCAGCACGTGAACGCGCTTCACTGTCTTGAGCGACTCGAACTTCACGGTCCCGTCGATGACGGCGAACAAGGTATAGTCACGGCCCATCATGACGCCCTTGCCGGCTTTGAAGTGCTCGCCGCGCTGACGCACGATAATGTTGCCTGGCCGAACGACTTGACCATCATAGAGTTTGACGCCTAGGTACTGCGCGTTGCTGTCCCGCCCGTTACGTGACTTACCGCCTGCTTTCTTGTGTGCCATTGGTCACCACCCCTCTTACCCGATCTCCGTGATCTTCACGTAGGTCGATGTTTGTCTGTGCCCTATGAGCTTCTTGTGCGTCGTCTTGTTCTTGTAGGTGAAGACACGGACCTTGCGGTCGCGCGTAGTACGAACGATCGTACCGGTCACCTTCGCGTCCAGAACGTAGGGCTTGCCGATTTGAGTGCCGGCGTCAGTGGTGACGACGAGGACTTTGTCGAACACGATCGGCGTGCCGGGTTCGCTGGCGATCTTCTCCATCTTGACGGTCTCGCCAAGCTCGACCCGATACTGCCTTCCTGCTGCTTCAATAACAGCGTACATAGACTACCTCCACGAGGAATTGCTCGGTCGAGGCGGCCTTTCGGCACTTAGGGAACCCGACCAATGCGAAGAAAGTATACGGCGTTCGAGGCCCCTGTCAACCGTTCACAGCTTGAAATCGGGCCTCTCCCGAGTAGTATAGCAGGTGTGAAAACGATCATGATCGCAGGGCTGGGCAACCCGGGGCCTGAATACGATGAGACACGGCATAACGTAGGCTTCATGGCCCTCGACGCTATCGCACATTCGTTCAAGGTGCACAGGTTCAACCACAATCGACTGGCGCACTGGGCTGCCGTCGAGCTGGTTCTCTGCGACGGATCGGAACCTGTCAGAGTAGTACTGGTGAAGCCTCAGACCTTCATGAACAGTTCAGGCGTCGCAATCGCTCCAATAATGAAGGAACGCAACATCCTTCTCGAGAATCTCATCGTGATCCATGACGAGATGGACTTGCCGGTCGGCACCGTCAGAGTGAGCTTCAACGCGACAGCCGCAGGTCACAATGGGGTCCGGTCGATTGCCGACAACTGCGGTGGCAAGGGATTTGTCCGGGTCCGCGTCGGCATCGAGAAGCCACGCAGCAAGGGTGGTGTCATCGATTTTGTGCTGTCGCGGTTCTCGAGGTCCGAGTGGCCATCTATCATCGACGTCATTGCCCAGTCGCCGACTGTCGTCCGGACCATCGTCTGTGACGGACTGATGGCCGCGCAGGCCGTGTTCAACCACAAGGTGGCCAAGAACTGATGCAGTCTGGTTCCTTCGACCTGCTGCTGCAGCAGGCACGGGCCAGCAGTCCGGAACTGTTCGCCAGACTCTCACATCTGCTGGAACAACCCGGCTCCATCACCGTGTCCAGTCCATCGAGCGGCTATCGGCAACTGCTGCTGGCGGCACTGGTCACCGTCTGCCCCCGGCCCCTCGTGGTCATCTGTCCAAGCGTCGACCGTGCGGAGGAACTGTCCTCGATGGTCCGTGGGATGTCGGGTGCCACCTCCAGCATGCGCCCCTTCGTGGTGCTTCCCGAGCTGGGGGTCGAGATCATGGAGTACACGCAATACTCACGTCCACTGTCGTTCGCCCGAGCCCGGGCCCTCGATCAGATCTATGCCCATGCGGAGACCGTCGTGTTCACGACGGCCCAGGGGCTCATCGACCCGTCCATACCCTCTGGCGATTTCACAGAGCTGGTTTCCACGCTGACCGTCGGGGACCGCATCATCCCGCACTCACTGGCGCGCCACCTCCTGCAGATGGGGTATGAAGGGGTTTCGTCGGTCACCGAGATGGGCCAGTTCAGCATGCGTGGCAACGTGTTCGACCTGTACTCGCAGGTTGGAGACTACCCGGCGCGCATTGTGCTCGAAGGCAATGTCATCAGCCGTATCAAGCTCTTCAACCCCATGACACAGCAGTCAGTCGAGCCGGTATCATCTGTCGGACTCCAGCCGCCGTACCCCGTCCTGCTGGACCGGGAGGCGCGTCAGAGCTTCGCCGCCCTGGCTGCGGAACGTTGGAAGAAGGAGCGCGAGACCAGTGAAGGAAGTGAGGAACAGGGTGCAACGTTCTTCGAGGACCTCGAATCCTTCATATCGACGACGAACAGCAGAGGGGTCAACTACTTTCTTTATCAGTATGCAGATCCGGAGCGCATATGCGGAGGCCTTGCCCGCCTGCTCGGACCTCGTGCCGTAGCACTTTTTGCAGACGTCGATCCTGAAGCCGAACTGAGACAGATCTTCGACTCTGCCCGGGAACTCTATGACCGGACCATTCAGACTGGCTTCGTGCCATCGTCCAGCGCGCTCGACCAGGTGGAGCAGACGGCCAGACGCGCCCTGGCCGGTTTCGGACGGTCGATTTTCCTCACATCTACCTCGACCCAGGACGCCCTGATGCCTGTCTCCCGCGAGCTGCCGCCACTGACGCTGTCGGGTTCCTTCAGCGAGTACCTGGGGCTTCACGCCCCAGGAGAGACTGCCATCGACGTCGTTTCATGGAATCCCGACAAGGCTCGGCATCTGGTTATGGATACGGTCGAGGACCCTGGTATCATGGCAAGGATTGCCGTCATCAAGGGCTCCCTGTCGGTGGGGTTTTCCGCAGAGCGATTCATGGTTCTGACAGACAGGGAACTGTTCCCGAGGGCCACGATGAGTCCCAGGAAGACGACCCGTTTCTCGCAGGCCATCTCGCGTCTCGAGGACCTGCACGAGGGCGACTACGTCGTCCACCGGGACTATGGCATCGGCGTGTTCAGGGGCATGACCGCCATGACGGTCGACGGCGTAACCCGGGACTATATCTCCCTGGAGTACAAGGACCATTCATTGCTCCACGTGCCTGTGGAACGTCTGGGGTATCTGGAGAAGTACGTCGGGGACCGGACGGAGATTACCCTCGACGAACCGGGATCGAGAAAGTGGAAGAGGGCGCGCAAGGAGGCTGCAGAAGATGCCCGGCGCATCGCCCACGAACTCCTCGAGACAGCGGCCAAACGCCACGCGCGCGACGGCTATGTGTTCAAGCCGAATCCAGAGTTGGAGGTACCGGTCGTCGACGCCTTCGCCTACGAGTTGACGCCAGACCAGTCCAAGGCTATCGCCGACGTCCTCAGCGACATGGAGGCGGGCAAGCCGATGGATCGTCTGGTGTGCGGGGATGTCGGTTTCGGGAAGACCGAGGTCGCGGTACGGGCGGCGGCACGTGCGGTCGCGAACGGCAAACAGGTCGCCGTCGTCGCCCCGACGACCATCCTGGCGATGCAGCACTTCCGCAATCTGGAGGAACGGTTCGAGCCCATTGGGTACAAGGTTGCGCTGTTCTCGAGGATGGTAGGCTCCAGGGAACTGGCTGCCGACCGCAAACTCCTGCACGAAGGCCGTGTCGACATCGCTGTCGGAACGCACAAGGTCCTGAACATGGCGGGGGACTTCAAGGACATCGGCCTCATGATCGTGGACGAGGAACAGCTCTTCGGCGTCCTGGACAAGGAGAAGATCAAGAAGATGAAAGCTGAAGTCGACGTGCTAACTCTCAGCGCTACACCCATCCCACGCACGCTGGAATCGTCGATTGTCGGTATCCGGGATATCTCCCTCATCAACACGCCCCCGGTGGGCAGATATCCCATCAGGACGTTCCTGATGCCCTTCGACGAGGAGCAGCTGACGCGGGCTGTCCGTGCTGAACTGGCACGTCACGGGCAGGTATACTTTGTCCACAACCGCATCCTGGACATCGAGGGGCGGTTTGCGTTGCTTTCCCGCCTGTTTCCGGAGGCACGTATCGCGGTAGCGCATGGGCAATTGAGGAGCGAGGTCCTGGAACAGATCATGCTGGACTTCTACGAAGGCAAGTATGACATCCTCCTGTCGACCACCATCATCGAAGCGGGACTCGACCTCCCCAACGTGAACACGATCATCATCGACGAGGGAGAGCGCTTCGGACTGGCCCAGCTCTATCAGCTCCGTGGCAGGGTGGGCCGTGCGGAGCGTCATGCCTATGCCTATATCTTCCATTCCCACGGCGTCCTGCGCGAATCGGCGGCTTTCAAGCGTCTTGAGGCTATTGCCTCGTCCGTTGACTTCGGTGCCGGCCTGCAGGTCGCCCTCAAGGACCTGGAGCTGCGTGGCGCTGGTGACGTCCTGGGCGTGAAGCAGAGCGGCCGGTTCTCAGACGTTGGGTACCACATGTTCCTCTCCATGGTCGAAGACGAGATCATGAGAGTACGGGGCCAGTATGCCGAGCCTGTGGCCAAGCCCGTGATCATTCTTGGGATGTCCGCCTTCATCCCTGAGTCGTATGTGGCCGACGCAGGAGAACGGCTGGCGCTCTACAACGCTGTCGAACGGGCTGGCATGCAGGAACTGACAGCAGTCGAAGAGCGGACCGTCGATCGCTATGGAGCTCTTCCTCCTGATGTCCTGGGGATCTTTGCGCTGAAGCGCCTCGAACTGGCGCTGATTCCCCTTGGCGTCTCGTCCGTCAAGGAGTCGGGCCAGGCGCTTGTTCTGGAATTTGCCAGCCAGGAAGCAGCCACGCGGTTCCTACGCGCGCACGTCGACCAGGTCGCCCACGCCCGAACCGTGCGGGACTCGGTAGTCCTTCCCGTGAAGGACGGCCAGAAGCCGCTCTCACTGCTTTCAGGGTTGCTTTCGGGACCGGAGACAGTACACTGAAGTAATGGAAGAATATGAGATACGCGTCATCAGTAAGCCGGACCCAAACCTGCAGTCAGCGTTTGATAGGGGACAGCACGTTGCCTGGGCAGTGCCGGCTGGAACGGATGCTCTGCTCTACGCGTCTGCCTCCAGCATCCGGTTTCTGCCAACCTCGGCCCGAACACTGCTGGAACCGGTAGAGGCTATCGGTTTCCTGACATGGATACATTTTGCGGGTCGGCACTATGGCACAATCGTCTGTCTGTGTCCTGTCGATATGGCGTCCGTCGTTGTGGGGCTTCTCGGCCGGCTGCCCGGACTGTCGCACGCTCCGGCGATAGAGACTGACGACCTGAGCCGGGAGGCGACACGCCTGGCCGACGTTCTCTGGCCTCTCGTTGGTACCGAATACACAGCTCTTGAGGAATTCAGGCTGCTCATTTCGGAGTTGCGCCAGAAGTGCCCATGGGACCGCCAGCAAACGCATGTGTCCCTTCTGGATACGCTTCTGGAAGAATCCTACGAGGTCGCTCTCGCCATACAGAGGGGCAGCGCAGACAACCTGGAAGAGGAGCTCGGGGACCTGCTGCTGCAAGTGTTCATCCAGTCGGAGATCGCCCGTGAGGAAGGTGGCTTCGACATCTGTGACGTGGTTCGGACCGTCGACGAGAAGCTGACATTCAGGCATCCGCACGTGTTCGGCAGTGTTTCGGCGGCATCGAGCGACCAGGTGCTGGAGAACTGGCAGAAGCTCAAGGCCCAGGAGGGTCGGAAGAGGCACTTTGTCGACAGCGCAAAACTCCTGTCGTCCATCGAAAACGCGCTGCTGTCCCAGGAGACCGCCCGTTTCGACGGGTTCGATTTTGAGTCGGCGGACCAGGCCTATGGGAAGCTGCTCGAGGAGTCCCGCGAGTTGGGGCAGGAACTGAACGCAGCGTCCAGGGACGAGCACGCATTGGCTATGGAACTGGGGGACGTCCTCTTCTCTGCACTCAACGTCGCTCGGCTGTCGGGTGTCAACCCTGTCAAGGCTCTGCACCACTCATTCGACAAATTTCGCAACCGATACGATCGCGTCCGTGCGTACGCAGCACAGCAGGAGGTCGACATTGCGACAGCATCTCCCGAGGAGCTGGACCGCCTATGGCAACTGGCGAAGAACGCATAGACGACCGTCTCCCGACGATGGGGACGCACGGTGACCAACGCGAGCCTGTCCGGTTGAGCCCGGAGGATCGCGCCGTCAGACAGCCCGATAGTGCTGCTGGACTTTCTCAACCTCTGCCGCCGGCACCCGATCGTCCTGAGATTACCAACGTCTGGAGCATCGTCTGGAAGCTTCTGGGAGCACTTGCATTCGGAGCACTCGGTTTCTTCGCTGTCTCACTCATTTCGCATCAGATGAATATCGTGAAGGTGGTGAGGTCTCTCAATCCCCGCTATATCCTGGCGGCCCTGGTCCTCATCTTCTTCGAAATCGTCTTCCAGGCACTTCGATTACAGGCAATCGTCCGCTCGGTCGGCCTGCGAATCACGTTCCGCACTGCCATGCGCAACATCCTCGTGGGGGAGTTCTTCGCCAGGTTGATGCCGTTCGCGGCGGGCGGAGGTGAGCCGGCCCAGATCTTCATGCTGTTCAAGGACGACTCGATCAACGTGGCAGATTCGACGATGGTGTTCGCCATCAAGGCGATTCTTGCGGGTGTTTCCCAGATGGCCATTCTCGTTCTGGTGCCAGTCTGGCTTCTTTTCTCTGGCCAGAGTCTGGATGTCGGCAATCGTTTCCGTCTCGTTCTCTATATCGGTACAGCTGCCTACCTGGCCAACTTCGCCCTGCTCGTGTTCTGCCTGATTCGGCTGGAGTGGATCAATGACCGCATCGAGAGGCTGGTAGAGAGTCCGACACAGACGCTCAATGGGCCGGGAAGATTCTGGCAGCGGCCAGCGCGCCGTGTGGAGAAATTCGTCAAGGAAGCCCTGCGTGCGCGCGAGACGGCCGCCAAGGCCAATCGGGCAATGCTTGCCGCAGGCCTGGCCTACAGCTTCGTCTCCTGGGGTCTCATCGTGCTGACGCCGATCCTCCTGCTGTATGGTCTTGGCGTTGCATCGTCGATCACCCAGATTATTGTGGCAACCCTCATCTATTACCTTGCCGTATCCTATTTTCCCACCCCAGGCGCTTCTGTCGGAGCCGAACTCGGGGCCGTGGCCCTGTTTGCGGCGTTCGTTCCGAACGGCATCCTGGGGGCCTTCATCCTGATCTGGCGCTTTTTCGATCACTATGTCAAGATGGGCGCCGGCGGCATCACAGCCATCGGCGAATTCGTGCTGAGGCCAGCTCGTCGTCGCAGACAGCGTCGACAGGCGGAGAAGGGCGCCAGCGCACAGGAGGAGACGAACAAGCCATGAAGAAGAGAGCAATCGTCATTGTTCTGGACAGCGTCGGCATCGGCGAAGCCAAGGATGCGTTCATCTACGGGGATGGTGGTTCGGATACCCTTCGTCACATCTACAAGAGCGTGCCGGGCTTTCATCTCCCTCATCTCGAGGAACTTGGCCTGAAGTATCTGCTCGACCTGCGCTTCGACAGCCCGGTGGGTTCCTTCGGGATCATGGAGGAGAAAGCCAGGGGGAAGGATTCTGTGAGCGGTCATTGGGAGATGATGGGACTGACACTGACAAAGCCGTTCCCCACGTATCCCAACGGGTTTCCGCCTGAGGTCATTGAAGTCTTCGAAAAGCGCTTCAGTACAAAGGCTCTGGGCAACCGCCCTGAGTCCGGGACGACAATCATCGCAGAACTGGGCGAGGAGCACATGCGTACCGGCTATCCGATCGTCTATACGTCCGCCGACTCCGTGTTCCAGATTGCAGCCCACGACGAGGTCATCCCCCTGGACAAGCTGTATGAGATGTGCGAGATCAGCCGACGCGAGATTCTTCAGGGTGAACACCTGGTCGGTCGCGTTATCGCGCGTCCGTTCACCGGAACACCCGGGAACTTTGTGCGAACCTCCGCCCGGCACGACTATGCCGCTCAGCCTCTGGGCCCCACCACCCTGACTCAGGTGAGCAAGGCCGGCATGGACGTCATCGGTGTCGGCAAGACCTACGACTTGTTTGCGGGTGAGGGGTTCACCCAGCATTTCCACACCGAGAACAACGAAGAAGGGATCCAGAAGACGATCGAGTTGGTCAAGGCCAACAACTGGGAAGGGCTGCTGTTCACCAACCTCGTCGACTTTGACATGCTCTTCGGCCACCGCCGCAACGCGGCCGGCTATGCCACCGCCCTGGAACGCTTCGATGAAGCGGTCCCCGAGTTGCTGAGGTCGATGAAGCACGACGATATCCTGTTCATCTCTGCCGACCATGGCTGCGATCCGACGTTTACAGCGCATACGGACCATACACGTGAATACGTGCCCGTTCTCGCGTACTCGCCCTCGCGCCGTGGGGGAACGTACCTGGGAGTCCGCGAATCCTTTGCCGACCTTGGAGCCACCGTGGCGGAGTACCTCGGAGTCCCGCCTGTCGGCGGTGCCAGTTTTCTTGCGGATATTTCCTAGGCTGGCGCAGGAATCCCGAGGATCAGCGGCCCTGTGAGCAGCGGAGGCAGTCCGGCGGAATCAGATACGTGGAAGGAGCTCCTGCGGGGTCTAGTACGCTTGGAACTCAAACGCGGCTGTCAGGACGACGCTGCCGTAGGCGGGTTTGCGCGGCTGGCCCTGGCGACGGTGAAAGACTCTTGCACGCCAGCACAGCATGTAGCGGAGCAGGGTGTAACGAACGAGCTGCGGTCTCTGCTGGTTGACTATCAGTTCCTGCCGAAGCGCGAGCGGACAGACCGGTGCAGCGCGCTTCTTGCCCTATTGGACAGCTCGACGCCTTGGGCTGCGGGGTCGCCACTGCAGGGAAGCGCGTCTGCGACCTGTGGGCCGCCTTCGCCGAAGCCTGTGTCCGACAGCATGAACGCATTGCTGGAGGTGCTGGAGAAACCGGTATCCACATTGTGGGGAGTGGGACCTCGCGTTCAAGAGATCATGGCGAAACTCGGGGTGGCCAGCATTGCCGACCTGCTCCAGCATGCGCCCAAGGGCTACCTCGACCTTCGCTATCCTACTGAGGTGTCGCGCGAGTCGCTTGGACAGATGGTCCTCATCAAAGCGCGGCTGCAGTCGGCTACAGAGATCCGCCGAAAGGTCCTGCTGGTCAAGGCGACAGCCAGGGACCCCGGTGGACGCGTGCTCCATCTCGTCTGGTTCAACAATCGGTTCGTGAGGAGCAGACTGCAGACCGGACACGACTACGACTTCTACGGAAGACTGGAGAATTCGTTCGAAGGGGCTCAGCTGATGCAGCCGGCGTTTGAGGAATCGGGAACACCGGCTGCCCAACTGCACATGAACCGGATCGTACCGCTCTATCACCTTACGTCGGGCGTTACCCAGAAGGGATTGCGGTCTCATATGTGGCGTGCTGCGGGGCGGATACCCACTGTAGCCGCCGAGTATCTGCCACGGGACGTGGCTTCGCGTTTCCAGCTGCCTGACCTTGCCTGGAGCTACCGCTCCCTGCACTTCCCCACCGATGAAAACGAGGCAGAAAGGGCACGCGGGCGGTTTGCATTCGATAGTCTGTTTCTCTTTGAACTCAGAGTGCTGATGCGCAGGCACGTCGAACAAGATGTTCTGGGAACCCCGTTCGACCTGCCCGCGGGGACAGTCGAACGCTATGCCGGGGTCCTGCCGTTCGTTCCCACTGCGTCTCAGACAGCGGCCATGCGAGACATTGAGGGAGACGTCCGCAGGCCGAAGCAGATGCACCGCCTGCTCCACGGGGACGTTGGTTCAGGCAAGACGGCGGTGGCCGGGTACGCGGCGTATGCAGCCAAGGTGGCTGGATACCAGAGCGCCGTCCTCAGCCCCACTGAGATTCTCGCAGGGCAAACGGGACGCGTCCTCCAGGAGATGCTTGCTCCCGTCGGGGTTCGAGTCGCCACGCTGACCGGAGGGATGACCAAGTCCCAGCGCAGGAGCATCCTGAGCGCTGTCGCAACCGGTGAAGTCGATTGTCTGGTCGGCACGCATGCCATTCTCGAGGAGGGTGTGGCATTCGAGCGTCTTGGCCTGAGCGTGGTCGACGAGCAGCATCGCTTTGGAGTTGCTCAGCGCGTAGCTCTGGGGACGAAGGGCAACCAGCCACACTCGCTCGTCATGAGCGCGACCCCGATCCCGAGAACGCTGGCTCTCACCATATACGGCGATCTCGACATCTCCGAATTGCTGGAGAAGCCTCCGGGGCGGTTCCCGATCCAGACGCACCTCCTGACGGCCGCCAAACGCGATAGCGCCTACGCCATGGTGCGCAGGGAGATTGCTCGGGGCCGGCAGGCATTTGTCGTGGTCCCCGCCATCGACCCCGCTTTGGACGAGGGTGCAGGCACTGCGTCTGTCGAGGAGACAATGAAGGAGCTGACCGCAGGCAGTCTGAAGGGCCTGCGCATTGCGTCGTTGCACGGACGCATGAAGAGCAGTGAGAAGGAGGCTACCATGGACGCCTTCCGGATGGGGAGTCTGGATGCCCTGATTGCGACGACGGTCGTCGAGGTCGGTGTCGACGTGCCGAACGCAAGTGTCATGGTCATCGAGGATGCGGAGAGATTCGGGCTCGCTACGCTCCATCAGCTCCGCGGGAGAGTCGGCCGTGGCTCCTCGGTCTCGCATTGTATGCTCATCCAGGGCAACGCGACTCCCGACGGTACCGAACGCCTCCAGGTCCTGGTCAATTCTGACGACGGATTCCAGATCGCAGAGGAAGACCTCAAACTGCGAGGACCCGGCGACATCCTTGGAACCGTCCAGCACGGCTATGACGTTCCGCTGTTCGGCTCGACAGCCCTGCTGACCTACCGTGATCTCTCGGCTCTACCGCAGATTCGAAAGGCTGCTTCGGAGCTCTTGGAACGCGACCCCGCACTTGCCACTCCGGAACACATGGATCTGGCCCGTATGCTGTCTCTCCGGTACCCTGCTTCAAAGCCAGGCATGGAGGACAACTGAGTTGATCATCGGATCAGGTGCACTGAAGGGACGTTCACTGAAGGCCATCGGGAAGGAGCCATGGCTGCGGCCCACGTCCGACAAGGCACGAGAGGCCGTCATGGATATGCTGCGACCGGTTCTTGCAGGAGCGCGGTTCATCGACGTCTGCAGCGGCACCGGTGCAGTTGGCATCGAGGCGCTCAGCAATGGAGCGGCACATACGACCTTCGTCGATGTGGACAGTCGCTCAGTGCGTCTGATCCGCGACAACCTGCGGATGCTTGCGCTTGAGGAGCAGTCTTCTGTCGTCAAGGGCGACGCTGATGGATATGTGGGCGGATTGCAGGGAACGGAGTTCGACGTCCTCTTTGCAGACCCGCCCTTTGACTCCGGATTACAGGAAGGGCTCCTGGTCACCCTGTCCGAGCATTTGCGCGACGCGGCAGACGGCTGTATCATAATCATGGAACATGCATCAAGGCAACCCGTGCATGAACGGTATGAAGGGCTGGCGATCGATCTGGTAAGTTACAAGGAAAGGCGCTACGGAGACGCTAGCACGACATTCTTCCGTGCAACAAGGCACAGAAACGAGGCGGATAGCACCACCCATGACCAGACACAGTAGAATAGCGCGTTTGCTCCGAAGTGTTCGTCATAGCCTCGTTGTCCGACTCACACGATTCAGACACACCGGCACCCTGGTGTTCATTCTGGCGGCACTTCTGTCCGCCCTGCTATGCGCTCTTCCGTTCGTGCCCGTGTGCAGAAGTGTGGCTGTAGGCACCATCCTCGAGGAAGACATGGTTTCCAGGCGAGACATTGTCTATGTCGATGGTGCCAGAACTGAGGACCTTCGCAAGCGCGCGGGAGACGAAGTCGCTCCGATCTACAAGTTCGACAGCTCGCGGCTGCCTGCAGCCGTCGCTGCCTTCGAAGAAACCATGACCAAGGTCATCGCCATACGCGCGCAGGACCTCACTCTGGACCAGGACTCTCAGCGGATCGCCGCACTGCTCATGACCTCGGCAGGTGCAACGACCAAGTACCTAGCGACCTGTTCGGAATCGGAGGTTCAATCGTCGAAGACGGCGGCGCGTCAGGCACTGACGACCGTCATGAGTCGCGGCGTCCTCGAGGGGAGCCTTGCAGCTGCCCGCGAGAGCATCAACACGGAACTCAAGACCTACGGTGTCTCCGATAACCAGGTGCGCTCAGCGTATCTGCTGGCAGCCCGTTTCGTGTCTTCGAACCTCATTTTCGATGAGCAGGCAACGTTGCTTGCGCGCGAGAAGGCTGCATCCTCCGTATCGCCGGTTGTCTCGACCATCCTCGCCGGCACCCCCGTCGTGAAGAAAGGGAGCATACTGGATCAGAGCACTGTCGACGTGCTCTTGACCACAGGCCTGGTCTGGGGACCTCGCGCGCTTCGGAACGTTGTTTCTCAGATCCTGGTCGCGTGGCTTGCGTGGATAGCGGTCGCGCTGGCAGTTGTACTACTGGGTTCGCCGAGAAGCCGGACCGAACACCTATTGATGGAGACAGGGATCATCGGCGGCTCCTGCATCGCGATCGGCTGGCTGGCCGGTGGTGTGGCGGCAACGATGACCCCCTTCTTCCTCTGCATGCTGCTCGGGTTCGTCTTCTTCGAGGGTACCCTTGCCACGGTCTTCGGCCTTGCCCTGATGGTCATGACATGGATCATGGTTCCGATGCCCGCGGAGGTGATCTCGGGGCTCGTCGTGGGGGCTGTTTCGCTCTTCATCGTCATGCGGAAGGCGAACAAGATGAGTGCCCTTCTGATCGCCGGGCCGATTGCGGGGGTATCAGCAGCTGCTGTCTACGGCGGCCTTGCCGGGCTCAGCGAACAACGGCTTTCCGTCGTTGCTGCCAACGCTGGGTACCTGCTCGCAGGGGGCGTTGTTGCAGCCGTGTTTGCATTGGGACTGACTCTGGTTTTCGAGCGGCTCTTCAACGTCGCCACCGTCATGAGACTGCGCGAGCTTCTGGATACGGGAAGCAAGCTTCTGGCGCAGTTGTTCGAAAGCGCCCCGGGAACGTACCATCACAGTCTCAACGTGGCCAATCTCGCAGCAGGTGCCGCTCAGCGTATCGGTGCAAACTGGCTGATGGCTCGCGTAGGCGGTTACTACCATGACATCGGCAAGTTGCTGCATCCACAATTCTTCGGCGAAAACCGCGGAGAACTGCCGAACATCCACGAGGATATCTCTCCCGAACTGAGTACCAAGGTGATCCTCGAGCACGTCCAGGCTGGCGTCACGCTTGCAGGGAGCAATCACCTGCCGCCCGAGGTGGTCGATATCATCGCCGAGCACCATGGCACGACTGTGGTGCAGTTCTTCTATGACAAGGCGTCCGCCGAGCAGACAAACCTCTCGCCTGACACATTCAGGTACCAGGGACCGAAGCCGCACACGAGGGAATCCTCTCTTGTCTTCCTCGCCGACGGCGTCGAAGCCGCGGCGCGTTCGCTTGCAAGGGTGGACAAACCAGCTCTGGAAGGGCTCATCGACGCGATTGTCAGCGCTCGCATTGCCGACGGTCAACTTGGCGAGTCACAGCTCACACTGGGTGAGATTGGTGCCGTCAAGGACTACTTCCTCACATCTCTCATCTCGTTCTACCATGTTCGCGATGCCTATATGACGCCCGAGGAGGCAAATGAAAGAGTCTGACCTGTCAGTACATTGTCGCGTAGAACTGTCGGATCCCGGATGGCAGGTGGACAGCAAGGCTCTGGTGGAGCTTGTCGTCCGCATCACCCGTCTGATACAACCGGAAATCACTGCAATTCCGGGGGTTCGACACGCTGTCGCCATCTCCTGCTATTTCGTCCCTGGGTTTCAAATGCAAGAGTTGAACCGTGACCACAGAGGCAGCGACACGATGACCGACATGCTATCGTTTCCGCTGGGCTATGCCGTGCCGGGCACGGGATGGGTGTTGGGGGACGTCGTCATCTGCATGGATGCGGTGGAGAGCAAAGCCGTCTCGAGTGGAAACGGGCTTGAGGACCAGCTCGCGTTCTCGCTGATTCACTCTGTACTCCATCTGGTCGGCTTCGACCACACCGTGGAGCATGACCGCACGCTGATGGAGCACCGCGAGGAAGAGGTGTTCGCAACAGTAGCACAGGGGCACCGCCCCGACTTGGCGAGAAGGTCCGTATGACTGGGCAGATCGTCGGATTGGTGGTTCTCCTGACTCTCTCGTTCCTTTTTTCCATGGTGGAATACGGCTACGTGAGCATCACACCGATGGCTCTGGAAAAGACCGGAGCATCTTCCGTCCTTGCTGATCGGCTGAGAGCCAGAATGGCGGCCAGCCATTCGATGCTCATCGCTGTGGTCGTCCTGGGGAACAACATGGCCAATCTTGGGGCGTCCTTCATCTTCGCTCGGGTCGTTCTCACCCTGTTTGCGCGCGTGAATCCGGACCTGCTTTCGGTGGCCTCCACACTCGCCTTGACAGTTGTTGTCGTCATCTTTGCCGAGAGTATCCCGAAGTCGATTGGCAAGGCGTTCCCTGAACAGGTCACACGCGGCACAGCTATTCTGCTGTATCCTCTGTACCTGCTGCTTTACCCGGGCGCACGTGCACTTGCGGCAGTCTCGGGCGTCTTCACCGGACCACTGCTCCGGCGTGCCAAGCACACTGGCTACCTCAACGACTCCGAGGACTTCCGCTATCTACTGAAGATGGGGCAGGAGGACGGCGTGATCGACAAAGAGGAAGAGCGCCTCATCTACAACATCTTCGACTATACCAACACGCTAGCCTATGAGATCATGACACCGTTTGTAGACGTGAGAACAGTCGAGAAGGAAACGCCGATCAGCGAAGTGGTCAGGGCCATCAACGAGACCGGCCACTCCCGTCTGCCGGTCATGGACGACGACAACGTCGTGGGAGTCGTTTATGCCAAGGATGCGCTGAGAGCCATGGCGGGCGGTGCCGGGCCCAACGTCAAGGCAAGCGGCATCCTCCGGCAGCCATTCTTTGCTCCCGACACCAAGAAGATCAGCAGCCTGCTCCAGGAGATGCAGCGGCAGCGCATCCAGACAGCCGTTCTCTTCGACGAGTACGGTGCCGTTTCAGGTCTCATTACCGTCGAGGATATCCTGGAGGAAGTGTTCGGCGAGATCCAGGACGAGTATGACAAGGAGGCCGCCGAAATCGAGAACGCAGGAGCCGATGCATTCCTTATCAAGGGTTCGGTGTCGACCGACAAGGTTTCGGAACTCTTTCACGCAGAGTTGTCGGGTGAAGACTACGATACCGTCGCAGGGCTCATGCTGTCCCAGATTGGGCGACTTCCTCGTGTCGGAGACAAGGTCGAGCACACCGGCGTTGTTCTCACAGTCGTGAACGTTGTTGGGAAGAGAATCTCCAGAGTGCGTGCAGAGCGATTGCCCACAGCTCCGCCACGCGCGGCCGAGGATGAAGAATCATAGCGGGCGTGGGTGTCATGTGTCGCGTCAAAAGGAGAACAACATGAAAATCGTCGCAGGAAACTGGAAGATGTTCAAAACCATTGAGGAGTCGGGGGCCTACTTTGCCGAGCTGACCGCCACCACTCCCCCGCAGGGGGACAAGGTGCGAGTCCTCGTGTTCCCCAACTACATCGCATTGGGGGCGCTGGCAAAGACAGGGGTGGTACCAGCCTGGGTGCAACTCGGCGCTCAAGATGTCGCGGCCGACGCAGAAGGCGCGTTCACTGGAGAAGTGTCACCGGCCATGATCCGCTCAACAGGGGCGACCCACGTACTGATAGGGCATTCGGAGCGCAGACACATCATCGGCGAGTCAGCCGCTCTCCTTCATCGCAAGCTGGTCAACTCCCTGGAGGCGTCCCTGATTCCCGTCTTGTGCGTTGGAGAGACACTCGAGGAGCGCAACGCAGGGAAGATCGAGGAGATCGTGTTCGGGCAGCTGGACAGCGCGCTCACTGACGTCCGGCTCTCCGATGGCGCCCGGCTCATCGTCGCCTATGAGCCGGTATGGGCCATTGGAACAGGGGTGAATGCTACGAATGACCAAATTGAAGAAGCACACCGCCTCATCCGGGAGCACCTCAAGCAGCTTCTGGGATCGGTAGTTGGTGGCTCCGTCGCGATCCTGTATGGCGGCAGCGTCAAGCCGGCCAACTTCGCCTCCATCGCGGGTCTCCCTTCGGTGGATGGTGGATTGATCGGAGGAGCCAGTCTCAAGCCGGCCGCGTTCGCCGAACTGATTGCGATCGCAGAGCAGGTGTAACTCTCTGCCAAACGCTGTCCGCTGGGTAGACGCAGAGACCCCTTCCGAAGTACGGCCGGGGTCTCTTGCTATACGACAAACGCAGAGACCCCTTCCGAAGTACGGCCGGGGTCTCTTGCTATACGACAAACGCAGAGACCCCTTCCGAAGTACGGCCGGGGTCTCTTCATACACCGCGAATGATAAGCCAGGTTCTGTCGTGGTCAGTCATTTATCTAAGCGACATACCCGAAGGCAGGGAGAAGCAGCCCTGTGTGCCTTCCTATTTTGTCTTGCTCCAGTTGGGGTTTGCAATGCGCAGCCCATCGCTGGTCTGCCGGTGGTCTCTTGCACCACCATTTCACCCTTACCCCCTGCGGGGCGGTATATTTTCTGTTGCACTTTCCTTGGGGTTACCCCCACTCGGGTTTCCCGAGCAACTTGCTTCTTGGAGCCCGGACTTTCCTCAAGCAGGAAGATCTCCTGCCTGCGACTGACTCATTCGCGGTTGTTGGTACCAGCGTACAGGATCTTGCCGCAGATCTCGCAACGGATGAGATCCTCAGCATCACCACTACCGCCCTCTGCATTACGAAGATTGAACAGTGTCTTCTGGGACAGTCTCACGTGACAGTAGTCACAGGTCGAACTCGCCGCTCTTGCAACGGGCGCTCCGCTGAATTTCTCTGAAAGACTCTCGAAGATCAGCTTGGCTTTCAGTGGCAGCTTCGACTTGCGATCCTCCATTTCCTTGCGCAAGGCAGGGAGAGACTTCTTCACAGCAGCTCTCGAGGTCCTGTCCAACTGTGGAATGGTAACGAGCTCCTTGCGAAGCTTCTCTGCCAGCAATTCCGATGCTCTGGTCTGATCTTCGACGTCCTGCCGATCGTGGAAGTTCTTCCCCTGCGCATCCTCGACCTTCTCCTTCTCGAGGGTGAGCTTCTTCATCTTCTCCTCGAGTTTCTGGACCTTGTCCTCGGACATTTCTTCTTTCCCGAGCTTGGCGCCTGCTTCGTGAACCTTCGCCGAAAGGTCGTCCAGCTTCTCACCGATCCTGACCTCGTCGGCCCTGAATGTTTCCAGCTGCTCGCGCAGTGCGGTCAGCTGTTCCTCGGTCTCGTCGATCTTGTGACTCAACAATGAAGACAAGTCAGACTCCTCCAGAAGACGTTCCTTCTGCCGATAGTCCAATTGGAGTTCCTGAAGTTCCCAGAGTTTGTCTATTAGCATGAATTCACCTCATCGACGATTATGACACCATGGTGGGCCAGGAGATTGCCGTAGGAGCCGATTCTGTGGGAAAGACTCTGCCATCCGCGATCAGGAGCGAATCTTCCCAGCGCTCACTACCCAAGTCTGTAGAGCCAATACCCTATTACTATAGTCATCTGACCACAGTATTCAACCGATGCTTCTCGAAGAAGAGTCCCCGGATAGTCGCCAGCGTCAGTTGTATTCAAGCCGATGGGCGCACGATGCCGTGCGAGAGGCAGTCCAGATCGCCATATTCCCGCGAGTAGTCGGTATCTGGCACGAGCGGCATACTCCTCGCAGGCGGGAAGCTTCTTGTGCAGAGTTCAGTCCTCGAGCAAGGTGTGCCACGAAGACACCTATCGTTGCGGGGGGGGGGCTGGGCAATTCACCGCAGGCTGCGCTGCCATAGGTAGTCACGCCCAAAGGGCTCGAATCCAACGCTGCGATTCAGCTGCAGAGAAGCGTCCTCTTCCTCCGAATCGCAGTCCCCGTGAGCTATGACGACATCACGTGCGCCAAGCATCTGGAGACGTCGCAAGCTCTCTATCAGCAGCGCTCGCGCAAGTCCGTGCCGCCGGTAGAGCGGAGAACACCCATACGGCTCAATGAGTCCTCGCCTACTCCGTTCATCGCACCAAGCGGTGGAGAAGGCAGTGAGAACACCATTCCCAGCCACTGCAACCAGGTCGAGGTCGTTCCGATACTGCCGGGCCTCGATGACCATCCGCGCATACTGCGCACCGGTCACTGTACAGTTCGCAGCAAGCCCGTGCAGAAGACCGCGTTGCTCGAGCTCGGGCATGTCGCCAACGTTCAGAGAACGGAGTACGAAGCCTTCCGGAAGCGGCCGGACGGAGATAGCGTCGTTCAACACTTTCCTGCCGTACCAGCAGTAGGTCTCTGTGCGGCGATATCCATGACTCCGTACCACTTCCATTCTTCGGGTGTCTCGGGTATAGGAGTAGACATTGCAGGTGACAAGTCCACTCGCAATAGCGTGCTTCTCACTCCACAACAGCATGCTCTCTTCAACGACGGAGAACCCGTGGCGGCTGACGATCATGGCGTCATCCTCGCACGGCCACGTGAAGCCGATCAGCTGGCCGGCTTCGTCCTCCCAGAGGACGATCTCATTGGCATCCTTGGGCTGCCCCTCAAGATACCTGCGGAAGTCGAGATCGGCCGGCGTCGGATACGGACCCAGGCTCCCGTCGCTAGCATTGTCCGAAAGGAGTTCCTGGACTCGTCTATAGTCACTCTCGTTCCTCAGATGATGTTGATGTACCATGTTGGATGCCTCCGAAACGAAGTGTGCTCCACCGGTGCGCAGGCGTAGACACGAGTAACATGAGCATGGAGCCCAGTCGATTCCGACTGGAATCGGCTGCCCGCGAGACTGTCCAACAATTCGCAAACCACAGGGACCGCGAGCCCTGAAGGACGTTTGCAGGTACGCACTGCTAGCACGTCGTGCCCCTTGTCACTTGCGCTGTGCCCGCGATGGGCTCGACGCCATGAGTCTGGTTCGCAATGTGCGCCAATTGTGCATCTAGTGGTTCAAAGTGTCACTGAGTCGAACAGCACAAATCCGGTCCGTGGCGTCTACTCCTCATCCCAGCGGTACGTCTTCTTCTGGCGCAGCCTGTCGAGACCGCAATTCAAGCACAGTCCGTTGTGACAGCATATCGTCCCGCCACAGTCGGGGCAGCGCCATTTCGCGTCTTCCTTCTCCAGGAAGCTCTCCATGCCACGCTCTCTGATGAACTCGAGGTTCTCCACCATGCTCATGTGGTACTTGGTGCGGTATCGCTTGTCGAGAGCTTTCAGCCGACCGCAGGGGAAAGCTCTGCACTCGTAGCAGAACCGAACAAGACCCTTAGTGAGCAGATCGCACTCCTTCTTCAGGACGGCACAGTTCTTGCCGTGAGGCAGGCAGCCCGGGCAGTACGTCTTGGAGAATCCCTGCTTGTTCAGGTCGTGCTTCATCGCCAGATAGCTGATACATACTCCGCAGTTCATCCCGCAGGGAGCAATGAGTGTCTCTTCCATCTCTGGTCATCACCTCATTCCTGGAAGCGTTGCCTCGACATCAACACATACACTTTCGGCAATTGCGCCTTGCATACAAGAGAAGAGGGTCTGGAACATGACACCGAGAACAATGGTAGAGCACGGGACCGGCCCACATCCGTGTTTCGGGCGACGCAATTCAGAATACAATACTCGCATCACAGGAAGAGATGGTCGACTTGTGGGAGGTAAGCATGCAAGAAGCGATGGATGAGGAGATCGGCGGTGGATGACTGGCGGAGACAATTGAGGTTCCATCCTCTCCCACCGCTCATGGCCTCTGACAACGAGGCGCTGCAGGAGATGGTACGCCGTGACCTGCTGGGCGAGCAGGTCGGCTCAACTGGGTTCCTGTCAGAGCTGCCGGCGGTTCGGCGAATCCTCCGGCACCAACGTGAGGACGGGTCCTGGGTTGCGCCCGGCGAGCACAGGCATCCAGCCATCAATGCCTGTCTGATTGAAACTTGGCGGCAGTTCAGATTTCTGGTGGAGCAATATGGCTTGACCTGGGAGCATCCCCAGGTTCGGAAAGCCGCAGAGTACCTGTTCTCCTGCCAGACACTCGACGGCGACTTTCGGGGCATGCTGGCCAATCAGTACGCGACCTACTACACGGGTGCGATCATGGCCGTCCTCATCGAGTCAGGGTACACCGATGATCCCCTTATCGACAGAGGTTTCCAGTGGCTTCTGTCCATGCGCCAGGACGACGGCGGCTGGTCGATTCCCCTCATCACCCACAAGTTCGACCGAGCCACGCAGTACCGCTTGACCACGGAGTATACTGACCCTGTCGAGCCCGATCGCTCCAAACCCTTCTCCCACAACTGGACGGGGATGGTGCTACGAGCCTTTGCGGTGCATCCGCAGCAGCGTCACTCCGAGGCGGCGATGGTCGCCGCGTCGCTGCTGAAGTCCCGATTTTTCCAGCCGGATTCCTACAGCCCATATCAGGCAGCCAGCTACTGGGTGCGATTCGAGTATCCGTTCTGGTGGAACAGTCTGGTTTCTGCTCTCGATTCACTCTCACTGATGGGTCTACCCAAGGAGGACTTGCAGATCCGGAAGGGGTTGGCTTGGTTGGCAGAACATCAACAAGAGAATGGGTTGTGGAGAGTATCATATGCCAGGGCCCAGGAGCAGGAAACCACCAAGGTACTGGAGATGAGGCTATGGGTTACGCTGGCGATCTGCCGCATACTGAAAAGGCTGTATGGATAGGCTCGTGGGGGCTGCTGGATGTGTGCACTGGGTTCCTGATCTGACTGGAGGAGCCCGCAGGCTCCGTCGTACCATCGAACGGTTGCAGCAGAGCACGCCGTGCGTACGGTAGTCTCATCGATTGCGAGGAGGCAGACATGGGTTCACTTGGCGACTGTGTCAAGGAATATGCAATCCAGCTCAGCAAGGGGCAAATCCAAACAGCCTATCGAGGGATCATGACTTTCATGTCTGATCTGAGGTCATATCTGGAGCACAAGTACTCGAGTTTCACGGCAAGTGCTCTGTACTTCGGATACATGGATATGACCTACTTTGCCTTCACGCCCTTCTCTCTGAGAGACAGGAGACTGAAAGTTGCGATAGTCTATCTTCATGAGGAATGCAGGTTTGAACTGTGGCTTGCAGGGAATAGTCGGCAGATTCAGGCCGAGTACATTGAGATGCTGAGCCACAGAGACCTGGGCAAATATGCTCTTTCGCGGATTCAGCCCGGAGCGGATTCAATCATAGCATCATCGATTGTCGAACTGCCTGATTTCGATCATCCTGACGAACTGAAGAGGCATATTGAGGTCGAGATCATGGGATTCGCGGAAGAAATGATCCGCATATTGGATTCAGACCTAGCGAAGTCATAGAGCGAGAGGACGAGACTGGTGGGCCCAGGCAATTCCAGTTGGAACCAATTGATCGCAGAACTCTCCCGGCTTAGCAAGATTGTTGAGCAATCCGTGAACGAGAGAGACCAGGAGCCTTCAAGCGCTGTACTACCACAAGGCAGGGAGAGACAGTACCGTCTATAACCGGGGGGTCCCCGATGCTCACTACCCAAGTCTGTAGAACCAGTACCCCAATACTGCATTCGTCTCGCTACTGTACTCGGTCTATCCTACTGGAAGATGGCTCCGGGGACCCTCGCCCGCGCTCGCCAGGACGAGTTCAGCTTCGCCCGGACGGGGATGGGGTAGACAACGCTGCCGCTGCCTTCCTTTCCCCGCAACGGGTTCTAGCAGTAGCCGTTGTGGAGGTACCGCATGCTCCACGGGAGACAACACGAGTTGCCTACTCTCCTCCTATCGCATAGAGGTAGCCATCATCTGACCCCACATAGATCGTCCCGTCCGAAGAGATCGCCGGGCTAGAGCGAATCCGGGCACTTGTTGCGAACTTCCATCGGAGGGTGCCGTCGGGGTTGATAGCATAAAGGTAGTGGTCCTCCGACCCGAAGCAGATCGTCCCGTCCGAAGAGATCGCTGGGCTGGAATAGATCTTGCCATCCGTTCCGAATCTCCATCGGAGGGTGCCGTCGGGGTTGATGGCGTAGAAGTAGTGGTCAAATGACCCCGCGTAGATTGTCCCGTCTGATGCAATAGCAGGATAGGTCCACTGAACCATGTCGCCCGTGTCGAACCTCCATCGGAGAGTGCCGTCCGGGTTCAGTGCATAGAGGCTATGGTCGTACGATCCCACATAGATCGTCCCGTCTGAAGCGAGGGAGGAAGCACAGCTAATCTGCCCGTGCGTTTGATACTTCCATTTAAGTGTGCCATCGGGATTCAATGCGTAGAGATAGCTGTCCGTGGACCCAAAGTAGACTGTTCCATCCGAGGCAAGGGTGGCTGAGGAGCCAACCGCGTTGCGTGTCGCGAACTGCCATTTGAACGTGCCGTCAGGGTTCACCGCATACAGCTTGTAATCCTCTGATCCCGCGTAGATTGTTCGATCTGGAGCAATGGTGGGCTCACCGGCAATCCAGCCGCCTGTTCCGAATTTCCACTGGAGCGTGCCATCAGGATTCAGTGCGTACAGCTTGTAATCCCCTGACCCAACGTAGATTGTTCCATCTGAGGCGATGGCATGACCACAGCTGACTGAGCCAAGCGTCTTGTACTTCCACTGGAGCGTGCCATCAGGATTCAGGGCATACAGGTACTTGTCGTAGGATCCAACATAGATGGTTCCATCTGAGGCGATGACCGGCGAAGAGGTAATGCCCTCAAGGGTCTTGTACTTCCACTTGAGCGTGCCATCGTTTGTGGAGGTGTCGTACGGGCACTGTCCCGTATGGCGCAGGTCGTAACCGAATTTGGACCACATCGCTGGTCCCTTGTCCTCCAGTGGAGCAGGTGGAGGGGGCGGGGTCGCGTTGATCGTGTACGTCAGCGTGATCATCTTGGTGGTGGCTTCATACTGCACGTCGATCCCGAGCGACTCGGAGACGAACCGAACCGGCAGCATGGTCCGTCCGGACATGATGACGGGCATGACGCGGGGATTGGCTGCATCGACGGGCATGCTTGTGCCATTGAGTGTTGCTGTTGCCTTGCCGATCCAAAGGTTGAGCGTACTCTTGCCCAGCGTGACCGTGACCTTGCGTTCGGTAGCATCCCACGCCACAGAGCCCTTGAACGCCTCGATGATGGCACGGATCGGGACCAGAGTTCGTGATTCGACAATGACGGGCTTCGTTCCTTCTGCGTCAATCGGCTGGTTGATCCCTCCAATTGACATGGTGCTGTCCCCGACCCAGAGCTTCACCACCGTCGATGATGATGAGGCGGTGACCAAGGGGGGGACAAGCAGCCCAAGGACCAGCAGCAGGATCGCCACGGACTTCAACGTGCGCGTTCTTCTCATAGGTTCCTCCTGAACCCTACAGGGCCAGTCCATCCTGGTTGCCGTTCGTCAACAAGAACCAGGAGACCGGCGCATGACATGTCAGCGGATGCCGTCACGGCACAGGGCAGGGTTCCTGCCGGGGACTGTCACGGACCCGGTCACATCTGGTGATATCTCTGAACGCCTTGGGCTGTTGAAGCAGGACTGGATTCCACAGCTATGAGGAATGTGCACTTGAGTGCCGCATCAGCACGGCCCCGTTCAACCAATCACTTACCGGACCACCGGCGGAGGACTACTTGCCACGTAGACTACGCATGATCTACGGAAATGTCAAGAGAAACAGGGCACTCGCATGCAGGCTGTTTGTCCAGTCAGCAACGATGTGGACTGGTTCTGTGTGTGCGACAGAAACCGCATGGGCAGACTGTTAGCTCGGCGATTGACCAGAGGTCATCCCGCATGTCACGGCAGACAAGAGATGGACCCTTCTAGTGAGGACATCAACACGACTACCAAGATCACCCAAATCCTGAAGCACGCCCGCGTCCTGGACCACATCCTAGTAGCGTGCACACGACAGAACGTGTTAACTTCGCTGAAGGGGGAGTCGTGGAGAACACTCAAGCAGGTCGGACACCAAGGAGTGCTGGATAGCGCCGTTGGTGCCACCCAAGGACATCCCCGACCGCATCGTCGACCTGTCGGGAATTGGTGGGCCCACCTGGATTCGAACCAAGAACCAAGTGGTTATGAGCCACCTGCTCTACCGTTGAGCTATGGGCCCCTGCGCTGTGCGCACGTCAGCAAAGGGCCTGCGCCATGCTTATACTATAGGCGGGGACGGCCGTACGTCAACCTTTCGACGCGCACAGATACGCCACAGCCTCCTCCCTGGAGCCGATGATACCGTCCAGCTGGAGGCGTCGTACTTGGTCGAGAAGCACTCCCACCCGCCGTCCCTCGGGAATGCCAAGGATCACGACGTCCTTACCTGAGACCAGTCGTGGCTTGTCCATCCTTGCTAGGACTGTCAGGAGGAGGTCGTGGGGTCCGGTGGTCTCCGCTACCGATAGATGGGCCTCCAGGATCGAGAGCACGGGCAAGGGAATGCCTTCGAGCTTTGCTGCTATGGCGCTCACCTTGGATGATCCTTGCTCGAGAAGGCGGCGCATCCCACGCTCCCTTCGCTGCCACGAGTGGAACGCCGCCGCAAGGCGGTCACTCAGGCCGAAGTCCTTCAGGACCTCCTGCAATTCTCCGGAAGGGATGTCGCCCAGCCAAACGAGAAGCGGCGCAACCCACGAAGGAGCACCCAGTCCTTTCATGACCGATGTATGGGCATTGCCGAGGGCTGACAGGAGCTGGAGTTTTGCGGCCCGTGGCGGGAACAGTGGAAGCCCGATGAGTCCACATCCGAGCGAGCAGAGCGCCGTAATGCATGCGACGCCCGTACCTCCCGAGAGCAGCTCCTTGAACTCGTCCTGTGCACGTCTGTTGCGGCGGACGTTCAGGAGCCCGAGCTCCAGGGCCTCCCGCGCCTTGTCCCGGGTGCCGTCCTCGAGGATGAAGCCCAGCCGTGTCTGGGCTGCAACGGCACGCAGTATCCGCGCTGGGTCTTCGATGAAGCTGTCGGCGTAGGTCATCCGGATGATCCGGGCGTCGAGGTCCTTGAGCCCTCCGGTGGCGTCGATGATCGTGCCGAAATCGCTTTCTGAGAGGGACATGGCAAGAGCATTCACGGTGAAGTCTCTTCTCAGCAGATCCTTTATTAATGTTGCAGGAGCGACCGTCGGCAGCGAGCCTGGGAAGTCGTAGTACTCGAGGCGAGCGGCGGCAAAATCGTACTCCCGACCCCCGATGCGAACCTTGTGCGTCATGAAGCGTCCATACGAGATCACGTTGGTTCCGAAGGAGGCCGCGACTGCCGCGGCAACGCCTGAGACGTCCTTCTCCGTAACGACGTCAACGTCGTTAGGAGGCCTGCCAAGGAGGACGTCGCGTACTGAGCCACCGACCAGATAGGCCCGGTTTTCCTCGGCATCCCCTATCTGACCGATTGTGGCCAGTATCGCTGCAGTATCGCTTCCTCCCAAGCGGTCGAGGTCGGAACGCGCAATGACCCGACCGCCTGTTGCACCCACGACGCTCTGTGGATGTGCGGTGCTATTGAGGTAGCGGAGGACGTCGGACCTCGACACCACCCCCAGAAGGTGCTCCTGTTCCATGACCAGAAGGAGGCCCGTGTTGTAGGTGCCAAACGCCTGTATGAGCTCCTCGACGGTTGCAGTGAGGGGGACGGCTGGAATGCGCGTATTCAGGAAGTAGTGCACAGGCTTCTGCTGGAGCCGCATCAGGGAAGTCTTCTCGAGAGCTTTCTTGGCCACGACGCCGACAACTTGGCCGTCGCGTTCGACCGGCAGGACTGAGAACCCAAGATTGACCATGATCTGCAAGGCTTCCTCGGCAATCCGGTCCTGGGAGACTGTCGCGGGATGGGGGGTCATGATATCGCGCACGACCTGACGCCACTGGGTACGCCTCGCGGCTATCGCTGATACAATGTGTTCCTGTGCAGTCTCAGCAGATGTCCCGTCTCGCAGGATGGATGCTGCCGCATGGATACGGCCTGCTCCACCCAGAGGGGCGAGCAGTTCTGCAACGTTGAGCAGGCGGTCACTGCGCCCGAGAACGTAGAGCGACTGGGGGGTCTGGTAGATGAGAAACAACGCCTCCGCCTTGATGATCTGAGCCAGCCGGTGGACGATGACCGAGAGGTTGCCGACGTTCCGCTCTGCATGCACGATGGAAAATGCTATCTGTGCTCCAGCCACTGTCCTGACCTGTGCATTGCTCAGCGCGTTCTCGAGGGCCGTTTGCTGGTCCGGGACCAGGTAGGTCGTGACATAGCGGGCGACCATGGAGAGGCTTGCCCCGGCCTTGAGCAGATAGGCCGCCTGTTCGACGTCGAACGCTGTCGTCTCGGGAAACAGCAGGGAGCCCGTGTCCTCGTAGATGCCAAGGGCAAGGAGTGTCGCCTCGTCTGGATTCACAGGAACCAGCCGTTCACGGAGCGCGGCGGTCACAAGCGACGCGGTCGCTCCACACTTCCGGATGTGCCCCTCGTCAATATGTGCCAGGCTCGCTGAGTTTGGTTCATGATGGTCATAGGCAACCAGCCTGATCCCAGGGAGCGAGAGGACCTCTTTGTACTCACCGAGACGGGATGCGACGATCGTGTCAGCAATGACGACCGTTTCGATGTCTTCTTTCAGCAAGACAGGTGCAGGCATGCGTACAAAACGAAAACGTCCCTCGTACAGCCGCAGAAACTCCTCAACGTTCGGCTCGAGGGACCCGGGCAACACTGGGACGGCCCCGGCATACAGGCGAGAAAGCCCGGCCATTGAGGCTACGCAATCAAAGTCCGCGCCTGCGTGGCCAAGAATGACCGTTTTCACGACTGCTCGTACGTCACCACACCGTCTGCACGACTGATCTTTGCCACGACGGTCTGCCACCGAGGAACGGACGCTTGCCCGACGACAGTTGCTCGCAGGATCTCCTGCTCGCACGTAGCTGCGTCGCCCTCCGTGCGTGCGTAGACGGTCGCGATCTGGTGCCCGGCGCTGACGGCATCGCCAGTCTTGACGTCCAGGACCAGGCCGACGGCCAGATCGATGACGTCTTCCTTCGTTCGGCGTCCTGCACCAAGGTGCATGGCCGCCAGCCCGATGCCTTTTGCGTCAATGCTCGCGACGAATCCACTGCAAGGAGCATAGACCGGACGCGTGACTGCCGCCTGTGGCAAAACCTCGGGCCGGTCGATGAATGCCGGATCGCCTCCCTGTGCCTTCACGATATCTGTGAAGCGTCGCAGTGCGTTCCCGCTGGCGATGGCGTCGATCGCCATTGTTCTGGCGTCCTCGCGCTTGTGAGCGACTCCACTTTGCATGAGGACTTCGTCGCACAGCGTCAGGATGACGTCGACCAATTTGGCTGGCCCATGCCCCTTCAGGACCTGGACGGCCTCGACGATCTCGAGGGCATTGCCTACTGCGTTGCCCAGCGGCTCATTCATATCCGTCACATAGGCCACGGTCGTCTTGCCGTTGTCCTCTCCTATGCCAACCATGGTTTTCGCCAGTTCGATGGCCTCCGATGTGCTTGTCATGAACGCACCCGAACCCCACTTCACATCGAGGACGATCACGTCCGTCCCTGAGGCAAGCTTCTTGCCCATGATGCTGGATGCGATGAGAGGCACCGAATCCACCGTCGCTGTCACGTCACGGAGAGCGTATAGCTTCTTGTCGGCGACGGCTACATCGCCAGTCTGAGCCATGATGGCTCCGCCAAAACGGTTGACGACGTCCGCGAACGCCAGAGGCGTCAAGTTGACGTCGAAACCCGGAATCGACTCAAGCTTGTCGATTGTCCCGCCGGAATGGCCGAGTCCCCTTCCCGACATTTTGGGCATCACGGCGCCACAGCTTGTGGCAATAGCAATGAGGGGTATGGACACGGTGTCGGCGACGCCCCCCGATGAGTGCTTGTCACATTTCACTCCACGCAAGGAAGAGAGGTCGATGATGTCTCCACTTGTGCTGATGCAATGCGTCAGCCAGGCAGTCTCATGAGGATTCATCCCCCTGAAATAGATGGCCATGAGCATTGCAGATGTCTGGTAGTCGGGGATGGAGCCACTCACAAGGCCATCGATCCACCACGAGATCTCTTCTTCCAAGAGCTCGCCGCCGGACTTCTTCTTCTCGATGAGTTCTGCGAAGTTCCTGCTCAGCACTCGGTCTCCTCGATGACACCAGTCAGCAGCTCTGCCAAGTGTTCGTCGGCACGCCGCGCCGTGGCGAGTACCTGGTCATGACTCAGCTCGGTGACTGTATCGGTCGCAAGATCGGTAATAACCGAGACAGCGCCAACGCGCATGCCTGCCTGGTTTGCCACAATCACCTCGGGAATCGTCGACATGCCGACCGCGTCCGCTCCCAGGGTCCGCAGCATGCGAATCTCCGCACGGGTTTCGAACTGTGGCCCGGACAGTGCTGCATAGATGCCGGACGCCATCGGCAAGGAACGACGCTCGCCTACCGACTTGAGCGCCCGGGTGACCGTGGGGTCATACGCCGTATACATGTTCACGAATTTGGAGCCGAAGACGTCATCTGCGAGACCTCGAAGCGGGCTGTCCGCCGTAAGCAGGTTGAGATGGTCTTCGATGACCATGAGGTCCCCCAGTCGCAGGCGATCCGCAATGCCGCCCGCAGCATTCGTGAAGAGGGCGGTATGGACCCCGAGAGCCTGGGCGACCCGGACGGGGATCGTCACCGTGGCAGCATCGTACCCCTCATAGTAGTGAAAGCGGCCCGCAAAACACAACACTCTGTGCCCGCCGATGTTTCCCGCGACAATCTCGCTGGCGTGTCCCTTGACCGTCGACACAGGGAACCCCGGAATCTCGACGTAGGGAACGATCGTTCGCGCGTCCATCCGCTCCACGAAGCTCAACAGACCAGATCCGAGGACGACCGTGAACTCGTACGACTGCCCGATTCGCGGTATCAGGCTCTCGACGGCCATGGTCACTTGTTTTCTCAGCTGAGCGCTGTCCATTACTCGACCGACCCCACAACGTCGTAGAAAGCCTGCCCTCCATAGTAGGACTGAATCTCAAGGTCAGGGAATTGTCGAGTCAACGTCGCAACAAGCGCATCGAACGACGCTTCAGCAACGTTGACGCCCCGGTAAGCCGACACCAGAGACTTGTCGTCCCAGGCGATGGGCGACTCGCTGAGGTGCGCCAGTGCTTCATCGACCGACTGTCCGATCCCCACCAGCTTGTCATCCACGAGCAGCATGTGGTCGCCCTCGTGGACAAGCATGCCAGCAACCGTGGCATCCTTGGTCGCACGCGTGACCGCAAAGAAGTCTGTCGCATCGATAGCCTGGTTCGCGATTGCCATACAGTCGTCATCGGGACCACAGGAAGCCAACTGGACCAGCGCGCTGATAGCCTGAACCGGGTGGCGAGCATTCAGCACCTGCACGTCCTTGTCGATGAGACCGGCGGCCTGTTGTGCGGCCATGATGATGTTCTTGTTGTTTGGGAAGACGATGAAAGACTTGGCCTTGCACGCCTTGATGGGATCCAGGAACGCCTCGGTCGGCGGATTCATCGTGTCGCCGCCGCTGACAATGATCTGCGCACCGAGTTTGCGGAAGATCTCGTCAAATCCAGGTCCCGGAGAGACGACGACGTACGCGCGCTCTACGCCTTCATCAGCACAGCCTTCCGTCGAAGCGAGTGCCTTTGATAGTGAACCCGCTCCTGATGATGCCGGGCCACTGGCATACTCGTTTGCCTGGTACTGCATGTCCTCGATGCGCCCCTCCCGAATCGGGGCAAACTTCATGAGGTACTGGATGGTGTCGTATGGCTCGTTGGTGTGGACATGGATCTTCGTAAGGCCACCCGCCGAGGCCATGACGAGGCTGTCGCCACGTTCGGTCAGTTTCGCGCGGATTTCGGTTTCCGGCAGCGTGTCGGAGGCCACCAGGATCACTGTGTCATACCGGTACGTAAGGTCCTGTGGACCGACATGCTCTTTCGTCTCATCTCCCACCGTTAGTTTGTCGGAGGCAACCGACTCGTCCCTTAGGCTCATCAACATACCCTCCAGCAGCGTCACAAGGCCCTCGGCCCCAGCATCCACCACATGGGCTTCTGCCAGTGCAGGGAGCTGCCCCGTCGTTTCCTTGACCGCTTGTCTTCCCGTCCTGATGACCTCGGCCAGGTAATCCGTGTAGTCTTCCTGGTGCAGCCCGGCTGCACTCTCGGCCATGCGCCTCACGACGGTCAGAATCGTTCCTTCTACAGGCGTGACTACGGCCTTGTATGCTACCTCGGTCGCTTTGGCGAGCATCTGTGTGAAATCTGTCGTCGTCAGCACGGACTTGCTGTCGGCTGCCGTTGCCATGCCACGAATGATTTGTGACAGGATGACTCCAGAGTTTCCACGCGCCCCGATGAGGGACCCGGCGGACAACGTCGAGACGAATTCCTTCATGGTCGTTGGCTGGCCCTTCTGGACTTCCTCAAGAGCAGTCCGAAGGGTGAGGGACATGTTCGTTCCAGTGTCTCCGTCGGGCACGGGAAAAACGTTCAGGCTGTTGATGAAAGCTTTGCGGGATTCGAGGCTGGCGAGAGCAGCCGTGAACAGCGCCTCAAGCTCACTGTAACCGATTTCTTTCAAGATATCCTCCGGGAGTGCTGCTATTCGTTTTCGTGTTCGACGCGAATGGACCAGACCACGACGTTCAGCTCGACTCTCTCCTGCGCAATCCCTGTCATGCTGCAGAAGACATAGCGAACCTGTGATGCGATGGTACGGGCGACTTCGGAAACGCGAACACCGTACTGGAGCCGAACATGAACGGTCGCCACGATTGTGCCATCCTTCTTGATCTGAGCATCGACGCCCTTCGGTGTCGACGGAAGCGCAAGAGCGCGAGTGAAGCGTTCGGCGAATGTGACGGGAGCCAGTCCTGTCACGCCGTACACGTTCAGGGTAGCCAGCCGGAGGATCTCCTCCATTGCGTTCCTGCTGAGAACGACGTTACCTTTCGTAGTTGTCATATCCACTCTCCAGGCGAAATGTGGTATTCGATTATACCACCAAACTTGAATTCGCTGGCCTTTGACATAGAATCTATCTACTTTTTCATGGAGGTTTATCGAAATGAGCAGAGTATGTACTATTTGTGGCAAGGGTCCCATGGTAGGCAACACGGTCAGCCATTCCGTTCAGCGCGCTTCTCGTCGTTTCCTGCCAAATCTTCACACAGTACAGGTAGAGATGAACGGCAGGGTTCAGAGGATTCGCGTGTGTGGCAAGTGTCTCAAGAAAATGAAGGCCACAGCCTGATTCGACGGTTCAGCGCATGAGCGAAGAACTTCGGAGCCTGTTGTGGACAGGCTCCAGTCTGCGTGTACTCGACCAGCTCAGGCTTCCTTTTGAAATGGAGTGGATCGAGTGCACGACCTACAGAGACGTCTACTCGGTCATCAGGAACATGAACACCCGTGGGGCTCCCGCAATCGGCGTCGCCGCTGCATATGGAATGGCTCTTGCTGCCCGGGAGGCGCTGACAGCTACGCAGCCGGCGCAACTTGTGCTTGACGCGGGTGTCTATCTCAAGAGTGCCCGGCCCACCGCCGTGAACTTGGCTTGGGCTGTCGATCGGTCTCTCGCCGAGGGAGCGCCGAGTCTGGGCAAGGACCCACGAGCTGCGGCCGAGGAGCTTGCCGCGTTCGCGGGCAAGCTTGCCCAGGATGACGAAGACCAGAATCTCGCCTTGTCGAAGCATGGTGCCGGACTGTTCGAGGATGGTGACACTATTCTGACCATCTGCAATACCGGTGCTCTTGCGACCTATCGATACGGAACAGCCTTTGGTGCCATCAACGAAGCGTTCAGGCAAGGCAGGAAGATCCAGGTCATTGCCCTCGAGACGCGGCCGTATCTTCAGGGAGCACGATTGACGGCCCTTGAACTTGTGAACGCAGGCATCCCGTTCCATCTCATCACCGACGGAATGGCCGGCTTCATGATGTCGCATGGGATGGTCACCAAGGTCATCGTGGGCGCCGACCGCATCGCCTCGAACGGTGACTTCGCCAACAAGATCGGGACCTACCAGCTGGCCGTCCTGTCCAACTACCACGGCCTGCCGTTCTACGCGGCTGCACCATTGAGTTCCTTCGATCTCTCGATTGCCTCGGGCGCCGAAATCGCCGTCGAACAGCGCGACGAGAACGAAGTCCTGTCGTTCGCGGGCCACCGTGTTGCCGCAGAAGGAGCACATGCCTTCAACCCGTCGTTTGATGTGACACCTAACGAGCTGCTTTCGGGCATCGTCACTGAGCGTGGCATTTTCACACACCCCTTCGGCAACTGGGAGCGACCCTGACCAAGAACAGCTCCGGTACGACTAGGCCACGGACCCGGCGGGAGAAGGTGTTGGGACCGTGGCCTTCTGCATGCGGTCGGACGTGGCTGCTCCTGGCACAGCGCGCGTTAGCGTGGCGTCTTCGCCCCTGACACTCCGTTCTTCGGACAGACCCCGGTAATGGCGCAGACGTCGCAGTCCGGCTTGCGAGCATTGCAGGCAGATCGCCCGTGAGCGATGAGTGCGTCACAGAGTGAGTTCCAGTGGCTCTCCGCAACAGCAGCCATGATGTCCTGTTCCACGTTCTCCGGAACAAGGCTCTCGCTGAGTCCGATGCGATAGGCCAGGCGCTTCACATGGGTGTCGACAACGACGGCCTCCTTCCCGAATGCATGTGCAAGGACGACATTGGCGGTCTTGCGTCCGACGCCAGGAAGTCCGGTGAGAACACCCATCTCGGGGGTCACCCTGCCTCCCCATTTCTCACAGAGTTCGAGCGATGCGGCAATGATCGCCTTCGCCTTGTTGTGGAAGAAGCCAGTCGGCTTGACGATTGCTTCAACAGCGAGGGGATCGGCATGGCCCAGGGCACAAGGGCTGGGGTAGGCAGCAAACAGGCGTGGCGTAACCTTGTTGACCATGACGTCTGTGCACTGGGCGCTCAGTATCGTTGCCGTAAGCAGCTGCCATGGGTCCGTGAACTCCAGGGCGGTACCCCTGTCGGGATAGGTCTTCTCGAGTGTTGCCACCACCTGTCGAACGTGCTTCTGCGCTGTGAATGCCATCTCCATGTCTCCTTACTTGACGTTTGCCTACGAGCAACAGTATACTCATATGTCAGGGCAGCAAACTGGTGCTCTGAGCCGCTCGAACAACGACCCGAGGGGCGAAGGCCTCCTGGGTCGCGATATGCGGGCAGCCCCGAGTCGAGGGCTTGCGGCCGAGCGTGTTCTGTGTATACTACAGCAAGTCCGGTTTTGTGGGCGATTAGTTCAGAGGTAGAACGCTTCGTTGACACCGAAGAGGTCAGAGGTCCGATTCCTCTATCGCCCACCATCTGCGTTTCCAGGGAGCGGACATGGATATCAGAATTGTTCTTGACGACGCATCGTCTCAGTATCCCTTCAATGATGGCGAGTCCATCCTTATGGCTGTTCAGAAGCTCTTTCCCCAGCAGAAACGATCGATCGTTGCTGGCAGGATTGCCGGCTTGCTCGTGGACCTGACGACAATTCCGTCCACAGCGGACGACATCCAGCTTGTGAGCACTGCCAGCAGCGACGGGCTGGAAATCCTTCGCCACAGTACGTCACACATCATGGCTGAGGCGATCAAGGAACTCTACCCGGACGCGAAGCTTGCCATCGGGCCATCCATCGACACCGGTTTCTACTACGACATCGACATGGCGAAGACGCTGTCTCCTGATGATCTCGCGACAATCGAACAGAAGATGGGCGAGATCACCGAGCGCAGCGAGCATTTCACCCGGCAGGACAAACCCATAGCTGAAGCCATCGAGTTCTTCAAGGAACGCGGCGACCAGTACAAGGTGGAGATCCTTTCGGAGATACCGGCGACGACCGTCTCGCTCTATACCCAGGGGTCCTTCACGGACCTCTGCCGCGGACCGCATATCCCTTCCACCAGCTACCTCAAGCACTTCAAGCTTCTCTCCATCGCAGGTGCATATTGGCGAGGGGACGAGAAGAACAAGATGCTTCAGCGCATCTATGGCACGGCCTTCCCGTCGAAGGAAGAGCTGGTCGGCTTCATCACGGCGCGCGAGGAGGCTGCCAAGCGCGACCACCGCAAGCTGGGACAACAGCTGGACCTCTTCAGCATTCAGGAGCAAGCCGGCCCAGGTCTGGTGTTCTGGCACCCCAAGGGAGCCATTGTCCGCAAGGAGATCGAGGACTTCTGGCGTGCCGAACACATCAAGCGCGGATATGAATTCGTCTACTCGCCCCACATTGCGAATCTCGAGCTCTGGAAAACCTCTGGCCACTGGGGCTTCTACCAGCAGAACATGTACTCGCCCCTCCAGGTCGACGAGGACCAGTACATGCTCAAACCGATGAACTGCCCCTTCCATATTCTCATCTACAAGTCGCAGGTCCGCAGCTATCGAGATCTTCCGCTCCGGTGGGCTGAACTGGGGACCGTGTATCGGTACGAGAAGTCGGGCGTCCTTCATGGTCTTCTGCGCGTGCGTGGGTTCACACAGGACGACGCTCACCTCTTCGTCCGTCCGGACCAACTCAATGATGAGGTCAAGGGAGTGCTCGACTTCACTCGTCACATGATCGAGACGTTCGGCTTCACGAAGTACAACATCTACCTGAGCACACGCCCGGAACACTCTGTCGGAACAGACGAAGGGTGGCAGACGGCGACCGAAGCTCTCAGGGTAGCTCTTGAGGAAATGCATCTCGACTACAAGGTTGACCCAGGCGAAGGCGTCTTCTATGGGCCAAAGATCGACGTGAAGCTTGTGGACGCCATCGGCCGCGAATGGCAGGGGCCGACGGTCCAGGTCGACTTCAATCTTCCTGAACGCTTCGACGTCACCTACATCGGCGAAGACGGCAAGGAACACCGTCCGATCATGCTGCACCGCGTTGTGCTGGGTTCCATGGAACGGTTCTTCGGGACGCTCATCGAACAGTACGCCGGCGCCTTCCCTCTCTGGCTTGCCCCCGTACAGGTCGAGGTGGTTCCCATCACGGACGTGCAGGAAGAGTATGCCAAGGCCATCACCGCCAGGCTGGTCGAGCGTGGTATCCGTGCCAAGGTGGATATCCGCAGGGAGAAAATGCAGGCGAAGATCCGTGATGCCGAGATGCAGAAAGTTCCGTACATTGCCGTCATAGGTGCCAAGGAGGCGGCAGTGGACTCAGTGGCCGTGCGCATGCGCCACGAAGGCGACCTCGGAGTGGTGGCTGTCGACCAGTTCATCGAGCGTGTGCTCGACGAGATCAAGGGCAAGGTCGTCTTCCCCTAGTTGCTTTGCATGGGAACGTCGTTATACTCGTAGAGGCTCAGAAGAGTCGAGCCACTGTAAAACGAAGCCGATAGGGCTTCTACCTCCCGCCTTGGGCAAAGAGGTTCTTGAGTTCGCCAATGTGCTAGTTAACGATATGGCGGCCGTTTTACAGCGGCCGCCATTTTTCTTTTTGGAGGTGTGGAATCAATAGGGATTCAGATCTGATTTACAACGAGAGGGTGCGCTGGAAAGAAGTTCGCGTTATTGACGAGGACAACGGCCAGTTGGGCTTGTTGACGTCCGAAGCGGCTCTTGAACTTGCGTACTCGAAGGGGCTCGACCTGATCGTCGTGGCGCCTAACGCCACTCCACCCGTTTGCAAGATCATGGACCTGGGAAAATACCAGTACGAGCAGATGAAGCGGCAGAAGGAAGCCAGGAAGAAACAGGTCACCGTTGAGATGAAAGAGATGAAATACCGACTGCGCATCGACGTTGGCGATCTGACCGTGAAGAATCAGCACCTCAAGGAGTTTCTGTCCGACGGAAACCGTGTTCGCGTGACGATCATGTTCCGCGGTCGTGAGATGGCTTTTCCGGATCAGGGACGTGCCCTGCTCAAGAGAGTCGCCACTGATCTTGCGGAGTACGGCACCGTCACTCAGGAACCCAAGATGCAGGGCCGCAATATGTCAATGATGATGGAACCATCCAAAGAAGCGCTCGCCAAGATGAAAGGACCCGGAAAGGAGTAGGACATGGCTATCAAGAACAAAGTGACCAAGATCAGGACATGCAGGGGAGCCGCCAAGAGATTCAGGATAACCGGTACCGGCAAGATACAGGCGTATGGCGCCAACCATGGCCACAAGCTTGGCAAGAAGTCCATGGGGAAGAAGAAACTGATGCTGAAGAAGCATGTTCTTCAGGGCGCAGATGCTCGCAACATGAAGAGACTTGTGCCGTATCTCAAGGGTTAATGGAGGCTTACAATGTCGAGAGTTAAAGGTGGAAGCTCGATCCGCAGAAGGCACAAGAAGATACTGAAGCTCAGCAAGGGCTATGTCGGCGCACGCTCTATCCGGTACAGGGCCGCGCGGGAAGCTGTTCAGCAGGCTGAGCGTCATGCGTACTTCAACCGCAAGGAAAAGAAGCGCGAGTACAGAGCACTGTGGATTGTGCGTATCAATGCCCTGTGCCGCTCCAACGGCATCACCTACTCCCAGTTTGTGGGAAGCCTGAAGAAGGCCGGCGTGAAGCTTGACCGCAAGGTCCTGGCTGACATGGCCGTCCACGACAAAGAGACGTTTGTCACCCTCGTCGCTGAGGCGAAGAAGCAGCTGACTGCCTAGTCCCTTCATGATCTCACCATTTGGTCGGGCGGCTCTGGCTCTCGATCTCTTGCCTCTTGGCGTCTACAAGTGGGACCTCGCGGCCCTGCTCGAGTCGCCGGGAGAATTGGAGACCGCGTCGCAGGAGAGGCTCGACCAACTGCTTTCTGCGTCGCCGGGGACGCGCGGGAAGCATCTGTCGCTGTCCGAACGCGACAGCGCGCTGGAAAAGGCCGCAAAAGAGGTTACTGAGCTGACCACGCTCGGAGCTTCTCTCGTGACGACGTTCGACGGGCCGGAGACCTATCCGGGTCGCCTTCTCGAATGCTACCGCCCCCCACTCTTCCTCCAGATTCTTGGTGATGCAAGCGTTCTCCTCAGGGACTGCATTGCCATTGTGGGAAGCCGCAGACCGACACCTGAAGGTGTCAGAGCCGCCTCCGACCTCGCGGGACAGTTGGCGGCGGCAGGTCTCGTGGTCGTCAGCGGCCTTGCGTATGGCATTGACAAGGCAGCTCACGCCGGATGTCTGGACGCAGGTGGTCAGACGATTGCAGTCCTGGGGTCCAGCGTCGACGAGATCTACCCCTCCGTTCACGCTCCCATCGCGCGGACCATTGTGGCAAGCGGCGGGGGAGCCGTCATTTCTGAGTTTCATCTTCATACTCAGCCGACGGTCTATACGTTTCCGCAGCGCAATCGCGTCATTTCCGGGCTCTCGCTTGGGGTCCTCGTGGTGGAAGCTGCCAAGGAGAGTGGGTCTCTGCTTACCGCAAACTTCGCCCTCGAACAGAATCGTGAGGTCTTCGCGATTCCAGGGTCCATCTACGCTCCTCAGCATGTCGGAACGAATTCCTTGATCAAGTCTGGAGCCAAACTGGTACAGTCTGTCCACGACGTTCTCGAGGAACTGCCGGGATACAAGGCCGTTGTCACCCCCGAGGAACGCCCGTCCGAGGCGCTGTCGCTGCAGGAACAGTCGATCATTAGCTGCATACAGACAGGGGGTACCTCTGTCGATCTCCTCTGTGAACGCCTTGCCTGGGCTGCGCCCCAGGTTCTCAGCGTTCTGACCAGTCTCGAACTCCGAGGTCTCCTGGTGCGCCGGGGACCGGACAGCTTCGCTATCGTCCAGTCTCGGTAGCATGGGCATAGACATCCGCGTCGTCGGCGGCGGCCTGGCGGGCAGTGAGGCAGCGCTGTCCCTGGCTCGTCTCGGTCTGTCGGTCGAACTATGGGAGATGCGGCCTTTGCGCAAGACCGACATCCACGAAACCGACCGATTCGGAGAACTTGTCTGCAGCAATTCTCTTGGTTCTGACGCCTTGCGCGACGCAAGAGGCCTACTCAAAGCTGAACTTCGACTCCTCGGTTCCGCCATCGTGCGGTGCGCCGATGCGAGCCGTCTTCCTGCAGGCAAGGCCTTCGCGGTTGACAAGGACCAGTTCAGCGGCCTTGTCACTGAGAGCATCCAAGGTAGTCCGCTCATTTGCGTTCGCAGGGAGGAATACAGACGGCTCGACTCCTCGGTGCCAACCATCGTCGCAACGGGCCCTCTTACCAGTCCGGATCTTCTCGATGAGCTCCGAGAGCGCCTGGGACGCGAGAATCTGTTCTTCTACGATGCTGTCGCTCCATCCATCTGGGCTCATTCCGTCGACCACAACGCCTCGTTTCTGAGCTCCCGAGGTGGGGATGCCGCCGACTACCTGAACTGCCCACTCACGAGGGAGGAGTACTACTCTTTTGTCCACGCGCTCCAATCCGCCCGACGACACCTCCCTGAGACTCCGGATGAACAGAGATTCTTTGAGGGATGCCTGCCCGTCGAGGAAATTGCGAGGAGGGGCGACGACGCTCTCAGATTTGGTCCGATGCGCCCGGTCGGCCTCCGGGAGAGACCCGAAAACTGCTTCGCCGTCATTCAGCTTCGCAAGGAGAACCGCGAAGGAACCGTCCTCGGACTCGTGGGATTCCAGACTTCTCTGGCCATCGCCGAGCAGCAGCGGGTGCTTGGCACGGTACCGGCTCTCCGCAACGCTGAATTCGTGCGGTACGGCCTCATTCATCGGAATGCGTTTCTGCGCGGTCCTTCGGTACTGTCTCAGGATCTCGAACTGGGGACATTTCCACGTGTATGGGTAGCGGGACAGCTATGCGGCGTCGATGGATACATGGAGTCAACCGCACTGGGACTTGTCGCAGCACTGAACGCTGCCGCGACCCTTCGCGGCTTTGCGCTGCCGGTCTTCTCTGTGCGGACCATGACCGGCCTTCTGGTCGACTACGTTACACAGGAAAGAGATGACTTCCAGCCTGCGAACGCCAACTATGGGCTTCTCCCGCTCGAGCCCGGCCCCAAACAGAAGGCCGTGGACCGTGAAGCATTTGCTGTCGTGGCTCTGGAACACATCCGACAGATTGCCGAAGAGGTCGAAGCATGGACCACAGACAAGAGACTCCCCTAGATTCAGGCAGGGTTGCGGCGCCGACGCAGGACACGGCAACAAGTCCGGAGGTCGTCGCTGAGCTGAACGGGGCATATCTCCGGTTGTCGGACGCAGAGTTCCGGTCCCGGATCCGGACGGCGTATCGCCGCATGGCAGCCTGTGATCTTTGTCCCAGGCGGTGCGGAGCCCACAGGCTTGCTGGAGACGCTGGTACCTGCGGAGCTGCTCTCCAGGCCAACGTCTTCGTCTGGAACCTGCATCGTGGCGAGGAACCCCCCGTCAGCGGGACAAGAGGATCAGGAGCGGTCTTCCTCAGCGGCTGTAACTTGAATTGCTGCTACTGCCAGAACTATCCACTGAGTCAACTGCACCATGGAACGCAGATGCCGGTTGGGCAGCTCGCAGCCGCACTCGTCGAGCTCCAGACGAAGGGGGCCCACAATATCAACTTCGTCACACCCTCTCACCAGGTGCCGCAGTTGCTGGCGGCAGTATTCGTCGCGCGGCAGCAGGGGCTGCACATTCCCATCGTGTACAACACGAGCAGCTACGACGAGCTGTCGACGCTCGCTCTCCTGGATGGAATCGTGGACGTCTACCTGGGCGACCTTCGATACACGGACGAAGGGGTCGCCATGCTACTTTCGGGAGTTTCCGACTACGTTCGGGTCGCCGAACGTGCCCTCATCGAGATGCATCGGCAGGTCGGAGACATCACCATAGACGAGCGGGGCAGATACGTTCCGCGAGGACTCATCGTGCGATACCTCATTCTTCCGCGGCATACGGGCATGGCTCGGGAGGTCTTTGGCTTCGTTTCCCGTCAGCTCTCCCTGCAGACATACGTGAGCGTCATGACCCAGTACTTTCCTGCCTACAAGGCGCTGGACCATACACTGGGCATCTCGCGGAAACTCACCGATGCAGAGTGCGACCGCGTCATGAAAACGTGGTCACAATCGGGGCTGGTCCATGGATGGGTGCAGGACATGGGCGGCGGCGGAGCCTGAGCGAGCGAGGAGAGGGCAGAGCGCCAGCCCCACATCTCGCCACCCCTCGTCCATGTACGACTGATCAGATCTTGCTGACGACCTCGCGCGTAATTCCCTTGAGACACTCCATGACGGAGACTCCACTGCTGGCCATGCCAAGGTAGACCGCCTTCCCCTCAAGGTGCAGGTCATCGACAAGTTGGCTGACCGGCATGATGGCGGGCGTGTCCCGCTTGTTCAACTGATAGATGATGGGCGTATCCGGCAGCTCGTAATCCTCGAGATTCTTGAACATATCCGCAAGGTTCTTGATGTTGTCCTCTCGCCGACCGCGATTCGAATCTGCGACGAAGACGATACCGTCGACAGATTTGAGCACGGACTTGCGCGTCAGTTTGTACAGTTCCTGGCCCGGAACGGTATAGAGGCTCAGGCGGATTTTGAAGCCCTTGATGGTTCCCAGTTCCACCGGCAGGAAGTCGAAGAAGAGCGTCCTCTCTGTCTCGGTCGCAATCGAGGTGAACTGGCCCTTCACCTTCTCCGGGATCGTCCGGAAAATCCAGCTGAGATTCGTCGTCTTCCCGCTCATTGCCGGGCCATAATAGACGACCTTGAACGTGATCTCAGACTTGGAGAAGTCGATCAGAGACATGTGACAGCTCTGATCAATGCGCTAGAAGAGGTTGTCGATCTCATCCTGCAGTCCCTTCTTCAAGTCCTGGGAAGGCTCTTGACGTGGGCCTGCGGTCATCTTCTCGAAGACCGGCTTGATCGAACCCGAGATCTTCTTGGCCCAGAATCTGATGGCGCCGATGGGTGCCTTGTTGTCGAATATGACGGCAAGCAGGATCAGCGGGTCTACGAGCGAAATATGGATGTTGGTCTCTTTGCCCTGGTGAAACGTCAGGGTGAACTCATGTTCTCCGAGGAGTTTCGCCAACTCATTCGTGGCCGAAAAGACACCGGCTGCCAAAGCGGATACGGCGATTGCCGACTCTCGCGTCACGGCACCACTCTTCGCAAGGAGCTCGCCGCTCTTGTTGAGGAGGATGATGTCCTTTGCCTGAGAATCAACGAGGTACTGTGAGAACAGCTCGTCGATGATTTCGATATCTTCCTTCGTGATTACCAGTGAAGACAGTTGACCTTCCATCTATGCCTCCGATTTCGACAACGTAACCATCTTCTTGTCCGCAAGACCGTTGAGGGCCGCCCATGCGCGGAAGAACCCGAACTCAGCTTCCTTCAGAATCCTGTCGGACGACTGTTGCTCGCCAGCCTTCTGCAGGAGGAGAAACTCATCGGCAGTCAGCGTAACAGCCACGTCGGAGTCATTCTCGACCAGGCTGACCTGCAGCTCCGACGGTTCCGCGTGGCTCCCTGACCGCGCGTATTCGTCGGCAAGGCCCGTTGCCTCCATGAGGAGACTCGTGTTGCTCTGGGTGATCCTTCGAGGCGGCATGATGACGTTAGATGCAAAACTGAACGTACCGTCATGCTCCAGAAAGGCATCGAAGAAGGCGGGTAGCCCGCTGCTATACGGTGACTGTGCATGGATGACCTTGCCCCTCTGGAAGAAGATGGCAAAGCTGCCCAGATGCCCTTGTATGTCCAACTTTCCAGTTCTTTGAGCGTTGTCCAGGGTCTGAACAAGCTGGGCAAGCGGAAAGCTCTGCAAGTCACCGCGCAATTCCATAGGACTCCTCCATTCCTCTGACTTAGCATGCTATTTGATTTCGGTCGAATTTCAAGGTATGCTGACCTTCTCACACACTCGGAGGTGAATAGTGACGAAGTCCAAGGACATTGGGTTGAACAAGACGTCTGCCTGGAACAGCATCGATCGCAAGGCGACCGACAAACTGGCCACGGAGTACATGTCGCTCATGAGGGATGCCAAGACCGAACGCGAGTTCGTCGAGGCAGCGACGGTCATCGCCCAGGCTGGAGGCTACAAGACTGCCGACGCTCTCTCTGCCGAAGCATTGCCCAAAGGTGGGAAACTGATCTTCATCAACCGGGGCAAGAACGCCCTGATCGTGAGGCTTGGGAAGCGTCCTCTTGGAGAGGGCGTCAACATCGTGGCCGCGCACGTCGATGCTCCGCGCATCGACGTCAAGCAGAACCCGCTGTTCGAAAGCACAGGGCTGAGCCTCTTCCAGACCCACTACTATGGTGGAATCAAGAAGTACCAGTGGGTAACGATCCCCCTTGCCTTGCACGGCGTGATCTATGACAAGGCAGGGAAGAAGCTTCAACTGCGCATCGGTGAGGAAGATGCTGATCCTGTGTTCAACATTTCCGACATCCTTCCACACCTGGGGCAGGCTCAGGGAGAGAAGAAGCTGAGCGAAGGCGTTTCGGGCGAAGCGCTCGACGCCATCGTCGGGCACGTTCCCACTGATGACAAGGACGACAAGACGCCTGTTCGTACGAACGTCCTGAAGCTGCTTGCCGAACAGCTCAACGTCGAAGAGCGAGCCTTCGCGGCCTCCGAACTGGAGCTCGTGCCGGCGATGAAGCCGAGGGAAGTCGGTTTTGACCGCGGGCTCATCCTCGCCTACGGACATGACGACAGGATCTGCGGGTACACGGCCCTGCGCGGCCTGATGGACCAGAAGAAGGAGCCTGAGCGAACACAGGTCGTATTCCTCGCTGACAAGGAAGAGATTGGCAGTGACGGCGATACCGGCATGCAGAGCGAGTTCTTGGAGCTGGTCATTGAGCGGCTCATCCTCGCGACTGGCGAAAAGACCACCGCCAGACAGGTGTTCTGGAGCTCCATGGCCCTCAGCGCCGACGTCGACGCCGGTATGGACCCTAACTACCTGGACGTGTTCGAACCGACGAACGCTGCCACAATTGGCAACGGCATCGTGATTACCAAGTTCACCGGCTCCCGGGGCAAGTCCTCAGCCCATGACGCTTCGGCCGAGACTCTTCACAAAGTGCTCGCATTGCTGGACGAGGCCAACGTCCCGTGGCAGGTGGCTGAGATGGGCAAGGTCGACGTCGGTGGAGGTGGCACGGTGGCCAAGTTCCTGTCGAAGCGCGGTATCGAAACGCTTGACGCCGGCCCTGCGCTTCTGTCGATGCATGCCCCGCAGGAACTGGCCAGCAAGGCGGACCTGTATGCCTGCTATCTCGCTTACAAGACGTTTTTGGAGAAGGCCCGCTAGCTCGCTGCAATTCAAAGCAGTGCAACCAGATGCTCCCGTGAAGGGTCCTTCCGGTTGCATCGTTGCAGCTCCTGCATATACTATGGTCGCTCTCTGCCGTCGTGAAGACGGCCGAAATCCAAGTCCAAAGGGAGGAACTGTTGAGAGAGTTTGAATTGATGTTTATCGTGGACGGAACAATGCCGGAGGAAGAAGCTACGGCTGTCGCCACTACCGTTCAGTCCTTCATCTCATCGAAGGGTACGATTCTGAAGGCAGATCCATGGGGCCGTCGTCGCATGGCGTATCCGATCGACAAGAAACAGGATGGCTACTACTGGGTGATCGCATTTGAGTGCGAACCTGGCGAGGTTGATGCTCTCAAGCAGCAGCTGAGAGTGAACGAAGACATCATGCGGTGGATGGTTACGCGTCCCGAGCACAAGGAGACTGTCGTTCCAGTCGAGACGGTTGTTCCTCAGGAGACTACCCCTGAAGCCGAACCCGCTGCAGTAGCTGCGCCGATACCTGAACCTGCCCCCGCACCTGAACCTGCCCCTGCACCTGAGGCCTAGCGATGAACGACCTCAACCAGGTTGTCCTCACAGGCAGGATTACCAGGGATCCGGACATCCGGTACACGCCGTCAGGCAAGAAGACGGCTCGTGTTTCAATTGTTGTGAACCGGAGCTGGAACGCGTCCAAAGACCCGTCTGTCCGCGATTGGAAGGAAGAAGCCTTCTTCGTTGACGTCAACGCATGGACCTTCGTCGCCGACAAGATCGAGAAGTCAGCTGAGAAGGGCCTGCGCGTTCTCGTGACAGGACGCCTGTCCATAAGAGACTACACCGCCAACGACGGAACCAAGAAGCGTGCCACGGAGATCGTGGCCACGACATTCGAGGTCATCGGGGCTCCCCAAAACCGTCAGAGTGCCGGTGAGCCCAGTGAAGCAGCTGGCGAAGATGATCTTCTCAAGGACTTTGAAGTCCCGGAGGGATCGCTGCAGCAAGGCTCCGGCTCTGAAGACCACGATGTGCCATTCAACTGAGACGAAGGAGTAGACTATCATGCCAAATGCACCATTCAAGAAACCGAGCAAGACCGGCAAGAAGAAGTCGTTTTTCTTTCGCGCGCGCAAGAAGTTCTGCCCATTCTGCGCAGACAAGACTGATGATATCGACTACAAGGATGCTTCACGGCTGCGCCGTTTCGTAAGCGACAAGGGCAAGATCCTTCCTCGCAGGGCGACGGGCGTGTGTGCCAAGCACCAACGTGCCCTTGCGGGCGCCGTCAAGAGAGCTCGCGTCATGGCTCTCCTGCCGTTCGTGAATCGTTAGTTCAACATCAACCATGGACAGGAAGGTAATTCTGCTCGCCGACGTCAAGGGCGTTGGCCACAAGAATGACGTGGTCAGCGTTTCTGTGGGCTATGCTGCCAATTACCTCCTTCCCCAGCGCCTGGCCGTCGATGCAACATCCGAGAGAGTTGCCGCCCTCAGCAAACACAAGATGGCAGTATCTCAGGAAAAGGATGTTGTGCTTTCACGGGCCCAGGACCTGGCGGCAAGACTTGCAGGTCAGGCGGTTACCGTTCACGCCAAAGCAACACCACAAGGAAGACTGTATGGCGCCATCACTCCGGATGAAATCGCTGCCGCCATCGGCAGTCAGCTCGGTGTCGCCGTGGAGAAAAGAACCGTGAGCACCGATGAACCTATCAAAGCGCTTGGCGTGTATGCGATTGCCCTGAAGTTGAGTCCCCAGGTCACGGCCCTCGTCTCCGTCACCGTCACGGAAGCTGACTGAGGATGCCCGACCGAAGTGATGCCCAGATAGACGAAGCGCGTCCGCGAGGCGTGCAGAACGAAGCCGGTTCGAATCCGGGGAACGTTGTCCCGCCGTATGATATGGGAGCCGAGCAGTCACTGCTCGGCTCCTTCATCGTCTCAAATCTCACCGTCGACGAGGTCATGGACTATCTCAAGCCTGATGACTTCTACTTCGATGAGCATGTCGCCATCTGTGACTCGGTTTTTCGCCTCCGGGCGTCCAACAAGCCCGTCGACGTGGTCGTTCTGAGCAATGACATTAAGAGTCATGGCAACCTCGATCGCGTCGGTGGTGTAGCGTACCTCGTCAAGCTGACGGAGCTCGTCCCAACGACCCAGAACGTCAAGTACTACGCCGAGATCATCAAGGAGTCGTCGGTCAAACGCAGTATCATCCGTGCAGGACGAGACATCTACGAGCTCGGGTTTTCTCCCTCCGTCACTGCCATGGAGCTCATCGACAGGACAGAGAAGTTCATCTACGAGGCGTCTCGGGGTATGGTACGCGGTGACTTCATGCCGCTGGAGCGCATCCTCCCGAAGACACTGCAGTTGCTGGAGGAGCGGTACGACCACAGGGGTTCCATTCGTGGGATCGCCACTGGTATCAAGAATCTGGATCTTCAGATCGGCGGATTCCAGCCCCAGGAACTGGTCGTCCTCGCCGCACGGCCAAGCATCGGCAAGACGTCGCTGGCATTGAACATTGCGGCGTACAACGCGGTCCGCCTGAAGAAACCCGTGGGCATCTTCAGTCTGGAGATGTCCAGAGAGCAGCTGGCCGAACGTATCATATCGTCAGAAGCGATGATCGAGGCCGACAAGCTTCGGTCAGGCTATCTGTCGCAAGAGGACTGGCAAGCGCTGACACAGGTCAGCAACAGGCTATCGGAGGCACCCCTGTACATCGACGACGCAGCGGGGCTAACCGCTCTCGAGATACGGGCGAAGGCAAAGCGCCTGGCCATCACAGCGAAGGTAGAGCTCCTCATTGTGGACTATCTTCAGCTTGCTGCCTCTGGCGAGAAGGTCGAGAGCCGCGTCCTTGAAGTGGCGCAGATCACCCGTATGCTCAAGAACCTGGCCCGCGAACTCAATGTGCCGATCCTGGTCGTTTCTCAGCTGTCACGGGACATCGAGAAGAGAGACCGCAAGAAGCCTCAGTTGTCCGACCTTCGCGAGAGTGGAGCGATCGAGCAGGACGCCGACATTGTCATCTTCCTGTACACCGACGAAGCGACAGACGCTTCCGAGATGAACACCCGGACGCCCACCAACGCTCTGGTCGCGAAGCACCGCAATGGCAAGCAGGGTAATGTGAAGCTGATGTTCGACAAGAGATACACCCGATTCGAGTCTCTCGACACAACTGCGGAGGACTGAGCACGCCTGCTCGACAGTCCTAACTATTGACGAGGAGCTGGTTCTCAGTAGAATAGAGTCGTGCGCGGGCCGTTAGCTCAGCTGGCAGAGCATCTGCCTTTTAAGCAGAGGGTCACAGGTCCGAGTCCTGTACGGCTCACCAAAGCCCTCGTAGTCTAATGGTCAGGACACGGCCCTTTCAAGGCTGCGATAGGAGTCCGATTCTCCTCGAGGGCACCAGGTATGGGCGGATGGCTCAGCGGTAGAGCACCTCCCTCACACGGAGGGGGTCGCAGGTTCGAACCCTGTTCCGCCCACCACGTTTCTTGTATCGCATGTGGTGACAGCTTTGCGCGCCCAGTGAGGCTGAGACACCGGATGGTCACTTGACTTTTTGCAGAACAATCTATACTAAGTGTGGTACGGGGTCGTGGTGTAGCTGGTCCAACACGCTGGCCTGTCACGCCGGAGACCACGGGTTCAAATCCCGTCGATCCCGCCAGAGCGGGAGTAGCTCAGGGGTAGAGCTCTGCCTTGCCAAGGCAGTTGTCGCGGGTCCGAATCCCGTCTTCCGCTCCATTTTTTTGTTCTGGCCAGTTGGCTATTTGTGTGCCGGCGTAGCTCAGTTGGTAGAGCAGCTGATCCGTAATCAGCAGGTCGTCTGTTCAAATCAGATCGCCGGCTCCAGTGTTTCTTGTTCCGCTTTCGCGATACCCAGTACAGGAGGGGCCTTGTAGTGAGTATTCCATCGCAAGCAGCCATTGCCTATCCTCTCGTTCTCGTTCCACTCCTTTCAGTCATCGGACTCCTGTTCGTAGCCGTTCTGGCGAGATCCATCGCCCGCCATCCGCTCGACAACGAGGCAATCCTCCAGATCACTCTCACCATCCATCGTGGTGCGACCACGTTCCTGGCACGTGAATATGCCGTGCTGTTTCCCATCCTGGCGATTGTGGGCGTTCTTCTCGCACTCGGCGATGGGCTTGTGGCAGGACTCTCCTTCATTGCTGGAGCAGGATTCTCGGTACTGGCCGGCTACGTGGGAATGCAGATTGCCACTATGGCCAACGGCCGCACCACCCTCGAGGCACGACGCTCTCTGGGGGCAGCTCTCGGCATGGCCTTCTCCGGCGGGTCCGTCATGGGGATCCTCGTCAGCAGTCTTGGCGTTGCCGGGTCGTTTCTGTCGATGTTCGGCACACTGGCTATCCTTCACAGTCCGGAGAAAGCTCTCGTCGCTGCAACCGGATACTCCATGGGAGCGTCCCTGGTCGCACTGTTTGCCCGCGTCGGGGGAGGCATCTACACCAAGGCGGCGGACGTCGGAGCAGACCTCGTTGGCAAGGTTGAGGCCGGCATTCCTGAAGACGATCCTCGCAATCCCGCCTCGATAGCGGACAATGTCGGCGACAATGTCGGCGACGTGGCAGGCATGGGCGCCGACCTCTATGAGTCATACATAGGGGCCATCCTGGCCGCCAACATCCTGGGCTACTGGTTCGCCCGTCAGCGTGGGATCGCCGATGTTCTCATGCCGGTGCGCTACGTCTACTATGTCGTCGCGGCAGGCCTGCTGTTCTCACTGGTCGCTGTCCTGGTGGTGAAGCTCCTGTCCATAAGTGACCGTTTTTCTCCCGAGTCGCTGCTGCGCTATGGGTCCATCGGAGCTTCTGTTGCACTCGTGATTTCGTCGATTCCTCTATCTCTCGGAGTGTTCGGGGATATGAAGGCGGGGAGCGCCGTCACCGTTGGTGTTGTTTCCGGAGTCCTCGTCGGCCTGGCTTCAGAGTACTTCACATCGTCACGACCGGTCGCACAGATTGCACTTGCGTCCAAGAGCGGTGCGGCGACCAACATCCTGAGCGGAATGTCTGCCGGCATGCGAAGTGTCGTGATCCCCGTTGTGGTGATTTCGGCAGCCCTGCTTGCAGCCTATGCAGGCCTCGGGATGTACGGCATTGCGCTGGCGGGAGTCGGGATGCTGGGAACCCTTGGCATATCCCTGTCCGTCGATGCCTACGGTCCGATCGCCGACAACGCTGGTGGCATTGCAGAACTGACGGGACAGCTCCCTGTTGTCCGAGAGCGCACAGATCAGCTCGACTCGCTCGGCAACACGACGGCAGCAATGGGAAAGGGTTTTGCAGTCGGTTCAGCTGCCCTTACATCGCTGGCGCTGTTCAGCAGTTTCGCGCAAGCTGTGAACTTGTCCGTGCTCGATGTTCTTGATCCGCGCGTAGTTGCGGGCATATTCCTCGGCTCGGTTCTGCCATTCTGGTTCTCGGCGCTGCTCATCGAGGCAGTAGGCTCGACCGCAATGCTGATGGTTGCCGAAGTGCGCAGACAGTTCCGCGAGATCCCCGGTCTTCTGCAGGGTCTCGCTCCGTCGGACCCGAATGCCTGCATTGCGATCAGCACGCAAGGCGCTCTCAAGTACATGGTGCCGCCGGCACTCCTTGGCATCGCGGCCCCCTTCGTCACGTACTTCCTGCTCGGCAAGGAAGCGGTCGGTGGCCTTCTTCTCGGCGCCACGGTGACCGGCACGCTGCTCGGGCTCTATATGGCAAATGCGGGTGGAGCATGGGACAATGCGAAGAAGCTGATCGAGCGATCGCTGGGCGGAAAGGGCAGCCTTGAGCACCAGGCAAGCGTTGTCGGGGACACAGTTGGCGATCCGCTGAAAGACACTGCAGGACCCTCATTGAACATCCTCATCAAACTCATATCGGTGATTTCCCTGAGCTTCCTTCCCCTCTTCATGAAATAGGCAGGACCAGTCTATGGACCGACGCATTCCTTCAGTGTTTGCGTCTTGCGCAGTCAGTCCAAATGCGTACTCTTTGAGTACACAGATGAATGGATCTGGACTTCCAGGTGAAGGAACGTGCCGATGAAAACAGAAAGCAGGGGACTGATTCGCTCTTTGCGCCCCACGAAGGTCCGCAGGACGCTTTTCATAGTTGTTGTCACCATGTTGGCCGCTGTGGTCTGTTTTGCCGGCTACACCGTCATCTCTCTCTACAGTTCTCTCCGCGCGATCAGCCCCAATGCGGACGCCGCCAGATCGACGCTCAACCTGCGGCAACGGGTCAACGTCCTGGTCGTCGGTGTCGACTCACGAGCCTTGAACGATCCAGGTCGCGCCGACAGCATCATGCTCATCGGACTGGATCCCGTGTCGCGGACCATGAGGGTGATGTCGATCCCGAGGGATTCTCGCGTCAGCATTCCTGGACACGGCTATGACAAGATCAACGCCACGACGAATACCGACTACTTCTCCGATGGTGGAATCGAGCTCCTCGAGCAGACGGTCGAGGCAATGATCCCGGGCATCAAGGTCAACTACTATGTGAAGGCCAATTTTGCCGGGTTTGAGCAGATCATCGATGCCCTGGGGGGCGTGACCATCAACGTCGAGAAAACCATGTACTACAAAGCGGAGGACACGCTTATCGACCTGAAGCCGGGAGTACAGCACATGGACGGGAAGACGGCCCTCGGGTACGCTCGCTTCCGTCACGATGCAGTCGGTGACTTTGGCTCATGGAACGGAGAGGAATATGGACGTGTTGTTCGTCAGAAGGCTCTTTTCAAGGCTGTCGTCGCCCAGACGTCCTCGCTTCGGAACGTTTGGAAACTGCCGCCCGTTGTCCGCGCCGTCGAGAACGCCGTTGTGACCGATATCCTCCCCACTGACATGCTTCGCATCGCCCTGGCTTTCAAGAGTGCGGGCGACAAGGAAGTAACCACCGTCCCCTTCCCCGGAATGCCAGGGGATGTCGAGGGAACGTCGTACATCATCCCGGATCTGGATGTCTTGCGATCGAAGATCGCTCCTCTGTTCAGTGCGGCAGTCCCGTCCGACCAGGAGCCCTGACGAACGGAGTCTCTGCCTGGCGTTGGCCACGACCGCGCAACGGTGCTTCGTGAGCGTCATTGCCGTCGTCATCACCTTGGACCGCCCCGAAACGGCATCGTGCTGTTTGTCGTCGATCCTGCACGGCTCCCGCCGACCCGACCGGGTCGTCGTCGTCGACAATGGGTCCACCATCCCGTACGCGCCTCCCGAGGAATACCGACGCGACGTCGACGTCGTTCGCCTGGAACACAACAGCGGGCCGGCTGGAGGTGCGGCCATCGGCCAGCAGAAGGCACTCGAGCTTAAAGCCGACTGGGTATGGATGCTCGACGATGATGTCATCGTCGATCCAGACACTCTGGAGCGTCTTCTGCAAGGCGCCGACACGCATGGCACGCGAACGTACTTCCGCTCTGTCTGCTACAATATGCCACAGCCGGAACTCCCGTTCTATAACTCGTTCACGTACAGTCGCCGGACTGGGATGCTCAGACCGGTGCCCCGGGAGCGCTATGTGGAACCTGAATTTGCCTTTGACGCCTGCGCCATGGCAGGCCTGTTCATCCCGTCTTCCCTGCTCCTTGAAGCGGGTCTCTTCGACGCGTCGCTGTATGGATGGTATGACGATACAGAATTCACGCTGAGAGCAACGCTGGCCGGTTTTCGCGGGTACGCCATCCCTGCGAGCCGGTTGCTGCACCCTTCGGCCAACCGCAGAACGATGCGGTTTCTCGGAAGGTCTCTTGCCGTCCTCGTCGACCAGCCGGTACGCTTGTACTATGGAACGCGGAACTGCATTCTTACACAGCGCCGACTGCTTGCACGAGGCCGTTTTCTGGCATTGTTCCTTCCTCTCTTCGCAGTTCGGCGTTTCATTTCCATTGTGCTTCTCTACAATAGTCGTCGTGCGTTTCTGCACTACTTCGTCAGGGGTGTCTCGGACGGCCTCCAGGGCCGAACGGGCGAGCTCACACAAGGGGGTCGTACCACATGAAGAACAGAGGGGTAGTTGGAATCGTTCTTGGGATCGTCATCATCGTGGGTGTCGCTGCAGCCTACATCCTGACGCGTCCCTCCACCGGGACGACGGGCCTCAGCGGCAAGCACATCGAGGCCACGTTCCTCGCCTATGGAATCAGGCCGGAGACGGCCGCAGAGATCAAGGTGGGCACCACCATCTATGATGAGACAGGCAAGGCGTGCTTCACGATCACAGGCGTCGCACCGTCGTCAGCTCAGATGGACGCGATTGACAGCAAAGGGGAGCTGCGTGTCGTCGGGCACCCTGTCCTCAGGGACGTCGTGATAACGGCCCAGTCCGTTGACGCGAAGGTCGCCTGGGCATATATGTACGGTCGCGACAAGATTCTCGGCGGCGCGAACGTCGCCATCTATGGGGACACCTGGAAGGTCTGGACACGTATCCTGACGGTGCACGATCTCCCATAGGGACCGGATGAACCTCAACTCCACCAGGAGGCGTTTGGCAGCGAGGGTATTTCTCCTGCTGGTCGCCTACTACCCCCTTTTCAACTGGGCGGTTCGGAAGGCCAATCTGCCCCTTGCCAACCTGTGGGAAGAGATCATGCTCCTGGTCTTCCTTGCCTTCGCCGTCGCGACGAGCTGGCGGAAGATTGGGCGTCTCGTGGCTTCGCCCGTCGTTCTGATGGCCCTCCTGTTTGCTGCTGCAACGCTGCTGAGCTATGCGGCGAACACCTACTACCTTGGCGCCTACATCCACGAAGCTCGCCTGGCGTTTGAACCATTCATGGCCTTTGTCATCCTGTGGCTCCTCATCGACGGGGATGCGGGCGGTCTGCTCCGCGAGACCGTTCCACACCTTGTGGCGAGTGCCACTGTCATAGCGTTCATCGGGGTCTGCCAGTATGTCCAGAAAGTCCCGGTACCGGCTCAGTGGCTCGACAAAGACACAGAGAGCGGTATCATCAGTACTCGCGCGTTCTCGCTGTTCGGCAGCCCCAATGTTCTCGCTGCCTACCTCGAGACCATCATCCCGCTGGGCGTGTACGTGGCCGTCGTGCGGACAAGGTGGTACGAACGAGCGATTGCGGTGGGATGTGTCCTGGTGATGGGCAGCGGATTTCTCCTCACGCTCACGCGAGCTGCCTGGTTGTCGGCTGCGGGGTCCTTCTTCGTCGGGCTCCTCATCATGGATCCGGCACTTGCAGCGACATTTGCCGCCGCCGGCGCGGGTATCCTCATCGCCGTCCCGACATTCCGGCTCCGCATGACCAATCTCCTCAGTTCAACCTATGTCGACAAGAGCAACAACCTCGGTCGCCTGTTTCGCTGGAGGCAGGCCTTTGTGAATCTCGCCGATCATCCTCTTCTTGGAAGCGGTCTCGGCACGTTTGGGGGCTCCGCCGCACAGAAGTATGGCTACTTCACGGGCATCTCCATGGATTCCGTGTGGATTCGCGTCCTTACTGAGACGGGCGTCATCGGCTTCGCTTTGTACGTCTCATGGTTGGCAGGCGCCTTCGCCTGCGTCGCCACACGTTTTTTCCGCTCGAAGGACAAGCTCTGGCTGTTCGCGTCGGTGGGTCTTCTTGCGCTTCTGGTCAACCTGTTCACCGACAGTCTTCTCAACTCGTGGGCAATAGCGCTCCTCATGTGGAGTCTCTTCGCGCTCGGGGCCGTTCCCGAGGAAGACAAATGAAGGCACTTGTCCTCAGCACCAACAACTATCGCTCGTTCCCCAGCCGAAAGCAGCGCTTTGCTCGCCGACTGGCCGAACGAGGCTACGACGTGCTCTACGTCGAGGCCCCCGTGACCTGGCTGGCAGCAGCCCGCCCGCAGCAGTGGCGGAAGCTGAATGCCTGGCGATCCGGCACGCATGAGCAGGGAGACCACGTGTGGACAGCATCGCCCACGCCATGGCTTCCGTACTTCAAGAAGTACGAGCGGGTGGCAGACCGCGACTCGGTTACGTACTACCGCTACCTGCAGAGTCTCGCGGGCGACTGGACTGAGGGTGTCGGCATCGTCCTGACGTACCTTCCATTCGTCCCGAGAGCTCTTGACCTGCTTGGCGCTCCTGTCGTCTACGACTGCGTCGACGACCACAGCGCCTATCCTGGACTTCTTCTCAAGGCTACTGTCGACCACCTCGAGGCTCGGACTGCCGACATTGCGTCTGCCGTAATCGCGACCAATGAAACCATTGCCGCGAAGTTTTCAGCGCACGAGGACAAGCTCAGCCTGATCCAGAACGGCGTAGATCACGAGCTGTTCGCCGCGCCCGCCATGAGGTGGCTTGACACATTGATCACTCTGCCGAGGCAGCACCGGTTCCTGTACGTCGGCGCGATGCGCGAATGGTTCAACGTACAGGCACTTGGCGCCGTGGCTGCCGCGTATCCAGACTGCAGGATCGATTGCTTCGGCGAGCTTCTGCCGGCTGTCCGTGATGCTTTGGCTGTCCGCGCCAACATCGTCTTCAGGGGAACGGTCTCCCAGGCTCTCATCGCACAGGAAGCACCCCGCTATGACGTCGCGCTCATCCCCTTCCGTGAATCGTCGCTGACTTTGGGCGTCGACCCGCTGAAGTTCTATGAATATGTTGCGGCCGGACTGCCTGTGGTCTCGTCGACGATCCACGCTCTTGAGGCATTCGGCGAAGACACGGTGCGACTTGCGTCCACCCCCCAGGGGTTCGTCGCTGCAGTGCAAGACACTATCGATGGAGATTCACTTGAATTGCGCCGCTACCGGGTGCAGTCGTCCCAACGTTTTGACTGGTCATTCCGCATCGCGGAATTCGACCGCATACTGGACGCGTTGACACCCGACGAGTCCTGAATATGGAGGAGAAGATGGAAAAGAAGCTTGCAATTGTCGGTCTTGGCTATGTTGGCCTGCCTCTTGCGCTCACCTATGCACTGGACGGATTCCAGGTCTCCGGGGTCGATATCGACCCGCGTCGCATCGCGTCGATCAAGGCATCTTCACTCAGTATGCGTGAGGACTTCGACGGCGTACCGGTCAATGACGTCCTCCGCAGGTGTCTTTCAGACGGCAGCTTGAACGTCACCAGCAGATTCGACGAACTCCCGGAGGACATGGCGACTTTCATTATCACAGTCGGCATCCCTATCGACCACGCGTGGGCCCTGGACATGAGCATGCTCACCGGCGCCTGTACGGAGCTCGGCAAGCTGCTCAAGAAAGGGGATCTGGTCATCTGCCGATCCACCGTGCCTGTCGGCACGACTCGCGGCCTCGTGCTCTCGACGTTGGAGCGCGAAAGCGGGCTCGTGGCAGGCACGGACTTCGACCTCGCGTATTCGTCGGAGCGGATAGCTGAAGGACACGCTTATGATGAGTTCCGCAACATGCCGCTGGTCGTCGGGGGCATCAACGTAAGGAGCCTCGACCGTGCGACCCAGGTGCTGGGGGCGGTCAACCGTGAACCTGTCTTCAAAGCGTCGTCCATCGAACTTGTCGAAGCCGCAAAGATGTTCGAGAATGCCCAGCGGGACGTCAACATTGCCGTCGCCGACCAGCTGACGCGGTTCGCGAATCGCTTCGGCATTCCCACCTGGGAGCTGGTTGAGGCCTGTAATACCCACTCCAGGGTCAAGATTCTCATGCCTGGCATTGGCGTCGGGGGGCACTGCATCCCCTATGCCTCGCCCTATCTGTTCGGTTCGCTCTCAACCCAGGACGAATGCGGCGACTTGCTGCCGACCTTCGTCTCGGCCCGTCAGGCGAACGCCGCTCAGCCTGGCTACATTGCCGGGCGTATGGCCAGCAGGATGGGCGGGCTCGCAGGCAGACATGTTCTGTTCGTCGGCATCGCCATGAAGGACTACTCGGACGATGTTACGGTAAGTCCGGCCGTCGACCTCGCCGCGGCCCTTGCGAAGGCGGGAGCCGAAGTGCGTGTTTTCGACGGCATCGCCGAGGCGCCCGGGGATTTTGGACGTGAGACGGACATCGATGCCGGCTCGTTGTGGGCAGACGCACTCGTGCTGCCCATCCGACAGACCAATGTGGACTATGAACGCGTCAAGAAGACAGTGATGGCAGCAGCTGGCCGCCTGATTCTATTTGACTTCCGGGGAGTGTTCGAACATGACGGCGACGTCCTTGCGCAACCCTGGTACGTTCGTCTGTAGAACGCGGGCGCGCCTTCCTGACAATGGCTGAGCGAGTCCACATCGCCGGTATTCCGGTCGACAACCTGGACATGGACGAAGCTCTCGCTGTCGTCGAGGGCTTCGTCGCATCTCGCAGCCCACACATGGGTGTCGCCATCAATCCTGAGAAAGTCATCAAGGCAAAACAGGACAGGGCCCTTGAGAAGGTCCTGCGCAGGAGCGACCTGAATTTCTGTGACGGCATAGGGATCATGTGGGCTTCGCAGGTGTTCTACCACGAGCGCATCAAGTCGCGTATCACCGGTGTCGACCTGTTCTTGCGGCTGCTCGAGCTGGCAGACGCTCGTGGATGGAGGCTCTTCCTTCTTGGGTCACGTCCAGAGACACTCTCGAGAGTGGTGGCAATTGTGAAGAACAGGTACCCTGGCCTCATCGTGGCCGGATCACGCGACGGATATTTCACGTCTGCGGACGAACCCATCCTCGTGGCAGAAATCGCCGCTGCGAGAGCGGACATGATGTTCGTTGGCATGGGCAGTCCCAAACAGGAGAAGTTCCTTGCGGAAAATCTTTCCGCGATGGGTGTTCCGTTTGCCATGGGCGTGGGGGGAAGCTACAACGTCCTGTCGGGTGAGTTCAAGCGTGCACCTGCCCAGGTCCAGAGACTCGGTCTTGAGTGGCTGTATCGGTTTGTGCTTGATCCCAAGCGGCTGCCTCGCATTCTTTCGCTTCCGCGGTTCGTCGGTATTGTGGTCCGGTCACCCCGGGAACATGTCGACAACATCGACTTCTTTGGCATCTCTATCAGCAACAGGGATATCGACGAGCTTCTCGAAATAGCCGACGGTTTCGTCCAAAGCGGGGTGCCTCATCTCGTCGTCACGCTCAATGGTGAGATGGCTGCTCGGGCGTTCCGGGACGCCGAGTTTCTGGCAATTGTCCAGCAAGCGGATCTTGTCGTTGCTGACGGCGTTGGCATCGTATGGGGGGCACGCATGCTGGGCCCGCGTATCGAGAACCGCATCCCCGGCATCGAGTTCTCCGGTTCTCTGCTGGCACTCGCCGAGCGCAGGGGCTACCGTGCGTACTTCCTCGGTGCGAAGGCCGACATTGTCGAACGGGCTACGTCCAACGCCATGGCTCGCTACCCAGGTCTTCACGTCGTCGGTTTCCATTCCGGCTACTTTGACGCAGCCGAAGAAGCAGACGTGATCCAGGAAATCCGGGATGGGCACGTCGACATTCTGCTGGTGGGCATGGGCGGAGGAGCCCAGGAGAAGTGGATCTGGCACCACCGCGACATGGGTATCCCTATCGCAATCGGGGTAGGTGGGACATTCGACGTCTGGAGCGGACTTGTCCGCCGAGCGCCGCGATTCGTCCAGAGGACCGGCACGGAGTGGTTGTACAGACTGGTCGTCCAGCCAAGCCGCGTGCGACGCGTGGGCAGTATCTTCTACTTCATGTTCCGTGTGCTTGCACATCGTCGGACAGCTTCCAGGAGCTAGATGGTCCGACTCTTTGTCCTCGGATACTATGGCTTTGGCAATTTCGGCGACGAGCTCATTCTGGCGGCTGTGCAGGACGAAATCGCGAGCATCGACTGCGAAGCAGTGTTCGCCGTCAATGAACCTGACCAGTATGCTCGCCCCGTCTGTCCTCGACACACGCTCGTTGACCGGCATGACGGGGCGGCGATGAGGACAGCTCTCAGGGCGTGCGACCATGTGATGCTGGGTGGAGGTGGGCTCATTCAGGACGTCACCAGCTGGCGAAGCAGCCTGTACTATCTGGGGATTCCCCTGGTGGCGACCCTCTGCAAGAAGGGAGTCATCTCCTACGCACAGGGTGTCGGCCCCGTCAGACGGCTATGGATCCGTCGTCTTGTGAGGGCTGTCTTTGGCCGCATGATTTTCATCGATGTACGCGACGACGCTTCGCGGGACCTCCTGCGCGCTTGCGGGATTCGAGTGCAGGAAATCTGCGTGTCGTCCGATGTTGGGCTTTCCTACCTGGTCGCCCGACACAGCGAACCTGTCGGGACCACTCGCCGCGAGTCCCGGATTGTTGCCTGTGTCAACGAACGGTTCGGGTGGACGCCCGAGGAGACAGCCTCATTTCTCGACTGCCTTGGGTCCCAGTCATCTGCCCGGCTGGATCTGGTCGTGCTCTTTCCATCGGCAGACCTTGCATTCACGCGAGCGGTCCGGGACCGTCTCCTCACGCCGTCAGAACTCATCATCTCACCTCAGCCACTGGCGCTGCTGGACCTCTGCAGTTCTGCCGCGCTGACGGTTGCGGGCCGATACCATATGGCTGTGGCCGCAGTCGCTGCACGGTCTCCAGTGGTGGCGCTCGCCTACGATCCAAAGGTCTCCCAGTTGGCCGAGGGCTGTGGCTTCGGCGCCATCAAACCGGGAGACTCGCCGCAGCAGGCTGCTCGGCGCGTTCGTGCCGCACGCATCTCACCGGTGGCCGAAGAATCTATCGCGCAGATCCGTAAGACAAGCATGGATCGCATCGCCCGGTTGAAGGCTGCTCTGGAACACGGGAGCCCATGAGCGTTCTCTCAGTTCTTCGCCAGGTCCTCGCTGACAAGGCATGTTTTCTCTGTGGCGAGGAATCGTCCCTTCCTATCTGTCAGCGCTGTGCCTCCTCGTTTCGGGCGTGCGACCCGGGATGGAGCGACGGCCACCTCGCCGCCGGTCCGGCGTCGGGCTTCTCCGCCTACTGGTATGAAGGGACACTGCGACAGGCCATTCTGCAGATGAAGGTACGCGGTGAGTATCAGTTGGCCGGTCAGCTTTCCGGCATGCTGGCGAGCCTAGCAGAAGCTCTTCTACTGGGAGATCGGCCGGTTTTTGTTCCTGTTCCGCGGTTCGGCGCCCGGGATGAGAGAGACCTTCGTCACTTTCCCCACGTCGCATGCAGAATGCTCTCTGCGGATTTCAAGGGCAACTCCGGCAGCGGCCTTCTTCTCAAGACCCGTCGCACGCCTCTTCAGACACAGCTGTCGGATGTGAAACGCCTGAAGAATGTTGACGGAGTGTTCGAACTCTCTTCGAATGCAGCAGGCGAGCTGCGCGGCAGGACGGTCGTCATCGTGGACGACGTCCTGACAACAGGAGCCACAGTCTGTGCGGCCGCGAACACCATCCTGCAAGCACGTCCGCATCAATGTCTGTACTTGACCCTCGCTCGTAGTCGGGCTACAATACGGTCAGGCTTCTGATGGCAAGAGCCGAATCCGATGCAACGGGAGGCACACATGAATGTAGAACATAAATCCAGGACGCTTGAGATCCCTCCGCGCATTCTTGCCTATCTGAATGAGAAGGTCAGTCGGTTTGACAAGTTCTTTCGCAAGGAACCCACGCTCAATGCCAATCTGAACCTCCTGCGAGGTAAATATACATGCGAACTGACTCTTGAGGTCTCTGGCCGCATCATCAAGGCTTCAGGGCAGGGACCGGACATGGAAGGTTCTATCGATGCTGCATGCGACAGGCTCGACGTGCAGATTCGCAAGTTTCACACCCGGATCTTCCGGAGGGACTTCAAGGCGGTTGCCGAGCTCAAGGGTCTCTTCCAGTCCGAAGTACCAGTGGAGGATGTTGAGGAGTCTCCTGAAGGCATCGTGAAGCGCAAAGAATTTGAGGTACTTCCCATGTCAGAAGAAGAGGCGATTCTCCAGATCGAGATGCTGGCGCATCAGTTCTTCGTCTACCGAAACGCCTTGTCCAACAAGGTCTGTGTTCTGTACAAGCGCACCTATGGGGGCTACGGTCTGATTGAAATCGACTGACCAGACAAGACCCCCGGTCATTGCGACGAGGGTAGGGGCTGGCGCTCGGCGTTGGCGTCGCGGGCTGCTGGGCGACGCCAACGGTGTCTTGTGCTGTCGGGCCCGCTGAAAAGCGCGGCCTTGTGATAGTCCAGCAAAACAGCGAAGGCCCGGCGTCGAAACGTCTAGGAGTTCGCTCCGTGGAGGTTGATCTCTGATGGGACTGTTCAGCTTCTTCTCCCCAGCTGCTCGCAAGCTCAAGACATATCAGGACATGGTTCCACGAATCCTTCAACTCCAGCCGGCGTTGGCCGAGCTCGACGATGAAGGTCTCAGAAGCTATGGAGCCGAGCTTAGACAGCGGGCCGCAGCAGGAGAAACCGAGGGCGGGCTGTTACCCGGGGCCTTTGCACTGGTGAGAGAGACCTCCCGCCGTCTGATAGGGCTGGAGCACTTCCCTGAACAGCTGCTTGGAGCTATTGCGCTCTACTTCGGCAACATCGCCGAGATGAAGACGGGCGAAGGAAAAACGCTTGTGGCCACGTGTCCACTCTACCTCAACGCCGTCATGGGTCACAAGGGGCATCTCGTCACCGTCAACGACTACCTCGCCAAACGCGACCGGGCCTGGATGGGGCCCGTCTATGAGTTTCTTGGCATGTCGGTCGGTCTCCTTCAGAACGACAGCACACCCGAGGAGCGTCGCGCGGCGTATGCTGCCGACATCACCTATGGCACGAACAACGAGTTTGGCTTCGACCACCTGCGAGACCACATGGCGGGCTCAGAAGACGGCATGGTCCAGAAGGGAGCCCTCGACTTTGGCATCGTCGACGAGGTCGACAACATCTTCATCGATGAGGCTCGGACCGCGCTCATCATCGCGGGCCCCAGTGGTGACTCAGACATGCCATACTACGAGGCTGCAGCATTCGTCAAGCGGCTGAAGGGGACGGTTCATACGGAGACGCCTGACGGTGACATCGAAACACCAGATGGCTCGGACTATGTCTACGAAGAGAAGCACAAGACAATCGAGCCTGCCGACGACCTGCTGACCCGTTTTGCCCACGCTGCCAGGATTCCTCAGGACAAGCTGCTGAAGGAGCAGGCCACCTATGGCAAGATCCTTCGCAACGCCATCAGGGCACAGGTCTTCTTCAGAAAGGACAGCGAATACATCATCAAGGACACAGAAGTCATCATTGTCGATGAATTCACGGGTCGGCTCATGTATGGGCGTCGGTACTCCGAAGGGCTGCACCAGGCCATCGAGGCAAAGGAAGGGCTCAAGGTCCGCGAGGAAAGCCAGACGCTGGCAACCATCACGATCCAGAATTTCTTCAAGATGTACCAGAAGCTTTCTGGGATGACGGGGACGGCGCTCACGGAAGCAGATGAGTTCAAGGAAATCTACGGACTTGATGTCCTCGAGATTCCCACGCACCGTGCAGTGGCACGCAAGGATGCGGACGACGAAGTGTACCGGTCCGAGCGCGGCAAGCTGGACGCAATTCTCCGCGAGATCCAGGCCCGAAATGAGACGGGGCAGCCAGTTCTGGTGGGCACACGTTCCGTCGAGAAGTCCGAAGGGCTGAGCCACGAGCTGAAGAAGCTCGGTATCAAGCATCAGGTTCTCAATGCCAAGTATCACGAGAAGGAAGCTGAGATCATCGCTCAGGCGGGCCGAAAAGGCTCAGTCACCATTGCCACCAACATGGCGGGCAGAGGTGTCGATATCCTGCTCGGGGGCAATCCTGTGGCCCTTGCTCATGCCAAAGCCGATCCGGCGAAACAGCCGGAACAGTATGCCAAGCTGTTCGCAGAGTACCGCGAGTTGTGTGCGAAAGAACATGACGATGTCGTCAGCCTGGGAGGGCTCTTCATCCTTGGGACCGAGCGCCATGAGTCGCGCCGCATCGACAACCAGCTCCGGGGACGCGCTGGTCGGCAAGGAGATCCTGGCGAATCGAAGTTCTTCCTCTCGGCAGAAGACGATATCCTGCGCATCTTCGGCGGCGACCGCATCCAGCGCATTTTCGAAATGATGAAGGTCGAGGAGTCGATGCCCGTGAACCATCCGCTCCTCTCGAAGACCATCGAGATGTCCCAGAAGAAGGTTGAGTCGTACAATTTCGACGCCCGCAAGAGCCTTCTTGACTACGACAACGTGCTCAACAAACAGCGCGAGGTCATCTACGCTGAGCGCGACAAGGTCCTTGCGGGAGTCGATCTTGGGGATGAGGTGCACGAGTTCATTAGCCAACAAGCCGAAACGACGGCAGAGCAGGTCATCCAGGCGTACCGCGCCGAGGAGACCGACATCGGCAAAGTCTACAACGACCTGGTCCTGGATGCTTTTGGCAGACCAGTGGCAATGACGCTCGAAGAGCTGACGGAGCTCGTCGAACGCCGTGACTCGGAACAGCAGCTCAGCACAACGATTCGGGACCGCGCGGAGACCATCTACCGTGAGAAGGTTGACCGGTACGGAGAGAGCGTCATGCACCAGATCGAGCACTACTTCTTCTTGCGCACCGTCGACAGCGCATGGAGAGACCATCTTCTTCAGATGGACGATCTCAAGGACGGCATAGGCCTGCGCGCCTATGGCCAGCAGGACCCGGTCATTGCCTATCAGAAGGAGGGGTACGATCTCTTCAACGAGCTGATGGACGAGATCAAGCACGATGTGACGCGCGCGTTGTTCACCTTCGAGCTCCAACCTGCCCAACCGGAGAAGAAACGTGATCGATCTTGAACCGCTGCGCAGGAGAGTCTCAGAGTGTGAGACACGCATCTCTGGACTCTATCAGCCTGACTGGCTGACGAGCCGGCAGTCCCAGCTGGAAGAACTGCGGGGCAAGACGACGGCTGCAGGCTTCTGGAATGACCAGACAAGTGCAGCAGAGATCATGGGCCGCATCTCACGCATCGAGGCCGACATTGTCTCCCAGCAGAGAGCACTGACGGACCTGGACAACGCTCGGACGGCTCTTGAGCTCCTTGTCGGGATGCCGGACCCGGAACTCGAGCACGAAGCCGTCAACAGCATCGAGCACCTCGAACACGACCTGCAGATTCTCGAGACGACAGCCTATTTTGGCGGTCCCTATGATGCGTCCAATGCCATCTTGTCACTTTCAAGCGGAGCAGGCGGAACAGATGCGCAGGATTGGACCGAAATGCTCATGCGCATGTATATCCGCTACGCCGAACGACAGGGTTTCGAAGTCCTCGTGACGGACTACATGCAGGGCGAAGAGGCAGGGATCAAGGGTTGCACGCTGGTCATCAAGGGACAATACGCTTATGGTCTTCTGATGCACGAAAAAGGTGTTCATCGCCTCGTTCGCATCAGCCCTTTCGATGCAAATAAACGTCGCCATACGTCGTTTGCGGCCGCTGACGTGATCCCGGAAATCCCCGAAACCAGCACGGACGCAGACATTCCCGAAGGCGACCTGCGCATCGATGTCTTTCATGCGTCGGGTCATGGAGGCCAGAACGTGCAAAAGGTCTCCACCGCTGTTCGCATCACACACATCCCGACGGGTATTACGGCTAGCTGCCAGAACGAGCGCTCGCAACTGCAGAACAAGCGAATGGCAATGGCCGTTCTCAAATCCAGACTGTTCGTGCAGCGAGAGTCGCAGCGCGATGCCCAGATTTCGGAAGTGCGTGGGGCGTTCAAATCGGCTGAATGGGGCAATGAGATCCGTTCGTACGTGCTCCAGCCCTACAAATTGGCCAAAGACCATCGTACCGGGTTCGAGAAGGGGAATGTCGATGCAGTTCTCGACGGTGACCTGCAGGACTTTATCCTTGCAAGCGTGCGACATGACGCGGAAAATCGTCGTTCGAACGATTCGTGACGTCGTCGGCATAACGATCGGGTGCTTGGTCTACGCCCTTTCGTTTGCCCTCTTTGTCATCCCTCGTGATCTGGCTCCCGGGGGTGTCTCGGGACTCGCGATCATCGTGAATCACTTCTTCAAGCCCGTTCCCATCGGCATGACAATCATCGTCCTCAATACTCCGCTCTTCCTGCTGAGCCTCAAGAGGCTGGGGAGAGGATTCCTCTGGCGTTCAGCGTACGCAACCATCATCTCGTCACTCCTTATTGATGTGATTGTGCCGTACACAAATGGCTTCCATGTGGACATGCTTCTCTCAGCGGTCTACGCCGGAGTCGCCATGGGCATTGGGATTGGCATCATCTACCGCTTCTTCGGTTCCACCGGCGGCACCGATCTCCTCGCTCAACTGTTGTCCGAACGCATGGGGCTGAGTTTTGGAACCACGCTGCTGATCATCGATACGATCATCATTGCCTTCTCGGGCATCGCGTTTCAGAGTGTTACGATACCGCTGTACTCAATCGTGTCACTCTATATCTCTGCGAAGGCCATCGACCTCGTGCAGGAAGGAATCTCCTTCTCCAAGGCGGCCTGGGTGGTCAGCAAGCAATCGGAAGCCATTGCGGGCAAGGTCATGGCCGACCTGGATCGCGGAGTGACGAAATTCACTGCAACTGGTGGTTTTACGGGCGAACGCAAGGAAGTCGTGTTCTGCGTTGTTCCCCAAAGCCAGATATCGCATCTCAAACAGATCGTCCATGAGGTTGACCCCGATGCCTTCGTAGCCATCATGGACGTGACCGAGACTCTGGGTCTCGGATTCAAGGAGCTGGGTACGCGCTGATGATACAGATGTTGAGCGTCTCAAAGAGATATGACGATGGATACTATGGCCTCAGGGATATCACGTTCAAGATAGGCCCCGGCAAGTTCGTGTTTCTGACAGGCGAGTCTGGCGCAGGGAAGAGCACGGTTCTGCGACTCATTTATCGTGCCGAACGGCCGACCAATGGCACCATCCTGGTAGATGGAGTGGACACGGCAGCGGCTCATGGCAGGGCGCTCACTTCACTGCGACGGAGAATCGGCATGGTGTTCCAGGACTACATGCTTCTCTTCGACCGTACCGCATTTGAGAACGTAGCTTTGCCATTGGCTGTCCGAGGCGTGGGCAAACGGATCATCAGCCAGGAGGTGGACAAATATCTGGACCAGGTCGGCCTCGCTGGGTACCAGCATCGCCTGTGCTGCTCGCTGTCCGGGGGGGAGAAGCAGCGTGTTGCCCTCGCCCGCGCGCTCATCGCAAAACCCGACATCATCCTTGCGGACGAGCCGACCGGGAATCTCGACTTGAGCAACGGAGAGAAGATCGTCGAGGTGCTCCATGACGCCAACCGTCTGGGTGCCACGGTCTTCATGGCTACCCATGATCTGTACCTCGTCCAATCAACGCGCCTGCCATTCGTGCGGCTCCGCGGTGGACGCAAGGTCGAGGAGGGCAACTTCTAACATGTTTACCCTCAAGCAGACACTGCGAGACCTGGTGCGACATCCCATCCGCACTCTTCTCGTTTCGATCCTGATCGCCGTGCTGATGGTCGCAAGCGCCGGAATCTATGCGATGTCCATCGACGTGCGCCACACCATTGCGGAGATCGAGAGGACACACTCTATCAACGTATACCTCTTGCGCGGACTGGACCAGACTTCTATCCAGACTCTTCTCGAGCAGATGCAGAAAGATGAAGCCGTTGCCCGTGCGGAATATGTGAGTCCCGCAGACGGCCTCAAGAAGCTCGAGATTCAGTATCCCCAGTTCGCAAGCGTATTTCGCGATCTGACGCGCAATCCAATTCCTCCACTCATCCGGGTCTATCCGATCTCCGTGCAGGGCATCGCTGCTCTGGCTGCGGAGCTTCGGTCTCTTGCGGGCGTTCAAACCGTCGAGTATGACGAAGGCTCGGTGCAGGGGATGGCCAACGCGAACGTGTTTGTCCACAGCCTCCTGCTCTACGTGCTGGTTCTCGCCGGCTTCCTGTTCGTTGCTGGTTTCTGCCTCATGGCATTCAGCATCATCAACGGCAAACGAAAAGAGACTGCAGTGCTGAGTGTGGTCGGTGCCAGCAACCTGCAGGTTCTTCTCTCGACCCCCGCCCACCTGGTCGCCGTCTGGGCGCTCGCATCGGTCCTCTTTGCCGTCGTTCTCCCCAGCGTCATCCGGTATTCCACGACACGTCTCAAGGCATCCTTTTCGTGGGTGACGCCCGAGCCCGCGGGCGTCGTCTACGCCGGAGCCGCCTCCGTTGTCCTGCTGGCCTCCCTGGCCTGCCTCCTTCTGGCCTGCGTCATTGCGACGCTCCTGGCCTATCGCATTGACGAGGAACAGCGTCGAGAGGAGACACTGCTCGAATGAGGACCCTCAGATTCCTCACTGCCATTGTCCTGATTGTCTCCCTGTTCCTGGGCGGCTCCGTCTTTGCTCCTCGCGTCGAAGGAGACCTCACGAGCGATCTCAAGGCCGCTCAGGAGAAGATGGACCAGCTGAAGGCGCGACTTCAGGAGATCCAGAAGCTGATCAAGGAGAACAAATCGGCCAAATACAGCCTCCTGAGTCAACTGACCTCGCTCAATGAACAGGTGGATCTACTGGAAGGGGACATAGCAGAGATCGACAGCAACATCGCTCAGCTCGAGACTCTCCTTGCCAAGACGGCTGCTCAGATCGCCATCAGGGAGCAGCAATACGATGAACTCTCAGCGGGAATTGACTCGTCGATCGATCTTCTCTACCATGTGTCCAACCTTGATGTCACGGGTCTTCCTTTCACTGGCAGGGATCTCAGTGCCACGGTCGAAGCTCAGCAGGGTGTGTCAGCCGTCCTTCAACAGATCGTGGCGTCTCTGTCTGCGGTGAGTACACAGAAACTCGCTCTGCAGTCGGACCGCAGCGACTATGCACAGACAAAGAGCCAGCTGGAGCAGGTGTATGCCCTCAAGAAACAGCAGGCAAGCCTTCTGGCAGAGCAGAAAGCAGCCACACAGCAGACCCTGAATTACCTCGCCGCCGAGGGAAGTCAATACTCGGCTGACGACAAGCGCATTCAAGACCAGATTGCCAAGGAAAACAAGCTCATCGACCAGATTGTCGCAGAGATTTACCGGCAGCAACATCCCGGCAACGAGCCGACCGGCAAGATCCTGTGGCCCATACCCGGGCCCATTCGTATCACGGAGCTTTTTGGGATGCGCCACGACCCTATCAACGGTGTGTGGGAGATGCACAACGGCATCGACCTGGGTTGTCCGACGGGGACGACGCTTCTGGCTCCGGCTGACGGGGTCGTCGAGTACGTAGGGAGGTTCTCGGGGTATGGCAACATGCTGATGCTCCAGTGCGGCCAGCATATGACGCTGGTTTTTGCGCATCTCAAGTCGTTCATTGCCAAGAAGGGGCAGTCCGTGAAACGGGGTCAGGTGATAGCGCTGACAGACAACACTGGCTGGAGCACGGGTCCTCATCTGCACTTTGAGGTCCGGATCGACGGTACTGCGAAGAACCCGATGCTCTACCTTGGGCCAAAGCCGTAGCACTCGCAGCGAAAGGAGACTCCCATGCCATCCAGAAGATCCTCACTTGTCATACTCGTAGCCGCATTGCTCGTCGTCCTGCTCGCATTCTGGGCAGGCTTCGTGGCCTATCCATTTCTTGCACCGCGCCTGACTGCCTCTTCGCGGCCATCGTCTGTCCAGACGACCCTTGACCGGGACACCTATCTCAAGCTGTCGGGCGAGGTGTATGACACCCTGAGTCTCCAGTACTACCAGAAGGTCGACGCGGGCAAGCTCCTCAAGGGACAGGTTGCCGGGCTCGGCGACCCGTACACAGAACTGTTTACGCCTGCCGAGGCGGCGGATTTTCGCGAACAGCTGTCCGGTGAGTACGTGGGCATTGGTGTCGTTATCACGCCAAGCAAGAAGGCCGAGGCCGTCGAGATCGTGAGAGTCTTTGCGGGTACACCTGCTGAAGAAGCTGGGCTGAAACCTGGAGACCTTATCGACAGCATAGACGGTACGACAGCTCGCGGACTCGAGCTCGACGCCGTCTCGGCACGCGTCAAGGGCAAAGCAGGTACGTCCGTCCGACTGAAGATCGAACGGGCCGGAATACTTGTGGACTACACTGTTGTGCGGCGCCACGTCGAACTCCCGGTGATCGAGAGTCGCATCATCGGGACCAAGGTTGGGTACGTCTCCGTCTCCTCGTTCAGCTCCGGTGTGGCCGTGAAGTTCGCCCGCGCTCTTCACGCTCTGGAGGACCAGAAGATCACAGGCCTGGTCATCGACATGCGGGACAACGGCGGCGGCTATCTGAATGAGTGCCTCGACATGCTGTCGAACTTCATTCCCCAGGGGACAGCTCTGTGGACGAAGGAGGCCGGAGGCGAAGTGAACCCCGTGACCGTCAATGGTGGCAGTGTCTCATTTCCGATCGTCGTCCTAGTCAACGGCAACTCTGCGAGCGCTTCCGAGATTTTCTCGGCGGCAATGCAGGAGAACAAAGCTGCTCTCGTCGTAGGAACCACAACATTCGGGAAAGGAGTCATCCAGCGAAGCTGGGACCTCTCAGAGGGATACGAGCTCAAAGTGACGGTCGAGGAGTACTATACGCCAAACAAGAACGCGATCCAGAAAAAGGGGCTGATCCCCGACATCGTGGTGGCAGATCCAGTCCCCGCACTCTTTGGGACACTTCCGGGCGATGGTCAACTTGTACGTGCCGTCCAGATAGTGGAGGAGGGAGAGCGCCCATGATTGTCGTGATATCTGGTCCTGGAGGCGTCGGCAAGAGCACTGTCGTTGCGGAACTCCTGCGACGCCATCTAGATATGCACCGATCGATCTCGGTGACGACGAGAGCCCCCCGACCGGGGGAAGTGGACGCAGTCGACTATCACTTCGTGACCGAGGAACAGTTCACAGATTGGATTGACAAAGGGCTGTTCGCAGAGTATGCTGATGTACGTGGTCATCAATATGGGACGCTGATGTCCTCGCTTGAGGCTGTCGGACCGCAGGAGATTCTCGTCTTGACCATTGATATTCATGGCGGTCCCTGCATCAAGCGCCTGTTTCCGGAAGCCCTGATGATCTTCCTCAAGCCCCCGGACGTGATGGAGCTTGAACGCCGTCTGGAGTGCAGAGGCTCGGAAACGCCCGACGAGATAGCGGGACGCATCGAGCTTGGCGAATATGAGATGACGTTTGCCAAGGACTATGACTACATGGTCACGAATTGCGACCTTGAGACCACGGTCGACATAGTCGACAGCATCGTCCGCAGTGTATTGCGGAAATAGGAGTTGTGCATGGACGAGCAGAAAGAACAGCCTATCCAACAGCCAGAGCTGGCAAATCTCTATCTGGAGACGTTGATCGCGAAAGTTGACACGAACAAGTATCGGCTCATTCGTCAGCTTCTCGATACATCGCATCAGTTGCTCGAAGAGAAGACTGACCCGCTCCGCGAGCCTGTTGACGACATCCTTCGGAAGTCCGCCGGTCGCATGGTGGCCGGTGCAGCACGGGATGCTGGGAACCCCGTCATCGAGGACGCCGACGCCAAGCGCTAGCGTATTCTGGAGTTCGGCTATTTGCGAAGAAGGGTCAGGCACCCCATGCGAGCGTGCGGGGTGTCGACAACTTGCGAAAGGAGAGACCTATGGACAAGAATGCACGCATCACCCAGACGGTAGAGTTTGTAACGATTGGGCATCCCGACAAGGTCGCCGATCAGATATCCGACGCCATTCTTGACGAACTGCTTACGCAGGATCGATACAGCCGCGTTGCCTGTGAGACATTTGTCACACATGGGCTGGTCATCGTCGGGGGAGAGATAACCACAAACGCATTCGTCGATGTCGACGGCGTCGTCCGGTCGACCGTCGACAGCATTGGCTACAATCACCCGAAATACGGGTTTGATGCGAAGACCTGTGCGGTTGTCAACGCAATCGGCCGCCAGTCTCTCGACATTGCCCAAGGTGTCGATGCGGGTGGCGCCGGGGACCAAGGTATCATGTATGGCTACGCCACAGACGAGACACCGGAGTACATGCCACTACCATACGAACTGGCGCGCAGGCTCACGATGCGGCAGGAGGAAGTCCGCCAGCAGAATATCCTTGACTATCTGGGCCCTGATGGCAAGAGCCAGGTCACGCTGGAATACGATGGCGACAAGCCAGTATACCTGCGTTCTGTGGTTCTTTCGTCTCAGCACCTCGATACCGTCCTTGATCCTGACAACTCCTCACGGATGTCCGATGATGCCCGGGAGGAGATCATCGAAAAGATTGTACGCCCATCGTTGCCATCTGACCTTCTCGACAGCAAGACCATGATTTTTGTGAACCCGACCGGCAAGTTCGTCGTAGGCGGCCCGCAGTCCGACACGGGCATGACTGGCCGCAAACTAGGTATCGACACCTATGGAGGACGTATCCCTCATGGCGGAGGAGCCTTCTCAGGCAAGGACCCCACAAAAGTCGACCGATCGGCCACCTATCTCATGCGGTATGTCGCGAAGAACATCGTAGCTGCCGGTATTGCCCACCGATGCCTCACACAGGTAGCGTATGTCATCGGCCAGAAGGACCCCGTTTCATTCGAGCTTTCGTTCGAAGGCACTGGCGCCGTTCCCGAGTCGATCGTACGAGACGTCATCGCCAAGAATGTCGACATGACCCCTACTGCCATCATCGACTATCTCGGCCTTCGAAAACCTATTTACCGCCAGACGTCCATGCACGGTCACTTCGGACGTCCGGGATTCAGCTGGGAAGAACTTGACCTGGTTCGAGAACTGAAGAACTGGCTGAAGATCTAACCCGTGCTCGGCAGTTTCGCCGTTCTGACGCAGAGAGGTCCGTTTTCGCGGAACCTTCTCTCGTATGATCTCAGCTCGGTTGGCGATCATCCGGAACCAGGAACCTGGTTTCTGGTTCCGTTCATGCACGATGTAGCGCCTGCTCTGCTCATCTCCACCTCTAGTCCCGAGAGCCCCTGGTCTGAGACGGGAGGCCTTCCTTTCCCCGTTCTGAGTGTATGCTCAGCTGCTGGCGTGTATCCGAAGCTGGGAGGACCTGACGTGGCGGCACTTCAGCGTGCTCTCGACAGACAAGTCCTCGGGTGGGAAGATGCCCTCGCGATCGTCCGTTTCCTCCAGGCGTCTCAGCCACACGACCGCAGCAACGCTCGCCTCACGGCGCCCGAACCGGCACTGCTTCTGCACAATTTGCAGGTCATGGCCGCGCGGGACCCCTCCTTTTCCGCAACAACCACGCCTATGCGCCAGCTGCTTTCAGACGCTGAAACCACTGCTCATCTACCCAGCGCGCTCTGGAAACTCTCCACTTCCGCACGGCGTCAGCTCTATGAACAGGGATTCATTGTCGACCGCGGACTAGCCGACGCGGAGGAACGAGTAGCGCACACTACGGGCAACCCTCCTGACCCACAGCTCCTTATTGGATCGTTTGTGGACAGGGCGAATCGCTTTCGTCCGGCAATAGAAGCGGCGATAGCCGGTGGGGGCAGCGTTGCCCTCATCGTCAGCTCAGAGGTCCTCGCGAGTCTCTACGAAGGTATCTTGTCCCACGACTGGGACATGCCAGTCGTTCGTTGGCCTTCAGCCGGCGCCCGACGCTTTCGCGGCGACCGCCACTCGGCCGTTTGGCTTAGTACCCGTCAGTTCTCGTCCTTGATCCTTCCCGAAATCGCACTCGTTGGCGTGGATCTGGGAATTCCCGGGGAATGGCCCTTCTTCTGGCAGCGCTTCTCGCTCAGGAGTCTTCTCAGTGTTGCAGCCGACATGAGCCACGCACGCGGTATCCCCTGTCTTGCGGGCGTCAGTGCGCCGACCCTCTCAGTACTGGACGCATGTGGCGTCCTGACAGATACCGCGCTGGAGTCAGTGGTTGGGAGCATTGCTGCCACGTCTGCTACCTTCGTCGTTCGGAGCCAGAACGCTTCCCTCGAGAAGCAGTCTGGGCCGTCCGGAGTTCTCCTTGCACCCACGATGCGACTTCTCCGGCAACACTACGATCAGGGCAAGGACTCTATGCTTCTCCTCAACATCCGTGGTTTCGCGACGCTGATCGAGTGCCTGGAATGTGGGTATACGGCAACATGCCCTCATTGTGGTGCCACGCTGACCCTGGGTGGCGACAGGAAAAGGCTCTTCTGTAAGCAGTGCGGTCACTCAGAGGCGCCGCCCGATTTCTGTCCCAACTGCCATGGGGCACAGCTTCGGTCGCGCGGGTATGGCCTGGACCGCCTTGCCCATGAGCTCGAGCGCACGTTTCCACTCTCAGCCGTCCAGCTGATGACGCCCAGCGACGAAACCGTGATTGCCCAAAACACAGGTCCATCACTGTTTCTCGGCACGTATGCCGATGTCCAGCGTATCGCTGTCCTAAAGCCCGAACTTGTCGTGTTTCCCGATGTGAGCGTCGGGCTGCGGCACCCGGTGTTCGATAACATCGAGCAGCTGGCCGTCGTCGTCCGTGGTGCCGTTGCAGAAACCGCACCGGGTACCGTGCTCATCCAGCTGGACCGGCGTTCCACAGGCTTGCGCGCTGTTCTCGACGGAAGTGAGACCATGGCGGCCTTCCTGGAAGGCGAGAGAGAGCAGCGCCGCGAGCTGTTGATGCCGCCTTTCGCACGTCAGTTCGTCGTACGCGTCTCGTCTCGCGGCGCGAGCCCCGACCTCGACGCTTTGACCAAGTCACTGGAAAGCGCCCTTGCCGCAGAACGAGTGGATTTCCGCGGCCTGCACGCGGACGTGCTGACCGTGTCAGCTCACGCAAGGGTCATATCTCTCGAGTTCCGTGCCGACTCCCTGCAGACGGCCCTTGGACTGCGTGTTGGCACTGCACTCGCTCACAATAAGCACTTCCAGAATGCCGCTATCCGGGTATACTAGTCATATGAAGATCGTACTGATTGGCAGCCCCGTCCTTCGCAAGAAGGCAAAACCCATACGGAAGATGACGAGCGAGCTTGTTCATCTGGCCGAATCGATGGAAGAGCTCATGAAACCCCTGGGAGTCGGTCTGGCCGCTCCCCAAGTGGGTCTGAGCCAAGCCTTCTTCATCTACGACATCGGCGAAGGAGTCCGTCTCGTGGCGAACCCTCAGATCCTGGAGCGCAAGGGATCAGAAAGCGCTGAAGAAGGGTGTCTCAGTGTCCCGGGCGTGTATGCTCCGATCGACCGCGCTACTGAAATCACGCTGTCCTACCTGGATCATACCGGAAAGAGACGCATCCACAAGTTCGTCGATTTTGAGGCTCGCGTGATCCAGCACGAGTTCGATCATCTCCAGGGGACACTGTTCGTCGACCGGATCACTGACCCGTCCACGATTACCGTGCTGGAAGGAAGCCCTGTCGCTGCCTCACTCACTCAGACAATCGAGGGACAAGGACCGCAGCTCTGACGATGGCCTCAGACGCCCCCCGCATCGCTGTCTTTGGTTCGTCACCAATTTCGGTACCGGTCTTCGATACCATCGGGCGCCGTTTCCACGTTGTCCTTGCAGTTGTCTCAGAGGAGCCTCGCGTCCGCCGAGGCAAGCTCCTGGCGAACCCCGTACAAGATTGGGCACAGTCACACTCGATCCCAGTGCTCAACGGCGCAGACACCGCCGGAAAGGTTCTGACACAGAGACTGCTCGATGACGCCATCGACATCCTCTTCCTCCTTTCCTACGGAAGACTCCTTCCACAAGTTCTACTCGACGCACCGCGCATCGCTTCCATCAACCTGCACCCGTCTCCCTTGCCCTGGTATCGGGGAGCGGCTCCCATTGAACGCCAGATCATGGACGGTTGCACGCAGTCGGCGGTAAGCATCATTCGCATGAACGGCCTGCTGGACAGAGGTGAGGTTCTGGCTCAGGAACCGTTCACAATTGCTCACTCGGACTACCGCGTCGATGTCGAGGCGTCAATTGTGCGGGTAGGCGCGCCACTCGCTCTGCACGTCTTCGACCAACTGCTGCACAGGTCAACAATGCCTCTGCAACAAACCGGCGCGGGCTCCTATGCACGCAAGCTCAAGCGCGACGACGACCTCATCGACTGGTCGCACTCTGTTGCACAGGTATACAACCTTGTACGGGCTCTTTCCCCCGAACCAGGTGCGTCCACCTATCAGGCAACGGATCGGGTGAAGATCCTGAGGGCTACCCCTCTGTCCGCAGCCGTCGAACTCCCCGCAGACGCCCCCTCCGGTATGGTGGTATCATTTCTGCGCGGACGCGCCGCCGTCCGTTGCAGTGACGGGTGGCTTGAACTCCTGGAACTCCAGTTTCCCGGGAAGACACCCGTGTCGACAGCCGACCTCCTGAACGGCCGGCGCCTCCTCCCCGGAATTGTCCTCCGCCGACACTCATCTGCCTAGATTCGTCCCATCAGCAATTGGGTCAAAGTTATCCACAGGTTGGTCCCACTTCCACAAAGATTGATTTGCGGTGATTGGTTTGTCAGACCTTCTTGATAGGCCAAATGGTGTCTGGTCATGTCGGCGGAGGAAACAGAGGTTGCTCCATGGACGTGGATGGCTTGGACCTTCACCTTCTTGGCACACTCGTCATTCCCCTCTCGCGGTCTGGATCATCTCAATTCCAGGGGCAATGCATGTAAGAGAGGGCAGCTCCAGGTGCCAACTGACACAAGCGCCCCGAGTTTCACAACGTCGAACGGCATTTCAGGCGTTGTTCGGCCATCTGACTCACCATAGTAGGTCTCGTGAATCCAAATCTCTTCCTAGGGCCACTTTTCTGCATCCACAGAGTGCCGAGGAACCGTCAGATCTTAATAGTGTCCTCAGCGGCGTGTTCCAGCCGGTCGGTTGTGTGGACGTAGATCTGTGTCGTCGTGATATTCTGGTGCCGGAGCGTGTCCCGCACCTGTTCTATCGTGGCGCCGTTCTGGAGGGCCATAGTGGCAAAGGTATGTCGTAGCGAGTGCGCGGAAATGCGTGAGGAGTACACCCCGATTCCCAGGAGCTTCTGTTTCACTTCGAAACGCAGAGTCTTCGTTGTGATCCGCCTGTCCTTATTGTTGTTGCTGTGCGACACGAACAGCGCCGCCCGGGGGTCCGTGCAGCGGCGTACCGCAAGGTAGCGGGCTATCGGCTCGTATGCCTCTCGCGTCAGAACGACGAAATCGTCTTTGGCGTCCTTGCCTTTGCTGCGCACGTACAGGAGCGTGGCGTTGGACGTCTGGCGAATATCGCCAACGTCGGAGCCAACGACTTCCATCGTACGAAGGCCAGTTCGAAGCATCAAGTTGATCATGGCGAAGTCGCGCAAGCCGATGATGTCGCTTGTGTCGATGGAACTCAACAGATCGCGCGCCTGCTGCAGGGTAAGCGGATCGCGGTTGAACCCGTACGAACGCTTGAACCCTTTGAGGCCTGCGGACACGTCGGGATAGATACGGTTTGACTCGAGATACTTGAAGAACTGGCGGACTGCGGTAAGGTACAAATTCCCCGTCCGAGGCGACAGCCCCTCCGCCAGCAGATGGCTCTTGTACTGGACAATATCTGTCTTCGTCAGGTAGCCGACCCCACCAGCGGCCTCTCGAAGCGACAAGAACTCCTTGAACCGCTTGAGTGCGCGGCGATACACCAGCTTGCTCATAATGCCGACATCCTGTGCCAGCAGGAAGCTCTCGATCAGCTGGTCGAGATTCGCCGCCAGCGTTCCTGCGGGCTGTCGCGGCGTGATCTCCGTCATGTTTCCGTGGAGCAGTCGCCTCCGGCTGGGTCGGCCGGAGTGTCCGTGACAATACCGGCGCTCTTGAGAGCATCTTCCTTGATCATGGAGGGCTCCCACGGAGGATCGAACACGAGATCCACCTGGACGTTTCGCACTCCCGCCACCGTCCGGACTCCCTGTTCAGCCTGCTGGAGCAAGTAGCCACTCATCGGACACTGTGGAGCAGTCATGGTCATGCGGACCGTGACGTCCCCGTCGCCGGTGACCTCCACTCCATAGATCAGTCCGAGATCAACGATGTTGATTGGAATTTCCGGGTCGTAGACGGCTCGCAGGGCGTCAACAATCTGCTCTTGTTCTATCATGGTCTATGCCTCCGGTTGGGTGACACGAGTCACGTGTGCACCCAGTTGAAACAGCTTGCCGTCGAGCGCTTCGTATCCCCTGTCGATATGATGGATGGATCGTACGGTGGTTGTGCCATGCGCTGCAAGGCCGGCGAGCACCAGGGCGGCACCGCCCCGCAGATCCTTTGCCTGGACCGTCGCCGAGTTCAGCGCCTCAACACCCTCGATAATGGCCGTCTCTTCCGATACCTTGATGCGGGCACCCATGCGCTCGAGCTCGAGGATGGCGCCGAACCTGTTTTCGAAGATACTCTCCACAACGACCGAATTGCCATGCGCCAAGGTCAGATACGCGGTCATCGGAGGCTGGGCATCCGTCGGATACCCCGGGAATGTCAGCGTACGGATATCCGTCGACCGATATTCTGGAACGCCCTTGACAACGACGGCATCATCCCCCTCGACCTCCACGACCGCGCCGGTCTCTCGCAGCTTGGCGATGATCGACCAGATGTGACGGGCGTCGATACCTGAGATGGTCGCCTCGCCCTGCGTAATGGCGGTGGCCATCATCAGTGTCGAAGCTTCGATGCGGTCGCCGATGATACGATGCGAGGCACCGTGCAGCTCAGCGACGCCTTCGACACGAAATCCGAATGGGAACACGGGCACGATGCGACCGCCCGCCTTGTTGAGAAAGGAGATGAGGTCATACACCTCCGGCTCCTGGGCTGCATTAAACACACGTGTCGTACCTTCGGCAAGAGCAGCTGCCAACAGGAGGTTCTCGGTCGCGCCTACGCTCGGAAAGTCAAGGTAGACGTCGCACGCCTTGAGAGCCGGGGCCTGACCGATCAGGTAACCGTCTTTCCACTCGAACTGCGTGCCCATGGCTCGCAGACCCTTGATGTGAAGATCAATGGGTCGAGCACCAATACTGCAGCCACCCAGCGATGGGAGCATGGCCCTGTGCTCGCGCCCAAGCAGTGCTCCTACCAGTGTCTGCGTCCCGCGCAAATTGTAGCCATTGGTGTTCTCGACGCGCGTCTCAATGGGACCACGCGTGTCGAGCACCAGCTCTCCATCAATGAAGGAAACCAGTTTGACGCCCATCGCCTGGATAAGGGTGAGGAGAGACTGGAGGTCACTGATGTCCGGGACATTCTGGAAGCTGACAACGTCGCGGACAGCAATCGCGGCCGCCACCAGCGGCAGGATCGAGTTCTTGGCGCCGCTGCAGCGGACCGAACCGTGGAGCGAGTTCCCTCCCTCGATGAGAAAGCTCTGTTCCGTGGTCATACGTTACCCTCCTCAGTGAGTTGCATTGAGATAGTCGTCGATGCAAGTGATTATCTGCGCTGCGGTTGTTCCATCGCCATACGGGTTGACTCCATCCGCGGCCTGAATCGCAAAACCACTTGCCGCAAGCTGCTCAAACGACGAGACGATCAGGTCCTTGTCCTGCCCGACCAGCTTGACCCAGCCGCTTGCCACGGCCTCGGGACGCTCGGTGACCTCACGAAGCAGGAGCATCGGCTTGTGCAGCGTCACCGACTCTTCCTGAATCCCACCCGAGTCGCTGAGAACGGCAGCACAGTGTTCAAGCACATACAGGAAATCGAAGTAGGGAAGAGGGTCGGTGAGCATGACGTTCGGCAGGTCTGACGCAATCCCGAACACCGTTTCACGTACAACCGGGTTGAGATGCACCGGAAACACGAACGTCAATTCCGGATGCAACCTGGACAGCTTCACGAGGGCGTCTGAGAAGATCGCGATGCCGGTATCCCAGTTCTCGCGACGGTGTGCTGTCATGATCACGATAGGGCTATCGCGCCGAACTCTCGACATGATGTCCGGAGCACGCAGGTGGGGCAAGGCCATGCGCACGGCGTCCACGATTGAGTTCCCTACGACGTCGATCCTGCTCGTGTCGATACCTGATTGCAGAAGATTCTTCCTGGCCTCGTCAGTGGGCGCGAAGCAGAGGTCGGAGATCTGATCTGTAAGCATGCGGTTCACTTCTTCGGGGAAGGGGCTCAACTTCTGATGGGACCTGAGTCCTGCCTCGACATGACCCACAGGGATCTTGACGTAGGTCGCTGCGAGAGCTCCCATGAACGTCGTGGTCGTGTCGCCGTGAACCAGGACCATGTCCGGCTGCAGTTCAGCCAGTGCATCGGAAATCTGTGTTACCAGCGCGGCCGTCAGGTAGGGAAGTGTCTGGCGCTGCTTCATGACGCTAAGGTCTCGCCACACTGCTATCTCGAACACGTGCACCACGTCGTCCAGCATCTGCATGTGCTGGCCGGTCAGAAGCACATGACTGTCGAACCGCGGATCGGTCTCCAGCGCCTTGACGATGGGCGCCATCTTGATCGCCTCAGGGCGCGTACCGAAGATGGACAGGATGTTTCGACGCATGTCAGCGGACTCCCAGAAGGGCGATGGCCAGCCCAATCGAGCAGAGCACGAACGTCACCAGGTAGTACAGCGTCGTAATGCGTCGCTGGCTCCACCCCCGAAACAGCAGCAGATAGTGGAAATGCCCATTGTCTCCCTCCATGGGAGACCGGTGCCTGGCTGCCCGACGGAAAATGCTCGAGAGCGTTTCGGCGATGGGAATGCCAAGCGCGAAGACCGACACGATCAGCATGACCGTTGTCGGCAGTTTGAGGGCGCCGTAGACGGACAGGCTCGCGATCATGAATCCAAGAAACTCGGACCCGGCATCTCCAAGAAACACCTTTGCCGGATTGTAGTTGAAGACAAGGAATCCCAGGACAGCACCAAGCAGCGCCACCAGGACGACCCCCATGGTCGCCATGCCCTTGAGCGCTGCGAAGAAATACATGGCGAGGAGAATCAGCGCAGCGACGCCGCCCGCAAGGCCGTCCAGCCCATCGATGAGGTTCAGCGCATTCGTGATCCCCACGATCCAGAAATAGGTAAGGACAATGCCACCGACGCCAAGCTCGAAGAATCCTCCATGCAGGAAGTTGGTGAACGCGGTCACACGGACTCCAAACGCGATGACGACGATTGCTGCCACTGATTGTATCACCAGCTTCAGCAAGGCGGGGATATCAAACATGTCGTCCAGGAGCATGCCGATAAACACGATACCTCCACCGATAATGATCCCCTTCAACTGCATCGTGAGTGAATCGAAGAAGAACACGGACACGATGAAGGCGATCACGATCGCGATGCCACCAGTGCGGGGAGTCACCTCCCGATTCACCCTGCGCCGCCCCCCACCGATGTTCGCCTCAGTACTTGCAGCTGGCTTGTCGGTGATGCCGAGGCGCAGCCCAAGTTTCATGAAGACTGGGGTCAACACGAGACTCAGCGCCAGAGCTACGAGAAACGACCAGAGCTGTGCCTGTGTAATCACAAGGTGCATGGACTATTTTGTCCCGTATATCCTGTCCCCGGCATCCCCAAGACCGGGAAGAATGTATCCACTCTCGTTCAAGCGACGGTCAATTTCCAGAGTGACGATCTTCACGTCGGGATGCTCGCGCTGGAGCACCTCAATGCCTTCCGGCGCCGCAATGAGACAACAGAAACAGATGCTGCGTGGATGCCGCTCCTTGACCAGGGCTATAGCCCTGGAGGCACTGCCTCCGGTTGCAAGCATCGGGTCCACGACAAACACGTCTGACTCAGGAGTGCTCTCGGGAAGCTTGCAATAGTATTGAACAGGTTGCAGAGTGTTCTCGTCTCTGAACAGACCGATGTGCCCCACCTTGGCGTGAGGGATCATGTCGAGCATTCCCTGAGCCATGACAAGCCCGGCCCGAAGCACCGGCACGATGGTGACTTCGTTCTCCAGTTCCTGCCCATCGTAGGACTCCAGCGGGGTCTCGATGGGGCATGCCTTGGTCCGCATGTTCCTGCATACCTCGTACGTCATGAGCCCGGCAAGTTCCTCTGCCAGCTGGCGGAAGTCCTTGTGCGTCGTGTTCTTGTTGCGAAGAAGGGTCAGCTTGTGTCGTATCAGCGGATGATTCAGCACCTGAACGTTAGGATAGTCCATCAGCTCTCCTAGTACATTCTGCCTGCGTATAGTGGAAAACGGTCCGTCAGCGTCGTCACGCGACCTCGAATCTGAGCCAGCTTCTCCCCATCGTCGCGTGCAACAATCGTCTCGTCGATCAGAGCAGCGATTTCAACCATCTCCGACTCACGCATGCCACGACTGGTCGTGGCCGGAGTCCCAAGCCGTATGCCACTTGCCTTGTTGGGTGGCAATAAGTCAAAGGGAATCGCATTCTTGTTGACCGTGATGCCTACGGTCTCGACGAGCGCCTGCGCTTCCTTGCCCGTGATGCCCTTGGAGGTCAGATCAACAAGCATCAGGTGAGTGTCGGTGCCGCCGGAAACGATGCGGTAACCGCCTTCTATCAACGCCTGCGCCAGGGCTTTTGCATTGGCAAGAACCTGCCTCTGATAGGTGACAAACTCGGGGGATGTGGCTTCTCTGAGAGCGACAGCCTTCGCGGCGATGACATGCTCAAGAGGGCCTCCCTGACTGCCGGGGAACACAGAGCTGTTGAGCTGCTTGGCGTACTTCTCCTTGTAGAGGATGATGCCACCTCGAGGTCCGCGAAGTGTCTTGTGCGTCGTGGTCGTGACAAAATCCGCATATGGCACCGGTGAAGGATGGACACCTGCAGCGACGAGGCCAGCGATGTGAGCCATGTCTACCATGAGCAATGCACCGACCGAATCGGCAATCTCACGAAAACGGGGGAAGTCGATGATGCGCGGGTATGCACTGGCGCCTGCGACAATCAGCTTGGGGCGCTCTGCTCGAGCTAGTTCGGCTACCTGGTCATAGTCGATTGTCTCAGTGTCTCTTCGAACACCATAGGAGACGATGCGAAACAGCTTGCCCACCAGCGACGCGGGGCTTCCGTGACTCAGATGCCCACCGTCGGCAAGGGACATGCTCAGGATCGTGTCTCCCGGCTGTAGAACGGAGAAGTAGACTTCAAGGTTGGCTTGCGTTCCCGAGTGGGGCTGTACGTTTGCTCCCTCCGCACCGAAGAGCGCCATGGCACGCTCGATAGCAAGTGTCTCGACGACGTCGACATACTCGCAACCGCCGTAGTAGCGCCTGCCCGGGTATCCCTCGGCGTACTTGTTTGTCAGGACCGAACCCTGCGCTGCCAACACCTCTTCAGATACAAAGTTCTCAGAGGCAATGAGTTCAATGTTGTTCTGCTGGCGGTGCAATTCCTTGTTCAGTGCGTCAGCTACCTCTGGGTCAACTCTCGTTAGGTCTGTCATGGTGACCTCCCATCGTCTCATCCGGCGTTTCGTCGTTCGAACATTCTATCACGAAAGGCCGGAGCCGACACTACTTGCGTGCGTTCATACTGTATGCGATTCCCCGTGCGGTCGCCTGCACCACCTGCCACACATTCAAACCCCCTTGCAAATACCCGACGTACGGTTCCCGAAGGGGCCCGTCAAAACTCAGTTCAATGGTGGATCCCTGGACAAGGGTTCCTCCTGCCATCAAGATTTCCGTCTCGTATCCTTGCATGGGGCCCGGCTCGGGCACGGCATCGGCGTCCAGCGCGGAGCATTCCTGCACGGCGCGCGCAAACGCTGCGAACCGTTCCCTTGACCCGCACTCGATGCGAAGAACAATGTCCCCGCGGAGATCATGAGGGCCCGGGTCCACGACGAAGCCGTTCTCCTGCAGGAGTGCGCTCGCAAGAAGGTTTCCCGTCAGGACCTGCTCAATAACTGTGGGGGCAAAGAGCAGACCTCGCAGGAACGTCTCCGCGAATCCAAGATTCGGCCCAATTTCAGCGCCCACTCCTGGACTCGAGTACCGGGTTGCTGCCAGGGCGACAGCCCTGAAGGTCCCCACCACGTAGCCGCCCGTCGGAACAATGCCCGCTCCCATGTTCTTCATGAATGATGAAGCCAACAAGTCAGCCCCGTCCATCGTTGGCTCACGATTCTCAAGAAGGTCGCCATAGCAGTTGTCGACCAGAACCAGACTCTCAGGCGAGACGCGTTTTACGGAGGAGATCATGCGTGCGATCTCATCCTCGCGAAGCGCGCGGACGCGCTTGTATCCACGACTCCGCTGAATCAGGACAAGTTTTGGCAGCTGCGTCGAGAAGCATGTCTCGAGCTGTTCCTCCCACAGTTCTGCAGGGGATGCCGTGATGTCGCACTGGGCATAGGTAACACCAAACTCGGCAAGCGAACCGTCAGATGGGCGGATCCCAATGATCTCCTCCATGGTATCGTAGGGAGCCCCCGTGACACAACACAGCAGATCCCCGGGGCGAAGTATCCCGAACAGCGCGATAGCCAGGGCGTGAGTGCCGGAGATGATCTGCGGCCGAACCAGTGCAGCCTGTGCGCCGTAGAGATGGGCAAAGATGCGTTCGGTCTTGTCCCGCAAGTTGTCCCCGATGCCATAACCGGACATGGGCCGAAGGTCGGATGTCGACAAGCGGGCGGCGTGGAATGCGTCGAGAATTCGCATGAAGTTGCGACGTTGAACTGCACGAATATCCGCAATGTCGGTCGCATACTCCCTCTCGAGCTGCTGCGCCCGTTCCATCAGCTGGCCTTCCGTGATCATCTGCCTTGTCCTCCTGCAGCCGATTCGACGAGGGCAGCCGCCTGTGCCAGAATCGCATTCGATGATCGATTGGACACGTCGATCCACTGAACGCCCTTCTCTTTCTTGAACCACGTCTCCTGCCGTTTGGCGTAGTTGCGCGTACGCTTCTTCCAGAGCTCAATAGCCTCGCTGCGCCCGATCTCCCCGCGAATCCAGGCGCTCAACTCCTTGTAGCCTATGCCCTGCATCGCGGTGTCATCAGGGTTCAAGCCATCGGCCAGAAGACGCCGCACCTCCTCTTCCATTCCTCCAGAGATCATCGCATCAACACGCCGGTCAAGCCGTCTGTAGAGTTCGGCCCGCTCTGCATGCAGGCCAATCCGGAGCACTCGCCAGGGGACCGGGCGCTTTCTTCGCTTCAGAGCGCTCGGCAGATCTCCTGACTGAGTGCTCATTTCCAACGCCCGTTCCAACCGCCTGGAATCGTTGGCAGCAATCTCGCATTCCGCGAGAGGGTCGATGGCCCTCAGCCGCTCGCGGAGCTCGCCCTCGGGCAGCTTCCGCAGCTGGCTCCGCAGCATCGTGTCGGGCTTGTCCGGCAGGAATTCATAGCCGTCAAGGACGGCCCTCACGTACAGACCAGTCCCTCCCACGAGGATCGGCAGTCGCTCCGCGCGAATCGCCGCATTCACTGCCTCGAACGCCAGGACCTGGTATTCCGCGACGGAGAAGTGGTGCTTGGCAGGAACGACGTCGATGAGTGCATGGGGAACGCCGAGGCGCTCCGACAGACCGAGTTTGGCTGTCCCGACGTCCATCCCACGGTAGACCTGCATCGAGTCGGCAGAGATGATCGATCCTCCAAAGCGACGGGCTATTCCCAGGGAAAGCGCGGTCTTGCCCGTTCCGGTAGCCCCGACGATGCCTACGATCAATGGCAGACTAGCAGACTCGAGTCCCATACAACCCTTCCCTCGAGCCATGGTCGACGGCCACGCTGACGAAGGTGCCGATTCCTGGTACCGGTTCAGAACAGGAGAACCAGACATTCCTGCCATCGATCGACCTTCCGAAGACGTTCCGGCCTGCATGCACCGACAGGACGAGTACGTCGAGGGATCTGCCGGCCAGCACCTGGTTGCTCTGCTCGCTCAGGTCCCGGACGATGTGCAGCAGGAAAGAGTGACGTTCGTCGATGATTGCGGGCAGCACCTTGTCCTGCATTCTCGACGACGGCGTACCCGGCCTGTCGGAGTACTTGGCAAGGAAAACCCCGTCAAACCGGAACCTACGGACCGCATCCACCGTATGGGCAAAGTCATCGTCCGTTTCCCCGGGAAAGCCCACAATGATGTCTGTTGTCAATGTCCAGTCGGCATTCTCGCGGATGGGCCCTGCAAGTTCGGCGTAGTCTGCAACTGTATGCCGCCGGTTCATCCGCTCAAGAATCCGGTCACTCCCCGACTGCAGGGGAAGGTGCAAACGATGCTCGATGTGCCGCAGTTCCATGAGCCGTCTCACTTCGTCCGGCGTGAAGTTGGCCGGATGAGAGCTCAGGAACCAGAACCAGAAGCTGCCATCCAGTTCATCGACCAAGGACATAACCTCAACCAGCCCTCCCAGGCTCGACCGATACCTGTTGATGTTCTGTCCCAGGAAGAGCAGTTCAGCAAAGCCGCTAGCGACGGCTCGTTTGGCTCGACGCAGGACCTCGCCGACGTCGACAACGATCTCGGGACCTCGCGCCCTTGGTACTATGCAGTAGGTACAGTAGCTTTCACATCCACGAACAAGTTCAATGTCAGCCGTGGGAAACAGCGCGTGAGGAGCCGTGCAGTCCAGTTCACCGAGCGGCACGACGGTCCCTACGACGGCAAGCACATGCTCCACATCCGCGGTGCCCTCCACAACGTTCAGGCCACGGCCTGCAATGCGAACGGCTCGTTCTCTGGCGAGCGTGGCTGTGCAACCCATGAACACGATGTGGCCGGCTCCAACCAGCTTCGCAGCTTCGCCCAGGAAGCTGAAGGCCTTTTCCTCGGCCTTCTCGCGGACTGCGCACGTGTTGATGATGACTAGTGATGCTTCGCCAAGACTCTCGGAAGGCCGATGGCCTCCCCGTGTCAGCGCGTCAGCGATCGTAGCGCTGTACAGCTGGTTGAACTGACACCCGAATGTCTTGATGAGAAACCCGGCCATGTCAGGTATCCCTCTGCAGAAGTGTTATCGACGTACTGCTCCCGGTTGACGCATCGATGTCGACCACGACCGCCATCAACGTCGCATCGCCCTCCGCAACGCGTGGCGCGTACATGATGCCCGTCTCGAAGCGACGCATCATGACTTCTGGGTCCAGCCCGATGATCGAAGAGCGTACGCCCGTCATGCCGACATCGGTGATGAATGCGGTGCCTGCGGCTGTGACGCGCGCATCCGCCGTGGGAACGTGCGTATGTGTTCCCAGAACCGCCGACATGCGGCCGTCCAGCAGGCGAAGCATCGCTGCCTTCTCTGCCGTAGCCTCCGCATGAACATCCACGACTTTCATGCGGACGGCCGCAATCTCGGGGTCGCGCAGCACCTCTTCCATGTACCGGAACGGGTTGTCGACAGCGTTCATGCAGTACTGACCCATGACGTTGACGACAGCCAGGGGACCCTCCGGCGTCTGCCAGATGACGGATCCGTGACGCCTGATGGCAGGACTGACATTGCCGGGACACAAGACGCTCGGGTGTTCCTGCATCAGGTCCAGGATTTCCGGCTTGCCGAGCGTGTGATTGCCCCCTGTGAAGATGTCGACGCCTGCAGCGCTGAGTTCTTCAAACGCGGACCGGGTCATCCCGGTCCCGTGGGTTGCGTTCTCTGCGTTGGCCACCACGACCGTGGGCCGCAACTCTGCCTTGAGCTGTGGAAGCAGTCGCCGAACAATCGTACGCCCCGGGCGGCCGAAGACATCACCGATGAACAGTAGCCTCACGAGCAGTCCTTGCCCGCGACGCGGACAGCAAAAGCGCTGGCCACAGAGGGCCAGCGCATATGGAGCGACTGATGCAGAGCGGACAACGGTTGTGCCGTGCTACTTCTTCGATGCTGTCTTCGCAGCGCCCTCGGCAGGAGCAGCGGCAGGAGCAGCGGCAGGAGCAGCACCCGGTGCAGGAACAGTTCCTGCTGCGGGAACAGCGCCTTCGACCGCAACACCCTCGGCAGGAGCAGGCGGGGCCTCTTCGATAGCTGGTGCAACGACTGAGAACACCGTCGCCGTTGCGTTTGTGAGCACCTTCACCTTGTCGCCGAGCTTCAGATCAGCCACATGGATGGAATGCTTCAGCCCGAGGTCGGAAACGTCAACCTCCAGATAGTCGGGAATGTCGAGCGGAAGAGCCTCGACTTCGAGCTCGTACAGTGAGTGCTCGAGCACTCCGCCTTCCTTGAGGCCGATAGCTGTTCCGACGGGTCGAATCGGGATCCTGCTCGTCAGCGTCTCGTCAAGAGAAATGGACAGGAAGTCAACATGTGTATAGGTGTCCCGGATCGGGTTCATCTGGTACTCGTGAACAACCGTGGTCACGGCCTTGCCACCCTCAAACTGAAGGTCGACAATGGCAGACGTCCCAGTCGTACGACGGATGCGTTCGAATGCTCGCACAGGAACTGCAACGGACATGGGTGCCATTCCGTGACCGTAAACCACTGCTGGGATGAAGCCCTGCCTGCGCAGGACGCTTAGCTTGCCATGCTTCCCGCTTTCACGGGCAACGGCTTCTATCGCTACTCTTTGCATACCAACTCCTCACTCATTAGATATCGGCATATCTTTGACATTGTATGCCAAATCAGCTCTGAATCAAGTAGACAGCCTTCAGACTGTCACAGCTGAAACAGGGCCGAGACCGATGAGTGGTTGTGGATGCTGTAGACAGCCTTGGCGATGAGCTCCGATACCGACAACACCGTAAACATCGAGGGGTACTCGCGTCCAGGGACAAACATCGTATCTGTCACGATCACTTCGCTGAAGTTCGACCGGGCAAACAGTCCAAGCGAGTCCCCCGCAAACACGGCATGAGTGGCGCAGGCGATGACGCTCTTGGCGCCCTCGGCCAGGGCGCGGTTGCAGGCGTTCAACATCGTATTGCCCGTATGGATTGCATCGTCCGCAATAATAACGTTCTTGCCTCGTACATCACCGATGAGTGACTGAAACTCGACCGTGTCCGGCGAAAGACGCTTCTTCACAAACAGGGCCTGCGAAGCATGAATGGTTTGTGCGAACGTACTGGCCCTCGCCACGCCTCCCACGTCGGGAGACAGGACGACCAAGTCTTTCAGCTCCTTGCGGCTGATATACTGCGCGAACTGGACCATGGCCGTCAGGTTGTCCGCAGGGATGTCGAAGAAGCCCTGAATCTGGGCGGCATGGAGATCGACTGCAACCACGCGGTCTGCGCCCGCTACCGTCACGAGATTCGCGACCAGTTTGGCGCTGATCGGTTCTCGCGAGCGAACTTTCCGATCCTGGCGTGCATAGCCGAAGAATGGGATGATCGCTGTTATGCTCGCCGCCGAAGCACGTTTCAGGGCGTCAAGCAGGATCAGCAGTTCGAACAGATTCTCTGCCGGTGTATTGGTGGGCTGGATGACGTAGACGTTCAACCCCCGCACGTTCTCGGTGATACGCACCTTGATCTCTCCGTCAGGAAAACGGCCGACCTCAGCCTGACCAAGAGGAATACCAAGATAGGACGCGACCTTCTCGGCCAACGGCTTGTTTGCATTGCCAGAGAAGATCCTGATCGGGTTATACTCATTGTCCATGTTTCTTCCTCCTGACCCATCCCTCTTTGTCGACCTGAACCGCTCGTGCGATGGCAAGAGCTTCCGGGGGCACATCATGGGTGATCGTCGACCCGGTCGCAGTGTACGCTCCCTCATGAATCGTCACTGGAGCGACCAGATTGTTGTTGGCGCCGATGAAGACGTCTTTCTCAATGACCGTACGGTGCTTGGCATGCGTGAATCCGTCGTAGTTGCAGGTGATCGTACCAGCTCCGACATTGACGTTCTCGGCAATGGCGGCGTCGCCGATATACGAAAGATGTGGAACCTTGCTGCCTGCTCCCAGGGATGAGGCCTTGAGTTCGCAGAAAGCGCCGACTCTTGATCGTTCAGCCATCAGCGTCCCCGGCCGAATGTAGGAGAACGGACCAACCGTACAGTTGCTGCCTATCGTGGCCCCCTCCACGAACGAGGCCAGGACGGTTGTCTCATCACCGACCTGCGCGTCGACGAGGATCGTGTTGGGTCCGATGATACTGGAGCTGCCTACCTTGGTGCTTCCCCTCAGACAGGAACCTTGCCGGATCTCCGTATCGCGTCCGACAACGACGTCCCAATCGATGCGGACTGTTCCCGGCATGTCGACGGAAACGCCCTCCCCGTACAGATGGTCCAGCTTCCGCCGTTGAAGCAGACCGGCAGCCAGCGCGAGCTCTGCCCGGTCGTTTACCCCGGACATCTCCCATGCGCCGCGAGCCACAGGACAATGCACCTGACTGCCATCCTGCACAGCCATTGCAAGACAATCTGTGATGTAGTACTCACCCTGAGCGTTGTTCGGCTTCATCTGTGCCAGCCACGCGCGAAGCTGCGCCGAACGGAACAGGTAGATGCCGGTGTTGATCTCACGAATGTCAAGTTGTTCCGGCCGGGCGTCTCGTGCCTCGACAATGTCGGCGAACGCTCCGTCCGCGGTCCGCACGATGCGTCCCAGTTGGCCGGGGTCATCGAGATGTGCCGCAAGGACTGACGCCTCTGCGTGCTCAGCAAGACTCTCGTCAAGAAACTCGCGGTAGTCCTCTGCGGACGGAAAGGGATCATCCCCATTGCATACGAGGACGTACTCCGCAGAAACGTAGTCCATGCCGCACTGGACGGCGTGACCGCTGCCATGCTGTTCAGGCTGAACCGCATAGGTGAGGCGGTTGCCGAACGCCGCGCGAAACGGCTCATTGGCTGCGGGTGTGACGACAATCGGCTGGACGTCGATGTCCTTCAGCGCATCGACGACGTACCACAACATTGGGTGGCCCAGGACATCATGAAGGACTTTGGGCACTGCGCTTTTCATGCGGGTGCCGAGTCCTCCGGCAAGGATCAGGGCCTGGACAGCAGGAGTGGACATCACGCGCCTAGCTCTTCAGAATACCAAGCTCGAGAGCCGACTCATGGAACATATCGGCTGCAAAGTCGAGTTGTTCCTTCGTGTGCATCGAACACAACATACAGCGGATGCGCGCCAGACCTTGTGGAACCGTCGGGAAGCCAAGCGACTGCGCAAAGACTCCCTTCTCGAACAGCTTGCCGGAGAGACTCTTGGCAAGCCGGCCGTCGCCAATGATGACGGGGGTGATCGGGGTCTCGCTTCGCCAGGTGTCAAAACCGTACGCCTTCATTTTGGCCTTGAAGTATGCTGCATTCTCCCACAGCTTGCGCACGAGGTCATCGCTCTCGGTCAGGATGTCGATAACCTTCAGGATCGCACCTGCATCGGCCGGAGTCATGGTCGAGCTGAACAAGATGGTGCGGGATTTGTTCTTGAGATACTCGACAAGCGTGTGCGTGCCTGCGACGTATCCGCCCACCACGCCGAATGCCTTCGACATGGTTCCAACCTCCACATCAACTTCTCCCTCAAGATGGAAATGATTGACAATGCCGCGACCGTGATTTCCCAGGACTCCCTCTCCGTGCGCATCATCGACCATGGTGACTGCGCCGTATCTCTTGGCTACTTCGACGATATCTGGTAGTGGAGCGATATCCCCGTCCATGCTGAAGACACCGTCGGTGATGACCATCTTCGTGCCAGGCTCGCTCTCGTATTCCTTGATCTTGTCTTCGAGACTGGCAACGTCGCAATGCTTGAAGGGCATGATCTTCGCCCTGCTGAGACGGCATCCGTCGATGATGCTGGCGTGATTCAGCTCATCGCTGAAGATCAGGTCCCCGTCGTGGACAAGCGCCGGAATGGCACCGGCATTCGCGGTCAGGCCTCCCTGGTACATCAGCACGTCCTCAACTTCCTTGAACTTCGCCAGGCTCCTTTCGCCCTCGACGATCAGACGCGTATTGCCAATGATCGTCTTCACGGCGCCAGACCCCACGCCGAACTCGTCGATAGCCTTCTTGGCAGCTTCCTTGACGTCCGTGCGACCGATGATGCCCAGATAGTTGTTGGCGGCAAGATTTACGACGTACTTGCCATCGATGGTACATGCTGGACCCTGTTCGGAGTCGAGCGTTCGAATGCGAAGAGTGAGCCCTTCCCGTTCGAGCCGGTCAAGCTCAGCTTGCATCATCCCCTGGAACTTCTCGTTCATGCCACTACCTCCCTGCAATCTGGAGAACGACTTTGCCACAGGTCCCGGCGACCATGGCGTCCATGCCTGTCTGCCAGTCCTCAAACTTCAGCTGATGCGTAATGGCAGAACTCGGGTCCACAATGCGCGAAGCAAGCAGTCGGGATACAGTCTGCCACGTTGAGAAGATCTTCCGTCCCGTGATGCCATAGATGCGGATTTCCTTGAAGATGACTTCATTGGTCAGATCAATGGTCACCGGGCGATCAGGAAGCCCCAGCATCGACATGCGTCCGCCCGGTGTCAGCGCCTTCAGGCCCTGATGCATGGCACGCTCACTGCCGGACATCTCCAGCACGACGTCGACGCCAATACCATGCGTCTGCTCCCTGATCACCGCCTCGACGTCGTCGCGGCCGGGATTGAGAACGAAATCCGCACCCATGCTCTTGGCGAGATCCAGCCGATAATCCGAAAGATCAGTCACAAAAAGCTGTGTGACACCGAAAGCCTTGGCAATTCCCACTGCGAGCACGCCGATCGGACCTGCCCCTGTGATGAGGACGGTTTTCCCCGATACCGACTCGGAATTGACGGTATCCAACGCGTTGCCCATCGGCTCCTGAATCGAAGCCCACGCGGCCGGAATCGACTGATCGTTCTTCCAAAGCACGCGCTCGGGAACGGCGATATACTCGGCAAATGCGCCGGCACGGTCCACGCCCAGGATCTGCAGGTTCTGGCAGACCTCACTGTGGCCCGTATAGCACTGATAGCAGTGCCCGCAGTAAATATGTGTCTCGGAACTGACGAAATCGCCCTCCTTGAATCCCCGCACGGACCTGCCTGTCTCCACGACATGCCCCGCGAATTCGTGACCCATGATATGCGGAGTCTTGATCCTGTTCTGTGCCCACTCGTTCCACACGTAGATATGGACATCTGTGCCACAGATAGAGGCGTAGTCGATCTTGACAAGCACTTCGTCCTCAGCCACATTGGCGATGTTCACCTCCGTCAGTGTTGCCCCCCGTTCTGGACGTTCCTTCACAAGTGCCAGCATTGTTCCCGTCATTCCGCTCCTCCTTCCTGTCTCTTCGTTTTCAGGTGACACGCAAACGAGCGTTCTGGGCACGCCACTCCCTGGAGACACACCGGACCAGCATTCTCGAACAGGAGAGGCGCCACGGCTTTGGCCTTGGCCAGCATCAGCCACGCCAGAGCCCGAATCTCGAACTGTGCCCTCAGACAGCAGCGCAACTCAAAGAAGTGCCTCAACTCCCTGGCATTCATCGTCACCACCAGACGCGACGCAACACCCTGTGGAAGGACGTAGCGGGCGTCTTCCTCATGGACACCTTCTGCGAGCAGACGTTGGTATTCCGCGTAAGCCAGCTCGTAGAAGCGTCTGAAATCATGGCCGGGGGGGGACACGAAGATCGGCTGGGCCTTCGTGAACCGCATGCTTTGCTGCGAGTACGAGGCAAGCCGATGCCGGACCAATTGATGAGAAGCTGCACGCGACAGCCCTTCGACAAGAAACGTGAAACTCGCATGCTCGAGAACCGACAGATGACCGTTGCCACGGACCTTGCGCAGAATAGCGGCGCTTCTGTCGGCGTTGAATGGTTCAGTGCTGTAGCAGAGATGAGCTGCGTAGGCACACAGCATATCCGCATCCGGAGTATGAGCCAGCAGTTCTACTTTCATGAATTCAACAGGAAGTCGAGCGGATGCTCATCGTCGCCCCGACTGCTTGGGAGTTGCTCGATGCGGGGAAGAGACCGGCGCAGGACGTCAACGAGCGAAGCCGATGCTGCAGCCATGGCCTCGAGAACCTCTTTGTGTGTAAGGAGCGAGGTGCTTATGCCAGCCGCGTAGTTCGTGATGATGGCAATTGTCTGGTACTCGAGATCCGCCTCCCGGGCGAGGGTCACCTCAGGCAAACCCGTCATCCCGACCACCGATCCGCCCATGGCCGCATACATGCGGACTTCCTGTGGCGATTCGAAGCGTGGACCTTCCGCCGCCACGTACACTTCGCCCGTGTGCAGCGAAAGCCCCAGGGCAGACATCTCCGTCGCCAGCACGTCCGTGACGGCTGCACTGTACGGATGGGTCATGTCCGTGTGAACGACCTTGCCAACCTCAAAGAACGTGTGCGCGCGCATCTTGGTGAAGTCCAGGAAGCCGTCCATCAGCGCATACGATCCTGGCGCAATGGACTTCTTGAGCGACCCTACAGCACTCGTCGTAACGACCTTCTCGACGCCGAGCATATACAGTGCCATGATATTGGCACGGTAGTTGATGAGATGGGGCGGTACGACGTGACCTTCCCCGTGACGCTTGAGGATGCACACATCCACATCGCCCATGGAGCCCCGGACATAGCCTACATCGCCAAAAGGGGTTTTGATGCTGGAGAGCCTCGCATCGGAAAGAAGCTGAACACTGTCGACGCCCGTGCCAACGATAAGACCAACAGGTCTGGACATGACTGCTCCTCAGGAACAAGTTGTCTCGTACCTAACAGATTGTAGTTCCAAGGCTGCCAATGTCAACCCGAAACATGCTTCCAAGGCTTCGCCCTCGCGCCAGCGTTTTGACTATCATCACGAAATCCCTATAATTGACGCCGATGGGGCCGTGGCTCAGCTGGGAGAGCGCATCCCTCGCACGGATGAGGTCAGGGGTTCGAATCCCCTCGGCTCCACCAGACACTCGCAAGCCGCTTCAGGGCTGACTCTGGAGCGTCGCGTTCTTGCCAGTCTCCTCTGATAGTCTCCCCCACCTGACCACTTCGTCCGGCAACAGGAGCACTATTCGTGGCTTTTCAAGAAGAACGTCAATTTGGCCACTCACTTTATCAGCAAATACGCTTCCGCGCCCGTCGACAGTGCCAGCAGTACCGGTGCAATCCGGTGGATCATCAGTAATAGATTGTTCGCCGGCTTCCCGGTGCTGAGCAGTGCCCCCGTAGCGAACAGCGCAATGACGAATACTGCCGAGGCGATCATCAACCCTGCCGGCAGGGCGCCCACCTGAATATGTCTGAGCAGACGCCAGAACAGCATGCTTGTGAGAACGACCGTGGCAAGAGCCACGAGTTTGTGAACCGTTATGAAGAGTGTGCTGAGCGGCCTGCCCGAATTGCTGAGCCAGATGCCTGTGCCGATTGGCAGGAGATACAGCAACCCGACATCGATTGCCTTCTGTGCTGTGCTCATGGGACCACCTCTCAGTCTCATGCGGGGCCAGAGCCCCGCGCTCTATGGCCTCGCGATGACGATGAGCTTCATCGACGTCCGTCTGTCATAGGCTTGCCGGTCGTACCCTCCGTAGATGCGTACGTCCGAGAAGCCCGCTTCTGTCAGAAGTGCACGATACTCATCTTCCAAGATGATCCTGATGCGAATGTCGTGTTGTTCAAGGCGTTGTCTCTCTTCGCTGTGGAAGACGTCCAGTATGTGAATTGTTTGGAAGTGCTCCTCGATGTCTCTAGCGAAGACTCGTGAGAAGTCACGGGTATTCACCACCAAATCGAAGCGGAACTCGCTCTCCAACGTCCTGTGTGTTGTACCCTGTGTAATGAGGAGTACGCCCTTTGGCTCCAGTCTTCTGCGCATGGAGCAGAGGGCCTCAACGAGATCCTCGTGTGTGAGCATGTGATTCAAGGATTGAGTCAGACAGAGCACGGCGTCAAATGTCTGCGGCCAAGCGCTCTCCAGCGTCCGGTAGTCACAGGCCTTGGTTTCGGCGTCGACACGGAACAGCTCAAGGTTCTTGCGGCAGACTTCCAACATGGGACCAGAGCAATCGCTGCCACAGAGCTCAAATCCAAGGTTCGAGAGCATGATGAGGTGCTGGCCTGTTCCACAGGCGCAGTCGAGCACCGTTCTAGCCCCGCACTCGACCAGGACAGCGCGCACGAAGTCCCGTTCCGCCTGGTTGACCGCCCCGATTTCGCCGAACAGGTCATAATCCCTAGCCCAGCTTGCATAGCTGTCTTCATATGCAGTAGTCATGCAGGACCCCCATCGACAGTGCGATTTGGACAAGCACAATTCTGATTGGTCTGCCTTCCTCAGTTCAGTGTGGCACCAGGAACTCACCAAGCACGAACAAGACCACTCCCAGCCCGGGTATGAGCGCGAGCCACACAAACAATGAGTGTTCGTGCTGACGTATCAGCGCTATCACACCGACGATCCCGGCGACCAGTCCGCATGACAGCATCACGAAGCTGAAGGGAAGCCCGATGCGTACTCTCCACAGGTTGCTCCCTATCAACCCTGTGAGTATCGGCGAGTTGATGAGGTTGAGAACCACAGATGTCACGGCGAGGCCGACCGACCACCATCCAAGCCGCGTACTGGGTCGCCTGAGTAGACTATGCCATCCAGTCGGCGAGGTGTCTGGTGGAATCCTGGACGTGGTATTCATACCGTCACCTCCTCTTTCTGATATTGTACCGCGATCCACAGGTACACCGAAACACTCGGTCTGGTCTAGTGCTCACGCGAGAGTAGCACTTCCGATGACCGAGCCCGGAGAACGCTAACAGGAGTACCGACAAAGTGGTCGTCAGGATGGCCAATTCCCCTCGGCTCCACCATAAAAGAACTGAGTCTCTCACACAAAGATTGAGTCCTTCTTCTCTTGTTCAAAGACCCAGAAAAGCCTTGCTAGTAGGGGATCTTCTGATTGTCGCCTTCTTCCACGTGTGGCCTTATGGCGGCCAAATTCGGCCAAGAGGGATACGGCCAACGTTGGATACAACGTCGGGATACTCGTCCAGCCATGCGCAGGTGTCGCGATGTTAGAGTTTCTTCTTCTCCGGCAACTTCTTCGGGTTGCTTCGTGTTGCGTGAGGCCGGTTTGTGGATTGCACCTTGGAATGATTGTACCCTACGGCATCATGGATAAGAACCTCTAGCGATCTCTCATCGATTCTGTCGTCCATGCAAATATCGATGGCTCTCCATTGTTTGCCTGTGAGTCCGTTATTGAAGAGCTTATCAGGATCTGCAAGGCTCGCTCCTTGCGAGAACGTAAGCTTCACTTTGTCCTTGAAGGCATTGGCATTGCAGACGATCCCATCGTGGGACCACACTGGAGTTCCCATCCATTTCCACTCTTCTACGATATCGGGATCGGCTTCATGGATAATCCTCCTGATACTGGCAAACGTGGTGCCGCGCCAATCTGTGAGATTGGCAATTAGATCGTCAATAAGTTCACTTGCGTTCATTGCTCTATTACCTCCTGAATTGCACAATATCACGTGCCGAATCAACATCGGAATGCTTCTCTATTAGAGACTCTATGAAGTGTGCTCATGGCAAATTGGGATTTCGTAAAGCCCTGGCCAACTTGGCTCATAGTAGCTTTCACTTCACTAATGCTTTCCGGCTTCAGTAGTGCTATCACCCTTGGAATGAAGCCATCCAAGCATGTCCGACTAAAAGTCCCACCAGCTTGCCTGCCAAAACTCTCGCTAAGTGATGACTTGCCAAACTGTCTGGGGGATACCAGGACGACGTTGTGCCCGTTGGGAGAACGCCTGCAGCCCCTACTGCTGCTTCACGGAGATGACAGACGTGAGTCCCCTGAGTGATTCCATCGTCTGTCGATAGGCCGCTTCGTCAGCGAATTCCGCTATGATCTTGATCTGCGTGCGTGGCGCTTCGCCTTTCTTCCTGAACATGGAGAGATGCTCAGCGTTCTTCATGTATTTGATGTTGATGTCTCTCTTGGCAAACTCCTCCGACACCTGATAGAGCACGCCGGGGACATTAAGAGTTTCGATGACAATGGCCCGCTCAAGCGCCTTTCGGGGGATCAACTCCCAGTGGGCGTCGACAAGTCGCTCCGGCTCCATGGCTAGGGATGGGATGTTGGCACAATCGGCCCTGTGGATGGTGACACCTCTGCCGCGCGTCACGTACCCGAGAATCTCATCAGGATATGAAGGACTGCAACATGTGCCCATGATAATCGGGAGTGTCGCATCGCCTCGAACGATGATGCGGAATCTGCTGTCTGCAGCTGTCCGCCGGTCCAACAGCGATGGGCGCGTCACGACCGTGCGCGGGCGCTCCTCCACTTCGGGCCTCTCGGGGGGTGCACGCTCCAGTTCCTTCTTCCGCAAGTACGCCCGGATATGCCCCTTCGTCGAGGCTGCCTTGACAAACTTCAGCCAGTCCGACTTCGGCCCTCCGGAGTTGCGCGAAGTAATGACCTGCACGCGGTCTCCAGTTACGAGCTCAGTATCGATAGGAACGATGCGATCGTTGACTTTGGCTCCGACCAGATTGTTGCCAATGTCGGTATGGATGCGATAGGCAAAATCCACGGGAGTGGAGCCAACCGGCAGATTGATGACGTCCCCTTTCGGCGTGAAGACGAGAACCTCATCCGAGAACACGTCGACCTTGACGCGCTCCACAAACTCTCCACTGGTGCGAACGTCTTTCTGCCAGTCTACCATCTGTCGCAGCCAGGCGAACCGCTCCGAGTCAACCAGATCGGCCGCCTTGCCTTCCTTGTACTTCCAGTGAGCAGCCACGCCCATCTCATCGACTTCGTGCATCCGCTTGGTCCGTATCTGGATCTCCAGCGGTTCTCCGTTGGAGCCCATCACGGTCGTGTGCAACGATTGGTAGCCATTCGGCTTCGGAAGAGCGATGTAGTCCTTCACCCGCCCGGGAACGACCGTGAACGACTCGTGCACATACCCCAGAACGAGGTAGCACTCAGGGATCGTGTTGACAAGAATCCGCACCGCCGTGAGGTCGTAGATCTCGTCGAAGGTCTTGCCCTGCTGGACCATCTTGCGGTAGATACTGTACAGATTCTTCGGCCGGCCCGAGACCTGAGCGCGGATATCCTTCTCTTCCAGAAAGTGGTCGATCTGGTCGATCGTTTCCTGTACAAACGCTTCCCGTTCAACGCGCTTGGCAGCAACAAGTCCAGCCAGTCTCCGGTACTCATCGGGGTTCAAGAAGCGGAATGCGAGGTCCTCCATCTCCCACTTGAGCTCGTAGATCCCGAGCCGATGGGCGAGAGGAACGTAGATCTCCATGGTCTCCTGGGCAATACGCTGTTGTTTGTCCTCGCTCAGGTACTGCAGCGTCCGCATATTGTGCAGTCGATCAGCAAGCTTGATAAGGACCACCCGCAGATCCGCAGCCATGGCCAGCAGGATCTTGCGGACATTCTCGAGGTTGGTCTCCTCACGGGAAAGGTAGTTCAGGCCGCGCAGCTTCGTCACTCCCTCGACCAGCGATGCCACCTTAGTCCCGAAACCCTCTTCAAGCTCCTTGGCCGTCGTCTGTGTGTCCTCCAGGACATCATGCAGAAGACAGGCGGCGTACGTCTCGGCGTCCAGACGATAGTCGGCCAGCACCAGGGCGGCTTTCACCGGGTGCAGCATATAGGGACCGCCAGAAGCACGTTTCTGATCCCCATGCCTCTGGCGCGCAAACACGAACGCTCGTTCGACGAGACCGACCTCCTCCGGGGAGAGCCAGCCTCCAAGCGTCGTTATGAGAGTCTCAAACTCCTTGTCAACGTCGAACTCAGTCTCGAGCTTCAAAGGTCAAGCAGCGAGACAACCCTTCCACCACTCAGCTTGCTGGCTCCGCCGAGGTCCTTCAGAGTCACCAGAAACGCATACGCAATGATGTCGCCGCCCAATGACTGGACAAGGTCGGCCGTAGCGTTGACAGTGCCACCGGTCGCCAGCAGGTCATCGACGATGAGCACGCGTTCGCCAGGCTTGATAGCGTCCTCATGCATTTCGAGGATTGACACGCCATACTCGAGCTCATATTCCTTGCGGACCGATTTGTAGGGAAGCTTCCCCGGCTTGCGCGCAGGCACAAAACCGACATGCAGGGCGTAGGCCAGGGCCGCACCGATGATGAAGCCTCTCGCTTCCACTCCGACGATCTTGTCGATGCGGTCCGTTTTGAACTGTTTTGCCAGCTCGTCGACCGCAAACCCTAATGCGTCGGCATCACCCATGAGTGGCGTCAGGTCCCTGAACATGATCCCCTTCTGAGGAAAATCAGGTATGTCGCGTATGAAATCTCTCAGGTTCATGTTGCCTCCCTGCATTGTCCTTTGTCGTCTGAAGACCCAGAGTTACTATGCCTTCTGCAGAGCAGCGGCCCTCTCTCTACCCTGTACCCATAGCACAAGCAGAGGCGTAGAGATGTAGATGGAGGAGTAGGTCCCAGAGATGATGCCCACCAACAGCGTCGTCGAGAAGTCGCGGATCGGAGCTCCGCCCATCAGAAACAACACAAGCACGGCAAGGAATGTCGTGAAGGACGTGTTGAACGACCGAACCCACGTTTCGGTGACAGCAGCGTTTGCAAGCCTATCGAACGGCTCTTTCGTCCGATACCGCAATTTCTCGCGGATGCGGTCCATGACCACGACACCGTCTTGCACCGAGTAGGTGATGATGGCCAGAAACGCACCAACAAACGGTGCATTGAGAGGAACCCGAAAGACGGCTAGAATGCCGAGGGCAACAAAGATGTCATGCACCATGCCCAGGATGGTCGCAAGACCGAATGAGAACTTGAAACGAATCGTGATATAGAGCAAGGTAAACAGCAGCGAAAGACCCAATGCGAAACTGGACCGACGTAGAAGGTCGCGCCCAATGACCGGTGCGATGGAGGTGATCTCCTTGGTGCCCACGTCAACGGCGCCATACTTCACCACGATGTCGCTGATGATCTTCCCGCTCACGGCCGGGTCGATCTCACTTGCCTCCACCTTCATCGTAATGCCCTTCTCTCCGGCCCGCTGGACTGTAACGTTGCTGTAGCCGTTCGCCGAAAGTATACCGCGGACAACCGCCTCATCAGGAACCTTCTCGAAGGAGGCGTTGATGACTGTCCCGCCTATGAAGTCAATGCCAAACTTGAGCGGTGACCCGAAGCTGACCGTATTGACAACCATGGCCACAATGCCAATCGCAATGATGACAGATGACACCGTGAACCACGTACGTGTCTTGCCAATGATGTCCCACGTCAGGATTCTCTCTCTGAATGTCATAGCTGCACCACCTAACCGAGGAATTTCCTGCTGTTCCTGGCAATGGCAGGGGTGAGCAGGAGGTCCACCAGCGTATGGCTGGCAAACACAGCCGTGAACATGCTGGTGAGAACACCAAGAGCAAGCGTCACGGAGAATCCGCGCACGGTACCAGTACCGAAGTAGAACAGGAACGCCGTGCCCACGAGCACGGTCAGGTTGGAGTCAAAGACCGCGCGGAATGCCTTGGAGAAGCCGGCTCCAATTGCTCCCTTGACGGTCTTCTTCATCCCAAGTTCTTCACGAATGCGCTCGAAGATGATGCAGTTGGCATCTACTGCCATGCCGATGGACAGGATCGCACCACCAATGGCTGGCAACGAGAGTGTCGCATGCAGTACGAGATATGCAGCCATGAGGATGTCGGCATAGACTATCAGAGCAATGCCAGAGACGAGACCCAGATACCGGTACATGACAAACATCCAGATAACGACGACGAGAAACGCAATCACTGCCGCCAACGCGCTGCTGCGCTTGAAGGCACTGCCGAGCGAAGGGCCAACGACCTGTTCCGAGATCGCAACCAGCTTGACAGGCAGTGATCCGCTTTTCAGCAGGAGTGCATAGTTGCTAGCCGCCTCCGCGGTGAAGCCACCCGAGATGACGCCTTTGCCATCGGTGATGGCCGTCTCGACCGTCGGGCTCATCAGGACTTGGCTGTCGAGGTAGATGGTGATCACCTTGCCGACATTCGCCTCAGTTGCGGCAGCAAACGCACTGGTACCAGCTGCATCCAACTCAAACGAAATCTGCGGTTCTCCCAGACTCTCCTGCGCCTGGCTGAAGACAAGCTGGGCGGTCTTGAGATTCGAACCACTCACGACGACCTTGCCGTCCTCCGTCTTGAACTCGAGCAGTGCGGTCTTGCCGATGATCTCCTTGGCACGCTCGGGATCTTCCCAGCCTGGGAGTTCGACGACGATACGCTTGGAGTTCGGACCTTCGCGTACGGCGATGGCTTCACTGACGCCCAGAGCATTGACACGTTTGTCAATGATTCCAACGGCGGCATCGATAGCCTCACTTGTAGCCTTGGCACCCTCTGTGTCCTGCGCTTCGAGCACAATACGCACGCCACCACTCAGATCAAGCCCGAGTTTCGGCGCCAGCTTCGCACTCTTGGCAATTAGTCCCTGGTAGTTGATCACGCCAGCGACGATTGCCACGACAATCACAAGAATAAGGCTTGCTGTTACTTTCGACCGCATGTGGTTCCTCCTCGTTTCGACAACACATCAAATGTACACCCAATAGGACTCTCTGTCAATGCAGTAATGGGCACTGCGAGACACTCACCATGCCCTTTCGGACGATGCAGTGTACCGCTCGACGAACGCGCGTTTGTACGCGGCAAATGTGCCGGCAGCAATCGCGTTTCGGATCTCGCCGATCATCGTCTGAAGGAACTGGAGGTTATGAATGGTCGCAAGTGTTCCCGCGAGCATCTCGTTTGCCTTGAACAGATGCCGCAGATATGCCCGGGTGTAGTTGCGACACATGTAGCAGGAACAGCCTTCATCGATGGGGTGGAAGTTGCGTTCATACAGCTTCTTGGAGATCTTGATGACGCCATCCCGCGTGAAGACCATCTGATTCCGAGCCACCCTCGTGGGCAGAACACAGTCGAACATGTCGACACCTCGGCTGATGATCTCAAGAATCCCGATCGGATCGCCCAGCCCCATGAAATACCTTGGACGGTCGTCCGGAGCGTGAAGCAAGCTGTGATCCAGCATGTCCATTGTCACCTGACGCTCTTCACCTACGCTGAGACCTCCTATCGCAAACCCCTGCGGCTCCAGCTCCATGATGCGTTCGGTCGACTCCTCTCTCAGGTCACCGTAGAAGCCGCCCTGAGTGATTCCGAACAGCAGTTGATGCGACTCGCCCATCGCCTTCTTCGCCCGTCCGAACCAGGAGACAGTCCGCGCAAGATCCTTCTCTGCCCCCGGGCGCTCTGAGGGATACTGTGTACAGATGTCCAGAGGCATGACCACATCGGAATCCAGGTTCTTCTGGATAGCGATGACGCGTTCAGGCGTGAACATGTGCCTCGAGCCGTCGATGAATGACTGGAACTCAATGCCTTCATCGCTCTTCTTGCTGATCCGGGAAAGACTCATTGCCTGGAAACCACCGCTGTCCGTGAGGATGCTCCGGTCCCAGTGCATGAACCTGTGAAGGCCGCCCGCTTCGCGCACCACGTCGTCTCCTGGCTGCAGATACAGGTGGTAGGTGTTCGCCAGGATGATCTCGAACCCGATCTCGGTCACTTGTTCTGGAGTGAGCCCCTTGACGGTCGCCTGTGTGCCGACAGGCATGAAGACAGGCGTTCTCACTGTGCCGTGCGCAGTCGTCAGGATCCCCGTCCGTTCGCGTCCCGTCGTGCTCTGATGCGTGACTTCAAACACGGCCATCGTCACCACCTAGAGAATCAGCATGGCATCGCCAAAGCTGAAGAAGCGGTACTGCTCTCGTATCGCCTCGCGGTACGCAGTCCACATCAGGTCCATCCCCATGAATGCTCCGACAAGCATTAGCAGGGTCGATTTCGGGAGATGGAAGTTCGTGACCAGGTGGTCGAATCCCTGGAACTCATGAGGGGGATAGATGAAGATGCCCGTCTCGCCGCTGTCTGCTCTGACGGTCTCGTCCAAGTTGATGCATGACTCGAGCGTCCTGGCGACCGTCGTACCGATGGCAGTCACGGCTGCGTGGTTTGCACGTGCTGCGTTGACAACTGCCGCGGTTTCCTCAGGCAGTGTGAACCGTTCGGTATGCATGTGATGATCCTCGATCCGCTGGACACGCACCGGCTGAAATGTTCCCAGTCCAACGTCAAGCGTGACGTGCTCGATGTCAATGCCGAGGTCCCGTATCCTTGCCAACAACTCAGGAGTGAAATGGAGGCCGGCCGTCGGGGCCGCGACCGAGCCCGGCTCGCGCGCATAGACTGTCTGATACGCCCCGGGATCGTCAGGGAACCGCTTGATATATGGAGGGATCTGTACCCGCGCCTTGGCCCGAAACTCGTCGCTCGCATATGGGTCGCGAGAGAACTCGACCGTCGCATCACCGTCGTCATTGCGCTCCAGCAGCCGCAGGCTGACGTCCGATGTAACAGTGCACGTCTCTCCAAGGTGCAGGCGCTTGAGAGGACGTACGAGCGCCATGAAGCGGGTCGGCGACTTCCGAGCTGTCAAGAGCACATCGATGGTAGCGCCGGTTGCATCCTTGTGGCAGCTGAAACTGGCCTCGTCGACACGCGTATCGTTGACAACCATGACATCATGAGGATGAAGATACGACAGGAGATCACGAAACAGCCTGTGTTCTATCGTTCCAGTCGCACGATCGACGACCATGAGACGCGCAAGGTCGCGCTGTTCAAGAGGCGTCTGGGCGATCAGCCCCTGCGGCAGCTCGTAGTCGAAGTCCCGAATGTTCACGGCTAGTCCAGCTCCTTGTCACCACACGCTGTAGACCGACGTCAATGCATCGGTCTCCAGTTCGGCAGAGTGTATTATACTGGTGGAGTCCCGGTTGCCAATGAAGTCCGGGCTCACAGGCGTTCACATGGTGGGGGCCAGAACGCTCAGCAGCTGCCGTCAGTCCTTTCGCAGGAAACGCTGAGGGAGCCTGGCGCTGGGCGCTGAGCCGGCTGCTTCGATGATCCAGCTCCGCGCAGTGAGTCTCTCAGTCAGGACTACTGCGCCGGCATACACTTCAGCTCGCGCTCCGGGCTCGGTGAACGGGATGACGTACCGCCCGTGCACAACACGTCGGAGCAGGACTCCCGCAACGTAGTCCTTGAGTCGATCGACACCCTCAAGAGTTGTAGCGGAGATCATGAACCCTGCTCCAATCAGGAGGATCTCTTCTCGTCTGGCCTGTTCGACGGTATCGATCTTGTTGAAGATCAGCACCCGGGGAATGTCGGCGCAGCCAATGCGTTCCAGAACGGTGTCGACGACGTGAATACGCTCGTGCAGGTCTCGCACGCCGGCATCGACAATGTGCAGAAGAAGGTCCGCATCACGGGCTTCCTCGAGGGTCGAACGAAACGAATCCATCAATGATTCCGGCAGGTCCCGGATGAAGCCGACTGTGTCGATCAGGACGGTGGACTGGCGTCCGAGGTGAGCTGGCCTTGCCGCCGTGTCCAGTGTCGCGAAGAGCCTGTCCTCGGCCAGCAGCTCTGATCCCGCCAGCAGATTGATCAGCGTACTCTTGCCGGCATTCGTGTACCCTACCACGGCTATCTTCGCAATTGCCGATTCCTGCCGCGTGTGCGCCTTGATGGCATACCGCGTATCGACTGCCTTGACCTCTTCACGGAGATCATGGATCTCTGATCTCTTCTGTCTGCGGCGCTTCTGGAACAAGGTCTCGCCCGGCCCGCGCATGCCGATATAGCCCGCCTGCTGGTCGTACCCTGCGTTCATCGCACGCAGCTGAGTGAGCTCAAAGAGACGCTCGGCAATCTGGACGCGCTTCTTTGCCTCGGCGGTGTGCGCCTGAGAAGCGAACGTCTCCAGAATGAGTCTTGCCCGGTCCATCACAGAGCTCTCCAGATGGTCGATCATGTGGCGATACTGCGGAGGTGTAAGCTCGGAGTCGAAAATGACAAGATCGGCTCGCAGAGCCTGCAGCAGCTCATGCAGCTCTTCGACCTGCCCCTTGCCAAGCAGGAAGCGCTGAGGGGTCCGCTGCACATAGGTTCTGGACTCGAGCACTTCGACTCCGAGCCCTTCGGCCAGCTGTCGTGTTTCTTCCGGGCGCTCAGGATCGATGGTCCCGCCGATCCTGCGAACGCTAACAATGACGGCCGTTCGTGCGATGCCTTCGCCACTCATGACCGCGGGACCAAGTACTGCCGGATCAGGTCTTCCGAGTAGTTCACGGTAGAAGCCGGGTCGATACCGTGCGCAACCAGAAGTCGCTCGCACTCCGACACAATGCCCACACTGTAGGAGATGTGCGCATCCGAGCTCATCAGGATCGGCGCATGGTACTTCTCGAGCAGCTCCAAGATGTGCGCGTAGTGAGCAACGTTGACGTCCTTCCAGGTGTGAAGCGCAGACTGGTTCAACTCGACGAGCACTCCCCCTGACGCGGCGGCAGCAATCGACTCTTCGAGATCAACCGGATACGGAAAGCGGGGGTCACCGATATGGGCAACGACCGTTATCCGGTTTCTCTCGATAGCCTTAACGAGTGCACCCGTGTTCTCAGAAACCGACGAACCGCCGTACCCTGTCGAGTTGTGGAACCCGGCGATGACGATGTCGAGCTCTTGTAGCAGCTTCTCCGGCACGTCCAGCTCGCCCCAGGGATTGATGATGTTCGCCTCGACCCCTATGAGCACGCGGATCCCAGGCAGCTGACGCACGGTGTCCTGTCTGTTCAGATTCTTGAAGTAGTCCAGCTTGGGTCCATCCGGGCGTGCAGGACCGTGGTCCGTGATGGCAAGGTACTTCAGGCCACGCTCCCGTGCTGCAGCAACCACTTCCTGGAGCGTGGAGAACGCATGTCCCGAGAAGACGGTGTGGACGTGAAAGTCCCCAAGCATGTGTAAACTCATGCCCGCTTTCCTCCGTTGTCTCTGAGCAATGACGAGACAATCATGCTCCCAACGGAGACGAGCACCCACCCTATGAGCGCCGCCAGGAAACCGCGCACGTCAAACCCCGGGACAAGCCATGCCGTCAGAGCCATGACCGCCGCGTCGATGACCAGGGTGAACAGTCCAAGACTCAGAATGCTTAGTGGAAGGCTAATGGCGAGCAGAATCGGGCGAATGAGAGCGTTGACGAACCCGAAGATGAGTGCCGCCCACAGCGCCGTCCAGAGCGAGGCAACCTCGAATCCGGGGACCACCCGGCTGACAAGCAGAAAGACTGAAGCGTTCAGCAACAGACGAATAATGAGGTCCATAGGGGTCTCCTTTCAGACATCAGCGGTGCTTCAGAGGACGTTCGTGGCGTTTGTGAAACTCGCGCTTGCCAAAGCGATGCGCTTCGTCCCGAATCGACATAAGCAACAGCAAGGCGCCGGAGTCGTGTGAGAGCCGCACCGGTTCCGGCGTCCCTTCACGGTACAGCAGTTCTTCCTTCTTGGCGATGCCCACGACAGGCACATGCACACCGGCATCGTCGCGCACGGCACAGACAGCTCCCAGTTGCGACAGTCCACCGTCGATCAGCAGGAGATTCGCGGGATCAGCGAACGCAATGTCACCCCACCTTGCAAAGCGCCGTGCGAGAGCTTCTGCCAGCATTGCCGGATCGTTCGGCGTATCCAGGGAGCGCATGTTGAACAGCCTGTACTGATCCTTTACCGGCTTTCCGGCCACAAAAACGACCATGGAAACGGTAGCGTCCTTTCCTGAGATGTTCGACACGTCGTAGCCCTCGATGCGCACCGGCATGTGTTCAAGATCCAATACTGCCTTCAGAACTGACAGCTGCGCAGGGATGTCGGTCGCCCGCGTCGAGGCAATCAGTTTCTGTTCCGCATTCTCGCCTGCAAAGCGCAGGAGGCGTGACGTCTCTGTCGAACGTGGGGACGCCAGCGAAATGATGGGCCCAAGAGCCTCCCGCAGTCGTTCCCGCACGGTCGTCGCTTCGGCGCCCACAGCGTCGACAGCTATCCGTGTCGGAGCGGCCACACGAAATCGTCGGTAGAAATCGATGATGAGATCCGCCCGCATGATCGCATCAAGAGCCTCCTTGCCTTTGAGGTCATAGATGAACTCTGTCGAAGCGATCAGCCTTCCCTCGCGAAGCGCCTGCCGGACAACGGCCACCAGATTCCCCTGTTGATGAAACGCGAAAACGTCCATGTCTTGCGCCCGGGGAGCAAACACGGCGTATCGCTCGAATAGTCCCTTCAGCGCAAGGTAGGAGTCACGATAGCGTACGGCCTGCTCGTACTGCTGCGACCGAGACGCCTGATCCATGCTGTTCTCAAGCTGTCTCAGCAACGTGCGCATCTTGCCGTTCAGAAACTCCGACAGGTTTTGAACCGCTTGGGAATACTCATCGTCGGAACACCTGTTCGCACACGGTGCCAGACAGAGGCCCAGGTCAAAGTCGAGGCAAGGCTTGGTAGGTTTCGCCGGATCGATTCTTCGATGACACGTTCTGACTGGAAACGCATGTCTCAGGCTATCAAGGCCAAGGTTCAGCAGTCCAGACTTGGGGTATGGACCAAAGTATCGGCTTCTGGCCGTCGTCACGCGACGCGTCTTCCTGAGGATCGGAAAAGCCCCTCCTGTCAGTTCGATGAGGGGATACGACTTGCCGTCGATGAGCTGAATATTGTAGTGGGGCTTGTAGCACTTGATAAAGTTCGACTCGAGCACCAGGGCCTGGTTCTCGTGTCCCGCCGTGATGAAACTGAAGAAGCGGGCATTGCCCACCATCGATCTGGTCTTCGGGTTCAGGTCATTCCTGAAGTATGACTCGACTCTCTTGCGGAGATTCTTGGCCTTGCCGACATAGATGATGCGGTCAGAAGAATCCCGTATGACGTAAACCCCCGGCATAGCCGGGAGTTTACCGAGAGAATCCTTCTCGAAAGGAAGCTTGTATGCAGTATCCAGGCCGTCGAGCGTGCTATTTGGCGTAGTCGGAGTATCTGGTCTCACGAACGACGGTCACCTTGATCTGCCCCGGGTACGAGACTTCCAGCTCCACCTTGCGAGCAACATCCATGGCGATCTTTGCTGCCAGGGACTCGTCAACTTCATCGGGTTCCACCAGAATTCGAAGCTCGCGCCCCGCCTGTATGGCATACGACTTCTTGATTCCAGGAATCGAGTTCGCAATAGACTCCAGCTTCTCCAGGCGCTTGATGTAGCTTTCGACGCTTTCTCGGCGAGCGCCCGGTCTTGATGCGGAGAGAGCGTCGGCGACGTGCACGATGACGTCCAGAACGGTCTCCATGGGAATGTCGGTATGATGTGCGGCGACGGCATGAACGATGTCGCCGGATTCGCCGGACTTGTTCAGGATGTCCGATCCGATGAGGGCGTGCGGCCCTTCGACTTCGTAGTCGACAGCCTTGCCGATATCGTGAAGGAACCCGGCCCGCTTTGCCGGCCCAGCAGGCAGCTTCAGCTCTGACGCGATGTTGGCTGCTATGAAAGCGGTCTCCACCGAATGCGCGAGGACGTTCTGGCCATAGCTGGTGCGATACTTCAGACGACCAATCAGGCGAGTGATCTCGTCGGAGAGACCGGCAATGCCGACATGATTCGCGGCCTGCTGCCCTTCACTGAAGACTCGCTCGTCCATCTGGCGTTCTGCTTCCTCGACGAATTGCTCGATGTGTGCCGGGTGAATACGCCCGTCAACGACCAGTCGTTCCAGGGCAATCCGGGCTACTTCCCGTCGAATCGGGTTGAACGCCGACAACGTGACGGCTTCCGGCGTATCGTCGATCAGGAGATCCACGCCAGTGAGGGTCTCGAAAGCCCTGATGTTTCGGCCTTCCCGGCCAATAATGCGTCCCTTCCAATCTTCAGACGGGAGAGGAACAACGCTGATCGTAGACTCACCCACGTAGTCACTGGCAATCTTCTGGATCGACGAGGCAATGACCTCAGCTGCCTTGGCATCAGCCTGAAGCTGAGCATCGTGCACCACCTCGCCGACCATCTTGGCGACACGGGTCCTCGTATCTTTCTCGGCTCGATCCAGAACGATCGTCCGGGCCTCCTCGGGATTCAGTTGCGCGATGCGCTGCAACTCAGCTTCAGCCGCAACTCGCTGACCATCGAGCGCCTCGGTCTTGCTGCGAAGCTTCTCTTGTACTGCGTCGAGGTCCCGGTCTTTCTGCTCCACCTGCTCCACGCGATGGTCAAGGAAATCCTCTTTCTGGATCAGACGATGCTCCGTCTTCTGCAGCTCTGTCTGGCGTGCAACGAACTTGTTCTCCAGACTGTTCTTCTTCTCTTCCAGTTCTTCTTGGAGCTTGAGCCTGTTCTTGGCATTCTCGGCCTCGATGCTCGAACGCGCTTCCTGTTCCATCTTGCGCACGATCTCGCGCGCTGACTCGACACGGTTCCTGGCGATGTATCCTTCGATGAGGAGACCTATAACAATACCAAGAATCAGCATCCCCGCGTATATCGCGGAGGAGATGATCCCGTTTATTCCAGGCATGTATCTACCATCCTTAGTGTGTATGACTCCGATCTGGCCAGAGCCGACCGAAGTGCCTTCAAGGAACCCTGCCGAACTAGTCTGTGGGGGTAGGCTCCGCTTGAGGCGAAAGCTTGTCGCGGACCTTTCCCTTTATCTCGGCCATGATGTCTGGGTGCTCCTTGAGGTAGGCCGCAGCATTGTCACGTCCCTGTGCAAGCCGTGTGCCGCCGTAGGCATACCACGACCCACTCTTCTCGATGATGTCGAACTGCACGGCCAAGTCGACGACCTCGCCGAACGTCTGGATACCCTTGCCGAAAATGATGTCAAACTGCGCCACTCGATAGGGCGGCGCCATCTTGTTCTTGACAACCTTCACCTTCACCTTGTTGCCAATGACCGCATCGCCCTCGGTGATGCTTTCGACGCGACGCACTTCCAGCCTCACGGATGAGTAGAACTTCAGAGCACGCCCGCCTGGGGTGACCTCTGGATTTCCATACGTGACGCCGATCTTTTCGCGCAACTGGTTGATGAAGATAGCACACGTCTGTGACTTGCTCAGGACACCTGCAAGTTTGCGCAGAGCCTGGGACATGAGACGCGCCTGAAGTCCCACGAACTGATCCCCCATCATGCCTTCGAGTTCGACTCTCGGGACGAGAGCTGCTACAGAATCAAGGGCAAACACGTCCAAACCACCCGACTGAACAAGCATGTCGGCTATCTCCAGAGCTTGCTCGGCATAGTCAGGCTGTGAGATGATCAGCTCGTCTACGTCGACTCCGATGCTGCGGGCGTACACGGGGTCAAGAGCGTGCTCGGCGTCGATGAACGCCGCCCTCCCCCCCGCCTTCTGTGCTTCGGCAATTGCCTGGAGAGCAAGAGTGGTCTTGCCTCCTCCCTCCGGACCATAGATCTCTACGATCCTGCCGCGCGGAAGTCCGCCGATGCCGAGCGCGGCATCAAGAGACAGGCTTCCGGTCGAAATGGCAGGGACTAACGCTCTGTCTGAGCGATCGCCCAGCTTCATGACTGAACCCTTTCCAAATTGCTTCTCTATCTGAGCCATGGCGGCTGCCAGAGCTTTATCGCGATCGGTTACTCTGTCGGCTGCCTCGCTCTTCTGTACCTTGTCAACCATCTTTCCGTTTTCCATATAGCCTCCACGTTTGGTGTAAGCCCTACACTTCAGTATAATTCGGTATCCCTATTCAGCAAATGGCGCAAGCCGCACCGCAGCGCGAGCAATGTACACCGGATGACCCTGTCCCATGACGCTCTCATAGAGAACAACGTCCATGACGGGAACGGCACACGGTTTTGCAGGCCATGCCTCGATGGCCGCGACCTGGTCTTCACGGGTCCCGGTTGCGAACCGGCCTAACGTCACGTGTGGCGCGAAACGCTCCGCCCGACCGTTCGAACCCAGCCCCGACAAGGAGCGATCGATTGTTGCCGACAGAACAGCGAGAGCCCGGGAGACGACGCCTGGCCCAGTCCACAGAACCGAGGGCTGCCCATCCCGGCGAAATACTCCGAACCCGTCCAGCAGGACACTGGTCCCCGGCATCGCCGCAAGCGACAGCGTCAGGCGCTGTCTGGCGTCATCGAGTTGCTCATCCGGAAGCTCCCCGAGGAACCGCAGTGTGATGTGACAGGAGGCGACCGGAACCGGTCTGAGCCCCGGGACTCTCAAAGCAAAGACAGTCATGTAGGGTCGCAGCCAGTCAGCGAAGCTTCCTGGAAGAGGGATAGCGACAAACGCTCTCACACGAGGAAGCCGTTAAGGTCATACGGGCCAACGGTCGTGATGCGTGCCCTGCAGATATCGCCGAGTGCAGGTTGCGTCTTGTGACCGGTTCGTACCTGGACGGTGTTGTCGACATCGGGCGCATCGAGCAATGTCCTGCCGTAAACTCCTGATTGAGTCACTCCATCGACGATGACCTCGACGTCCCTGCCCAGGTATCGAACCTCGTTGATGGAAGAGGAGATCTTCTGCTGGGACTCCATGAACTCACGCAGCCGTCGGGCCTTCGTCGACCCATGCACCTGATCCGGGAACCGCGAAGACATGGCAAACGCTTCCCTCGAGTAGGCAAACGCCGACGCATGATCCAGCCGAAGCACAGAGAGATCGGCAAGCAGGCGCTTGAACTGTTCTTCCGTCTCTCCGGGGAACCCGACGATGAACGTGCTCCGGAGTCCAGCATCCGGGATGATCCGTCGAACGCGGTCGACGACGCGGGCTGCTGACCCAGCCGCCCAAGGGCGTCCCATAGTCTTCAGAACGACCGGATCCGTATGCTGCAGCGGGATGTCGACGTAGTGCGCAACGTGGCGTGAACTGCCAATCGCCTCAAGGAGCTCCTGAGTCACCAGTGTGGGGTACAGATACAACACCCGCAGAATCCTGATACCCGTCAATTGATCGAGTCCGCGAAGGAGAGCTGCAAGCTGTGGACGATGTCCCGGCGTCAGATCCATACCGTAGGCACTCGTGTTTTGCGAAACAAGGATGAGCTCGGTCACGCCAGTCCGTATCAATTGCTCCGCCTCACGGAGAATTGTGTCGACGGAGCGACTGATGAGAGGCCCCTTGATCCGGGGTATGGTGCAGTAGGTACAACGCTGTGAGCACCCGTCTGCTATCTTGAGGTAGGCATAGGAGCCACCCCCGCTCAAAACGCGCGGTGCTTCGAACGCCCGCATGGTATCGAGGTCGACAGGCTGCTCGACCCCTGAAGGTGGAACCTGCTTCAGCAGGCTCTCCCAGAATGCTCTCTGGTACATCGCATCCACTCCCATGACGGCATACAATCCTGGATGTCGCTTCAGGACTTGCTCCCTCCACAACTGCGGATAGCAGCCTACCGCAACAATTCGTACAACATGCCCTTCGGCCTGCAGGAACTCGACAGCATCGAGTGTCTCGTCAGCCTCATCACGAGCCGCTTCCAGGAAACCACACGTGTTTACGACAACAACATCGGCATCCTCGGGCTCGGCACACACCAGAGCGGTCGGTTCTGCCGCAACGATCTGCCCAAGCATTGCCTCGCTATCAGCCAGGTTCTTTGCACACCCGAGACTGACAATGCAGACTCGAGGCCTACGGTGTATGCGCTGGTGAACCATACTCAAGGGTCATGACCGTCTTGTCGGGAGAGGCCACTCCCTGGTCAAGCCCATTTGCCGTCACCTGCGTATACATGGCATTGCCGAAGTCGACGACAACATGGTTCCCCGTAGCCTGTGTGCTGTCTCCCGGACGCAGGATTCCGGAGAAGACGACGTTCCCGTCCACCGTAATCTCCAGCCATGCACGTTGAGTCGTCGGCGCGAATCTGAGCGTTATCGCCCCATTGGCCGGCAAGACTGGCGCGCTATCTGGAATAGAAGGAGTTGCAGGCACAGACGGCGTACTCGACGGATCGGTCTGCTCTCCCGGCACGATGACCGTAGTCGGCCATTCTCTGGAAAGCAGAACGACGGCAGCTACAAGAGCTACGACGACGATCAGTCCAGTGGAAACAAGACTCCGCTTCTTCTTGTATGCTGAAACAGCCAGCACAGAACGACCAAGCCTCGAAGGTTGGGCAGCCAGCGCGTCAGAATCACCGGCAACGGCGGCAGACGAACCCACAAACGCGGCAACAACCTCATCGCCGTTCAGCCCAAGAAACTGAGCGTAGCGACGCGCGTATGACTTGAAATACCCGTTTGGTTCCGGTGGACCGCCTGCTTCGATGGATTCAAGCACGGACTTGCGCAGCAGAGTTGCGCGGGCAACATCCTCAAGCGACAATTCGAGTGACGTTCGCTTATCCCGAAGAGCTGTACCGGCCTGTTGGCGATCCATCTTGCCCCCCTAGCGGCGACGCTTGGAACCGCTTGCTGATCCGGCCGGCAGGAGAGCCTCTTCAAGCACCTGCGCAATGTCGTTGACAAAGGTGAACTCGAGCTTCTTGCTGATATCGGGCGAAATCTTGCTGGTGTCGCGACGGTTTTCTTCAGGAAGGATCAGTTTCCTGATCCCAGCGCGGTATGCTCCGAGTACCTTTGCCTTGATGCCGCCCACGGGCAGCACCTGCCCGCGTAGTGTAATCTCACCGGTCATCGCTATGTCTGAACGCACTCTTCGGCCCGTGAGCGCCGAAACCATGGCCGTTGCCATTGTGACGCCGGCAGATGGCCCTTCCTTGGGCACTGCGCCTTCTGGAACATGCACGTGCAGATCCGTCTTCTCAATGAAATGGGGGTCCAGCCCAATGTCGACAGCATGCGTACGGATGTAGCTGAGCGCAGCCTGGGCTGATTCCTTCATGACGTCGCCGAGTTGGCCCGTGAGTTGAAGATTGCCTTTGCCGTCCATGCGCGTGGATTCGACGTAGACGGTGTCCCCTCCATACTGAGTCACGACAAGACCGCATGCGACTCCTACGCGCGCTTCCTTGATAAGGCTCGTGTACGAATATGGGGCCAAGTCCAGGTAGGCGGCAAGATTGTCCGCGTGAACGGTGACGCCCGCGAACAGCCTCTTCTCCTCCACTTTCGCTCTCGCTACCTTGCGGCATATCCTGACAAGCGAGCGCTCGAGTCCCCGTACTCCGGCTTCCCGCGTGTACTGCTGGATAATCGCCAACACCGCATGGTCATCGACGGCAAGGTCTTCCTGCTTCAGCCCATGCTGCTGCATGGCCTTGGGAAGAAGGAAATGCCTGGCTATCTGCTGTTTCTCCTCGTCTGTGTATCCAGGCAGGGAAATGACCTCCATGCGGTCGAGGAGAGCAGATGGAATCGTCTCCGACACATTCGCCGTCGTCAGGAACAGGACCTCAGAGAGATCAAACGGGATCTCGATATAGTGGTCACTGAATTGCGTGTTTTGTTCTGGATCGAGCGCCTCAAGCAGAGCAGCTGTCGGGTCGCCCCGGAAATCCGCCCCCACCTTGTCGATCTCATCCAGAAGGAAGACCGGATTCTTGGTGCTGGCCTGCTTGATCCCCTGAATGATGCGCCCTGGCATGGCTCCGACGTAGGTCCTCCGATGTCCCCGCACTTCCGCCTCATCGCGGATGCCTCCGAGGGAGACGTGGACGAATTTCCTGTCGAGCGTGTCTGCAATGGACTTTCCCAGCGATGTCTTGCCGACGCCAGGCGGCCCGACGAAACAGAGAATCGGACCCTTGGCCTTGTCCGAAAGCTTGCGCACCGCAAGATACTCGAGTATCCGGTCCTTGATCTCTTCAAGCCCATAGTGGTCCTTGTCCAGGACCTTGCGTGCGCGCTTCAGGTTGATCTTGTCGGCAGTCCTGATGTCCCATGGAAGGCCGACAAGCCAGTCAAGATACGTTCTGATGACGGAGCTTTCCGGACTCATGGCCGGCGTTTTCGCGAGTCTGGCCAACTCTTCATCGATCTTGTCGCGGGCGTAGACTGGCATATGGATCTTCTCGAGCTTCTGTCGATACTCACCAACCTCGCCGGCCTCCTCACCCTCTTCACCCAGTTCTTTCTCGATTACTCTCACCTGCTCGCGCAGGTAGTACTCGCGCTGGGACTGGTCAACCTTGGCTTTCACGTCGCTTTCGATTTTCCGCGCAAGCTCCAGCACGTAGATCTCCTTGGCGAGAAGCTCAGCGATGCGGTGAAGCCGTTCCTCAGCATCCAGCAAAGCAAGCAGCGCCTGCCGGTCTTCGGTCCCAAGGAGAAGGCTGCTCGCAATGAGGTCCGCGAACCTGTCCGGCTCGGTGACGCCCGAGACGTTGTTCACCGCTTCCGAAGGCAGTTTCCTCGATAACTCGACATACTGGGAGAACTGGTCGAGAACAACGCGCATGAGAGCCTGGCGCTCGGTCGACGCCTTGTCGTCTACGGGCAGTGGTTCGACGCTGGCCACAAGCATCTCGTCGTCGTCCAAGCGCACGCCTTTGATGCGGACTCTGCGGACGCCCTCTACGAGGACTCGATCGCTCCCATCGGGCAGCTTGAGCAGCTGCAGTATCTCAGCCCCGACGCCGATGTCATAGAGGTCGGCAAGACCGGGGTCTTCGTTCGACTCGTCTTTCTGGCATACAAGCACAATCTTGCGGTTGGCCGCCAACGCGGATTCGATGCTCTTCAACGATTTTGGCCTGCCCACAAAGAGGGGAAGGACATGATATGGAAAAACCACCACGTTCCGCAGGGGAATCAGTGGCGCTTCAGTCAGTTGCCAGTCACGTTCACTCATTGATGGTGTGCTCTCCTATCAAGCAGATTCCGGCAGGGGAATGCGCTCGGTCGTCCCGTCGGTTCTCGTCGCAACGACCTCATGGCGATCGGAGAAGAAATCGTCTCCCACGGCTACCTCCGTGACTCCCTTGAAGGAAGGCAGTTCGAACATCAGATCCACCATGGGCTGGTCGACTACGGACTTCAAACCACGGGCTCCCATGCCCATGTCTTTCGCTTTCTCGGCGATGCGTTCCAGTGCAGATTCGGTGAATGTCAGGTCGACTCCGTCCATGGCAAAAAGCTCCTGGTACTGCTGGACGATCGAATTCTTTGGCTCGACCAGAATCCGCTTCAGGTCACTCACTGAGAGTTCTTCCAGCTCCAGTTTCAGGGGAAATCTGCCAACGAGCTCAGGCAGCATGCCGAACTTGACGAAGTCGGAGCTGAGTAGTGTCTTCCCTTTGCGATCGGCTGGCTCATGAACGAACCCAACCTCCCTCGGGTTTGCCCGGAGCTTCCTGATACTGTCCAGTCCGTCAAATGTCCCACCGGCAATGAAGAGAACATCTTGGGTGTTGAACTTGATGCTCTCCTGAAGTGGATGCTTGCGTCCACCTTGAGGAGGAACACTGGCAATCGTCCCTTCCACGATCTTGAGAAGCGCCTGCTGGACTCCTTCACCACTGACGTCACGCGTGATTGAGGGGTTCTCGGATTTTCGCCCGATCTTGTCGATCTCGTCGATATAGACGATGCCGCACTCAGCCCGGGCAACGTCGAAATTCGTAGCCTGCAGGAGTCCAAGGAGGATGTTCTCCACATCCTCGCCAACGTAGCCCGCCTCCGTAAGTGTCGTCGCGTCGGCGATGGTGAACGGAACATCAAGGATGCGGGCAAGAGTCCTGGCCAGATAGGTCTTGCCGACTCCCGTGGGGCCTGCGAGCAAGATGTTGGACTTCTCGATCTCTACCTTGGAGTCCTTCTTGGCTCTCAGGCGTTTGTAGTGATTGTACGCACCAACGGCAAGTGCCTTCTTGACCTCATTCTGCCCAATGACGTACTCGTTCAGGCACGCGTAGATCTCCTTGGGGCGCAGGGACTTGAACTCGATGGCATGACTCTCATGCCTGGACTGCTGCATGAGTTGGCTGCCCCGCTCGATGCAATCGTCGCAGATATACGATCCGTCGAGCCCCTTGATGAGCAGACCAACTTCACTCGACCTCTTCCCGCAGAACGAGCAGGACGGTTCTTCGCTATTGTGGCTCGACATTCTTCCCCAACGGGCCAACTTCTCCTGCAACGCCAATCTTGGAGATAACCTGGTCTACGATGCCGTAGTCCACCGCCTCTTGTGCAGACATGAAGAAATCCCGCTCTGTGTCTCTTCGCACAATGTCGAGAGGTTTCCCCGTATGTGATGCGAGAATGTTGCTCACGGACTCCTTGATCCGCAGAATCTCCTTGGCCTGGATTTCGATGTCCGTCGCCTGCCCCTGTGCCCCGCCCCAGGGCTGGTGGATCATGATACGCGAATTGGGCAGCGCAAATCTCTTTCCCTTGCGTCCGGCAGCAAGGAGAATGGCTGCGAGGCTCGCCGCTTGTCCCAGACAGATGGTGGAAACGGGAGCGGTGATGTACTGCATGGTATCGTAAATCGCCATGCCGGGAGTGACTTCGCCACCAACGCTATTGATATAGAGGTAGATGTCTTTGGTGGCGTTCTCGGCGGTCAAATAGAGCATTTCGGCGACGATCAGGTTCGAGACCTGGGTATCGATCTCCCCACCGAGGAACACGATACGATCCTTCAGCAGCCGGGAGTAGATATCGTAGCCACGCTCACCATGAACGGTCTGTTCGACGACATACGGAATAACGCTCATTGGACCTCCTGCTTGGCCTCTGAGGGCTCCTTCAACTGAACTGCGCCAGCAATAAGGCTGCGCGTCTTCTCCCATACGATCACGTTCCGGACCGTCTTGCGTCCAGTCTCCGTCGCCCCATCGATACCTGCCTTGCCCAATTCTTCCTTATGCGACGCCACATACACTTCGATGTCTGCGTCCCCAGCCACGATACCGCATGCTCTCTCAGTTGCCTCCATCAGAAGGTCGCGCTGGAGCAGCTTGACGGCATCCGCTTCAACATCCTTGGTCAATTGTTCGGCGCTGATATTATTGTACTTCAGGTACTCGTTGAGGGAAAGCCCATTGCGTGCAAGGCTATCCTTGATCTCGCCGAGTCGTTCCTGAGTCGCGTCACGCCGAATATACCCGGGGAAATCGATGCCCAGCTTCTCTGCTGCAGTCTCGATAGCACGGCTGAAGATCGTGTCCTTCCTCGCCTCATCCGCCTTGTGCTGTTCATCTTCTTCCAGGGTCTTCCGAAGCTCCACGAGGGAACCGAACGCACCGACAGTCCGGGCAAACTCATCGTTGACTTCGGGAATGTGTTTCTCCGCGACGCCGTCGAGTGTGATGTCTCCCTCGAGGGCGCTCTCCTGCAGCTGTACACTGAAATGTCTCGATTCTCCGACATTCATTCCAGTAAGGAATGGCTCGTAGGCCTTGCCCGCTTCGCCCTCGCCAACCGTGAACTCTGTGTGGTACGGATTCTGGGATTTCTCGGTCGCGACAGTGACAGTGACGGAATCGCCGTGGGCAGCAGGACCATTTTTCGGAGACGTCTCGGTCACAGCGTCGACAAGAGCCTTGATCCGGCGTTCGACAGCTTTGGATGTGTCAGTCGAGACGCCTTCAACCTCCACGCCGCTCCACAGGTCATGATCTGCCTTGGGCATCTCGAAGACACGTACGTCGACCTTGAGTCCCTCGGCTGCATCATCTTCCAGTACTGAATCGACGAGTTCGGGCTCAAAAATGAGAGCGTCGGTCTCCTTGTGTTCCCTGAGGAACGTGACATAGGTTTGAGAGGCTGCCTTCTGAAGGACGTCGTCCTTCAACTCCTCATCGCTAGTATACTTGGCGACGATGGAAAGGGGAGCCTTGCCCGGACGGAACCCGGGTATGCGAAGTTTGCCAGCCATCGCTTGCATCGCCTCGCGGCGCATTGCTGAGACTTCGTCGGCACTGAATGTTGCAGAGAGTACGGTCGAATTGCCAATCTTGTTGGTGGTGGTGTATTCCACGGTCTCCTCCAGGTTGGTGCGAAGGGCGGGAGTCGAACCCGCATGGAATTACCCACTGGATCCTAGGTCCAGCGCGTCTGCCAGTTCCGCCACCCTCGCTGAATACTTACTGACATCGCAGGGAACTGAATCTTTGGGCAAGTGGTGGTGGGTCGTACAGGACTTGAACCTGTAACCGCCTGATTAAGAGTCAGATGCTCTACCAATTGAGCTAACGACCCACAACTCGAACACATCGATTATAGGACTTTTCATGAGGCTGTCAAGCGATCCCACGGCTACAACCGCATCACATGCCGCGCCGTCGGTTCTCGTAACTCGAAACACAGTTGGCGCGCCCAGCAGGAGTCGAACCCGCAACCTGCGGATCCGAAGTCCGCAGCTCTATCCAGTTGAGCTATGGGCGCTAGCCTCACAATCCTGGTGCGCTTAGCAGGACTCGAACCTGCGACCTACGGATTAGGAATCCATCGCTCTATCCGCCTGAGCTATAAGCGCAGTACTGCAAAGCGCATGATATCAAGGGTCGTGCTCGCAAACAATGGGGTGGGTAAGGAGACTCGAACTCCCAACATCTGGATCCACAGTCCAGTACTCTAACCAATTGAGCTATACCCACCATATTGGACTGGCGAGCCCAGCAGGATTTGAACCTGCGACCGACGGATTAGAAATCCGTTGCTCTATCCAGCTGAGCTATGGGCCCATGGTCGGGGCGAGTGGATTTGAACCACCGATCTCATGGTCCCAAACCATGCGCGTTACCAAGCTACGCCACACCCCGAATACAAAGAGAATACACGCAATCAGCCAAAAATCAAGGTCCCAGCGGTAGCGCCCCTTGAAGAGAACACCACAGAGCCCTGGCGGCCCGTGCGCGATGGCTGACATGGTCTTTGAGACCGGGATCCATCTCGCCGAAGGTGAGAGAGTAGCCGTCCGGGGTGAATAGTGGATCATATCCAAAACCCCGAGACCCACGCGATTCGGCGGTCACGATCCCGGTGACAGCGCCCGAGCAGGCGAGACACCAAGAAGACCGAGGAAGAAACGCGACGATCCAGCACACGAACCGCGCAGGCGTTGACAAGACGTGGTGCTCTGTGAGAAACGCTGCGAGCGCAGCCCTTTCCGAGAGATTCGCATACCGAAAACGCGCAGAATGGACTCCGGGCATATTGTCAAACAGGGGTAGCTCAAGGCCGGAGTCGTCCCCAAGGACAATCCAGTCATCGAGTCCCGAGGGTGGGACACTCAGGATGCCCGACCGAGCTTTCCTGTACGCATTCTGGTAGTAGGTGACGCCACACTCGACAGCGCTCTCCACGTCTAGTTCTTCCAAGGGAAGCCGGCAGTCCAGACCTCTGAGAATGCTGCCATATTCCTCCAGTTTGTGGGCGTTGCCGGTGACAAGTCGCAGCCTCAAACGTCTGCAACCTCGACTGCGCTGACATAGTCACCAAGGAAGAGACGGGCCTTTTCGAGAAAGTCGCCAGGGTCGCCCGTTGTAAAGAACCTGTCCTGCTGTCCGGCTCCGGTGGTCAACCGGCACTTCTCGAGCACCAGCCCTACCTCGTATGCAAGTTCCTTGCTTGGGTCGACAATCTTGACGCCCGGCCCAAGGATGCCTTCCATGAGGCTGTTGAGGAAGGGGAAGTGGGTGCAGCCCAGAACAAGGGTATCTGCTCCGAACTCCCGCACCGGCTTCAGAACGTCCGCGGCATAGTCAGCCACATCCTTGCCCTCGATGGCCCCAGCTTCCACGAGATTCACGAGCTCCTGCGACTGGAGTTCTATCATCTCTACCGTCGGATCCAGCAGGCCCATTGCCCTGAGATAGCCGTGGCTCCGTGCTGTTCCGGGGGTCGACAGCACCGCAACTCTGCGGTTGCGGGTCGCCAGCTGTGCGCTCTTGACGCCAGCAGAAATCATCCCCAGAACGGGGACACTCACACGTTGCTGAATATCCGGAAAAACGGCGCTGGACGCCGTGTTGCAGGCCACAACAACCATTCGGGCTCCGTGAGCCTCGAGGAACCCGACGAGGGCCATGGCCCTGCTGATCACCTGCTCCCTTGGCTTCGTTCCATACGGAAAAAAGCGGGAATCGGCAATGTACATGATAGCCTCTCGTGGCAATCGGTTCTTCAGCTCCCGAACGACCGCCAACCCTCCGACTCCTGAGTCGAACACCCCCACGTAGGATTGCACTCGACCTCTCTACCTGCCGAAGTACTCGACTATCGCGTCCACAATACTCTGAGCCACCTTCTGCTGGAACGAGTCCTCCCGCAGAAGTCGTTCCTCTTCACCATTGCTGATGAATGCGCACTCCACCAGGGCAGAAGGCATGGTATCGACGTGGGACACGAGGTATAGCGACGTCTTCTGCGTCCCTCGATCCGCTCTTCCCAGAGCCGAAACGAGATGCTTCTGGACAAGCGCAGAAAACACCTTCGACCGGTCAAACCAGTAGTGCACTTCGGTGCCTCCAATTGATGTCCCCCCATCCGTGGCGTTCTGGTGAATTGCAAGAAACAGGTCTGCCCCTGAGCTGTTGGCTATCTGTACCCGCCTGGCGAGGTCAGGGTTGTCTTTTGAGGTATCATCCGACCGCGTCATGACGACCCGGACGCCACTTGCCTCGAGCAACGTCTTCACCTTCAGCGCGATTGACAGGTTGACTGACGATTCCCTGGTCCCGGAAGGACCTACGGCCCCGAAGTCGAAGGAGCCCGTCGATGACATGTAGCCGTGACCGGGGTCAAGGACGACTTTCTTCCCTTCAATCGTACCTTCGACAGCGCCGGAAAGGCTGATGACATAGATACCCGTCGCGGGGCTCTGCACCTCGGCCGTGGAAGCAGGCGCATGCACACGTATCTCGACGATCGGAGGGATATCGTTCAGACGCTGCCTCGCCGACACGGTGGCCCAAGCCGACAGCGCCTGCTGGCCGGCGATAGACGCAGCCGATACCCCCTCCAGCTGGAAGATGCAGTAGTCACCGTCCAGGGTCTTCGTCACGTTCAGGTCACAGGCAGACGTGATCGTGATGCTCCCCGACGCACTTGCGGAAGCACCTGTAGGAGCAATTGATGAGATGATCGGGTCAAGATAGACCCTCAGAGCGTCTCCGGTCGCCTGGAGTCCAAACACGTGTGCCACTGTCGCCACCGGAACGTAGAGCAGACCGCTCAGAATCTTTGGCGCGACAAGCATCTCTTCACTCCAGTGGTCGCTGTCCTGTGCAATCTTGAGAGTGCGCAGCCCGTCCTTCAGGACGTACTGTCGATTGCCGAGCGTCAGGCTCGTTTGCTGATTGGCCGCGTCCCAAGAGAGCAGCATACCATAATCATTGGCCACGTCTACGAGTGGTACGAAGGTGGCCCCCTCTGCGAAAAATGTCTCTTCGCTGCCGGACAGAAGCTCGCCACACAGAAACACAGCCTTTGACGGCGAGGTCGATCCAGGCGCACTCACCATCAGCTGCACCATCGACGTGCTGGTTGATTGCTTCAAGCCTGTATCGGACCCGACAAGATAGATCACAATGCTGGATACGAAACCGGCCGAGGTCGACCCTACTTTCACCGCTGACACCTGTTTCGTCGGCACACCCGCAATGCCGGCCTGTGCAGACTGCACCAATCTTGGCAGTGAGACCTCGATGCGTTCTGGATTGTGTCCCAGGACAATCGACAGCCCGCTCTTGTCCCCGTCGATGTGCATCGTGACGCTAGTCCAGCCGTTCGACGATACCAGCTCGATACCGGTCAGACTGCAGACGGTACCGCCAGGACCAGTACCTCCAACCACTGTCCCGTCAGTCATCGCTACCCAGTCCTCGGAGGACGCATCAGATAACTCAAGGGACACTTGCGCGCCATCTGTAGCGATGCCGACAATGACCTTGCCCGTGGCGGCAAGCGCCCCGTCGCTCCCCACGACGAACGGTGACGCGACAAGATACGCTGACGGACCCACGGAAGTAAGGCTCTTCCCTATAGTTGCAGCAACAAGGCCGCTTGGCAACCTTTCCCACGAGTTAAGCAACGCCGCGAAGACCCAACCCGTCTTTTCGGCAGCAGTCACACGGCACCAGGTCTCCTTCTGTTCGTTCATGGAGTAGCCGGTGATGAGCAGACTCGTCCCAGAAGACAGCACGCCAAGGCGGTCGTACACAACTGAAGGTCCGCTGCGAAGGTTCGCTGCGTCCACCGTCTTGGTCGAAAGCGGAAGCTTCGGCCTCCAGAGGGCCAGAAGGGACGATGCCGTGAACGTCGTTGGCGTGGAGGGAGGAGCCTCGACTGTCTGGACTTTCACGACCCACGACGCGACATAGCCGCTGGTCTGTTTGATCTTGAGGGATGAACAGTCCACCTTGTACCAGATCTTGCCGCCTGCGTCTTTGGATTCTGAGAGAATGCGCAAGGACGTACGTGAGTTCATCGTCGTGAGGCGCACGAAGGCTGTTCCCGCGCCACTTCGCAGGGCCGTGCCATCTTCCACGACGACGGCGTAGCGAGTCGACGATGACACAGCAGCTGCAGTTGGTTCAGCCTTCGCGGGTACTGGCGTCGAGACGGCTGGACTGGCCGGCGACGTGATGGCTGGAGCATAGGTCACAAGCCAGCCTGCGACGAATCCGAACGACGTGCCCACTCGTATCTTGTACCACGTCTGTCCCGACCCATCTTTGGAGGAGCCGACAGCCTCGTACTTCTCTCCCCTGCGTGCGACCCCAATCACACTGAACGTCGTACCCGCTCCCGAACGTATGTTGGCCTCGTCCGGAACTGTCACGGTCGCTGTCGTGTCACCGCGCACTGTCCCGACAACAACACCAAGGAGAAGGATCAGGACGAGGAACATGGCTATCATCCTATTGCTCAACGTACGTACCCCCTTATCTCACGATCCACTCGTCGTCGCTCAGAGGTCTCACGAGACCCCTTGGTTGCCAGGAACTTGCCGACAGCCAGGTCGACCTTGATGAACCCTCCCTCCGAGAAGGAAAGTGAGGCCGGCACAACCGTCAGGCCCTGCTGACTGATGAGAGATGCAATCCTGATAAGCTCGCGTCGGTGGAGAAGGAGCCTTCTGCGACGTTTCAGCTCTTCGTCGGTTGTGTGTGCAAAGGCGTAGGGACCCATGGACATCTGTACGACGTAGAGCTCACGACCGTAGAACCGGCAGTACGAGTCTCCAAAAGCAAACGTTCGCGAACGCACGGCCTTCACTTCCCAACCGCGCAGTTCTATGCCAGCCTCAAGGCGCTCGAACGTCTTGAAGTTGTGCTGGATCCGCTTATTGGCGACGATCACTCCGGGTTTGATGTCCATGTCTACCGCGCAAGCACTCCAAGCACAGAGATGAAGTCCTGAGGAAGTGGCGCCATAACCCGCACCTCGACTCCCGAACGCGGCGCAACAAACGAGAGCGCAAATGCATGGAGCATCTGCCGCTCGACAACTACGTTGCGCTGAGCCCTGTATCCATAAGTATAGTCTCCGAGGACCGGATGTCCAATGTAGGAGCAGTGAACGCGTATCTGGTGCGTCCTCCCCGTCTCGATTCGTATCCGAAGGAGAGACGCCTGGTTGCCGAAATGCTGGATAACCTCGAAGTCTGTCGTGGAAGGTCGACCCGAACTGTCGGCCTGCCGAAGAAGCAGCCCTCGGGAATGAACCGCCCCAATGGGCACGTCGATTCGGCCACTCTTCTCCGCGAACGTTCCCCAAACCAAGGCAAGATACTGCTTCTGCGCATCATGGCTTCCCAACTGTCGCTTGAAGCAGCTCCACCCGGCTTGAGAACGGGCGAGAACCATCACGCCACTCGTGTCCTTGTCGAGCCGATGTACGACTCCCGGCAACTCCACGCCCTCTCCCTCATAGAGCGTGACTCCACTTGCGAGAGCCACTTCAGTCAACGTCCCGGCTACCTTCCCCGGCGCAGTGAAAACGGGCAGTCCGGCCGGTTTGTTCACCGCAATGATATCGTCATCGACGTAGAGAACCGGTACCACGACCGGCCCCAGCCTCAACTCATGCATGAAAGCCCCACTGGTTGGGAAAGAGAAGTGCAAGACCACACAGTATTGCGCCCGTGGTCACGAGGCAGTCGGCCACGTTGAACACGGACCACCCACGTACCCACAGAAAGTCGGTTACCTGCCCGGCCATGACGCGGTCGATGAAATTGCCCGCAAATCCGGCGAAGATGAGAAGGAAACCATGGGCTAGTCCTCGGTCTCCGCTATGCAATGCGGCTATCCCCGCGACGCAGACGCCAATGCCAAGCACTGCATTCAGCGGCACGACCCACGCCTCCCCTCCAAAGAGTCCAAACGCAACCCCCTTGTTCATCGTCAGGACGAACCCCACCGGACCTGCCGTAAGGCTGTGCTGGAAAAGAAACCGCCGCGCCAGCCATTTCGTGCCCTGATCTGCCAGGATCATCAGGGCAACAAGAACCGACCAGCGGAGAAGAGCACTCAGCCTGTTCATCGTGTTCCTTCAGCCATCGCAGTGCCTTCCAGACCAATTTCCACGATCTTGCTCCTCGAAGCATGTCCATTAAGGATACGGACCGCAGAGCGAGCCACGCCAAAGTGACGACTGAGAATCTGCAGGACCTCTTCATTTGCTTTGCCCTCTGCAGGCCTGGCATGCACGTGGACACACCAAGGGTCTCCTGGTTCCACGTCCGATCTGCTGCTGCCCGGAACCACGCGAACACTGATCCGCATCATTTCTCCTCTTCAACGCAACTGGGCCGTCCATCCCAACAACCGGGGACAGGCGGCCCAGCACGTCTGCGCGTCTGTCGCCCTTACTTCTGCGTTAGCAGGTGACAAGCCACTGTATGGCCCGGGGCAACCTCAATGACCAGAGGCTCCTGGTCTTTACAGATGGGCATCGCGTAGGGACAGCGCGTACGGAAGTGACAACCGGACGGAGGGTTCACCGGAGACGGAACGTCGCCCTGGAGAATGATGCGTTCACGCTTCACGTCGGGGTCAGGCACAGGCACCGCCGAGAGAAGAGCCTGCGTATACGGGTGAAGTGGGTGGTCGAACAGTTCGTCGTTGTCGGCGGTCTCTACGATCTTGCCAAGATACATGACTGCCACACGGTCAGACATGTGGCGCACAACAGCAAGGTCATGCGCTATGAAGAGGTACGTCAGGCTCAGCCTCTGTTGCAGTTCCTGGAGCAAGTTGATGATCTGCGATTGAATCGATACGTCCAACGCCGAGATGGGCTCATCCAAGACAAGAAGTTCTGGATTGATAATGAGCGCGCGCGCGACCCCAATACGTTGACGCTGACCACCAGAGAACTCATGAGGATAACGCTTCTCGTATTCGGCGCGCAAGCCCACAGTCTCCATCATGGTGGCAACGGCCTGTTTGCGCTCCTTGCGAGTGCCGATGCCATGCACATCCAGAGGTTCCTGGATGATATCGCCCACAGGCATGCGTGGGTTGAGTGAACCGTACGGGTCCTGGAACATGATCTGCATGTTCCGACGAAGGGGCCGCATCTGATTCGGAGTAAGGTTGGTGATGTCCTTCCCTTTGTAGACGATCTTCCCGCTCGTGGGCCGCAACAGCTTCAGCATGGTGCGTCCGGCGGTCGTCTTGCCCGATCCGGATTCTCCGACCAAGCTCAGGGTCTCGCCCTGATCGATGAAGAAACTCACCTCGTCCACTGCCTTGACGGAAGCGACGGTCTTGGCGAAGACTCCTCCCTTGACGGGGAACCACTTCTTGAGTTGCTGGACTTCTACGAGTCTGGTTGCCATGGTCATTTCTCCTCTCTGCCTAGGACTCGATGGGATGGAAACAGCGCACGAGATGACCGGGGGAAAACTCAAGAATCTCCGGCTCTTCCTCTCTGCACTTCTCCGTCGCAAACGGGCAACGTGGGTTGAAGCGGCAACCCTTGGGCATGTGGTACGGCGAGGGGACCATACCCTCGATGGCAGGCAACGGCTCGTTGGTCTTCTTTTCCGTGAATTTCGGTATGGACTGCAACAGACCGTACGTGTACGGATGATGCGGAGACTTGAAGATCTCTCTGGCGGAAGCGCTCTCGACAATCTTGCCTGCATAGGCGATGGAGATGGTCTCTGCCATTTCGGCGACGACGGCAAGGTTGTGGGTGATGATAAGGATGGCCATCCCAAGCTTCTTCTGAAGTCCGCGCATCAGGTCAAGAATCTGTGCCTGGATGGTGACATCAAGCGCTGTTGTGGCTTCATCAGAGATCAGGAGGTCAGGATTTGAAGATAGTGCCATGGCGATCATGACCCTCTGGCGCATGCCGCCGCTCATCTCATGAGGGTACTGGCTGAAGCGCCGTTCGGGCTCGGGGATGCCAACCAGGTGAAGCATCTCGATCGTACGTTTCTTTGCCTCAACAGCATCGATCTTCTGATGCAACGTAACAGCTTCACTAATCTGGTCGCCAATTGTGTAGACAGGATTGAGTGATGTCATAGGTTCCTGAAAGATCATGGAGATCTTGTCACCGCGTATCATACGCATCTCTTCTGCATTCTTCTTGAGAAGATCTTCCCCATGAAAGAAGATCTCGCCTCCGATGATCTTGCCGGGAGGATTGGGAATGAGGCGAATGATCGAGAGGGCTGTAACGGACTTTCCACAACCGGACTCGCCCACCAGGCCTACAACCTCTCCCCGGTGAATCGTCAGGTCAATCCCGTCTACAGCTGGAACGACTCCGTCCTCAGTGTAGAAGAACGTGCGCAGGTTCTTGATGTCGACAAGTATTTCCCGGTTGTCCATGGTGCCCCCCCTACAGTTTCAGTTTCGGATCGATGGCGTCGCGAAGTCCATCTCCGAAGAAGTTGAATCCAAGAACAGTCATGAAGATGGCCAGGCCGGGGTAGATGATGAGACGAGGCGAATTCCAGATGAACTGCTGAGCGTTCTGCAGCATGTTGCCCCAACTCGCAAAAGGCGCCTGAACACCGAATCCCAGGAAGCTGATGGAGGCTTCATAGATGATGGCCCCGCCGATTCCGATTGTCGTGGATACGATGAGGACTGCCAGCGTATTGGGAAACAGGTGGCGCCACATGATCCTGTTGGCGCTGGCGCCAATCGCATGGGCCGCCTCAATGTACTCCTGCTCCTTAAGCGAGAGAACGAGACCGCGCACGAGACGCGCATCTATCATCCACCCAAAGATGACGATGACCAGGATGATTTGCCCGATGCCCTTCCCCATGACACTCGCCAGAGCTATCAGCAATGGGAACGTCGGAATCGACAGCATCGCATCGGTGAACCTCATAAGGAGGTCGTCTGCCCATCCGCCATAGTAGCCCGCGACCAGGCCGACCACTGCGCCCACAATCGTGGAGCTGATGGCCGAGATGAATCCGATGAACAACGAGATGCGCCCTCCAAAGAACATGCGAGCCAGCACGTCGCGACCATAGTCGTCGGTACCCAGGGGATGGGCGGGCGACGGCACGTTGAACATGCCTTCGAGACCCTCGATCTGCTCGTTGGGATCAGCACGCCACACCAGCGGGCCAGCGAACACGAACAACAAGATCACGATCAGCATGAATGCACCGAACATGGCCAGCTTGTGGCGCGTCAGACGGTGAAACACCATGCCTACGTACGTGTAGTCGTCAGACGACTTCCTTTGCCCCTTCTTTCTTGCTTCCACAGCCTTCTCAGTCATGGTCGCACCCTCCCAGCTAGCTGTACTTGATGCGCGGGTCCACCCACGCATACACGATGTCTGCCACCAGGTTGAAGACGATAACAAGGACGCTGATGAGCATAAGGCCAATCATGGCCGTAGGATAGTCGCTCTTGACTTCTGCTGCAATGATGAGGCTTCCCATCCCTGGAATGTTGAAAATCGTCTCCGTGATGGCGGCACCACCGACAATGCCCGGAAGCGACAGGGCAACCAGCGTCACAATCGGAATCATCGCGTTGCGCAGCGCATGCTTGTTGATAACGGAATGCTCAGGTGCACCCTTGGCACGGGCAGTCCTGATGTAGTCCTGACGGATAACCTCAAGCATGGACGACCGCATGTAGCGCGCCCAGCCACCCACCGAAGAGAAAGCCAGAACGAAGACGGGCATCACAAGATACTGTGCCCGATCCCCAAGCTTGGCCCAGAACGGAGCCTCCTCCAGTCCCGGCGTGATGATCCCGCCCGCAGGCAGCAGGGGCATCCCACTTGGTCGTTTCAGGACGACACTGAAGAGCATCATCATCATAAGTCCAAACCAGAACGTCGGCATGGACATGCCCAGGAAGCTGACGACCGTGACGATGTAGTCCGTCATGGAGTATTGCTTGACAGCAGATATGATGCCTATTGGAAGAGCGATGGAAAGAGACACCAGGAATGTCAGCCCCATGACCCGCACGGTCACGGGCAACGCTCTGGAGATAATGTCGCGTGCCAGGGAGCCAGGGTACAGGAGAGAAGGGCCCCAGTCCCCACGGACGACGCCGCTGAACCACTTGAAGAACCTCAGGTACCACGGAAGATCGAACCCCCAAGCCTTGATGAGGCGCTGGATGTCGGACTTCTTGATTCGCGGGTTCTCAATCAGAGCCGCGAATGGGTTTGGCACGAGGGAGAAGATGCCAAACGACACGATCATCACGATCAGGATGAGCGGGATCATGCCAAGAACACGCCGGATTATGTAATCTCTCATGTTGGCGAAGACTCCTTTCGGCAGTCTCCCACGCTTCTCTATGAAGGCCTGGGAGCCGGTGAATCGAATCTACAGGTCCTCAGACTCCGTAGTCGCGGTGTCGAGCAGCTATGTGGGCAACTGCCGGAAACAAGGGCATAACTCTCTTCATCGCATACTCCTTCCTGGAACAGATGCAGAACATGCAAAACTCCCTTCGCGTGCTCTTCGGTGACACGCACCTCCTCCGATAAGACCGTCTATCTGCAGGCTGCAGCTCTGTATCCAGAGCCGGCATCAGACAAACCCAAGCAGGGCAGCCGCCTGACTTCGCTGTCCGCCGAACCGAGCAGGTACTTACCCATCGTGACGTTATACCACGGACGGCTGAGAGTGTCAATTGAACGACCTTCGTGGTCTGCGGGCATGGGTTCCAGGAAGAACGCCGCGCAGAATGCCGCAACAGCCAATCCAGCTTCAAGAATTGGGCTCACGAACCGCGACCAGGCAGCTACAGCTTTTGCGGGACCGGGATCGTGGTCAGGCGTCAGACGCCGGACTTCCCGAGCTGTCACAAGACACATGCGCTGCTCGAGTTCTTTCCCTTCGGCGATCTCCAACGGCATGACGAACGTGGCCAAGTCGACGACCGCCATTGCGTCATGGGAAAGCCATCTCGCATGCACGCCCTCGAACAAGTCGCGGTCACCCCGAATGATGTTCTCGACAACCCTGTCAAGCTGATCGGCCTGTTTTAGTTCTGTCTCATCATTTGTCATCTGGCTCACCCATCTTTCTCGCAATCATCGTCTTGACCTCGGCCAGGGCCCGGAACAGCAGCACCTTCACATTGCTCTCGCTCAAGTCAAGCAGGAACGAGACCTCTCTCACAGACCTGTGTTCAAGGAGCCTCATCCGAACAACCGACCTCCGGAGTTCCTCCAGATGGTCGATTGCCTCATCTACGAGGGCCTTCGTGTCGGCTGCCTCTGCCAGCTCGTATGGATCCTTGAGCAGACCCGTGGAGTGAACGTCCATGAATTCCTGGAATGGAAGCATGGAGTAGCCGGTCTGCTGTCTGTAGTAGTCTGAGAGAGCATTTCGTTCGATCTTGTATACCCAGACATCAAGCGGAATACCTTGATACGTGAAACTCTTGATAGACGAGACTACTCTGCATATCGTGTCTTCGGCAATGTCCTCGGCAGTAGCTCTGCTCTTGACATGCCTCAGAGCGTACGCCAGCATGCGAGGAACAAAGCGCTCGACAAACCGGCGCCATGTCTCTTCATCTGCCTGCTGAAGTCCTCGTACGAACTCCTCTTCATCCACGTCGATTGCCGCGCTTCCTCACTCGCATAATCGTGACTGCAAGCAATTGGTTACACCCGGAAAGATGAACGGGGTCCAAAAATGCCCGTACCAACACGTATCATGTTCGAACCATGCTCGATTGCCAGTTCGAAGTCGTCAGAAGTTCCCATGGACAGCAACCTGACCCGTGATGAACCAAGGTCGCTGGCAAGATCGTGAAACAGCACGCTGACAGACTCATATAGTACCGCACGTACCTGTAGTGTTGCTTGAACGGGGACGACTGCCATCAGCCCAGAGACCTCGTGCAGCCAGGGAGTGCCGGCGGCGGCAAGCTCACGGATCTGGGGCACAGTCAACCCACCCTTCTGCGTCTCTTCACCGGCATTCACCTCTAGCAGGAACGTGCGCGCTCTCAGTACACCACGATCCTGAACACCGCTCAGACGCTCGAGAATGTCCGGGCTTGCCGAATCGACCGTGTCGAATACGCGGAGGATGGCGTTGTACTTGTTTGACTGGAGTCGACCGATGTACCGGACAGTCACCCCGTGACTCTCGCGCACGGTGAAGACGTCCTTGCGCACGGCTTCCTGGAGATAGTTCTCGCCAATTTCGGTCACCCCTGCATCAATGGCTTCCAGGATCCGGGGAAGAGACTGTGTCTTGGTCACGCAGACAACATGCGGTTCACCGAACTGACCAGTCGCCCGGCGATACGACAAGCAGGCTCGCTCGCGGACTTCCGCGAAGCAGTCAGCTATCGAGCCCACAGTTGGCGCTAGAAGCCGCGAGGCGGCCCTTTGCGCAGTATGGCGGGGAGTTCGACCTCCTCGACCTTGAATTCCTTGAGAATCTTCTTCTCCTGTTCAACTTCGGCCTTCTGCGGCTGCATCCCGGATGCCACGACCGTAATACGAATCTCATCATTGGCCTCGCCAGCCACGCCCAGTACTTCGTCGAAGGGATCTGCCAGACCGAAGATGATCTTGGCATCCTTGGATGCGCTCGACTGGATGGCCGTCGAGATGGTATCCATCTCTTCCATGGAAATCTCGTGGCCAATGACGTTGTAGATGAGTCCCGTGGCACCCTGCATGGAATACTCGAGAAGTTCATAGTTGGTGGCGGCTCTGATGGCCTTTGCCGCACGTTCGTCACCCTTGCCAGTTCCCATGCCTATCCAGATGCTGCCATCTGTTCCGCCGGGAAGCTCACCTGAAGGACCCGATGTCAGGACGTTCTTGAGATCGGCAAAATCGAGGTTGATGATACCGGGTGTCCGGATGAGCTCAGTAATACCCTGAACCGCCTTCTTCAAGACCTCGTCTGCTTTGCGGAATGCATTGCTGATGGTAATCTTCCCTTCCTCGAGCTTGAACAGTCGCTGGTTTGGAATCACGACCAATCCATCGACGCTGTCACGAAGCTCTCTGATGCCGTCCGATGCGACTTTAGACCGCTGTGGTCCCTCAAAATTGAACGGCTTCGTAACGATTGCAATGGTGAGGATGCCCAGTTCGCGAGCCACTTTCGCCAGGACGGGACAACCGCCCGTACCCGTGCCTCCACCCATGCCAGCAGTGATGAACAGGAGAGAAGAGCCTGTAATTGCCTCTTTGAGCATCTCTCTGCTCTCTTCTGCCGCTTTTCTCCCGACCTCAGGGTCAGCGCCCGCGCCCATCCCCCGAGCAACCTTTGCCCCGATCTGAATCTTGCTTTCTGCCCGACTGTATCGCAGAACCTGCGTGTCGGTGTTGACACTCACGAAATCGACGCCGGAAGGAAAATCTCCCACCATCCGATTGACGGCATTGCCACCTCCACCGCCCACGCCGATGACCCTGATGCTTACATTTGAGCTTCCCCAGGGATCCAGTCGATCATCCATAGTGGATTTCCCTCCCCGTCAGTATGTCTTAGTCGAACAGGTCAAGGCCCTTGAACAGGCCACTCAAGCCTTTGAACGCACGCTTCTTCTTCTGGACTGCGGCACCATCACTGTGGATGCCGAGTTCGAGCAACCCGACTGATGTCGAGAAGCTGGGATTCTTGAACGAGCTGAAGACAACGTCATCAACTGTCGGCTGTCCCATTCGGGCTCGCAGTCCGCTGATCTCGGAGAATTTGTCCGTGATGTGAGACACCATGGCCGTCCCTCCAGTCAAGACGAGGCCGGCCGGAAGCATGTTGTTGTAGCCGGAGTGCACCAGTTCCAGCTTCACCGCCTCAGCTATTTCCTCGATGCGAGACGTCACGACATCACTGATATATGACTTCGTCGTTGCGAGAACTCCATCACCCGATGCTGTCGAGTAGCTCACCTGGCTGTCCTGGAAGTCCTTTCCTCTGCTCGCATCCACCGAACCGTAGGCCACCTTGAGCTCTTCAGCAACATTCAGGCTTGTCTTCAGCATCATGGCAAGGTCCATCGTTACATGGCGGCCACCTATGGGCAGAACGGCGACATAGCTGAGACTGCCTCCCGTGAAGACGGCCAGATCCGTCGTGTCTCCTCCGATGTCCACACAGGCGACACCAATTTCCTTCTCTTCTGATGAGAGGACTGCATTAGCTGACGCCAGGCCTTCGAGCACAAGTCTGTCCACTTTGAGGCCAGATTCTGTCACGCAACGACGAAGATTGTCCAGAATCGTCGACTGCCCGGTGACAATGAACGCCTCGAATTCAAGACGAATCCCTGACATTCTCAGCGGGTCTTTGATGCCTTCCTGACTATCCACGAGGTACTGCCGGGGGATCACGTGGATGATCTCCTGATTTGGCCCCAGCAGGACAGCTTTGGCAGACTCCCACACGCGATCCACATCGTCCTTCTGTATTTCGCGTCCCGGCCGGGATATTGCAACAAGGCCGCGGTTCACCAATCCAGTGATATGAGTACCGCCGACGTTCACGATAACCGACGAGACGGAATAGCTGCTCATCCGTTCAGCCTCGTTGCGCGCGGCCTGGATGGCCTGGGTCACGCCTTCCATGTCGACGACCACGCCACGCTTCAGGCTGCTGCAGGGAGCAGTACCAACCCCGAGAATGGCGTCGAGGCTATCTCCTGTCGCCGAAGCTATCAACATCTTCACACGGGTGCTTCCAATATCGAGTACGCTGACGATTCTTTCCTGGCCAGCCATCATGCCTCCTTCTTCAAGAGAACGCGCCGGATGATCGCTATATTCTGGTACATTCTGCTTCCAAACACAACGACTGCGGCGAGGTAGAGATCGATGCCCAGCTGGTCACCAAGATACCCCAGGAGCGCTGCAACAAGACTGTTGATCAAGAAACCCGAAAAGAATACTGTCGCGTCGAAGGTGTCCTTCAGATAGCCTTTGATGCCACCGAGGATGGAATCCATGCCGGCCAGAAGGGCCAACCCTACGTATTTGGAATAGACGGCGGGGATGTGCACGGGGCGAAAGATCCCGACAATGATGCCGAGTACGAGTCCGCACACTGTTACGAAGCCAACCATAGATATCCGTTTTCCTCCCCTAGTCGCTGATTCTAAGCGGGTTGACTTTTTGAACTATAGCACCAATGCGCCTCAGGTTCAACAAGTCGAGTACGCCTCCGGGAATCTGCAGTCCCTTGAACATGTTCTCTGTGTCGCCGATCGCGTCGACGACCAGCGGCATCTGCGTCACCTCTTCGTCCACGCGAACGTTGAGGCCCGCCCTGTATACGGAACTCGAGTCGCTCAGGCGTATCCCATTCAGCGATATCACTTCGGCTCCCGATGCCCAGAGATCATTCAGAAGAAGAAGCAGGTCCTCATCGGCCAGCATGGATGGCGAAGCTCCTGACGATTGCTCTCGTATCGTGATCCGGATGCCAGGACCCGCGAGCGGGACGGCCCCGGTTCTCTGTTTCAACATGGCGGCCTCCTGCTGCAACTGGCGCACTTGCGCGGCCGTGTCATCAGAAGAACGAAGGTACTGTGTGACTTTCCACGACACGTCCGTCTCTTCGACGAGGAGGTCCTGTTTGCGCTGCTGGAGATCCCTGATAACACGAATAAGATCCTTCGGGTCCTGGCTCTGATAGGTCTGCTTCATCTCACGGACGACGCGTGCCTGCCCGGGGAGGAAGAACCCGACGAAGAAACTGATGAGAGAGAAGATCAGCATGGTCGACTGCCAGGGTGCCCTCCCAGCCCTCTTCATTTCACACCTACTGCATACTTGAACGCAGCATTGTCCAGAGACGCCGGGACAGTCACAGACGTTTTCTTCTCAAGGGAGCACGTGATTTTGAACTGGTCGCGGTACATCTCCAGCACCCGGAAAAAAACGTCTTGAGAAATGCTGTCGGCGAGCATCTCGGGGTTCCCCAGCGCAGTGACAACGTAGGGCGGCGACATCCTGCTCGAATTGACGAGAATAATGGGGCCGGCACAAACGATAGGGCTATTCCCAAGAACGCGCTGGTCGTTGACGGCAATGGCCGTGGCGCCGTATCTCCGCATGAGATTCACGATGCTGCGGAGATAACCGTCGTGGATGACGAAGTAGTTCGGATCATCGGACAGGGTCGGGGTACGGGAACTGTCACTCAGTGTCACGACGACACCGGGACCCGTCGCCTCGGCAAGTCCCGCTTTTCCTCTCAGCTCTCGCAGCTGCTGCGTTAGAACGCGCACCTCGTCGCTCGTGGCAGCACCCTTGGTCTCAAGCTGTCCCAACTGTCCCCGAAGATCGACAATCCGCCGAGCGGCACCCTCATTCTCCGTTTCGAGTCCCTTCATGATTTCGACCAGCTCAACGTTCTGGGCAGGAACGACGTAGGCCTTGTTCACGGTGGGCTCGAACTGGACAGCCAGAAGGTATCCGAATCCGGCAACCATGACAAATAGCGCGGCGAGGAAAACGCTCCCGCTTCTTCCACGCGTGATCATGGTGACCCCAGGATAACGGCTTGACCGTCGAACCGGAGGTCGATGGTTGCTTTCTCCCCCTTGTACGCTGGCATGTCAAGGACCGCAATCCCTCGTTCGATCTTTGAGGCACTGTTGGCGCTATCACCGAGAATCAGCGTCTTCCCGTCTTTCAACCGTACCGCAAGTCCCGTCGACGAGGACAGTGATATGCCAAGGATGACCAGCTCGTCCCGATGCTGCATCAACTGGCAGCACAGGGGAGCATACTCGAGTGAAGTTGAGAGAAAAGCCGGAGATGCAGATGGAAAACCGCTTACTTCAACCACATTCCAGGACTTCGATGCCTCCGCAACGGCGTAGGCTGTCCCGGTCTGCATGAACACGGCGGCCAACTTGCTCCCTTGTCTGATCACCACGTCGGGGTCAGCTATGTCCACGCCGATAGTGACATTCCAGGGCCGCTCTCGCCTGATCGTCACGTCAGAAACGGGGAGTCCTTTGAGCCTGTCAACGACCGAAGCCCTATTCAGGAGCATCAGAAGACCCTGAGACCGACTATGCCAGACCTGGTCCACGACAGGAGCTTCCCAAGAGTCCGCCTGGACGCTTACACGAGTGGCTGGTACAGTGAACCAGTAGACCAGCACCACTACCAAAGCGACCAGACCCATGCGCCACAGTAGCTTCATGAATGGAGAATCTTCTCCTTGATCCCCACGCTCTTCCTCCTAGGAGAAATCACCGAGCAGCCTGATCTCGGGCGACAGGCGCACGTTGAAGCGAGCATAGACTTTCTGTACAACAATGTCCATAAGGCCCGCGACATCAAGCGCGGTGGCCCCTCCCAAGTTGACGATGAAGTTCGCATGCTTGGCCGAAACCTGCGCCTGCCCTACCTGGAGACCCTTGCACCCAGCTTCCTCTATCAACTTGCCGGCATAGGTCGTCGGAGGATTCGTGAAGATACTGCCAGCGTTCGGATGTTCCCACGATTGCTTGGCATGCTTCTCGGATCGGATGCGTGCAGCTGTCGACCGGATTGTTGCTCCGTCACCAGCCTCGAGGTCAAATGCAGCGCCCAGGATGATGGCTCCGCTCTCCTGAAACTCGCTGTAGCGGTAGTCAAAATCGACTTCTTCATGCTTCTTCACGACATACTCGAGGTTGCGGTCAAGGACTTCTACATATGCCAGATGCGTGCTTATGGCCTGAGAGAACGAACCTGCGTTCATGTAGACGGCCCCTCCAACAGTACCGGGTATACTCGTAAGATACTCCAGTCCTGACAGATCCTGATGTATGACGAAATCCAGCAGGGAGGAAAGTGGCATCGGAGCACGAGCAAGCACCAGTCCTTTCTCCATCACTGGCTGAAGCGAGGTCTCCATGAGCCTTACGACCAGACCCTCAACCCCACGATCGGAGACGAGAACATTCGTTCCGTTGCCGAGAACCGTCGTCGGCACCTTGAGAGCTCTGGCGGCACGGAGTGCACAGATCAGGTCCTCCTCACCACACGGCGTGTAGAGGTACTCGGCCGGACCACCGATGTGAAACGACGTGTAGAGCGAGAGCGGCTCCTTCGTCAGGACCCGTTGCTCAACGCGACGTCTGAACCTGTCTATGACCGAATCCACCATCAACCGTTCTCCTGCTTGATGCATCTCTCGAGGGACGCAACGATTTGACATTGTACCGGATTGCCGCTCGTCAGCAAGCCACAAAACCTCAGACCGAGCTTGTTAACGTCCCCGGGACCCATGAATAGTATCACGTCGCCCGGGGTGGCCGACGCTCGCAAGACGTCAAGCATCTGGTCCACGGGCATCCGGGGCGCCAATGCGTCACCGACTGCCGACTTTACGCTCTCTCGAAGCCGCACGTTCAGGTCTTCCGGACACTCTACCGTCTCTCCAGCCGGGAAGATGTCGAGCAGCACGATCCGCGAGACTCCAGCCAGTGCCGGCCCATACTCTCCGAGGCACATGCTCACACGTGAGAAACGGTGCGGCTGCAGCACGAGGGTAAGTAGACTTCCGGGATACCGTACCGAGAGGGCCTGCAGGGTCGCCCTGATCTCCGTGGGGTGATCGGCATGGTCTGTGAGGACGACCATCCCGTCGTGCTCTGCCAGGAGCTGCATTCGCCGCTCCATTCCGGGAAAACCTTCCAGAGCACGGAGTGAATCTGCAAGTGTGGCACCGACCTCCTCACACGCCAGGCAAGCGGCTACCGCGTTGAGGTAGCTCTTCTCGTCTCCTCGTTTCATTGCAAATGGTTGTTCCAGGCCTTCCCTGGTGACCGTTGCAGTGTTGGTGTGGAAATTGTAGCCGACCTGCACCTGATTTGACGCCTCCTGACCGTACAGGACACGCCGTGGCAGAGCCTGCACGATCCCTGCCACTTCCCTGTCGTCGCCACACGCAACAATCAGCCCGCCTCGCTCAGTGCACTGCTGGGCAAACTTGGCGAATGCACCGACAAGGTTGCTGAACTTGCCTCCATACGCCCCCAGATGGTCGTTGTCGATGTTCGTTATGACAGCTACGTCTGGATGGAACTTCAGGAACGAGCCGTCCGACTCATCAGTCTCCAGGACCATGATCGGGCGTCCCCGAATCTGCTTTCGCTTAACACCCTCAGAGGGAAAGGCTCCATCGAATCCTACAATATGGCCTCCCACACAAATGGTCGGACCAAAGCCCTGGCTTGCCAATGCGTATCCAATCATTCCTGACGTCGTGGTTTTGCCGTGCGTGCCTGAAACGGCTATCAGGAAATAGCGTGATGCGACGGCGGACAAGACGTCTGTCCGATGGAGAATGCTCGTTCCGACCACCGTTGCCGCCAGGAGCACGGCGTTGTCCGGAAGAATTGCGGACGACCGTACAACAACTTCATCATGACGAAGCGCACCGGCTGCCTCAGCTTCGGACATCACCCGTATGCCCAGCGAGGTCAATCGTCCGGCCTCGGGCCCGTCGGTCACAATGTCCGAACCCCGCACATCCATTCCGATGCTGCGCAACAACACGGCCAGTGAGCTCATCCCTGCGCCACAGATGCCGACGAGAAGAAACGGTGTTCCAGCCTGCAGGAGCTCAGGCATGTGAGCACTCCTCCTCGATGGTGCGCACGATAGCCTCTGCAGCGTCACTCCCAAAAACGCTGGAAGCAGGAAGCGCCGGGCCCGGTTTGTCGCTCAGCGCTTTCTCCAGGATGGACAGGTACGCGTCGAACTGCAGTAACTGCTGCTCAATGCGAATGCCGAGGCCGAGGCTCTCGAGATACATCGCGTTCTTGGACTGATGCCGGCCAACCGCGAACGGGTAGGGAATGACGATGGCATAGATGCCTCCGACAGCGAGCTCCGTAAGCGCGAGTGCACCGCCTCGCGTCACCGCCACACAAGTCTGCTCATAGAGTCGCTCCATATCCTCCTCATAGGAGACGACGACAGGATTGACGTGCCTCAGAGACAACCCCTCCACGACGTCACGAATCCTCGCATAGTCTTCAGGTCCAGTTACCACGGTGACTGGAACTTCGTGACCTCTCGTGTCCAGTTCCTGGATTGTCCGCAGGAACAGCTCGTTGACAAAACTGGCTCCGCCACTGCCCCCGACAAACAGCAGCCCGCGGCGAAGGGATTTGCTGGACCGGCACTCCGTCAGTGCGGCGTAGATCTTGCGTCGCAGAGGGTTTCCCGTAACGGTGAACCGTGGACCGGAGACTCCTTCGACCGGAAACCCCAGGAACACGTGCCGCGCACGGCGCGAGAACAGTCGATTAGCCCTCCCCATGACGGTATTCTGTTCCAGAAGGTACACGGGAATCCCGCTCAGCTGCGCGGCGACGATTCCTGGCACCGATACGTATCCGCCGGTACCGATGAAGGCATCCGCATGGGCGTCCTTCATGACACGGCGCGCGGCATTCACTCCGCCTCGGGTCGCGCCTGCAAGGCGCCAAAGCGATCTGGGGGTATACAGAAGGGGAGCAGAACAAACGGTTTTGACGTCAAGTCCCGAAGAAAGGAAAACGCGTTGTTCCATACTGTCGGATCGCGCCAGCATGGTGACGGTTCCCCTGTCCGACAAGCGTTCAGCAATTGCGACTGCGGGGTAGATATGCCCTCCTGTTCCTCCTCCAGCGATGATGAAGTGCATCAGACAGCCTCCGGACTTCGGGAAATGGCTCCCGCGATGCCAAGCGCGGCCATCTCGAAAACGATGTGATTGCCTCCCTGGCTGAAGAACGGTAGTGGTACTCCTGTCGTAGGAAGCAGTCCAATAACAACACCGATGTTGACGAACGCCTGCACGGCGAGGAACACGCCCAGCCCCATCACGTAGACGCGCGCAAACGGCTCAGAGGACCTCGACGCAATTTTGAACAGGTCGAAGACGATCCAGAGAAAAATGCCGAGCACGATGGTCACGCCGACAAGCCCGAACTCCTCCGAGAATATGGCGAAAACAAAATCGTTCTCCTGGGCCGGGAAGTGGACGAATTTCTGGACGCTCCGCATGAAACCCCTTCCCGTCACTCCACCCCTCGCGACCGCAAACATGGAGTTCACCAGTTGATAAGCGACGTCCTTGGCCTTGTCTGCCGACAGTGGGTTGATGAACGAGGTCATTCTGACTTTCCATGAGTCCTTCACGTTCACTGCAATCAGGGCCACCACGCTCAAGGCAGCTGTTTGGCTGATCCAGTAGCCGAACGGAGCACCAACACCCAGCAGGATAGCGATAGAGGACCCGGCGATAACAAAGGCGGTTCCGAAATCGGGTTCCAGGGCTACCAGGACCGTGAACCCCAGCGCGAATAGCAGAAATGTGCGGTAGAATCGACGGTCATACTGGTTCAGGTACTTGCCGCTGAAGAGCTTGGCGGCGAGAAGAGGCACCACCAGAATAGCTGCCTGAGATGGCTGTAAGCCAATCGAACCCGTTCCGATCCACCGACTGGAACCGTTCACACTCCTGCCGATGGCGGGAATGAGAACAGCAATCAGCAAAGCTCCCAAGGCATACGTCAGGAATCCCGAGATGTCTGCCCAGCGCATGTACTTGAACCGCGAGCAGAACCAATAGGCGAAGATGCCGACACCGACGATAATCGCTTGCTTGACGACACTAGGAGTTACGGCCACCAATTGACCTCGCGCGGCGCTGAGACTGACGGTGATACTGTAGTTCTGCAGTACCCCCAGGCAGAGCAGTATGGCGACGAGAGCCAATATGCGCCTCACTGCGTGACAGCACCCATGCGACCATGCACTATCTCCTTGAATCGGTCGCCACGCTGCTCAAAATCCCTGAACATGTCGAAACTGGCACAAGCGGGAGACAGAAGGAGCGTACCCCCTGCAGAAAGAAGTCGCACTCCACTGCTGACAGCGTCCTCAAGCGATTCGACGTGGACGACCGTCTTCATGCCGGCCTTGCGCAGCGAATCCTCGATAGCGGGGCCGGTCGCGCCCATCACGATTGCCGACACCAGCTTCTTGTCTTGAACCAGATGTCGTGCCATCTTGTCGAATGAGACGCCCTTTGAACTGCCGCCCAGAATGACTGCATATGGTCCAGTCATGGCATCAGCAGCCGTCATGACCGATTCCGGAGTCGTCGCCTTGGAATCGTTGACGAACATCACGCCGCCCGTTGCTCCGATGTGCTCCAGTCGGTGAGGAAGCCCGTTGAAGCCCCCCACAACCCTGCGAATGGTATCTGGGGAGATACCGTACAAGAAGGCCGCGAGAGCTGCGCTCATGGCATTCGCCACATTGTGCCGCCCACAGATACGCAGATCTGTCTCCCTGAACAACTCGACCGTACGTTTCGCATCCTTGAAGACGATCACACCGTCGACAACATGCGCGCCGGAGAACAGGCCGTCGCCCAGTCCGAAATAGAATATGGAAGATCTCAGCGTTGGAGCAAGCGCTCTCAGCGCGGGATCGTCCCAGTTGAGCACGATAGTGTCTTCTGCCGTCATGTTCTCGAACAAACGCTTCTTGGTGGCGAAGTAGTGCTCCGTGGTACCGTAGCGGTCAAGATGGTTCGGAACCAAGTTCAAGAAGATGGCCACTCTGGGATGGAATGCATGGACTGTCTCGAGCTGAAAGCAGCTGACCTCGAGAACCGCCGGTCCCGCCATCGGGTGTTCCACGAGGAGTTGCGACACCGGAGTGCCCAGGTTGCCTCCCGTCACCGCATTGGGATACTCTTGAGCAACCATTTCTCCAAGAAAAGCCGTGGTAGTGCTCTTGCCATTGCTGCCAGTCACTGCAAGTACTGACAGACCGGCATACGCTGCAATCTCAGTCTCGCCGACGATGACCTTGCCCATCTGTGCTGCGGTCAGGATGATCCGGGCCTCGAGCGGGACACCGGGAGAAACCACGACCACGTCGTAGGCGGCCATGATGCTCGCCGTGTTTTCTCCGAACTCAAAGGGAACTCCCGCCTGTTGCAGCAGTCGTGCGGCACGCTCGAACTTCTCGTCAGCGCTTCGCTGTTTGAATTCCGATACAAAGACGTTCACTCCCTGATCATGCAGGTACAGGGCCGCGTACAATCCGCTTGGCAATGCTCCGACCACGAAGGCAGAATTGAACGGGATCACTGGCTATCTCCACGTCATCGTCAGCGCCCCGGCGACGACGAACAGAATGCTTACAACAAAGAACCGGTCGACAATTGTCGGCTCGGGCCATCCGAGCTGCTCAAAGTGATGGTGTATCGGAGCCATGAGGAATACTCTCTTTCTGCGACCGGAGGCCTTGAAGACGGCCACCTGGATCATCACACTGATCGCCTCTCCCAGGAACAGTCCTCCCAGCAGGATCGACGAAACCTGGTTCCCGGAGGCAAACGCCCAGGCGACGAAGATGGAACCAAGCGCAAGCGACCCGGTATCTCCCATGAAGACCGATGCCTTAGCAGCGTTGAACCATAGAAACGAGACAACGAACGCCAAAGCAGCCCAGGGGAGTACTCCGGCCAGTCCTGATGGATGCACCAGTGACGCTAGTCCAGCCACGGCAAGTGCGGGGAGACTGGTCTTTGCTAGAAGTCCATCAAGGCCGTCCGTCAAATTGAACGCATTCACCATGCCGACCGCGTATAGCATGGCAACGACGTAGAACGCCCAGCCAGCAAGAAGGATTCCCCCGCTCGCCAGACGAAGGGTCGGAACAACCGATGGATACGCCAGGTAGAAGAAGAGCCCAGCCGCCACCGTCTGGATCAGGAGTTTCTGGTAGCCAAGAAGCCCGTCATTTCTGTGTTTGAGCTCTTTGGTCCAGTCGTCCAGGAAACCCAACAGGAGATTGATGGCCACAAAGACGAGTGTGGCGACGTCAAGCCCTGTCAAGTCTCTTCGCCCCGTCACGAAGAGATGGGCGGCCACGGCTCCGGCAATGTTGAGAACCAGCATCAGGCCACCTCCGGTAGGCGTACCCGCCTTGGACTTGTGAGAAGCGGGTCCCTCGTCCCGTATCAACTGGGTGAACCGTGTCCTGCGAAGCCACACGATAAGGAGCGGGAAGATCGCCAGGTCAACAAGGGCAAGCACGAAAGCCAGCAACATGGCAGACCTTGCGGTCATCGCTGTCTCACCTGCGGCCACAAACCATCAGTACCACCGACATAGCCCTGATCGCGCAACGCGAGACGCACCTCTTCCCGATCATCGAAGACAATGTCCTCGTGTTCATAGTACATGACCGTCTCGTGCCCACGACCAAGAACCAGGACCGTGTCGCCCGGCCTGGCCGCGGCAACGGCACTACGAATTGCCTGCCTTCTGTCTTCGATGACTGTGAAATGGTCGGTCGTGAACCCCTTCTCAATGTCGTGAACGGCAATCGACGCGTCTTCATGACGAGGGTCCTCGACGGTCACGAACGACCAGCGGCAGGCGTCCTCTGCGAGACGGGCCATGATCGGCCGTTTCTCGCGATCGTCCGCGCCGACCGAGCCAAACACGGCCAGCAGGTCTCCCTGCGCCGTCGACCTCACGGCGCCGAAAAGTGCCGAGAACTCCTCCGGGGTATGGGCGTAGTCCACGACAACCTCGAACGGCTGTCCACAGTCAATGCGTTCATAGCGTCCTGGGATATACAGCCGATGGGCAAGAGACTGCACGGCCTTGCTCAAATCGCGGGTTGGCTCAAGAGCGTGGACCGAACCGATAGCTGCCAGACAGTTGGACGCCTGGAACGCCGGGCCGATCGAAAGCTCCACGTCGAACGTGGCTCCGTCGCGGGCTAGAACCTGAAACGTAGTTCTTCCCATGGTAGACACGACATGGTCACCACGCAGGTCAGCCTCTCGCTCCAGGGAGAACGTCGTGACCCGTGAGCACCCGGCTGCGTCCCTGAACGCAGCGAACGAAGGGTCGTCAGCGTTGAGAACGGCCACAGAGCCTTCATCAAGCGAGGTGAACAGGCGTAGCTTGGCTGCCAGATAGGCTTCCATGGTGCCATGATATCCCATGTGATCCTGTGAGAAATTCGTGAAAACCCCACAATCAAAGCGCATGCCATGGACTCTGCAAAACGCGAGCGCGAACGAGGAAACCTCGAGCACCGCAACCTGTGCCCCCTGGCGGACCGCATGGTCCAGATACCAGTTGAGCGCAAAAGCTTCGGGCGTCGTGGCGGGAAGAGCGTCCGGAGGAAAGAACTCGCCGTCAGGCATGACATATCCTGTGGTCCCAATCATGACGGACGCAATGTCAAGTCCCTGCAGAAGACGGCGAATCAGGTATGCTGTGCTCGTCTTCCCACTTGTTCCTGTAATGCCGATCATCTTCATGCGACGAGCAGGGAAGTCGAAAATGGCCTGCGAGACGAGACTCAGGAACTCACGGCAATTTGCGACGACGACGACCGGAACATCCTGAACCTCGGGATGCTCATTCTCAGCAACGACACAGGCTGCCCCAGCGCACAGAGCGCTGGCGATGTAGGATGCCCCTTCCAGCCTGGTCCCTGAGATGGCAACGAACATAGCTCCCGGCCCGCACTCGCGCGAATCGGGCGTGACCAGACTGATCAATGCCCCCCGTCCCAGCGAAGAACGCGTGGGATCCCAGGAAGCTGGAGGAAGCATATGAAGGAGCTCAACAAGCTCCCGTTCTTCGACGACGAATTTCATGGTTTCAACCTCAGATACTGTATCAGCTGCAGCGCAATCTTCTTGAAGGTCGGCCCCGCCACACGAAATGACGTGCGTTCTCCTTGCCGGGTCTCATGGACGCTGAGGAACACGACGACTCTGGGGTCATTCGCCGTCAGGATTCCAGCGAAGCTGTAGACGTACGACCCATCCTTCAGATAACCTCCCCCGGGGGCGGCTATCTCAGCAGTGCCGGTCTTTCCGGCAACTTCGTAGCCGGGAATATACGCGCTGAAAACGCCGACATCTTTCTGCACGACTCCATGGAGGCCCTCGAGAACGGCCTTGGCCGTCTCCGGCTTGAACAACTGACCAACGACCCCGGGAACGTCCGTCCTCTGGTTCGCACCTGATGCGTCGACGATGTGATCGACCACGTAAGGCCGCTGCATAAGCCCTCCGTTGGCAATCGTGGCATAGAAGTTCGCCATCTGGATTGCCGTCACCGCCACGCCTTGGCCAAATCCCATCGTAGGAAGCGTCGTGTTTGACCACAGAGACATCGGAAGCAGGATACCAGACTCCTCTCCAGGCAGGTCGATGCCCGTCGGTCTGCCAAAACCGTACCGGCTTGCGCAGTCGTAGAAAAGCTTGGCACCTATCTTCATGCTCAACTGGCAAAACGCCACGTTAGAGGAATGCTGCAGCATTGCATAGAGGTTCATGGTGCCATATGGATAGAGATCGTGAACGACCGTGTCGAAGACTTTGAGACTACCGCCGCTGGTGAATGTGCTCTGCAGCGTAATTGTGCCCGTCTCGAGACCGGCAACCGATGTCACCGCCTTGAACACAGAACCAGGCTCATAGTTGGCACTGATTGCCTTCTCCGCGAGGGAACTCATCGAAGCGTCCTGCCAGTGCTCGGGATCTACGCCTGGCACATCTACCATCGCAAGGACCGCGTCGGTCTTTGGATCCAGGATTGTGCACGTAGCCCGCTTGCCATCGTATGTCTTCAGTGTGTCCATGAGGACCTGCTGCGCGAAATACTGGATGTTCGAGTCGATCGTCAGCACGATGTTCTTGCCTGGTATGGCTTCGAGGACTTCCTCTGTGACGGCGGGCTCGCCGGGGTTCGACCCAGAAACCCTGTAGGTATGCCATCCGTCCGTGCCTCCAAGTTCCTTGTCGTATTGAAACTCGATTCCCGACAGGCCCTGGTTGTCCGAGCCCGTGATCCCGACGACGGACGACATCAGCGCTCCCAGCGGATAGACCCGGCGATAGCCCTTGTCCAGCACGATTCCTGGTACATCGAGCCGGCGCAGAGCCTCGTATTCCACGACGCCTACCTGCTTCTTCACATAAATGAAGCTCAATGACGCGCTGCGTATCTGCTTCTCCAGCTGCGTCACCGATTCCTTGAGGACAGGGGCGATGCTGACCGCGGTCAGGTGAGGGTCTTTGACTTCCTTCATGTACAGGCCCAGGGACCATGTCGCCACATCCTGCGCCAGTACGCGCCCTGTCGAATCCTGGATCATTCCCCGCTTTGCCTTGATAGGAATGGAATCGATCTCTAGCTGCTGATTGGCCTTGTTCACGAGCATGGAGCGGGCCACTACTTGCAGATAGACGAACCGTGACTCAATTCCTAGCGCTACAATCAGGAAAACCGTGAAAATGAGGACGAGACGTCGTCTGAACAGGTCATTGAAAGACGCGACGCCTCTCTTCATCAATTCCTTATGGTCCTGACGCAGGAATTCCCGCTAGTGGAGACTGTCCAGAGTGCCAATCACCGCCGTGTTGTTGGCAGCCATACCCATTGCGCCCGCGGCAGCCCGCACCCGATCGGGTGACATGAGCTTTGTGTCGCGCTCCAGCAGCGATTCCTGCTGCTGAAGCTGTGCCTGAATGGCCGTCCTGTTCAACTCCACCTGACGCTCCAAGAACAGAGTCGTACTGTACACATAGCCATACGCGCACAGCAGACCGATGATCGTCACGCCCAGAACGATGTATCGACGCGCAGCAGCTCTTGCCGCGACCGAGACGCGCACTGTCGCGGCGGGGCGGCGGACAGTTGTGTAGTTTCCTCGGACTGCAATACTCATGGCTGCACCCTTTCCAGCACGCGCAGCTTGGCACTGCGAGAGCGTCTGTTCGTCGCGACTTCCGAGTCCGTAGGCCGAATGATCTTCTTGTTGACCAGCCGAAATCCTGGCTCCCCCGAGACCGGATTCTCGCAGAGAGCCAGGTAGCTTCTCTTCACAATTCTATCTTCGAGCGAATGGTAACTGATGACCAGGAGTCTTCCGTTTAGATTCAAGAGCGATGCTGCTGACTTGAGACCATTCTCGAGAGCATTGAGCTCATCGTTGACATATATGCGCAGAGCTTGAAAGGACTTGGTAGCAGGATGCAAACGGGCGTGTCTGGTAGGGAAGACAGCGGCTACTGTCTCCGCCAATTCACTCGTCGTTTCGATCGGCGCTCGTTGCCGACGGCGCACGATCGCGCGAGCGACCTGACGCGACCTCCCCTCCTCGCCGTACTTCCACAAGATGTCGGCGATGTCTTCTTCTGGAAACGAGTTCACGATATTCCTGGCAGTGACCTTGAGATCGTCGTCCAATCGCATGTCCAGTGGTTGGTCGTGGCTGAACGAAAATCCCCTGCCTGTGCCCGTGAGTTGCTCTGAAGAAAAACCCAGATCCATCAGGATTCCGTCGAATCGCGTGTCTGGATAATCCTTCAACAACCGCGTCATGTCCCGAAAGTTTCCGCGGGTGATAACCTTGCGGGCGGCAGTATCATTCAGCCGCTCGCGGGCAATGGCAAGAACTGCTGCATCGACATCCATCATGAAAAGCGTCCCTTCGCTAGAGAGTTGGCGCCCAACCTCATAGGCGTGTCCGCCTTCCCCAGTCGTACAATCCAGATATGTTCCGTCTGGTCGAATCTGCAGGTATGTCGTGACCTCGTTCAGAAGGACCGGGGTATGGACAAACTCACTCATCTGGCCTGCAAAGCTCCGATATTCTGCTCGAAAACCTTCTCCGCTTTAGACCGGTAGGTATCCCAGATATGAACGTCCCAAATCTCCAGGTGCGTCAAGGCACCGGCGAATACGACCTCTTTGTCAAGTGAAGCATACTCACGCAAATGCTGGGGTATTGAAATGCGACCAATCTTGTCGAGTTCAACCGTTGCAGCTCCGCTGAAAAGAATGCGGACAAAGGCCCGATTGTCGGATGAGACAGGGATGAGGTCACCATAGAACCGCTCGATGATAGAGGTCCACACTCTGTCATCGAACAGGTAAAGGCATCGATCCATGCCCTTGGTGAGAACGTAGGGAGAGCCAGCGTCACATCGGTAGTGGGCGGGGAACATCGTTCGCCCCTTGTCGTCCACGGAGTAGCGGTACTCACCGATGAAACAGTTCTCCTTGTTCATGGCGTAAGTATACCACAATTTCCCACTTTTTACCACAATTCGTGGAAAACCGCCAAGAACACGTTCTAGACTATCGTTCCGCCTCCAAGTATACATCGGTCGTCGTAGAAGACGACCGCTTGTCCCGGAGTGACAGCGAATACCGATTCAGTCAGACAAATGGAGACTCTGTCCTCAGAAACCCTATCGATACTGCCTTTGACCGGCTTTGACCTGTATCGTGTCACGACATCTGCGCTGAAGCGCCGCGACTTGCCGGTGGGAAGATGCTGCCATTTCAGATCGATAGCTTCAAACATATCTCTCATGCACGCACTCCGCAGCCCTACGACCAACTGGTTCGTGACGTGCCGCTTCTCCACGACATACAGCCGTGATGCAGCACTGACACCGAGGCCTGATCGCTGGCCGACTGTATAGGACGCCAACCCCTGGTGCTTCCCAATAATGGTTCCATTCGTCAGGACAATGTCTCCGGGCACGCACAGCAAGCGACGACGGACCTCTTCGCCAACTGGACCTTGTGCAAAACACAAGTCCTGACTCTCGCGACTTGCCAGGAGATCCGGGTTGAACCATTGCGAGGCCAGCGCTACCACCTCCCTCTTGACGCGACCTGCGAGAGGAAACAGGACCCTGCGGCGCTGCTCTGCCGAAAGCCGGTACAGGAAGTACGACTGGTCCTTCGCCCCGTCCATGCCGCGGGAGACCTGGTCCCCATCCCTGCTGTGGATGATTCCTGCATAGTGACCACTCGAGATAAGGTCGGCATGTAACTCGTCGGCTACATCAAGCAGTCCTTGCCACTTGACGCGCTCGTTGCAGAACACACAAGGATTTGGGGTTGCCCCTCCGACCACGGCCTGCCAGAACGGCTGTACGACCTGGCAATCGAAGGCATCTCTCACGTCCACATTGTGCCAAGCAATGCCAAGATGCTCACACTGGGCCTTCGCCCGTCCCGTAGAAGTGAGGTCACAGCAGGCACTGTGCTGAGAGAAGTGTAGAGTAACCCCGATGACTTCTTCACCAAGCTCTTTCAGGAGCAACGCAGAGACGGCAGAGTCTACCCCTCCGCTCATTCCGACCACGACGCTCACGAACGGAATCCAGCCGCCAGGCGGACTTCTTGGCGTCGGAACGGCAACGGTCGTCCTGGCTGCTTCGTGGAATCCTCTGATATTCGGGCCACCTGCACTACTGCGTGGCTCCTTCCTTGGGCTTCTTCTTGACGTCAAGCCCTGACGCATCGGCGTACTCGTACGTCTCGTATCTGAGGCAGCACATCAGCTTGCCACAGACGCCCGTTATCTTGCTGGGGTTCAAGCTGAGGTTCTGCACCCTGGCGCACTTGAGGCTGACCGGCTTGATCTCCTTGAGGAAACAGTTGCAGCATAACTCGCGCCCACACATGCCCACCGTTGCAAAGAAGCGAGTTTCATCGCGAGAACCGATCTGCCACATCTGCACCTTGGCCTTCAGCGATCGGGACAGAGTGGACACGAGGGTGCGGAAGTCGACGCGGGTCTCGGCCGTGAAATAGAACACGTACTGCCTTCCCGAAAACGAGAGTTCACAGTTGACGAGGTGGATAGGGAGTTTGATGGCGCGCACCTGCCCCTTGCACAGAATCACCGCTGCGTCCTGTTTTCGCTGGTTCTCCTCAAGACGCTCGACGTCGGTCGGGGCCACCTTGCGAACGTACTTGAGGTCGCCCGCTGCACGCTTCTTGCCTGATGCGTCGTGCCTTGGATAGCCGATGATGACGTGCGTCAGCTCCTTGTCACTGCCAATTGCAAGGACCCCTTCACCAGGGAGCAGCACAACGCTATCGCTGACTTCGATCATGTACGTCTGGTAGGACTTGGCTGAGCGAGCGCTCAGATAGCGTACCGAGGAGCAACTCGCCGACAACATATGGGTGGGATCATTCATGAGTGGTCATTCTCCTCAGCTCCAGCAGGGCGTTTGTCAGAACAAGTTCAGGGTTCACGTTCTGTTCTATATGCTTCAGGCGCTCCCCCAGATGGTCCAGAAAGAGCCCAACCCTGGATTCGTCAAGCACGAAGTTCACTCGGGCCAGTTCAGGTTCAGTAGAGAGAGACATGCCTGCCGGAGGAGGAACCTTTCCCCTCGCCCGCAGAACGCTGTTCATGAAAAGCGCGAGCGTCTGCAAACCGACCGTCGCGTTGTCCCGGAGATTACTCTGGCTATCCATTCTAAGGAGGTGACCGACCGTCTCAGAGAGGCTCACGTTTGCCTTGGCAAATTCCAGCAGGACTTCGAGGCGGGCTTCCCCGTCAGGCGCAGATACCTCATCCTGGAGATCCACGGCCGTCTGGCCATTCCGCTCGACCTTCATGATCTGGACCCGCGATCGAATCGTGGGCAAGACTCGCCTGCTGTTCTGAGAGAGCAGCAGGAAGACGTTGCCCGGAACCGGTTCTTCGAGGGTCTTGAGAACCCGGTCTCCTGCGACATCGGTGAGGAAGTCCACTCCACGGAAGACGCTCACCTTGAGGCAACCCGACGCGGTCTTGACCGACGCATACGAGATGAACTGGTCGACGGTGTCTTTTCCGAGGATGCCTGAGTCTCCAAAAATCCTGGTGTTTGCCGAACCCCCTGCGTCCACCTGTCGGCACGACGGGCACGTGCCACAGAATTCCCCCGGACCATGCTCGCCGCGGCAGTTGCCCGCCTTGGCAAGAGCTGCCGCCAACGCAAGTTTGGCGTCTTCATCTCTGCCTACGAGAAGGTATGCATGTGCCAGCCTGTGAGAAACAAGTGCGGCCTCGAGACATCGAGTGGCCGGACAGTCGCCGACTGCATCACTCATCCGTTTCGCTGACACCGACTATGTCTCCCGCATCGTTGTTTCTGGTTCTCTCACGCTCGTCTCCGCCAGCCTGTCCACGTCTGCTCAGGACTGCCAACGTCAAGTATACCCACCACTCCCCGCCTCTGCAATGACCGAATTCCGGGTCGGCAACGAACAAACGGGCCGGCAGAGTCCCGACCCATATTGCACATGCTTCAATGTGACTACTTTTCGATATCGGCAAGCTGCTTGTAGAGTTTCCGTTGCTCAGCCGTCAGAGTCTTGGGGACACCTATCTCGATACGAACGATGTAGTCCCCGCGGCGGCGTTCTCCGACCGCCTGAGCTCCTTTCCCACGAATCCGTACTTCGGCGCCATGCTGACTTCCGGCTGGTATCGTCACGGTCTCAGTTCCACCTTCCACGAGAGGAACCGCGATGGTCGTCCCCAGCACTGCCTTGGCAGGCGACACGCGAACCGTGTGATAGAGGGAACTCCCTTGTCGTTCAAACCGGGAATCATGCTGGACGGTAATGAAGAGGTACAGGTCGCCGGTCTGGCCGCCATGTTTGCCAGCATCTCCTTGTCCTGCGATGCGTACTTTCATGCCGCTGTCGACACCTGCAGGAATCGTCACCTCTATGGTTTTGTCGGCCTTCGTAACGCCAGAACCCTTGCAAGCCGGGCATGGCGACTCTATGACCCTTCCTTCGCCCCGGCACGTGGGGCAGACCCCCGCAGTGACGACGCGCCCGAAGATGGTGTCTTGAACCTGACGGACCTCACCCCTGCCATTGCAGGTGGGGCACGCCTTGGGGGACGTACCTGAGGCCGCTCCAGTACCGTGGCAGGTCGCACACGTATCATACCGCCTGACCTGGATTTCTTGCTTGACGCCGAAAACAGCCTGTTCCAGCGTGAGAGTCATGCTGACGCTGAGGTCCCGCCCATGCGGCATCTCCTCGCTCTGCTGACGACCAAACCCCCCCATGAAACTGCCAAAGAGGTCTCCGATGTCAAAGCCCCCGAACGTCTGGCCGGAACCGCCACCCTGGGGAGCCCAGGCCTGGCCTGCACCCGGGAAAGCAGTGGGCCCGGCTTTGCCATAGACATCATACTGCTGTCGCTTTGCAGGATCACTCAGCGTATCGTACGCCTCGTTGACGTCCGACATGTGCCTAGGTGCTTGGGGATCATCCTTGTGGAGGTCCGGATGATACTGCTTGACCAGTTCACGATAGGCCTTCTTGATATCATCCTGAGAGGCCCCCCTGGGCACTCCCATGACGTCATAGTAGTCTCGATCAGTCGCCACGTCGACCTCCACTCAGGAATTACCGCTTGACTTGAATTGCCGTCCCTATTGCTTTGGAGTCCCCTGACCCTCGACGGTTTCTCCGTCCTGCGGCTGCTGAGCCTCAGCTTGATTCTGCTGAGCAGCCGCCGGTCCCTGCTGGCCGGCCTGACGCTGCAAGTCCTCGGTAACCTTGGAGAACGCAGTGTTCACTTCGTCGATCTTTGCTTCAATTTCCGAGGTCTTGTTGTCACGTACCAGTTCCTCGAGTTCCGTGAGCTTCTTGTCTGCCTCTGCCTTCACATCGGGAGAGATCTTGGCAGCGTTCTCCGTCAGCGTCTTACGTCCACTGAACACAACCTGGTCAGCGCGGTTCTTGAGCTCGACTTCTTCCTTGACTTTCTTGTCCTGATCGGCGAACTGTTCCGCCTCGCGTTTCATCCGCTCGATCTCGTCGTCCTTCAGTTTTGTCGCATTCTCAATGGTAATGTGCTGTTCCTTGCCAGTCGCCTTGTCCTTGGCAGTAACGTGCACGATACCATTTGCGTCGATATCATAGCTGACCTCAATCTGCGGTTCGCCACGGCGGGCGGGGGCAATGCCGTCGAGGATGAAGCGTCCCAGCGACATGTTGTCCTTTGCCATCGGACGTTCGCCCTGGAGAACATGGATCTCGACTTGCGTCTGACTATCGCTCGCTGTCGTAAACGTCTGGGTCTTGGAGATAGGCACGGCAGTGTTGCGCTTGATCATCTCGGTGAAAACGCCGCCGAGCGTCTCGATGCCAAGCGTGAGAGGGGTCACATCAACAAGGACCATCCCGGTCTTTACTTCGCCGCCCAGGATTCCACCCTGGATCGCAGCACCCATGGCAACGCACTCCATGGGGTCGACGCCGCGCTCGGGGGTCTTGCTAAAGTAGCTCTCGACGAACTTCTGAACAATCGGCATCCTGGTCGGACCACCGACAAGAATGATCTTGTCGATCTGCTGAGGGGTGAGGCCGGCGTCAGCGAGAGCACGGTTAACCGGCTCGCGGCACCTGTCGATGATGGGCTGAACCAGAGACTCGAGCTTGGCACGCGTGATGGGCATGACCAAGTGCTTCGGACCGCTCGCGTCTGCGGTGATAAAGGGCAAGTTGATCGTCGTCTCGAAGGTCGTCGAGAGTTCGACCTTGGCCCTTTCCACGCCTTCACGAAGGCGCTGCATGGCCATCTTGTCGACACGCAAATCGATACCATTCTGACTGTGGAAGTCTTCGGCAACGTAGTTCAGAAGGGCATTGTCCATGTCGGTTCCGCCGAGCTGCGTGTCGCCCGACGTCGAAGCCACCGTGAAGACGTTTCCTCCGAAGTCCATGATCGTCACGTCCAGCGTGCCGCCACCAAAGTCGAAGACCAGGATCTTGTGCTCGCCCTCCGTCTTGTCAAGTCCATAGGCAAATGCGGCGGCCGTCGGCTCATTGATCAGACGGACAACCTCGAGCCCTGCGATTTCGCCTGCATCTTTGGTCGCTTGTCGCTGAGCGTCATTGAAGTACGCGGGTACGGTAATGACGGCCTTGGATACCTTCTGCCCAAGGAAAGCTTCTGCGTCATTCTTGATCTTGCGAAGGATGAACCCACTTATCTGCTGCGGCGTGTAGGTCTTGCCGAACATGCTGACCGTGTAGTCGGTTCCCATCTTTCGTTTGATGGCCTGAATCGTCGTCTCGGGGTTCAAAGCTGCCTGACGGCGCGCCGGCTCTCCAACGAGCACTTGCCCGTCCTTGGTGAACGCCACGTAGGACGGAACAGCCTTGCCTCCAATGCTGACACCTTCGGCCGCCGGCACGATTGTCGGTTTGCCACCGACCACAACAGCTGCTGCAGAATTCGAAGTTCCAAGATCTATACCGATAATCTTCTCTTCCATATTCGACAAACCTCCCTAGTTGGATTACTTGCCAACAACTTGATCAGTCTTCACCAGCATTACTACTCTCAACGGTTTCCTGCGGTGCTGAGGCAACATCCACCGTCGCCGGCCGCAGCAACATCTCCCCTAGCTTGTACCCATCACGCAGGACTCTCACGACTGTATTCGCGGGCGCGCCAGAATCGCTGACGACGCGAGCGATTTCACACGTTGCGGAATCATAGGCATTGCCCGTCAACCCCTCTAGCCTGTGAACTCCGTTCCTCGCGAGGAACTGGTTCAGCTGTCCGAGGACAGCCTGAGATCCCACGAGGAGGCTGGAGTCGTCCTGCGTCCCCTCACCATGCTTCACAAGCTGGTCGAAACTATCGACGACTGCAAGAAGATCAAGGAACAACGCGAGCTTGGTTCTGGCTTCGAAGGAACTCTTGTCACGCTGGAGCGTCGCCTGGTCGCGGATGCGCAGCATCTGCTCCTCATGAACAGCGCTGTTGAGACGCTCTACTTCATGCTGCAACTCCCGCACTCTGGACCCAAGCGTTCTCAAGGCCTCCCTCCCATCACCATCGTCACGGTCAAGAACTGAATCCGCGGGCACTTCGGAGACCGACGGAACACGTTCCGACTCATCCTCTTCTGTACCTCGCTCCTCACCAGCTACATACCGCCTGTTTCGGTTCATCATGTGTAGGCTCTCCGGTTAATACTCGCCATCCAGGCTGCATTCAGCCCTGAACTCTCTGGACGTTAGCACTCTCAGTATGCGACTGCTAATCGTGCCATAATTGTAGTGCAAAGCATACTGATGTCAAGCACCCAGTCACCGCAAACCGTTGATTTCTGGCGCAGTAACGCGATAATGTAGAGGATTCGAATATTCGGAGGCGCTCAATGTATACCGATCAGATCACAAGGAAGGAGCTCGCAAGCTTCATGGATCACACTCTCCTCAGGCCCGAGGCAACGTGCGCCGACATCGAGCGACTGTGTGCCGAAGCGGTACAGCTCGGGACGCTGGCGGTATGTGTCAACTCGTCAATGGTTCAAACCGCATCTTCGGCTCTGAAGGGGTCTGACGTACGCGTGGCATCTGTCGTGGGCTTTCCGCTTGGCGCGACGCTGTGGGCCGCCAAGGCCCGGGAGACTGAGTTGGCCATCCTGTATGGAGCGTCGGAGATCGATATGGTCATCCAGATCGGGTGGCTCAGAGAGAAGAACTATCGCGGTGTCGCACAAGACATCGCAGCAGTTGTCGAATCGGCCGGAGACGCTCTCGTCAAGGTCATTATCGAGACATGCCTGCTTACTGACGAGGAGAAACGGGTGGGATGCATCATTGCCGTCTCGGCCGGAGCAGGGTTTGTCAAGACGAGCACCGGCTTCAGCAAGGCAGGCGCCACAGAAGACGACGTCAGGCTGATGCGTGAGGTCGTTGGACCTCTCCTCGGCGTGAAAGCCGCGGGAGGTATCCGCGATCTTCACACTGCCATCGCTATGCTTAACGCGGGCGCGACCCGCCTCGGCGTTTCTGCGCCTGCCGCCATTCTTGCGGAGGCACAGCAGTAGCACTCAATGGTCTATCACTGGACGCTCGCCTCCATCCTCAATGCTTCGAGGGTAGGAGAGAAGGACAAACGCCTGGTGCTCTTCTCCAGAGAACTGGGCAAAGTGACTGCTGTTGCACGAGGGACTGCCATCCCGGGCGCAAAGTGGTCAACTTCGTTCGAACCGTTCTCTCTTCTCTACCTCCGTCTGTACGATCGTTCTCGTTTCCTGACCGTCGTCAGCTCGGAGGAGCGAGTGGTCTACACAGGCGTCCTATCGTCGCTGTCGAGATCGCTGAAAGGCATGGCCATGAACCAGCTGGCGGAATGCGTTCTTGAGCCATCCTCGGAGGAACCGGGCTTGTTTGCCGCGTACGTTACGGCTCTGTCGAGGCTCAACGTTGCGGCGAATGCAGCCGAGGAGGACATGGCCTTTCTGCAGTTCACCCTGGATGTCCTCACTGAACTCGGTTTCGGGGTGAGTTCTCTGCATTGTGAACGATGCGGGGCAGCACTGGACGAGAATGTGCATTTCTCCATGAGAGACAATGCCTTCCATTGCCCCCCGTGTGCGACAACCGAAACAGATGTCGTCCTCTCTCCCGAGCTCGTCAGCTTTCTTCGGACCGGCGAGGGCAGCATCGACGCCCGCCGTACGCTCATGGGCATTGCACTGACGCTGCGGTTGCTGAGGTCTGCTGCCGGCCGACTGGCCATCACACAAGCCTTCGAGCGATTCGCGCAGAACGCTGCTACACTGTTTCACATCGACGCAAGAGAAGAACCCAAGGAGTCATGCCATGAACTTTGAAGAAATGGTTTCCAAACTGGAGCGCTTCTGGGAAGACGAAGGCTGCACGCGTCTGTTTCCGTACGATCAGGAAGTAGGGGCGGGGACACTGAGTCCGTACACGTTCCTGCGAGTCCTGGGGCGCAAACCCTGGAAAGCCGTCTACGTACAACCGTCACGACGTCCGGCAGACGGTCGGTATGGCGAGAACCCCAACCGTCTCTACATGCATCACCAGTTGCAGGTCATCGTCAAGCCTCCCACCGCCGACATCCAGGATACCTACCTGCGAAGCCTCTACTTGCTCGGTCTCAAGCCGGCCGAGCACGACATTCGGTTTGTCGAGGACAACTGGGAGACGCCAGTACTGGGGGCCGCAGGCGTCGGCTGGGAAGTCTGGCTCGACGGCATGGAGGTAACGCAGTTCACGTACTTTCAGCAGGCAGGCGGCCAGGAAGTGCCCGTCGTTGCCGTCGAGATAACGTATGGTCTCGAACGGCTCGCTATGTTCGTCCAGGAGAAAGCGAACGTCTACGAACTGGAATGGCATGAAGGCGTCACCTATGGAGATCTGCGACAACAGGTCGAGCGGGAGAACAGCATCTACTCCTTTGAGCAAGCCGACATCGAGGCGCTTGTTACGATGTTCGACCTCTGCGAAAAGGAGTCCCAGCGCATGATCGACAAGAGACTCATTACTCCTGCCTACGAGTATCTCCTCAAATGCTCACATACGTTCAACATCCTCGATGCACGTGGCACCGTCGGGGTTTCTCAGCGTATGGCCTACCTTGCCCGCGTACGCCGTCTCGCATACGGTTGCGCGAACCTCTACCTGGAGAACGAAAACCATGAGTGACCTGCTGATCGAGATCTTGACTGAGGAACTTCCGGCACGTTTCGTGGACAGCGCTCAGGCGCAACTGGTCGAACACGTTACGACACACCTCGACGAGTCCTTCATTGGACACGGAGATGTCCGGGGCTTCTCCACCCCACGGCGCCTTGTCGTCCTGGTTCAGAACGTCAAGGAGCAGACGGACGCCCGAACCATGGAAGTAAGGGGACCGGCGAAGGCGTCGAGCTATGACGCTCAGGGGAATCCCACGCCGGCTCTGGTCGGCTTCTGCAAGGGACAGGGCGTGGATCCCGCCGACACCTACACCGTGGACGTTGTCGGCAAGTCCTACGTCTACGCCCGGAAGACGGTTACCGGGCAGATATCCTCAGAACTCGTCGAGGCCTTTCTCTCTCGCCTGCCCCACGAAGTCACGTTCCCCAAGATGATGCACTGGGAAGAGTCCGGGTTCCAGTTTGCGCGCCCCATTCGTGGATTGCTTGCGCTCCTTGACGTCGAAGTTCTTCACTGGGAAGTGGCCGGAGTGCACAGTTCGAACACCACGTTCGGCCTCCGCATCGGCAAGCCGAAACCAGTAACAGTAACGTCGCCGCAAGATTATATGCGACGGCTGCGTGAAGCATTCGTCATCGTAGACCCCGCCGAACGCCGCCGCCTGATCGAAAAACAGGCAGACAAGCTGTTGAAGCCTCTAGGCCTCAAGCTTGGAGACAACATGGGCGATCTGCTGGACGAGGTCGTGAACCTCGTCGAATACCCGTCCGTCTTCCTGGGAGACCTCCCAGGCATAGCTACCGAACTCCCCGAAAGCGTTGTCCGCTCTGTGCTTCAGCAACAGATGCATTCTTTCCTCGTGTACGGTCAGAATGGGAATGTCACTCCACACTTCCTGAGCGTGCGCAACGGCTTGACAGATTTCATCGACGTCGTGCGACGAGGCAATGAAAGCGTCGCCAATGCCCGTCTTCTGGATGCAGCCTTCTTCATCCAGGAAGACATGCGTGAGCCTCTGGAAGCATATCTGAGCCGGCTGGATACCTTGATCTTCATGGACAAGCTCGGCACCATGGCCGCCAAGACTCTTCGGCTCGAACGACTGGCAGCCTGCGCGACCGTGTACGCTTCGGTGACGCCGCAAGAGAAAGCAGCACTCATCGCTGCAGCTCACCTCTCCAAAGCCGATCTCGCTACCAGCATGGTGAAGGAGTATACGTCGCTCCAGGGGGAAATCGGCAGCGTCTATCTCTCGCGTGCCGGCGGCTCACCAGATATTGTGTCCGCCATTCGTGAACAGTACGTGCCTCGCTCTCCTTCCGAGGACATTGCATCAACCAGAGTCGGCCGACTGCTCGGAGTCATCGACAAGGTCGACACCCTCACGGGCATCCTTGGCACAGGCTTCAACCCTTCCGGGTCAGAAGACCCCTACGGCCTCCGGCGTGCCGGCAACGGTATCGTCCGCACAATCGTCGAGTCACGTGAGTCCGTTGACCTGGAGAGACTTGTCCAGCAAGCTGTCGAAGGGTACGTGACCACCGCATCCCTTCCTCACCCTGAAGACCTGGGGCAGAGAGTCATAGACTATCTTAGAGGACGCATTGCCCAGTATTTCAAGGAGAAACAGCTGACCAGAGAATACGCCCCACTCGAGAGTCTTCCTCTCGTCGAACTGGGTTCCGTTCCCGAACGCATGCAGGCACTGCACGAAGCGGCCAGCGATACCGTACTCGTGACCCTTGCGGACAGTCATCGCAGGATACAGAACATCACCAAGGGGCTTCCTGTTGCGACGCGCCTGCCTGCAGACTTGCTTCTGACGGATCCCGAGGAGCTTGTGCTCAGACAGTCAGCCGAGTCTGCCACACCACGGATTCTTGAGTTCCTGGCAGTGAGGAAGTATGCGGAGGCCGTCCGGACGTGCGAGGAACTCGCTATTCCTGTCACGGCTTTCTTCGACCGCATCCTCGTCATGGCCACCGACGAACGCGTGCGAAGCGCACGCTTATTGCTTTTGTGCTACCTGAAGTATATACTGGGACTTGTTTGCGACTATTCCAAGCTAACCTAGGCCTGACAGGAGGAACCATGGACCAGCGGAAGTTTGTCTACGATTTCGAAGAAGGCAGCAAAGAGATGAAGGCCATCCTCGGAGGAAAGGGAGCAGGCCTCGCAGAGATGACGAAGATCGGTCTTCCCGTACCTCCCGGTTTCACGATCTCGACTGAGATGTGCCCCGAGTACCTCAGGGTCGGTGAGATCCCTGAGACTCTGAAGAATGAGATCAGAGAACACCTGGCCAGACTCGAAGGCAAGCTTGGCAAGAAGTTCGGCTCAGAGCAGAACCCGCTGCTCGTTTCCGTTCGCTCAGGTGCGGCAGTCTCGATGCCCGGCATGATGGACACTATCCTCAACCTCGGACTCAACATCGAGACCGTGGAAGGTCTTGCGGCTCTGACTGAGAACCCGCGTTTCGCGTGGGACTCCTACCGCAGGTTCACGCAGATGTATGGCAACGTCGTGCTTGGCATCGAGCACGATGGCTTCGAGGCCATACTGGCAGAACAGAAGCAGCTTCAGGGCATCACGCTGGATACGGATCTGTCCGTCGACAGCCTGAAAGCCCTCGTCCAGAAGTACTTTGCCCTTGTTCAGGAGAAGACCGGCAAGCCCTTCCCGCAGGATCCAATAGAACAGCTGCTCGGGGCAGTGGGCGCCGTTTTCCGCTCATGGAACACCGAGCGAGCCATCACGTACCGGAAGATCGAGAAAATCAACGCTCTCATAGGCACGGCGGTCACGGTCCAGTCCATGGTCTTCGGCAACATGGGCAACGACTCGGCAACGGGCGTTTGCTTTACTCGTGACAATTCCACCGGAGCCAAGCGCTTCTCCGGCGAATATCTCGTCAACGCTCAGGGTGAAGACGTCGTTGCGGGCATTCGCACGCCGAATAACATCGACGAAATGGAGACGGTGATGCCCGCAACGTACAGGCGTCTCGTCGAGGTATCGCTGCTGCTGGAGAAACACTATCGTGACATGCAGGACATGGAGTTCACCGTAGAGCGAGGTACACTGTTCATGCTGCAGACCCGCAATGCAAAACGGAGCCCGGTCGCGGCCGTCAAGGTCGCAGTCGACATGGTCGTCGAGGGTCTCCTCACAAAGGAAGAAGCCGTCATGCGGGTGACTCCCACCCAGCTCGACACCCTGCTGCATCCGCAGGTAGACCCTCAGGCAAAGGTTCAGATCATCGCCAAGGCAATTCCTGCTTCACCAGGTGCCGGGTATGGAAAGGTCATCTTCGAGTCAAAGAAGGCCGCCGAGCTTGGAGAAGCAGGAGAGAAGGTTGTTCTTGTTCGTCAGGACACGTCTCCTGAGGACATCGACGGTATCTCCAAGGCTCAGGCGACATTGACGACGCGTGGTGGTGCCTCGGCGCATGCAGCACTTGTGGCACGTGGTCTCGGCAAGCCGTGTGTGGTTGGCGCCGATCAGATAAAGCTCAACAGCGCCGAGAAAACCTTTGTGGCTAATGGTGTGACCGTCCACGAAGGCGACGTCATCACCGTGAACGGCACCACCGGCGAAGTCATCCTTGGCCAGGCCCCCATGGTGGATGCCGAGCAGACGGCCGAACTTGCGACCCTTCTTGGCTACGCAGACGGCATTCGTCGTCTCGGCGTGCGTGCCAATGCAGACACGCCCGCAAATGCCCACAAGGCACGCGCTTTTGGTGCAGAGGGAATTGGCTTGTGTCGCACGGAGCGGATGTTCAACGATCCTGAGCGTCTGCCCCTCATGCAAGAGATGGTCATCGCGGGTTCACTCGAAGAGCGCACCCCCGCCCTCGAGAAACTGCTTCCGATGCAGCGCGACGACTTCGAGAGAATCCTTGAGGCCATGGACGGTTTCCCCGTCATCATCCGCCTGCTGGACCCGCCTCTCCACGAGTTCCTTCCCCAGATAGACCGACTCACGGAGGAAATGGCCGAGGCAGAGACAGCTCACGACGAAGTTCGCATCGCCTATCTGAAAAAGGTCATGAAGCGGTACAACGAGCTGAAGGAATTCAACCCGATGATTGGGTTCCGCGGCTGTCGTGTTGGAATCGTGTATCCCGACATCTACCAGCTGCAGGTCCGCGCAATCGCCGAGGCAACTGCCACACTGGTCAAGAGAGGATTGCACCCGATGCCCGAGATCATGCTTCCCCTGGTGGGCCACGTCAACGAGATCAAGGTCCTCAAGCCCCTGGTTCAAGACGAGCTCGACAGGGTATTCGAGCGCGAGGGCATCACGGTTGATGTGAAGATCGGTACCATGGTTGAAGTGCCCCGCGCATGCCTTACCGCAGACGAGATCGCCGAGTATGCCGAGTTCTTCAGCTTTGGCACCAACGACCTCACCCAGACGACGTATGCCTATAGCCGTGATGATGCCGCAGGCACATTCCTGCCGACCTACCTCGAGTCGAGGGTCCTGGACGTCGACCCATTCCAGACCATCGACAAGAAGGGCGTGGGCAAGCTTATCCGCATCGCGGTGGTCCTTGGCCGCCAGACGAATCCCCACATCGAAATCGGTATCTGCGGAGAGCAGGGGGGCGAGCCCGATTCGATCGACTTCTGCCACATCTCCGGGCTCGACTACGTTTCCTGCTCGGCACCGCGAGTCCCCATTGCGCGCCTTGCAGCTGCACAGGCCGCCATCAAGAATAGGCCAGCCGCTAGCTAGCACAGAATCCTCATACATGCTACCTATCACGAACTACATGGATAGGGAAGGAAGGCTGCTCTCTCAGGGAGCAGCCTTTGGCATTGCCAGCAAGGGACGAGTCTTGGCCGAAGGCGATGATGGCATCCGATCCCCATTCCAGAAGGACCGTGACCGTATCATTCACTCGAGAGCATTCCGCAGGCTCCAGTACAAGACACAAGTGTTCATGGCGCCCAAGGGCGACGAAATACGCACCCGGCTCACGCATACCCTCGAGGTCGCACAGCTGTCACGTTCGGTGTCTGACGCTCTCGGTCTCAACGAGGACCTCGTCGAAGCGATTGCGCTGGGACACGACCTTGGACATGCACCATTCGGACACACTGGAGAAGCAGTTCTGGACATGAAGCTGAAGAGTATTGACCCCGGATTGGGATTCGAGCATGCACTGCAGAGCCTCCGGGTAGTCGACACCCTGGAGCGTCGTGAGCGTGGGCACGGTGACGTGCTCTTTGGGCTCAATCTCACCTATGAGACCCGCAATGGCATTGCCTCTCACAGCAAGGGGCTTGAAGAAATGAGCAAGCTCGATGACATGGAGAGTCCGCAGACTCTGGAGGGGCAGATCGTGCGACTCTGTGACAGAGTCGCTTATGTCAACCACGACCTCGATGACGCCATACACGCAGGGATCATCGATGTGACGGACGTACCGGCAATGACAGAGGAGGCACTAGGCAGCTTCTATTCGCAACGCCTCGACACGATGGTGCTGGATATCATCCGGTCAAGTTCCACCGCGGGCGAGATCGTCATGAGCCGGCCAGTACAGGAGGCTATGGATGGCCTCATGCTGTTCCTGAGAGACAGGGTGTACATACATTCGGAGCCAAAACGCGAGGAAGGGAAAGCATGTGACCTGCTGTCCCGCATTTTCGACTTCTGCATGCAGGACGTCAGGCGCATGGAGCCCTATCTGCGAGATCACCCCACGACCTGCGAGTCAGATGATCCGGTTTCCATGCTCCGTGGAGACCTTCAGGGCACAGCACGGATCGTGACGGACTACGTTGCCTCGATGACAGACCGAATGGCACTCAAGGTGGCAACAGACCTGGTGATGCCGCACATCTACGTCTAGCAGGCCAGAAAGAGCTGATTGTGCTCCATCTGTGAGGAGACCGGGAACGATTCCGGCCTCCTCTCTCGTATACCTAGGTGGTAGCAACCCGCACATGGAATACAAAGAGTACATCGCAGAGATAGGCACCAAGATCGGCATCCTTGACGTCATAGGTCACTACGTCAAGCTGCGCAAACAGGGCCGCAACTATGTGGGCCTCTGCCCATTTCACCATGAGAAGACGCCATCATTCACGATCAGTCCCGACAAGGACATGTTCTACTGCTTTGGCTGCAAGGCATCCGGAGACATGCTGACGTTTGTGCGCAAGGTACACAACGTGTCCCTTCCAGAAGCGATCGAGATCGTGTCCAAGGAATTCCATGTCGAGCTGCCGCCGTGGCATATGTCGACAGCGGCGTCGCGGGAGCGTCAGGAACTCCTGCAAACGCTGAAGCTCGTCGCGACAGCGTTCGCTGCTGCGTTGCAGAGCCCTCAGGCAGGAGAGTGCCAAGAGTACGTCAGAAGTCGCCGCCTCAGTTCTGAAACGGTGAAACACTTCTCTCTTGGCTACTGCCCCCGCAACACAGACAGCCTCGTCAAGTGGTGTTCAGAACACGGGATTGACGAGGATAGCCTCGCACGTACCGGCATCGTACAACGACATGAAGGACACTCGTTCTCGCCATTTTCTCACCGCCTGATGTTCCCAATCTGGGACAGCATCGGCAATATCATTGCATTTGGTGGACGGGCGATCGACGGGTCGATGCCCAAGTACACAAACAGCCCCGAGACTCCGCTGTTCGCCAAGAGAAAGACGCTTTACGCGCTCCCTCTGGCTGAGCCGTCCATACGTGAAACCGGGACAGCTGTCGTCGTCGAGGGATACATGGACGCGATCGCTCTCCACGCCGCAGGCTTCACCAATACTGTTGCCTCGCTTGGTACGGCGTTCACCGAGGAACAGGGCACCCTTCTGAAACGGAGCGCCTCTCGCGTTCTGCTCAATTTCGACAGTGACGAAGCCGGCCAGCGCGCCGCTCGACTTGCCCTCTCCATCGCTGATCGAACCGGGCTGGACGTAGCCGTGGTCAGAGTCGAGGGGGCAAAGGACCCAGATGAGTTGCTGCGCGAACCTGAGGGAAAGGCTCAGTACCAAGTCGCCCTGGACCAGGCGATATCCGTGGGCGATTTCTTGCTCGATGCAGCCGTCGTGGGCAGGGACATGAGCTCAGTAGGCGGCCGGAGGGCATTTGTGCAGGAGATGATGGAGTCCGTGGACGACATGCAGGACTCGCTGCTCAGAACCCAGCTTCTTTCCCAGATTGCACTCCGGGTCCATGTTCGTGAGGAAGAGGTCCTCGCGATGTACCACAAGGGCCGCAAGCGCGTCGAACAGCCTGCGGTCACCGATCCGTGGAGGCTTCTGCATAGCAGAAGCCTAGGACACTTGGGACTACCCCCTGGTGGGTCTCTCCAGACCGCGCGCTCCGTCCTCGAGCAGGAAGTTGTTCACGGCCTGATCCACAATCTCGACAGGCTTTCTGAACTCTTGTCGCTCCTGGACGGGCTGTCGCTGCAAGACGAAGCCTGTCAGGAGATTCTCAGCGTACTTCGCCGCGAAACCTCTGGAGAAACCGCCTTGGTGCCCTCGCTCATTACACAGCTCGGGCCAGAGGCTGCGGCAATGGTTAGTCAATGGAGTCTCGAAAGACGCGACCTTAGATGGGTCGAAGAACACAAGTTGAGCTATGAGGGAGTGAGAGATACCGCCAACAGGCTGCGAACGGGGTCGTCAGCGGTGACACAAGAAGACAGCTCGATAACCCATGAGAGGGGTGGATGATGGCAGAGAAGAAGAATATCACACGCAAGACCAAGGTCCAGGAAGAGGCTCATCCGGCCAAGGCCTTGCGAATCTCACACAAGAAACTGACAGAGCCGGTATCCCTGCCCGAGGCAGCCTCCAAGACCAAGCGTGTCAAGTCGTCCCAGAAGAGCCCGGTGACAGCTGCCGTGGACGAGACTTCTGAGGCAGTCCCCAAGACTACGCGCGTCAAGTCGTCCCATAAGAGCCCGGTGACAGCTGCGATGGACGAAACCTCTGAGACCGCTCCTCACGTCAGGCGTGTTCCCAAAGCCAGGGGACCGAAGAAGGAGAACAAGCCGATTGATGATGAACGGCATGCAGCCAACTTGGATCTGGAAGAAGAACAGGAAACCTCACGCGAGGAAGGTCCTGCTGCAGAACCGCCGCTCCCCAAGAAGCGTGAGCTGGTCAAGCTGCTGGACAGTGCCCGCAGGGAGGGCGTCCTGGACTACGAGGCCATCATGAATGCGCTGGAAAAACACGACCTCTCCGTCGAAGAGCTCGACGTCTTCTATGAGCGCATGGACTTCGAAGGAGTCGTGTTCGGTACTCCCCGTTTCGTCAAGTCCACAGCCAAGAAGACCGTTGCCGCACCTTCTATCCCCTCCATCATCCGGGTTACGACTCAGGAGGAGCAGAACCCGATCCAATCCTACCTGAGCGACATCGGCCGCGTGCCGCTGCTGACACCGGATCAGGAGAAGTCACTGGGCAAGAGCGTCATGGCTGGCGACATGGAGGCAAGGCGCCAGCTCATCGAGGCTAACCTTCGTCTGGTGGTCAGTATCGCAAAGAAGTACACGGGGCGGGGCTTATCCTTCCTTGACCTGGTCGAAGAGGGCAATCTCGGCCTGATCAGAGCCGTCGAGAAGTTCGACTACAAGCGTGGATTCCGGTTCTCCACGTACGCCACGTGGTGGATTCGGCAGTCGATGACGCGTGCACTGGCTGACCAGTCACGCCTGATTCGGGTTCCGGTACACATGGTCGAGAACCTCAACAAGATCGACAAAATCAAGAAGGGCTTCCTTCAGGAACACGGGCGAGAGCCGACCAAAGAAGAGCTCGCCACCGCCATGGGCATCCCCGTCAAGAAGATCATACGGTATCTGCGTCTCGGACAACAGCCGCTGTCACTCGAGAACACCGTCGGAGATGAGGAAGAGAGTCGTCTGGAGAACTTCATCGAAGATGAGAAGAGTCCCTCTCCTGAGAAGGAAACCTTCAACAAGTACTACAAAGAACAGCTGGAACGCATCCTCGAGACGCTCCCGGAACGGGAGAAGAAGATCCTCATCTACAGAGAGGGCCTTCAGGGTGAATACGAGCACACACTTGAAGAAGTCGGCACGATGTTCCAGGTCACGCGTGAACGTATCCGCCAGATAGAAGCAAAAGCCAAGCGCAAACTGAAGGAGATGATTGCCAAGGAGAATGGGATGAGCGAGGAGGACATGCACAACGATGGCAATGTCATCCGGCATCGCACGTCGTCGAATCGACGACGGTCGCCCTCTCAGTCCTGATTGACAGTCAGCATCTTGACATACGAGCTGTCAACACTACAATTATTGTTGCGTTCCCCGATAGCTCAACGGTGGTAGCACTGGACTGTTAATCCGGGGGTTGTAGGTTCGAGTCCTACTCGGGGAGCCAGAGTTGAATCTCTCGGCATTGACGTTGCCTGCATGAGACAAGACCCCAAGGGGATTTCCCCTTGGGGTCTTCCTGTTTTCCATCAGAAGGAACATCCTTGGTCCAAGCAGGGCAGAAAACCGCATCGGTCCGTGGTTGGGTTCATCGACGGGCACGATACAACCCGCACTCACCTGACGACCGATCCGACGGTGTGATAGCGCTCCGTCGAAATTCGATCAGGCCGCCGGTTTCGGTGCGGGCAATTGTTCGGCTCGCTAGCGGGCTATCTCCTTCCGCCCCTTAGAGCCCGCAACACGACGATCAGCAATATCGCGCCTATCGTTGCCGTAATAATGGCTCCCACCGGTCCGCTTCCTGCGGCAATCCCCAGCTTTCCGAACAGCCATCCGCCGATGTAGCCGCCGATCGCACCGATGATCAGATCGCCCAATAGACCGTAACCACTGCCTTTCATGACTTGTCCCGCAAGCCAACCTGCGGCGATACCGATGACAATCCACCAGAACCAACTTGGCATATCCTAGCCTCCATGTTTCGAAATCCCAGTCAGAAACTGACTGTCAGACCCCAGATAGACCGAAGCTTCGACACTTGTCGGCCACTTCTTGTCAATTGATTCTGGTTCGGGGCCGGGCTGTCCAAGCGTCGACGAATACCGACCAATGTGCCAATATGATACTATCAAACCGGAATGGCCACGTCAATCCCCTAGTCTCTCCTTTTCGGACCGCGTTTCCGGGTTCGTCCCACAGCGAACCAACGCCCACGGTTGCTCTTGTTAGCAGGTGGTATCTCGTCTGGTCATGACTATACTCAGAATATGAGCACCCAAGGAGCACTGACCATCGGGAAAACGCAATGCGCCTGACAATTGAGACACGAACCAAGATCAATGCCTGGCTGCGTGTGCTGCCGAAGGAGAAGGGTTCCACGCTTCACGGACTCGAATCCCTGTTTCTTCCCATCGCGCTCGGCGATCGCCTCATCGTCGATACGTCGCTCTCCGAGACGCAGGGGTTTCTCCTTTCGTCCAACAGGCCGGACCTTGTCCCTGGCAACACAGTCCAGCAGGCATGGAACGCATTCGTCGATTCATGCCCCCCTGCCCCCGGCCGACCGTCCTTCCAGATAGAGGTACACCTCGACAAGCGCATCCCCGAACAAACTGGCCTGGGTGCAGGAAGCGGCGATGCGGGCACAATGCTTCTCCTCCTCAACCGGTTACACGGGTTCCCCTTCAACAGAAGCCAGCTTCATGCTATCGCCTGTCAGGTCGGCTCAGACGTTCCATTCTTCGTCGAGTCAGGTCCCTGCATCGTGCGCGGTACGGGAGACCAGGTAGAAACGCTGCCGCGATTCCCCCATCTCTCGTGCTGCATAGCTCTCCCGGGGTTTCGCGTGGATACCCGAAACGCTTATGGACTGCTGGACAGTGCCATGGCCGCCAACGGGACTTCGGCCGCGGACCCTTCTGTTTCGCTCGAATTCGTTCTGGAAGCCCTCCAGAGGCTTGAACCGTTTCCCGGCTCTGAAGCCTCTCGACTGAACTCCTTTGAGGCAACTCTCGGCGAAAACACAGTCGGTTTCCTGAATATTCGCAGCATGCTCCTCACAAGTGGCGCTGTTCTCGCCGGTCTCAGCGGCTCAGGAAGTGCTGTTTTTGGCATATACGCAGAAAGGGCAGCTGCCGAAGCAGCTGCCCTTGAGCTCCAACGACGCGTCAGCGCCGTACGGACATTTGTTGCGGAGATTCTATAGAGACTACTTGACCTCGACAGTAGCGCCGGCAGCCTCGAGCTTGGCTTTGATCTCGTTGGCTTCCTTCTCGGGAATGTGCTCCTTGACGGGCTTCGGAGCACCATCGACGACATCCTTGGACTCCTTGAGGCCGAGGCCGGTGATCTCGCGGACAACCTTGATGACCTCGATCTTCTTCTCGCCAACGGTCTTGAGGATAACGTCAAACTCGGTCTTTGCTTCGGCAACGGCCACCGGGGCAGCAGCAGCAACAGCAACTGGGGCAGCAGCAGAAACGCCGAACTTCTCTTCGATCATCTTGACGAGATCTGCAAGGTCAAGAACGGTCATGCTCTCGATAGCTGAAAGGATTTCTTCTTTGGTCATGTCATTCCTCCTATTGGATGATGTTATGCTTGCGGTGCGACCTGAGCCTTCTGCTCACGGACTTTGTCAAGTGCATAGGCAATACTGCTTACAGTCTGCTTCAGTGCCATGGCCAGCCCTGCAACAGGCCCGTTCATGCCGCGGCACACCTGCGCGATGAGCTCGTCCCTGGTCGGCAACAGTGCGAGACGCTCGACCATCGGCTCGTCGAAGAAGTTCCCGTCAACGATTGCGCCCTTGATGACGAAGCGCTGTTCACCAGGCTTGTTGGTCGGCTTCTTGTACAAAGCCTTGGCCAGAATGGATGGATCGGTCTTGCCAAGTCCGATGGCCGTCATCTGTGTGAACAAAGACTCCGGCAATGTCAGACCGACCTCCTTCATGGCACGCTCGAGGAGAGTATTCTTGACAACGACATACTCAATACCCTGCTTCGTCAGCTTCTTGCGCTCGTTCGCAACGAACGACGCCTTCAGACCCTCATAACCCACGAACACGAGGGACTCTGACTGCTTCACCTGTTTGACAAGGTCGTCCACAAGTTGTTTCTTCTGATCCTTAGTTAGCATGTTTCACCTCCTCTTTGCGTAGAAAGGAAAAGCTCTCTGCCAAAGACAGAGAGCCGTATTGCACATGGTCAACAAGCGCAAACGCCTCGGCGGGCAAGATTGAGGGGATAATCCCCGCTCGCTGTCTTGGGCTAGTAGTCGTAGTAGAAGTCTACACTAAAGTTTGCTCGTGTCCAGTCGGACTGCGGGGCTCATAGTGAGCGCCATATAGGTCTTGCCCAAATAGGTCCCCTTGACCGACGAAGGGCGAGCTCTCTGGATCGCTTCAAAAAGAGACATGAAGTTCTCCTTGATGGCTGCAGGAGTGAAGCTCGACTTGCCAACAGGGCAGTGAATCGTACCGACCTTGTCGACACGGAACTCGATCTTGCCAGCCTTGAACTCGCGAACAGCTTTCCCTACTTCCAGCGTCACTGTGCCCGCCTTGGGGTTAGGCATTAATCCACGTGGCCCCAGAACGCGGGCTACCTTTCCAAGCGTTGCCATCATGTCCGGGGTTGCGATTGCAACATCGAAGTCCAGCCAGCCACCCTTGATCTTCTCGACGAGTTCCTCGCCACCCACGAAGTCGGCGCCTGCCTCTTGAGCCTCAGCGGTCTTGTCGCCCTTGGTGAACACGGCAACTCTGACGGTCTTGCCCGTGCCGGCCGGAAGTGTCACGACGCCACGAACGTTCTGGTCAGCCTGCTTCGGATCGACGTTGAGTTTGATGCAGACCTCGACCGTTTCATCGAACTTGGCAGTCCTCAATTTGGGGAGCAGTTCGACGGCTTCATCCAATGTGTAGATCTTGGCATGGTCGACAAGCTTCGCCACTTCCTGATACTTCTTTCCCTTCTTGCTCATGCATTACCTCCGTGGTTACGTGGAGAAGACTCCTCCCACGTGCGCTATGAAACCGTTACTCGACGACCGTGACTCCCATGCTCTTGGCAGAGCCCCCAATGATCTTGATGGCTTGCTCGATGTCAGCCGTGTTGAGATCTTCCATCTTGATCTTGGCGATCTCGGCCAACTGAGCCTTTGTGATGCGACCAACCTTCTTCTTGTTCGGCTCACCCGATCCCGACTCGATCTTGATGGCCCTCTTGATGAGAGACGAGGCCGGTGGAGTCTTGGTGATGAAGGTGAACGACTTGTCTTCAAACACCGTTATGACGGCGGGGATGACCAGACCGGCCTTGTCCTTGGTCCTCTCGTTGAACTGCTTGCAGAACTCCATGATATTGACGCCCTTCTGACCAAGAGCTGGACCAACGGGAGGTGCCGGTGTCGCCTTCCCTCCTTCAATCTGTACGCGCGCGTACCCTACGATCTTCTTCGCCATAGTGGATAGTACCTCCTGAACTCAGATCTGTCAGATCTTCTTGATAAAGCCGAAATCAATCTCGACTGGCATTTCGCGCCCGAACATCATGAGCCTGATGCGAGTCTTTTCCTTCTCAGGCGAGATACTCTCGACCTTACCCTGCATTCCATCAAACGGGCCACCGATGATCTGTACGGTGTCGCCAACCTCGAAGTGAAGCTTTGCCACCGCTTCTTCCTCCGAAACCCTGTTCTTGATGATCCGCTCAACCTCTTCATCCGAAAGAGGGATGGGCTTTCCATAGTTGCCAACAAACCCCAGAATGCCGGGGGTGTGCGTAACCACATTCCAAGTCTCGTCATCCATGATCATTTCGACAACGAGATACCCCGGGTAGACTTTCTCCTGCTTAACCTTCCGCTCCCCGTTCTTGATGATCACCTTGTTGTCTACGGGAAGAACCACAGAAAAGACGCGGTCTGTGAGAGCCAGCGTCTTGACCTTCTGTTCCAGATTGTTCCTGGCCTTTTCCTCCGCACCAGAGTACGTGTGCAGGAGGTACCAGTTACGTTCTGCCATCCAGACCTACTCGATGAGCCACTTCAGGGCGGCTGCAAACAAGTAGTCCCAAGCACCTATGTAGATGGCCCAGAATGCGACGAACGAGATGATGGTCACTCCGGACTTCGTGAGTTCACGAGGCCGTGGCCACGTGACTCTATGACGAATCTCGGTCCATATTGACCTGACCCAGTTCTTGAAGCGTATACCTGCCGGCTTGATTGTCTTTGTATTACTCACATGTTCCTCCTCAAAGGAAGGTGGCAGGCCCGGAGGGGCTCGAACCCCCAACACTCGGTTTTGGAGACCGATGCTCTACCAGTTGAACTACGGGCCTACCTGGGGGCCTGCGGTTACTTTGTCTCCTTGTGTTCCGTATGCTTTCTGCAATGCGAACAGTACTTGTTCACATGCACTTTGTCTGGGTCGTTCTTCTTGTTCTTGATGCTGGTGTAGTTGTGGTTCTTGCACACTGTGCACTCGAACGTAATGATGTCTCTCATGGCAGCAGCCTACTCCAGAATCTTGGTGACGACGCCAGCGCCAACCGTGTGACCACCCTCGCGGATGGCGAAGCGGAGGCCTTCCTCCAGGGCAATGTGCGTCATGAGGGTAACGGTCATCACGACGTGATCGCCGGGCATGGCCATTTCCTGACCCTCGGGGAGGGCAATGGAACCGGTCACGTCGGTGGTACGGAAGTAGAACTGGGGTTTGTAGCCGGGGAAGAAGGGCTTGTGACGGCCACCTTCTGCCTGGGACAGGACATAGACCTGTGCCTCGAACTTCGTGTGCGGGGTGATGGAGCCGGGCTTGCAGATGACCTGCCCACGACGCACGTCATTGTGCTCGACGCCGCGGAGCAGCAGGCCGACGTTGTCGCCTGCCTCACCGTCGTCAAGCAGCTTGTGGAACATCTCGATGCCGGTGACAACGGTCTTGCGGGTCTCTTCCGAGAGGCCGACGATTTCGACGTTGTCCGCCATCTTGACGATCCCGCGCTCAATACGGCCAGTTGCAACGGTACCGCGGCCGGTGATCGTGAAGACATCCTCGACAGCAAGCAGGAACGGCTTGTCGGTCGGACGGATGGGGGTCGGGATGTACGTGTCGACGGCGTCCATGAGCTCCCAGACCTTGTCGGTCCACTCGTTCTTGCCACGAGTACAATCACCTTCGTACTCCATGGCCTTGAGGGCGGAACCGCGGATGATCGGAACCTCATCTCCCGGGTAATCGTTCTTCGTCAGAAGGTCACGGACTTCCATCTCCACGAGGTCGATGAGCTCGGGATCGTCAACCTGGTCTACCTTGTTGAGGAAGACGACGATCTTCGGGACGTTGACCTGGTGAGCGAGCAGGAGGTGTTCGCGAGTCTGAGGCATGGGGCCCTCGGATGCGGCGACAACGAGGATGGCACCGTCCATCTGGGCGGCACCAGTGATCATGTTCTTGATGTAATCCGCATGGCCAGGGCAATCGATGTGCGCATAGTGACGCTTCTCGGTCTCATACTCAGCGTGGTGGGCGTTGATCGTGACGCCGCGGGCTTTCTCTTCCGGAGCGTTGTCGATCTCGTCGTACCGCTTGACCGCCGTATGACCCAGGGTCGCAAGGCACTTGGTGATGGCAGCAGTCAGCGTGGTCTTCCCATGGTCAATGTGACCGATGGTTCCAACGTTGACGTGCGGCTTGTTACGCTCAAACTTCTCTTTCGCCATGATAACCTCCCGTGAGATGTGCTCTCGTGTATACAATGCAATGGAGCCCACGACCAGAATTGAACTGGTGACCTTATCCTTACCAAGGATACGCTCTACCAACTGAGCTACATGGGCTTGGTCGCGGGGGACCGATTTGAACGGTCGACCTTTGGGTTATGAGCCCAACGAGCTACCAGGCTGCTCCACCCCGCATTCCTCGCTGTCGTTGTGCATGGGCACACAAACAGCAGTATGTATACTACTCGAAAAGCACAAGAAGTCAATCACCATCGAAGCGCCGAACGCTCCGCAGGAGGTGCCGCACTACAGAAGCTGCCCAAGAGGGGCATGCACAATCCTCCTGAAGGAGGAGTGCTGCTCCAGTTCAAACGCTGGAGCGGGAAACGGGATTCGAACCCGCGACAACCTGCTTGGAAGGCAGGGGCTCTACCACTGAGCTATTCCCGCCAGTGCAATGGTGGGCAGGGAGGGATTCGAACCCCCGTAGGCATTGCCAACAGATTTACAGTCTGCCGCCATTAACCGCTCGGCCACCTACCCACACTGGAGCCGACGACCCGAATTGAACGGGTGACCAGTTGATTACAAATCAACCGCTCTACCAGCTGAGCTACGTCGGCCTGCATCGCAGTTAGTATAGGTGCAAAGCCACGTCTGTCAAGCTGCAGAGCGGGACAGACCTATGAGAGTGCGTCTCCCAGCTTCCTCTTTGCTCTGGCGAGCGCATTCGAAACGGACGCCTTCGACAGGCTCAGTCCTGCAGCGATGACCTCGAGAGTCTCGCCCCGGAGATGTCTCTCGAAACACGCACGTTCGCAATCACTGAGCGTGGCAGCGAGCGCAATCATGTCAGGGACTCCCGCCTGTGCAGGGTCGCCGAGGGAACTCCCCCATCCATCGAGAGTGTCCGACAGCTCGACGTGAGAGCCAGCAGCTCGCCGTGCCATGTCAATGAGTCTGTGCGAAGCGACAGTGGCAATGTATCCGTCGAGACCGCCCCGCTGGACATCATAGGTGCGAATGGCACGGAGAAAGCCCAGGACCGCCTCGGCGAGACAATCGTCTCGTTCATCTCGTTCGGTGCAGTACTTGCGGGCAACAAACTTGAGGAGGGGCATGTATAGACCCAGCAGCTCCTCAAATGCCATATTGTCGCCCGCCAGAAAACGCTGCCTCAGCGATTCGACGTGTTCCGATGAGCGACCGCTTCTAGGACTCGATGGCACGGAAGAGCACAACTGCGAGTGCCGTAGACACATTCAGCGAATCGATGCCCGGCCTCATCGGAATCGTGATGAAGAAGTCCGCATTCTTCCGTGTGAGTTCGCGCATGCCAGCGCCCTCGCTGCCGACAATGAACGCGGACGGACATGCGTACTTCTCCTTCCGGTAGTCGTGACCATCTGCCGCCTCCAGCCCGTACAGCCAATAGCCGTCCTTCTTGAGTCGTTCCATGGCATATGCCAGATTCGCTACGACGGCGATTGGAAGTCCAAATACCGTCCCAGCTGACGCAGATACCGCCGCCGGCGAAAACGGACTTGTCCGGTCCTTTGTGACGATAAGCCCCCCTGCTCTTGACGCGGCCACCACACGGATAATCGCTCCCAGATTGTGCGGATCGGTGACCTGGTCCACGAGGACGACTGAACGGCGGGCGGGCTCAGGAGGCATAGCCCCCATGAGGGCGTTCATGTCCAGTAGGCGCACTCGCGCGCACTGAGCCGCGATACCCTGATGAGGGACATCGCCGAGGCTCTTCTGGAACCACGATCCGACCTTGTACTCCATCGGAACCTTCAGCCGCGAAGCCACATCTTTGATCAGCCGGATACGGTCGTCTTTCTCCGAACCAGCTTCAAAGATGACTTTCTCGACCGGATGTTCAGCGGACAGTGCCCCCAGGACCGAATTCTTACCATAGATAAGCATGCCTGCTGGTCTCGTTCTTTGAATGTTAGCCACGGATGCGATACCTCACGCCGTCAACGCCGTCCTCCAGAGCGATACCAACACTCCTGAGGCGCTCCCTGATCTGGTCAGCCATGTCGTACTGTCCTGCCTCACGAGCGACCCGACGTTTCATGACAATCGCATCGAGAAGCTCGCTCGCGGAGGCGTGATCGTCAACAGCGGCTCCAACCTCCACGGCAACAGCCATGAGCAACCGCTGCTTGCCGACAAGAAGAGTGGATTTGTGTTCCCTGTAGTCGCTGGTCTGGTCGAGCCCAAACACCCAGAGCGCGGACCGGAACGCTTCGAGCGCTCGAGAAGCCTCTGACCCATCAAGCAGCCGCTCCGAAGCCGTGCGGCGCACTCGAGTCATGAATTCGTAGACGGCAGCGAGTGCACGCGACGCATTGAGATTGTCTGCCAGCGCAGCGTCGAACTCGCCGAGAAAATCGGAACATATGCTCTCAAATTCCACCTTGACGCCGCCATCGGGCGCCTGAGTCAATCCTTGCAGAAACGCCTCGAACTCCGCCAGACGCTCATAATTCGTGAATGCCTGCCCGAACCCCGAAATATTGAACTTCAGAGGTTTCTCGTAGGACGTCTGTAGAAGATACAGCCGGACAACCTGCCCTGGATACTGCTCCAGCAGTTCGCGCACAGTCATGACATTGCCGAGTGACTTCGACATCTTGTCGCCGCCCATGTTGACCATGCCGGAGTGCATCCAGTATCGAACAAACTGCTGTCCGTTCAAAGCTGCCTCACTTTGCGCTATCTCGTTCTCGTGGTGAGGAAAGATGAGGTCCTCGCCTCCCCCATGAATGTCGAACCCTGCCCCGAGATTCCTCAGACTCATAGCTGAACACTCGATATGCCATCCCGGACGACCCTTTCCCCAGGGACTGTCCCATGAGATCTCGCCGGGTTTCGCAAACTTCCACAGTGCGAAATCCAGTGGGTCCTCCTTCGCCTCGTTCACGTCTACCCGCGCCCCACTGCGCATCTCGTCGACGGAACGACCCGAAAGACGGCCGTAACGGCCGAACTTGCGAACAGCGAAGTAGACTCCGTCTGATGAGACATAGGCATACCCATTCTCAATGATGTGACCAATGAGGTCGATAATGTCCTGGATGCTTTCCGATACCCTTGGCGTGATGTCCGGTGGAAGAACATTCAGTGCCGCCATGTCCTCAAGATACTCGCCGATGAAGCGAGCAGAAAGATCGAGGGGCGCAACCCCCTGCTCCTGGGCTCGTCGGATGATCTTGTCGTCGATGTCAGTGTAGTTGCTGACGTGGGTCACGGCATAGCCCGCGCGCAGGAGGTAGCGTTTCAGAAGATCGTAGACGGCGGCCGTCCGCGCATGCCCGATGTGCGCCGACGCATACGGCGTAACCCCGCATATATACATGGTAATCCTGCCTAACTCACGGGGCACGAGTTCGACGGTCTTCCGCGTCAGCGTATCATGAATCCTCATCGTCAGGTTCCTCCACTGCACAAGCGTACCTACAGGGTATCAAAAAAGGCAGCAGACACAATGTCCTGCTGCCCAGTGAACTACGAGAAAGCCTGTCTAGCGTTTCCTGTACTGAGTGGCCTTGCGGGCGCCCAGGAGACCGTACTTCTTGCGCTCTTTGATGCGAGCGTCGCGCGTCAGAAGCTTGGCCTTCTTCAGAACCGGCTTGTTCTCCGGGTTTTGCTCAACCAGCGCGCGAGCAATTCCATGGCGAACGGCTTCAGCCTGGCCATTGAAGCCACCACCGGCAACGCTCACCATCGCATCGAACATAGGCGTACCCCCCATGACGGTGAAGGCAGCCATGGTCTTCATGGAAACCGTCTGGACTGGAAAGTAGACCTCGACCGGCTTGCCATTTACGACGATCTTGCCAGTTCCTGCAACGAGGTGAACACGCGCAATAGCAGTCTTTCTCTTACCCGTTCCCCAGATTTGCGTGGTTGCCACAGCATCCTCCCTAGTTTACCTTGAACTCAACAGGCTTCTGAGCCTGGTGAGGATGCTCGGGCCCCTGATAGACGCGCAGGTTGCTGAGCAGTTCCTTGCCGAGTGTGTTCTTCGGCAGCATGCCGCGAACCACACGCTTGAGCAGGAAGTCCGACCGCGTCTCAAGCATCTTGTTCCAATTCGTGGCCTTCAGGCCACCCGGGTAAAACGAGTGATGGTAGTGCATGGTCTGTATACCCTTCTTGGGATCAATTGACAGCTTCGAAGCGTTGATGACGATGACGTTGTCGCCAACCATGGCATTCGGCGTGAACTCTGGTCTGTCCTTGCCGCGAAGAATGTTGGCAATGACCACGGCAAGTCGCCCAACGCTCTGGTCCGTAGCATCAATCAAGATCCAGCGACGGGTAACCGTCTCTGGTCTAAAAAACGTTGTCTTCATTCATATCCTCCTGGTCAATTCTTTACTAGATTACCATAAACCCGCGATTAGTCAACGCCTTGGGGCAGCATACGATGGTGGACCCACATGCCCGGAGAGGGTTCGGGCGGATGGCTCTACGCATCGCGCAGCAGCTATCAAGCGTAGTCAACGGCAACCAGGTAGAGGCCGCCAGCGGCCATCACCTGTCGCGTATACGGGACGTCAAGGCCTGCAAACGCGTTGTTCCACGTTTCAGCGCCGATCCTCCCTTGCCCGGCCTTGAGAACGAAGTACGCCATGCGGCGTACCATATGATACAGGAAACGATCGCCTGAGACCATGAAGACAACCGCCCTATCCGTTTCCATGACATCAACGGCACTCAGCGTACACGTCGTGTCTCGACGCGGCCTGCTTGGATCAATATTCCCGAACTCCTTGAAATCATGCGTTCCAAGCAGTGCATGCGCAGCCTCATTCATCGCACCAGTCTTGACCGGATACTCGAGTCGATACGCATAACGAGCGAGGAACGGGATCCAGCTTCCTTCCTTGATAAACACGTAGGCGTAGGACTTTCTCACTGTAGAAAACCGGGCGCTGAAGTTGGCACACTCACGGACGCAACCGCGAATCGTAAGCCACTCGGGCATCATGGCGGGGATGCGTCGTACGACGCGTTCATAGAGAGCATCGTCACCGAGAACGAAACTCACAACATTGTGAAGCGCGTGGACGCCTCTGTCGGTTCGTGACGCCCCGACAATAGGAATGAACGATCCACAAACGGCCTTCAGCGCCCCCTCGACAGTGCCCTGCACACTCACCAGGGACTCCTGCTTCTGGAAGCCATAGGCGAAGGAGCCGTCGTAGGCTATGTCCATACGCACCGTCACAGGAACAGACGCCACAGGACGACCCCGGACAGAGCAGCTGCCGTTCCAAGAAGAATGAAGGCATCGAAGGACCGAAAGTGACGTGCATGATATCTTGTTCTGGGACTCCCTACGCGAAAGCCCCTTGCCTCCATCGCGACGGCCAAGTCGTCTGCCCGGCGAAAAGAGGAAACAAACAAGGGGATGAGAATCGGAATGAAGCTCTTCATTCGCACGATGAGGCTGCCTTCCCCGATCCGGGCCCCCCGCGAAACCTGAGCACGTATGATACGCTCGGTTTCCTCGAGAATTGTGGGCACAAAGCGCATGGCGATGCTCATGACAAGAGCAATTTCGGCGGAAGGCAGGCCGATATGGCTCAGCGGCTTCAGCAGATCTGACACAGCGTCGGTCAACTCTATGGGAGAAGTACTCGCGGTAAGCAGGATGCTCACCAGCGTAAGGAGGACCAGCCTGCAGAGAATGAAACCGGCCAGTCCCAATCCCTCGCGCGTGATGCGAACGAAACCAAATTGCCAGATAGGCGTGCCAGGAGTGAAGAATACCTGCACCACGACGGTGAGTACGATGAGAAACAGGATGGGTTTGAGGCCCCGAGCAAAGAAGCGCAGGGGTATTCTTGAAACTCCGATGCCAAGGGCCAGGAAAACGGCAATAGGAATGTACTGCACCGTCTTCGTCGCAACAAAAACCCCAATCATGAGAGCTATGGTCGAAACGAGCTTCACCAGAGCGCCAGACCGGTGTACGACCGAAGTCCCAGGGTAGTGCTGGCCAAGAACGAAACTGCGAGAGAGGGCCACTATGCTCCTCCCAGGTCAGAGACGCACAGCCTCAGCGAATCCAGCATCCGGTCCGTCGAGCCCTCGTTCACCGCAAGGGTGCTTCCGCACTCCTTGAGTGCACGTGCGAGGCGGTAGCTCTCCGGAAGCTCCAGACCCGTTCTGTCGACCAGCTCCGCGTCACGAAAGAACGCGTCGGTCGATCCCTGGAACGTCACTGTTCCCTCGTCAAGGACGACCACCTCTTTGCAGAACTCAGCAACCTCGTCCATGTTGTGGGACACGAGAATCACCGTGACGTTCGCAGTCTGGCGCAGTGACTCCAGCTCGGTCAGGACGGCAAGCTTGGAGCCGGAGTCGAGACCAGCGGTGGGCTCATCGAGCACGATGTACTTCTGGCCCATCGCGATGACCGAGGCGATGGCCACGCGACGCTGTTCTCCCCCGCTCAGCTGAAAGGGAGACAGAGGCAGGAAGCGCTCCGGATCAAGACCGACGGTGCTCATCGCTTTGTGAACGCTCTCCTCGACCTGCTCTTTGCTGAACCCATAGTTGCGGCAGCCAAAAGCTACCTCCTCAAAGATGGTCTCGGCAAAAAACTGGTCCTCGGGATACTGGAACACGATGCCAACTCTGCGGCGTATCCTGGCAAGCACCGCCCGCTCGTTGCGGACGATGTCACTGTCGACAACGACATCCCCCCGTGTCGAAAACAGGAGTCCGTTCAGATGCTCGACCAGCGTCGACTTGCCCGAACCCGTCCTTCCCACAACACCCACAAAGGCACCATCGTCGATGTGCAGGCTGATCCCCCGGAGCGCGAAGTACTCGAAGGGCTCGCCACTATCGTAGATGTAGTCGACGTTGTTCAGTTCAATTGACATGTCGCTCTCGCGAATTCCTCAGGAGTCAGACACAACGGGAAGTCCGTCCAGCGCTCTCGCATGAGGAACGAAGCTCGAGCGCTCAGCGGTAGCACCAGACCACCTAGCTCAACGACCGCTGGATCCGAGAAGACGGCACGCGGCGAGTCCCAAGCCGCCAGCGCTCCATTCGCCAGTACGCCTACGCGTGACGCAACAAGCACTTCGTCCAGAAGATGAGTGACAATGACGATGCCGATCCCCAACTCACTATTGAGACGGAGTACCGTCTGCATAACCTCGCGGCGATTGGTCGGATCCAGAAGAGACGTTGCCTCGTCCAGAATGAGGAATGAAGGCTTCATCGCAAGCACTCCAGCAATGGCGACTTTCTGCTTCTGCCCACCGGAAAGACGATGAGGCGGGTAGTCGCGGAACTGTTCCAGGCCAAGAAGATGCAATACATCTCCAACGCGCCGTACCATTTCGGCATGGGGAAGCTCGAGGTTCTCTAGTCCAAAGGCGATATCGTCTTCTACAGTCGTCGCCACCAACTGGTTGTCCGGATTCTGGAACACCAGCCCGACGTCAAGTCCTGGGCGAACATTCGTGACCGTTTGGTTGTCACCGTTCGGCAGCAGACGCACGCTGCCGGACGTCGGACGCAAAAGCCCGCTGACAAGGCGGGCTAGCGTACTCTTGCCGGACCCGTTGGGACCGACAATCGCGGAGATTGAGCCATCAGGCAACTCCAGGTCTATGTCACGAAGGACCTGGACAGCCCCCGCGGAGGTCTCGATTTGATACGAGACCTTGTCGAGGCAAATCATCTACTTCTCTACAAACTCCAGGACCGCCATGTTCGCTGCATCACCCTTCCGATATCCGGCCTTGATGATACGCAGGTAGCCACCCGGGCGGGTGATGTAGCGATCCTTGGTCAGCTTGAAGGCTTCGTCGACCGCTTCTGGCGTCAGAAGGTAGGCATGCAGCTTGCGCCGCGTCGTCAGGTCGTCGACCTTTGCAGTCGTGATGAGTTTCTCCACCACACGCTTCACTGACTTCGCACGAGTAACTGTTGTCTCAATGCGACCCTTCTCGATCAATGAGGTCGAGATATTCCGCAGCATCATGGTGCGCAGGCCGCTGTATACGCCAAGCTTCTTCAGTTTTCTTCCATGTCTCATAGCAGGAATGCTCCTCTCGTCACGTTCGCGCTTACCACCGGTTGCGCGCTAATCTTCTGGGACGCTGATGCCGACATCTCTGAGGGCTTCGTCAACGCTCTTGCGACCGGCCTCCCCGAAACCGCTGACAGTCTCTTCGCGATGCTCCAGATAGTCAGTCACAGTCTCGACACCAGCCTTCCTGAGAACCTCTACCCAACGGCTCTTGACACCATCCACACTCTCAAGGCTCTTCAACATGACGTCTTCGTTGGACGTCGTGGCTTCCGAAGCACTGTCCACAGAACCCTGCGTGGTCAGACACGCAAGCAATTGCCGCGCATGACGATCCACGATGTGAAGAGCTTCTTCAAGCGCATCGCGGGCTCTAATGGTTGGAAAGTGAGAAATCTCGACAATCAGGCGTTCAGAGTCAGCCTTCTGTTTGATTCTTACAGGTTCGACAGTGAAATTGGCTGTCCGTACAGGAGAGTAGATGCTGTCGAGAGCAATAGTGTCGACCGTCCCGCTCAGCAACTCGTGGTTCTCCTCGTTGCTGACATACCCTACGCCGGTGCGCAGGAGCACAGTAAGATCGATGACGCTGTCATCTGCGGAGAGTTCTGCAATCTTTAGCTCTGGATTGAAGATCTTGACTAGTGAGTTCTTCTCGAAATCCTCGGCCTTCACCACGCCCCTCCCCTGTCGCTTGAGAGAAAGGGTGGCTTCGCTGCCATCGACAATGGAAACCTGGAGGTTTCTGATGTTGAAGATGAGCTCCTGAAGATCTTCCTTGATGCCAGGGAGTGACGTGAACTCATGAAGTGCACCGTTCACCTTGATTGCCACCGGCGCACTCCCGGGAATCGAAGACAAGAGCGCGCGGCGAAGCGCATTACCCATCGTGGTTCCGTATCCGTGCTGCAACGGCTCGAAGACGAACTTGCCGTATTCGGCGGTCTCTTCAGCAGATGTCAGTCTGATACCTTCCAGCCCTTCTATCATGGCAGGCTCCTACTTCGAGTAGTACTCGATGACAAGACGGGTATTGATGGGAATGCCAATCTGCTCAGCCGTCGGAATCGTGAGCACAGTGCCCTCGAACTTGTCTGGGCTGAACGAAAGCCACTGTGGAGTGGCCGGCTTGCTGGCCACGGACTCCTGTACGCTGATCATGGACTTTCCGGTATCAGTCAGCGTCACAACGTCTCCCATTCTGACCAGGTACGAGGGAATGTCGACGCGGTGTCCGTTGACGAACACGTTGCCATGACATACCATCTGGCGAGCGGACTTGCGACCCGGCTGGATCCCCATCCGGAACACGACGTTGTCGAGACGGCGCTCCAGAAGCTCCAGCAACTTGCCACCCGTAGGAATCGCCTTCTGGGAGTTCGCAAGAGCAAAGTAGCTCCTGAATTGGCGCTCTGCCAGACCGTAGGCAAGGCGAAGACGTTGCTTCTCCTTGAGGTGAAGCTCATAGTCGCTGTCCTTGCGGAACTTCTGGTCGATTCCGTGCTGACCCGGCCCCATCTTGCCGCGCTCGATCGCGCACTTGCCGCTGGAGCAGCGAGAGCCCTTGAGGAACAGTTTCGTATTCAGTGCGCGGCACTTCCGGCACGACGCATCAATGTATCTGGACATAGTCGCCTCCTATACCCTTCTGATCTTGCGCGGCCTGCACCCGTTGTGCGGGATGGGCGTAACGTCCTTGATGGACGAAACGTTGAGGCCAGCAGACTGCAGAGCACGGACAGCGATCTCACGACCCGAACCAGCGCCCTTCACAAACACGCTTACTCTGGACATTCCCATGGCGATAGCTTTCTCGGCTGCTTTCTGTGCGGCAACCTGAGCAGCAAATGGAGTCCCCTTCTTGGAACCCTTGAAACCGGCGCTTCCGGACGAGCCCCAGCATACAGTGTCACCCTGGGCATCGGTGATCGTTACAAGGGTGTTGTTGAACGACGAGAAGACATACGCCTTCCCTTCGCCAACGACCCGTTTCTCTTTCTTGCGCTTGACCACTTTCTTCTTGATGTCTGCCATACGATCCCCTTTGCCTATACCTTGGATGCCTTGGAACCGACGGTCTTCTTCGGTCCCTTGCGCGTTCGGGCATTCGTCCTGGTGCGTTGACCGCGAACGGGCAGTCCTCTCTTGTGACGGACGCCACGGTAGCAGTTGATCTCCATGAGCCTGCGGATGTTGGTCGAGACTTCTCGGCGAAGATCGCCCTCGACGACAAGATTGTCATTGATGGCCTTCTGAATTGCGAGAATCTCGCTCTCGGTCAGGTCCTTGACCTTCTTGTCCTCAGATACCCCTGCAACACTGCAGATCATCTTATAGTTTGACTTGCCGATGCCGTAGATATAGGTCAGGGCAATGCCCACCTTTTTCCCGGCAGCAAGATCGATACCACTAATACGAGCCACTTGTCCTCCTTTACTTACCCTGGCGCTGCTTGTGCTTCGGGTTCTCGCAGATCACCATGAGCGTACCGTTGCGCTTCACAACCTTGCACTTAGCACAGATCTTCTTTACAGACGGTCTCACTTTCATAGGTCGCTACTCCTTTCAACTCTTTGACAACTACAGCCGGTAGGTGATACGTGCTTTTGAAAGGTCATAGGGTGTTATCTCAAGCCTTACCTTGTCTCCCGGCAGGATCTTGATGAAGTTGAGCCTCATCTTTCCGCTGATATGAGCCAGCACAATCTTGCCGTTGCCCAGTTTCACACGGAACATCGTCCCCGGGAGCGTTTCCACTATGACGCCTTCTGTCTCAATGACTTCTTTTTTGTTCATAGCTGTGTCAGGATGACGGGGCCCTGGGCCGTGACGGCTATCGTGTGCTCGAAGTGAGAGCTCTTGTGTCCGTCAACGGTAACGACCGTCCAATCATCGTTCAGAACGCGGACAGCGCTGCTGCCAGCGTTGACCATGGGTTCGATCGCGATCACCAGTCCCTCCTTGAGAGTAATACCCGTACCGGCACTACCGTAGTTGGGAACCTCGGGATCCTCATGAAGGTCCTTTCCAACACCATGCCCGACGTAGTCACGCACGACACTCATGCCCTGGGACTCAGCCACTTGCTGAACTGCATGGCCGATGTCTCCCAGACGAGCTCCCACATGCGCGGCGTCGATGCCGGCGTACAGGCTCCTTCGGGTCGTCTCGATAAGCTTCTCATCCTGGGATACCACCGGCCCACAAGCGACAGTAATGGCTGAATCTGCATAGTATCCTTCATAGATGAGACCGAGATCCAGCGAAACGACGTCACCTGAATTCAGAACGCGATGCCCCGGAATGCCATGGATGACCTGCTCGTTGACGGAAACGCAAAGCGTCGCCGGATAGCCCCCATAGTGCAGGAATGCTGGCTTCGCTCCGAGCTCACGGATGCGAAGTTCTGCCGCGCGGTCCAGTTCGAGAGTCGTCACACCGGGAGAAACCATCTCTCCTACCTGGCGCAACACCTCGGCGAGCTTGGCCCCGGAAACACGCAGGTGGCCGATGTCCGCAGCGGACTTAAGCCGGATCATCAAGAGCCCCCTGTATCCTGGCAAAAACAACATCCGGAGCACTGGCTCCATCAACAGTGACGAGCTTCCCCTGATCCCCGTAGTACACGGTCAGAGTCTTCGTCACCGCTTCGTAGGTACTCATCCTTGTCCTGACACTCTCCTCGCGGTCGTCTTCCCGCTGGATGAGGGGTGCGCCACAGAGGTTGCAGAGTCCCTCCCTCTCTGGCTGCGAATAGTACACGTTGTATACACTGCCGTCGGAAGGGCAGATGCGCCGTCCAGATATGCGGCGGAACGCTGTCTCTATCTGCAGGTCAACGTATACAGCTGCGGTCAAGCTAAGGTTTTGCTTTGTCAGATACTCGTCGAGAAATGCGGCTTGAGCGACAGTCCTCGGGTACCCGTCCAGAACAAAGCCTGCTTGCGCCTCCTGGGTCGACAGAAACGATTCGACGACAATCATGTTGACATCCTCGTCGCTCACAAGACCCCCAGCATTGATCTTGGCCGCAACCTCGGCAGGCAGCTTGCCCTCCCGCCGAAGACTCCGGAAGTACTCGCCACTCGAGAAGGTGGGCACTCCCCAGGTCTGTGCTATGAGCGCACCTTGAGTGCCCTTTCCCGAGCCCGGCAGTCCCAATAGGATGATGCGTGGGTGCTTCGTCATTATTTCATGAACCCCTTGTAGTGACGCATCATCATGTATGCCTCGATCTCCCGAACGGTCTCCAGTGCTACGCCGATAATGATAAGCAGCGAAGTACCACCGAAGGCAAAGGCCGAGATTTGCAGATTCCGCATCGCGATGTTCGGCACGATGGCGAGGAACGCCAGGAAAATCGCAGTCGGCAGGACAATCCGGTCAAGCACGTTCTTGATGTAATGCGCGGTTGCCTCGCCAGGACGAACACCAGGCACATAGCCCCCGTATTTCTTAAGATCATCCGCAATCTTGGTGGGATCGTAGGTAATCTCCGTGTAGAAGTACGTGAAGAAGATAATGAGAAAGAAGAAGACAACATTGTGCGTCAGTGTAGTCGACTTCGTCAACGGTTCAGCAATATTAACATAGAACCAGGACGTCGACCAGAACTGCGACACGGTCGCAGGGAACATGAGAACGGTCGAAGCGAAGATGATCGGGAGCACACCTGCCTGCACAAGTTTCAGGGGGATATACGTAGATTGACCACCGTAGACCTTGCGGCCGACGATACGCTTCGCGTATTGCACCGGGACCTTGCGCTCGCCTTCATAAGCAAACAGAACCAGAAGGAGGAGCGCGATTGCACCGAGGATACCACCGACGAGGCCGAGAACACTGAGCGACTTGGCCTGGGTCAACCTGAAGGCCTGTGCCACGCCGACGGGAATGCGGCTGACAATGCCTGAGAAGATGATAAGTGAAACCCCGTTGCCAATCCCTCGCTCGGTCATGACTTCTCCAAGCCACAGCACGATGTAAGCTCCAGCTGTAAGACTCAGAACGATGAGGAGTTTCACGAAGAAGCCCGTGCTCGAGAGGTACTGCTGGAAGATGGCCAAGATACCAAAGGACTCGATGATCGCCAGTCCAAGAGTGAGATACCGAGTATACTTCGCGATCTTCCGCTGACCTTCCTTGCCACCTTCCTTGCGGAGCTCCTGGAGCGCCGGGATGACCGAGCCAAGGAGTTCGATGATAATGGAGGCATTGATGTACGGAAGGACGCTCAGCGAGAAAATGGCGAAGTTGGCAACGCCACCGCCCGAGAACAAGTCAAGGAGGCCCAGAAAACCCCCCTTGCCAACCAGCTGTGCCACGGCTGCACGGTCGATACCAGGCACAGGAATGTATGTCCCGAGCCTGATAACGACAAACATCATGAGCGTGAACAGAATCCTGTTGCGCAGGTCTGGAAGCCTGAAAGCCCTCCTCAGCGTCTCGAACATCAGACGACCTCGCAGGTGCCGCCAGCCTTCTCGATCTTCTCACGAGCCGAAGCCGAGAAACCCGATGCCCGCACCTGAACCTTCGTCGTCAGTTCACCGTCTCCGAGTACCTTCACTGGAGCGTTGTAGAGCGCGTTCAGGTCAAGGGGCATTTCTCCCTCGTAGCCCTCGAGTGCGCCGATGTTGACGGCAACGTACACTGTCCGGACGTGGGGTCTGAATCCATGCTTCTTCGGAAGACGACGATAGAGCGGAGTCTGTCCACCCTCGAATCCAACCCGCTTGCTACGCCCGGAACGAGCTTTGGCACCCTTGCGGCCGTGACCACTCTGTTTGCCCTTGCCGCTCCCGGCTCCGCGGCCGATGACTTTTGGACTGTCGATGAAGCCTTCTGGTCTGACCATCTCGTTTAGTTTCATTGACGAGCCTCCGCAGCGCGCGGCTCCGCATTGATACGGTCCTGCCGACGCAGGTTGCGCATCAATGTCATCTGCTCGATGTCGCGCAGTCCGTCGATGGTAGCCGCAGCAAGAGAGATTGAATTCGAGCTGCCGAGGGACTTCGTGAGAACATCCTGGACTCCAACCTTCTCCATGATCTGGCGAACGACGCCGCCAGCTACAATACCAGTTCCAGTCACAGCGGGCTGAAGATACACCCAGCCTGCGCCGGTGCGAGTCTTCGTCGAGAACGGCAGCGTCGTGCCCTTCAGCGTGAAGGAAATAAGGTTGCGCTTCGCAGCCGTGATTCCTTTCTGGATCGCCAGCGGGATTTCGATGGCTTTGCCGATGCCGATACCGACCTTGCCCTTCTTGTTGCCAACAACGACAAGGACCCTGAACTTCATCTTCTTGCCGCCTTTGACGACCTTCGTAACGCGGTCGATGCTGATGACCGATTCTTCGTATTCCTTGGGTTCGAACGAACGTCTTGCCACAGCTTCCTCCTAGAATTCCAGTCCGGCAGCGCGCGCGGCTTCGGCAAGCGCCTTGATGCGACCATGGTAGGAATGTCCACCCCGGTCGAAGGCTACAGTCTTGACACCCATCTGAAGCGCCTTGTCGGCTATCTCCGTGCCAACCATCTGACACGCGACCGCATTGTTGGCCGCCACTATCTGGCCATCCGCCTTGCGCTTAAGGTTCGACGCGGCAGCAAGGGTAATACCCTTGTCATCATCGATCAGTTGAACATACACATGCTTCAGGCTGACGAAGACGGCAAGCCTTGGTCGCACTGCGGTTCCTGCCAGCTTCTTGCGAATCCGGTCATGTCGTCTCTCGCGAGCTTCTTCCCTATCGTGTCTCTTAATCATTGTTCCCCCTACGCACCAGACAAGGCCTTCTTGCCAGCCTTGATCCTGACTTTTTCGCCAGCATACCGAATGCCCTTGCCCTTGTAGTGGTCAGGCACACGCACCTTGCGAACATTCTGTGCGAACTGCCCCAATCCCACAGCATCGGCACCAGTCATCGTGATCTTGACGTTGTCGGTCACTTCGACTTTGATGCCCTCAGGAATCTTCACGGGCACGGGATGGGAGTACCCAACAAGCAGAGTCAGGTTGCCTGCATCGACGGCGGCCTTGTAGCCAACCCCAACGATTTCGAGACGCTTGACGAAACCCTCGGTGACGCCTTTTACAAGGCTCGAGAAGCGCGCCGACGTCGTGCCGTGCATGACATTGAGCGTCTCCTGAAAAGCCGGATCAAGGACAAACCGGACCTGATCTCCCTCAACGGTATAGCCAATGTGTTCTGGAACCTCGAGCGTCAGGAAACCGCGAGGTCCCGTGACCGTCAGCATACGACCTGACTCCACCACAGTGACGCCGGCCGGAATCGTAGTAAGTCTCTTGCCTATTCTCGACATACCATCCCCCTTACCAGACGAAGCAGATGACCTCGCCGCCAAGCCCTTCCTTGCGAGCCTGCACGTCGGTCATCAGTCCCTGTGGGGTGGAGATGATTGCCATACCTGCGCCCATCAGAACGCGCGGTACTGCATCTTTCTTCACATAGATACGGCGGCCTGGAAGACTGATTCGCTTCAGGCCGGTAATGTAACGACCGCGAGTCTTTGTATATTTGAGATCGAGTTTCAAGTACTTGCGGTTGTCACGGATGATCTCCGAAACACCACCCACATAGCCCTGTCTCTTGAGAATCAGCGCGAGTGCACTGTTCATCTCGGAATACGGGGCAATGGTAGAGTCGTGGTAGACCAGGTTCGCATTCCTCACCCTGGTCAAGAAATCCGAAAGTGCGTCAACTCTGGACATGTCTCCTCCTCTACCAGCTAGCCTTCTTGACGCCCGGAAGCTTCCCTTCGAGTGCCATCTTGCGGAAGCAGAGCCTGCACAGGCCGAACTCCCGATAGTACCCGCGGGACCGCCCACAGATCTTGCACCTGTTGTGGGCCCTGGTCGAGAACTTGGGCTTGCGAAGAGCCTTGTTGATCATAGCTTTTCTTGCCATAGTGTCTCCTTACACCCTATCTCTGCCTGAACGGCACGCCGAACGCTTCAAGCAAGGCCTTGCACTCTTCATCAGTCTGTGCGGTCGTGGTAACGGTGATGCTCATTCCACGGGCCTTGTCCACCTTGTCGTAAGAGATCTCCGGGAACACGAGCTGTTCCTTGAGCGCGAAGGTATAGTTGCCGCGACCGTCGAAAGACTTGGGAGAGAGTCCCTTGAAGTCTCTGATACGTTCAAAAACCACCGTAACGAGCTTCTCCAGGAAGGCATACATCCGAACACCTCTCAGCGTAACGGCGACACCTACAGGGGCGTTCTTCCGAATCTTAAACGTCGCGATGGACTTCTTGGCCAAGGTGACGATGGGCTTCTGCCCGGAGATCAACCCGATCTCCTCGACACTGCTGTCGATAACCTTGGGGTTTTCGGTCGCCTCACCAATACCACGGTTGATCGTGATCTTCGCAACGCGCGGAATACGCATGACGTTGGTGTAACCGAAGCGCTTCTGAAGGCCCTTGCGGACCTCATCCTTGTACTTCACCCTGTAAACATCCGAGAAGCTGGCAAGCTCACGCTTCGCCAGAACCTTGCTCTTGGCAGGCGCCTTCTCCTTCTTGGCAGGGACTGGTGCAGTTGTTGTCTTCTTCGTCGTTTCCTTGGCTGCCATGGCGCGCCTCCTTACACCTTATCGATCGTCTCGTTGCAGACTCTGCACGAGCGAACGGACTTGTCACCCTCGACAAGGCGATGCGCGACCCTGGTCGGCTGGTGGCAGCTTGGGCAGATGAGCATGACTTTGCTGGCAAGAATCGGGGCTTCACGCTTGGCGATCTTGCCCTGCGGCATGTCCTGCGTAGGACGAAGGTTCTTGGAAACCATGTTGATGCCTTCAACGAGAACCTTGCCAGCGGTCGGGATCGTCTTGATGACCTTGCCCTTGTTGCCCTTGTCCTTACCTGACAGAACGACGACTGTATCGCCTTTCCTGATATTCAAGAACTTCAGAGTACCCTTCATGGTCAACTCCTACACAACTTCCGGTGCGAGCGAGGTGATCTTGAGATAGCCCTTGTCACGCAGTTCCCGGCAGACTGGTCCAAAAATACGCGTCCCCTTTGGATTGCCATCGTCGTCGATGAGAACAGCAGCATTCTGGTCGAAACGTACCAGACTGCCATCGGGCCGACGAACTTCTCTCTTCGTCCTGACGATAACACACTTGACGACCGCGCCCTTGATGACTGCTGCGTTCGGAGCGGCCTTCTTCACGGTAACCACACACTTGTCGCCAACATGCCCCACTTGATGCTTGTTGTTCGTAAGGACCGTGATGATTCTGACTTCCTTCGCGCCGGAGTTGTCGGCGACGATCATGTGACTGTAGGGTCTAAGCATTCTGCGCCCCCGGCACGGCCGCGCCCACCTTGGTCACTACCTCAACAAGCCTCCAACGCTTCGAGCTGGAGATCGGACGGGTGAACCTCACCACGACTGTATCACCAACAGAAGAAATGCGTCTGCTGTCATCGGCATACAGCTTGGTTGTGCGCACCGTGATTCGGCCGAAGCTGCCTCGAACCATGCGTTTGACCCCGACGACAACACGACCTTCCTGTGCCTTGAGCACTATTCCCTTCTCGACAATCTCTGCAGCCATTACTTGACCTCCTGCTTCTTCGACGCGAGACCCATCGTGCGCTCGTGCTCGACCGTCAGGATCTTGGCGATATCATGACGGACTTCCTTCACGCGGGCCGTGTTCTTGAGTTGGCGTGTCGCAAGCTGAAATCTCAAGTTGAACAGCTCCCGACGAAGGTTCTCCATGTTCACTTTGAGTTCAGCGTCCGACATGTCTCTCACTTTGTTGATCCTCATTAGCTCCCCCTTGATAAGAAGCGTGTCCTGATGGGCAACTTGAAGGAAGCCAGTCTGGTGACTCGGCGAGCCTCTTCTTCAGTGATCCCGGACATTTCAAAGAGAATTCTCCCAGGCTTGACAACGGCAGCCCAATGATCGACGTCTCCCTTGCCCGAACCCATACGGGTTTCCGCCGGTTTCTTCGTAATAGGCTTGTCGGGGAAGATGCGAATCCACATCTTTCCCTTCTTGTGAACGGCCGACACCAGAGACAGACGAGCTGCCTCGATCTGACGGTCCGTCACCAGGGAGCACTCCATGGCCTGCAGCCCGAATTCGCCGAACGAAAGTTCGGCACCCCGAGTGGCCATGCCGCGCATCCTTCCACGGTGCATCTTTCTGAACTTGGTTCTCACAGGTAATAGCATGATGACCTCTCCTTGCTCAGTCTACGTCCTCACTGAAGAAGACCCTCTTGGGTGCATCTCCCTTGTAGAGCCACACCTTGACTCCGATACGGCCGAACTTGATGAGAGCCGGCTCATAGGAGTAGGTTACGTCAGCCTTCAAGGTCTGAAGCGGTACGCGCCCTTCACGATACCACTCAGTGCGCGCGATCTCGGCTCCGCCGAGACGGCCACTGCACTGAACCTTGATACCGCCTGCGCGAGCTCTCATTGCACGCTTAATGACCTGTTTCATTGCGCGCTTGTACGAGACACGCTTCTCGATATCTGCAACAATGCTCTGTGCCAAAATCTTGGCGTCGAGATCGGGATGCTTGATCTCCTTGACATCGACGTGCAGGACTTCCTGTTTGTTGGTCAGTGTCTTCTTGAGGTTCGCCTCGATCTTCTCGAGCTCAGCCTTGTTCCGGCCGATAAGGGCACCAGGACGCGCACTGTGCAAGCGCACAGTGACATTGAAACCCTTTCTCAGAATCTCGATCTCCGAGATGGCAAAGTCGCGCTCGATCTTGCCGATCTCCTCGCGAATGTGATAATCCTCCAGAACAAATTCGCTGTAGTTCCTCTTCGATGCAAACCACTTGGATTGCCAGTCCTGGGTAATGCCAAGCCTGAATCCATACGGATGTACTTTCTGGCCCACCTAAGCCTCCTCTTTCTCAGCTACGCAGATATAGATCCGGGAGAGGGGCTTGCGGATGATATCCGCACGACCCATGCCTCTCGGGGAGACTCTCTTGACTCCACCCTGCCCGTCGATGAGAATCTTGGACACATACAGCGTGTCACGGTTCATCTTGAAGTTGTTCTCGGCATTGGCAGCAGCAGAGAGCATAACCTTCTTGATGGTAACGGCAGGCCGATTGGGCAGCGAGTCGAGAATGGCAACCGCCTGGTCGACATCTTTTCCCCTGATAAGGTCGGCCACCAGGCGTGTCTTGAATGGAGAAAGCCGAATGTGCTCAAGTTTTGCAAATGCTTCCATCTTGCACCTACCTCAACGCGCTGGTGCGCGCTGTCGGAACAGTGTGACCACGGAAGTTGCGGGTGAGAGCAAACTCACCGAGCCTGTGCCCAACCATCGCCTTCGAGATGTAGACGGGAACATGGGTCTTGCCATTGTGGATGGCAATCGTATGCCCCACCATCTCCTCAACCACGTGAGAACGACGACTCCATGTCTTGACGAGTTTCTTCTCACCCTTTCTGTTCATTTCCAGGATCCTGCCGAGCAGACGTTCCTCGACAAAGCCCTTGTTGGTCTTCGTATCGCTCATCGGCGTTCTCCTAGTTTATACGCTTCAAAATATACTTGTCGGACTGATTCTTCTTCTTGCGGGTTTTGTAGCCGAGAGTCGGCTTGCCCCAAGGAGTAAGAGGTCCAGGGTGTCCGACAGGAGACTTGCCTTCACCACCACCGTGCGGGTGGTCGACGGGGTTCATGGCAACACCACGCACAGACGGACGAATGCCGCGGTGACGGGAATTGCCGGCCTTCCCAAGCACTTCCTTGTTGTGATCGAGATTGCCAACCTGCCCAATGGTGGCCCTGCAGTCCAGGGAAAACTTCCGGATCTCGCCGGATGGCATGCGGATCTGTGCCCAACCGGCTTCCTTGGCCAGCAACTGAGCTGAGGCGCCAGCAGCACGCGCCACATGAGCGGACTTGCCGGGGAACAGTTCGATGTTGTGGATGGTCGTTCCCAATGGCATTTTGGCAAGTTTGGTGTTGTTGCCTGCCCGAATCTCCACATTGTCACCGGACATGATGGTCTCGCCGACTTTCAGGCCCTCCGGCAGAAGAATGTACGTCTTCTTGCCGTTGGCGTACTGCACAAGAGCAATCAGGGCAGAGCGGTTGGGGTCGTATTCGATCTCGGCCACCTTGCCTGGAACGTTGTCAACGTCCCGCGCGAAGTCAACAACGCGATAGAGCTGACGAACACCAGAACCCTGGTGACGAACCATGATCTTGCCCGTGTTGTTTCGCCCGGCCTTTTTGCGCAGGCCAAAGGTCAGGGACTTCTCAGGAGTGTCCCGGGTGACCTCGGTGTGAATGAGCGTCTTCCTGGAACGAATTCCTGGAGACGTCGGTTTATACGATCTCACAATACTCATGGGGCACCCTCTTAAACGTTAGTGATAACGTCGATCTTGAACCCAGGCATCAGCGCAACGACCGCCTTCTTCTTCGAAGGCGTCCTGCCGATCGAAGCCTTCCGCATCCTCTTCTTGCCGTGAGTCCTCATGACGTTGACCCAAGCAACTTTCACGTTGAACATCTTCTCGACAGCGTCCTTGATCTCCATCTTTGTGGAATTCTTGACGACGACGAACTCATATCTGCCCTCTTCCGTCATGCTCATGCTCTTCTCGGTAACGATGGGGTACAGCAGGATCTCTTTGCTCATGCGTACACCTCCTCGGCACCCTTCAGGGCCTCTTCGGTGAAAACGACCGTGGAATGCAGGAGCACATCATAAGCGTTCAACTCCGAGAAATGAAGCAGACCAAGCCGGGGAAGGTTGAGGCCGGAAAGAACGACTTCGCCATTCTCCTCAGCAAAGACAAGCAACGCATTCTCCGGAATGCCCGCAGCCTTCAGCGCCGTCAAGAGCGCTTTCGTCTTGGGCTGCTCGAGCTTGAGTCCGTGCAGAACCACAATCGCGTTCTCGCCGGCCCGCTGGGTCAGCGAACTGAGGATGGCGCTGCGCCTGGTCGACTTGTTCAGGTCAAGGGTGAAGTCTCTGGCCTTGGGACCGAAAACAACGCCTCCACCCTTCCACTGCGGCGCGCGCTTGCTGCCCTGACGCGCATGCCCAGTACCCTTCTGTTTCCAGACCTTCTTCTTTGTCTTGTTGATCTCACTGCGACCCTTCGTGTTTGCAGTCCCACGACGCAACCCGGCCAGGAACTTCTTCACGCCCATATACATGGCCGTCTCACTGACGCTGCAGCCAAAGAGTCCTTCGACGAGTTCAACTTCACCGGCGTCGGCGCCAGTAACATCAATCATCTTCACAGTGCTCATATCTCTACCTCTCAAGCCCTGATCGTCAGGAGCGCATTGTCTCCGCCAGGAATACTGCCCTTGACCACAAGCAGGTTCTTCTCAACGTCGACTGCGATCACCCTGATTCCTGTGACAGTCGTCACGTGGCAGCCCATGTGACCGGCCATCTTGTGATTCTTGAAAACGCGGCCAGGAGTCAGGCGGCAGCCAATGGCCCCCACGCGACGAAGGCCCTTCGACCCATGGCTCTTGAACCAGCCTGCAAAGTGCCAGCGCTTGACGGGACCCTGGTACCCTTTGCCTTTGGAGACTGCGGTAATGGTAAGAACTTTGAGCCCGTCGAGTACACTCACGTCGACCTTCTCGCCCACTGTCCCTTCCATGCCGCGGAACTCCTTGAGATGTCTCAGCGCCGGCACTCCAGCCTTCGTGCAAACGCCAGTCTCCGGCTTGTTGATCAGAGATGCACGTGCCTCTCCATAACCAAGCTTCACGCCCTCATAGCCGTTGCGCTCCTTCGTGAGCACGTCGACGACGAAGCATGGGCCGGCCAGTATGACCGTCGCCGGGACGAACTTGTCCTCATGGAACACGCTGGTCATGCCAACCTTCTTGCCAATTATCCCCTTGCTCATCTTAGCCACCAGCCTACAGCTTGATCTCGATATCCACGCCCTGCGGCAGGTCAAGGCCCATGAGAGCCTTGGTTACCTCAGGAGTGGGATTGGTTATCTCGATCAGCCTCTTATGAATGCGCATCTCAAACTGCTCACGCGACTTCTTGTCGACGTGGGGCGATCGGAGCACCGTGAATATGCTCTTCTCGGTTGGAAGCGGAATGGGTCCCGAAACACGAGCCCCCGCCTGCTGGATGATCTCGACGATCTTCCCAGCCCAAATGTCGAGCGTTCTGTGATCAAACGCCCTCAGCCTTATACGAACTTTCTGCTTCGCCATAGCAACTCCTTGGATGAATGACTGCCCGACTACTCCAGAATCTTGGTGACGACGCCAGCGCCAACCGTGTGACCACCCTCGCGGATGGCGAAGCGGAGGCCTTCCTCCAGGGCAATGTGCGTCATGAGGGTAACGGTCATCACGACGTGATCGCCGGGCATGGCCATTTCCTGACCCTCGGGGAGGGCAATGGAACCGGTCACGTCGGTGGTACGGAAGTAGAACTGGGGTTTGTAGCCGGGGAAGAAGGGCTTGTGACGGCCACCTTCTGCCTGGGACAGGACATAGACCTGTGCCTCGAACTTCGTGTGCGGGGTGATGGAGCCGGGCTTGCAGATGACCTGCCCACGACGCACGTCATTGTGCTCGACGCCGCGGAGCAGCAGGCCGACGTTGTCGCCTGCCTCACCGTCGTCAAGCAGCTTGTGGAACATCTCGATGCCGGTGACAACGGTCTTGCGGGTCTCTTCCGAGAGGCCGACGATTTCGACGTTGTCCGCCATCTTGACGATCCCGCGCTCAATACGGCCAGTTGCAACGGTACCGCGGCCGGTGATCGTGAAGACATCCTCGACAGCAAGCAGGAACGGCTTGTCGGTCGGACGGATGGGGGTCGGGATGTACGTGTCGACGGCGTCCATGAGCTCCCAGACCTTGTCGGTCCACTCGTTCTTGCCACGAGTACAATCACCTTCGTACTCCATGGCCTTGAGGGCGGAACCGCGGATGATCGGAACCTCATCTCCCGGGTAATCGTTCTTCGTCAGAAGGTCACGGACTTCCATCTCCACGAGGTCGATGAGCTCGGGATCGTCAACCTGGTCTACCTTGTTGAGGAAGACGACGATCTTCGGGACGTTGACCTGGTGAGCGAGCAGGAGGTGTTCGCGAGTCTGAGGCATGGGGCCCTCGGATGCGGCGACAACGAGGATGGCACCGTCCATCTGGGCGGCACCAGTGATCATGTTCTTGATGTAATCCGCATGGCCAGGGCAATCGATGTGCGCATAGTGACGCTTCTCGGTCTCATACTCAGCGTGGTGGGCGTTGATCGTGACGCCGCGGGCTTTCTCTTCCGGAGCGTTGTCGATCTCGTCGTACCGCTTGACCGCCGTATGACCCAGGGTCGCAAGGCACTTGGTGATGGCAGCAGTCAGCGTGGTCTTCCCATGGTCAATGTGACCGATGGTTCCAACGTTGACGTGCGGCTTGTTACGCTCAAACTTCTCTTTCGCCATGATAACCTCCGTGTCTGATTACGCCTTACTCGACGAACCCTCAAACTTAGTGACGACTTGTTCCCTCACGTCCTCTGAAACTCTCTGATAATGCGAGAACTCCATTGAAAACGAACCACGGCCCTGCGTCAGAGAACGCAGAATCGTCGTATACCCAAACATGGCTGCCAGGGGTGCCGATGACGCGACCACCTGCAGGTGCCCACGATCTTGAATCTGCTGGATGGTACCCCTTCTTGCTGTCACGCTACCGATGACGTCACCGATATTCTCCTTCGGGACCACAATCTCGAGTTTCATGATAGGCTCAAGAAGGAACGGAGACGCCTTTGTGCAACCTTCGCGCAGCGCCTTGGAAGCAGCGATCTTGAAAGCCATTTCCGATGAGTCGACTGGATGATACGATCCATCCGTAAGCGCGACTGTCACGTCGACAAGCGGGAATCCAAGGATAGGCCCCGAGGTGACTGCTTCGCGAACGCCGGCTTCGACAGACGAGACAAACTGTTTTGGCACCGAACCGCCCACAGTCTTGTTCACAAACACGATTCCCGTACCACGCTCGCCCGGAGTAATTCTCAGGACGACGTCGCCATACTGGCCGTGTCCACCGGTTTGCTTGATGTACCTGCCCTGCTGGACGACTTCGCGGCCGATTGCCTCGCGGTATGCGACCTGCGGTTCGCCAACAGCGGCGTTCACCCCGTATTCCCGCAACAGACGATCAATGATGATCTCCAAGTGGAGTTCACCCATTCCTGAGATAATTGTCTCGGAAGTCTCCTCGTCTGTCTTGATGCGGAACGTAGGATCCTCGATCGCGAACTTGGCCAGTGACGCGGCAAGTTTCTGCTGATCGGCTTTGGTCCTTGGCTCAACCGCAACCGAAACCACCGGCTCGGGGAAATGCACGGTTTCCAACTGAATGAGTTTCTCCTCGTCGCACAGGGTCGTGCCGGTGATGACATCTCTCGAGCCCACGATAGCCCCGAGATCTCCGGCTCCAAGTTCCTCAACATCCTCACGCTTGTTGGCATGCATCCGAAGAAGCCTGCTGACCCGCTGCTTGTCACCCTTGTTCGCATTCACGACGTATGAGCTGCTCCTCATGACCCCTGAGTAGACACGTATATAGGACAGAATACCGACGTAGGGATCGGACACGATCTTGAAGACCAGCGCCACCAGAGGACCGCTCACGTCGCTCATGACGTCTACCTTCTCGTCAGTCCCTGGAATCTTGCCGACAGCCGGCTTCACATCCAGGGGGGAAGGGAGATAGTCCACAATACCATCCAGCAAGAGCTGAATACCCTTGTTGCGGAAGGATGACCCGACGAATACCGGGACGATGAGATTCGCGATTGTTGCCCGACGAAGAGCAGGCTTGACATGACCCCACTCCATCGTGCCGGTAGCGACATACTCCTCCAAAGCTTCGTCGTCCACTTCGGCTACTGCCTCGACGAGGTGCTCGCGAGCCTCAGCAACCTGAGCAGCATCGCCTTCGTCCAGTTCGACGGTTTCATAGGTTTCGCCGGTGGGATCAGTAAGCAGGTACTTCCTGGCTTCCATCACGTCGAGGATTCCTACAAACTTGTCTTCCTTTCCGACCGGCAGCTGTACCAAGGCAGGCCGCGCACCAAGTTTCTCGCGAATTGCCGCAACTGTTTTCCCAAAATCCGCCCCAACACGGTCGTACTTGTTGATGTAGACGATGCGCGGAACATGGTACTTGTCCGCCTGACGCCACACGGTTTCCGACTGAGCCTGTACACCTTCGACGCTAGACAGGATAATGACCCCCCCGTCAAGCACTCTGAGAGCGCGTTCCACTTCTGCCGTGAAGTCCACGTGGCCGGGCGTATCAATGATGTTGATCTTGAATCCCTTCCATGAAGCCGTGACAACAGCAGACTGAATCGTAATGCCCCGCTCACGCTCCTGGGGAAGGAAATCAGTGGTCGTATTGCCATCATCGACATTGCCAAGCTTGTACGTCGACCCGGTGTAGTAGAGAATTCGTTCTGAGGTCGTCGTTTTCCCGGCGTCGATGTGAGCAATGATGCCGATGTTTCGTATGTTGGTCAGATCGTTCTGATTAAGCATGCAGTGCCACTACCCTTCGACAGCGTTCCGACTCTACCAGCGATAGTGAGAGTACGACTTGTTTGCCTCTGCCATCCTGTGGACATCCGACTTCTTCTTGAAGGCGGAGCCAGTTTCAGATACCGCGTCAATCATCTCATATGCTATCTTCTCGATCATCGACTTGCCAGCGCGTTTCTTCGCGGCATCGACGATCCATTCCATGCTCAGGTTGATACCCCGGCGGGAGTCAACCTCGACAGGTACCTGAAGTGTGGCTCCACCGACTCTGCGAGGCTTCACCTCAACCAGGGGCCGGCACTTCTCAACGGCCTGCTGAAAGACCTCAATGCCAGGCTTCGCGCCTTTCCCATCGATGAGCGTGATGGCTCCATACACGATACCCTGCGCCTTGACCTTCTTGCCCTTCTTGAGGATCTTGTTGATGAAGTGGTTCAACAGCTCGCTGTTGTAGATGGGATCAGCCTGAGCTGGTTTGCGGAACTGCCGTTTCTTCCTAGGCATTACTTGCCACCTTTCTTTGCTGCGGCGACCTTCTTGGCTCGCTTGGCTCCGTACTTCGAACGTGCCTTCATACGATTGGCCACGCCTGCGGTATCCAGTGTTCCACGAATGATATGATAGCGCACGCCAGGCAAATCCTTGACCCTGCCGCCACGAATCAGCACCATCGAGTGCTCCTGGAGGTTATGACCGATGCCGCCGATGTAAGCCGTGACCTCCATGCCGTTTGTCAGACGAACTCTGGCAATCTTGCGCAGTGCGGAGTTAGGCTTCTTCGGCGTCGCGGTCTTGACCTGGGTGCAGACACCCCTCTTCTGTGGGCAACCCTTGAGAGCCGGAGTCTTTGTCTTGAACTTCGGCTGAACGCGGGGGGACCGCACCAGCTGGTTAAATGTCGCCATACAGTTTCCTCCTAAGGACGTAAATACACATCTTTAAATGATACGCATTAGGGGGCAGGTGTCAAGCGCTCTCCCCCTTCAGGCATCACACCCTCGCAGCCCGGACGCCACTCGTTCGACTCTCCTCGGCCGCGCTTGCCCTAAACCTGATTCCCGCGACCCTCCCGAGCACGTTCCGCCTCAGTCTTGCGCTTCTCAAACATGAGCTCTGGAGACGATGTGCCAGCAGGAATCGACTTGCCCACGATGACTGCTTCCTTGAGACCGGTGAGCCGGTCGATCTTGCCCTTGATAGCTGCGTCAGCAAGCACTCTTGGCGTTTCCTGGAATGATGCGGCGGACAGGAAGCTATCCGTTTCGAGAGAGGACTTCGTGATGCCCTGAAGCACGAGGTCGAACGACGCAGGCTTGCCGCCCTGCGCACGAACCTTGCGGTTCTGCAGCAGTAGTTCGTGCTTGCTCACGATCTGGTCGGTGAAGAACGTTGTATCGCCCGGGTCGACAACCTTCACTTTCTTCAACATCTGGCGAATGATCATTTCCACGTGCTTGACGTTGATATCGACACCCTGAGAACGATAGACCTTCTGGACTTCCTGAACCAGGTAGCGGGCCGTCTCCTCGACACCCACCAGCTCAAGGAGACCCTTGGGGTCGATGGACCCTTCGGTAAGCTGATCCCCTACCCGAACATGTGCGCCATCCTTCACGCGGAACCTGGTCATCGGCAAGACTTTGAACTTGGCTTCGACGCCCGTTTTGGGCGTGACAAGAATCTGTTTCCTCTCCTCGAGATTCTTCTCCTTGACATCGACAACGTGGAAGACTCCATCCACCGTCGAGACGACCGCCTGCCCCTTCGGCGTACGTCCTTCGAAGATCTCTTCAACGCGGGGCAGACCGGTCGTGATATCAACGACCGCGATGCCTCCTGTGTGAAACGTGCGGAGGGTGAGCTGCGTACCGGGCTCACCGATGGACTGAGCCGCGATGACACCGACCGCCTCCCCGACCTGGACATCATCGCCGGTGGACAGGTCACGTCCATAGCACATGGCACAGACGCCGTTCTCACTTTGGCACGTGATGGCAGAACGAAGGCGCACACTGGTGATACCAAACTGCTCGATAGCAATCGCGGCTTCGTCACGGATGAGACCGTCCTTGGGAACCAGAACAATATCTTCGTCCACCACCACCTCGACAGACGTGATGCCGGCGCGTTTCGTTGCTGCAAGCACCTTCTCGGTAAGCGTGTCTCCCTTCTCCGCAAGCGTCTTCTTTCCCTCAGCAGACACGATGTCGGTCGCAACGGGTCGGTCGAGGATACGTTCGAGCGTCGTCTTCGACCAGACAGGGTTCACCTTGATCGTCGATGCGCGAAGCACGATATCATCTGCTGCATATCGGCCGGCAATCTGTTCACGGAGACCGACGATGACAGCGCCACCATCGACGACGGGCTGAACAGTCAAGCCACCGACATACCGCTGGATCTTCAGGAACTTGAGGCCCAGGGCCTCAAGGCGTTTTGCCTGTTCCCACGAAATCTCCTCGCCGGGCTGGATGATGGTCTCCCCGGTCAGAGGATTGATGACCTGTTCATCGGCTATCTTGCCCGCCAGTTCCTCCGAAAGGGAAGATACCACCAGATTGCCAATCTTGATCTCACGAGCTTGAGAGTGTGTGCAGTCTTCTTCGCGGACCACCAGTTCGTGCGCGACGTCGACAAGGCGACGCGTCAGATAGCCCGAGTCGGATGTCTTCAGTGCTGTGTCCGCCTGTCCCTTGCGGGTACCGTGTGTCGACAGGAAGTACTCGAGGACCGACAGACCCTCACGGAGATTGGACTTGATGGGGAACTCGATGATCTTCCCCGAAGGGTCCGACATCAAGCCTCGGATGCCGGTCATCTGCACGATCTGCTTCTTGCTTCCACGGGCACCGGAGTCGGCCATGATACGCACGGAGTTCTCTTCGGTAAGGTTGCGGAAGACGGCCCGTTCAATATCTTCGCCCTTCTCCTGCCAGACCTTAACCACCTTCAGATAGCGGTCGTTATAGGAGAGAAGTCCATTGTCGTAGAATTCGTTAATGTCGCGGACGGACCTGTCGGCATCGTCGAGGATGTGTTGTCGTTCCGGCGGCACTTCCATGTCCGACAGTCCAATGGATATGCCCGAATCCGTCGCGTACTTGAACCCGAGCGCCTTGATGTTGTCGAGAAGGACGTTGGTCTTGGACACGCCAAACTGGCGCGAGAAGTCCAGGATCATCGCCTCAATCTCCTTCTTGGGCATCGTCTTGTTCTGGAAGGGGAAGTCACGATACTTGGCCTCGCCCTCGAAGATGGTTGCTCGCAGCTCGTCGTTGAACACGACCCGACCTGCAGTGGTACGGATCTTCACGCCACCAAGGCGAACAAGAACTGGGTCATGTGCGCGCAGCTTTCCGGACTCGAAGAGGTAGAGGACGTCCTGTTCGCTGTAGGCAGGAGTGGAATTCCACTTCATCGCCTTCATCTTGTCCTTGATCTCATAGGTGAGGTAGTAGGCGCCGAGCACCATGTCCTGAACGGGACCCGCCATCGGGTTGCCGCTTGCAGGTGAGAAGATGTTGTAGGACGACAGCATGAGCAGACGGGCTTCCGCCTGAGCCGCAAGACTCAGCGGAAGATGGATGGCCATCTGGTCTCCGTCGAAGTCAGCATTGAAGGGCGTGCACACGAGAGGCGATATTTGAATGGCCTTGTCGTCGATGAGGACGGGTTCGAAAGCCTGGATCGACAGACGGTGAAGGGTAGGCGCACGGTTCAGCAGAACGACATTGCCCTTGACGACCTTCTCGAGGATACTCCATACTTCCGGCGTGGGCTTCTCGACAATGTCCTTGGCAACCTTCATGCTGCCGACGACGCCTTCGCGCATGAGCCGGTAGATGACATGCGGCTTGAACAGTTCGAGCGCCATCTCCTTGGGAACGCCGCACTGACTGATCTTGAGCTGCGGTCCTGAGACAATGACGGCACGCCCGGAGTAGTCAACACGCTTGCCCAGCAGGTTCTGACGGAATCGCCCTTCCTTTCCCTTCAGTTTGTCGCTGAGGGAACGGAGGGGGCGGCCGTTCGCATTGACAACGGGATACTGACGCTTGCTGTTGTCCAGCAGAGCGTCCACGGCATCCTGGAGCATGCGTTTCTCGTTCTGCAGCAGGATCTCGGGGGCGTTCTCGTCAAGCATCTTCCCTAAGCGGTTGTTGCGGTTGATGACGCGGCGGTACAACTCGTTGAGGTCATCGGACGCAAACCGGCCGCCTTCCAGCTGAACGAGCGGCCGAAGGTCCGGCGGGATCACCGGGATGCGGGTCATGATCATGTCCGTAGGCTTCCGGCTATTGTTGATGAGAGCCGTGACCACATCCAGCTGCTTGACTGCCTTTGCGCGATCCTGACGAGACTTGCCCTTGATGCGAAGGAGGAGGTTGTCCCGCATCTTGTACAGGTCGAGGTCCTTCAGGAGTTCAAGAAACGCCTCGGCGCCCTTCTTGGCGACGAACTTCTCGCCCTTGAGACGGCGGTCGCGGTAGTCCTCATCCGGGAGGAGCAGCTTGCGCACCAGGCCCTCGGCATTACCTGGGTCCAGGACAAGCCAGCTGCCGAAATACACGACCTTCTCGACAGCCTTGCTGGGCATTTCGAGGAGGAGGGCAATATAGTTGACGGCGTTGCGGAAGTACCAGATATGTGCAACCGGAGCGTGAAGCTCGATGTGCCCCATGCGCTCACGGCGAACGTTCGAATCAGCTACTTCGACGTGGCACTTGTCACAGACCTGCCCCTCGAAGCTTTTTCCCTTGAGCTTGCCGCAACGGCACTGAAAACTCTTGGTCGGCCCGAAGATGATCTCGCAGAATAGTCCGTGAGGCTTCGGTTTGCCACTCCGATAGTCAAGCGTCTCAGCTTCCGCGACCTCTCCATGTGACCAGCTGCGTATTTCCTCCGGTGAAGCCAAGTGGAGGGACAGAGCCTCGATCTTGTTGTTTCTCAATCTTCCTCCCTTCGGACTACTCTTCTTCCTCAGCGACCGTGGTGGCCTTCGCGTCGGCGATGATCTTCTCGGCAATACGCTCGGGCACTTCCTCGTAGTGATTGACTTTCATCGAGTATGTACCGGTTCCCTGGGTAATGGATCCCAGGTCGATACCGTAGTTCAACATCTCTGCAAACGGGACAGACGCCTTGATGATCTGCTTGCCCTGTACGTTTTCCATGCCTGAGATCTTGCCACGCTTGCTCGTAAGGTCACCCATGACGTCGCCCATATACTTCTCGTCGACAATGGTTTCGAGCGCAACGATCGGCTCCAGCAGAATAGGACTGCATTGTTCGAATCCCTTCTTGAACGCCAACGATCCAGCCAGCTTGAACGCCATTTCCGACGAATCGACCGGATGGTAGGACCCATCAACAACCGTAACCTTGATGTCCACGGCGGGATATCCGGCCAACTGGCCTTTGTTCATGGTCTCCAGCATGCCCTTCTCAATGGCAGGGATGTACTGTTTCGGGATTGCCCCTCCGAACACCTTGTTCTCGAAGACCCAGCCAGCACCGCGATTGTTTGGTTCCATCTCAATCCAGCAATGACCGAACTGGCCGTGACCGCCAGTCTGCTTCTTGTGCTTTCCTTCCACCCGCGCCTTGCTCTTGATTGTCTCGCGGTATGGTACCCGGGGCACTTCCAGATCGATGTTCACGCCGAATTTCTTCTGAAGGCGTTCCACGATCACCTGAAGATGGGCTTCCCCCAAGCCGCTGAGTATGGTTTCATGGGTTTCAGCATTCTTGTCGATGATCACCGCAGGTTCTTCTTCTTTGAGCCGACTCAGGGTCGAGCTCAGCTTGTCGTCGTCGGCCCTCGTCTTCGGTTTGAGAGAGCGCATGAGAAGGGGCGCTGAGAACACGATGGGTGCCAAGTCAAGAGGCGCGTCTCTTGTCGAAATCGTGTCGTTTGTCGCAGTCTGCACCAACTTCGAGATGACGACAATGTCCCCTGCGATTCCTTCGTCCGCCGGTTCCTGCTTCTTCCCGATCATGTGGAAGAGACCACCGACTTTCTCGGAGACATCTTTCGTTCCGTTATAGACTTCGTGAGCGATCTTCCCGCTGTAAACGCGAATGAACGACAACTTGCCGACAAACGGGTCCGATGTGGTCTTGAACACGAGAGCTGTTACATGCGCAGCCGGATCCGCCTTGACTTCCAGCATCTCCTCCGTACCCTTGCGAGTCGCCTGGACCGAAACCTCTACGGGCGACGGGGCGTAGGATGACAGAAAATCCATGAGGTAGTCGCAACCGACCCCTTTCAGGGCAGACACGCCAAGCACTGGGAAAACCTGCCGCCTCTTGAACGCTTTCGTGAAGACCATCGCGAGCTCGTCTTGAGTCAGAGCTTCGCCCCCGAGGTACTTCTCCATGATGGCGTCATCCGATTCCGCAACAGCTTCCGTGAGGGCGACGCGTGCCGACTCGTAGTCCGACCTGACAGCATCGGGAATGGCATCGGACACACTCGCCTCGTTGTTGCCGGCCGTGTACGCATGGACCTTGCCAGTGAGGACGTTGACAAACGAAGAGAAAGCAGGACCTGAAACAATCGGGATCGTCAGTACGGCGACCTTGTGTCCGAAAGCATCCTGCAACTCGGCTACCCGGGCATCGAAGTCGATGTTCTCCAAGTCAACCTTGTTGATCACAAATGCGACGGGAACACGCTGCGTTTCGCACAAACCCCAGAAACGAGGGGTCTGGACTTCAATGCCAGCCCCGGCATTGATTGCGAGGAGTGCGGCGTCAGCTACCCTGACCGCTTCCTGTGCTTCTGTCATGAAATCGGCATACCCCGGGGTATCAAGCAGATTCAGGCGAACCCCTTTGTAGTCAAACTCGCAAAGGCCAATGCTGGTGCTGATGTGGCGTTTGATTTCCTCATCCAGGTAGTCGGAAACAGTAGTCCCATCTTCGACACGGCCGACTCTCTGGCTCGCGCCGGCATGGAAAACCAGGCGTTCTGTGATCATCGTCTTGCCAGAGCCACCTTGTCCAACCAGCGCGAAGTTCCTTATGTCACTCGGGCTGAATCTGCTCACCTTTTCCTCCCCTAGAGAATGTTATTCGTTGTCTTCCAGCACTACCTTGGTGCTCTTCGCGTGGGTGTCCCCTGCCTTCGGCAGTGTCTCCAAGTCCAGCCCAAGCCCCCGAAGCTCCTTCACAAGAACGTTGAATGACTCTGGAGAACCCGTTTCGAAGAGGTTGTTTCCCTTCGTGAGACGTTCGTACGCCACGCGTCTGCCCTCAAGATCGTCCGACTTGATCGTCAGCATCTCCTGCAGTACGGTCGAAGCACCGTACGCCTCCAGGGCCCACACTTCCATTTCTCCGAAGCGCTGGCCGCCGAACTGTGCCTTGCCACCGATTGGCTGCTGGGTAATGAGGGTGTAGCGGCCAGTCGAGCGCGCGTGCATCTTGTCTTCGGCCAGGTGAATCAACTTGAGAACATATGCTTCTCCTACGGTGACCTGACTATCGAAGTACTTGCCATAGACCCCATCTCGAACGTCCTCTTTCCCGCTGTCGTTGAGTCCGGCTTTGCGAAGAAGGGCTTTGATCTCTTCCTCATTGGCGCCGTTGAACACAGGCGTAATGGCGCGAACGTTCAGCTTCCGGGCAGCGATGCCCAGACTGGCCTCAAGGAGCTGGCCGATGTTCATGCGTGAGGGTACGCCGAGCGGGCTCAGGATAACGTCGACAGGTGTTCCGTCCTGCAGGAACGGCATGTCCTCCTCCGGCAGGATACGGGTTATGACGCCCTTGTTTCCATGGCGTCCCGCAACTTTGTCTCCAACGATGATCTTGCGCTTCTTGGCGACGTAGACCTTGATAATCCGTTCGACGCCGACGGGAAGAGCATCACTCGTGTTGTCTTTCGTGATCTCCTGAACGTCAATGACGACTCCGTCCTCTCCGGGAGGGACCTTATAGGACGTATTCTTGTAGTCACGGGCCTTGTCATGGAACAGAGCGAAGTACACCCTGACCTCCGGGGACTCCTCCTGCTCAGCACGAGGGGTGATCTTGCCGACAAGGACATCCTCAGCTTTGACGTGTGCACCGACCTGAACCACGCCGCGCTCGTCAAGATGGCGCGCGAGTTCCTTGGAGACATTGGGTGGGTCCCGAGTGATTTCCTCTTTGCCGAACTCGGTCGACCTTACCTCGATCTTGTGCTCCTTGATGTGAATGGACGAGAGACTGTCGTCGCGTACAAGACGCTCACTGACGATTACGCCGTCCTGGTAGTTGTACCCCCGCCACGGAACATATGCGACAAGGAGGTTCTTGCCCAGGGCAAGTTCGCCCTCTGCAGATGCATAGCCGTTTGCAAGAAGATCGCCAACGTGTACTTCTGCTCCTGTGGAAACGGCTGGGTGCTGATTGATACAAGTGTCCTGGTTCGTCCGCTTGAACTTCTGAAGCTCGAACACGCGAGCTCGGGGGACAGAAACATGGGTCACTCCGTTCTTCGCCATCAAAATCAGGTCATTGCGAGTCAGCTTTCTCCCGACCGCCAGCTTCCGGACCTTGGGTTTGCGAAGCCGGATGTCCTCAGCCAGCGTCTGCCCTGTAAGCGATCCGTTGACTCGGAAGAGCTCATAGCCTGCTGCCTTGGCGGGATCGTACGTCAAGACGCTCGCGTTCTTGTCCCTGGCAAAGAGGTCGCGGAGACTCCCCTCGCCGACCGTTCGGCCGATACTGGAGCTCAGGTCCTGCCCCGATGTCACGCCCAGAATGCGATGGCCAAGAACCTGCTGCCCAATGGGAGTCATCGCAAGCATCTGCAGTTCGACCGACGTGGTCTCATCGCCTTCCTGTATCGGAAGAGAACGGATCTTCGCGTTGTTAATGAGGCGGCCAAGCAACGTCTCAGTGATCTTTGTGCCGGCTTTGTGGACCTTGTTCTTGCCTTCCTGGATATCCTCAGCCAGCACCTGTCCAACCAGACCATCATTGATCTGCACGTCGAACAGGTCTGTCAGCGAATTCTGAACGATGGAGCCTGCAGGAACAAACTGAAACGATTCGACCCCGGCATCCGAAAGAACCTCGACTTGCTCGCGCGATATCTCTGAGCCTATCAGGTTGAGAATATCCTCTGAGATACCGGCGGGAGCGAAGGAAATCGGCACCATGCGGACGTCACCAAGAATACCAGGCTCGTTTGCCTCTGAAGCGAGCATGACGGGAACGACATCCACCGGAACGCCACCGGCCTGAAGGTCTGCTACGTCAGCCAGAGGCGAAATGCGGATCTGCTCGGCGTCCACATACGAGACGATCCCGTCCACATCGCTGAGCACGAGGTCCCCGTTATCATGAACGACCCTGCCTTCCATGGCAGTCGAAACGCGGGCGCGATCGGGACGTACAAGCGGAACTGCCTGTCGCTGCATGTTGCAGCCCATGAGAGCGCGGTTTGCGTCGTCATGCTCGAGGAAGGGGATCAGCGAAGCTGAGATCCCGAATATCTGCGACGGCAAGAGGTCAATGTAGTCGACCTTGCCCGCAGGAAGTTCTTTGGGGAGGATTTCGCCACCTTCGCTTCGTTGACGGGCGATAACCGTCTTCGAAGTCAGACGGCTCTTTTCATCGACAGCAGTATTGGCCTGGGCGATCGAATGGTATTCCTCCTCCTCGGCGTCCATGTAGACAACGTTCTTCTCGTCCTTGCGGCCCTTCTCGACTTTGGCATACGGCGCTGTGATGAATCCATACTGATCGAGTTTGGCGTATGAACTCAAACTGTTGATAAGCCCTATGTTTCCGCCCTCCGGAGTCTCGATGGGGCAAATGCGGCTATAGTGGGAAGAGTGGATGTCCCGGACTTCCACGCCCGCCCGTTTCCTGTTCAGACCGCCTGGTCCGAGAGAGCTAAGCCGTCTCTTGTGTGCAAGACTTGACAGCGGGTTGATCTGTTCCATGAACTGGGATAGCTGACTCTGCCCATAGAAGTTCCGGATAGAAGAGATGACCGGCTTGGTGTTGAGAACATTCTGGAGGTTCATCATCTGCTCGGATGAGTAGATCGTGACCTTGTCACGGGTCGCCTTGGCTACCTTCAGCATGCTGTCCTGGATTTCCTCGGCAAGCAATTCCCCTACACGCCTGATACGACGGTTCGCCAGACTGTCGATATCGTCGAAGTTGGCTTTGCGCTCGCGGATATCGATCAGGTGCCGAATAATGGAGACATAGTCGTCTCTGGTCAGAACGGCAGAATCGCTGTCCGTCCCAAATCGCTTATTGATCTTGTAGCGACCAATCGGCGTGAAGGTGTTGTATGCCTGGTCGGTCAGAAGAGTTGACAGCAGACTCTGCGCAGCCTCGAGCGTAAGGCGCTCCTTCGGCTGCATCTCCTTGAAGATCTGCTTCACTGCCTCTTCCTGATTCGTGGTCTTGTCAGCCTTGAGCGTCTTGACAATCCAGCGGTCAGGCTGCCTGCTGCTGACCAGGAACGATCTCGCGCCATGATTCTCGAGAAGGCTCATCGCTTTCCTGGTGATCGGGGCACCTTCCTTGATGATCTCCTTCCCCTTGGAATCCAGAAGTGGCTCGACCGCCGCATACTCGATCTGATCGAACGCCGACCGAAGCTGTTCAGTCGATAGGCGCTCAGTCTTCTCGATCGTGAAGAGGCGCTCGATCTCCTCGTTGGACTCGATACCAAGAGCCTTGAGCACCAAAGTCATGGGGACCTTGTGAGCCTTCTTCCGAAGGCGCGTGTAAATGACATCATCCTTGCCGGCCTCGATTTCCATCCAGTTTCCCCGGTCAGGAATAAGGGTCACCATGTAGATCTGTGCGCCGGACAGTTTGTCCTTCCCGCCCTCGAAATAGACCCCGGGCGAGCGGACCAGCTGTGAAACGATCACGCGTTCCGCGCCATTGATGAGGAATGTTCCAAACGGAGTCATGAGGGGAATCTGTGTGATGATAAGCGGCTGTTCCCGTATCTCGCCGGTTTCCTTGTTGATGAGGCGGAAGTTGGCGCGAACCATCGCCTCAAAGCTCAGTCCTGCCTTGCGGCAGTTTTCCATCGACTTGGCGGGCCGTTCGATATCGTGGTTCACATACTCGATCCGCAATTTGGCGGTGTCGATAGGGAATACTCTCGCAAAGATCTGAGCAAGACCTGGTCCCAGAAGCCAGTCGTAAGACGTCTTCTGGAGCTGGAGGAGGTCGGGCATCGCGTAACTTGATTTGATTTTGGTAAAGTCTATAATATTCTCTGCCACGCGCATGGCTCTCCTTTCATATCGGTATGGAAAAAAGCGGTCAAATCAAAAGTCTACTCTCTTTTGTTTGACAGTCAACTGGGCTTTCACCACGATTTTGTCGACTTCGTCAATCAGCCTCTCTTGTCAGGCAAACGCCCCTTCACATTCTGATCTCCCGTGACTACCCGTAGAGCCAAGGAACGCGCACTGGAATTCCCTCTTGTCTTCACATTGTGCGCTCGAAAGCGGTCCGCACTGGCGCAACGAGTCGACCTACCGTCTGAACAGACCATAGCGCACAAGCACGCCGACAAATCTGAGCGTGTCAGTGAGCGAGTTGATCTTGCTCTTTGCCTCCGTCCGGTAGATCGTCCGAGTCGGCACCCAGCCTATCCGATACCCTGCCCTGCCCATCTTGAAGATCACCTCGGTCTCCAGGTCGTACTTGTTCGCCTTGAGTGGCAGAGAGAGGACCGAAGTCAACTTGTAGTAGCGAAAACCGTTCTGGCTGTCCCGAACATGCTGCCCAAGGAACAGGCTGATGAGGGATGAGGACGCATGGTTCGCGAATCTTCGGATGAAGGGCATCGTCGAGACATTCGACATCCTGTCTCCGACGACCATGTCGTAGCCTTGTTCAGCCGCAGCGATAAACAGCGGGATCTCAGCAGGGTCATGCTGTCCGTCGGCATCGATAGTAACCGCTCCGTCGAAGCGGCTATCGATGAGATACCTGAATCCAGTCTTGAGCGCAGCGCCCTTGCCCACATTCGACTCGTGGCGAAGGACGATGGCTCCCGCGGCCTCCGCAGCCCCTGCCGTATTGTCGGCAGAACCATCGTCGACGACTACGATAGCGCTCACAAACGGACGCACTCCTTCCAGAACAGCCGCGATGTTCTGTTCCTCGTTGAACGCAGGAATGACCGCAGCGATTCTCATGTGGCGGTACTCCAGAAATCGAAGAAATTCAGAAACTGCGTGGGATCCTGGTCGACGATTGCCTCGTACTGCTGTGCGAAGTCCATGACGAAGGCTCGCACCCAGGACCGCTCGTCTGAAGCTTCCGGGTTGATTGGTCGGCCAAATTCCAGCAGGAACCTTCCATCTGGCTGCCTCACCAGAAATCCAGGAATCCCGACGAGCTTCCTGCGAAACGAAAGCAGTGCCGCCCCGCGGGGAAAGAGAACTGGCTTCCCAAAGAACTCCACTTCCTCTCCACTGCCAGTGTAATCTCTGTCGGAGACAATGGCTGGGACTTCGCCCTCTGGAAGATGTCGGAGGAGGTCTCTCAACCCGAACCGGACGTCGTGAGCAGTCATTCCAAAACGCATTCGGAGAGACTCGTAGAGCCGCTCAACAACCCCACTGCTCTGTGACAGTGCAATCGCGTGCGTCCGATAACCGCCCAACCCGAGCATCGCTCCGGCCAGCTCCCAGTGACCGTAATGTGCGGCGACCAGGCAGAACGGTCTGCCGTCGGAACGCTCATCGAGTAACGCGCGCATGTCTGCGAAGTTCACGATCATCGATTCGATGCGTGCATCGCTCGTGGACGGTATCCCAAAGAAGTCAAGCAGGTTCATGCCAGCCTGCGCGAACGTCCGCAACGCCAACCGTGACAGCTGCCGCTGACTCATTTCAGGCCTCATGATTCTCAGGTTTGCAAAGACTCCACGCCTCTGCGTGACGTTGAAGGCGAAGTAGCCCCACGCAATGAGCCCGGCAATGACCCGTTTGAGCCAGACGGGCAACACGGCGGCCATGCGAAAGGCGACAGTATACCAGAACGCCATCACGTACTGCCCGCCGACACTTCGAACGCAGCATACCAGAGCAACCCAATGAGTGTCTTTGCATCATTCACGCGCCCGTCGCGACATCGTTGAATGGCCTCGGTGACAGGCATGAGGATCGGCCTGATAAACTCGTCGGAATCCATCTCGGTGGAACCGTGTCGAAGCCCCTTCGCAACGTACAGTGTCAACCGTTCATCGACAAAGCCGGGGCTGGGCCAGAATTCAAAGCACTTCTTCCAGGAGCTCGCAACATATCCAGTCTCCTCCCGGAGTTCCCGGCGTGCGGCCGTAAGAAAGTGTTCCCGCACGTCACGGCGTCCAGCCGGGATCTCAAGCATGACCATCTCGGGGGCTGATCTGTATTGGCGCACAAGGACGACACGATTGTCGGCCGTCAATGCCACGACACAGACAGCTCCGCCCGCATACGTCACGACATCCCGATGAGCAACGCGGTCGTCCGGCAATCGGACGACCTTGTCCAGTACCTCTATGGACTTCCCGAGATACGCCCGTCGACATGACAAGACCGCCTCGAACATCCGCTGACGCGTCCTCAATGAGCCCGGATCATCTCCTTGATTTTCAGAAGCCTCGTGGTGTTTGCCCGTTCATTCTCGTCCAGTTTCGACGTAATGAACCGAATGGTCTCCTCGAGGTTCGGAATCATGACATACTCGAGGGCATTCACGCGCCGTCGGGTTCGCTGAATTTCCTCCGCCATCAGGCGTATGCTTGCCTCGATCTGGGCTAGTTTCACGATGGACGGCATCAACTCGTACAGCCTCAGGAGAGAAGCTTCAATCCCAGCTCCCTCCAACCCGGCGAATGACGGAGACTCGAAATCTGAGATCGAGAAGGACAGTGTTGGCAAGGCCACATTCATGACGGTCTTGGTTCCTGCCTCAATATCGAGACGAGTTGAGACTGTTCGCGAGAGAAGCTCCACAACGACCGCCGGGTACGTGGCGGTCTGACCCTTGAACGCACCAAGTGCGTCCGGCAATTCGTGGTCAACGTGCGCCCGATAGTCACCATACTCCTCTGCTAGCCTGATGAACGTCTTCATAAGACCTTCGAGCTTGTCCTTGAGAAGCTTGTGACCCCTCCGAGCAAGAACAAAGCGCTTCTGCAGCCGCAGAAGCTCCATCCTGGTCGGATTGACCTTGAGAATCATCGCTCTGCCTATGCCGTACGCTTCGGCATGTACTTTTCTATCATGGCTGGCGAGACACGCTTCAATTCTTGCAGGGGCAGCATTGAAAGAAGTTCCCACCCGATGGACAAGGTCTGTTCGATCGGCCGGTCCTCATCGCGTCCTTGCCGAACAAAACGACGTTCAAACTCATCCGAGAATTTCACGAAGGTCCGGTCCGTCTCTGTGAGCGCGGACTCGCCGAGGACAATTGCAAGCTCCTTGGCATCGCGTCCTCGGGCATAGGCGGCGAACAACTCGTTGAGAAGGCCAGAGTGGTCCTCGCGCGTCTTGCCGTTGCCTATACCCTTGTCCTTCAGCCGGGAAAGCGAAGGCAGTACGTCGATCGGGGGGTAGATGCCGGCTTGATGCAGTGATCTGCTCAGGAAGATCTGACCCTCGGTTATGTAGCCCGTGAGGTCCGGAATGGGGTGCGTCTTGTCGTCTTCGGGCATCGTCAGGATTGGCAGCTGCGTGATCGACCCCTTCTTGCCCTTGATGCGGCCAGCTCGCTCATAGATTGTAGCCAGATCCGTATAGAGGTATCCTGGATACCCACGCCTGCCCGGCACCTCTTTCCGTGCTGCGGAGATCTCGCGCAGAGCTTCACAGTAGTTCGTCATGTCGGACAGGATGACCAGAACATGCATTCCGAGTTCGAAAGCCAGGTATTCGGCAGCAGACAGTGCGAAGCGAGGAGTCGCTATGCGTTCGATGACCGGGTCATTCGCCAGGTTCATGAACAGAACCGACTGGTTGATTGCACCACTCTTCCGAAAGTCCGATATAAAGTAGTCAGCTTCCTCGAATGTGATGCCCATCGCGCCAAAAACGACGGCAAACTCGTCAGTTCCGGAAAGCACCCGAGCCTGCCTGGCAATCTGCGCGGCGATCTCGGCGTGAGGAAGACCGCTTCCTGAGAAGATCGGAAGCTTCTGGCCTCGAACAAGAGTGTTGAGCCCGTCGATTGCAGAGATGCCCGTCTGTATGAACTCGTCAGGGTAGTCACGCGCATAGGGGTTCATGGGATCGCCATTGATGTCCAGCACTTTCTCGGGGAGAATCGGAGCAACTCCATCGATCGGTGCTCCTAGTCCGTTGAACACGCGGCCCACGATGTCACGCGAGACCCCGAACTGCAACCCGTGTCCAAGGAATCGAGTCACTGTCTGACCGCGGTCCATGCCGGACGAACCCTCGAAGACCTGAATCAGGACAGTGCCGCCCGAGACCTCGAGCACCTGCCCATGTCTCAGACCAGAGACTGTACGCAATTCAACGAGCTCACCGTACTTGACATTCTGAGCCCCGTCCAGAAGGACGAGCGGCCCCACGATTTCGCGAACTGTTCGGTAATCCCTATTCATGGTACTCCTCCCGTGCAGTCGTGTCCATCGCTGACAGAGCCTCAAAGCCCTTCCCTATCGAGTTCTCAAGCGTGTCGAAGGCAGCAAAGTTCGTCTCAGGAATGTTCTTTGAGCGAGCGATGTCGATTCTGACCGGCATCGCGAGCACGGCGCCAAGCGGTACGCCCCCCGACGCCGCCTTGCCCGCCAGATGGCTCCACAACATGATGACGTCAAGCATTCGCAACTGCTTACGGAGAGAAGTGTAGCTGTCGCCCTCCGTGAAAGCTCCCTGCTGCAGGAAGTCCTCGCGTATGGACTTCGCCGATTCCAGGACCAGGCGGTCCGAGACAGACAGCGCGTCGACACCGACGAGACGAACCAGTTCCTGCAGCTCCGCTTCCTTCTGAAGCAGAGCTCGAGCCTCGTGGATGTTCTGGCTCCAGCGCTCGCCGAGTTCCTTGTCGTAGAAGCGCTCGAGGAGGTTGCTGTAGAGCGAGTAGGACTGAAGCCAGTCGATCGCTGGGAAATGCCGTGCGTATGCAAGACGAGAATCGAGCGCCCAGAAAACCTTGACTGCTCTGAGGGTAGCCTGAACCACAGGTTCGGACAAATCGCCACCAGGAGGAGACACGGCCCCGATGACACTCAGACTGCCTTCTCTGGGTTGGCTGCCAAGGCTCATGGATCTCCCGGCACGTTCGTAGAACGCTGCCACCCTTGATGCAAGGTAAGCCGGATAGCCCTCTTCACCGGGCATTTCTTCCAGCCGTCCAGAAATCTCACGCATGGCTTCTGCCCATCGCGACGTGGAGTCTGCCATCAGAGCGACGCTGTAGCCCATGTCACGGAAGTACTCTGCAATCGTGATGCCAGTAAAGACCGAAGCCTCGCGAGCTGCGACCGGCATGTTGGATGTATTGGCGATGAGGACGGTACGATTCATCAGAACCTCGCCGGACTTCGGGTCCTTGAGCTGTGGGAATTCCTGCAAGACGTCCGTCATCTCGTTCCCACGCTCTCCACAACCGACATAAACAATGATGTCGGCATTCGCCCACTTTGCCAGCTGATGCTGGATAACAGTCTTGCCGCTGCCGAAAGGACCGGGAACACAAGCCGTCCCGCCTTTGGCAACAGGGAATAGGCTGTCAATGACGCGCTGCCCGGTCACCAGCGGAGCGTCCGGAGCCATGCGCCGCGTATAGGGCCTGCCATTACGGACTGGCCACCGCTGGATCATGGTCATGGGTCGCTCTTCGCCCGATTCGGTTTGCAGTACTGCGACGGCTTCCTCGACAGTGAAATCGTTCTCTGCTATCGAAACGATCCGACCCGCCAGACTCCTGGGAACCATGATCTGGTGCAGGACAGCCCTGGTCTCCTGAACCGATCCGATGATGTCCCCTTCGACGACGACGTCACCTGTCTTCACGCATGGAACAAAGTGCCACTTCCGGTCGCGAGGCAGTGCTGGAAGAGCCACACCACGGGGAATGAAGTCGCCATATTGCGCACGGATAGCGTCGAGCGGCCGCTGGATTCCGTCATAGATCGAAGTGATGAGACCCGGCCCGAGTTCGACAGTAAGAAGGCTCCCCGTCTGGACAACAGGTTCGCCCGGCCCCACACCGCTTGTCTCTTCATAAACCTGGATGCTGGCCATGTCGCCTCGAAGCTCGATGATCTCTCCAAAGAGCTTGGCATCGCCGACGCGTACCAGTTCATACATCTGCGGGTTCGTCAGCGCCTTTGCGACAACGAGCGGTCCGGCCACCTTGACGATCTCACCGTGTGTCATGGCTTTTCTCCTCCGTCAGTTTTCCAACTAGGTCAATGCCTACCGCATTCTCAATGAGACGTCTCACGGCAACAGTCGCCGTACCTGAAGCTGATGAAGTCACCGGGACCACCAGCACCACGGGCACAACCAGTCTGCGCGCCGCCGCCGATCCAGACCACACATCCGCCACGTCGGACGTCAGCAGGACCAGCCCGAATCCCCCCGAACGAACAATCGACTGAACAGCCTGGGATGCCTGGAGACCGTCCTCGACTACAGTGCCAGCAAACCCCAACGCTTCAAACGCTCCGACAGAGTCGCGCGTCGTCACCACTGCCGCCTTGCTCACAATGCCCCTCCGGACCCGTCCATTCGCAATCCACTGGATGCTGTCGCCTTCAGATACCGCCGCAATGACCAGACTTCTCGCCTGAAGTCGATCAGATAGGCAAAGACGACTGCAACTCCATATGGTTCGAATCCCGTCGCTTCAGGGCGCCCAACAAGCCATGATTCCAGAGCATCCTCAAGCATCTGCATCCGCTCCTCAGCAGTGTATCGCCGACCAACGGCGAGTACCCATGCCGACGCTTCTGGAACAAGGTCCGCCGGCTGGAGCATATCCCACGAGACACCCTGGATGCGCTCCACGATCAAAGCAAGCGATACTCGTATCTCCGGCTTCAGGAACGGCAACAGTCTCTCGAGAGGCGCTCCGACGCCAGATGCGCTGCGAAGCTTCATTTTCAGTGCATGTCCGGCCAGCATGAGCTTCAGCCGGCCATTCAGGTATGCCGTGACTGCAGGGTGTCCATAGGTGGCTGCCAGACCCTCCAGCGTCGATTCGAAGGAGAAGTCGAACACTGTCTGGGCGTCAGAAGCTGAAGCTCCCGCCTGCGCTGCCTTCAGCCCGTCTGACAGGGCAACTCCAAAAATCGATTCGGCAAGCAGCCCAGGGGCATCCCCCCCCATCTGCATGCGCGTGCAGTATGCTGCATACTCACTGCTCGTTTCATCAGTACCCACCCCAGCATCCCCACCAAGTAGCGCTTGAGCCAGACCGGCCTTCGCGTATTCCTTCTCATCGAGGGCTGCAAGCAAGTATGGAAGAAACCCCTCTGGCAAATCACGGGTCGCTTGGGCCAGCAAGGCCAGCCACGTGCTTTCGACCCTTGCCAGGACCTCGCCTGCTGACATGTCGCTCCCAATAGGCGCATAGGCACCGCGATTGAGAGCTGCCAGCAGAGACTCGGCCTTGCCCGTCTGTGATGCACGCCAAAGTTCCTGCACTGGCAGGAGTAGCCCTCGCCTCACAGAGAAGGAGCCCGAGGCATACGCGTAGTCGGTCGAATCAGCCTGATGTGGGACAACTGGAGAGATCATTTCTTGTCGCCAAACAGGACTTGCGCGACCTCAACGAGCGTGCCCTCTCGAAGACTGTTGGACGCGGCCGACAACGTCAAGTCGAGTTCTGCCTCGGCAAAGTGGACAATGAAACCTCCATCGCTGTCAGCGAGCTCCACATCGATACGTATCTCTGTCCCATCCCCACGTTTGGGCAACAATGCCCTGATGACGGACTCATCCCGACGCCGACACTCGATAGAGAGTGGCGTCTCTTGTCCGATATGGCTCACCGCTCGCTCGAGATACGCGCGATAGAGGGCGTCATCGCTCCTGACGTTCTGTTCGAGCTCCTGGTAAAGGCCTTCAAGCAATTCCTGCTTGCGCTTGAGGATGGCGTTCCTCAACTCGATCTTCAGTGCAGCCGCTTTCGTCGCGATCTCATGATCCCGGATAGCGCGGTGCTCCGCTACCCGCGTATTGGCCTGTTCCTCCAGCTGCCGACTCTGATCATCGACAATTTGTGAAGCCTGAACAGTGGCGGCCTCTATGAGAGCGGTCGCCTCCGCAGAAGCCTCCTGCAGAACCGCAGCTCTGAGTTCCTCGGTCCCCATGTGCAAAACGTCCTAGAAGGTTGCCTGAGTGATCCAGAGCAGAAGCAGAATGCCGGAGACCAGGGCCAGGACGGCATAGGTTTCGACGAGAGCAGGTATGAGGATGGCTTGGCCAAAGCTGCTGGGCTGGCGCCCAGTGAGGCTTTCCGCGGCGGCTGCTGCCTGACCCTGAGCTATGGCGGACAGCCACTCGACAGAGCCGACAGCAATTGCGACCGTCATCATCGCCAGACCCTTCGCGTTGGAAATGACCGCACCCTCTTTGAGAACTCCAGACAGCACAATCATCATGATTCCATACACGAAGGCATAGAATCCTTGCGTTCCCGGAAGAGCCATCATGACAAACAGCTTGCCAAAAAGCTCCGGCTTCTCGGCGAGTACTCCCGCCGCCTGCGAGCCGCTGATGCGAATTCCAACGGAAGCACCAAGACTACCGAGACTGATGACAAAGGCTGCTCCCATGAATATCCAGAGCGAACCCAGCGACGTCATCGGCGTGTTCGACAGCTTGAACGCGAATGCCGCCCCAACAGCGCTGAGTGCTGTTACGATACCTCCAACCAGAACCGACCATAACGCTTCAATAGCCATGATGTACCTCCTGTTTTCCCTCTACAGTGGATGTGTCGACAATCTTGACAACTTCCGACCAGAACCCGAAGCGCTGGAACCGAGGCGCTCCGCCCTCGTAGAACCGTCCAAAGAACTCAAGCAGAACAAGACGCGCAGAATGGATGAACGAACCCATTGCACCCATGAAGTAGTTCAGCAGATGTCCAAAGAGAAGCACCACACCACCCACGATCACGCCAAGAACAGGCACCTTGACGAGAGATCCTATCATGTTGAAGGCCGTCCCAAGCATGGAAGTGGTCAATCCCAGTGCCAGCAGGCGCGAGTAAGAGAGGACATCTCCCAGGAACGAGCCAGCACCATACGAACTCTGGATCCCGTAGAGGTTTACGAGAGCCATCGCCACCTTGCCGGCACCCTTGCCCTGTCGCGCTCCCCCAAGAAGGAGAAGCACAAGCCCTGTCGCCAAAGCGATGAGATATCCGTACCTGAATCCTACTCCCCACCTGGTTCCTATGAACAACAGCGCTGAGATGGCCGGCAGAAACAGCAGCCAGCCGACACAATCATACACGATGGTAGCGTAGTCGTGTCTGCGCGCCGCTTTGTAGATGGCCAGACCAACTCCCAAGAACTGGTTCAACGCACCGATGACCCAGACAATTACCAGGAACTGGAACGCGGACTGAAGCGGGTCTATGATCGTGAGCGACCTGACGAACCCCGAGATGGCGTTTCCCTTCCCCAGGTACGTCTCGGAGAGAAGGTCTCCTCCCCAGCTTCCGGTGAGAGCACCTGCTACCGCTCCAGCCACGCCGCCGTACAGGAATACCATCATGAAGTTGTGGACGCCCGTGGAGTGCCTGTACTTGCGCATGAAGTAGAGGCAGATCGCAATCTGGATGGCCCCGTACAGAACATCCCCCAGACAGAGGGCAAAGAAGAGGAGAAACGGGATGGCCAGGAAGACTGTCGGATCAAACGACGAGTAGACTGGAAATCCAAACATGTTGATCAGGATCTCCAGGGGCTTGAGCCACTTGTTGTTCGTGATGGAAACGGGGGTGCTGTCTCCCGCAGTGGGATCCCCCGTCATGCAGACGATGCCACTGAAATCTGTGCACAGCTTCTGGAGAGAATCGACATCGACTTCTCGAACGTACCCGGTAATCACGCTGCATCGTTCGGTTCGGGTGATGTCGTGCGAAGCCTCCAGGCGCCCCCGTTCATTCAGGAGATACTCGCGATACACTACGATTTCCTGTCTGCGGGCGAGGAATGCGGCAACTTCAAGCTGGAGTGCGGCGATCCTCTCGTGAACTGCACGATGCTCTTCCGTCATATGGTCGATCAGAAACGCCACAGTACTATTGGTGTGCGACAAGTCCTGTTCGACAAAGCCCTGCGACACCAGCACGGCACGAACGTCATCCGTCTGGGCTCGCAAGCATGCCACGACCACGTTGCTCGTATTCTTCATCTCAAACAACGTATCAACTGCAACGGCAGTGCCATGGTCCACCAGGCTGCCACGAGCTCGCACCAGGTCCAAGGATGATATGGTACCTGCGATGAGCGCAATCCGCTGCCACCTCGAAACCTCGCCGAAATCCACTGGCAGTGACGCCCACGGCAGCATCGTCGCCCTGTCCCGCTCAAGCTGCTCTACGCGATGACGCTGTTCCACCAGTTGGGCTCTCAGCGCAAGCACACTGCGCATCAGGTCTGTGTAGCCATTGCTTGAAGCCATCGAAGCGGTCTTGCTCATGTCGGCGACGCTCATATATACTTCATCAGGGAAGAAGCTCAGGATGAGTCCCTTGGTCACGGGGTTAACTTCATTGAAGAACGACAGTGTCGCGCTGGCAAGCCCCAACTCCTCGGCGATATGACTCAGCGACTGTTCCCTCTCCGGACGACAAACGTCCAGCGACAACGCGGCATCTGCACCGCTTTGAGAATCAATCGATGGGGTATACGAGGTAAGATGTACTATTCCCACGCCGTACAAGCAAGATAGAACCTCGTCTTCCCTGATATGCGGAAAAGCAAGAGCGAACTCTTGTACTTTGTCGATCGCCATGCTAGCGAGCGATGAGTCTTGACAGAAGCGAATCTAGAACCATGCGTCTACGATCATGCGCCTGATGTTCGAGACTCTCAAGCTGCTGTTTGAGATCCAGGCGAAACTGACCCTCGGCAAGTTTCATCTGCTGTTCCGTTTCCTGGTCGATTGGGCCAAGTCGCTGTTGCAGCGACAACTCCGCAGAGGCTCTGACCATAGCGAGAGTAGACTCCGAATCACGCCCAATACTCTGAACTTTCTCTCGCGCAGCCTTGATGATGCCATCCGCCTCGACCTCAGCCCGCTGCAAGCTCTGGATGAACTCCTCGATCATATTCGTACCCCTCCGGTTTGGATAATTGCTGGTCGGGATGGTGGGATTCGAACCCACGACCTCTTAGTCCCGAACCAAGCGCTCTACCAAGCTGAGCCACATCCCGACAAATAGTGGTCGGGGCGACAAGATTCGAACTTGTGACCCCCAGCACCCCATGCTGGTGCGCTAGCCAAACTACGCCACGCCCCGACTATTTGTTCTCAACCAGCTTCTTCAGCCTTCCGCTCATCCGAAAAGTCACAACACGCTTCTCCGGTACGTTCACCGCTTCACGCGTTTTCGGGTTCACACCCGAGTGAGCCTTTCTCACGGACACACAGAAAGCCCCAAAACCGGTCAGGGTAACCTTACGACCTGCCCGCAACTCCTTGCTGGAAGCGTTCAAAACCTGGCGCAGCACGTTTTCCACAACCACTCTGGAATAACCCGTCTTTGCTGCAACCGCTACCACAAGACCCGACTTTGTCACCTAACCACCCTTTCCAACTCATCTGCTGGAACTCGCTTTTCGTTTCCTGGCTCATCAAACGCTGGAGACCAACCAGAGGCGTGACGCTTCCGGCGACGATCCCGTGCAGCAGATGGAGGACAGGCAAGTCAATGTTACTCAGTTCGGCGATTTTTGCAAGAGCCCTGAGGGTTGGAAGTCCCTCAATGACAGTAGGCTGGCCAGTTTGTCCCTCACAATTCGAAGTTCTGCCGCCAGTAGTTTCTCGCGCCATGCGGCTGCGCCATGGCACCCGGATCGGCTATTGCAGTCCCTCAGGTGCACCGACCCGCGACGCGGCCATGGGTTATGCGTCCACCTCCACGCGAACGTCGAGACACATTCGCCTCAGCCCTGCCATGACGCCATCGATTGCGTCCTGGGGACAAGACGTGCCGCTTGCGACTCCTACGACGTCATCGCAGGTCAATCCCGCGTCGGACAATCCGGCCGCGCCCCGAATGAGATACGTCCGCGGACATGCGGAGGCTGCTACCGCGACCAGTCTTCTGGTATTCGCACTGGAACTGTCTCCCAGGACCAGCATGACCGAGCAGCGCCGCGCCAGGGCGACAGCTCCATCCTGCCTGCGCAGTACCTCCGGACACAGCGTCATCTCTTCGGCAACCTCGATTCCTCTCCGTCGAAACCATTCCAGGACCTGCTGTCTGAACTCGCGAGACTGTGTCGTCTGGTAGACGACCCCTACGCGGGAAACTGACATTTCGAGAGTGTCCAGGTCCTGCTCCGAAGCCACGACCCTGAGCAGCTGATTGCCAGCAGCCTCCATGAGATAGCGGGTCTCCCGATGCTCCTTGTCTCCGACGACAACCACAGGGACACCGGCATCCGCAAACCGGCTTGCAGCGTCGCGGGCCCGGTTTACGATGGGGCAGGTCAGATCCCGCACGGCTCGCGCGCTGGCAATCCTTCCAAGGCGTTCAGGCAAGGTGGAGCCATGAGCTGGAAGCAGAACCGTCGCAGCGCTCAGCTCCCGGTCGCTCAGCAGTTCCACTGATCGCAGCCCCATGGAGCGAAGCCGGTCCATCTCGCCGGCATTGTGAAGGAGGGTGTCTGTTGCCGCCACCGTCGCTTCCGAACGCAAAGTCATCTCAGCCGCGCCAATCGCTCGCCGAATGCCCGAACAGTAGCCCAGGTCGCGTGCCAGTACAACACGCATGTCAGGCGTGTCCCTGCTCCTGAAGGGTCTGAATGCGATCCATGATGTCCATGCTGATTGCCGTCAGGTCATCTTTGCGACTTTCGCGCTCAGGGGGGAGGTGATACGTGACCGGCTGACCTATGCGCACGGTAATGCGACCGACTCTGGGGACTCTCCTCTGCCTCGGCCAGCACTCGTAGGACCCGATGATAGCCATAGGGACCACCGGTGCTCCCGACTTTACTGCCAGAAAAGCCGCCCCGTTGTGAGGCGTCTGTAGACGTCCATCTGGTGACCGCGTTCCCTCAGGGTAGATCATACACAGGTCGCCATGGTCCATGATTGTCAGCACCGTCTGGAGGGCACCCTTGTCGGCCAGAGACTCCCTGTCGATGCGCACGCCACCCAAATGGCGTATGAAGGGCCCCAGCAGCGGGTGCTGGTACGTCTCCTTGCGTGAAAGACAGTAGACCTTGCGCGGTACCGCGAAGGCAGCAAGCATTGGATCCAGATAGCTGCAGTGGTTGCCGCAGATCAGTCCCGGTCCGTGCCTCGGCACATTCTCGAGCCCGATGACACGGAGGTTGAAGTAGGTCTTGAACAGAAGCCTTCCTGCCGGGACAACCACTTCATACAGCATACTCGAGCCTCCTGCGGTACTCGAAAAGTATCGCCTGCACGATTCCATCGGCGCCATCAGCAGAGTTGTCCATCTTGACGTGCTCCTCGGTGCATCGAAGAGGCGAGTCTTCTCGGGACGAGTCTATCGCATCACGCTCCTTGATGTTGGCCAGCACGGCGCCATAGTCGACCGAGATGCCCTGACGCTCCAGCTGGGCGACTCGCCGTCTGGCGCGAACATCCGGGTCTGCAGTAATGAACACCTTCAGAAAAGCGTCAGGGAGAACGGTCGTCCCTATGTCCCGGCCAACCATGACAACATCTTGGAGCAAGGCAATGCTTCGCAGTTCCCTGTTCACGGCAGCCCGCACCTGCGGCACGGCACTCACGGGCGAAACGAGTCTGTCGACTGTCGGGTCATGGAGGGACACCTGGAGAACGCGCCCGTCAAACAGAACCGTCCCCCCGGGCTCGTACCTTATGCCACGCTCGAGGATGCGCAACAGGCGACCGCTCTGCGGACAGCGGTCAGACGGAGACTGCTCGGCATATGCAGCGGTGTATGCTCTGTACAACAACCCGGAGTCGACCAGCATGAAGCCAAGTTCAGCGGCCACACGCAGTCCCACCGACGTCTTCCCGGATCCAGAAGGACCGTCGATAGCAATGTCGTGTCTCACGAAACGTCTCCCATAAGCGTCGCAGCCACGTCAGCAGAAGAGATACTGCCCTCGCGCAGCATGGACCATGACCCCACTGCCAATCTGACAACCGTCGACGGATGGCCTTCGGGGCGCTGACGGCTCTCCAGGACCAGATCCGCTCGCTCCAGCAGCCCGGCGGCCCCGGACGCGTCGAGACTCTCAATGACACTCTCGCCGCTCTCATTCAGACTTGTCTGCGCCATCAGAATGCCGCCGGCAAGCAATCGAAGGAGTCCAGTATGGCGTGGCACCCGGAAGCCGATGCTGGATGCTTCTGGGTGAGGCAGGGGCTGTGTGTGGAGACCACTCCCTGCAACATCGACGACGATCGTAAGCGCCCCTGGCCAGAACACGCTGGCAAGGCGCTCGACCATCACACGTACCGCAGGCTCGACCCACGGCAGGACACGAACGATGTCGGGTACAAAAACGGGCAACGGCTTGGAAGCGTCGCGATGCTTTGCTGCGAACACCCTGGTAACCGAAGACGCACACGCCGCGCTGCATCCGATGCCATAGACGGTATCCGTCGGGAATACTACGACGGCCCCCGAAGCAATACGTTCAGACAGTCGGCGGAAATCGGCGTCTGAACACGTGTCCAGCAAGACACTCTCAGGAAGAGATATCTACCGCCTCCGAAAATAGGACCGATCGAGCTTGGGCTCTTCCCCAGTCCTCAGGCGACGGATGTTCGCAGCATGCCGAACAATGCCGAGCGCAGCAAGCAGCGCGTAGATCAGAACAAGTTTCGGCGGCTGTCTCAGAAGAAGCGCGACAACTGGAAGAGTGGCGAACATACTCACTGAAGCAAGAGAAACAGTATTGCGGAGCGCCATGACGACGACCCAGATACCCAACTCCACGAGAGCGACGGGCCAGCTCAGAACAGCCATGACGCCGAATGTCGTGGCAACACCCTTGCCCCCCTTGAAACCGGCAAGAACGGAGAAATCATGACCAAGGACCACTGCAACGGCCGCCACAAGCAGTGTTTCTAGCGACATGTCTGGAACAAACCTTGTCAGCACCAGCAGCAGGAGTACTGCCTTCAGAAAGTCGCCGGCAAAAGCGAACGCTGCAGGAACAGGCCCTGCGGTGCGCAGCACGTTTGTGGCTCCCATGTTCCTGCTACCTACCTTCGTGATGTCCACACCCTTGATCATTTTGGCGAAGATGTAGCTGAACGGGAGAGAGCCGACGAGGTATGCAGCGGCAAAAACCGCAAGATCACGCAAGACATAGTTGAATGTATTCATTCTGCTCGATGTGCCTCCGCGTACCGCGGCAGCCCTCTGAGGTCAGGCAACCAGCGTCCGCCCTGCAGTCCGTGCCGCCTGAATAACTTCAATATACCCTGTTCCAGGCCATCGTCAATCTCCAGCAGCAGCAGGCCACCGGGCCGCAACCAGTCAGGAGCCTGTGCAATAATTCGCTTGTAGAAGACCATACCTGACGCGCCGCCGTAAAGTGCCCGGACCGGTTCAACAGGCGAGGACGTGTGTGCCGGCAACAGACGCTCCTCACGCACATAGGGAGGATTGCTGACAATGACATCAGCGTGGCTGCGGAAATCGCCGAGGGCAAGACCCCACGATGCCAGCACGTTACCTTGGACGAACCTGACCCGATCCGACAGACCCGCGTCCAGAGCGGATTCGCGGGAACACGATACAGAAACGGGATCGAGTTCCAGTCCCATTACCGTTACCTGTGGCAGTCTGGAGGCCAGTGCCAGAGCGATGGCTCCCGAACCGGAGCAAAGGTCCAGCGCGACGGCGCTGCCCCGACTCCTCTCAACGATGAAATCCCTAGCCATCTCTACCAGATGTTCGGTCTCCGGGCGAGGCACAAGAACACCCTCCCGCACTCGCACGACGATATCACAGAAGGCAGCATGGCCGATGAGGTATTCCGCAGGATACCCGTCGGCCAGTTGTCGGGCAGCATGCTCCGCAACCACCTGCATGCCAGTCTCAGCAGGCAGGTCGAGCCGGATGAGCAGGTCTGAACGGCTCCATCCTCTGCCTGCCGCAACAACGTACTGCAGTTCACCGCGTTTCTGCGGTGAGAGTAGCACACGCTGCTCAGCAAGGGCAAGTACTTGTCGCAGACTCAATCGTCGTCGTCCCGCAGAATGGGCGTCTCAAGAGTCCTCTCGCGGGAAGCCCGATGAAGAGCGTCGACTACTGGATCGAGGTTTCCCTCCATGATGAGAGGCAGGTTGTACAGGGACAGGCCAATCCGATGGTCAGTCAGACGACCTTGAGGAAAGTTGTAGGTACGGATACGCATGTTGCGCATGCCGCTGCCGATCTGGGCTCTGCGCTCATTGACCATCTCGCTGTCGGCCTTCTCCTTCATGAGCTCGTAGACGCGGGATCGCAGCACCTTGAGAGCCTTCTCCTTGTTCTTCAGCTGGGACCTCTCATCCTGACATGACGCAGTGATGCCTGTTGGGATGTGCGTCATGCGGACGGCCGTCTCTACCTTCTGAACGTTCTGCCCTCCATGTCCAGACGCATGAAACAGTTCAAGCTTGATGTCGGCATCGTCAATGTGCACGTCGACATCTTCAGCTTCAGGCAGCACCGCCACGGTGGCAGTGGAAGTATGAATGCGTCCGGAAGCCTCCGTCTCGGGAACGCGCTGGACACGGTGGACGCCACTCTCGAACTTGAAGAGCTTATAGCTTCCTACGCCAAGCACCGAGAAGACGACTTCTTTGAACCCTCCGATCTCGGTTGGATGGCTCGAGATGACCTCGATCTTGAGGCCGTGTTGTCCTGCGAAGTACGAGTACAGGCGAAACAGATCGGCGGCAAATAGGGCCGCTTCGTCGCCACCGACGCCTCCCCGGATCTCGACAATGATATTCTTGTCATCATCTGGATCCTTGGGAATACGTTCTTCCTCGATCTGAGCGTGAACAGCTTCCAGTTCCTGCCGAAGCCGGAGCTTGTCTTCCTCGATCACGGTGGCGAACTCGGAATCCGTCCCCTCTGCGAGGAGCGTGTCGTTGTCAGCAAGCTGAATCCTCAGAGACTCTTCGCGAGTGAGAAGCCCAAATAGAGAGTCCATCGTGCGCCGTTCCAGAATGAGTTTCTGGATTTCCTTCTGGTCGAGATCGTAGCGCAGGTTGGCAACTCGCTCGTCGATCTCACGGATTCTGCGTGCCAGCTGTTCTGTCTCTAGGCTCATCGGCTCTCTATGTGCTTCAAATGAGGCGCTCCTCTTCCAGTATACGCTCTGGCCGACCTGGAACCACGTGGTGCTCACGACAGCGTGCTTCATAGCTCTCGGCTGCACCAACCATTACCACCGGGTCGTCGTATCGCGCTGGACGTCCATTGACGATGCGCTGAGTACGCGTCGCCGGTCTGCCACATACCATGCAGACGGCCGTCAGCTTCGTCACTTCTTCCGCAAGCGACAGAAGCTCGGGCATGGGTCCAAACGGCTCACCGCGAAAGTCCTGGTCAAGGCCAGCGAGGATGACACGAACGCCCTTGCCCGCAAGATACTCAGAAACCTCGATGATCCCAGGATCGAAGAACTGCACCTCATCGATGCCAACGACTTCCACCTGCTTCTCCTCGACAATCCTGACCACGTCAGATGGAGATGCCACGACAGCTGATTCAAGGCGAATACCCGAATGGCTCGTAATTGTCTCAAGCCCATAGCGGTCATCAAGAGACGACTTGAGGGCGATGACCTTCTGCTTCGCAATCTGAGCCCTCTTGAGGCGTCGAATGAGCTCCTCGGATTTCCCCGAGAACATGCAGCCGGCAATGACCTCAATCCTGCCGGAACAACTATCCATAATGCCTAGCGCCCAGCGCTGTCCTGCGCTACGATGTTGGCCAGGAATTCCCGATTGTTGGCAGTTCTCTGAAGCATGGCGATAAGCTTCTCCAGACTCTCCGTCGGATCCTCGTTGCCGATGAACTGTCTGAGAGCCCAGATCTTGCGATACTCCTCGGGTGTGTACAGGAGTTCTTCGCGCCTTGTGCCGGACTTCCGGACGTCGATCGCCGGGAAAATGCGACGCTCAGCCAGCTCGCGGTCCAGAACGAGTTCCATGTTCCCTGTGCCCTTGAATTCTTCATAGATGACCTGGTCCAGGCGGCTGCCCGTCTCGATGAGCGCTGTCGCAATGATCGTGAGACTACCGCCCTCGACCATGTTCCGCGCGGCTCCGATGACTCTTTTGGGGCCACGGATTGCCGTTGGATCGAGACCACCGGACAGGGTCTTGCCGGAAGAGGAACTGATCAGATTGTAGGCGCGTGTGAGCCGGGTGATGCCGTCCATGAGAATGACGACATCCTTCTTGACCTCGACGAGTCGCTTTGCGCGCTCCAGGGCCAGTTCGACGACTCGAATGTGGTTCTCGGGAGGCTGGTCGAACGTCGAACTGATCACCTCGCTTCGAATCGACTGCTTCATGTCCGTGACTTCCTCGGGTCGCTCATCGATAAGGAGCACCATCAGCGTGACCTCGGGGTGATTATATTCGATGCTCTGTGCAACGTTCTTGAGAATAGTCGTTTTCCCGGCCTTCGGCGGAGACACGATCAGGCCACGCTGACCCTTGCCGATGGGAGCAACAAGATCAAGGAGGCGTAATGCCATGCTGCAGTTTGGCGTCTCCAGCTTGAGGTGTTTATTGGGAAAGATCGGAGTGAGCGACTCAAATTGCGGCCGAGCAACCACGTACCCTTCGATGCTAATCCCATTGATGCTGCGGATGCGCATCAGTGACGAGTATTTCTCCTTGTCCCCCCGCGGCAGGCGGACGACACCCTCAAGCCAGTCGCCGGTTCGAAGACCGAACCGCCGGATCATCGGGGGCGAGATATAGACGTCCGACGAGGACGGGAAGTAGTTGGAACGCATGAACCCATATCCCTCCGCGAGGATTTCGCACAGGCCCGACGCAGTGAACTCCTCGCCGCCCGTCCGTGGAACCTCTCCGCCGCGGTGCTCATACGAACTCGAGATGACGACCCCGGACACGACCTGCGCCGGCGTGCGTTCCTGTTCGATGTCGAGGTGCTCAGTCACTACCTCAGGCTTGTCATGGTCGTCATAGGGCCTCGTCGAACTCATGGAAAGCCCCTCCTGATCGTTAGCATCCTTACCCCCAAGTTTCAACAGCTCCTCGATGAGTTCCGGCTTCTTAAGCCGTGTATAGTTCCGAACGTGCAGTACTTTTGCAATCTCGTACAGTTCCCGGGATGTCTTCTCCAACAGCTCTTGTTCAGTGAAGTTCATGATCTCCTGCCTTCTTTCGCCAATTAGTCACGCAATAGCCAGCAAGCGCCCGATAGAATCTTTGAACGAGCCCAACACAGCAACACGCGTCTGACACTGCTGAACTGTCACGCGCGTCTCATCTTTGAAGACAGGATCTCGTAGATATGCGAGATTGACGTAAACGTTGGCAATGGCTCCGGCATGGGCAGCCTCGAGCATCGCGGCGCCGACATACAGGTCAGATGCAATGTCCTTTGGCGCATCACAAAACGTCACAACGAGAAACTCGGCAAAATCGCAGACTCGTACCGCCAGCGCAAGAGGAACTCTCGTTGAACCCTTGAGTGCATCCTGCATGGCCGCTCGTCGCGAAAGTCTCTCATCATCAGTCGTCTTGGCAAGCTTCATGGCAGTCATGTATCCCTCAAATGCTGCGCTGTCCTGGTCCATCATCGCAGTAAACTCCGCCCGCGATGCTTCGCAGCCCTCGACAAACGGTGTCAGACGGCTCTTTTCCGCCTCGTCGCGCGCACCCACAACGTTGGCGACCATTTCGACCAAAGCCACGCCCATCGCAGCGGCAAGACCGGCAGCAGTGCCTCCACCGGGAGTTGGATTGCGCGATGAGAGTTCGGTCAAAAATCCATCTAGGGATTGACTCTTAAACATCTCGACCTCGTGGTTGACGATTGGAGTGTATCGACTGGTTCACATAGATAATACTTGCTCGCTTGGAAAATGCAAGGCAGCCGCCGTGAGATGAGCCTTGTGCCGACAACTGTAGTATAATCAGTTTTACACAGTTCAATTGGAGGTCGTCATGATTGTCAAGGCAGTCCAAAGCGTCGAGGAGCTTCCTGTCACTGAAGCCGGAGCCCGTGGCACGACAATACGCTGGATGCTCAACAGCTCGGACGGAGTCCCTACGTTTGCCATGCGGTACTTCGTCGTCAAGCCGGGCGGATCAACGCCGCGGCACTCGCACCCTTGGGAACATGAGGTTTTTGTCATCAAGGGAGCCTGCACTGCTTTCTACGAAGGCGAGACTCGTCATATCGATCCAGACCACGCTATCTATATCGAACCCGAGGCGATTCACAGTTTCGCCAACGAAGGCACCGAAGACCTTGTCTTCCTGTGCATGATACCAATACAATAGCCAATGGACCTTGCTCTGGCAGGAAAAACGATTGCCATTGCAGGCAGCACGGCCGGCATCGGCTCCGCACTCACGGCCTCGCTTGACCGCGAGCATGCCCGCCTCCTGCTTGTCGGAGGGCGTTCCGAACGTCTGAGTGCCCTTGCTGACACGTTGTCTCCTGGCGCGCTGATCGGCATTGTCCCCGGAGACCTGCGCAGGGAATCGGAGCGCAATCGGTGTACAGATGCCCTGCTCGGGTCCTCGGAGCTTGACGGCTTTGTATTCCTGCCGGCAGAACTGCGAACCGATTCCTTCGCTGAAGCTCGCTCCTGTGAATTCCGGGAGACATTCGATGTTAACGTCTTTGCTGCCTTCGAGTTTGCGCAGGCTGCGCTGTCCAGGGCCTCCTCCTTGGCAAGCTTCGTCTTCGTATCCTCGATCGACGCCCATAGACATCCCCGTCACACGCCCTCAGCAAGCTATGACAGTTCAAAACGTGCACTAGAGAGCATCTCCGAGTCCATAGCAGTCGAGGCCGGCCCTCGGGGAATACGCTCGAACTGTATCATCCCGGGCCTCATCCAGACTCCCATGACGGAGGACTTCTTCGGACAGGAGTTCGAGGCCGAGCGCCTCCAGTTTCTTGACGCAGTCCCGCTCGGCAGACCGGGCAATCCTGAAGATGTCGCGAACCTCATTACGTTCCTTCTGTCTCCAGTCGCCGGATACATGAACGGGACATCAGTCCCTGTCGACGGTGGATTCTTGTGTCAGGGGCTCTAGAGGAAGGAAAAAGGGGCGCTCGCGCGCCCCATGTTCTCATCTTCAGGTAAAACGGCCCTATTTGCGCCTTCGCGCAGCAATGGACTTCTGCTTGCGTTTCTCGCCTGGCGCCATGAAAAAGCGACGCTTCTTGAGTTCGCCGAAGAGGCCATCACGGATACAGTCCTGCTTGTAGCGCCTCAGCATGTTCTCCAGCTGAGCGTCTTCGCCTTGAGGTTCAGACCTGTCTTTGTTCCGATCACGATAGTTTCCCATCATTCACCCCTCCTTTCGTCAAACCGTTGCCAAAGGGGTTGATAAACAAACAACCAGTCAACTATATCGGAATTGCGTCTTCAGTCAACCGACTTCTCTGTGATGTCCTCTGAGGCTGACCGCAGCAACCGGACACTCTTGATGATCTCACGGACAAAAACTGCAGCGGGGACAGCGAGCAACGCCCCAAAGAACCCCGCAAGCGTTCCACCCGCCAGAAGGAGCAAGATGATTAGCCCCGGATTGAGCCCCGTCTTATTAGATATGAGCCGGGGGGCGAGCATCTGACTCGTGGTGAACTCGATGACGCTGAAGATGATGATCCAGGCGATCAGCTTCCCGGGACCCGTCACGGCGGCAAAGAAGGCCCCCAGCAACGCAACCACAAACGGACCTCCGTAAGGAATGAACTCACCGAAGAAATCCACGACCCCGATTGTCAGAGCATAGTTGATTCCGAACAGCCCGCTGACGCCACCCATGAACAGCGCAGTGACCAGCGCGATGAGGGCCAGCGCTTCGATGTATCTCCTGGTGCTTGCAGCGACCTGCGCAAGCGCGACCTCTGCACGGTCCTTCTGCGTGTGGATGAACGGCAGCGACAGAGACATCTCGTAGTAGTCATGAGAGCCTCTCATGAAGAAATACATGAGTACGAAAAATGGGAGAAGTGCGCCCAGACTCAGTAGCCTCTTGGACGATGCCGTGACGATGGTCTGTCCGAATTGGATCGCAGCCTTCTGAACTGCGTCGAGAACAGCCGTGATGGTGTCCTGCGCCGCACCGAGCTGATAGCGATCCAGCCATGCTGAGAATCTGGAGAAGTATCCCTGAAGCGTCTTTGCGTAATCAGGAAGTGATGCCACGAGCGCTCTCGTTTCGCGCACAAGAGGAGGAATCGTGATCGCCACCAATCCGACGAATGCAGCCACGATTCCCAGAACAACTATGGCACACGTGACGCCCATGGGAAGATGGGTTTTCCGATTGAGCCAGTGCGCAATTGGCAAGAAGAGAAACGCCGCGAATGCCGCTGCGATTCCCAGAGCCACGATGCTGCGTAGACTCCAGAGGAGCCAGACGGCCCACGTAGCAGCAGCGATGCTCAGAACCGACAGAAGGACAACACGCAGAGCACTAGCTTCCTTACTGCTCAGCCTCATCTATAACCTCCGTTGGGGCGACCTCCTTGATAATTGCTTCCGCAGCGATAACACCGCTGCCCTTGGACTTGAGCCGGATCACTTTCACGCCCGAAGAAACCCTTCCAAGCAGGGGGAGAGTCTCGGCAGGGGTACGAATCGTCTGGCCCGTACTCGTGGACACGACGACATCCTGGTCGACGGTTCCTGTCGTGAATGCTGCCAGTGGACCGGTCTTCTCGGTGACACGATAACAAATGACACCACCAGACCCTCGGCCAACCAGGCGAACCTCGTATGGGTTCAAGCGCTTGCCATGGCCATGTTCCGTGATAAGTGTGAACGGCACGTCGGGACGAAGCACTTCCATGCCGACCACGAACCTGCCTCCGCGTGAAAGGCGCATTCCGCGCACGCCACGGGCAGATGCCCCCATGGCACGCACAGACGTCGACCGGATCCGGACAGCCCGGCCTGAATCGGAGGCGATGAGGACCTCGTCGCTGTCCTTGACGGGCCTTACCGAGACCACAGAGTCGCCCTCACCAAGCTTGATGAACGTCTTTCCTGTGCTCCGTATAGTGACAAACTGCGACGTGACCATCTTCTTGATACGCCCACGACGGGTCACGATGATGAAGGACACACCCTCCTGTATGGCAGGCAGCGCCGTCGCTTCGGTGACGAGTTCGTCTGCCCCCATGCCGAGGAGAAGCGACAGGTTCTCCCCGCCGCCTTGCCGCTTCTCTTCCGGAAGACGGTACGCTGGAATGGAGTACACGCGTCCTTTGTTGGTGAAGAGCAGCATGCGCTGCTTCGTGCGGACGGTAAAGTACTTGCTGATGTAGTCGTCCCGCTTCAGGTTCATGCTAGCGACTCCCAGTCCTCCCCGACCCTGAACCTTGAACGTCGAACTCGGGATGATCTTCGCGTAGCCGTTCTTGGAAATGACGACCATGACCTCTTTGTCTTCGATGAACTGTTCGTCATCGTCCTCCCCGTGGCCATCGTCCTTCAGGATCTGGGTGCGGCGTGGGTTCCCGTATTTGCGGGCGACTTCGACAAGCTCATCCCGGATGTAGACGCGGATCCTGTTGGGGTCTGCCAGCATCGCTGAGAGTCTCGCAATCTCTGTCTTGTTCTCTTCCACCTCTTTCGTCAGCTTCTCGACCTCGAGCGACACCAGAGACCGCATGCGCATCTCAAGGATCGCCTCCACCTGCCGGTCGTTGAGTCCAAAGCTCTCGGCGAGGCGAGCCGATGCGTCGTCCATGGACGAAGACGCGGTCAGGATTTCTGTCACTCGCTTGATGTTTCGAATGGCGATGACAAGACCGTTAAGGACGTTCAGGCGTTCCTCGTGCTTGCGGAGTTCCAGAGCGAACCTCTTGCGAAGCGTTGCCTCGCGGAAGTCCAGGAATGTGGCCAGAACATCGCGCAGGGGGAGGGTGCGCGGCACGCCGTACAGGATTCCGAGCATGCTGACATGGAAGTGCTGCTGGAACTGTGTGTGTCTGCGCAGCAGCAAGTCAACTCGCTCAGGAATCGCATCTTTCTTCAGGTCAAGCACAACCCGAATGCCCTCGCGGCTGGATTCGTCGCGCAGGTCGGACAGTTGGTTCAGGCGCTTGTCCTTCATCAGGTCGGCGACTTTCTGAACGAACTCGGCCTTGTTCACCTCAAAGGGCAACTCGGTAATGATGAATCGCGCCTTGTTGCCGTCCTTCTCGATAGTGTACTTCCCTCTCGTGACAATGTTGCCCCGACCTGTAGCGATGTATTCGTCGATGCCGTCCGTGCCAACCACGACACCGCCTCCAGGGAAATCGGGACCCTTGACAAACGATCGGATGTGGACCGCGTCCTCGGGTTCACTGCCGATCCGACAGTCCAGCATATACTTCAGGGCGTCGATCAGCTCTCCGAGGTTGTGAGGAGGGATATTGGTGGCCATGCCCACGGCGATTCCGCTGGAACCGTTGAGCAGAAGCTGCGGCACTTTGGCCGGCAGGATGGTCGGTTCCTCCAGGCTGTTGTCAAAGTTCGGCGTGAACTCGACGATCTCCTTGTCCAGCTCATCCAGCATCAGCGCAGAGACGGGGGCCAGCCGAACCTCGGTATAACGCATAGCTGCGGCAGAATCGCCATCAATGGATCCGAAGTTGCCGTGGCCGTCGATCAATGGATATCTGAGCGAGAACTCCTGCGCCATGCGGACCAGCGAATCATAGATAGCAGTATCCCCGTGAGGATGGTACTTGCCCAGAACGTCGCCAACGATACGGGCGCTCTTCTTGTACGGCTTGTTCCAGAAACACCCCAGCTCATACATGGCGAAGAGGATGCGGCGATGCACGGGTTTCAGACCATCGCGGAAGTCCGGCAGCGCTCGGCCAATGATCACGCTCATGGAATACTCGAGGTAGGACTTCTTCATTTCGTCCTCGACGTAGACGTTGAATACTCTATCGTTTTCTGGCATCATTGTCCCTCGCTCCATCAAATGTCCAAGTTGTAGACTTCACGCGCGTGATCAATGATGAACTTGCGACGAGGCTCCACCTTCTCGCCCATGAGCAGCGTGAAAATGCGTTCGGCCTCCTCGGCCTCCTCCAGGGTGACACGTCCCATGACGCGCGTTGCCGGGTCCATGGTCGTGGACCACAGCTGCTCAGGGTTCATCTCTCCCAGTCCTTTGTACCGCTGGACATCAGGCTTGCCCTTCGTTTGCGACAGCAGAGTCCGGAGTTCGTCCTCGGAGAACGCATAGCGCGTCGTCTTGCCATCGAGGACAGCAAAGAGCGGAGGCTGTGCAAAGTAGATATTCCGGTTGACGACGAGCGGGCGCATGTAGCGGTAGAAGAACGTGAGCAGAAGTGTTCGGATATGCGCTCCATCAACGTCGGCATCCGTCATGATGACGATCTTGTGATATCGCAGCTTCTCGAGCTTGATATCGTCCATGACCCCCGTACCGATGGAAGTGATGAGAGCCTTGATCTCCTCATTCTCGAGGGCTCGGTGGATACCGACCTTCTCCACGTTCAGAATCTTGCCTCTCAGCGGCAGTATCGCCTGAGTACGCCGATTCCGCCCCTGCTTGGCGCTGCCGCCTGCGGAGTCACCCTCGACGATGTAGAGCTCTGACTCAGCCGGGTCCTGGGACGAGCAGTCTGCAAGTTTGCCCGGCAAGCGCCCGCCATCCAGCTCGGTTTTGCGGCGGACGAGATCACGCGCCTTGCGCGCCGCTTCACGCGCAAGCTTCGCACTGACAGCCTTGTTGGCCATCGCCTTGAACTCATCGATATGCTTGTCGAGGTACAGTTCCACCTCTTCCTCAACCGCGGCCTCCATGGGCCCCTTGAGATCAGCATTCCCGAGCCGTGTCTTGGTCTGGCCCTCAAACTGCGGGTCAGCGATGCGAAGGTTGATGATGACCACCAGACCCTCACGGATGTCCTCGCCACCCAGACTGTCCTCGGGCTTGATCAGCTTGATCTGCCGAGCCTTGGCGTTGAACAGGCGGGTGTAAGCGGTCTTGAAGGCCAGTTCGTGGACGCCACCGTCCACCGTGTTGATGTTGTTGACGTAGGAGATCATCTGGTCGTTGTAGCCGGAGTTGTACTGCAAGGCAACCTCGAGAAAGAGACCTTCCGTATCTCGCACGAAGTGAACCGGATCCGGCGGCACGACCTCACTCCCTTCGTTCATGTATCGCACGAACGCAATGAGCCCCTTGTCATACTTGAAGACTTGGACCTCTTCCGTTGCGTGGTCGACGAAATCGATTTCCAGCCCGGAGTTGAGGAAAGCCAATTCCCGCAGACGCTTGCCGATGCGCTCGGGATCGAAAACATACTCACCAAAAATCTCTTCGTCTGGAGTGAAGCTCACGTACGTGCCCGAGACACCCGCGGAAATCCCTTCCTCCTTGACGCGGAGGTGGTACATGGGCTTGCCACGACTGAACTCCTCCTGGTACACCTTTCCCCACTGCGTCACCTCGACGTAGAGGCGGTTCGAGAGAGCATTTACGACAGAGACACCGACGCCATGCAAGCCACCGGAAACGTGGTAGCTCTTCTTGTCGAACTTGCCACCTGCATTGAGACGTGTCAAAGCCACCTCGACACCCGATATCCCCAGGACGGGGTGCATGTCGGTTGGTATGCCGCGGCCGTTGTCGTGCACGTCGACGGTTTTGTGGTCTGCGCTGAGCCCAACGTCAATCTTGGTGCAGAAGCCAGCCATGGATTCATCGATGGCATTATCCACGACTTCCTGCACCAGATGATGCAGGCCCCGTGAGTCGGTCGACCCTATATACATTGAAGGTCTGGTTCGAACATGTTCCAGACCTTCAAGTACTTTGATGTCTCTTGCAGTGTACTGGGAATCCTGCATACGCATTCCTCCTGTTTTCTGACTACTATATGGTATCATGGAACAGAGGAAATGCAATGCAGAAACAAGGGTTCAGACCCTTTCCGCACTCACCTATGTCAAGTACATTTCTGTCAGATACTCGCTGGACACTAGGACAGCCGGTCAAACGCCTCCCAGACAGCTTTTGCGACCTTCCGCGACTCTCGTTCGAGGCCCTCTCTGTCTACGCCCAGGACCCGGTGTCCCTTGACAGCAACACTTCCGTCGACAACGACCGTGTCGACCAGGTCTGCCGACATGCCAAAGAACATGTGACCAAAAGCATTCTCCAAGGTCAACGGAGTAGGGCTCGTGTAGTCGACAAGCATGAAGTCCGCAGCCGCCCCTTCTTCCAGCCGACCCACCGTGCGCCCGGTACAACGCGACACGATGTCGGCATTCGTCTCGATCTGAGCTTTCTGCACCTGAGTCCAGAAACCGGCCGGATCCTCGTATCGGTGCCTGAGCCCCACAAGGGTATTCCGGAACTCCTCGAACATGTTCGCCACATAGCCATCCGTCCCGATGCCGACCTGAATGCCAGCCTCCAGCATCTCCCGAACAGCCGGAAGGCCGACTGCATTGTTCATGTTGGACATGGTGTTCACGACGACGGGTGTCCCGGACTTCGCAAGCAATTCCCGCTCTGACGCATCGATGCCGACACAGTGCACGGCGATCGACCGCGGACCGAGCAGTCCCGCATCATCCAGACGGGCCACGATGCGTTTGCCGTGCTTCTCGACACTGTCCGCTTCGTCAATGGAGCCCTCAGCTACGTGAACGTGATACCCAACGCTGCGCGACCCGACTTCCTCACGCAGGGTGGCGAGGGTAGCGTCCGAGATCGTGAACGACGCATGCAGGCCGACCATGGCCGAAACCAGTCCTCCCCTCCCCTGAACCTCGTCGAAGAAACGAATGTTCTCCTCGATACCTGCCACTGCCCCCTGCACTCCGTTACGGTCGGTGACCTCATAGGAAAGCACGTGCCGCAAGCCGATCTTGTTCAACGCATCGGACAGCGTCGCCAAGCTTCCAGTGATGTAGCTGGGTGAAGCATGATGGTCGACGATTGTCGTCGTCCCAGAGCGCAGAGAGTCCATCCCGCTGAACATTGCGCTCATCCAGCAGGCATCCTTGAGCAGGGAACGATCGAGGCGCCACCAGAGGTCCTGGAGCACATCGAGGAAGCTATGGGATACACGCCCAGTGCCGATACCTCGCGCATACATCGAGTACAGGTGCATATGCGCATTGAGCAGCCCCGGGAGCAACGTCATGCCGGCGGCATCGATGTCCTGTCTTCCTGCTACCGGCCGGGCAACATCCACCGGAACGTCCCCCGCGGCCAGACCAGCAATGACGCCGTCTCGCGCCAGCAGCCATCCCCGGTCGACGACGAAACCCCTCGTCGCCGGGTAGACGATGCGAGCGTTCCTGACGAGAAGCTCTGCCATCCCCCGCCCCTACTTCTTGTTGACGAAGTCCACGCCGGCCTGCAACGCGCTCTTGTTGACCTCGATGAGAGCAGCCTTTTTGCCCGTCAGGAATACTGACAGAGCCCCATGAACAGACGCCATGCTGATGGGGTTCACCTTGCCAAGATAGGCGCCCAGCAGCACCATATTGGTGAATTTCGAGTTGCCCAGTTCCATCGCGATATCCGTCGCAGGAATGTAGACCAGGTCCAGGTCCACGCGGGAGGACTTCCTGTCAATCAGGGTTGAGTCCAACACGAGCAACCCTCCCTTCGCGAGGACAGGTTCAAACTTGTCAAATGACTGCCGATTGAAAACGATCGCTGCCTGTGGCTCGGTCAGGATTGGAGAGGCAATCGGCTCGTCCGCGACGACGACGGCGCAGTTGGCTGTTCCACCACGCTGCTCTGGCCCGTACGAGGGCAACCAGGTGACTTCCTTGCCTTCGTCCATGCCTGCGTGTGCCAGAAGTTCGCCTATGAGCATGACGCCCTGACCACCAAATCCTGCGATGACGACGTTGTACTCCATCACAGTACCCCCGGGGCGACCTTGAACTCGCCAAGTGGAAAGTAGGGCATGACTTCCTTGCGAACGCGTTCCATTGACTCAACCGGCGTAAGCCTCCAGTTGGTCGGACAGGTCGACAGACACTCGACGAGCGAGAATCCAATGCCGCGTACCTGAGCATTGAACGCCTTGCGCATGGCACTCTTCGCCTTGCGGATGTTGGCTGGCGAGTCAAGAGAGACGCGCGCGATGTAGGCTGGCCCATCGAGCTGGGCGAGCATCTCGGCTACACGGATAGGGAAGCCGTTGGTTTGTGAAGTACGGCCAAGAGGACTCGTCGTGGTCTTCTGTCCAAGGAGCGTCGTCGGGGCCATCTGGCCACCGGTCATACCGTAGTTCCCGTTGTTGATGAAGATGACCGTAATGGGCCAGCCGCGCGCTGCAGCATGGACGATCTCCGCCATACCGATGCTCGCAATATCGCCGTCTCCCTGGTATGCGAACACGAAGTTGTCCGGATTCGTGACCTTGATGCCCGTGGCCATGGCTGGAGCACGGCCATGGGCCGCCTCGACGCTGTCAAAAGAGAAGTACTCATATCCAAGAACCGAACAACCAACTGGCCAGACCCCGATGGTCTTCTCCAGGAGTCCCATCTCATCCACCAATTCGGCGACAAGCCGATGGGCAACGCCGTGCGTACAGCCCGGACAGTAGTGCGTTACCTTGTTTGCCCAAGATCTGGGGCGTTCGTAGATGACGTTCATCTGTTCAGCCATGGCGCTACCGTCCTTTCCCGAACTGCTCTTCGAATGCCCCAAGTATCTCCTGAGGTCCCGGTACGACTCCGCCGCCCCGCCCATACCAACCCAGGGGCATCTTGTCGCACAGTGCCAGCCGGACGTCCTCAAACAGCTGCCTGTACGCAAGTTCGACCGTCAGAGTCCCCTTCAGTTTGCCCACGTATGCCTGGATCTGCTTCGCAGGAAACGGCCAGACCGTTATCGGACGCAGCAACCCGAGCTTGATTCCCTTGGCACGTGCAATCCGCACCGTCGTCTTCGCAATGCGCGCCATCGTCCCATATGCGATGATAGCGTAGTCGGCATCATCCATCTGGTGCTCCTCAATGCGACTTTCGGTCCGCTCGACCTGCGCGTACTTTGCCTGGAGTTTGAGATTCCACTGTTCCAGTCCGGCAGCATCCAGCGTCAGGCTGGTAATCACGTTTGCATGGTCACGCCCATGTCGCCCGACCGTTGCCCACTCCGGCGTCTTCAGCGTCGAAACATCGATCCTGGTCTTGAACTCGACGGGTTCCATCATCTGTGCGATCAGACCATCAACAATGATCATGACCACCATGCGATACTTGTCTGCCAGTTCGAACGCATCGACCAGCAGGTCCACGCCTTCCTGGATCGATGAGGGAGCAAGGACAATGCGCCTATAGTCCCCGTTGCCACCGCCCTTGACCGCCTGGAAGTAGTCCGCCTGAGCGGGGGCAATGTTGCCAAGGCCAGGCCCGCCACGCATAGCGTTCATGATGACACACGGGACATTGGAACCGCTGATGTAGGAAATGCCTTCCTGCATCAGGGAGATGCCTGGGCTGGAAGACGACGTCATAACCCGGACCCCCGCGCAGGCAGCACCATACACCATGTTGATAGAAGCAACTTCGCTTTCAGCCTGCACGAATCTGCCACCAACCTCCGGGAGACGACGGCTCATGTACTCGGGCGTCTCATTCTGTGGCGTGATAGGGTAGCCAAAGTAGTAGCGACATCCCGCCTGGATAGCACCTTCCGCAAGGGCTTCCGCCCCCTTCATGAGAACCTTGTCGCTCATGCCTTCACCTCTCTGTGCAGTTCGATGGCAACATCAGGGCAGACCAGCACACACGAACTGCAACTGGTACACTTCTCCTGAGCCGTACACTGCGCAGGCCTGAAACCGCGAGCGTTCAACCGGTCACTGATGATCAGGATCTTGACAGGGCAAACGCTGACGCACAGACCACAACTCTTGCACCGCTGTTCGTCGATAGAGACTCTTTCCAAGGATGACCTCCATATTGCTTCAGAATTCCGTTTGCGACCCGACGGTATCCAAAATGCGATTGAACACACGAATCATCGACACCAGCCCTGCCGCACCCGGCGTGAGTCGATGAACTACTTGGCTGGCATACTCCGGCGACACAAGTACGGCGACGACGGGCAGCCCTTCACTGTCACCGAGAGCCTTGACGGCATCATAGCCGCGCTGTACGTCGTCCGCAGTCGTCTCGGCCTGCAGATTTGTGTTGGCAACGAGTCCGGTGGCATCAAGGCGGCCGCTTGAGCGAATGGCGCTCAGCATGCGCTTCAGGCCGTCCGCATGGTTCATTCCCGGTCTCAGTGTGTTCACCACGATGTACATCCTGTAGTCACTGGCAATAATTGTTTCGCGGAACTGAGCGACAGCTCCCACTCCGATGGCGTTTCCACCAACATCAATCACCCTTATTGTGTCTCGAGAAGACAGCAGGGCATGGAGATTGCGAGGGAACGTCGGGATGTCAGCGTGAAGGAGTCGGCGCTCCGGTTCAATGATGTCCAGCCTCCTTGCTTCGTCCTCGGTGAGTAGTCGCAACATATCCCGCAGACGGAAATAGGGCTTGACGACGTCGAGATCACATAGTGTAACCGGGAGGGTCGTCTGCCGGATCAATGACAGGGCAAAGTTGATGCTGACCTCAGTCTTGCCCGATCCGGATGGCCCCGCAAACACAATCGACTGGCCTGCCCGGGGTCGACCGAACACATCGGCAAGTTCACGCATGGGCCGGCACGCCCAACGTACTCGGGACCATCCTCTGTGTGCCTACTCCGGCGGGTACATTCCGGCGGGTATCGAACCATCCAGCACACGCAGGACGCCCAACGCCAGGGCCTTCATCTCATCCTCGCCCGGATAGACCTTGACCGGTGCGATGAACTGGACACGCCGTGTGATCTCGTCGATGAGGAACGCCGACCGGGCGATACCTCCCGTCACGACGACGGCGTCGACGTCTCCCTTCAGTACGGTGGCCATTTCCCCGACGGTCTTCGCGACTGTGTACGCCATCGCGGTATACACCAGACGGGCGTGTTCGTCACCATCATCGATCAACTTCTCCACCGCACGAGCGTCGTTCGTTCCGAGGTGGCTGACCAGCCCTCCCTTACCTGCAAGGAGTCTCATCACCTCCGGCTGCGAGTATGCGCCTGAGAAGCACAATTTGACGAGCCCGACAGCTGGTAGACTGCCCGCTCTCTCGGGAGCGAAGGGACCATCACCGTTGAGCGCGTTATTCACGTCGATGACCCGACCCAGGTGGTGTGCCCCGATAGAGATTCCTCCTCCGAGATGGACCACGATGAGGTTAGCCTCTTCATAGGTCTTGCCGATGTCTGCGGCCGCCTGCCTGGCGACAGCCTTCTGGTTGAGTGCATGGAAGATGCTCACGCGGTCGAGCCCCTTCAAGCCCGAGAGACGCGCCAATGGGTCCAGCTCGTCGACGACGACAGGGTCTACAATGAATGCCGGAACACCCGATTCTCTCGACACCTCAAATCCAATGCACGCAGCCAGATTGGATGCGTGTGCACCCATTGCAGGGTCCTGCAGGTCACCCACCATCGCCTCGTTGACGCGATATGTTCCTGAGGGAAGCGGCCGTAGCAGTCCTCCCCTGCAGGCAATGGCCGATAGACTGGCCACCGCTGCACTGTGCCGGGTGAGGAAATCCTTGACAATCGCCAGCCGCATTGGCAGCTGGTCCATGAGCGAAGAAAATTGAGCGATCGTCGCAGCGTCGTGCGAAACGGTTTCCGTCGCGACAGGACTCCGATCCTCGAAGATGGACAACTTGGTGCTTGTGGAGCCTGGATTGACCACAAGAATCCTGAATGGCAAGGCCGCCTCCCCTATCCTGGATGCACCGGCAAGACAAAGAGGGCGCGCCAAACGCACCCTCCCGAGAGAACCACGATCTGTTAGCCTACCCAGCCACGGATCTTGACGGCCTCACCGACACGGTCGACTGCGACCATGTCAGCTGCCATCCTCATCGTCACCTTGTCAGTCTTGTGCTTCGTGTACATGTTGTAGACGCGGTCGAAGGCCTCGGTCATGACACGGTCAAGCTTCTCATTGACTTCCTTCTCCGACCAATAGTAGCCGTAGTTGTTCTGAACCCACTCGAAGTAGGAGACGGTGACCCCGCCGGCATTGCCCAGAATGTCCGGGATCACGAAGATCCCATTCTTCTCAAGAATCTCGTCCGCGTCAGGATTGACGCCGCCGTTGGCGAGCTCGACCACGATCTTCGCCTTGACGTCCCTTGCGTTGTCCCTGAAAACGGCGTTCTGGAGAGCTGCAGGAATATAGACGTCGACGTCCAGCGCGCGCAGTTGCTCGTTGGACACGTTATCGAGCCCCTTATACCCCTTCACTGTCCCATTCTTAGTCTCATAGGCCTTCAGATCATTGGGGTCGATACCCTTGGGGTCATAGACGCCACCGTTGACCATCGTGATGGCAACGATCTTTGCACCATCTTCCTCATGAAGGATCCTGGAAGCATAGAAGCCCACGTTGCCAAAACCCTCAACGGCAATCGTGGCGCCCTTGAGGCTCATGCCCATCTTCTTTGCCGCGAGGCGCAGGCAGTAGACTCCGCCAAGCCCGGTCGCGGCAGTCCTGCCAAGAGACCCGCCCAGGATGAGAGGCTTGCCAGTCATAAGAGCCGGCGTGTTGTGGCCCGTCAGCTTGCTGTACTCATCGATCATCCATGCCATGATCTGGCCATTGGTGTTGACATCCGGAGCTGGAACATCGCGGTCGGGACCGACGAATGTCCCCAACGCGCGGATGTATCCGCGGGACAGTCTCTCGAGCTCGCCGGTGGACAACTTCGTGGGATCGACAACGATACCTCCCTTGCCACCGCCATATGGGAGACCGACAACAGCGCACTTGAGCGTCATGAGGGTTGCCAGGGCCTTGACATCTTCGAGAGTCTCATCCTGGTGGAATCGGATGCCGCCCTTGGTCGGTCCAACCGCATCGTTGTGCTGGCAGCGGAATCCCTGAAAGACCCTCGTGCTGCCATCATCCATGCGAACAGGAATGGAGACGCTGAGCGTCCTCAGCGGGTTGCGGAGAATCTCCGTGATCTCGGGATTCTGACCGAGCTTCGTGCCTGCAATCTGAATTCTGTCTTGAGCTACCTGGAACCAGTTTTTCTTCTCGCCTGCCATAATAGCCTCCGTGACGTGTGGTGTTGGCTCTCAGGGAGAATGGAGAGCCGTCCCGTTATGGGGCTTTGAAACGCCATTTCCTATTCTAGGCCCCTGCCCCAATATTGCAATGGCTTGTGAAAACGAAGACAATCCAACGCTAGAGGGCACCCTTGATAAGCTGCAACACGTCAGTGGCATGGTCAAAAATATCCTCCTCGAACACCACCTTGGGATAATGCCAGCCCCCGTAAAACTCCTCATACTGCTTGTTCAGACCCTCCAGGTAATCCCCGCTGATGTTCTCAATGCTACGATTGCGTTTGCGGATGTTGGCCAGCAGAGTCGGGACGTCCCGGCGAAGATACACGAGCAGGTTGGGGTTGGGAAGCCGACGTACCATGAGCTGATACAGCTTGTCATAGGTATTCCACTCGTCTGGCGACAGGAGTCCGTCGCGTACAAGTGCCTTGGCGAAGATCTCACGATCCTCATAGATGGAACGGTCAAGGATGGCGGGGACATCGCTCATCAGGACGTGGTTCAGAATCTGCTCATAACGAAGGGCCAAGAAGCTGATCTGCGTCGCAAATGCCCAACGCCGCATATCCTGATAGTAGCTGGGCAGGAACGGGTTGTCGCCGAACGCTTCGAAGTAGACAGAAAAGCCAAGTTCACGCGAGATCATCTGAGCTAGCGACGTCTTCCCTGCACCGATGTTTCCTGCGATGACCAAGTACATGGTTTCCCTCCTGCGGACTATGTCTGAGAGCAAGCCCGGACACGATCAGAGTCCACACTCGCTGTTCCCGGCGGCCTTGACGGACACTGGTCTTCCTTGGCGCTGTGCGTCTCCCCCTGCTTCCGTCTACGTCCAGGGTCTGCTCCCTTCCGATCCCTGTATCTGTTCATAGTAGCAGCAATCGACTCCCTTGCAAAACCAACCCCGCATCTATAATGTATGTGCTCGTCTGTGTCATCAGGAGGAAACCTTGTATCTGAGCAAAGTCTTTGCACCGCGTCTGCGTGAAGTTCCCCAGGACGCCGAGACCATAAGCGGCCAACTCATGCTTCGCGCCGGCCTGCTTCGCAAATCGGCTTCTGGCATCTACACCTATCTCAATCTCGGCCTGCGCGTCAAGCAGCGCATTGAGGAAATTGTGCGCCAGGAGATGGACAGCCATGGTGCCCAGGAAATCCTGATGCCGTTGTTGATGCCTGCTGAACCCTGGCAGGCGACTGGTCGTTGGGACCTGTACGGCGACGAAATGTTCAAGTTGACTGACAGGAAGGGTCGTTCGTTCTGCCTGGGGCCGACGCATGAGGAACTGGTTACATCTGTCGTCGGCAGTGAGCGTCACTCCTACAAGGAATTGCCGTTCAATCTGTACCACATCACCAACAAGTATCGGGACGAGATTCGCCCCAGGTACGGCCTTATTCGAAGCCGTGAGTTCACGATGATGGACGCCTACAGCTTCGATCGCGATGAGGCCTCCATCGAGCCAAACTACACCCTCATGTTTGAGGCATACAACAACATCTTCCGCCGTGTGGGCCTCACGTTCCGCCCTATCCAGGCAGATTCTGGCGCCATCGGCGGTTCGTCGTCGCACGAGTTCACGGTCCAGGCAGACAACGGAGAGTGTGCCTACGCCGCATGTGATAACTGCGGCTATGCTGCCAACCTCGAACTCTCGAAGGCGAGCCCTGCAACGAGTCCTGAGAGTGTTCTGGGTACTCCGCCGGCGCCGGAAAGCATAGCCACCCCTGGCATCCATTCCATCGACGAGGTTGCGCACTTTTTTGCCGTCGATCCAGGCACCGTCCTCAAATCCATCCTCTATGTCGCTGACGACAAACCCTGGCTCCTCGTGGTGCGGGGAGACGACGATATCAACGAAGTCAAGCTGACAAGAGCCGTGCACGCCCGTGAGGGTCGACTGGCAACCGACGAGGAAGTACTGAGCATCCTTGGCGTTCACCCGGGTTCAGTCGGGCCCATGCAGGCAGCAGTACCCATCGTTGTCGACGAGATGGTCCGTCGGGACACCGCCTACACCGTCGGAGCCGGCAAAGATGGGTTTCACATCAGGAATGCCTTCTTTGGGCGGGACTTTGACTCGACCGTCGTGGCAGACGTCAGGACCGTCCGGGCAGGGGACCTTTGCCCCGTGTGCGGCCATCCTCTGCATACGGCCACAGGCATCGAGGTCGGCCACACGTTCAAGCTCGGCACGAAGTACTCTGTTCCTCTTCATGCTAACTATGTCGACGAAGACGGCAGCGAGAAGCCCTATTTCATGGGATGCTACGGCATTGGCATCGGGCGCACGCTGGCCGCCATCATCGAGCAGCATCACGACGACAAGGGTATCGTCTGGCCGATGTCTGTCGCCCCCTTCCAGGTCGTCGTCGTTCCTCTCAACAAGGGCGACGATGCGGTCTGGCAGGCTGCGCTTAAGCTCTATGAAGGACTCGAGAAAGCCGGGGTTGACGTCATTCTTGACGACCGAGGCGAATCGGCAGGCGTCAAGTTCAACGATGCTGACCTCATGGGTTTCCCGATCCAGGTTGTCGTAGGCAATTCCTTCCTCAAGACGGGCAATTTCGAGGTCACTCTGCGCAGCAACAAGACGGACAAGAAAGCCACTCCCTCTTCAGAAGCAATCACATTCATTGTCGATCTGGTGCGAACCACAGAGTAGCCAGGGCAAATTGACACCCTGCTGGTAGCCAGTAGAATAGAACCATAGCATCTATGCCAAAGGAGGAACCATGAAGGTTTCGATCGATCAGGAGGCTTGCATCGGGTGTGGCGCTTGCGTTGCCCTGTGCGATGCCATTTTCAGACTTAATGATGAGACCGGCAAGGCTGAAGTCATCCCGGGCGCCGATTGTGACGCTGCCGGTTGCTGCAAGGAAGCCGCCGAATCATGCCCGGTCGGCGTCATCATCGTCGAAGAGTAGTCCCCTACCCCATAAGTTGCCAAGAGGCCCCGTCAACCTTCCGTTGACAGGGCCTCTTGATCGCCAGCAACATCTGCTACCCTGCGTAGCGCCCCAGAACAATACAGACGTTGTGACCGCCGAACCCGAACGAACTCTTGAGGATATACCGGACGTCCGATGAACGCGCAACGTTCGGGACATAGTCCAACGGGCACTCAGGGTCGAACGTCGCATAGTTGATGGTGGGATAGATCAGTCGGTTCTTGATGGTCAACATGCATGCTACGGTCTCTATGGCGCCGGCAGCACCCAGCAGGTGGCCGGTCATCGACTTTGTGGAACTCACGGGAACAAGGCGAGCTCGGCTTCCGAGCAGTGTCTGCAACGCAAACGACTCCGTCCGGTCGTTCGCCGGGGTCGACGTCCCGTGTGCATTGACGTAGTCGATGTCGAGTGGAGTGAGTCCGGCGCGCTCGATGGCGATACGCATGGCCCGCACGATCTGTCTCGCCTCAGGATCGGGCGACGTCATGTGGTACGCATCTGACGTTACTGCCTGAGACAGGATCTCGCCATAGATGTGTGCGCCCCTGGCAAGCGCATGGCCAAGCTGTTCCAGAATCAGGATTCCTGCACCTTCGCCCATGACGAATCCATCGCGTTCCTTGTCGAAAGGTCGGGAAGCGTGTCCGGGGTCATCATTCCGCGTAGAGAGTGCGCGCATGTTGGCAAAAGCTCCGATGCCGGTTATGGTCACCGCCGCATCGGACGCCCCTGTCACGATGACGTCTGCATCGCCTCGGCGAATAGACTCAAGAGCCTCCCCCAGCATCTGGGTACCGCTCGCACAGGCGCTGACGACCGAACTGGTCCCTCCATAGAGCTTGAACCGCTCGGCTATGGTCGAGGGGATGGAGTCTATGAGCAACTTCGGGACAAGAAACGGGGAGAGGCGCGAAGGCCCCTTGACAGCGACTTGCAGCACTTCCCCTTCAAAGGAAGCACCACCACCTATGCCGCTCGTGACGTAGACGGCGATTCGTTCCCTGTCCTCAGCCTGAAGATCCAGCCCCGAGTCCAGCAGGGCTTCCTGCGCAGCCGCGAGCGCCAGCTGCTGCACGCGGTCGGTGCGTGCAACGTCACGCTTCTCGAAGTAGTCCTCCGGGTTGAAACCCTTTACTTCGCCTGCGATACGACAACTGATGGCGCTTGCATCGAACCGGGTGATCGGGCCCACACCTGAGACGCCCGCCGCGAGTCCTGCCTCAAACGCGGGGACATCGTTCCCGATCGGCGACACAATGCCAAGCCCCGTTATGACGACACGGGTTCGCTCCATGGAAATCCTGTCCCCTTGAGCGTCAGGCAATGTGGGACATCACGTAGTCGACTGTCTGCCCCACGGACGCGATCTTCTCGATGTCCTCGTCTGGAATGGATGTTCCAAAAGCGTCTTCCAGTGCCATTGTGATGTCGACCAGTGCCAGTGAGTCGGCACCAAGGTCTTTGACGTATTGAGCCTCATCCGTAATGCGAGACTCTTCGACGCCCAGCTTTTCCTTGGCGATGTCTACTACCTTCGAGCGGACTTCTTCCCTAGTCATCAGATTCCTCCTGAGAAAAGAATATCCAAGCGCTTCAGAGAGACAGTCCCCCGTCAACTACGAGCACTTGGCCGGTAATGTACGAAGCGTCTTCACTTGCAAGGAACGCCACAACTTTGGCAACGTCGCCAGGCGTTCCCGCCCGCCTGAGTGGAATACTGGCAAGATACGAGGATACGACCTCATTGTCAAGCGCGCTTGTCATGTCCGTCTCCACAAATCCAGGCGCGACGACATTGACGGTGACCCCGCGTGACCCCAGCTCCTTCGCCGCCGTCTTCGCAAGGGCGATAACGCCCGCTTTGCTCGCCGCGTAGTTGGCCTGCCCGGCATTGCCTCCCAACCCGACGACCGACGAGATCAGCACGATGCGCCCCGATTTCTGACGCATCATATGGCGGGCAGCTGCCCGTGTCACATTGAACGTTCCGGTGAGATTTGTTCGCAGCACGTCGTTCCATTTCTCGTCCGTCATCCGGACCAGCAAGGCGTCTCGGGCGATACCGGCGTTGCTGACCAGGATATCCAGTGAACCCGTCAGCATGACACTCCGAGCAACCAGGGTGTCAGCCTGAGCGACGTCCCCGACATCTGCCTGGACGGCTTCACAGACCCGGCCCATCGCGGTGACGGCCGCGACGACTTCTTCTGCCGCCGCACGGTTCTGGTGAAAATCGATGACAATGTTGGCTCCCTGCATGGCTAGTTCAAGAGCGATGCCTCTGCCGATGCCTCGCGACCCACCCGTGATCAGGGCCGTCCTTCCTTCCAGCGTCATTGCCATTTCTCCTCCTCCACAGCCCTGACGTTTCCTCCAGGAACCGCCTTCCGAGCAAGCGCCGTGAGCACACCCTTCGGCCCGACCTCCAGGTACTCGGTCGCTCCCATTCTCTGGAGTGTCTCCATCGTGTGCACCCACTGCACCGGGCTCTTGAACTGCGCAACAAGGCACTCCCTGATTGCCTCGGGGTCATCTTCTGATAGTGCCGCCACATTGTTCACAACCGGGAAATGAGGCCGAGAGAACATAACGTCATGCAGGACCGCTTCAAACTCGGCAGCACTCCCAGCCATGATGGACGAATGGAAGGGGGCACTCACACGGAGTTTGATGGCTCGTCCTCTGCCCAGCGTCTTGACGGCCCCTATGACGCTGTCGACAGCAGCCGTCTCGCCGGACACGACCGTCTGGTCGGAAGCATTGTAGTTGGCAGCTTCCACGATTCCGGACCGACGCCCTTCAGCAAGAACGCTCTGCAAATCGTTGTTGTCCAATCCTACGACGGCAGCCATGGTACCCGGTGAACGAGATGCAGCTTTTGCCATGATCTCTCCGCGTCGTCGCACGAGTCGAATGCCGTCCTCAAACGTGAAAACGCCTGCACAACACAGTGCGCTGAACTCTCCCAGACTGTGACCGGCAGCAACATCGCAGACCATCCCCCTGCTCGCGAGCGCCTCGACCCATGCCATCTCCGTCGCGAAGAGGGCAGGCTGGGTGTTTTCGGTGCGAGTCAGCGCCGCCTCGTCACCTGCCTCGACGATGTCCCACAGGTCAAGACCGAGCACGTCGCTTGCCCGTTCAAAAAGCCTGCGAGCCAGCATCGGGTCGACCACGTTGCCAGCCATTCCCACGTATTGCGAACCTTGCCCGGGAAACAGAAATGCTGTCATGACTGCATCCTCCAGTTGCCAGCGCTCATTGTATCTCCACCGCGGCCCTCAGACCAGTGCCAGGAAACAATCATCAGCAGTTTCTGATCCTTGGACTGGAAAAAAGGACGGGGCACAGTTGCCCACGCATCTCCGTGTGGTACTGCCACCCCGTCAATCTGAACCTATCTGGAAGTGTTCTTCTGGAGAACCATGCCAACAGGCATGACTCGCCGGCTAGGCCTCTGCAGGTCCTTCTGTCTCTTCGTGCCGGACAACCTCTTCGGTCGACACGGGTTCGGCTGCAGTGCTCTCGACATTCTCAACGGCGGGGGTTGCAGTCTCGACGACTTCAGGCTCGACGTCTTCAACGGCTGGGGCTTCAGTCGTCACGACGGTGGACTCGACGACTTCAGGCTCGACGTCTTCAACGGCTGGGGCTTCAGTCGTCACGACGGTGGACTCGACGACTTCAGGCTCGACGTCTTCAACGGCTGGTGCTTCAGTCGTCACGACGGTGGACTCGACGACTTCGGGCTTGACAAACGTGCTGTCGGCTGCGTCCGTATCCGAACCAGGCTCCACCTGCGGCGTCTCCTGTCCGGGCTCACGTACGAACACGCTCTCGTTGCCTTCCACACCCTTCATGCTCAGCTTGACCTTGCGTTCTTCCTTCAGGACCTCGAGCACACGAACCTTGACAACATCTCCCACATTCAGGACATCCTCGACCTTGCGAATCTTGTCGTTGGAGATCTGTGATATGTGCAGGAGGCCGGTGACACCTTCTGAGAGCTCGATGATTGCTCCAAAGGTCAGGATGCGAATCACTGCCCCCTCGAGGGCCATGCCGACTGGATAGTCTTCCTCGATGGTTTCCCAAGGATGTGGCTTCGTCTGCTTGATGCTCAAGGAGACCTTTCCGGTCTCCGGGTCGACCTTGAGAACCTTGACCTTGACCTTGTCCTTCTTCTGGACGACCTCCTCGACAGGACGGCGGCGACCGTACGTCAGCTCTGAGAGATGGACCAGGCCTTCAACCCCATACCCGATGTCCACGAACGCCCCAAACTCGGCGATACCGTTGACAGTGCCTTCATAGATGTCTCCCGGCTGTATCTTTGTGAAGAACTCCTTCTTCTGCTTCTGGCGGATAACCTGCATCGCTGCACGATGAGAGGCGATAATCCGGCGAAGCTTCTTGTCAAATTCGGTGACCTTGACAGGGATGTCCTGGCCAACCAGTGAAGGCAAGTTGTTGCGGTAGTCGCTGGCGACCTGTGATTGAGGCAGGAAACAAGGCACACCGATGTCAACAAGCAGACCGCCCTTGATGGCCTTGGTGACTTTGGCAGTGACGATCGTCTGTTCCTCGAAGTACTTCTCGACATCAGTCCAGACCTCTTCCTGATCGGCCTTCAGCTTGGAGAGGACCGCCGTTCCTTGTTCATCCTCTTCCTTGACGACGGCCACTTTCATCGTTTCGCCAACATGCGCGATTTCGCCGACAGTTACATCGGTACGCATGGTCAAGCGGTTAAGCGGAATGTAGTAGTCTCCCTTTCCGCCGGCATTGACCATGACCCCGTCACGCTCGAGCTTGACGACGGAGACGTCAATGACGTCCCCACGCCGCAGTAAGCGTGGCGCGTATCCAGCCTTGGGCGACAAGTCTGTGACAAGGGCTGCCTCGAGTTCGGACGCCTTGATCTCGCCACCTGCAGCCTCGACCTGTTCGGTCTCGGTTTCGACCATCTCTGGTGCGGCCGCTTCCTCTGGAGCCTTTTCCTCTGCTGCCTCTGCGGCCGGTATGATCGGCTGCGCGATGACCTGAAGCAGGTTCTTCATGTCAAAGAGTCCGTCCGTTTCACCTGTGGTTTCTGCTGCAACGTGTTTATCCATGTCCACCATGTTGACTCCTCTACATTAAGGATGAATGTAAATCAGTCTCTGAGTATATAGCCAAAATGGATGCTTGTCAAACTCTTGAAAACCGCGTCACTACCTGCTGACATTGGATTTGCCAACAAAGCGCTTGCGCCGGTGAACCGCGTAGTCTCGCCCGCGTCGTCCGCGATCTGCAGCAGCCAATCGTCCCTCTCGATATGCCCCGACCTCGACGATGAATCAGTCCTGATCTGACCGATGTTGACACCGATGACCAGGTAGGCAACGAATGTGTCCAGTATCCCACTGGAACGGTGGGACCCGGTCGCCTTCCGATCGTTGCTGAGTATCGCCCCACCCAGACATAGCAGACCGCGCCCAGATTTCCCCCACAGTCTACGGCCAAACTACAAAACAGGAGGAATCGTGAGATTTCAGGTTTGGACGTCTGTCCTTTTCTCTATCGCCTGAGTCAGCGTGAATATGTCGGCAAATTCCAGGTCACTTCCCTTCGGAATGCCCGTGGCGATGCGAGTAACGAGCACTTCCGACGCGGCCAGCAACTTCGCGATGTACATCGCAGTAATGTCGCCGTTGAAGTTGGGATTTGTTGCAATGATGACCTCGCGCACATCGTCTAGCCCTATGCGTTCGACAAGGCGGCCGAGCTGCAGTTCTCCGGGCCCCATACGGGCCAGCGGGTCGATGCGGCCATGCAGAACATGATAGAGACCCCGGTAGGCCCCTGTCTTCTCAATGGCAGACAGGTCTCGTATCTCTTCGACAATACACAGGAGCTTCGCGTCTCGCGACGAATCCCGGCATACTTCACAGAGGTCACCCTGCGCGAAATTGCCGCACCGTCTGCAGAAGGTGATCTCGCGCTTCGCTGCCATGAGAGCTTCAGCCAGCGCACGTATTTCGTCCTCGGGCTGGTCGAGCAGATAAAACACAAGCCTGTCAGCAGCCTTCGGTCCGATGCCGGGCAAATTGCCCAGCCTGGCGGAAACCTCGATGAAACGCCTGGGCAGGAACACCGCTTACCCGAGCCCGGGAATATGGGGCATGCCGGCTGTGACCTTCTTCATGATCTCATCGGCCTGGCGGTCTGCCTCCGCTTGGGCTTCCCGCACGGCCGCAACGACAAGATCTGCGGCCATCTCCGCGTCCCCAAGATCGAAGTCCGCCTGAATGCTGAGACCGATGAGGTCTTTCTTGCCATTGACCACAGCAGTGACCGCGCCTCCGCCTGAAGTTGCAGATATCCTGCGGTCCAGCAGCTCCTGGTCGGCGCGTGCTGCATCTTCCTGCATCTTCTGGGCCTGCTTCATGAGATTGCTGACGTTGTACATATGGCTCCTCCCGTATCACCTCAGGAGCCAAACAGCGACTCCGTCGCATCGAACGTCTTCTTGAGCAATTCCAGCTTGTCGTCCACCGGAACCTCCGCCGCAGTCTCCTTCTCCGCATCTTGGGATCCCTCCTCGACGAGCCTGACTTGATCGACCGCATAGGCGGACCGCGCCGCTGGGACAAGGACTTCCTCCTGCCGCTGCTCGAGCATTGTACGGAACAGTTTGGTCTTCGGTCCGAGCACAATCCGCAGGACGCCCTGGTCGACCCTGACTTCACGGACATCAAGAGCCTGCAGCATCACCCCGATGGGCTTGCTGGCGTCAGAGACAAGGGCCTTGAAGTGCGCCCACTGGTCTGCAGGCTCATCTGCGAACGTGCTGCTGGGTTCTGGCACTGTCTCGTCAAGACTACCGCGGGATACATCAACGGTGTTCTGTACAGCCTCCACCTGCCGGACAGCAGGCCCAGGCGCCTCCTGACTACTTGTGAACTGCACTGCGCGAGAGAACTCATCATGCGAACGGTCGAGACCAATGGGCAGGTCGAGGGCTATTGCGAGCAGGAACGTCTGGACAAGAGGGTACGGATCCGACAGGTACGCTGACTGCTGCTGGATTCGTGCAAAGACGGCTGCCAAGCTCACCAGAGCCGCGTCCGGGAATGCCTTGAGGCGATCGGTCGGACTAGCGTCTGGAATCGGAGGCCGCAGCGTCACTTTGTCAAGAATATACCTGCTGATAAGGGCAATCGTCCTCTCAACCAAGTCGGCGGGCTCTATTCCACTTCGTTCCAACTGCTCCAGAACCAAAGTGACTGCCTTCGGGTCGCGAGAGAGCAGAGCCTCGACAAGCAAGGAGATGCTCTCTTCGGTCGGCAGTCCCAACAGGTCCAGCACCGTCGCGCCAGACACTGATTCGGTTCCGAATACGGAAAACTGGTCGACCAGGCCTATGGCACCTCTCATCGATCCCCCACTTAGCGCGACAATCTGGTGAAGAGCCTCGTCTGTTATGTTTGGAGCCTCGATGCTGCGAAGGCCCTGAAGGTATCGGAACATGGCGGCTTCCGAAATCCGCTTGAAGTCGAACCGCTGACACCGGGACAGGATCGTCTCGGGCAGTTTCTGAGGTTCTGTCGTTGCGAGGATGAACACGACGTAGTCGGGCGGCTCCTCGAGCGTCTTCAGAAGAGCGTTGAACGCCTGGATGGTGAGCATGTGGGCTTCATCAACGATGAAGACCTTCTTGCGACTGCGGGCGGGGACAAACCTGGTGGACTCCCGCAAGTCTCTGATCTCATCGATACCCCTGTTGCTGGCAGCATCGATCTCGATGACGTCGATATCCGTGCCAGACGTGATCGCCCTGCAATGCTCGCACTCCATGCACGGATGGCTGTTGGGCCCCCTGTCACAGTTCAGGGCTTTGGCGAGAATGCGGGCGACGGTCGTCTTTCCGGTACCCTTGGGACCGGCAAACAAGTATGCATGGGAAATCCTGCCAGTATCGACCGACCCTTTCAGAATGCGTACAACCGTCTCCTGACCAATGACACCGTCGAACGTGGTGGGACGATACTTTCGGTATAGTGAAACGTAGCGCTCAGTGGATTCCATGGTGTCTGTAGTATATTGCCCACACACGTCATTGCAAGAGAACCTCGGACCACGACTTCTTGAGGCGTCGAGGTGGCAGCCTATATGTCTGCGTGAGACGATTCTTCCGGACACTCGTCATCCTCATATGGACAGCAGGCGCCGTTCTCGTACTCACCTGCGCGGGTATCCACCTGCATGGGTACAGGCAGCAATCTGAGCGAGGCGACGTGGTTTGTCTGTTTGGGGCCGTGGTCTGGGGAAACCGGCTGACTTCTTGCCTGACGGTCTCGTCACCCTTTCACATGGCACGAATCATGGTGTTGGCCTGCCTGGACGGTCTGCAGGCGTTCACCAGTCCGCCAGCCGAGACACCTGTTTCGCTCAGCGTCAAGCAGAGAACAAGAGCAACTGCCCGCGAGGAACTTGCATTGTTCAAGGACCTGCTTGTCTTCGCAGTGTCGCCTGATTAGCGGAACGCCTTCTCAAGGCGATACGGACGAAACCCGGATGGGCGACCCCGGGAGGCAATACGCCACGGCTGATCCTCAGCGTTCCTCGCAGCTCTCGCGCCAGTCGGAAAGCGAGCGAGATGTCGAGGCCCTCAAGGCGCCCAGCATACCGTCCTATGTCCTCGGATGACAGAGATGGCTCCCGACCCACGATCGTGTCGATGAGAGAAGAGAGAGCTACGACCCGCACGCCCCCGACTGCCGTTTGAACGCGAACCTTCGCTCTGCTGAAGACGACCAGAGGCCGAACGTGGCACTGAACCTGTAGGTTCAGGCGTCCCTTCACGTACATCGCTTCCGCTGTGGCCTGGCGCACGAAATCGCGATTCAGCAGTTCGCCGTTCCTGTAGAGACACCCGTTCTTCAGACTGATGGTGCCAGAATGGTTCTTCGTCTCGACGACAAAGACGCCAGTTGGACCGACGACGATGTGGTCGACGTCACCAGCGTAGAAACCGACGCCGTTGAACAGGTGGAACTCCTGTGGCAGTCGTGACAGAACAACGCCGACATCGTGCTCGCCGCCCGCCCCACCATAGTACCTGTCGGCAGCTGCTTCCAGGCTGAATACGTCGCGTACGCACCAGAACCCCAGAACCACGACAGCACATCCTGCTCCAGCACCAACGAAGCTGGTGGTCTGGATTCCTGACCGGAAAACGGAATACGTCAAAATGCCCAGCATCAGCATTGGAACGAGAGCCCGGAGCATGAGCCGATCGCCCTTGCGGTATGTCGCCGCGCCAGCCTTGCCATGAACGTGTGCCATCCACTCTCCCGTGAAGAGACTGCCTCGAGTCGCCCAGACCACCCTGAAGACGTCTCTAGCCTTTTAGTGTACCCTCCTGCCCTCCGCACGCAACCCAACGTCTCCTGTCTCGCTGTCGTTCGTCATGCGTTGCAGTCAGCGGCCACTTCTAGCCGTCATCGCACAACCATGTCGGTTTTCTTTTCGCTCCCAGCAAGTATACTGACTGACATCTACGTTGGGAGGACCGTCATGATCAAGTCAGTCAAGGGGACCAGCGACATAGCATCACCTGAAGTCCTTCTATGGCAGCATGTGGAGAGAACCATGGCCACGACTGCCAAAGCATACGGCTACGAGGAGATCCGCACTCCGACGATCGAGATGGAGGAGCTGTTCTCCACGTCGGTTGGACAAGGCACCGACATCGTCGAGAAGGAAATGTATGCTTTTCCGGACAAGAAGGGCCGACGCCTCGTCCTGCGCCCTGAAGGAACGGCCGCAACATGCCGGGCATACATAGAACACCAGATGAATCTACAGCCTTCTCCGGTCAAGTTCTACTATATGGGGTCCTTCTTCCGATATGAGCAGCCTCAGAGCGGGCGCAAGCGCGAGTTCCACAGCTTCGGCGTCGAGGCTATCGGCGAACAATCGCCAGTTCAGGATGCCGAGGTCATCGACATGGTCATGACGATGTTGTCAAGACTCGGTCTGTCGCACCTGTCCGTCGATATCAACAGTATCGGCGACGACAACTGTCGACCCGCCTACAAGGATGCCCTCCGGGCGGCGCTGACGGCGCATGAGAGCGACCTGTGTGAAGACTGTAGGAGACGCATGAGCGACAACCCTCTCCGCGTGCTAGACTGCAAGCGCGAGGATCCCTCACTTCTGGAATCGCTGCCAAAGTCCGCAGACTACCTGTGCGCAGAATGCGAGGACCATTTCCACCGTCTGCTGTCTACGCTCGACGCTCTCAAGATTCCCTATCGTCTCAATCACAGATTGGTCCGAGGCCTTGACTACTACACCAGGACCGTATTTGAAGTCGTCTCTGAGGATCTCGGTGCGCAGAACGCCCTCCTGGGAGGGGGCCGCTACGACTACCTCGTTCGTCATCTGGGAGGACCAGCTACTCCTGCGGTCGGCTGGGGTCTTGGGCTTGAACGCCTTACTTCCGTCCTGACAGCGCGCTGCCCCGAGCTCGCCGCTTCACTGGCAATCCCGCGAGCATACGTCGTTCACTCGGAAACAGCCATGGCTGTCGCGTTCCAGTTGAGGCGCACCTTGGCCGATACGGGCTGGGCACTGGACGTGGATATGCGTCAGGACGGGTTCGGAAAACAACTGGCACGAGCATCCAAGAGAGGGGCCCGCATAGCACTCATCCTCGGTGAAGACGAGATTGCAGCAGGCACCTGCACAGTGAAAGACCTCACGTCGGGTTCCCAGTCGACAGTGACACTGGAGAGCGTGGCCGCCTGCCTTGCCAGTGCCGTCCAGAAGTAGAGCTGACGGCATTCAGGCGTGCACGGAGGGCTTGCGTTGGTTTTCCCGTGTTTTCAGATATAATAGTGGTGTGTCACCCTGCGATGCCCGTGAACCACTTGACGGGTTTGAGCCAACACAAATCACTCGGAAGCAGATGCCCTGTGGATACGAGCGCTTCGCAGTGTTCTTGAAGCAGGGAACTTTATGCTCCCACCTGCTTAGGCAGGTTCAAAAGCTTCGTCAAGGCACGACCTTGTGGGGTGGCCTTTTGGCACGTGAGCGAGAGTGGAATTCTTATGCAGACTGATCGAGGGTTGGTTGTCGCGCGTCATGGAGACGTCGTCACGATTCGACTGCAGCCCCAGGACGGATGTGTGTCGTGCGCTTTGGCCCAGTTCTGTGTGGGTAGCAAAGAGAGCGGCCCGACCGTCAGTGCGACTGCTCCTTCCGAGGTTGCTCAAGGAGATCTGGTTGAAGTGTCCCTTGACGATTCGCTCATTCTCAAGGCCTCCGCGATTATGTACGGAGTTCCGCTGGTTGCCTTTCTGGCAGGAGTGCTGGGCGGCTATGGCTTCGCGTCTCTGGCAGAACTGAGCGCGAGCCTCTCGATGGCACTTCCTGTCGCGACCGGATTTGTCATGCTGGTCCCTGGCGCTATCCTTTCACACAGGGCTGCCATGCGATTGAACCCCACAGCCACTGTTGTACGCAAACTCGATCAGGAGGTGGCCAGATGCCAGTGAACCTGACTGCAATCTGGGTACTGGACATTGTTATCGTTCTGGGCATGATCTCCGCAGCCATAGCCGTCCTCGCCCTCGGACGCAAGCTTGGAGAGTTCTCAAAGAGCATTTCCGCTACGGTGGTCGACGTGCGGAAGCAGGCTGACGATCTGAAGTCGGAGGCAGTCAGGCTGATGCAGTCGACGCAGGTCTCAGAACAACACTTCGACCGACTGGCCAGACAGCTGACAAAGCTCACCGCATCTGCCGATACTGCTGTGAGAGCATTGCCCGCGGCAGCTTCCGGCCGAGACAGCAGGCTGCTGCCAAGAATGATGAGTACGGTTGTAGGTGTCGTGTCGGCATACAAGTTTCTCAAGTCCATCTTCCCAAGGAGGAAATCATGAGTGAGCGCAATGACTGTGGATCGTTCATGGGCGGACTGCTGATCGGTGGCATTGTCGGAGCCCTGGTGGCGTTGGTCCTCGCCCCCCAGAGCGGAGAAGAAACGCGCAAGCTTCTGAAAGACAAGGCTTTCGAACTGGGCAAGGAAATCAGCGATCAGACCGAAACCCTCAAGGAGAAAGGCCGTGAACTCCTGACGCAGGACGGGATCGAGATCGAGGAGTCCGCAGACACCAATCCCTGAGTTCCTCCGGGCGATTTCGCATCCAGGTATCTTGATTCAGGGCAAGTTCTTGGTATACTCTCCGTGGTGTTGGGGAATCGTCCAACGGTAGGACAGTAGCCTCTGGAGCTACCGATGATGGTTCGAATCCATCTTCCTCAGCCAAGTATGGCGCTGTAGAACAGTGGTTAGTTCGGGGGGCTCTCAATCCCCAAACAGGAGTTCAATTCTCCTCGGCGCTACCACGCGTTTGTAGAACAAAACGATAAGGCGGATGGCTTGTAAGCCATCCGCCTCTTTTCGTTAGCGGTTCTTTCTTTGCAGACCGGCCTTCACTACGAGAGCCGCTGGATGAATCTCCAGGCGCTGTCAACCACGCCATCCCTGTCATAGTCCATGGTCACGACATGGGCCGATCTCTCGAAGACGACCATTTCCTTGTCTGTGGAAGCGGTGTGCTCCAGGATAAACGGAGCACACTCGTGGGGAACGACATGATCGTACGTTGAACGCATGACGAGCAAGGGCTGGGCTATCAGTCCCAGGTCCCTGCGGGTGACGCCGAGCAACTTCACCATCTCGTGAGCACCAGCGGTCGGCGTCCTGTCGTACGCGGGTTCGACGACACCGGGCTCCATGATGTCAGATGCGATCGCGGGAGTCGATGCTATCAGGTGCTTCATAATGGCCAGAAAAGGCGCACGCTTGTCGGTCACGAAGACGGGTGCATTGACGGGGATGACGCCCGCAATCTCTGGATGATGCTCCGCAAGATACAGAATGAGTGCCCCGCCCATCGAGAGTCCAGTGACGAAGACCTGCTTGCACCGGCTGGCCAGCGACTGATACGCCTGTTCCGCGTCGCGAATCCAGTCTGTGTACCGAACCTTGTTGGCGTCCTGCCACCTCGTCCCATGACCGGTCAGGCGTGGAGCCTCGACGGAGAGCCCTTTCGCTGCAAGTTGCTCAGCATAGTAGCGAACGCCCCCGACAGTCCCCGTGAATCCCTGCATGACGAGACAACCAACGCCATTCGTTCCTTTCGCGCTGAACGGTTTCCCTTCTTCGCGAATGTCCATTTTCTACCTCCATTTCGAATGTATGTCGTGCACTCCAGGTCCATTGTCTTCAACCCCGACCCTTGTGCAATGGCGCGGACGTTGTGGCATCCACACCGTTCTTCTGCCGCCTTTCCTCAGGTGTTCAGCGAACTGCTCTCTATTCCCAGCGAGGAGCACGCATCAAGATCAATGGCGGCCCGTTGACCCACCATGGCCCGCCGTATCCCGGCGTAGGCAATCATGGCACCATTGTCGGTGCAATACTTCATGGGCGGAAAGTAGACCCGGAGGTCCCCAGACTTGGTGAAGCTGTCCCTCAACCGCCTGTTTGCGGCAACACCGCCTACGACGGTGAGAGTACGGGGAGAGAGCTCACGGGCCGCCCGCAGCGACTTGCCTGCAAGATCACCGACGACTGCAGACTCAAAACTCGCCACGACGTCGGGGAGATGCGCTTCGAGTTCCTCCGGCGTCAGCGACTTCACATAGTTGATACCGGCAGTCTTCAGGCCGCTGAAACTGAACTCATACCCTGCCCGGCTGAACGTCACTCTCGGAAAGGAGTGGTAGGAGGGGTCCCCGGTTGCACCAATCTTCTGGATCGCGGGGCCACCGGGGTACCCGAGTCCCAGATACTTGGCGAACTTGTCCAGCGTCTCCCCTGCCGCATCGTCGCGCGTGGCTCCTAGAACTCGATACTGGAGCCAACGGTCGGCATAGACCAACTCCGTATGACCTCCCGACACAATCAGCGCCAGCAACGGAAAATCGTCGCCCGACAGCGGCTGCAGATCACTTCCCGGATCGTGAAGGAACGACGCCATCACGTGGCCCTCCAGATGATTCACCGGGATCAAGGGCTTTCCACTCGCATATGCAAGGCCCTTTGCCGTTTCCACGCCTACGAGAAGAGAACCGATCAACCCAGGCCCGTAGGTGACGGCAATCGCGTCCACGTCCCTGATCCGCATGCCTGCCTGAACAAGAGCCTCATCGACAGAAGCGATAATCGTCGCTGTATGTCGGCGCGAGGCAATCTCCGGAACAACCCCGTCATACTTCCGATGGAACGAATCCTGACTCGAGATGACCGACGACAGGACCAGTCCGGTATCGTCTACAACAGCTGCAGCCGTATCGTCGCAGGACGTCTCAATCCCCAGTATGCGCACTGCGCAGCTCCTTTGTCATGAGCAGACCATCTTCCATGTTGTCAGGATAGTACATCGGTCGTAGGCCCGTCACTCCAAAGCCCAGTCCCTCATAGAGCTTCTCGGCTGCAACATTGGACCTCCGGACCTCAAGGAAAGCACTCTCCATCTTGAGATCTCGCGCCAGGTCAAGCAGAAACAGAACGAGCTGCTTTGCCACACCACATCCCCGAGAGGAAGGGTGCGTGGCGACATTGACGATGTGCAGTTTTTCTTCCTTGAACCAGCCGCCGATGAATCCAACGATGCGCTTGTCGACCATGGCGACGAAATACTTCGCATCCGCATTGAACGTGATGTCTACGAAGAAGGTCTCTTTGGGCCACGGCGCCGCGTAAGACGCTTCCTCAATCTCCCAGATAGCCTTGAGATCCCGAACACTCGCCGCCCGGATCATGATCGATCGTTCGGGCGTCACAACGCCGCCTTCGGGTGATCGAACAACTCTTCCGTGCTGCGGAGGTATAGCGGCTCAAGGGTGAATGGGTCTTCAGTGTGTGCGCCCGCCGAAGCCGCAAGGATGCCGGCACAGGTCGGATACTGATCGAATGACCACACCACGTTCTCTCGTTCGTGCGGGCGCTGGACTTCGGGGACTGCCGTTTGCGAGAAGGCACAGGCAGCAAGTCCGCCCGCCTCACGGACAATGTCAAAGGCTCCTGATCCCATGCACACTGCATCCGCTTGCGACGCGACTGCTCCATCACGGACGGCAAACTCCTGCACATAGAACTCGTGACGCCGAGCATCCAGAAGCGCCCATACGGGACTGCCGGTCACATGTGCTGTGCTCGTCAGGAAACCGCTCCAGGCCACCGCTTCCAGCGTAGTGACAGAGACGAGCGAGCAGGGAGTCCCGTAGGCGATTGCCTTGGCCATGCTTGCACCGACCCGCGACCCCGTGAAGGTTCCAGGACCCTTGACCAGCACGATGCCCCTCACGTCACCCAGCGTGCAGCCTGCCTCCGCAAGGACCCGGTCAACAGCAGCCAGCACGGCATTGGACGCAGCCGCCAACTGCAGTGAGGCCTGCGCCAGTATTTCGTCTCCCCGCGCAATGCCAACAACGCCGGAAACGGTGGCGGTGTTAATAAGAAGGAGCGCCTGTCTCGACACCGAAACACCTCGCAATAATGGAAGGCTGGTAGAAGTCGTACAGAACAATGCGCCTGACTGCTTCGCTCATGACTTCGAAGTGGACCTCGATACGCTCGTACATCTCGAGGAATCTTCCCGACCGTTCAGCCCACTCGATGACCGTCACACCGCGCTTGTCCAGCTCTTCCTCGAAGCCTATTTCGACCAGTTGTCGAGGATCCTCGATGCGATAGAGGTCAAAATGCCTCACCGGTTCTTTGCCCACATAGTTCCGCTCCAAAACGAAGGTGGGGCTGGCGACGCTTGCCCGATCGACACCAAGCGCTGCCGAGAGGGCACAAGTCAGAACCGTCTTGCCGGCACCCAGAGGTCCCACGAGTCCAACGACCAGCGAGTCGCGGTTCCCCTGTGCAATGGTCTCCAGAAGACAGCTCCCGAGCAGAATGCCAATACCCTCAGTAGACTGGCGGCATCGGCTCAGGAATGGTACCTCTATGCAAGTCTTGTAGGTCATGTCCGGGTAGTCATCTTAGCAGGAACCCTGCATTTGTACAACACTGATGTGGTATTCCGTTTGTTCCCTCCATCCCGAGGCTCGGAGGCACCGCGCCAGACCCTGCCGATACTTGACAGCACACCATGCCCTCCTATAATTGCTTGGCACTCATACAAAGAGAGTGCTAATCCATCCAGATCTTCTAGTACAGGAGGTACGACAATATGGCAAAGCTGGTACCAATCGGTGATCACGTCGTCATTAAGGTGGAGAAGGTCGAAGAGACCATGAAGAGTGGCATTGTTCTGCCTGATAGCGCCAAGGAGAAACCTCAGCAGGGCACCATCGTGGCAGTCGGCTCCGGCGTCATGCTGGACAACGGCACCAGGATTCCCCTTGAGGTCAAGCAAGGCGACAAGGTTTTCTATTCCAAGTATAGCGGAAACGAAATCAAGCTCGACGACGAAGAGTATGTTGTGCTGTCTCAGCACGACATCCTCGCTATCGTCAAGTAAGGAGGAATGGCCATGGATGCAAAACAGATCATCTTCAATGAGGAAGCATACGAGAAGATTCGCACTGGCGTCGATAAGCTCGCCAATACCGTCAAGGTTACGCTAGGGCCAAAGGGCCGCCACGTTGCACTCGAGAAGAAGTTCGGTTCGCCGGTTCTGTCCGACGACGGCGTCAACATCGCCAAGGAAATCGAACTCCAGGACCCGAACGAGAACATCGGCGCGCAGCTCGTCAGGGAAATTGCCCAGAAGACTGAGGACCAGGCCGGTGACGGTACAACCACAGCTACTGTCCTTGCCCAAGTCATGATTCAGGAAGGCATCAAGAACGTCACTGCCGGCGCAGACTCTGTCGCACTCAAGGCTGGCATGGACAAGGCAACGACCGCTGTTCTCGAAGAGCTCAAGAAGCTGTCTCGCCAGGTCAAGACCCGTGAAGAGAAGGCACAGGTTGCCACTGTCTCATCCAAGATGCCCGCCGTCGGTGAGGCAATTGCGGACGCCATGGAGAAGGTCGGCAAGGACGGCGTCATCAGCGTGGAAGAGTCTCAGGGCCTCGACATGAAGGTTGAGACCGTCGAGGGTATGCAGTTCGACCGCGGTTACATCTCGCCGTACCTCGTGACTGACCCCGAGCGCATGGAAGTCGTGCTGAAGACTCCTCTTATCTTCATCACTGACAAGAAGGTCACATCCATCCAGGAGTTCCTGCCCGTACTGGAGAAGCTCTCCCAGAAAGGCCGTCCATTCCTGCTCGTCGCCGACGACATCACGGGTGAAGCGCTCGCGACCATCGTCCTCAACAAGGTGCGCGGCACGTTCTCATGCGTTGCTGTCAAAGCACCTGGCTTCGGCGACAGGCGCAAGGCCATGCTGGAGGACATCGCCATCCTCACCGGCGGCAAGGTCCTCAGCGAAGACCTCGGCCTCACCTTCGAGAAGGTCACCGAAGACATGTTTGGCTCTGCTGACGAAGTCAAGGTCGACAAGGACAACACGACCATCGTTGGCGGTAAGGGAGCCAAGGAAGAGATCAAGTCCCGCATCGGCCAGATCCGCAAGCAGGTCGAGGAGACCAAGTCGGACTACGACAAGGAAAAGCTTCAGGAGCGCCTGGCGAAGCTTGCCGGTGGCGTCGCCATCATCAAAGTCGGTGCACCCACCGAGACAGCCATGAAGGAGCTCAAGCACCGAGTCGAGGATGCCGTCAATGCTACCAAGGCAGCCGTGGCAGAAGGCATCATCATCGGCGGCGGTGCAGCTCTGGTGAAGGCAGGAAGGGCCATTGACGGACTCAAGCTGACCGGTGACGAGAAGACCGGTGCCGAGATCATCCGCAGGTCACTTCGTGAGCCACTCAGAATCATCGCAGACAACTCTGGCTATGAGGGCGTCATCGCAATTCAGAAGGTTCTCGCGGGCGACGACAACCTCGGATTCAACTCCCTGGGCAACAAGTTCGAGGACCTCTTCAAGAGTGGCATTGTTGACCCGCTGAAGGTCACGCGCCTCGCGCTGTTGAACGCAGAAAGCATCGCAAGCCTGCTCCTCTCGACGGCGGCCATGGTCACAACCATTCCGAAGTCGGAGAGTTCGGCACCTGCTGCTCCGGCCTACCCCGACTACTAGAACTCTGCTTCACTCAGCGTCTTTCAACAAGAACCCCGGTCTTGTGGCCGGGGTTCTTGCATAGCTCGAGAGTGATGTCTCTCGACTCAAGTGTTGAGCATCGCTCCCGGAATATGTGAAGATACCTTGAAAATAACCGCAACTGTGCTACACATATCGTCAGGCTGAACAATAGCTAATTCTTTTTCGGGAGGAAGAGAGGATGAAGAAGCTGCTAGTTGTATTGCTGTCGTTCATGTTCGTCGCAGTTCTATTTGCTGGATGCAAGAAGACCACACCGCCCACGGACACCGGCGCCAAGTTTCACATTGGCGTCGTCACCGGCACGGTCTCCCAGTCTGAAGATGATCTGCGCGGAGCCGAACGCCTCGTGCAGGAGTACGGTGATGCGGCCGATGGTGGCATCATCACGACCCTGACCTATCCAGACAACTTCACGTCTGAACAGGAAACAACGATCGCTCAAATCGTCGGCCTTGCCGACGACCCGCTTATGAAGGCTATTGTCGTCAACCAGGCAGTCCCGGGTACCGCTGAAGCGTTCAAGCGCGTGCGCGAGAAAAGACCAGACATTCTCCTGTTTGCCGGCGAACCGCATGAGGACCCCAACGTCATCGAAGCGGCAGCCGACCAGGCTGTCAGCGCCGACAACGTTGCACGCGGCTACCTCATCATCTGGGCGGCCAAGCAGATGGGCGCCAAGACGTTCGTTCACGTCTCCTTCCCACGCCACATGAGCTACGAACTGCTGAGCCGCAGGCGCTATATCATGGAAGAGGCCTGCAAGGACCTCGGCCTCAAGTTCGTCTTCGAGACAGCCCCCGATCCTACCAGCGATGTCGGCATGGCGGGCGCCCAGCAGTTCATGCTCGAGAAGACTCCTGCCTGGATACAGAAGTACGGCAAGGAAACCGCGTTCTTCTGCACCAACGACGGAGAAACGGAACCGCTGCTCAAGCAGATCATGAAATACGGTGGCCTGTTTGTCGAAGCTGACCTTCCGTCGCCCCTTATGGGCTATCCGGGAGCACTCGGTATCGACCTCAAGGCTGAGCAGGGCGATTGGCCGGCTATCCTCAAGAAGGTCGGAGACGCTGTCATCGCTCAGGGTGGCTCGGGCCGTTTTGGCACGTGGGCTTTCTCCTATGGCTACACCACGACTGCCGGTCTCGGTGAGTACGCCAAGCGCTGCATCGAGGGCACAGCCAAATTGGGCAACAATACAGATCTGTTCGACTCCTACGCCAAGTACACACCCGGCGTAGCCTGGAACGGGTCCAATTACAAGGACCTGAATGCTGGAACGACGTCGCCCAACCACGTCCTTGTGTACCAGGACACGTACGTCTTCGGCAAGGGCTACCTTGGAACGACGAAACAAGTCGTTCCGGAGAAGTACCTGACCTTCAGGGCTCCAGGAAGCTAAGCCAGCAACGACCGTCAAGTGCCGGGGCCATGTGCCCCGGCACTGTTTTCAGTTCAGAGCGCAGCGGTACCGGCCAACAGGAAACTCATGATTCGTTGCGGCAGTGCGCAGTCATGAAAAGAGTGAAACTGCGCGTCTTGAGCACTTGTTTGTCTGTCGCCGTGCTGTTTCGGATACGGCGCGTCAGGTATTGTCAATCCCTGCCCGCCAGTACCTGATGTGCGAACCTCATCCGGGACGCTCTCCAGCAAACGGCTGGCGGCAATCCAGCACAGCATCTCACGGCGTACAATCTCTGAGAGGTGGTACAGATGACCGAACAACAGCCGTTGCTGCACATGCAGGGCATTACCAAGGAGTATTTTGGAAACAGGGTCCTGACCGATGTCTCCCTCGACGTCAACCGTGGCGAGGTCCTCGGGCTTGTCGGGGAAAACGGAGCCGGCAAGTCGACCCTCATGAACATCCTGTTTGGGATGAGCGTCATTGGTCAGACCGGGGGCTATGCCGGTACGGTCTCTATTGACGGCAAGGACGTCAACTTCCAGAACCCATTCGATGCCCTCAAGGCAGGCATTGGCATGGTTCACCAGGAGTTCTCGCTGATCCCGGGGTTTACCGCCACCGAGAACATCCTTCTCAACGGTGAAGTCCTGCAGGACAACCTCGTGACGAAGGTCTTCGGACCGCGCTTGAAGACGCTGGACCTTGCGGAAATGCGTGCCATCGCGGAGAAGTCCATCGAACTGCTGGGCGTCGAAATCAGCCCGGACACGCTGGTTTCCGAAATGCCCGTTGGCCACAAGCAGTTCACCGAGCTCGCCCGCGAGATCCATCGTCCCGAGATGAAGCTGCTGGTGCTCGACGAGCCGACGGCAGTCCTGACGGAGTCCGAGGCACAGGTCCTTCTGACTTCACTCCGCAGGCTGGCCGCCTCTGGAATTGCCATTATCTTCATCACGCACCGCCTCCAGGAGATCCTCGACATATGCGACAGGATTGTTATCCTGCGGGACGGACAAGTCGTGAAAGAGGTGGCCACCGGTGACACCGACATCGGTCAGGTCGCCGAACTCATGGTAGGACGCAGCGTTGCGGCCAAGTCGGCTGCGACGAGCGGCTACGACAAGAACACGGAAACGATTGTCTCCGTAGACCACCTATGGGTCGACATGCCTGGTGAGACCGTGAGAGACGTGACACTGGAAGTCCACAAGGGCGAAATCTTCGGCATCGGCGGGCTGGCGGGACAGGGCAAGCTGGGCATCCCGAACGGTATCATGGGGTTGTACCCCGCGGGAGGGGCAGTCACTCTGCACGGCAAGCCAATTCACCTCAATGACCCTGCAGGAGCCCTGGCTGCCGGAATGGCGTTCGTGTCCGAGGACCGTCGAGGCGTCGGCCTGCTGCTTGAGGAAGCTCTGGACTGGAACATCGCCTTCACGGCCATGCAGGCACAGAACAAGTTCCTGCGGCCTCTCCTGGGTGGACTCATCCAATGGCGCGACGACAAGGCCATCCAGAATGTCGCCCTGGAATACATCAAGGCCCTGGATATCAAGTGCACAGGCACGGACCAGCGAGCCGAAGAGCTGTCAGGCGGCAACCAGCAGAAGATCTGCCTCGCCAAAGCCTTTGCAGTACAGCCCGACGTCCTGTTCGTTTCGGAACCGACACGCGGCATCGACGTCGGGGCCAAGTCGCTCGTGCTGGAAGCACTTCGCACCTACAACCGCAAGAACGGCACAACCATCGTCATGGTCTCGTCCGAGCTGGAGGAACTGCGGTCCATCTGCGACCGCATCGCCATCGTCGATGAAGGCCGCATCGCCGGCATCCTGCCGCCATCCGCAACGGCCAAGGAATTTGGTCTGCTGATGGTCGGAAAGCTCAAGAACGAAGAAAGCAAGGTGGAGAGCCATGAATAGGATCCGGGGATTGGTCGACAAAGCGGGTTGGCCCCGCATCATCATCGCCATGCTGCTCCTGTCATTGTTCATTGTGGCGCCGTCTGTGGGCATCCGGGTCGATCAATCAATGACCGATACCATCGTACGTTTTGGCATGAACGGCATCCTGGTGCTCGGGATGGTTCCCATGGTTCAGACTGGTTGTGGACTCAATTTCGGCCTGCCTCTCGGTATCATCGCCGGGCTGCTGGGAGCGACAATCAGCATCGAGCTCGGTCTCACCGGCCTTACCGGATTTGCAGGCGCCATCGGCTTTACAGCTCCATTCGCCCTGCTCCTCGGTTGGAGCTATGGCAAGCTCCTCAATCGAGTCAAGGGCAATGAAATGATGATTGCAACCTACGTAGGCTTCTCGTCGGTCTCATTCATGTGCATGATGTGGATGCTGCTCCCCTACCGGAGCCCAAAGATGATCTGGGGCTACGGTGGCAGTGGACTGCGCACGACGATATCTCTCGAGGGTTTCTGGATCCACATCCTGGACAACTTCCTGGCCATCAGGATAGGCCCTTACTTCATGTTCCCGACCGGCATGATCCTGTTCTTCGTCCTCATGGCCTGGATCATGTGGGCGTTCTTTCACACGAAGACCGGCACGGCGATGACCGCTGTCGGTTCAAACCCGGACTATGCGCGTGCGGCAGGAATCAACGTCGACAAGATGAGGACCATCGCGGTTATCATGTCGACCGTCTACGGTGCCGTAGGCATTCTCGTCTTTCAGCAGAGCTTTGGATTCATCCAGCTTTACAATGGGCCGTTCTTCATGGCACTTCCCGCTGTCGCCGCGATTCTCATTGGAGGGGCCAGCGTCAACAAGGCCAATATCACGAATGTCGTCATCGGCACCATCCTCTTCCAGGGGATCCTGACGATGACTCCATCCGTCATCAACAGTGCCATTCAATCTGATCTGTCCGAGGTCGTGCGTATCATCGTCTCAGACGGAATGATCGTCTACGCACTCACCCGAGTGACCAGGAAGTCCAGGTGATACCATGACCAAGAAAACCAGGTTCAAGGATACCGTATCACGTGTCTTCATCGGCAACGTCGTTCCTATCATGTTCATCGTCCTGATTGTGTTCGCGACTCCGCTATCCGGGTTCTCGACCGGCTACCTGGTCCAGGAGATGGTGACACGACTGGGGCGAAACTCCTTTCTCGTCCTCTCACTGCTTCTCCCGATCATGGCTGGCATGGGGCTCAATTTCGGTATCGTGCTTGGGGCCATGTCCGGCCAGATTGGGATCATCTTCGTCACCAACTGGGGCATTTCCGGCGTCAGCGGTCTGTTCCTGGCCATGGCAATCGCCACTCCTCTGGCAGTGCTCATGGGCTGGCTTGCCGGCATCGTGCTCAACCGTGCCAAGGGCCGAGAGATGGTCACGTCGCTGATCCTCGGATTCTTCATCAACGGCGTGTATCAGCTGGTCGTCCTCTACATCATGGGCAAGATCATCCCGATCAAGAACTCCGCCCTTGTTCTCTCGCGTGGATACGGGATCCGCAACGCCATCGATCTCAAGGGAATGCGCCAGAGTCTCGATAAGCTCATTCCCCTCAATATTGGGGATATCTCGGTTCCGGTAGCCACCTTCATCCTCATTGGCGTGCTGTGTCTGTTTATCTGGTGGTTTGGCAAGACCAAGCTGGGACATGATATGCGTGCCGTGGGTCAGGACATGGCCGTCGCCGAGGATTCGGGGATCAAAGTCGAGCGAACACGCATCATCGCGATCATCCTCTCGACCATTCTCGCCTGCTACGGCCAGATCATCTTCCTCCAGAACATTGGCACGCTGAATACGTACAACAGTCACGATCAGACAGCCACCTTCGCCGTTGCGGCGCTGCTGATAGGTGGAGCCAGCGTGGCCCGCGCTTCCATCCCCAACGTGTTCGTCGGGGTCGTCCTGTTTCACCTGATGTTCGTGGTTGCTCCCATGGCAGGCAAGCAGTTGATGGGGTCAGCGATGATAGGCGAGTACTTCAGGGTGTTCGTGTCATATGGCATCATCGCCCTGTCCATCGTCCTGTACGCCTGGAAACGCCTCAAGGAACGAGAGCGAGCGAGACGCTCTCTGCGCGGGGCAAAGGAACCGTAGCGCGTCCCCGCTGACCAGGCACGTGAAGATGGCTGTCGGTGGTTGCCGACAGCCATCGTGCTATCGAAGACCACAAGTGCTGAGACACACAGGACGCAGGCGGTGAGCCGCACGTTGTTGCACCGCCGTCGCAGACTCCTACAATGCTTGAGGTGGATGGAGGTGTCAGAATGAGCGGACTGATACGACTGGATGACACATGGGCTCTTGATCACATCGATGCCGGGACAATCGACCGCGGAATGAAAGAGGCAGCACTGCATCTTCAGCTCCTCGTCGACAGGAAGGGTGCCGGATCCGAGTATACCGGATGGATCGACCTGCCCGTCGAGGCCCCTGAGGATGTCGTGGCCAGGATCGAGCATGTCGCCGCCGGGCTTCGCGAACAATCTGATACTGTCGTCGTCTGTGGTATTGGAGGCTCCTATCTCGGGGCTCGAGCGGGCCTGGAATTCCTTTCCGGCGTGCCGTACCGCTCGGCGACCGCCAAGCTGCCCAACATCTTCTTCGCCGGCAACAGCCTCAGTTCATGGCAATTCCGGCAGCTGCTGGACAAGCTTGCCGGCCGCCGCTTCTCTGTCGTCGTCATTTCAAAATCCGGCACGACGCTCGAGACTGCGGTTGCTTTCCACATCCTGAGAACAGAGCTGGCTCGACGGTTCGGCACAGCAGAGGCCCGCACGCGCATCGTGGCCGTAACGGACTCGGAGCATGGAGCCCTGCGCAGCCTTGCGGAGGACGAGGGACTGGTCACATTCGATCTGCCTCGCGATGTCGGGGGACGCTATTCTGTACTCACTCCGGTCGGTCTCCTTCCGTTCGCGATCGCCGGCCTCGATATCCGCTCGATGCTACAGGGCGCGGCAGAACAGCGCAAGGCCAGCCTCGGTTCGCCGGCAGCGATCAACGACGCTCTTCGCTACGCCGTTTCCCGACGCCTTCTGAACGAAAGCGGAAGAAGTATCGAACTGCTGACGTCGTTCGAGCCCTGCCTCCACTTCGTCGGCGAATGGTGGAAGCAACTGTTTGGCGAGAGTGAGGGCAAGGACGGCAAGGGAATTTTCCCGGCGTCCGCGGAATTCACGACTGATCTTCACTCGCTTGGCCAGTTTGTTCAGGAAGGAACTCGCTCGCTCTTCGAGACGGTCGTCGACGTGCCCGCTCCAGCCGACGTCACGTTCCTTTGCGATCCGGACTCGCCAGACGGGCTCGCCTATCTCAACGGCCGGAGCCTGTCTGCCATGAATCACGATGCCAGGACCGGTACACTTCTTGCTCACCACGATGGTGGCGTTCCCGTGCTTCAGCTGACCGTGCCCGATGTTTCAGAACGCAGCTTCGGCGCCACTGTGTACTTCTTCGAGGTCGCCTGTGCGGTAGGAGGCTACATGCTTGGCATCAACCCCTTCGACCAGCCTGGCGTAGAAGCGTACAAACGCAACATGTTCGCCCTCCTGGACAAACCGGGCACAGAGCTCGAAGCCGCGGACATCCGTTTGCGTCTTGCCGGGCGCAACTGACCAAGATCGAGCGGGGCTCCACCGAAGAAACGGTCGTGGAGGGACACCCCCATCAGCGTCAGACGAGCCTACATCGAGTAGACGGTCTGTCCCTTGAGAAGCTGGTCTGCGAGCAGAGCAGCTCCAACAGCAGCTGCGGCGTTCCTGTAGTGCGCCATCGCAAATTCGATATCCTCAAACAGGAGCGGTAGAGAACCCCGCTGAGCAACCCTCTTCATTTCGTCCATCAGCAGCCCTGATTCGGCAACTCCACCACCGAGTACGACCATGTCGGGGTCAAGTGTGTTGATCAGTGCGGCTGCCGCCCGGCCAAGGTAGCGGGCCGCTCGCTTGAAGGCCTGCTGCGCCAGGAGATCCCCATTGTGAGCGAACTCGGAGATTGTCCGCGCCGAGTCTGTATCTTCCATCGTCATGAGGCTCTTCGACCCTCGAGCCAGTGCGCTTCTGACATACCGCTCGATGCCGGTCCCGGAAGCGATGGTCTCCAGACAACCATGCCGGCCGCACCCACACAGCAGGCCCCGATCGACCATGGGAAGGTGTCCTATCTCGCCTGCAAAACCGTGGCGCCCAATATACAGATGCCCGTCGACGATGAGCGCTCCTCCAACGCCAGTCCCGACAGAGAACATGACGACATTGCGGCGGCCGACGGCGACCCCGCTGACCCACTCGGCGAAGAGTGCGCAATTGGCGTCGTTTTCCAGATACGCCGGAGCACCTGTGGCCCCACTGACGATATCCACAATTGCCACATCTCGCACCCCAGGCATATTGGGAGGGAACAGCAGCACGCCTCGCTTCTGGTCGACCATGCCAGCACACCCGATACCGGTTGCCATGATTGTGGTTCCTGCATCTGCCGCCCGGAGGCGGAGATCACCCATTCCTTTCAGAATGAGCTCTGAGAACTCACGGCATGACCGGGCAGCATATGGCCGTTCCACCCTGTATGCGATGGCACCCCCCGACCAGAGGATGAACGTGACCTTCGTCCCACCTATGTCCACCCCGGCCACCGTGCGCGCCGCCACTCCTGATGTTTCCATATTGCCAACCTCTCCATCAATTTTGTGCGCAACGTTACTATTCACGATATTGTACGATGGCAGCAGGAGCTGTCAAGCTGTCGAACAGGCTCGTCAGTGACGGCGTTCGTCTCGAACGGTCAGGAAATCATACGGGTTCTCCAGGAAGTCGTCCAGCACGACCGTCATGGCCCCGAGAAGAGTACTGTTTTCGGACAGGGAGGACAACGTGATAGAGACCTGGTCGGCGACGTGGTAATAGCAGCGTTCGGTGATAATGCGTTTCATGGGCTCCAGTATCGGGGCGCCCAGGGCCGCCACCTGACCTGTGACGACGATGCGCTGAGGAGCAAGTAGATTCACCAGATTGACGATGGCGTATCCGATGAGCTCTCCCTTCTCTTTCAGAACCCCCAACACCTTGGCGTCTCCCTCCATGCCCAGCTGCTGAAGCTCCGCAAACGACAGCTGCCGACCGATCTGAGCAGAAGCGTCTTCGAGAATGCCGCGCAGCCCCGCATACAATTCAACGCATCCACGGTTGCCACAGTCACACCACTTCCCATGACGGCGGTCGACCGACGTATGGCCGATTTCGCCCGAGACTCCGAAGTTGCCCGTGTATAAGCGCCCCCCGGCAATGATGCCGGCGCCGATACCATACCCAAGATGTACCAGCACAAAATCAGAGGCGTCACGACCTTGGCCGAAGAACTTCTCAGCAACGGCTTCAGCGTTTGCATCATTGATCACGAACGTTGGAAAGCCAAAACGCGTCTGCAGCAGCTGCCGGGCCTGGAGGTTGCGGATGGACGGAAAGTTCGGAACACTGATGACGACGCCCGCCTCAGAGTTGATGAGACCGGGGGCGGAGAAGCCCACGCCGATAACCTTGACGCCCCGGTGCCGGTTCAGCAGTTCCTGTACGGTCTCCATCACTCTCTCGAACTCCGTCTTGATCGAGCCCTTGGGATCGATGGTCCTCTCGGTATGGTCGAGAATGCCACCACCCAAGTCCATGAGGGCCGTGCGGACATGCGCCCATGAGAAATCGATGGCGATGATGTAGCGCGACCTCCCATTGAAGTGCAGTACGACGGGTTTGCGCCCAACACCCACGCTCACTCCCGGTGATTCGGTGACGACGCTCTGTTCGACAAGAAAGGAAACGATACGTGAGACAGTCGGAGCGGTCAGCCCCGTAAGCCGGACCAGGTCCGCCCGCGAGATGTCGTTTGTCCCATGAACGGTCCGGAGGATACTGGAGGTATTCTCGGCCTTGATACTGGTCTGGTTCTTGCCGATGTGTTTGCCTGTACCTGGTTTCGTTGCCATGACATCTCCTCGTTGCAGCAATGTGCGCGGACCTCTACCAGAAGCCAGTATAGCAGCAATCACAAGAGAGTCGCATCGGCGTCAGCCACCCCTCCTCCGCCTGACGCAACGCTCCCACGCTTGTCTCCAAGCGACTCGTGTGAACTGCGCGCACGCTTGTAACCAAGGCGAATCAACGTACAATTCATATGGTCATCGCTGGATTGACACTGAACGAGGAGCAGCACATGCCAAGCACGCTAGATGAAGTCCGTACGGCCCTGGAGCAGAGGCTGACTGCCGCTCGCGATGCTCAGGACGTTCGCAATGCACAGATCGAGTACCTGGGAAAGAAGGGCGCGGTCACGGCGTTGCTCAAACAGATCTCGGGTCTAGCCGAGGACCAGCGCAGACAATTCGGCGAGCAAGTCAATGCACTCAAGCAATGGGCGGTGCAAGCCTTTGAGCAGAGACTGTCCAATCTGACTTCCACGGCGCGCAGGTACGACATCGACTTCTCCCTGCCGGGGCAGCTTATGCCTGCCGGCAAGAAACATATCCTCACGCAAGTGGAGGAAGAGGTCGAGTCCGTCTTCCTTTCCATGGGATTCGACATAGAAGAGGGCCCGGAAATCGAGCAGGAATACTACAATTTCGAGGCACTCAACATCCCCGCAGACCACCCCGCGCGCGACATGCAGGACACGTTCTATCTGGCGCCTGGCATGCTTCTGCGTACGCATACATCGCCCATTCAGGTCCGGACGATGAAACGCGAACATCCGCCCATACGAATGATTGCCACCGGCACATGCTATCGTCGCGACGCGGTGGATGCAAGCCACACTCCCATGTTCACCCAGGTCGAGGGTCTGGTCATCGACAAGGGCATTACGTTCGCCGATTTGAAGGGAGTACTCCAGGAATTCGTGACAGGAGTGTTCGGCTCATCCACCAAGGTCAAGCTCCTTCCCTCATTCTTCCCATTTGTCGAACCAGGCGCTGAGACCGCAATCTCCTGTCCAATCTGTGGCGGCAAGGGCTGCCCCACCTGCAAAGGCTCCGGATGGATCGAGATGGGCGGCTCAGGTATGGTCCACCAGAACGTGTTGCGGGAGGTTGGATACGATACCAGCATCTACCAGGGATTTGCGTTTGGGTGGGGCATCGAGCGGATAGCAATGATCAAGTATGGCATTCGGGACATCCGCATGTTTTACGACAACGACCTGGATTTCCTCGGTCAGTTCTGAGGTGACTGGATGAGAGTCAAGCTGTCTGCACTGCACGCTGCGATCGATTTTGACTACACGCCCGAGGAACTGGTCACAAAACTGGGCGACATCGGCATCGAGATCGAATCGACGGAGAGAACCGACGTCACGTTCAAGGACGTCTTCGTTGCTCGGATCATGTGTACGGCACTCCACCCAACACACCACAAGCTTCAGCTCATAGACCTCGACCTCGGTCCGCGCGGAACGACCAGTGTATGCACGGCCGCTACCAACGTGCGCGAGGGAGACATCATCCCAGTGGCAATTCCAGGTGGAAAGACTGCCGACGGCATGGCCATTGCGACGCGCATGTTCGGCACCGTAGAATCATATGGCATGCTGTGCTCCTGGAAGGAACTGGGACTCGACGGTGACCTCCTGTCCTCCGAAGAGAAGGAAGGCATCCTGCATCTGGGGTCAGGAGCGATTGTTGGCAGCCCCTTCGAGGAAGCATGGCCCGTAGCAGACACTGCCTTCGAGGTAAGCGTCACACCTGACCGAGGCGACGCCCTGTCGGTTCTCGGACTGGCCCGGTGGATCGAAGTACTCAAGGCAAGAGATACGGATCAGCCGTTCGACATGGGTGACATCAAGCTGCCGCTGCCCTCATCCCTTCCGCGCGCCCGGAACGACGGAGACCTAAGTGTGACCATTGAAGACCAGTCCCTGTGCAGTTCCTATATCGGTGTCCTGGTACAGGACGTTGCCTCTGGACCATCGAGTCACGCGTTCCGCACTCAGCTCTACCAGTTGTGCGTTCGCCCTGTCAGCAGGATCGTCGATATGACCAATCTTTGTCTGAAACAGTACGGGCAGCCGACTCATGCGTTCGACTACGACCGCCTTCAGGAGCATCGTATCATCGTACGAACGTCTCTGCCCGGCGAGACCATTGTCACACTGGACGGCATGTTGCGTTCTCCCGAATCGGGAACGCTCGTCATCGCAGATGCTGCAGGTCCAGTGGCCGTCGCCGGCGTCATGGGCGGACTGGCATCCAGCGTCACGGCTGCGACGACACGCATTGTCTTCGAGATTGCACACTTCGATCCGAGAGCAGTCGCGCGCGCGAGCAGGCACCTCGGCATCAAGTCAGACGCAGCCTATCTCTATGAGCGTGGCACCGATCCCGGGCTCACTGTCAGGGCCGTCCCTTCGGTTCTGTCGGCACTGGTTCGCGAGCAGTGTCTCGGTTCCTACGTCTCACGTGTTGCTTCTGCTGGTATCCCAGTTCCTGCAAAGCCCCCGCTGAGTCTCGATGTGGATCAAGTGAACGGGTACCTGGGTTCCAACCTTGACGCCACAAACATGCGAAGACTCTTCGGCTATGAAGGAATCGTGTCGAAGGTCACGGGAACGACGCTGTCGGTGACGCCGCCTTCCTTCCGTGGCGACCTCACATCGTGGCCGGAATACGTCGAAGAGATCGTCAGAATGGAGGGCTATGACGAGTTCCCCTCACACACGCCGAACCTTGTCCTGCGCCGCGGCTCGGAGTCTCCACTCAAGGCCCTTTGCAAGCGACTGCGTCAGATGCTCGTTGGGATCGGGCTCGTAGAATCACGCACTGTCAGCTTCGTGCGGGAGAGCTCGGTAACCGCGATGGGCCTGCCTCCGGCACCACTCGTGCTCAACCCGCTCACCGTCGACTGGGATGCCCTGCGTCCCACCATGGCTGTTGGTCTTGCAGGAGCCGCGGTGCGGAACCTGTCGCGAGGCCGCGAGGGCTTCGCCTCGTTCGAGATTGGCAAGACGTTCAGCGTTGATGGCCAGTCGTTCGACGAGGAGACGAGGCTTGGCCTTCTTCTTGCAGGCAAGTGGCAAGACGCGAACTGGACGACGCCCACGACCCCCGCCAGCATCTTTGTGCTGAAAGGCATCATGGAGTCAGTTCTTCGGGATCTGCATGTGCCCTTTGGCGTTGTGGCATCGGATAGTCCTCTCCTGGAGAATGGTGCAAGCATCCTGGTGTCATCCGAAACCACGCCACTGGGTACGCTCGGCATTCTCAGGCACGACGTCGGTGCCCTGCTGGGTCTGGAACGGGACACATTCTACGCCGAGTTCTCTGTCGATGCCCTGCTAGAGAGCATCCAACCCATCAGTTTCAAAGAATTCTCTCGGTTCCCGTCGATCCGGCGAGACATCGCCGTCCTCGTGGACAGTAGCATGACGGCCGGCCAATTGCAGACAATCGTTGCTGAACATGGTGGCCCCCTGCTCAAGGCAATTGTCGTGTTCGACAATTTCCAGGGGGGCAGTCTACCGGAAGGCAAGAAGAGCGTGGGCTTCTCGATGGAGTTTGCCTCACCCGACCGAACGCTGTTCGGCGAGGAGGTCGATGCCCTTGTCGACTCCGTCGAGGCCGCCCTCGCAACTCGTCTAGGGGGCATACTACGAAGAACCAGGGTATAGAGGCTCAGCAGGCGATTCGCGAGTACACGTACGGCAAGGTCGGCTTCGACCGCATCCAGGAGGCCTTGGCATCACAAGCCGAGTCAGCGCTAGGTGCCGAGGAGGCACGGGGACTCACGCCGCTCGACAGCATTGACGCCATAAGGGCAGCCCAGACCGAGACCGATGAAGCGTCTTCGTATCTGGAGCGGTTCGGCGATCTGACCCTCAGCAACCTCCTCGACGTGAGAGCCGAACTGGACAAGGCCAAGGTCCGTCTGCAGCTGGCCGGACAGGAAGTGTGGAGGGTTTGCGTCGTCCTGAACGAGCTGTCACGTGTGCGAAAGGCGTTCGTGACAATCAAGGACCTCTATCCCGCACTGTTCAGCATTTCCCAGGACGTCAAGCCGTTTTCATCTCTGGCACAAGAGATAGAGCGATGTGTCAATCAGGATGGAGATGTCCTGGATGACGCGTCGATCAACATCGCAGCCATCCGTCGTGAGAAGATCGAGCTGCAGAAAACCATCAACAAGGTGCTCCAGGACATCCTCGGGAGCGAGACCTATAGCCGTGCCGTTCAAGATCGTATCGTTACGATGCGAAACGACAGGTACGTGATCCCAGTGAAGCGAGAGTTCAAGGACGCAATTCAGTCGGTGGTCCACGACCAGTCCGATAGCGGCATGACCCTGTTTGTAGAGCCCACACGAGTGATTGACCTCAACAACCGGCTGCAGATCTTGCAGTCCGATGAGAAGAAGGAGATATCGCGCATCCTTCTTTACCTCACAGACCTCATCGCAAAAGCCGCCCCAGATATCGAGAAATCGCTGAACGTGGCGGGCCACCTCGACTTCAGTCTGGCCAAGGGACGTCTCGCCAGGTCATGGAACGGCATCAAGCCGTCGGTAAGCCCCAACCTGGAGACTACCCTGCGCAACGTCCGCAACCCATTCGTCGCAGACTGCGTCCCAGTCTCTTTCTCCATTGGCAAGGATTACTTCATGGTGGTCATCACCGGTCCGAACACGGGAGGCAAGACCGTTGCCCTGAAGACTCTCGGCCTTACCGTCCTCATCAGCAAAGCGGGCTTATTCATCCCCGCTTCGGACGGGTCCACGGTTGGCCTGTATGACGAGGTTTTTGTCGACATCGGCGACGAACAGAGTATCGAACAGAGCCTTTCGACGTTCTCGGCGCATACATCGAACATCGTTCGCATCCTCGGGCAGGCAACCCGATACTCACTTGTCCTGCTGGACGAACTCGGCGTCGGCACCGATCCCGAGGAGGGCTCGGCCATCGCAACCGGCATCGTCGACTTCCTCTACGGGAAGCGAGTCACAACTGTCATCACGACGCACTACGGCGGCCTGAAGCTTCTCGCATACCGCTATGACCAGGTACGAAACGCTTCCGTCGGATTCGACATCGAAACGCTTCGGCCCACCTACGAGCTCATCCTTGGCTCCCCGGGCGAAAGTCATGCGTTCACCATCTGTGAGAGACTGGGACTCCCCGAAGCCGTGCTTGCCCTCGCCCACGATGAGCTGAGCAACGAGCATAAGGCAACCACCGAGCTGATGAGCCGTATCGTAACTGATTCCCAGGAGATCAGCCACACCAAGGAAAGTCTGAATGTGAACCAGCAGGAACTCGAGAAGCTGCGGGACGATTACGAGGGAAAACTCGCTGCGCTTGAAGCGAACGAGAAGCAGGAGCTCAGAGCAGCCCATAGTGAGGCTCAACGCATCGTCGATGATGTGAGCAGGCGCATGGACGATCTGATGAGGCAGTTTCAGGACAGCCTCAAGAACCAGCCGCAGGCCGCCCACGATGCCAAGCGGGAGGTCGAAGCAACACGCGAGGACTTGGTCCAGAAAGCAGAACCATATCAAGAGAGGGCCCCATTCACGCCCGTCGAAGAAATCGTGCCGGGCGATCTGGTCATCATTACCTCGGTCAATAAACAGGCCATCGTCATCGATGTCATGAAGGATAAGCGCAAGCTTGTTCTCCAGTCGGGTTCCATGCGTACGACGGTGCCAGAAGTACAAGTGCGCAAACTGACCGAGCCCGAGCTCAGCTCCTATCAGAACCGCGCCATGCAGTACAGTGGAGCCCGAGAACCGACGCTGCCGTTCGTCCCCATGAAGATTGACCTGCATGGGAGCCGAGTCGACGAGGCGCTCGAGAAACTCGACAAGTACATCGACGTCGCTTACCTGTCAGGCCTTTCATTCGTCTACATCTGCCACGGCAAGGGTTCGGGCATCCTGCGAAAGCAGATCCATGAATTCCTCAAGACCCTGCCAAGTATTGATCACTTCAGCTTTTCGAGCCCCGAAGAGGGCGGCGATGGGGTGACAATTGCCTACTTCAAGTAGAAAGGAACCATTTGAAAAACGAACAGGAACTCGTCTTCTTCGACCTCGAAACAACAGGCCTCGATCAGGCTTCCGATCAGATCATCGAGATTGGTGCCGTCAAGGTTCGTGGCGGCAAGGAGGCCGGACGATTTGAGCAGTTCTGCCGCCTGAAGGAAGGGGCCCGTCTGCCCGAATTCATCTCTGCCCTCACTGGGATAACTCCTCTCGACCTCGAACCTGCAGAATCCGTGGATCAGGTTGTCGATCAGTTCCTGCAGTTTGCGGGTGGCAGTCCGTTGCTGGCGCACAACTCCAGCTTTGATGAAGGTTTCCTGCGCCGAGCGCTGCACGGTCAGCTCACAAACGCCGTGTTTGACACGCTGGAACTCGCGCGTATCTTCTTCCCGGACCTGCAGAGCCATAGTCTCGTAGCATTGGTCGACTCGCTCGAAATCAAAAAGGAAGAGGCTCACAGAGCTCTTGGAGACAGTCTCTCCCTGTTTCGGTTGTACCGCAAACTGAAGGACAAGATTGCGCAGTCTGCACTCCCTGATTCCATCGTGCAACGCATCCAGTTTCTCTATCCGGCCGTGGCAGACCTCGGGTTGCTGGACACCGGCGATACCAGATCGGTGGTTCTGCCATCTGAAATGGCAAGCTTGGATGCTGATCTGACAGACCTCGACCGTTCGCGTCTGCCGCGGCTGAAGGCACTGAAGCCGGGCGTCACCAGCGACATGACCTCTCCAGAAACAGCGTTGCTGGCTTCCGGCCGCGATGTCCTCCTGCAGTGTGAATCCCAGTCACTTCGGGCCCGGTACCTTGGGGATCTCCAGGCATCCACACGCCCCAGTGCTGTGCTGCTGCGTGCGCCTGCAGCCATCGAACCACTCCTCGAGGACGCGAGGCCAGGAGATGCGCGACCACTCTGGATATCGCAAGAGAGCCCCAACAACCTCCTCTGCCTCATGCTGCTCGATGGAGCGACTCGCAGCCTCACCATGCGTCGCGAATTCGGCTTTGAGCTCTCAGCCATCCTCGTCTATGAATGGGAGACACGCTCAGTCTTCATCCCCGGCATGCCGCTGTTCCTGAAGAAGTCCCGTCTTGTGAACCACATATCGGCAGCTCACTGCCAGCTCGAGTCGAGCTGTCCGTTTCATGGTGTGTGTCCCGTCCGGGAGTCGCTGGCCCGTGCGCACGTCGCCCACCTCCACGTGACCGACCTCGCCGAGGCACCACACGTGTTCCACGAACTCGGCGAGTCGACACCAGTCCTGGTCTCTTCACCCGAAACCGAAAAACTCATGAGTGACGTGCTCGACGTTCCTGAGGTGCAGGTCACCTCGACCACCCTGCGCATCATCGCTGGTATTGCAGGCGAGCGAGGCGAAGTTCCAGGTCTCGCTATCGTGGCCGACCTTGCAGCACGCGCCGGGACTCTTCTCGAGGAGCTCTACCTGCGCGTGACCCATCAGGAGAATGCCGGGGTCCGAGGACGCATCGCAATCGGCGAAACACTCTGGTCTGCCAGCGAGTTCGTGGCCCTCAGATCCACGGCGGACGCAATGGTAGAGGCCTTCGCAAACGTAGGAAAGGCGCTGCCCCCAACGATGCGAATGGCATACCTGACGCAGTGTCGGGACCTTGCTTCTGTTCTGGACAATGCAGACAACCCTGCCTATGCCGTATGGATGGAACGACAAGGTCAGGAGATCATGCTGGCGAGCACCAGGACCGTCCTTGCCTCACGCATCCGGGCGTGCAACGCGTACGCTCAGTTCTTCCTCGCTGGGACCAGTGTATGCCCTGCTGGTGACCAGCGATTCCTGCCCGAGACATTCGGCCTCACAGGGCCCGAGCCCGCCGCCGTTGTCGTCGACCCTGAGCTGGACGGCCCTCGTGTCCCCACGTTCGTGACGCTGCACCTGCCGAAGCCAAACGAGTCCGGATTCGAGAAGGACGGCGCCCGCCTCATCGCCGAAACGATGAGACGCTTTCCTGGGAAAGCGATGGTCGCCTCCAACTCTCTCGAGACGCTGCGCCGCCTGCAGTCGTTTCTGGCGCGCGAGCCTGGACTCTCCCAATACAGCCTGTTGCTCCCCAAAAACGGGCACACTCGCATGCAACTGCTGGAACAGTTTTCCGGCCAGAACAGGGCCATTCTGCTCATCCCGTTCGACTACTTGAGCTTCGGCGACATCGTCTCGGCGAAGTTTCTGTTTGTCACGAAGCTGCAGTTTCCCAACTCATTCCTGCCAACAGTGACGCGCCTCAAACAGGCGCTCAAAGAGAAGCGGGGCGATGCCTTCCGGCAGTTCGACCTGCCCTATGCGCTGACCCTGCTGCAATACACACTGCACCAGATGAATCCGCACACGCTGCGAGGCGTCTTCATGCTGGATAACCGCAGCCTCAGTTCAGCCTACGCAGATCGCATCCGGACTGTCCTGCCCACGCCATCGCTGTTCCTGCCGATGGAGAGTCAGGAAAGCCTGCTCCAGCATCTTGACCGGTGGATACGCAACCAGACGCTATGAAGCATTCGTCAGACCTCGCAGGTGAATCATCTCGGCGTCCGGCAACCATAGTAGTGAAGGAGACACGTGATGTGTGATACGATTGCGGCGCTCGCACCAACCTCCACAGACGCCCACACCTTCCTGGCAAAAAACAGCGACCGCGAGCCGAACGAGGCTCAACTCCTGACGGTTGTGCCACACAGGACCCACGCCGAATTGAGACTCAAGACAACCTACACTGAGGTCGATCAGGTACGCGAAACGAACGCCGTCCTGCTCTGCAGGCCTTTCTGGATGTGGGGTGCCGAGATGGGCATCAACGAACATGGTGTCGCCATCGGCAACGAGGCGGTCTTCACTCGTGGGGGGTACGGTGCAGCGGGGCTGACCGGCATGGACATGCTCAGGCTGGCTTTGGAACGCTGCGACAGTGCTCGTTCAGCTGTAGATACGATCATAGCGCTGCTGGAACAACATGGCCAGGGTGGCAACTGTGGCTTCACCAAGCAGTTCTTCTACAACAACAGCTTTCTGGTCGCTGACACGACCGATGCCTGGGTCCTGGAGACGGTCGGAAAGCAGTGGGCTCGCAAGAAGGTCAGCGGAACCGGGGCGATCTCCAACCTCCTGACCATCGGCTCCGACTGGGATGAGCTATCGCCAGGCGCCGAAGCTTTCGCCAAGCAGAAGCACCTGCGACGTGGCGAGGACAGGATGGATTTTGCAGCCTCATTCTCTGAGCCTCTGTTCACGAAGTTCTCCAGAGCATGCGCGCGTCGTGCCAGCAGCCTCAGTTCTCTCGGTTCAGCTGCGCCGGCCACCATAGCAACGATGAAGGCAGCACTGCGTCAGCATGACGACCCAGGCTATGCTCTCAGGGCAGGTAGTGTCGGTTCAGTTTGTATGCACTTTGGCAGTCTCGTGGGCGATCAGACGGTTGGCAGCATGGTGGCAGACCTGGACAAGTCAGGGCCCGTCGCATGGGTCACCGGCGCATCTGCGCCGTGCATCGCTCTTTTCAAGCCGATCGCGCTGGATGCCGAGGGCGCCGGGATGTTCGGTGAGGACCAGCAGGAAGAGGCACTCAACTATTGGCTCCAGAACGAGCGCATCTTACGGAACCTGCACAACAACTACATCGAGAAGCATCAGGCCATCGAGAAGCTGCGAGCTCCGCTCGAGCGCCGCTTCGAGGAAATGATGGCAGATACCGCACGGGAGTACCGCAAGCAAGCTGCGCGGGAGTGCTTCGAGCTGGAGAAGGAGTACCGTGTCGCCGTCTGGAAAGCAATTGAGCCACTGGACCACCCGACGAGACACTCCCTCGTGTTCTCTCTGCAATGGCGGCGAGAGAACAGGGAACTCGTCCGTCGGTGGTCGACCTACTCGCAGTCCTCGGAGAACGCCAGGACGGTGTAGGTGAACACGCTCAGACCCGGCTGAGAGAGGCTCTCCGTGTGGAGCCCAGCTTTGTGGCAGAGAGCCTCGAGGAACCCGTGGACGTTGGGTATCTGTTCCCAGACCTGCGGCAGGAACGTGGCCTGGTAGACTCCACGCCGAAGAATGACGCCGGGGTGTGTTGCCGCAAGCTTCGATTGAAGGTTCGCCAGCGACGAGAACGCGAGCTCGGCCGGAATAGAAAGCAGGGAGATCTCGATGCACAGGTCCCCAAACTCCGCTTCTTCGACTGGCTCAAATCGTGGGTCGCTGAAGGCCGCCGCAAGCGCGTTGGATGCGACCGCCTCGACCAGAGGAGAGACAGGCATGATTGTTCCGATGCAGCCTCGCAGCTCTCCGTGCTCAGTCAGCGTGACAAACACTCCCTGGTCCTGCCAGAACTTGTCGTCAGGGAATTCCTCGCGTGTCGGTGTCAGTGCGGGTGCATCCAGCAACCGCCTGCGAATCGATTCACGTGCCAGCAAGAGCAACCGAAGGCGTTCACGCTCATTCATGCTCATTCCTGTCCTCCCAGAAGCCAATCGACGCATATCCGACGACGGCAGACTTGTCCCCTGCGGTGTCACCCGAATTCCTGTAGTCGAGGAGCTGTGACTTCCAGCCGGAAACGCGAGCCATGACAAGGATCGTCCTGATCGGCATGAATCCACAAGCATCGTCGCCCCCCAGCGTGTCACTCTCTCCCTTCAAGATGTGCCCGATCGTGGCGTGATCATGTTCCACTGCCATGTCATATGGATCGTAGTGACTGAGGTCGCTGGAGGCGACGACGAGCATCTGTGGAAGGTGCAGCGCCAGGAGCTCCTGGGCCAGGGCTGCCGTATCCACCTCTCCCAGCACCAATGGAATGATGCTGAAGTCCTTGAGGATGACCTGCAGGAATGGCAACTGCACCTCGACCGCGTGCTCCAGTGCATGGGCCTGACTGGACGTGAACACCAAGGGACGCTTCGTCAGGAGCCTCGCTGCATCTGATACCCTGATGTCTCCCAGCGGCGTCCCGAAGACGTCTGCTTCCGGGAGTGCCGCACCCTTGAACCACACGTGGTGACTCGGAGCGAGGATGACCACAGTGGTGTGCACAGATTTGTCGAGGCCTGCCAGACAGGCATAGCCGGCTCCCGCCACTGGACCCGAGTACACGTACCCGGCATGAGGAACGATCAACCCCCTGTACATGGCACCTGCCGTGTCTGCAGGCAGACGTGTTTCCTCGATGTAGCCCTCGACATCGCTGCGCAGTTCACCGGCCTGCGCCGGGTAGAACTGCCCGGCAACGACGGCATTTCGTCTCATCGTTCCACCCCCTTGACGCGAGTCCCACAGTTCGGACAGGTCAGGCCCGTCCTGGCCGTCACCTCATAGCCCTGCCGTTCGATCACCGTCGCCCCACACTGTGGGCATACCGTATCAGCGGACTCATCGTGACCTGGAAGGTTCCCAGAGTAGACGTGGAGCAGCCCCTCCTCATGTCCGATCTGCACAGCCTTCTCGATTGAGGCAGCCGGCGTCACCGGCCTGTCCATCATATGGTACATCGGGAGAAACCGCGAGACATGCCATGGCATCGCCGGGTCGACGGACGCAACAAAGTGAGCCATGGCTCTCACCTCCTGCTCACTGTCGTTCAGCCCGGGGATAATCAGCGAGGTGATCTCCTCCCAGGCTCCTGCGTCATGAATCGCTCGTATTGCGTCGAGGACAGGCTGGAGACGCCCGCCGCACACGCTCCTGTAGAAGTCATCGGAAAACGACTTCAGGTCGATATTGTAGGCATCGATCAGGGGCAGCGCTTCATCCAGAAGCTCACGGGAGTAGAAGCCATTGGACACGAACACTGTGCGCAAGCCGGCCTCTCTCGCCACTGCGGCGATGTCCAGGGCATACTCCGCCCACACGGTGGGCTCATTGTAGGTACAGGCGATCGATGACGCTCCCTGCCGCAGCGCCAGTTGCACGACGGCTTCCGGGTCCAGGAAGGGCAGGCGGGACGGCACGTCATCGGGCTCCCTCGCCTGCGAGAGTTCGTAGTTCTGGCAGAAGGCACAGGAGAAATTGCACCCGAATGTACCCAGCGAGAGTGCGGTCGAGCCGGGAAGGAAGTGATACAACGGCTTCTTCTCAATGGGATCGAGGGCAACGGACGCAGGGAGACCGTAGACCAGAGATTGCAGTCTCCCCTTCACCGTGCGACGGACACCGCACAATCCGGTTCTCCCTTCAGTGACCGTACACCCATGAGCACAGGCAAGACATCTGACGGCCCCGCCCTCCTCCAGGCGACTGAGCCTCGCCGGTCTCATGCCGTCTCCTCCACCTCTGGCGGCGTTGTCTCTATGAGCCGGATAGCCAGCCGAAGAGCCGCACGAGTCGATTCGACGCGAATGTGGCGTCGGTCCCCGTCCAGCAATAGTCGCGCCACTGTGCACTCCCGTGCCGTCGCGCACGCCACGAACACGGTCCCGACCGGCGTCCCTCTGCCGTCCGATGCCGGTCCGGCTACGCCGGTCGTCGCGAGCCCTACCTGCACATTCAGCCTCTCCCTGCAGCCATGAGCCATAGCTTCCGCCACCTCGGCGCTCACGGCGCCACGCTGCTCCAGCAATTCGGCCGGTACCCCCAAGAGTGCGGTCTTCTCGCGGTCTGTGTAGCCGATGATACCACCCATGTATGACACTGATGCTCCCGGCACAGCAGTGATGGCTGCTCCGACCATCCCGCCAGTGAGCGACTCAGCGGTGCCCAGGCACCAGCCCCGTCCAGCCAGGGCTTTCAACAAGGCCCCGGCAAGCACCAGAAGGTCCGCGTCCAACCTCATCCACCCGCCAGGCGGCGCGCCCTCCGTGCCACCTCGAATCGCACCTTGTCGAGATCAATGCCGAGCAACTGTCTATGTTCCATGACCCAGGAACCGGCAACCATGACCGAGTCGACAGCCCGACTGGTTGCTGACCAGATGAGATGGGAGACCACGTTGTTCCTTGGACAGAACGATTCATCCTCGAGATCCCAGAAGACGAGGTCTGCTGCGGCCCCCTCGCTCAGCGTTCCTACGTCATCAAACCCGAGAGCACGAGCTCCGTTGGCGGTCGCCATTGCCAGGAGACTGGCATTGCTGATGCCCGACGCGTCCATCGTCGAACCCTTCATCACCAGGCCCAGTACCCGCAATTCCTCCAGCATGTCGACGTTGTCATTGCTGGCAGCGCCGTCTGTTCCGACACAGAGGTTCACTCCGCTGCCCAGCAGGAGCCTGTAGTCGGGGATACCGGACCCGAGCTTGAGGTTGCTCTGGATGTTCAAGGCAATGCTTGCCCCCGCGTCGCGGAGAATCTCGGCATCATGGGCGGTCATATGGACACAATGGGCAGCAAGGAGTCTGGGCGGGTTGTCGAAGTAGCCCTGATCGGCGTAGTACGTGATGGGAGATGCCCCACACGCTGCGGTGAAATCCTCGATTTCCTTGCGTGTCTCGTGAAGGTGAACCTGTACGATGACGCCAAGATCGCGGGCACGTTCGAAGTTCTCCCGGATGAATGCCGGCGTGGTCGTATATGGAGCGTGCGGCCCGAAACTGGCCTTGATCCGTCCGTCGGCCTTATTGTTCCAGCGCACGACGAACTCTTCGGACCTCTCCAGCCTGCCCCGCTCGTCGTCAAGGGAGGCAGTGCCTGTCGAGAGGTTGGCTCGTACGCCTGCCTCGTCCACCGCCCGGGCCACATCGTCTTCGAAGAAGTACATGTCGGCAAAGGTCGTCGTCCCGGACATGATGCCTTCCGCTAGCGCAAGCAAGGCACCATAGTAGATGTCGTCGCCGTTCATGAGAGCTTCGCGTGGAAACATGTACTTCTGCAGCCACACGTCGAGAGGAACTTCGTCCGCAAGTCCGCGCAGAAGCGTCATGGCAAGGTGCCCGTGCGCGTTGACAAGCCCCGGCACAACCAGGTACCTCGACGCGTCAACGACGCTTGCTCCCCGGGGCGGGTCCACGTGGTCAGCGATGCGGCCGATCCGCATTCCGTCCACAAGGATATCCACGACGCGTGTCACGTCATCGGTCCCTCGTCCAGTATCAAGTATGCTGGCCGACGTGAATAGTCGTACCATTGTGCACGCTCCTTTTCCTATATCATAGCAAATCTCACACAAATCTCGCTAGCGAAAAGCCCGCCCCGGTCGGGGCGGGCTGAAACATGCGTCGTAAACCTGCAACTCTAGATACCCTTTGGAACGATACCGAACGACTTGCCGTCTTCGAGAGGCTCGCCGGGTGTCGAGAGCATAGTCCGTATGTCCTTGGGCATGCGGAAGATGCGCTCATGTGTCACGCCGTCATAGAACTTCAGTACGCTGGTGTCCCCAACGCGATCAGCCAGAATCCTGTCGACCGTCGCGGCATCCATGTCCAGCGGGTCATTCTTCTTGGAAGCCAGGACATACGACCAGGGAACATCGTACGCGCCGACATAAGAATACAGCGAGCGAGCGATCGGGAACACCAAACGGATGGTATCCAGAATCCTCTTGTGGACGGCAACATTCGTCGGCTTCAGATACGACGAAGTGACACAGAGAGTACCACCCTCGTCCAGAACGCGGAACGCATGCTGATAGAACTCCTTCGTGAACAGGACAACAGAAGGCCCGCCCTCGAAGAGGTCAGTAAGGTCTTCGATGATCACGCTGTAGGAGTGGTCAGGTTGACGCTCGATGAACTTGCGGGCGTCCTCGAAGTGCATGCTGACCTTGGGGTCACGAAACGAGCCTTGATGATACTCCGGCAGGTACTGCTCATACAACTGATTGGCTTCCTCGTCGATGTCGCACATGTCGATGTGCTCGACCGATTTGAAGCGCAGCAGTTCGCGCAGAGACGCACCTTCGCCGCCGCCGACAACCAGCACCCTGCGCGGGTCTGGATGACAGACCATGGCCGGCTCGTTCAGGCACTCGTGATAAATGTACTCGTCCTTCACCGAGCTCTGACAGTCGCCGTCGAGAATCAGCATCTTGCCATAGTGCTCCGATTCCACGATCTCGACTGTCTGATACTTGGTCTTCCTGGTGGCGATCACGCCAGTCAGAGCGTGGAGGTGAACCTCCCCGGGCTCGAATGTGTCATGATACCACTGCCATGCCATCTCTGACGACCTCCGTCTCGACGACCGAGTGCCCATAAACGCCCGGGCGTCCCTCGATCTCCTGTCCACGAGCAATCTCCGTCCTGACGATTGTCGTTGCCTCAAACTTCTCAGCGGCATACTCCATGGCCCGCCATGGATCGGTCTTTTCTCCACAGGTATAAACGTCTAGGGCAGCGTATCCGTACTCAGGCCATGTGTGAATGGACAGATGCGACTCGGAAATCACTACTACCCCACTAACCCCCTGAGGAGTAAAATGGTGAAACGCCAATTCCAGGATCTCTGCATTCGCTTGCAGAGCAGACTCGCGCAAGATCTCCTTAACTCTGTCCAGATCGTTCAAGACATCCGGATTACACCCAGAGACCTCGACTACCATGTGTCTACCTTCGGTGCGCATTTCGACCACCACCCCCTTTCAAAGATTAGTAAAGTAAGGATGAGGACGTTACTTTAACGTGTAGCATCATACCAGTAATCGCCCGGATTGCAATGACGATGGGCCTCACGCTTGGGTTTCGGTGAAAGGCTTCCGTCAATGTGATTGGCACAGCCCCACCGTTGGGCCACGGTGGGACGTCTGTTGAAAAGCAGCAGTTCAATTGGAAGCGACTAGCTGCTCCTGGCAAGGCAGATAGGTGGTGCCAGCCGGTTGATCATCGCGGTCGTCGGGCTCATCATGTTGCCCTGACAGCAGTGCCCGCCTACGCAGGTCCGCGCGCGTCGGTGTCTTGCGTCATCGATGACGGCCAATCCGGGGGAGACCCCGTGTCCCTAGGGTGTCGATCTTCGGCCTGATGGCCAAGGAACCCAGAAAGGGCAAGGTGGCCGCTGCGACAGAGACACGCTCAGTCTGCAGGGATATCGGGCTTCTCGTCCAGTTCGGCAGGCACGTCCTCGGCGTCGAGCACTGTTTGGGCGGCTGCGACGTTTTCTTCGTCTACGAGGATGTCGAATGACCCGAACGGCCCTTGGTAGACCGTGCCATACCCGTCCTTGACCGAGCGCTTGGCCATGGCGGGGATCCCGGCAGCAGCAAACAGGCCGACAATCATGGTCGCTTCCATCTCGTCTGAAGCTGTCGTGATAGCAATCAGTCTAGTATCCATCATGTTAGTATACCACCATGGGGTCAGCTGGCAAAAGACGCAGCTGTTGGTACGTACGCCCTGGCAGGACTGGATTCCCGCCTGCGCGGGAATAACGGGCGGGCGCGCGGGAATGACGGAGAGGGGCTACACACAAAGCCCGTGACAGCCTCATCTTTGCATTTTGGGTCCATGACCATAGAATATGTGAGAATCTGTTGTGGAGGCTACCATGGTCAGAGTACGCTACGCACCGAGCCCCACCGGACACATCCATGTCGGCAATGCCCGGACGGCGATCTTCAATTATCTGTATGCCAGACACGAGGGCGGGACTTTCATCATGCGCCTCGACGACACCGATCTCGAACGGTCGACCGAGGAGAACATCGACTCGATGCTCGACGACGTCCGCTGGCTGGGCCTGGATTGGGACGAAGGCTTCCTGAAAGGTGGCGACCTCGGCCCCTATCGCGAGACCGAGCGCAAGCCTCTGTACGACAGATACCTCCAGCAGTTGCTCGATGAGGACAAGGCATACCGGTGTTTCTGCACCAAGGACGAGCTCGAAGCCGAACGCCGCAAAGCGGAAGCAGAACACCGCATCTATCGATACGGCGGCGCCTGCGCCCACCTGAGCGCTGAACAGGTCGCGAAGAACATCACAGAAGGCAGGCCATACGCGATCCGCCTGCGCATTCCACAGGAAGATGTCGTCGTCCACGACCTTGTCCGGGGCGACGTCCAGTTCAAGGCAGAGGAATTCGACGACTTTGTCGTTGCCCGTCAAAACGGCATCCCCATCTACAACTTCGCGACCGTCATCGACGACGCGCTGATGCACATCACGCACGTCATCCGGGCAGAAGAGCACTTGTCCAATACGCCGCGCCAGGTCTTCATCTATCGGGCACTGGGCTTCGACATACCGCAGTTCGCCCACGTCTCACTCATCCTTGCTCCGGACCACAGCAAGCTTTCGAAGCGACACGGCGCCATCTCAGTCGGCGAGTACCGCCTCGAAGGATACGTGCCCGAGGCGCTTATCAACTACCTCGTGCTCCTGGGATGGTCCCCAAAGGACGACCGTGAGTTCTTTACCATGGACGAGCTGATCCTGGAGTTCTCGCTCGGGGGTGTGGGCAAGTCCGGCGCTGTCTTCGACAAGAAGAAGCTGACATGGATGAACCACATGTACCTTGGCAGGAAAGATGCCGCGGACATTCTGACGATCCTCAAGAAGGACTTCGCCGAACAGTATGCTGCAGCATTCGGAGGACTCCCTGAAGACAAGACGCTCGCTGCCATCGACCTCACCAAGGGCAACGCGCAGGTCCTCCCGGACCTCTTCGGGCTCGCTCGCAACATCGTCCAGCCGGACGTCGTCATAACGGACGAGAAGTCACAGGAAGTCATCAGCTCGCCAGAGGCAACACAGGTCCTGCAGTACCTCGCGCAGCACTTCGACGCGATCCCGTTCGGCCAGGGCGACGTTGCCATGAGTGCATGGGTGGAAGACCTTCGCAACCAGATTCCACTCCCGGCCAGGAAGCTCTACAGTCCTATCCGTGTTGCGCTGTTCGGCTCCAAGGACGGCCCGGAGATCGTCAAGCTGTTCCTCATGCTGGAGCCATCTTCCATTCGCGAACGCTTGCAGAAGGCTCTGGCTCATTAGCCAGCTCTCCACCCTGCAATCACGACCCCTCAGCGCTGCTCTTGCTGAGGGGTCGTCTCTGTCTCATGTTTCATCGCATCGAGGCGCACGCCCACAGGCGCACAGGGAAGAAGCGTGGAAAGAACTACAGCCTGTTGGCTTCAGCGATAAGAGTGTCGATGAAGGCGGAAGGTTCGACGTTGCGAACGGGTTCGCCGCGCACAAACAGGACGCCCTGATCATGGCCGCAGGCAATGCCGACGTCGGCCGTTGTTCCTTCGCCCACGCCGTTGACGACGCAACCCATCAAGGCAACAGTCACGGGCTTCACGATCTCACTCAGCCGTTCTTCGAGTTGAGCCACGAGCGACAGGATGTCGGGGACTTCACAACGGCCGCAGGTCGGGCACGACACAATCTGTGCGCCGCGTCTTCGCAAGTCCAGTCCCGCAAGCAGGGTCCATGCCGCGTCGACCTCCAAACCTGGGTCGCCACTGATGGAATACCGGATGGTGTCGCCGACGCCCTCAAGCAGCAAGGAGCCGATGCCGGCACTGCTCTTGATCAGCGACTGTCTAAGCGGCCCCGCCTCCGTGACTCCGAGATGAAGGGGATAGTCGCTGGACGCCGCGACGATGCGCACTGCTTCGACCATTTCACGGACGTCGCTGCTCTTCACGGAGACCACGATGTCATGGAAGTCCGCTTCCTCCAGAAGCCACGCCTCTCGCAAGGCTTCGTCAGCGAGAGCCCGCACTCTTGCTGACCGTGTGAGGCCCGGGTCCATCGACCCCAGGTTTGCGCCCACTCGGATGGGAACGGAGGCAGCCTTTGCAGTTCTGGCCACCTCACGCACCATCTCCGGGTCCTTGATATTGGAAGGGTTCAGACGGATCTTGTCGACACCGGCCTCAATGGAGGCCAGTGCAAGGCGCGCGTCGAAGTGGATGTCGGCAATCAGCGGTATAGATACCTCACTCCTGATAGCACGCAGGGCGCGGACGGCTTCCACATCCTTCACAGCGAGACGGACAAGTTCACACCCACGGAGTTCCAGCTCATGGATCTGACGCACCGTCGAGGCAACGTCACGGGTGTCCGTCTTGGTCATCGTCTGCACGACGACCGGGTGGTCACCGCCCATCATCACGGACCCCACTCTTACGACACGCGACACGCGACGTTCCATCGCTATCGTATGAAGAAGCCTGCCACGTCCTTGATCGAAATCAGAGCCATGATGCCAAGAAGCGCGAACAGGCCGATGCTCTGGATCGTTCCCTGACGTTCCGGCGAGATGCGGCGGCGTAGCACGGCTTCGGCCAGAAGGAACAGGACCCACCCGCCGTCCAGGGCGGGAATGGGCAGAAGCTGGGTCAACCCGATTGCCACCGAGATGATGCCAGTCAGCCACAACAGGCTCATGAACCCGCCCATGGCAGCTTCACCGGTCATACGGGCAATACCGATGGGACCGGTAAGAGACTGGACACCTCGCTTCGTGAAGAGCAATGGAAGTGCCTTGATGTACGTGACAATGTATTCTCCCGTGAACGTCAGCGCGCGCCAGACGGCCTTGAACGGATTGTAACGGACGAACCCGGGGCCGTAGCCGATCGCAACATAGCCGAGTTTCGCATCCATGGCAGGAGTCACCAGAATATCAACCTGTGACCCACTGCGAGCAACGCGGATGTCTATCTGCCGATTCTCGCTGGCTCGGACGGCAGCCGAGATCTGATCAAAATCCTTCATGGCAACGCCATCGATGGAAAGAATATTGTCCCCTGCCTTCAGGCCTGCCGTTGCTGCAAGAGAAGAAGGCGTCACCGTACCCACCTTGGTGGATGCACGTGGATCTCCAAGCGTCGAGAACACAATGGTAAAAATGAGGAACGCCAGGATCAGGTTGCCAAGCATGCCGCCGACCATCGTAAAGAGCCGGGCCCACCATCCTTTTGTATAGAAGCCGTCAGGCGCATCGTAATTAGACTCCATGCCCTTGATCTTCACGTATGCCAGGATCGGCAGTGCGTTGATCTTGAAGACGGTTCCACCGTGCGTGCGCGACCAGATGGTGCGGCCGAATCCGAGTCCAAACTCTTCCGTCTGCGTATGAGAAGCGCGCGCCGCAAGCATGTGGCCACCCTCATGAAACAGGGTCGCTAACGTGAAGCTGAACGCAAACGCGAGAATCGTAACAATTATCTGCACAGGTCAGACTCCTTCCCGGTTGCCCGGCTGAGTGCCGTATCTTTGTTCGTACCACTGTTCAGCCAGTTGCCGCCCAAAGGCGACAGCTTCGACATGTGCTCGAACATTCGGGGCCAGGACCTCGTCACCGGTCCCGCCCAGCACGTACCGCAGAGTTGCCACTATATCTCCAAACGTGCCCTGTGCAACGAGAAAACGTGAAACAGCAACCTCATCCGCGCCAAGCAGCGCGAGCATGAGCCGTGGCGAGCGCATCTCCGCTTCGCGGCCGATGGAAAAAGCTTCAAACTTTGCATCGATGGGCTCAAACGTAAGTTGTCCCAGTTCTTCGAGGCGCAAGCGGGCCACTTGCTCATGCAGAGGGCGATCGGGAACGGACAGGGCGTACGCAATGGCAACACGCATGTCAGGGCGGTATACGATGGCTCGCGTGGTCCCATCCCGAAACTCGACCACGCCATGGACCACCGATTGAGGGTGCTGCACCGCTGTAATCCGCTCACGGTCGACGCCGAACAGTACGTGTGTTTCGCTTAGTTCAAGTGCCTTGTTGAACAGCGTCGCCGAGTCGATGGTCACCTTGCGCCCCATCCGCCATGAAGGATGCTGCAGCGCCTGTGTTGCCGTCACATTGGCCAGGTCTGCCGGCGTGGTCGTCCGAAATGGGCCACCTGATGCCGTCAGTACAATCTGCTCGACAGTCTCGGGATCCTCGCCCGCAAGACACTGCCACACGGCCGACAACTCACTGTCAATAGGACGCAACTGCGCCCTGAATGGCTCCAGAAGGTCTCCCAGCGTGATGAGCAACTCCTTGCTGGCGATAGCCATAGGCAGTCCCAATCGCAGAAGATCGTAGACGACCTGTGCCAGGTCGGTGGAGGCTGTAGCAACAACAGACATGTCAAAAGCGACTCTGCCGAGCATCGAGGGCAAATCCTCGTCGCTGACCACCGGGATACGTATGTCATGACGCTCCAGCCTGATCGTCAGGCGCTCCCGCGCGGCATCGTCCGACATGGCGACGAAGCGCGGCTGAAAGGCTACGGTCTGTTCAGCGAGCAGCTCATCGTTAGTGTGCGCGGTGAGACCGACGATGTGGTATCTCTCGGGCTCAGCCCGTACCACATCCAGCGTCTGGATCCCAATGGAGCCCGTCGAACCAAAAAGTACAAGACCTCTGCTGCCTGTCATGAGCCACCAAACCTCCGGTTCCTGGACTTGAACTTCTGCACGATCATCTCAAGCGTCGCCGGCGTGAAATCGGGCCAGAGCGTGTCGAGAAAGAACAGCTCGGCGTAGGCCATCTCCCACAACAGGAAGTTGGACACCCGCGACTCCGCCCCGGTACGCACAACAATATCAGGGGAAGTCTCACCCCCCAACCATAGATATGAGTCAAACCTGTCTTCGGTGAGATCGGCGGGGGCAGCCGTTCCCGCTGCACATTCAGCGGCAAATGCCCTTGCCGCATGCAGGATCTCCGCCCGTCCTCCGTAATTGAGGGCGACGTTGAGATGAAGACCGTCACAGGAGGCCGTACGCCGTTCGATCGCCTCTACAGAATCCCTGACATCAGCGGGCAATGCCACGCGGTCTCCTATGATCCGCACTCGCACGTGCTGAACAATCAGTTCGGGCAACCACTTCGTCACCATCGTGACAAACAGGTGCAGGATGTAGTTCACTTCATCTGCCGACCGCTTCCAGTTTTCGGTCGAGAAGGCAAAAATGGTCAGGGCGGTCACACCCAATCCGGGCGCGGCCGCCACGATGTCATGTACTACCTGAGCGCCCTGCCTGTGGCCCGCGATCCGAGGAAGTCCCCGCTCGACCGCCCACCTGCCATTGCCATCCATCACGATGGCGACATGAAGCTGACTTCTTGTGGCCACGATGCCAAGCGTCCCTACAGAGAGAGGATCTCCTTCTCCTTAGCTTCGAATGCCTTATTGACCTCTGAGATGTGCTTCTCCGTGAGCTTTTCAAGCTCTTCCTCAAGCCGGTGCTGTTCATCCTCTGACAGCTCCTTGGCCTTCTCCTGCGCCTTGATGTCATCGCGGACTTCACGACGAATGGAACGGATCTCTTCACGGAACTTCTCAGTAAGCTGGGAGATGCGAGCTACCATCTTCTTCCGCTCTTCGAGAGTCAGATCTGGAAAGACGAGCCGCACGCGCTGGCCATCATTCGTTGGCGTTACTCCGATGTTGGCCTTCAGGATAGCCCGCTCAACTTCCTTCAACAGGCTCTTGTCCCATGGTTCAATGACAAGAACCTTTGCCTGTGGAGCAGAAATCGTTGCGACATCCTTCAGGGGGTTCCGCTGTCCGTAGGCCTCGACGACGACACCGTCAACGTAGGCCGGCGTGATCCTGCCGGCGCGAATCTCGGAGTAGTCCTTGAGAAGGGCCTGATGAGCAGCCTGCATCTTGGCATCGATTGGCGTGAAGTACTTGTCCATCTAAGCCTCCTTGATCAGAGTTCCAATGTCGCCTTGCATCACGGCCCGGACGATGTTACCGGGCTTGTTCATGTTGAACAGCAGGATCGGAAGATGATTCTCGCGGCAAAGTGAGACAGCTGTCGCATCCATCGCCTTAAGATGGTCCGCCAGAAACTGGTCGTACGTCAGCTGGCGGTAGGGTGCCGCTGTTTTGTCCGTGCGTGGGTCGCTGGAATAGACCGCATCGACGTTTGTGCCCTTCAGGACAATGTCCGCTCCAACTTCGACAGCTCGAAGAGCGGCCACGGTATCGGTCGTGAAATACGGGAGTCCCGTCCCTCCGGCAAAAATGACAACGCGATTTCTGCGGAGGTGTTCGAGAGCGCGCTGGCGGATGTACGGTTCACAGACCTGATCCAGGCGCAATGCCGACATCGCCCTTGCCTCGAGTCCTACCTGTTCGAACGCCGACTGGAGCGCCAGCCCATTCATGATCGTTGCCAGCATCCCCATGTAGTCGGCCGTGGCACGATCGAGTCCTGTTCCCTCGGCGCTGGCTCCTCGCCAGATGTTTCCACCGCCGATGACCACCCCGACCTGTACGCCGGACCCAACGAGCTCCTGCACTTCACGCGCGATGAACTGCAGGATGGAGAAATCAATACCAGAGGCGGCGCTGCCCTTCAGAGCCTCGCCGCTGAGTTTCAGCAGTACTCTCCTGTACAACGCCGCCATGGGTGTGAGTGTATGTCGGGAACTAGCAGACTGTGGGATTGCCGCCGATCTTGAAGCGCGCAAACCGCGCGACCACGATGTTCTCGCCGGTCTTGGCAATCATCGCTTTGACAAGTTCCTCGATCGTCTTGCTCTCATCACGGATATATGGTTGCTGCATCAGGCAGTTTTCCTTGTAGTACGCTCCGAGCTTGCCCTCGATGATCTTGTCCCAGACCTGCTCCGGCTTCTTCTCAGCCTCGAGCTGGACGCGGTAGAGACTTTTCTCATGCTCGACGACATCCGTCGGAACGTCCTCCGGACGGATGAAGGAAGGATCCGTAGCCGCCACCTGTATCGCGATCTCTCTGCCCAGACCCTGGAAATCCTCGGTCCTGGCGACAAAATCGGTTTCACAGTTCAACTCGACCAGAACACCCAGCTTGCCACCAGCATGAATATAGGTGAAGATCATACCATCTCCAGCCTCGCGTGAAGACTTGGAGACAGCCTTGGCCAATCCCTTCTCTCGAAGCACGTCGATGGCCTTGTCGATGTTTCCATCGCAGGCTACGAGTGCCTTCTTGCAGTCGAGAACTCCGGCGCCGGTTCGTTCACGCAGGGTCTTGACGGTTTCCATATCAATTGTTGCCATTAGCTCACCTCATTCTCGTCGTCGGTGCTGTCCTCTACCTCTGTCACTGTCTCTGTCTCTTTCGCTTTCTCCGCTTCATGGGCGAAGTCGGCCATACTGGCGTGCTCCTCGTTTGCCTCGGACTGCTGGACGCCCTCGCGTCCCTCGATGAGGGCACTGGCCATGAGTGCAGTGATGAGGCGGAGAGACCTGATTGCATCATCATTTGCCGGAATCTGATAGTCGATCTCGTCAGGGTTGCAGTTGGTGTCGACGATGGCGACCACTGGAATACCGAGTGCATGTGCTTCCTGAATTGCGCTATGTTCCTTGTGAGTGTCGATGACGTAGATGGCACGAGGAAGGCCGTCCATCGTACGAAGACCGCCAAACAGCTTGCTAAGGCGAGCCTTGGATTTCATGGTCTTCGTGCGTTCCTTGATTCCCATGGCCTCGACGACGCCATCAGCCTCTTCACGGTCGATCTGCTTCAGGTGATCGATGCTCTTGCGGACCGTGACATAGTTGGTCATGAGACCGCCGACCCATCGTTCGTTGACGTACCAGGCGCCTGCACGGGTCGCTTCTTCACGAACGATATCCTGTGCAGCCTTCTTGGTACCAATAAAGATGACGTTGCCACCTTCGCGCGAAACCTTGGAAAGGAACGCGTAGGCCTCGTCCAGCTTGGCGACCGTCTGTTTGAGGTCAAAGATGTGAATGCCGTTGCGCTGTGTGAAGATAAAATGCTTCATGCGCGGATCCCATCTGCGGACCTGGTGACCAAAATGGACGCCTGCCTCGAGCAGGGACTTCATTGTTACGACTGCCACAATAGTACCTCCTGTTAGTTTTTTGCCTCCGCCCGTTCAACTTCCGGAGAACCGCGATGCGGAACACTCCAGAATCCCGGGCGTGCGGAATCTTGCATGGCAATTGTACCAGAAAATGTCCCCTCTGGCAAGCGAGGCGCTATGACGATGCAGAGACTTCAGGCCCCGGCACAGGGGCAATGCCGTGTTCAGATATTCGGGTGTCCCGTTTCTCATATGATTGACTTGCATTTCATCGTCTCTACAATAGACAATAGAGACTGAAAGTCCATTGTTCTCTGTACGCGTACGCACTTGTCGAAACAACACGAGAAGGGCATGAGGAGGCACCATGGAAGAAGTCTTGCGGAACCTGAACAAGGAAATTGGTGTGACGGGAAGCGTCATTGTAAGCAAGGACGGCCTTGTCATTGCCAGTGGTCTGGATCAGGACGAGGAATCTGTCGCCGGCATGGCTGCGAGCGTATTTCAGAGCGCTTCGACGACATCCGGTATCATGTCCATAGGAACGATTGGTATGATTACGCTCGAGAGCGACAAGGGCAAGGCCTTCATGATCGACCTGCCCGACGCGTTTCTCGTGGTTCTCACGAATGCGGAAGTGAATCTCGGGCGTCTGCGTATTGAGATTCGCAAGGCGGCTAACCAGCTCAGAACACAGATGTAGCCGCCGCCGCGCGGCCACTCGTGGCGCGGCACTGTCGGTCCTCCGGCACTTCTGGTCTTATTCTGATGCACTTGGACACAGCGGGTTGTTCTTATGGATGTGCGCCAGGCGCACACGAGAATCTACAAGGAGGAACTATGTCAGAAAGCTTTATGGACAAGCTCAAGAATGCTGCGGGAAAGGTCGCCGATGGGGCAAAGGACTTGGCGGCAAGCACAAAACTGAAGATGGACATCTCCGGTCTTGAGGGCAAGGTCAAAGACGCGAAGCAGGAATTCGGTGTGAATGTATATGCCATGCTTGAGCAGGGGAAGACGTTTGAGGAGATCACGGCTGCCTTCACGGCAGTCAAGGCTACAGCTGACGAACTTCTGGCCCAGGTGACTGCAAAGCAGGAAGAGCTCAAGAAGATCAGCGACGACAACGCCTGACGTTTCGCATCCGATAGAAGCTATCAAAAGGCGTGCGCAATGAGCGCACGCCTTTTTCTTGCGTCCGTAGTGGGTACACTGATTCCATGACGGAACATGAGCTGCAGTTCCTGCTGCGCGAACTGACGACTTCACAGGACTATGACGGACAGATCGTTGGCCGGCTGGACTTCGAAGCGCGGGAAGCGACGCTCGCCCCTCTGCCTCCAACAGTGGACCCCGACTTGTCCGCTGACCTCGCAGACAAGGGGATCCGTGAACTCTATTCCTTCCAACGCGCGTGTTTTGACATGACCAGTGACGGCTACAACGTAACAGCGGTCAGCCCTACAGCCAGCGGGAAGAGTCTTGCCTTCCAGCTTCCGGTCCTGGATCATCTCCTGAAGCATCCCGGTGCCACAGCGCTATTCCTTTACCCTACAAAGGCACTTATCGAAGACCAGCTAGCCAAGCTCAGGGAAATGGAACGATGTATGGACAGGATCAACACGGCCGTCTATGACGGCGACACCGACCCCGATGTGAGGCATCAGCTGCGCAAGTTCGGACGCCTCATCCTGTCAAACCCCGACAGCTTACACTACAGCATTCTTCCATACCACGAGAGCTGGTCACGATTCATGCGCGGGCTGGCGTTCATCGTTGTCGACGAAGGCCACTACTACCATGGTGTCCTCGGATCGCACATGGCCCTGCTCCTGCGGCGCCTTCGGCGACTGGCCAACTTCTATGGTGCACACCCCGTGTTCTTCGTCACGTCGGCCACCATTGACGACCCCGGTAAATTTGCGTCTCAGCTTACTGGGGAAGTTGTCCGAAGCGTCGATTCGTCGGGCGCTCCCAAGGGGCAGCAGACTCTCCTGCTGTTCAACCCGAGAATCGTCGATAAGCAGAACAACATACGAAAGAGTGTCATGAAGGAGACGTTGTGGCTCTTTCAGCGTGCCGTTCAGGAAGACGTGCGGACAATCGTGTTCACTAAGTCGCGTCAGGAAGCCGAATTGTTGTACAAGTATGTGAGAGACGCCGGAGCAGGCAAGGGCCAGCGCCTTGGAGACCGTGTCGCCACGTACCGCGCAGGCTACCTCCCCGCTGTCCGCAGGGGCATCGAGCACCGCCTCTTCTCGGGCGAACTGACCGGCGTCATTGCAACCAATGCACTTGAGCTGGGGATCGACATCGGGCATCTCGACGTGTCGATCACGGCAGGCTACCCTGGCTCTGTGACCAGCCTCTTTCAGCAGATGGGAAGGGCAGGACGCGAACGTGATCATTCGTTGTCTATCTTCGTGGCGTCATCCAACCCGCTCGATCAGTACGTCGTTCAGACTCCGGGTTTCCTGTCGTCGGGCCGGTTCGGCACGCCCACGATCAATCCGGGCAATGAGTACATCCTGAGCGCTCACCTTCGCTGCGCTGCATACGAACTCCCGCTGCGACCAGCAATCGACATCGAGTACTTCGGCCCACTGTGCACACCGCTCGTCGACCAACTGGAGGCGGACGGGAAGCTGCGTGCCCGCGGTCCACTCATCGTGTCAACCGAGACATATCCTCATCGGTTCGTCAGCCTGCGGACGCTGTCCGACAAGCGCTACCACATCCTGAACGACGGCGACGGGCAGGTCCTGGAGGAAGCCGACGCCTACAAGGTCATCGAGGAGTTCTACCCCGGCGCGGTGTTCCTCCATCAGGGAGACTCGTATCTCGTCACAGGCAACGATCACGAACAGCAGGTCGTCCACGCCACTTCCACGACACAGAATTACTACACCGATGCGATCATCCGCAGTGATGTGGTCATCCAGAACGAACGGGACCGCCATGACATTGGCGATATGAGCCTGTCGTTCGGGAAGGTCGTCGTATCCGAGCAGACTGTCGGCTTCATCAAGAAAAGCTTTCACATCGAGACAGAGGTCGGACGCGAGTACATCGACACGCCTGAGATCAGCTATGACACGATGGCGCTTTGGATCACCATCCCCGACGCCATGCTCGATGTTCTTAAGGAAGGCGGCTACGACATCGCAGGGAGCCTGCATGCCGCTGAACACCTGCTCATCGCCCTGATGCCGATCGTCGTATTGTGCGATCGGCGTGACCTCGGAGGCATCTCCACGATTCTTCACCGGGACACGCTGAAACCAAGCATCTTCGTCTATGATGGGCATGTTGGAGGTGTCGGCCTCACCGAATCGGCGTATGGACACCTCCGTGATGTCGTTTGTCTCGCACTGGACCGAGTAACCGAGTGCCCCTGCAAGGATGGCTGTCCAAGCTGCGTCTACTCGCCCAAGTGCGGCAACAACAACAAGCCGCTGGACAAGAACGGTGCACGTATGCTGCTCGGGCTTCTACTCGACAGACTCGACACGACCACAGGAGGTGGCAAATGAGTCAGGAAGGAATGGTTGCTCTTCTCAAGGACGCGCTGCAGCTCGAAATCGAAGGATGGATATTCTACCGGGACGTAACCGGCACCTTGTCCCAAGGGGCAGTGCAGGACGTTTTCGTCTATCTGACTGATCAGGAGGAAAAACACCAGCAGTACATCAACAAAGAATTGAGCCGCGTGCAAATGGGCGGCATGCCGGACATCGGCGGACTCGAAGCACTGAAAGAAACGACTCACGATGAGGTCCTGGCCGACGCCGTGCGCAGTGCAAAGGACCTGTCGCAGCACGAAGCCTCCGCGATCCATACGGGCATGCTGCTTGAACGAAATTCATGGGAGTTCTATCATGCCGCGGCCGGGAAGGCAACCCAACCGGATGAGGCCTCCATGTACAGACAGCTGGAAGAGTGGGAGAAACTCCACCTTCATCTTCTGGAGAAGGCCTACGACCTCCTCAAAGAGCGCATCTGGGCGGAGAACCGCTTCGCACCGTTCTAGAGTGTACCATCTTCCCTGAACCCGAGGCACCTGCCCGCAATGATGTGAACGTGCAGGTGCTGCACGGTCTGTCCGCCTTCGGCTCCCGAGTTGATGATGACGCGGTACCCTGTCTCAAGATGATACTTGGCCGCGATGAAACGAACGACCTCAAAAAGATGAACGATCAGCCCGTCGTCCGCTGTGCTGAGGGCATCGATGCGAGCAATGTGCTTGCGCGGGATGAGGAGCAAATGTACCGGCGCTTTCGGGAACCGGTCCTTGATGACGAAGACCGTCTCATCCTCGTACAGGTACTCGGCTGGCGCTTCATGTCGACTGATACGGCAAAAGACGCAGTCCTGTCCGCCGGCGTCTGTCATGCAGCCACATTCCCGGACAGCACGACCCGGTCTCCGTCAAAATGGCAACCGTCGACATGAACGACGACGAGGCTGTCGCGTTGGAGCACCACGTCTCCCTGTGTGCGTCCCCGTGTCCAGAGGTAGTGCTCTGAGTATCCTTCGACTTCACCAGGCAAGGACTTCTCCGAGACGATCGTAACGTCGTGGCCGATGAATCGGCGGGAAAACGCCATGCCCGTCCGCTCCGCGATGTCCAGCACGCTATGCAGTCTTTCCTTCGCGACTCCCGCCGGGATCTGCTGTCCCTCGCGCGCGGCGGGAGTAAAAGGACGCGGCGAGTAGGGGAAAACATGGACTTTGGCGAATTCCGCCAGCCGGATCACGTCCAGCGTGGCCTGCAAGTCTTGCTCAGTCTCACCGGGAAACCCGACAATAACGTCCGTCGTCAGGGTGAACGACGGGTCGACCATCCGCAGACATTGTACACTGTCGAGTACATCCTTCGACGAATATGGCCGCCGCATGCGGCGCAACACGGTGTTGCTGCCACTCTGCAGGGGAAGGTGCAGCTGTGGACACAGCGCAGGATGCTTCACGAACTGGCGGACCAGCGCGTCGGTGATCGCATCGGGATTCAGCGAACTTATCCGTACGCGCGTCGGAAGTCCGGCAGACTCAAGCGCTCCCAGCATTGTGTCCAGAAGAAACGGGAGCCTTTCCGTCGATTCTCCGTACTTGCCGATCTCGGTCCCGGTCAGCACGATTTCCTTGACGCCCGCCGCTGCAAGCCCCATGACTTCATCCAGTGCCACGTCGACCGGTTTCGATTCCAGGCGCGTACCACGTACGAACGGTACCACACAGTAGGTGCACATATTGTCACAGCCCTCCTGAACGCGCACATCAACGCGGTTGCGCAGGCCAGCCTTCCGGATGCGTCCGTCGACCCATCGCTCAGTGACCGGCGCTGCGTCAGATGACCCGACGACGAGCCTGGCCACTTCCGCGCGATCACGCATGACTACTGCGATGATACCGTCAGGAGCCTGCATACGCGTCAGGTTCAGCAATGTCGCTCCGCATCCAGTGAGATATACGGCGATCCCCGGCCGCTCACGCAGAACACGGCGCGCAAACTGCATGCTCTGAGCCTGTGCACGGTTCGTGACACTGCATGAGTTCACGATGACGGCGTCGGCTTCTACAAGCGCCTCAGTCGTCTCGGCACCCAGGAGGCGCAGTTCCTGCGCATACAGCTCAGAGTCGACCTCGTTGACCTTGCAACCGAGCGTGTAGATGAACACTCTCATGATGTTGCCTGCAGCTCCCGCACCATGAGCATTGCCGCAAATCCGGCCAGCTCACTCCTTAATATGCCGGCGCTGAGGCGAACAGCCAGAGCGCCTCGCTCCATGAGCTGAGTCTCTTCCGACTCCAAAAACCCACCCTCGGGGCCGACCACAACCGCAACGGAACCATCCAGGGCAAGCGAGCCGTCACGCGTGCGTCCCAGCATGGTCAGGGCCGCTCGAGGAGACATCATGATCAGACTGTCCACAGGACCCGCGGACGACAAAGCGCCCTGAAGCCCTGTTGCAAGCTCGACCATCGGGACGTCTCCCGTTTCGGACTGTTCCGCGGATGACAGGGCCACCTGCCCCAGGCGTTCGAGTCGTGCAGCGACATTCCACGGCTGGCTGCGTCCAGCGTCATACAGGATGAAACGGCTTACACCCAGCGGAGTACAGATATGAATAACGTCGTCCAGCAGTGCGGGGCGGATTACTGCCTGCAGCAGAACGACCGGCTGAGAAGAAAAGGACGACTGACGAACGCTCTCCACTGAAACAATCAGGCCGGATCTCGAGGACTCTTCGACAACTGTGTCGTACAGTTTGCCGGCGTGGAACAGGATGATCCGTTCACCGTGGCGAGCACGGAGGACATCCGCAATGTGGTGTGCGACAGGAGTGCCGCCAAGCATGACACGTTCGCCCAGCCTAAGCGACCGACCCACCTCAAATGCCGGCATGGATCAGCCGCTGCCTGAAACCCTGCCGAGGTATCCTGCGAAACTCTCCAGGACCGTGATGGCCCGGATATAGTTCATGCGGATAGGGCCGACCAGACCGAGAATGCCCCGTTGGTTCGAATCAAGCGAGTAGCTGACAGACACGAGGCTGAAGCTCCTCAACTCTTCGCGCTGGTTCTCCTCACCGATGAACAGGCTGATCTCTCCCTGATCACTCAACGAGTTCAGGTAAGGTTTCACAACTTCCTCGCGGCTCAGAAAGGTGCTCAGGGTCGAAAATGCTCCTACCTGGTCATCGGGCAGCTCACTCAGCATCTGTTCGATGCCCCGGACAAAGATCTGGCTCTCTCCCTTACGTAACTCACCTTCCATCAGTTCAGCGATGGCGTCCAGAACACCTTCGTACCGCAGAGCGAGATCCTGGGGGAGCACATTGCCGAAACGAAGGGTGCGAATGCCCTCTTCGAGACTCTTTCCACGGAGCTCTCTGGCAAAAATCACATTGATGTCTGCGAGTTCCTGTTCCGTGGTATCACCCGGGGCAATCAACTTGTAGCCTTCGACGTTCTCACGGTCGGTGATGAAGACCAGCATGAGCACTGTCTCGCTGAATGGCACGAGGCTGACGTGACGAAGAGTCACAGAGTTGATTGGGGGCGACAGGACGAAGCTCACCTTCTTCGTGCGGTCGGAAACGGCTGTGGCCACACCGTCGAACAGGCGAGGGAGGCTCTCGTACTGCAGCGGGAGATCCATCGGTCCGGTAAACATGCGTTGACGAGTCGCCTCGACCAGGAATGCCGAGATATACATGTGGTAGGCGAGGACAGTCGGGACGCGCCCAGCGGATACGTGGGGCTGCTGCAGATATCCCATGTTGCTAAGCTCCGCCATCTCATTACGGATCGTGGCAGACGAGAGATCGTTGCCCAGCTGGCTGGTCACGAACCCCGAACTGACCGGCTCGCCATTGTCCATGTACTTCCGGACGATAGCCAGCAGTATGCGCTTCTGCCGTTCTGTCAGGAACATCTGTCTCACCTCTTTTATTGTACCAGATAGCGACGGGCTGACAAGCAAAAAGCGGGTGGCCACCATGAAGGTAACCACCCGTCTGGAAGAATTGTGAAGGGCTGCTAGCTCTTCTGAAGCAGGGCGTCGATCTTTGCCGTGATGGTCTTCTTGGGAACCGCTCCAATGACCTGGTCGACGACGACGCCACCCTTGAACAGTGCCAGTGTCGGTATGCTCATGATCCCATAGCGAGCGGCAATCTCCTGATTCTCGTCGACATTCAATCGAGCGACCCTCAGTTTGCCGGCGTAGTCATTGGCAATCTCGGAAACGACCGGAGCTATCATGCGGCATGGAGCACACCACGTGGCCCAGAAGTCGACCAGGACGGGTAATGACGAAGACAATACCTCGCTCTGGAAATTTGCAGTTGTTGCAACAATCTCATTTTCTTCCATGTATTCCTCCTTACAGGGTTGACTGCTCAAAACTGTGTCCGCCTCATTGTCCTACTTGAATCCAGTGTACGTGAGAAGAAGTTTCTCCAGGCGCTCGAGTTCCTTCTCGGGGGGGAAGTCCTGTGGCAAGCGACACCCGACCTCATTGAGAAGAATATCGGTTCCGATGCGACCTATAGCCGCATGGGCAGCCACAACCTGCACGAGGACTTCATCGCAAGGACGACCTTCGTCGACCATCTTCTGAATCCCGCGCATTTGCCCTTCGACTCGCCGAAGGCTATGTAGAATTTTCGTTTTTTCCATATACCCCTTGGGGTATATTAACCGGATAGTTGTCGTTGTCAAGAATGCCTGTAATATAGTATGATAATGTCTGGAGGTGTTACGTGAAGCGAGTATTGACCAGTCTGGTTCTTCTTGTTGTCGTGTTTGTCGTCTTCGCACTTGTCATTGGCCCGTTGCGCAAGACTCCTGTCGAACTGACTATTCTGTTCTTCCCGACTATAAGGACGTCAGCCGAGGCATTGGCATACGTCTCATTCTTCATCGGTCTATTGCTGGCTACAGTGATAGCCTTTGCGGGTGATATGGCTCTGCGGAAGAGATTTCGCGTCATGATGCTCGACCAGAACAGACGTTCGAAGGCAGGCAGCGATGGCAAAGACATCGCCGACACCACTGTGACAACTCCTCCGGGAGAGCGAAGATCATCAGGATGAACCGCCACAGCACTACCCAGATCACCCGCGCCGCGCTCATTGCTGCGATGTACATCGTCTTCACAATGGTTCCACCCTTCAATGCCATCAGCTATGGGGCCGTGCAGTTCCGGCTGGGGGAGGCCCTGGTCCTGTTGCCGTTTCTACTCGACGAAGCAGTCGTCGGGGTGGTCGTCGGATGCCTCGTTACCAACCTGTTCTCCCCGTTCGGCCTTATTGACGTCATCATAGGAACCGGCGTGACTGCAGTGGCTGCAGTTCTGACAAGACGCATGCGTGGAACTGGAAAACTCTGGCTGGCCACCGTACCACCAATCGTCCTCAACGCCCTCATCGTGCCAGCATACGTGTCGACACTCACCCTGCCGGGAGCCCGGGATCTGCCTCTCACGCACAGCCTCACTGCAGGTCTGCGCTTCATTCTGACACACTTCTCCTGGGGTGTCTACGCGCCGGTAGTCCTTACGATCCTGGCCGGCGAAGCAGCCGTGGTCCTTCTTCTTGGTATTCCCGTACTTGTCCTCGTTCGCCACAATATCAGCCCCGCCAAGGAGGCTCGATGACCTATACCGTCGCTCTTGCCCAGGTGAACCCTGCGTGCGGTGACCTGGAATACAACGTGAAGCTGCACGTCGCTCAGGCCGAACAGGCACATGAGGCCGGCGCAGCTCTGATTGTCTTCCCTGAACTGTCACTCACCGGGTATTCACTCAAAGATCAGACACTCGATATCATGCGCTCTGCCGACTGCCCTGAATTTGAAGCCCTTCGCAAACTGTCCCGTCACATCGCTATATGCGCAGGATTCGTCGAAGAAGGAGCAGACGGGATTCCTTACAACAGTGCATTCTTCTTGGATGCGGGTGAGGTTCGCCACGTCCACCGCAAGATGTACCTTTCCACGCACGGCATGTTCGAGGAACTCAAGTTCCTTGGCCGCGGCAGGCAACTCTCAATCTTCGACACCCGGTTCGGACGGACGGGCATCGTCATCTGTCGTGACCTGTTTCATCCACTCGAAGTCTCGACGATGGCATCTCTCGGAGTAGAGCTTCTGCTTGCGCCGAGCGCCATGCCGGCACGTGGATTCACTGGCGACGAACTTGCAATCGAACATACAGTCAGTCTGGCCCTCGGGTCAGCGAGCACGTTCCTCGGGATGTTCGTCGTCTACGTGAACCGTGTGGGATTCGACGATGGACTCGGATTCTACGGAGGATCTGCTCTGAGTGACCCCGTCGGGGGGATCACTGTCTCTGCCCCGCGGTTTGAGGCCGTACAGCTCCTTGGAACCATTGACACGTCGCACATTGCCCGACACCGCTACCAGCTTCCCATTCTTCGTGAAGAAGATACCGACATTGTACGTCATGCTCTGGACACAAGGAGGGACTCATGACCGTGGATGCCCTCGCACTCAACAACGCATTTGTCTACGACTTTCTCAAACGGTTCGTTCAGGAAGAATTGTACACAAGTGGGTTCACAGAGGCGTGTATCGCCCTGTCCGGTGGTCTGGACTCCGCGCTGGTGCTGAAACTTGCCGTGGATGCGCTCGGCGTCAGCCATGTTCATGCCATCTTCCTTCCCTGCAAAGCCAGTTCCGAGGAAAGCAGACGCGATGCCCACACGATGGTCGAATTCTGTGGCATTCCCTGGCACGAACTGGACATCAGCGCCATGGCTGATGCATACCTTGCAGTCCAGCCCGGCATGGACCGGCTGCGGACGGGCAACCTGCTGGCCCGCCTGCGCATGGCTGTCATTTTCGACCAGTCGAAGAACGAGAACGCGCTCGTCGTTGGAACCAGCAACAAGAGCGAACTGCTGGTCGGCTACTCGACGTGGTATGGAGACATGGCATGTGCCCTGATGCCCATCGGTGACCTGTACAAGACCCAGGTTCGATCGCTCGCGCGTCACCTGGGGCTGCCACAGCAGGTCATCGCAAAACCGCCTTCGGCCGACCTCTGGGCCGGCCAGACAGATGAAGGAGAAATCGGTGTCAGCTACGAGACACTCGACCAGATTCTGTACTTGCTGGTCGACCAGCGGTGCTCGCCCGCCGAAATCGTATCAGAAGGTTTCGGCCTCGACCTTGTCCGCCAGATCGAACGCAAGATCCTGACCTCTCAGTTCAAGCGTGTCGCTCCTCCGGTCGCAAAGCTGTCCCAGCGAACCGTTGGAACCGATTTCCTGTACCCCCGCGACTGGCGCAGGTAAGCCGCCTCGCGAATTCGATGTCAAACGCCCCGGTCTGATAGCCGGGGCGTTTGACGTGAAACGTCAGAGTGGATCGATCAAAGTCTAGTAGAACGTCTTGGCTTGAAGAACGATGTCGGCCGGGATGACGTGCGGTTGTGTTGTCGCCTCTCTCAGGTCCGTGAAAGCAATCCGCTGGCCAACCTCACCGACAAGGATTCCAGACTTGCCCTCGCGCACCGCATTCACTGCCGCGAGACCGAGTCTGGTGGCCAGCAGCCTGTCAAACACGGTAGGTGACCCGCCCCGCTGGAGATAGCCAAGCACCGTCACACGCATGGACAGATTTGTCGTGCTGGCCAGTGCCTCTGCCAATCCATATCCGGCCACGGGTCTACCCGCGACAGTCGATTCGTGCGGAGCTACGGGGTATCCCTCGGCAACGACAACGATGGAGAAATCCTTTCCCTCTTCCTTTCGCTGCTTGAGGTGTGTTGCCAGCGTCTCGATAGGAACCGGCTGTTCAGGAATGGCGATGAAATCGGCTCCACCAGCCAGGCCACCATACAGGGCCAGCCAACCAGACTGTCGACCCATAACCTCCACGATCATGACCCGGTGATGCGCAGATGCCGTCGAATGCAGCTTGTCCAGCGCATCGCTGATAGTCGTGATCGCGCTGTCGAATCCTATGCTGAAGTCGGTACCAAAAATGTCGTTGTCGATAGTATTGGGCACAACCACACACGGAATGCTGTTCGCGTCGAGTACTGCAGCCACGGCGACAGCACTGCGGTCGCCGATGATGACACTGGTCGTGATACTGTTGCTTTCGAGGACGTCACGTATCTTCCCCAGATTCTGGACTGCAAACTCCGGCGACACACGAGAGCTGCCGAAGATGCTTCCGCCCAGGGGAAGGATGCCGGAAACCGTCTTCTTGTTCATGATCTCGATGTCCCCGCGCACCAGTCCCTCAAACCCGTCCCGTACCATCAGGACGTCGTATCCGAGCTCAAACGAACGCCTTGCAACAGAGCGAATCGCTGCGTTCATCCCTGGTGCATCCGCCCCTGCCGTCATAATTGCGATACGTCTCATCTGTCTTCCTCCTGTTGTTGTTCTGCTACCGGGTCACACCGGTGAACTGGAACTCCTCAACCCGGATACTGGGGAGCACCATGGCGCCAATTCCAAATGACGAAGCAAGGACCGCACGTTCCCGACTGATTTCGACAGTGTGCGCGAACATGTCGACCAGTCCTTGTGTAAAACGCAAGTTTCGAAGCCCATGTGTCTTGCGGCCGTTCTCGATGAGGTAGGTACCGTCACGCGTCGTCCCTGTCACCACAGCTCGCTGCGGTTCCACTGGATTGCCATACCAGAAACGGGTAACGTAGATCCCTCGTTCGATATGAGACACCATATCGGCCTCATTGCTGTCTCCGGCACCCATGAAAATGTTGAGCGGATATGGACCCATGTCGTTTGGCTGCTGGAGTGAGTGTCCTGTCGTCACACGTCCCATCTTCGCAGCATAGTAGGAATCGTACACAACGCTTCCTCCTCTTCCCGCCGTGAGGAAATCGACGCGATGCTTCGGCATTCCCTCGAAATCGAACGGAACAGGCATTCCAGAGGGATCAAGTCCATCATCGTACAGACTGACGATAGGGGCGGCGATCTGCTCACCCTCGTGCCCTTCCAGGAAACATGTGTGCTGTTCGACACTGCGAGCAGACAGCGCAAGGTACGCCAGCATGCCCATGAGCTCTTCTACAGCGAAGGGGCTCAGAACGACCTCAAACGCACCAGGTTCGATCTCAACGGGATGCCGCGTCTCGACCGCAGTCAGCACGGCTCGCTCGCCCACTGCATCAGGATCGATATCCGCAATATCGGCCGACGACATCAGACCGTACCCGGAACTGTCGTCGCCCATGACAACCGCCTTCAACGCCGCAACAGTGTACTGGTGATAGGCAGAAACACCCATGGAGCTGACGACTGCCAGTTCGGAATCCTGCACCCGGTATGTCCCGGCCGCCCGCAGTCCCTCGCGCTCCGAACGCCTGATGACCTTCTTCACTGCGAGGACCCGTTCCTCGGGCCTGGAAGCGGCAGTGGCCGCGACCCACCCGCCAATACACTCTGTGGCAATGGGCTGAGGAGATGGAAGACCCGGGAAATCAGGATCATCAGTCATAAGACGTGCCGCCTGCGCGGCCTGCTGAACAACGAGTTCAAGACCCTCGGGGGAGCAGTCAGTCGTCGAGGCGCTTCCAACTTTCTTCCCGACGACAGCGCGAACCTGAACCTGCGCCGTATGCTCGGCCACGTTCTGATGGATGATGTTCTCGGCGTACCATGTGAGAGCGCTGCTGGAGGTCATCGCCACGATCTCCGTCTGGTCGGCGTCAGACGCTTTCAGCGCGTCGCGCATGAGACCGTGAAGCTGTTCCTTACTCATGAAGCACCCCCACCTGAACATGGCGGAACCGGGCGGGCGACGTACCATGTGACACATGTGCCACCTGCATCGGCTCCCCCTTGCCGCAATTGTCGACACCCCATACGTGATACAGTCCTGGGCCTCCTATGCCGTCACAGGATCTCCAGAACTCATACGTGACACCGGTATAGGTGGGGTTCCTGACCATGTCCTGCAGTTTCCCGCCCCTGATCTCCCATGCGATCTCGCTGCCGAACTGGAAGTTCAGGCGTTGGTCGTCGATGGACCAGCTCTTGATGCCATCCACATAGAGACCATCCTCGACGCCTCCGATCAACTGCTCGAAGGTCAGGTCGCCTGGTTCCAGATTGATGCTCACCATGCGAACAATGGGGGAACGCGCGAAACCATCAGCTCGCATCGCCCCCATCGGTTCCTCGCCGACGACGGGAGCCGAGGCTCGTGAGTTGAGGTAGTATTCGAAGATTCCGTTCCGCACCAGATAGACTCTGCGCCCCTTCACACCCTCATCGTCATAAACGAGCCCCCCCAGAGCGTGGGGAATCGTGCAATCGGCCGTCAAATTGACGATGTCGGACCCATAGCGGAAACTGCCCTTCTTGTCGGGAGTCAGGAATGACGTTCCCGCAAACGACGCCTCCATGCCCATGACCCGGTCCAGCTCGGACGGATGGCCACACGACTCGTGGACCTGCAGTGCCAGTTGCTGACTTCCGACAACCAGGTCCTTGAAGCCCGACGGACACGGTTTTGCGGACAGGAGTGCCAGCGCTTCCCTGGCGGTCGGTTCGGCATGTTCCAGCAACCTCATAGCGTCAACGAACTCCCATCCCGACTGAGCGTTGTCACCGGAGAAAGCCATAGGGTAGCTGCGCACCTGAACGCCACCTTGCTCGCTGGCTGCCATGGCGCTGATGCCGGCCCCGCTTTCGATCCGGTCCTGAATGATGTAGGCATCCTCGGACGACGCGAAGATCTTGCGCTCTTTCACAAACTGCATCTGACCTCGCGCCAGCACCACTCCGGGCAACATCATCGCTCTGGTGGCTTCGGCGAGCAATCCGATCTTCTGAGAATCTGCAATCGTGAAGGGATCCACTTCTGCCTGATGTGGAACCATGTCTTCGCAGGAAGAGACCGGGGCCAGGAGGACATCCTTCTTCTTTGCCAGCGCGCTGGCATGTGCTATATCAACTGCCTCTTCAACGATATGGTCGGCCTCGGCATCGGACACGACAGATGATGATGAGAATCCCCATGCCCCGTTCGCGATAACCCGGACCCCAAATCCACGTTGGTGGGCGTGCACGACGGCACGAGGCGCTCCCCCGACAACCGACACGTCCTCACGTTCCATATCGATGAGACGGCAATCGCAGTAGCTTGCGCCAAGGCGCCTTGCGCCTGCAATGACCCGTTCCGTGAACTTGTCCACTGGCCACCTCCCTGGTCGATACGGTCAGTATATTGGAGCATGCGCCAAAAGCAACGCCGGGAGGCTGAAGCTTCAGGCATGCGATTCTCTTCTTTGCCAAACCGCACGTTCAGGTTAGAATTGTCACGGTGATGAGATGAAGAAAACTGTTCAGCCGCATGGCTTGCGGCAGATACTCCTCCGCAACCGGCGCTGGCTAGCCGTCCTGACCATCGTTGCAGCAACGATCGGGGCTGTCGTTACGTGGGGACTTCGTGGAAGGATGACAACGTTGCACGTAGCCTCACAGTTCAAGACCAGTGACTACCCGATCGGGATCGTGGGCACACAGGACCAGGGATATGTCCTGACTGCGGCAGGCCAGATCTTCTCACTGCACGGGTGGGCGAGTCAGAGCGAAGGAGTGGACCTGGGCGACACTCCCACGTCGTTGACGTTGAGCACGTCAGGAAAGTATCTCCTTGTGGCGGGACAGCGCCTGACCCTTCTGGACGATGCTCTTCGTCAGAAATGGTCACGCAAGACGACGGCTCCCGGTGTCGTCGAGCGTGCGGTCTTCACCATCACGGGAAAGATTGCTGTGGTCTACTCGTTCCTGGCTGACCAGTCCCGGCAATTCGTAACCTATGATCTCGCTGGTAAGTATCTGGACGGCTACACCGTTCCGGATTTCGGCCGTGGGTCGCAAATCAGTCTTGCCCGCAGCGGCATGCTCGTCGTAACGCTGGAAGGCGGCACCATTTATACCGTCTCACCGGAAGGAAAGGTCATCGCACAATTCACAGTCCCTAATCCAGACCAGAAACTGGCGGGGCTTGTAACAGCTGTCGACGAGACCGGGACACGTATCCTTGCGGGCTACGGCCGCACCGTTTCGGGTGTTGCCGCTGCCCTGCCCCGGTATCTCTTCGATCAGACAGGGAAGAAGATGACCGAGATCACCTCTGATGCTGACAATCCCGGCCTTCGCGCGCTGAACGGTGACTTTCTTACCTTTGGGCGCAGTGCCAGGATTGTCGACAAGGACGGCAAGGAGCTGCTGTCAGCCTCAAAACTTAACTTCAACGTCATCGACGCTTCAATGTCCAATGGCGAGTGCGCACTCATGTTTCAGGAGCAGACAACTTCCCAGACCACGATCTATTTCCTTGGCATCTACAACATGAAGACCGGTGCACTTGTGCGCCAGTGGAGTACGGCTGAGAGTGATGAGATACGAGTGTTCCAGCTGCCGGGGATGCGCTCAGTCGTTGCTCTCGCAGGTGGCTTCTCGATTCTGACTCCCTGACAGGAGAGACCAGTGGACCACGACGCGGCGCGCCAGCGCATACAGGAGCTCAAGGCACAGATCGAACTTCACAATTATGAGTACTACGTCCTGGACAGCCCGGAGATATCGGACGCAGGCTTCGACGTGCTGATGCGTGAATTGAAGAGTCTGGAAGGCGAGTTTACCGATCTGGTGACCCCGGATTCACCGACACAGCGCGTAGGTGGAACCCCGCTCGGGGGATTCACGACAGTACGGCATCGTGTCCCGATGCTCAGCCTCAGCAACATGTTCTCCGAGGAGGACGTGATTCTCTTCGACGCTCGTGTGCGACGGGCGCTCGGACGGGATGACCTCATCGAATATCTGACGGAGGTCAAGATGGATGGTCTCGCCGTCTCGCTCCGCTACGAGAAGGGCCTCCTGGTGGAAGGTTCTACGCGCGGAGACGGCACAACGGGCGAAGACGTCACCGCGAACATCCGTACTGTCCGTTCCATCCCCATGAACTTGGCCAGCATAGGAACTCGTGTCCCCGACCTGGTCGAGATCCGAGGCGAAATGGTCATGTTCAGACGTGACTTCGAGGCGCTGAATAAGGCGAGGGCCGGCTCGGGCGATCCCCAGTTCGCCAATCCCCGCAATGCCGCCGCCGGGACCCTGCGCCAGCTTGACCCGCGAGTCACTGCATCGCGCCCTCTGCACATGGTAGCCTATGCTCTCGGGGAAACATCGGACGACCTGGTGCTGCCGACACAGAAGAGTCTGCTGGACTGGATTGCCAGCGTCGGCTTCCGAGTATCTCCCTTCGTCCGCCTGGTGCGTACACCCGCCGAGATGTGGGGGGTCACCCGGGAGATCTCGACTGCCCGCAGTTCGCTGCCGTTTGCTGCCGACGGCATCGTGTTCAAGGTGAATGAGATATCGCTGCAGCGTGCATTGGGCCAGACAGCCAAAGAACCACGATGGGCCTCCGCCTGGAAGTTCCCTCCTGAAGAAAAGGAGACACGCCTCGAGAACATCATCATCTCCATCGGTCGGACAGGCGTTGCCACCCCTGTCGCGGTACTCACGCCGGTGGAGATCGACGGGTCGGTCGTTGCACGGGCGACCCTGCACAATGACGACGAGATCAAACGTCTTGGTATCCTCATCGGAGACACGGTCATCGTGCGCAAGGCCGGCTCCGTCATCCCCGAGATCCTCGGCCCTGTGCTCTCTGCCCGCACAGGCATCGAGCGTCTCTTCGTCATGCCGGCCGCCTGTCCCGTATGCGGCTCGCAACTCGTACGTATCGAAGACGAGGCCGCCACCAAATGCGTGAACGCCTCGTGCCCGGCCCAGGTACGGGAACGCCTGCTGCATTGGTGCTCCAAGGACGCCATGGACATCCAGGGCATGGGCGAAGCTGTCGTAGACCAGCTGGTCACAGCCGGACTCGCCCGTGATGTCGCCGACCTCTATGAACTGACGGAAGAACAGCTTCTGAGATTGGAACGCATGGGGTCTCTTGTTGCCCGAAAATTGCTGGTTCACCTCGAAGAAAGCAAGGGAAAGGGTCTTGCCCGTGTCCTGTATGCCCTGGGCGTTCCTCAGGTAGGTGAGGTAGGAGCCCGCGATCTTGCCCAGGCCTTTGGCTCCATGGAGGCTCTTGCAGCAGCCTCGCCTGAGTCCCTGATCCATGTCTACGGCATCGGAGAAAAAACGGCTGAGAATATCACCGCCTTCTTCCAGGAGGGACGCAACCGCACGCTCGTCGAGCGCCTTCGGAAGGCAGGAATTCGCATGTTCGAGTCTGCAGCCCCCGCAACCCAGGGCCCCCTCAGTGGCAAGGTTTTCGTCTTTACGGGCGAGCTGTCTACGATGCCTCGCAGCAAAGCACAGGAACTGGTGCGTACACTGGGAGCCGAGACGTCGGAGACCGTCTCCCGAAAGGTAACCACACTCGTGGCAGGGCTTTCGGCGGGAAGCAAGATGGCCAAAGCCCGGCAACTGGGCATCGAGATCCTCGACGAACAGCAGTTCCTGACTCTCGTTGGACAGGGGAACTGAGAAAACACACAGGAGGCATCATGGCGACGATTATCGACAAGAAGACGCTGGAGCACGTGGCAACGCTCGCACGACTCGAGATAACGTTGGAAGAGGAAGGACCGCTTCTGGGGGACCTCGAACGGATCCTGGAACACGTTGCGCAGCTGAGCTCGGTCGACACGTCAGCCGTCATCAGTAAGCGGCCCTTCATGACCTTACTCCGGCCGGATGAGCCATCTGAGGGCCTGACACGCGCAGAAGGACTTGGCGGAGCACCCGCGATGCGCGACGGCTTCGTCGTTGTGAAAAACATCATGGGGGGCGAGGATGCCTAGCGAACTCCCGCGCACGTTGAACCAGTATCGCCTCGCCGTTCGCGCGCATGAACTGTCGGCCGAAGAGTACCTGGAAGAAACATGCCGGCTCATCGAACGCGATGACCCTCAGGTGAGAGCCTTTCTGCACCTGCGCCTGGATGCCGCCCGGTCCGATGTACGGGCTGTCGACCCGATGTCTCCGCTCGCAGGCGCCCCGATCGCGATCAAGGACAATATCATGATGGCCGGTGAACGATGCACCTGCGGTTCCCGCATCCTTGAGCACTATGTCGCCCCATACTCTGCCACTGTCGTGCACGCACTGATTGCTGGAGGAGCTGTCGTCGTGGGCAAGACCAACCTCGACGAATTTGCCATGGGTTCTTCCACGGAGAACTCCGCCTTCTTCCCGACACACAACCCGATGGACCTCACCCGGGTTCCCGGCGGCTCCAGCGGTGGTTCAAACGCCGCGGTGGCAGCGGGCTTTGCTCTCGGGGCAATCGGTTCCGACACCGGAGGGTCAGTGCGACAACCAGCGGCGTTCTGCGGCGTCGTCGGCTTCAAGCCGACCTACGGGCTTGTGTCGCGATACGGTCTGGTCGCCTTCGGGTCCAGCCTCGACTGCATCGGCCCCATTGGGAGGAGTGTTCGGGACACAGCCATCATGATGAACGCGATGGCCGTACATGATCCGAAGGATGCCACAAACGTCAGGCGGCCCTGCGTGGACTTCGAGGCGGCCCTGCAGTCGACCCTTGCAGGCAAGCGAATCGGCATTATCCGCGAACTCGAGGGCCTGGAGGTCCAGCCGGAAATCGCAGCATCCATGGAGATGACCCGCAAAGCGGCCGTAAACTGCGGGGCGTCGGTTGTCGACGTCAGCGTGCCACATATCCTGTCCGCACTGCCCGCATACTACATCATTGCCCCCGCCGAGTGTTCCGCGAACCTCGGGCGGTTCGACGGCGTCCGCTACGGTCTGCACGAGGACGGACGGGACATGACGGAAACCTACAGCAGGACTCGCAATGCCGGATTTGGCACGGAAGTGAAGCGACGCATCCTCATCGGCGCATTCGTGCTCTCAGCCGGATACTATGATGCTTACTACAAGAAAGCAACCGATGTTCGCCAGATCATTACCGACGAACTCGATGCCGCACTGCAATCCGCCGACGTCCTGCTCACGCCGACCACCCCAACCACCGCGTTCAGGATCGGAGCAGTGACAGATCCTCTCGAGATGTACAAGGCAGACGTGTTCACGATCCCGGCAGACCTGGCCGGGATCCCTGCGGTTTCGTTCCCCGCCGGGAAAGACACAGCGGGGCTTCCCATTGGACTGCAGCTTATGGGTGCTCGCTGGAGCGATGCAGAACTCCTCTCCTCCGCGAACGTCCTCTTCACAGCCCTTGGAGGTGAGTCATGACCACGACGATCGGCCTGGAAATCCACGTTCAGCTGGCCACGCGCACCAAGATGTTCTGCGGCTGCAGCACGGCGTTCGGGGATGAGCCCAACACCCATGTCTGCCCCGTCTGTCTTGGACTCCCCGGGGCACTGCCGGCACTCAACGCCGAAGCAGTGCGTCTGGCCACCAGACTCGCCACGGCACTGGGATGTACGGTCCATGAAGTGTCCGAGTTCTCACGCAAGAACTACTTCTATCCCGATCTTCCCAAATCCTACCAGATCACCCAGTTCGACCGCCCGATCGCGACAGGGGGATCAGTCCCCATCGTCACTGGACGAGGCGCCCGAAGTATCCAGTTGACGCGCGCGCATATTGAGGAAGACGCTGGCAAATCGATGCATGCAGCGGATATCACGCTGGGGGGCGAGACCCTGATCGACTTCAACCGCTGTGGCATGCCACTGATCGAGATCGTCACCGAACCAGACATGCAGAGTGGCGAAGAAGCGTATGAATTCCTGCGCAATCTGAGACGACTTGTCAGGTGGCTCGGCGTATCGTCAGGCGACATGGAGAAGGGTGCCATGCGCTGTGACGTGAATGTCTCCGTCAGTCCCGATCCAGCGAAGCGAGGGACAAAGGTGGAGATCAAGAACCTGAACAGCTTCCGCAGCGTGAAGCGGGCTATCGACTACGAGGAACAGAGGCAGGCGCAGTGTCTTGCCGACTGTACTCCCATCACGACAGAGACCAGGCATTTCGACGAAGTACAGGGAACCACGTCCGGCATGCGCAGCAAGGAAGCAAGCAATGACTACCGCTACTTTCCTGAGCCCGACCTGCCCCTGCTGTTGCTGGACGCCGAGGAACTGAAATCCGTACGGGCACATATGCCGGAGCTGCCCTGGGAAATGCAAGCCCGCTTCGAACGAGACCTCGGGTTATCTTCCTATGATGCAGCGCTGCTGACAGAGGAACGCTCCACGGCGGAATTCTTCCAGCAGACCATAGCGCTCTATGACAACCCGAAAAAGGTGGCCGGCTACATGGGGACCGAGGTGTCCAGACTCCTGAACGAACGCGGCAAGGAACTGGTGGAAACCCGGTTGACGCCCAAGGCACTGGCCGATCTCCTGAAGATGGTCGAGGATAACACGATCAGCAACACGGCTTCGAAAGACGTCCTGCCCCTGCTGGTGGATACAGGGACTACGCCGCTGGAAGCCGTCAGGAATCTCGGTCTGGAACAGGTCTCGGACGCTTCCGCACTCGAAGGATTTGCACGTGAGGTGATTGCAGAGAACGTCGCCCAGGTAGAGCAATTCAGGAGTGGCAAAGAGGCTGTGCTCGGATTCCTGGTGGGCCAGCTCATGAAGAAGAGCAAGGGCAAGGCGAATCCGAAGCTGGCCGGAGAGACTCTGCGAAACGCATTAAAGTCATAGAGAGACTCTCAGAACCATGAACGCGCGATTCGACCGGAGTAATCCTCCGGTCGAATCGCGTTTCGCTCCCTGAATCAAGGGGAAAGGAAAATTCCTTCAGGGCTGGCGAGCAACCGCTTCATCACTGTCCAGCCGAAGCGACACCACCTTGGAGACCCCGCTTTCCTGCATTGTTACGCCGTACAGAACATCGGATGCCAGCATGGTCTCGCGGTTGTGCGTCACGACCAGGAACTGCGAACCCTCCTGCTCCCGAAGCAGACGTGCGAAGCGATGAACATTGTTTTCGTCGAGTGCACTGTCGACCTCGTCAAGCAGGTAGAACAGACTGGGCCGCGCCTTGAAGAGCGCGAACTGCAGAGCCGCGGCCGTCAGGACTTTCTCTCCACCCGACAGAAGTTCGAGAGGTTGGCGCCGCTTTCCTGGTAGTACAACATCGATGTCGATACCGGTGAGCTCGCCGTTCTCCAGACGAACCAGCCGTGCTTCGCCTCCATCGAACATCTTGACGAAGTTCTCCTGAAATGCCTTCTCAATGACGACGAACGTCTCTTCGAACAATGTCGACGCACGTCGATCGAGGTCATCGATCAGCGCGAGCAGCTTCGCCCTCGACTGGGAGAGATCGTCATCCTGAGCTTTGAGATGAGCTACGCGTTGTGCCAGCTCTTCGCTCTCTCTGATGCTGGCCATGTTGACCGGCTCCAGGTTCGTCATGTTGCGGCGCACCTGATCCAGTTCACTCTGCATATGTTCGAGGTTCGCCTCAGGTTCGGCTTTCCCTGTCAACTGAGCGAAATCATCGCGCGCCGTGAACTGTTCCAGCTTGCCTTTCCCTTCTGCCAGCAGGACCTCCAGCTCGCGGACGCGGCCCTCGAGACGCGTACGACTCGCCTTGACCCCTTCCATTTCCGCCGCCAGTACTGCCATCTGTTCATCCTTGTGACGCTTGTCGAGCTCCAGCTGGTCGATGCCGGCCTGCAAAGTGGCCAGCCCGTTCGACTTCTCCTTGAACTGAGCATCCAGAAGACCTATGCGTTGGTCGAGAACCACGCGCTCGGCGCGAACCCGTGCCAACCCGTCCCGGGATGACTCGATCTCCGTGGCGAGGCTTGCCAGCTGGTCCTCATAGGCCAGCTTCTTCTCCAGCAATGCCTGGATACGCCCCGAGACAGAGTTCCGCCGTATCTGCAGTGCCTGGACCCGGTCCTTACCTGCAAGCAGGTCTGCCTCCGCTCTGGTGCGGGCTTTGTCTGCGACATCCTGGGCGTCACGCGCTCTGGCCAGCAGGCCTCTCCGTTCCGAAAGGACTTCGCGCAGGGGTGCCAGTTCACTTTCGAGTTCCACGATACGACTCCGTGCAGCATCAAGGCGGCTTGCGCGCTCGTGTTCGACCGCGAGGCGGCGCTCTTCTTCTACGACCATCGCCTGCAGCCTGGCCTGAACCTGTTTCAGATCATGCTCAGCCTGCTGGATGCTGCTCAAGGCCAGACTCCGCTTGTCACGTACAAGTGTCACCCTTTCTGCCTGGACATCGGCCTGCCGTGAGGCTTCTGCGGCCTCTGCCTCGAGCCGCGACAGTTCGGTGGAGTCCTTGCCCGCAAACGAGCGTTCGATAGACCCGCGCAGCGCCCGCACCGCAAATGCACTATCGATGACAAATCCGTCTTCACAGTAGATCTTGTAAAAGTCCCGGCGATGATCGCGGGCGAACGCGAGTCCCTGCTCGAGAGACGGAACGACGAACAACCGACATAAAAGCTCGCCGATAAGAGGAGGGGCGCCGACCACCGTAGTCACGGTTGCCGCCAGAGAAGAGGCGAGAACATCTCTCGCGTCTGTCGGACTGTCCTTTGGCGCATAGCGGACCCCGATGGTTGCCTGTCCAGAGCGACGAACAGCCACCGCCAGCGCCTCAATGGGGTCACTGCTCAGCTCAACAGCTAACTCCTCCCGCAACAGCTGCAGCAGGAGAGGCGCGCGTTCTCCCAGATCGACCACGTCGAGGACGCGGCGAGCCGTGGACCCATTTCGTATCTGCTGCTCCAGGCTGGCAATGAACGCAGCCGTGTTCTGCAGTGACTTGCGGTATGATTCTGCAGTCGTTGCTCTGTCCTTGCTGTCAGCTGCAAGCACAGTCTGCTCCTGTTCAAGCACGACCAGCTCCCGGGAAGCGTCCCCGGATTGTACTCTCAGCTCCTCGAGCGTCTTCTCGAGCGCGTCTGCCTGGGTACGCATAGCGCTCACCTGTTCAGCAGCAGCTTCGGGTTCATGCTTGCCGGCGACCTGTCCGGAGACCTCGACCGTTTTGCGCTTCTCGTCGAGCTCGAACTGCAATGGGTTGAACCTGCCAAACAGCTGACGGACCTCTGTCTCAAGCTGCAGGACTTGTGCCTGAGCTTGCGCAAGGCTTTTTCGCCTCTGTTCGACACCCTGGATCACTTCATCATAGCTACGCTGCTCCGCGGCCAGTTCGGTGCCGGCCTGCGACTCCTCGCCCCTCAGCTGCTCGATGGACGTTCCCGTTTCACCGGCAAGCCTCGTCGTCTGGAGCCTGCTGGCATCCCAGTCCTGCTCCTGGCGCACAAGTCTGGACTCCTCTGCAGCAAGATACTTGGCCTTTTCGCGGACGGAAACCAGTTCCTTTTCAAGCCGGTACGCATCCTCGCGTGCCTCGCCGAGAACTGATGTCTTCTCACGAAGTGATGCGCCGATCTTGCGTTGTTCAGTCTGCAGGTCGTCATGGGCTGCCTGCCGGCCATTCAGACTGGTGATGACCTCCGCCATCTTCTCCTGCGCCTCGGCAAGCCGTGCCGTGGCACGTTCCTGCTCACGCAGCACAGACAGATACCGCGCATGCGCAATATCCATCTCCAGATCGCGCAGGCGCGACTGATAACCGATGTATTCGCGCGCCGCCGCCGCCTGCACACCCAGGTGCGTATAGCTGCCGTTCAGCTCGGCCAGCAGGTCCTCGACACGAGCGATGTTCACCCTGGTCTCTTCCAGCTTGACGAGCGTATCTCTCTTCCGCTGTTTGTACTCTGCGATACCGGCGACCTCTTCGAACAGGCCCTTGCGCTCTTCAGGCTTCATCGTGAAGATGCGGCTCATTTCTCCCTGCCCGATGAATGGATAGTGGCGGAACCCGAGTCCTGTCGATGTCAGGAGCTCTTCGACATCCCGAAGCTGAACATCGTTGCCGTCGATGAGAAAATCCGATTCCTTGGAACGAAAGATCCGCCGGGCCACAGAGACCTTGTCCGTGCCGGTCCCGAAGACGTCGCCCTCGTTATTGAATACGACCTCGGCCTCGGCATAGTTGACCGGATGGCGTGTCGCACTGCCGGCGAAGATAAGGTCCAGCATCGAACGGGCACGCAGCGTTCTGAGATTCTGTTCACATAGTGTCCAGCGCAACGCGTCGACCAGGTTGCTCTTGCCCGAACCGTTGGGCCCGACAATAGCGATAACAGGGTAGGAGAGCTCAAGAGTGGTGCTCTGCTCAAAGGTCTTGAACCCCTGGATATGAAGCGATTTCAAATACATGTCGCGCGTGTCCTCCGACTCAAGAGGGTCCAGTCCAGCGAAAGTATAGCCGCGTTCCGGGCCGTGGCAATCAGGGCCGAAGAGCCTCAGTTTAATTGACAAACAGCGGGCACACCTTATACTTTCGGGATATCGTCGTGGAGGTTTGGCTGATGACTCCAATCGAACTGGATCCGCTATACGAAGCAAAGAAGTACGAGGAACGCATCTACAGTCTGTGGCTCAGCCAGGCGGCTTTTCATTCGGAGCCCGACCCCGAGAGGACACCGTTTGTCGTTATGATGCCACCTCCCAATATCACGGGGTACCTGCACATCGGGCACGCCCTCAACATGACGCTCCAGGACATCGCCATACGCTACAAGCGCATGAAGGGGTTCGAGACCCTCTGGCTGCCGGGGATGGATCACGCCGGCATCGCCACACAGGCCGTCGTCGAGCGTCAGATAAAGGAACAGGGGTTGACGAAGGAAGGCCTTGGGCGCGACGAATTCGTCCGCCGCATCTGGGAGTGGAAAGAGAAGTACGGAGGTATCATCCTGTCCCAACTCAAGAAGCTCGGCATCTCTGCCGACTGGGATCGTCTGCGTTTCACGCTTGACGAACCGTATGAGCGCGCAGTCAAGGCCGCTTTCGTTCACTACTACGAGAAAGGCCTTCTCTACAAGGGTCAACGCATCACCAACTGGTGTCCCCATTGCCACACGGCTATCTCCGATATCGAAGTCACATACGCCAACGAGAAGGGCCATCTGTGGTACGTCCGGTACCCCTTCGCCGACGGTCCGGGGTTCGTCACGATTGCCACGACGCGACCGGAAACGATCCTTGCGGACGCAGCCGTTGCGGTCAACCCCGCAGACCCACGATACGCGGACATCGTCGGCAGACAGGTCATTGTTCCTGTTGCCAACCGGACAATCCCCGTCATCGCGGACGAAGCCGTCCTGCTGGATTTCGGTACGGGCGCCCTCAAGATCACTCCCGGCCACGACCCTACGGATTTCGAGGTCGGCAGACGACACGACCTTCCGAGTATGGCTGTCATCGGCCTCGACGGCCTCATGAACGAGAACGCCATGCACTACAGGGGCATGACTGCTGTGGAAGCCCGTGAGAAGATCGTGGCGGACATCGACGCTCTTGGACTTCTCGAGAAGGTGGACGATTACGAACACAGCGTGGGGCACTGCTCTCGCTGCAGCTCGACGATCGAACCCATCGTCACGGACCAGTGGTATCTGCGCATGAAGGACCTGGCCGCCAGGGCACTAAAGGCTGAACGCGAGGGCAAGGTCGAGGTGCTGCCGGTCAAGTGGCGGAAAGTCTATGAGGGCTGGCTGGAAAACATCAACGACTGGTGCGTTTCGCGTCAGCTGTGGTGGGGCCACCGCATCCCGGTCTACCATTGTGAAGACTGCGAGGAAGTCATCGTCTCGGTCGACGCTCCTCATGCCTGCCCCAAATGCGGCAGCAGTCACATCACGCAGGAAAGCGACGTCCTGGATACATGGTTCAGCTCGGCATTGTGGCCGTTCGCAACACTTGGGTGGCCCGAACCGACTGAATCTCTCAACTACTACTATCCGACGTCTCTGCTTATCACCGGTTATGACATCATCTTCTTCTGGGTTGCCCGCATGGTCATGTCGGGCCTCGAATTCATGGATGACGTCCCCTTCCACACGGTCTTCATAACCGGCCTTGTCCGCGATGAACAGGGACGGAAGATGAGCAAGTCGCTCAAGAACCAGGTGGATCCGCTGGACCTGATCAGCACATACGGGACCGATGCTCTCCGATTCACCATGGCATCTCTCTCCACCTACGGCGGTCAGGACATCCTGCTCTCCGACCAGAAACTGCTGTCATCGCGCAACTTTATCAACAAACTGTGGAATGCGACGCGCTTCGTCGTCGCCGGCGTCGACGTTAAAGAGACGCTGGCAGGACCCCGTCCTTCCGACGACCAGCTGGGACTGTTCGACAGGTGGATTCTGACGCGTCTGGCCGAGGCAACACGCGATGTGACGGCCAAAATGGACGTGTATGACTTCGGTGAAGCTTCCCATCAGCTCTATGAGTTCATCTGGGGCGACTTCTGCGACTGGTACATCGAACTCGCAAAGATCCCTCTCCGCGACGAGGTCAGGGCGCCTGCAACTCGATGGGTGCTGGCGTATGTGCTGGAAAACACGCTGCGCCTTCTCCACCCGTTTGTCCCGTTCGTCACCGAGACCATCACACAGCAGCTGTACGGTGGAGACCATCTGATCATGACGGCGACGTATCCCGAAGCCGACGGCATGATCACCTATGACAAGGACGCGGCACAGGCCGACTTCCTCATCGGGTTCATCAAGTCGGTCCGTAACCTCAAGGCGGTCTTCCACCTGCCACCAACTGAGAAACAGAGCGTGGTGGCGATGGGCACGGATGGTGACATCGCGGCAATCACAGCGAATGCCGAGGCGGTCAAGTTCGTTGGACGGTTTGCGGATATCGGGACTCAGCTCGATCCGACCCAGCGCTACATCAAGGGCGCGTACGGGACGATGCAGGTCATGATCCTCGCGAAGGCGGATTTCGACTATGAAGGTGAACTCAAGGTCCTCGGTGGCAGGCTGGAACTCCTGCACGCAGATATCATGAAGCTCGAGGCTCGGCTGAACAATCAGGATTTCCTTGCCCGGGCACCGGCCGAAGTCGTGGACAAGGACACACAGAAACTCGAAGACCTCAGGGCCGAAGAGCAGCTCATCGGAACCTTCCTGAAAGGACAGGGCTAGTCCTGGCACAGCGTGGAGACTCGCGGGCGAAGAAGAACATACGCTGAAGCACTCGATTGCGTCTTCTCTCTCTCCAAGTTCGGCTCGAAACTGGGCTTGGAGAGGATTCGCCGTATTATGGCCAGCCTGGGAAATCCTGAACGACAGCTCCGATTTGTTCATGTCGCGGGAACCAAAGGCAAGGGATCCGTTTGTGCGTTCACAGCACGTATCCTCGAGGAAGCCGGCTATAATGTCGGCCTTTACATCTCGCCTTCTCTCGTGGATGTCGGCGAACGTATTTCGGTGGGCGGTGCGATGCTTTCGCCGGAGGAGTTTCTTGACGCATTCGATGTTGTCTGGAGTGCCATCGGCAGCGTCTCGGAAGACGACCCGGTCACGGTCTTCGAGGTCTTCACCTCCATGGCGATCGTGCACTTCGTCCGGAGAAAGGTCGACATCGTCGTGTGGGAGGTCGGTCTCGGGGGGCTGTATGATGCCACCAACGTCATCCCTGTACCCGAGGTTGCCGTCATTACGAACATCGGACTGGAACATACGGACCGTCTTGGCAACACCGTCGAAGAGATCGCGACCCAGAAAGCCGGCATCATCAAGCAAGGGGGGGCGACTATTCTCGGCCACCAGGACTACCCCGCCGCTCAGGCGACCCTTCTCGCTCAGGCCGAAGCCATGGGAAACCAGACGCTCCTTGCCGGACGAGACTACACGTTTTCGTCGCAGCGTTTTACCCCGGATTCTGTCACATTCGACTACGCCGGCGTGGTCCTCGGGCGACACGTTTCTCTCCCCGACGTGACCATCTCTTTGCGCGGCATACATCAGGTCCAGAATGCAGCGAGCGCCATCACCGCTGTCGTCGCACTGGCCGTCAAGGACGGGATCGACGTCTCTGAATCTGCAATGCGTCGCGCTCTGGAGGAAACGTTCTGGCCAGGACGCATGGAACTCGTTCCCGGGACGCCGACAGTTCTTCTGGACGGTGCGCATACGCAGACAGCGGCCAAGTACCTGGTGGAATCGTTGCATGCCCATTTCCCTGGTCAGCGCTTCACCATGCTGTTCGGCGTGCTCATGGACAAAGACATGGACGGCATCGCCGGCATGCTGGCTCCAGAGGTGGACACTATCGTCCTGACCCGTGTCCCCGACAATGGTCGGGCCGCCAGCCCCTGGGAACTGGAGGAGAAGTTCCTGCGCTACCATCCCCATGGTTCCATCATCGTGGAAGACGACACAGAGCGGGCATACGAGAGAGCCCGAGAATTGACGCCCGATGGATCATGGCTGCTCGTGACGGGCTCCCTGTACCTTGTGGGAGCGGTCCGCAAGCTCATGGGCCTGTACACATTTGTGCGTCCATGATATTCTTCTGCACCGGGAGGTGACATCATCACTATATTACTGGTTGAATTCTGGCAGAACACGGTCGTCCCGAATCTGAGTTCCATTCTGCTGGGTATGGCGGTCCTGGTCGCCGTCATCCTCATCTGGATCATCAAGGACACGTCGAGGAGGGGCGCCAACACCGTCACCTGGTCGGTCTTTACCGTAGTCGGCCTCGGGTTGCTGCCACTGATCATATATCTCCTAGTCCGCGACCCTCTTACTCTGGACGATCACATGACGGACAAGTTGAACAATGACGTTCTCAAGCTTGAGAGGAGCTACTACGCATTCCTCATGGACGAGCAGGACAGAAAGTGCCCGGTCTGTGGACATGAAGTAAAGTCGAGGTACCGATTCTGTCCCGCATGTGGCAATGAACTCCGCACCGTATGTCCGGCATGCGGCGAACTCATGGAAACAAACTGGAAATCGTGTCCACACTGTGGGCACAGGGTCGAACAGTCTGAAGGGAAAGGAGAGCTGGTCTAGATGAGTCTGAAAACATTCGGAGGTGGCATTCACCCCCCGGAGAACAAGGAAGGGACCAGGAATATGCCCATCGAGCGCGTCCCGACGCCAAAGTCTGTCGTTATTCACCTGACACAGGCTATCGGGGCTCAGAACCAGCCCCTTGTCAAGGTTGGAGACCGCGTTGTCAAGGGACAGATGATCGGTGACGTTCAGGCCTGCCCGGCCGCCACCATCCATGCATCGATCACCGGCATTGTCCGCAAGATCGAGCCCGCACCTCAGAGCAATTCGAAAGACGGCATGGCCGTCTTTATCGAGGCTGACGGAACCGATGAAACAGCATATATGCCACCGCTCGATGCTTTCGCCTGCTCACGTGAGGAAGCAATCAAACGCTTGCGTGATGCAGGCGTTGTCGGCATGGGGGGTGCATCCTTCCCGACCGACGTCAAACTGGCCCCCCCTGTCGACAAACCAATTGACGTTATCATCGCAAACGGTTCCGAGTGTGAGCCATATCTGAATATCGACTATCGCACTATGATCGAATCGCCTGCGGATGTCGTTGAGGGACTGGCCATTGCGGCACATATTGTGGGAGCCAGAAAGGCGTATATCGCCATCGAATCCAACAAAGCGGATGCTCTGCCTGTCATTGAGAAACAACTTGCCGCACATAGCCATGGTATTCTCATGGAAACGGTCATCGTTGCCACCAAGTACCCGGAGGGCGGCGAGAAGATGCTCATAAGAGCAGTTACCGGCCGCGAGGTTCCCTCAAAGGGTCTTCCGTTCGACATCGGTGTCCTTTGCCAGAACGTTGGGACGCTGAAAGCCGTCAAGGAAGCGTTTGTCGACGGAAAACCGCTTATCGAGCGTGGTTTCACGGTCGCAGGCGGAGCCTGCACAACACCCAAGAACCTGTATGCTCCGATCGGGACGGTGCTCGCCGACCTTGTTCCAGATGTGATCCAGATTAGCGACGATGTCCACAAGGTGATCTTCGGCGGCCCCATGATGGGTGTTGCCGTGCCATCCTTGCAGATTCCCGTCGCCAAGGGTACCAGCGGCATCCTCCTCTTCAATACTGCGGAGTCGAAGCAGTACGAAGAGCGTCAGTGCATCCGTTGCGGCCGTTGCGCAGATGCCTGTGCCGCACGACTGATGCCAATGCTGCTGAATGCGGCGCTCCTGTCCGACGACCTCAATCGTGCCGATGCCATCGGTCTCATCGACTGCTTTGAGTGCGGTGCCTGCAGTTATGTGTGTCCAGCCCGCATTCCTCTTACTCAACGGTTCAAGCTCGGCAAGGATCTTCTCCGCAACCAGCGTGCCAGGGAGGCCCGCCATGGAAAATAAGGCGATGAAGCTCGTGCTGTCCGGTGCACCGCACTTCGTGACCGGCAACGACATTCAGAAAACAATGGGCATGGTCATCATCGCCCTGCTGCCCGCCCTGGCCGGAGGAGTTTACTTCTTTGGACCCCGGGCGCTGCTTGTCACGGCCGCATCTGTCGTCAGTGCTGTTGCAGCCGAATTCCTGTTCCGCAAAGCGCTTCGCCGCGAGACACACATCACCGACCTTTCGGCAGTCGTCACAGGAATGTTGCTCGCGCTCATCCTGCCGGTGTCTTCACCATTATGGATGGCTGCGGTCGGCTCAGCATTCGCCATCATTGTGGCCAAGGAGCTGTTCGGCGGACTCGGCGGCAACTTCGCAAATCCCGCCCTGGTAGGCCGCGCGGTTCTACTGATGAGCTGGCCGGCGTTTATGACGCGCTGGTCTCCATCTCTGCACGCGGTTGCCGTCGACGCGACCACTACGGCAACACCTCTAGGCATCCTCAAGCTCGGCGGGGCTCTCACCGACGTCATGAAGAGTGTCGGCGTCAGCGAAAAGTCGGCCCTGTACCTTGAGATGTTCCTTGGCAACCGTTCCGGCTGCATTGGTGAGACGTCTGCATTGTTGCTCCTCATTGGAGCGGCGTTCCTCATAGTGACGCGCATCATCGATTGGCGGACGCCGGTCGCCATGGTCGCCACGACATTCGTAGCGTCCTGGCTGTTTGGACGCGACCCGCTCTTCTCAGTCCTGGCCGGCGGCATCTTGCTGGGAGCCTTCTTCATGGCTACAGACTACGTCACGACCCCGGTGACCCCTGTCGGAAAGTGGGTGTTCGGTATCGGTGCGGGACTCATGACTGTTCTCATCCGCCAGCTGGGCAACTTCCCCGAGGGTGTCACCTACGGTATCCTGCTCATGAATGTCGTTGTACCCTATCTGGACAAGATCATTCCACACAAGTTCGGGTTCGTGAAGCCCAGGAAGGCGAACGCATGAAACGCTGGCAGATGGTCAAACTGGGACTTATCCTGGCAGCATACTGCATCGTTGGCTGTGTCGGGCTCGCTTTCGTTTACAACAGCACAAGCAAGACGATCGCACAACGTCAGGAGGCAGACCTTCAGGCCGGTCTTCGCGAAGTGTTCCCCAAGGCCACTGGATTCACTCCGACGGATACAGTGAAGTCAACCAACCCCAAGATCGTCTTCGACGGAGCATACACGGCGGATGGTCCTTCGGGCTCTCTCGGCGTGGCCGTGAAGGTTCAGGGCCCAAGCTATGGTGGTCAGACGACACTACTCGTCGGCGTTTCGACCGACGGCACCATCACCGGCGTGAAGGTGCTCGAAAACAAGGACACTCCCGGTCTCGGCGCGAATGCTGCAAATTCGACGTACTACGTTGACAAGGCGAATAAGATCACCTTCCCGGGCCAGTTCGCAGGCAAGAAACTCACTGACGGCTTCGTCGTCAAGCAGGATGTCATCGCCATTACCAGCGCAACCATTACGAGCCGAGCCATCACAAGTCTGGTTCAAGTCGTCGGCAAAGCCGCCTCCGACGCCCTTGGCATCGGAGTCTCCACCCCGGGCCCCGAAGCTGTTCTTCCGCTGGCTGACACCATCCGGCCTTCATCCAGGGCTGCGACATCCAGTGTGCCCGGCGTCTCGATCCTGGAGACCTCGGTCGGAACCAAATCTGGAACTGTTGTCGGCGCAATCGCAAAAGCCAAGGCAAAGAGCTATGATGGTGATGTTACCGTTCTTGTGGGTGTTTCGACCGACGGGATCATCACCAGCGTACAAGTAGTCGAATGCACCGACAGTCAGGGCAATCCAATTCTCGCGCCGGGCTTCGCCCGGCAGTTCACGGGCAAGAAAGCAAGCTCTCCTCTCGTTGTCGGTACGAACATCGACGCGGTCTCGGGGGCTACATTCAGCAGCATGGGAGCCACAGCGCTCGTGAAAGCAACCGCCGATGCTCTCGTCAAGGCTCTCGCAGGAGGTGGTCTATGAAACGCTTGCTGGGTATCTTCATCAACGGTCTCGTCGTAGAAAACCCACTGTTTGTTATCATGATCGGCCTGTGCTCGTCGATGGCCGTGACGACAACGGTCGCCAACGGCATCGGCATGGGCGTCGCTCTGACCTTCGTTCTGGTCATGTCCGAGCTCATCATCTCGCTGTTCCGGAACCTGATCCCGGACAGCATACGTATGCCCATCTTCCTGATCGTCATCGCTGCATTCACGACCATCATGGACCTTGAGATGAAGGCGTACTTCCCTGTCCTCTCCAAATCCATGGGCGTCTTCATCCCGCTCGTCGTCGTGAACTGCATCGTCATGGGTCGCGTTGAAGCCTATTCCTCAAAGCAGCCTGTCCTGGACTCCATTTTTGACGGTCTTGGCATGGGAATCGGATACACGTGGGTCCTTATCGCCCTGGCGGTGGTTCGTGAGCTGCTGGGCAACGGCACACTTCTTGGATTCCAGATCATGCCGTCATCCTTCTCACCGATGATCTTCTTCATCCTGCCACCCGGCGGCTTCCTTGTCTTCGCTCTCTGGATGGCTGCAAGCAACGACTTGCGCCGAAAACTGCTGACAGGCAAAAAGCCGGAACCGACACAGGATAGCTGCTGCACGCTGCCCGATAGCGGCTCGGCCGAAAAGGCTTAGGAGGGGACATGTCTGACCTGATAAAGATCTTCGTCGCGGCGTTCCTCATCAACAACATCATCCTCATGCGCTTTATCGCGCTCTGTTCCTACATCGGCATGACATCCGATGTGGGGCAGTCAGTGGGCATGGGGCTTGCCGTGACCTTTGTCACCGTGATGGCCTCAGCCGTCACGTGGCCCATCTACTACTGGATTCTCAAACCAAATGGGCTCGAATTCCTTGAGATCCTGGTATTCATTGTTGTCATTGCTGCGCTGGTCCAGCTGGTCGAGTTCTATCTCAAAAAGAGTGTGCCCACGCTCTACCACGCCATGGGCATCTACCTGCCCCTTATCACGACTAACTGCGCCATCCTGGCTGTCACGTTCGACCAGATCACGAACAACTATAATTTCGTGCAATCCATCGTCTTCGCCCTCGCCGTTTCGCTGGGGTATCTGCTTGCGATGCTCCTCCTGGCGGGTGTGCGGCAACGGCTCAAGAATTCCCCGATTCCCTCCTTCATGATGGATACGCCTATCCTGTTTCTCACGACGAGCATCATAGCCGTGGCATTCATGGGTTTCGCAGGACTCATCAAGTGAGGCGGCAATGAAAATCATCCTCGAAACAGCAATCGTCTCGGCCGTCCTCGGTCTGCTGATCGGTGTTGCCCTGGGCTTCTTCCGCGAAAAGTTCGCGGTCCCCAGCGACCCACTGGTGGACAAGGTTCGCGCCATTCTCCCCGGTGCCAACTGCGGTGCCTGCGGCTTTGCGGGCTGTGATGCCTATGCGCTTGCAGTCGCCCATCAGACGGCCACTCCCGACCGTTGTACAACGGGTGGCAAGAAGGCGGGTGACCAGATTGCTGCACTGCTCGGCCTCACGTCCAGCGCAGTCGACCAGATCGCCGTACTCGTATGCCAGGGATCGAAGGACAAGGCTCCTCTCAAGGCCGACTACACGGGCATCCAGTCCTGTCGGGCAGCCAAGATCATATCGGGAGGCACGAAACTGTGTCAGTGGTCGTGCATCGGCCTGGGCGATTGTACCAGAGTCTGTCCTTTTGACGCACTCCATATGGGAGATGACGGACTTCCTCACGTGGATACGGTCAAATGCACAGGATGCGGCAAGTGCGTCGATGCATGCCCTCAGAACGTCCTCACCAGGGTCTCACGCGCCAAGAAAGGCGCCATGCCCCTGTGTTCCAACCGGAATCCCGTGAAGTCGAAAGTCATTGCAACATGCAAGACCGGGTGCATCAAGTGCGAGATATGTGTGAAGTCCTGTCCCGAACAGGCGATCCATATGGAACATGGGCTTCCTGTCGTGGACGAGCACCTGTGCACCTCATGCGGTACATGCGTCGCCAAGTGTCCCACAAAGGTTTTCAGGCTCATCGAGAAAGATATCGTCAAGTCCTGACTCTCAGGAACGACGCAATCACTATGCAGAAAGCCAGACCCCCGGCTATTCGGCCGGGGGTCTGGCTTTCTGACAACTGTGCGATCCTTCACCGGGCCGGGGTAACGTCGACCTCCTGTGTGTCGCGCACGCCGCACAACCGGCAAGCAGGTGCAGACATCACGATGCTCTTGCCCAATCCCTGCCTGGCCAATGCCGTGAACACCTGTCCTCCGACGAGAACGCGTCCAGCGAAGATACCCGATGCGCGCCATCCCGCGACAATCTCCTGATCAAGTTCGACAGCCTCTTCCTCCCGCGTGTACCCCTTGACCACAGCCAGGCGGACTCCGCCCGTACCAGCAGACACGATCTGTCCGGTCCGCTGCACGAGACCGCTCATGAGCAGAGAAGACAAGGACTTCTTGACCACAAACGGGTCTCGTCCCTCACTCAGGTGCCGCAACGTACACCGCTGCGGGATCTGAGCCAGAAGCAGCCACTGCAAGGGTGTCAACGAAGGAGGGTCTGCGAATGACAGCATCAGGATCAGCTTCTCGTCGACGTCGGGCAGGACAGGCGCCATGGTCTCGGTTTCGATGTGAGTCTGCTGCGCGAGTCCCGACAACTGAGACTCGTCGACGTGCATCGAGGGCGCGGCGATCCGTTCACCTTCGTAGAATGCGAACTGTCCAGAGGTGAAAGCCGTCAACGCACTGGCAAGCGCTCCCGATCCACGAACACGACCATGCATGACCTCAACGATCGCCCCTGTGTCAAAATACAGAGAACTCTCCACCGTGTCATTTTTCAGAACGAGACGTCCCGACTTTCCACCCCTCATGATCAACGAAATGACCTCATCGACGCTGAACCCCGATAGATCGCCTGCCAATGGCATACGCGCCTCCGTGTTGACGCCCGAGTGTGCATCACTCTTTTCGATATTGGCATTATACTTGCTGTGCCAGCCTGCACAAGGCGACTGAGTGGGACAGCACACGGACAGGCCCTGCATTGTTGCAAAACAGCGAATGGCCTGTAACATTCTTGCTACAAGGATGGTGCGCATGGTATGAGAAAACGAGCAAGAAGCGTTTTGACTGGACTTCTGGTACTCTGCTGCGCTTTTGCGGGCCTTGTACCCGTGGTGCATGTTCAGGCGGATTCATCCGGCACTGTCGGACGTGACATTGTCATCACAGAGAATGCCGGCCTCACGCGTACGGCATACCCGGTCGCGGTGCCTCTTGCCACGGAATCAACGATAGCTGATTGGCGTCTCGCAGATCCATCCGGAGATCCGATTTCGTGTTCTGTCGAGCAGACAGACGCGGGTGCGGTGGTGCTCCGTTTCCTGGCCGACTTGCCGGCCAATTCCACCCAGACCTTCAAGCTCATGACCACCACGGGCTCTCCCGCGACAGGCGTGACACAGCTGCCGCTGTTTATGGGGACATCTTACCTGGTCTACGTCGAGAAAAGACTCGAAGTGGCTTCGTTCCAGGCGGACAATCTGGTCACACTTGTACGGTCGGACGGCACGCCGCTTGTGACACGTACTCTTGCTCTCGAAGAATCAATGTCCTACACTACTGCTTCGCCACAAGTCGTGCGCATTGCTGCGACGAAACCTGTAAGTGCATGGCTTGTCACCATGGCTCCAGACTCCCAGGCACAAGCTCTCAGGCAATCCAACGACGACGTTTATGGAGCGGTCGGTTCAGACCTCCTGATACGAACCTTTGGCCAGATCTGGCTTGCAGCACCTTCGTCCACCTCTGTCTCACTCACCCGCAAAGGAACCACTCGGACTATCGAGCTTTCGTCCGGATCCGTACAATTCATCGACGGGCTGGAGTCAGGAATTTATCGACTCTGCAGCCTGTCTCCTGTCTGTATCACCTCGGGTGTCGAGGAAGACAACGTGTCGTGCGTGCAGTATCCAGTCGGCACATGGTTTGCCGGTCCGTCGTTTGGTCAGACTACTCTGACATCCTGGCGTCCTGGCACAACGATCACAACATCGTCCGAGGAAACCACACAGACATCCCTCCTTCCAATGCTCGGTTCCTCCTCAACGCGGACTACGATTGCACAGAATGCCTTTGCCGAGGGCAAAACCGAGTGGAAGCCAATCGTCGTCAAGAGCAATGGGCCATACCTGCTTACGACCGACGGGAATTCGGGCAACTTCGGACTTGAACAGTACCCATCGACGACTCTTGGCGGTTCCGGGCTCAACTTCGTCATCATCAGCGGCAAGATCTTCAGTGGCTTCTCCCGTGGTCACTTTCGCCGTCTTGCCATAGTGGGTGTCGAGGATGGGGCAGAAGTTACGATGTCGACGGGGACTTCATCTCAGCAATTCAGTCTGAATACGGCCCAGGCAAAGATCATCCGGATCGACGCAGGGTCAATTCCAATCCGGCTTACATCGACAAAACCGGTTCAGATGTTCGATCTCGGAGAAGAGGCTCGGGAGGGAATCGCTGTGGCGCTTCCACTGGCCGACTCCTCGGTCACAGCAAGCGTGACGAAGGTCTCGTCTTCCATTCCTGTTGTGTCGGCCGGCACAGACGAGGCAACGCATGCCAACGCTGCCGTAGAATCACCTTCGTCAGGACCCTGGCAGACGGTCTGGGCATGGACGCAGAAAACAACTCGGTCGGTGGGTACGTGGATCCAGACAGCAGCTCGGTCGACGGGGACTTTTTTCGCATCTCTGTATACGAGCATACGTGATTTCTTCGTTTCGGGTCAGGCACTGAGGATTCTCCAGACCGCCACACAGAGCATCAATGATCTCGCCGTCCGGTTGTTTTTGCCTCTCTCTGCGCTGGTCCTGCCGGTTCTGAAACGCGTCGCTCCCAACGCCTCGATGACGCCCGAACTTGTGGCGGTGTGGATGTTCTGGACCATTGTCGTCCTTGCCCTCATCATCCTCATCCTCGCTCTGCGTCCCCGGCACAACGCGGGCAAGCGCTTGCCCAGGGTAACCCCCAGGGTACCGGGGCAGGGAGAGAACCCCATAGACTTCGGCCTTGTCGAACAGGGGCCGAGGCCATCACCTGCTGCATCGCTGGATCAACTGGCACGGACCCACGAGAAGCAAGAAATGCCGCCGGTACAGGAGGTGGTGTCCAAACCCACAATCGTCGAGGAGTCTTCTCCCGCACTACTCGAGTCGCCGTCGGTCCCTGAGATTTCCCTGGAACCGCTCGGCTTCTTCGGTGAGACAGAGACTGTCCCGGCCGCATCAACGGATACTGCTGCAATGATTGTTCCTGCCATAGCACCGCTTCTGGAGTTCACGCCGCCCGAGGTAGAACCACCCACGGCTCAGGTTGAGCCGTCTGAGATCCCGCCGACCATCTCTGAACCGTCCCCCCCTGACGTTCCTCTGGAAGCTCTCCTCACGCCTCCGCAGGAGGATTTGTCCGCTCTGGAAGTACCTGCGGAGCAGCCTGCACAGGAAGCATTTTCTGTACCCGAGTTGAGACCCATCGGGGAAGAAGCCCCGATCCAGATCGTTGAGTCGGAAAGCCATGTCCCTGATACCGTCATGCCCCTCGATCAACCGTTACCAGTCGAAAATGCTTCGATGACCGAGGCAACCTTCGAGACCAAAGAAGCTCCCGTTCCCGAAGCACCCGCCATACCGCTGGCAGCCTCCATCGAAGAGCCGGGTTCGGCCCAGGAAACAAACGCCTCTGTCCCTGTTGAAGCAGTCCCTGTTGAAGCAGTCCCTGTTGAAGCAGTCCCTGTTGAAGCAGTCCCTGTTGAAGCAGTCCCTGTTGAAGCAGTCCCTGTTGAAGCAGTCCCTGTTGAAGCAGTCCCTGTTGAAGCAGAAAGCAAAACCGCCGTGGCACCGTCCAGTGCCGACCTTCTCTCAAGACTACTGGATGATGAACAGTCTTTTGAGCGGACGATGGTTACGGCCGGCGCTGCAGCAAGCGCACCTGCTTCTTCACCTCCCTTCGCGGTTACTCCAGCACGCAAGCCGGCGCCGCAACCCTCGGTCTTCTCTGGTGATGTCGAGCTCGACGTCCTGCTTCATGATGGAGTGGTTGCCGATGCCGGGGCTTTGGCACAGTTGTTCAGCGGTGGGTATCGCAACCGGATTTCGAAACTGGCCGTCTCAGCCAAGGACCTCCAGAACGTGCCCGAGGAGATGCGCCAGGTGATCAAACTCACTGTCGTTGCTCTATCTCCCATCGAACTGTCGATTGCCCGGGATCTGGCAATGCGCCTCGAGGCGCCAGGGTTTGTTGGCGAAGCTCTGCTGGTAGCCAAGAAGATGGGGTATGAGAACTATCTCACCACATATAAAAACGTCTCAAAGAACTACAAAGATGTCAGCATCGTCGAGACGGTTAGTCTCAAGGTGCCGGAAGTGTCGGCCGAATCAAGTGGAGACCTTATCTCCTTCAGCTAGATCGTGACGGACACAGAGTCTGAAAAATGGGGGCGCATGTGCGCCCCCATTTTCATACCGAACTCCCGGCGACGGGGGAGAACAACCTATCTTCTCGATGTCGATACTTCCGCGTATTCCTTCAGACACCACCCACATGCAACACACGAGGCGCGCCGGACAAGTGGAATGCCATTTTGTCCCTCCTCGATCGCGCCCATCGGGCAAACCAGCATGTCGAAACGGTCGGGACGCCTGGAAAAACGGAAGACGGGTGGAGAATTGAATATACCACGGACAGGCGGGCGCTGCAGGAACCCCTCGGGCACTCGTGTCCGTAGTTCATCCAGTGCAATATTGGAGACAACGTCCGCCGGCTTGCCACGGCCGCCCCTGCCAATACGTGCTGACGCCGAAAAGCTGAACGGTGACCAGGACACTCTGCCACCGCTCGCGATAAGGGCATAGCCGTCCAGTTCTTCGGGGTCGATGCCAGCCAGGATCACGCCGGTTTCGGCGGTTCGCCCATACGTTTCCTCGCTGGCATGCTCGCCATCGAGCACACCGAACAGGAAGAGGCCATTGATCGACGACCACACGTCCAGGAGCGCCTCTCCCATCAATCCGTATGCGGCATAACTTAGAACCTCGGTACGTGTCTTCGTGGGAACACAGTCGAGTACGGTGGCAAAGACGCCGTGGACACCTGAGAATCTGTTGAGTTCGAGGCGGCGCACGACAACGAACAGGTCAGCCTCGGCAAGGCGCCGGGTTACGAAGGCCTGCTTGATGTACCGACGCTCTGGAGTTTCCATCCTGTGCAGCTGTCGTGCGTAAGACCTTGTGGGCACGGTCAGAGACTCGTATTCCCCGGAGATGATCTCAATCAGGTCCCCACGTTCGCCTACCAGGTGTTTAAGCGCACTTCGATATGCCTCGTCATAGCCCGCCAGAGAACGCGCGGCGAGGTCTACCCGGGCAGCCCCGGACAGTGTCCGGATGGTTCGCTCCACGAGATCCAGCTGCACGGGAACGTCACCCAGCAACACAAGAACTCGTCTGCCTTCGATCCCCTGAGGCTCTATCCAGTGGAATATGTTGTCGAGCGCCTGAGTCCGGGCGTCAGTCCCTTGTCCCAACGCTTCTATCATGACTGTCTGGCTCATGGTACCTCCTCGTTCGTCATAGTATACATGATTTCACACAGGCACCTCTGTTTTGACAAAGAGCTGCACGCACGGTACAATGGGCAGCATAACTACTATGAACAAGCTACTCATAAAGAACGGGACACTGCTGACCATGGGTGGCGACCGTCAGCCTCGCAAAGCTGACCTGCTCGTCGCTGATGGCCGTATCAAGTTTATCGACACTGCGATCGACCGTGGAGAACACCCTGACGTCACGATCGATGCATCAGGCATGATTGTCCTGCCCGGACTTATCTTTGGTCACGCCCGCCTCGGTTTCAGCCTTCTTCGTGGTCAGACCGACCAGATCCTCGACGATGCCGAGCGGGAACGAACTGCTCTCAGGCTTGTTGCAGGTCTTTCCCCTGAACAGGTTCGCTGTTCGGCCGAACTCGGGATTTGTCAGTCGATTCGCAGCGGCGTCACGACGCTCTTTGAAGGTGGCTCGATGCGCCATACGGACCAGATACTCCAGGCTGCTCATACTCTCGGGTTCAGACTGATCGGTGGACGCATGCTGGCCGACCGTACACCGGATTGGCCTGAGACCCTGCGCATGTCGCTTCGTGAACAGATGTCCGACGTGCAGGCTCTTGCCCACGAGGCCTCATCAAGTGGTGAGGGTGGTCTGCTGCGATACGGAGTGAACACAACAAACCCGCTCTTCTGTACCGATGAGTGTCTGACACAAGCCAAGGCGTTTGCCGACGCAGGCGGTTACCCTCTCAAGATTCTCCTGACTACTGACAAGAGCCAGGTCGATCGCATGCGTCGCGAAAGCGGCCCCCAGGAACTTGCCTCACTTGAGACACTGGGCGTTCTGGGAGAGAATACGTTCCTGGTCAATCCTTCATTTGCCTCGGAACTGGAACAGAACGTCATCCGCAAAGCCGGCGCCCGCGTTGTCGTCAACGTAACGGCCGATCTTAAGCTTGGCCGCCCCCTGTCCCGCCTCCCTGAGTTCGTCCGCAAGGGAACGCCGGTCCTTCCGGGGTTCGACAGCCCCCTGTACGGAGGAAGGATGGACGCCATACGCGAGCTCGCCGTTCTGGCCACAGTCTTTAGGCCGCAATACGGACCGCAGACAATGACTCCCGAACAGGTCCTCTCCATGGTGACAGTAGATGCGGCAAGAGCGCTCGGCATGGATGATGAACTGGGAACGCTGGAACCAGGCAAGCGAGCCGATATTGTGCTTGTGGATCCTGGACGAGACGCGTTCACTCAGCCCGGAGCTCACACGAATGCATATTGTCGACTGGTCTACGAGGCATCCGCGAGTAACATAGCATGCACGATCATCAATGGAAACATCGTCTACCGTGATGGCCGGGTCATCGGCTGTGATGAGAAAGCTCTTGTCGAACAGGCAAACACGGAGCTTGTCCGCATCCTGGAAAAGGCGTGAGGAAATACTGATGAACAGCAAGACTCAGACGGTGCAGGAACGTATCGCACGGCTGATTGACGTTGCGGCCGGCCGCATACCCGCAGACGTGGTCGTCAGGAATATCCACCTGGTAAACGTCTTCGATGGACACATCGAGGACGATGTCGACATTGCACTGTCGGGCAGTCAGATCGCAGGAATCGGACGATATGACGGCGTCACCGTCGTCGACGGCAAGGGCGCCTATGCCGCCCCGAGTTTCATCGACGGTCACATGCATATCGAGAGCACCATGGTCGTTCCGGGCGAATTCGCAAAGGTGGCACTTGCATGCGGCACTGGTGCTGTGATCGCAGACCCGCATGAGATCGCCAACGTTGCAGGAACGCGCGGTATCCGGTTCATGCTCGAGGCCACGCGCAATTCTCCGCTGGATTTCTATTTCATGCTCCCGTCCTGCGTCCCGGCGACACACCTTGAGACAAACGGCGAGACACTCGATGCCGACCGGCTGTTGGAACTGCGCCACAACCCGCGGGTTCTCGGTCTTGCGGAATTCATGAATTACCCCGGCATCCTCTTCAGGGATCCAACCGTTCTGTCCAAACTGGCCTCCTTCGACGGACAGCTGATCGACGGGCATGCTCCCTTTCTCACTGGACGAGACCTGGAAGCGTACATTGGTGCGGGCATCTCGACCGACCATGAGTGCACGACAGCAGAGGAAGCCCGTGAAAAGCTGGCCCGCGGTATGTGGATCATGATGCGTGAGGGGTCTGTAACGCGGGATGTGAAAGCCCTGATCCCGCTGCTGACCAGAGAGAACATGCACCGTATCATGCTCGCGACCGATGACCGGCATCCATCCGACCTGCTTGCAGAAGGGCATATCAACTACGCAGTCAACCTGTTGCTCGAAGCGGGAATCGACCTTCCGACCGCCGTACGCCTTGGTTCACTCAACCCGGCCACCCACTACAACCTCCCGCGCAAAGGTGCAATTGCCCCCGGCTACTGGGCCGACTTCATTATTTTCCCTGATCCGCAGCATGTGCAACCATCATGCACCTACGCGAAGGGAGAACTGGTGGCGAAGGACGGCGTCTACCTGGGAACCGATGATGGACATCCCTCCAGGAGTTATGGCATCAAAAACAGTATCAACATTGCCACTCCAACCTATCAGAGTCTGCAAGTCAAGGCCGAACCGGGTAAACAGCTGCGTGTCCTGGAACTGATACCCCATCAGGTCGTGACCGGCGAGCGCCGCGTGGAGGCAAGAGTCGATGCACGAGGCTACGTCCTGTCGGATACCGATCAGGACATCCTGAAGGTGGCAGTCTTCGAACGCCATCACGCCACGGGGCGCGTGGGTCTGGGGTTTATCAGCGGCTTCCAGATGAAACAGGGAGCGGTGGCCTCGTCAGTCGCTCACGATTCTCACAATATCGTCGTGTGCGGCGTGGCAGACCGTGACATGCTGCTTGCAGTACAACAGGTTGCGTTCATCGGCGGCGGCCTTGCGGTGACGAACAATGGACAGGTCGTCGGTTCTCTTCCCCTTCCATATGGAGGTCTCATGTCTGACCTGTCCATACCTGAAGTCGCGGCCCGTCTGGATGGCCTGGGGAAGGTCATGCGTGACGTAACGGGTTGTCCACTGGACGATCCATTCATGACACTGGCATTTATGGCCCTTCCGGTCATTCCAAAGCTCAAGATCACGGATTTTGGCCTGATCGACGTTGAGAAGTTCAAAGTTGTCAGTCTGTTCATCTAAGGGAGGTTTGCCATGCAGCAGCTCTTCCAGAACGCTCAGATAGCACAACCTGACGGTACGCTTCTGGCAGTCGACATTCTGGTCACAGACGGCATCATCGAAAAGTTCTCCCCTGCGCGTGGTGAGCCTGCTCCCGCTGGAGTCATCCCTACTGACCTGCATGGCCTCTTTGTCATGCCGGGTGGAGTCGATGGACACGTCCACTTTGACGATCCCGGCTTTACGGAACGTGAAGACTTCGCCACGGGCACCATGGGAGCTGCCGCTGGCGGTGTCACAACGATCGTCGACATGCCGTGCACATCGCTTCCTCCGGTAACTACATCTGACAACTTCAGAACGAAAATGAAGGCAGTGGAGTCCAAGGCCTACGTCGACTATGCGTTCTGGGGCGGAACAACCCCGACATTCATCGACAGCGGCGCCTTCCGTCGACTTCTGCCGGAACTAAGGGAGTTGGGGGTCGTCGGCATCAAGGCCTATACCATCTCCGGTATGCAGACCTATCCCCGTCTCGACACGCGCCAGATGGTGATGCTCTTCGAGGCTGCACGTGATTTCAATATGCTGGTGGCCGTACACGCCGAGGACTACTTCCTCGCGACGTACTACACCGACAAGATCACGCGAGAGGGCCGTTCGGATCCTCTGGCATACAAGGACGGCCGGACGTATGACGCGGAACCCCTCGCCATCTCCACTGTCCTTGCCCTCGCCCGGCGTGAGCAGACACGCGTCCACATCGTCCACATGTCGACATCCGCAGGAGTCGACCTTGTTCGGCAAGCTAAGGGACAGGGAATCGATGCCACGGCAGAAACCTGTCCGCACTACCTGTTGCTCAACCGGGAAGACTTCGTTCGCCTGGGCAGCCTGGCCAAGTGCACGCCACCCTTGCGGGATCGCTACGACAACGAGGTGCTCTGGGCAGGCCTTCTGGATGGGACCATCGACTACGTGACGACCGACCATGCAGCCGGCATCTACCCACGGGAGAAGGTCACCGACAACATCTGGAATGCCTATGCGGGCATGCCCGGCGTCCAGCTTCGTGTCCCGCTGATGCTCTATGAGGCCTGCGTAGTTCGCGACATGAACCTGTACCGTCTTGGTGAAATCATGAGCACGAACCCGGCGAAGCGTCTTGGTCTTTTCCCGCGGAAAGGTATACTTGCGGTCGGTTCTGATGCCGATTTCGCCTGCATCGATCTGGATGCGGCAATGACCGTGCACGCCGAGGACCTTTACGCTAAGAACAAGTACACGCCCTTTGAGGGGTGGGAACTGCGAGGAGCGGTCCGCAAGACGTTCGTACGTGGTAACCAGGTCTACGATAGTTCTGGGAAGTTCCCTGAAGGGGCCGGCTATGGAAAATTCATCAAGGCTGTCTAGCCCCACTTGGAGGTGGTGAAATGCTGGTAACGTTGAAAGAAGTCACACAGGATGCACTCAAGAACCACTACGCAGTCGGTGCGTACAACATCCACAACCTGGAGTATGCCAAGGCTGTCGTCGAAACATCGTATGAGATGAAAGCGCCCGTGATCCTGCAGATCTCGCAGGGCAGTTCCGACTTTGCCGGACTCGAAGAGTTGAGCATGATCGCCCGTCACTACGCTGACAAGTATGCCATTCCGGTAGTCGTACACCTCGATCACGGCAAGAGCTTCCTCCGCTGTGTCGAAGGTCTGCGCGCCGGATTCAGCTCCGTCATGTTTGATGGTTCTTCCCTGTCATATGCCGAGAACGTCGGCATCACGCGTCAGGTCGTCGAAGCAGCCCATCAGGTAGGCGTGGCCGTCGAAGCCGAGATCGGCAAGGTTGGAAAGTCCGAGGACGGTGAGGCTGCCGAGGCTGATGACATGCATTACACGGCGGTCGACGAGGCGGTTCGCTTCTTTGCCGATACGCACGTCGATGCCCTGGCGGTCTCGATTGGAACAGTACACGCCATGGCTGTTCAGGCTGCCCATCTCGACATCGACCTCTGCCGCAAGCTGCACGAAGCCATGCCGACTGTCCCGCTCGTCATGCACGGGGCCTCCGGCGCAGTGGATGAAGATGTGAAACAGGCCATCCAGCTGGGAATAACCAAAATCAATATTGCAACATTCCTGCAGAAAAAGGCTGCTCTCGCTGTCAGGGCGATGTTTGAACACAACCCCGATGCGATAGGGTTTCGCGACCTTGCGAAGCCACAGGTGCAAGCCGTCATTGACGGCGTACGTGGCAAGATCGAATTGTTCGGCACCGCCAACCGTGCCTGAACACGGCACGCTTTCGGGACATTGCAAAACCCCCAGCCGGGAGGCTGGGGGTTTTCTTTATATGTCGCTGGTACTGGACTACGAGGCAGGCTGAACACTCACCGTCAAATCAGACTGCGAGGCAGGAGCTTGAATCTGGACGGTGCTTGCCGTAAGGTCGATGACACCCTTGAGAGCCTCTTCGAGTTCCGGCCCCTGCAAGGTTTCCTTGTCGAGCAGGACAGTCACCAGATTCTCCAGCACGGCACGGTTCATCTCGAGGACTCCGGTCGCACGGCGGTACTGCTCTTCGACGAGGCGTCTAGCCTCGGCATCAATGGTCTCGGCAGTCTCTTCACTGTAGTTGCGTTCCTCGCTGAGTTCCTTTCCCAGGAACACCAGGTCACTGCTCTTGCCATAGGTGAGGGGTCCAAGCTTCTCGCTCATGCCATAGGCCCGGATCATGCGGTGAACGACGTCCGTTGCCCGCTCGAGATCATTCGAAGGTCCGGTCGAGATGCTTCCCAGGAAGAGCTTCTCGGAAGCGCTTCCGCCAAGCAGGCCGGCAACTTCCTTAAGAAGTTCCTCGCTTGTGCGCATGTACCGGTCTTCTGTGGGGAGCTGCAACGTAAACCCGAGGGCCATGCCGCGTGACACGATGCTGATACGGTGGACTTCCTCACGCGCAGCCAGAGCCTTGCCGACGACAGCATGCCCCGCTTCGTGGTAGGCAATGCGCCGACGCTCATCATCACTAATGACTCTCGACTTCTTCTGCGGTCCGGCGATGACCTTGTCGATGGCTTCTTCGACTTCCTCCATCGTGATGTCCGCCCTGCCTCGGCGGACGGCGAGCAGCGCACTCTCGTTCAGCAGGTTCTCCAGGTCGGCCCCGGTAAACCCGGCAGTTTCCTTGGCAATCGTGCCGAACCTGACATCAGCCACAAATGGCTTGTCTGACGCATGTACCTTGAGGATCTCCTCCCGTCCCTTGGCATCCGGCAGGTCGACGACAATTCGCCGATCGAAACGGCCCGGACGAAGCAGAGCGGGGTCGAGGACATCAGGCCGGTTCGTCGCCGCAAGGATGATGATGCCTTTGTTTGCGTCAAAACCGTCCATCTCGACGAGCAGCTGGTTCAGGGTCTGCTCACGTTCATCGTTGCCGCCGCCGATTCCTGCTCCGCGGTGGCGTCCCACAGCATCGATCTCATCGATGAACACTATACAGGGAGCATATTGCTTCGCCTGTGCGAACAAATCCCGGACGCGGCTTGCACCCACGCCGACAAACATCTCGACGAACTCTGAACCCGACACGTTGAAGAACGGCACCTTTGCCTCACCTGAAATGGCACGAGCAAGCAGGGTCTTTCCACAACCAGGAGGTCCGACCAGCAGTGCGCCCTTGGGGATCTTGGCGCCCATTGCGGAGAACTTCTTGGGGTTCTTGAGGTAGTCGATCAGCTCGCCCGTTTCTTCCTTGGCTTCGTCCAGACCCGCAACGTCCTTGAATGTGACACGCGGCCGGTTGTCCATGAACAGCTTGGCCTTGCTCTTACCGAACCCGAACACCTGGTTATTCTGGCCGCCCTGCATGCGCTGCATCATGAAAAGCCAGATTCCGATCAGCAGCACGTATGGCAGGACATTGATCAGCAGCGTCAGCCAGATGCTCGTCTGAACCTTGTTGAAATCGCCCTGGACACCCTTCTCCACCAGCAGCGGATAAAGGCTGGCGTCGAACAGGGGCGCGATGGTCGTGAACTTGGTGCCGTCCTTCAGCGTTCCCGTGCCGGTCTGAATGACGTCCGCAATCTCAAACTTGACGTCCTTGACTTCTCCAGCCCGAACCCTGACCACGAAATCGGTATATGTGAGTTGCGCCGGCTGGGCTACGGGGGGCTTGAACAGCGTCCAGGCGCCCCATAATATGGCAAAGAGAAGCACCCATCCGATGAGCTCTTTCAGCAGATTCGGGCTGGCGCCCCCGTTCTTCTTCTGGTTGGCCACTTATCCTTTCTCCTCTTTTCTCTTCTCGTAGACCTCGGGCTTCAGGACACCGACGAATGGCAGGTTCCGATAGTTTTCGTCGTAATCCAGCCCGTAACCGATGACAAACTTGTTGGGAACCTCAAACCCACAGTACTTGATGTCCACGTCCACCTTGCGGCGCTGTGGCTTGGAGAGGAACGTGCAGATCTCGATGCTGCTGGGGCCTCTCGTCTTCATGAGATCGACCAGCGCCTTCATCGTAAGGCCTGTGTCGACAATATCTTCAACGATGATGATGTCGTGGTGCGCCACGTTGGCGTCGACGTCGCGCGTGATCTTGATGACACCCGTGCTGTCCATGTTCGTACCACCGTAACTGCTCACGCCCATGAAGTCGACCATCACATGCACAGGCACCGAACGTATGAGATCCGAAAGGAATACGACAGCGCCCCGCAGAATACAGATCATCAGCGGGTTTTTGCCCTCGTAGTCACGTCCTATCTGCTGGCCCAGCTCGGTCGTACGCTTCTGGATTTCTTCGGTCGAGACCAGAACTTCTAGTATATCGTCTCTCATGTCCATGTATTCTACCCCGCTCCCAATATGAGACAACTTAGCACTGTGAACTATAGTATACAATGCGCAGGAAGCGGCGTGACTCCACCATAACAGCTCCCGTAGCACTGCGAGCGAGAGCAGGTACCCAGATGATGCCATCTGCATCGCACACGACGGGGCGCCTGGCCCGGAGTACCCGATCCACCTTGGCATCAACAAACAGGTCCTGCAGCTTGTGTTCATGCCCGCCAAATGTTGCCATGCGATCCCCGGCACGCACATGGCGTACCGAGAGAGGCAAGTGCAGCACATCGAGGTCGAACCATGCTTCCTTCGCTCCTGCCTCCCGAAGATCCGACGGAACATCCGACGGGGCCCTCTCCTCGAAGGTCAAGCGTTTGCGAAACCAGTCGACTGTCGTGGGGAACGTTCCTATCTCCTGGGGTTCGAGGACACGGTCGGTGAATGCCGCGCCATAGACATAGACGTGCCGGTAACCCACCTCCAGCATCACCCGGTCGTCCAGCGTCACGCGGCTGCCTGCCCTGCCGTTTCGTATAGCCTGGGTGGATCGCGTCAACCGTTCAAAACTGGGGCCGACGCCCGACGTGGCGAAGACCTCCTCCAGCGCATATTGCAGCAAGGGATCAGGCAAGTTCGCGAGTGCTGTCCTGGCAAGGCGCAACGCTCCGGGATGTTTGCCGTCACCCGCTTCCAGGATCTCGATATTGTCCGTCACCTGCTCGGTCTGCTTCTCGAACAGGTCACATGTAGCACGGGCGATGTCCGCCGTTCTTGCGACAGCTGTCCTGGTAGCTGGAAACCGGCTCTCGATCAGTGGAATGACACTCGTGCGGATGAAGTTCCTCTCATAGCGCAGATCCGCGTTGGAAGAATCGTCCCGCCAGGTGAAACCCTGCCCCCGCAGCCAGTCCTGAAGCTGTTGCTTTGATACTGCGAGCAGCGGATGAATGAACATTCCCGTACGTGGAGCGATACCAGACAAACCCCTCAGCCCTGTCCCCTTGAGAAGCCGGAACAGGACCGTCTCCACCTGGTCGTCCCGCGTGTGAGCCGTGGCAATGCATGCCGCACCCGTTGCAAGAGCCGTCAGGCGGAGAAAACGAAGCCGCAGTTCACGGGCCGCTTCTTCCAGACTGAGATGGTGGCCGGAGGCATATGCACCGACATCTTCAGATCCCATTTCACAAGGAACGGCCAATGAACCAGCCAGCCCCAGCACAAACGCCTCGTCCGCGTCACTCTCGGCACCGCGGAGCTGATGGTTGAAGTGGGCACAGATAAGATCGAGATGGAAGCTTTCGCGAAGCGAGCAGAGAAGCCGCAGCAGCGCAACCGAATCAGAACCACCCGAAACCGCGACGACCACGCGAGTACCAGGGACCAGCAGCTCGTGTGAGCTGCAGTATGACCAGACATCGTTCTGGAGCATGAGCCCGATCAGCCGTCAGCCAGCAATTCGCTGAGCAGAAGCTCGACGTCATGATTTCGCCTGCCTGAACGAGCGAATGTTCGCAAACATTCGACGGCTGTGGCGCGTCTCCCCCAACCCTCCATTATTCTCACTGAGCGCACGAGGAGTCCGGGGTCGTCGGGTTGCAATGCGACAGCCTTCTGCAGGAACATGGTGGCGCGTTCGGTCTCACCGGCCGCACCCAGAGCCATGGCCAGATTGTAGTAACAGACGGGTGCTGCACCTGGGAGAGCAATCGCACGAGCCAGTGCAGCTATCGCCGCGGATGTCCTGTTCTGTGCCAGAGCATTCGTCCCCTTGTGATGCCAGTATATGTATTCGGCGGGGGCAAGGTCGGCCGCCTGGGAAAATTCCACTCCTGCCTGATCCAGTCGGCCGGCATTGTGCAGTATCAGGCCATAGCTGTTGTGGAGAGAAGCATCATCGGGGAATCTCTCGACCAGATCGGCGAAGATCTCGACGGCTTCGTCGTTCAAACCGCATGCACTCGATGCGACGGCGAGATTCTTGCGCGTCACATTGTCACCCGGCATGACCTTCGAGGCTTTGACGAAGACGACACGTGCCTCTTCCCATCTTCCCTGGCCGTACAGGTAGCTGCCGTATGCGTTCAACGAAGCACAGTGACGGGCATCCTCGTTCTCACTGGGCTCGTCGATCACTTCTGGTTCAGCAATTCGCGGTCTTCGTCCCATCTCAACCTCCCTCTCCCGGTCCACTGTGACTTCAACGAAAATGCATCAATCTCTGGACCGTGTACGCGGTCAAATTGCAGTCGTCGACCACTTCGCTATCGCTTAACAGTGTAGCGGAAAAATGGAACTCACAAAAGTCACCGAGATGATTCTGAACATGACATGCTGCGCGTTCCCTGCAGTCACATGACAGCGAGGCTCAGGACAAGTCCATCAGCTCTTTCTGGAGACTCGTGCCAGGAGTCTGCGGCCAATCCTCAGATATCCCATCGCCTCATCTTCCCGCAGGAGCGCTTCAGCGGCCATGTATGAGGCGAAGCCGACGGCGATGAGTGGCAGGATGTGGACCCGGGATTGCAGGCCGAGGACGACGGCTGCCATGACCAGCGTACCACCGCCGATCTTCAGGACGTCCCGGAAAATCAGGACATAATCGACCGCTCCATACATGCGACGGTAGACAAGGTACATGCCTGTCATGCTCATGAACGCGGCGATCGACGATGCAATGGCAAGCCCATAGGCGCCGAGGTGGAGCACAAAACCAAACAGGTAGTTGAGGCCGACGTTTATCGCGAGACTGGCGACACTGATAAACATGGGCGTCATGGTGTTGCGCCTTGCGTAAAAGAGTCTGGTCTCGATGTACTGGACCGAGCTGAACAGCAGCACGCCCGTGTAGCCCTGCAGAACGCGTGCCACCAGAACTGTGTTTGTCTCACTGAAGGCTCCTCGCTGGTAGATGACGCGAACGATAGAAGGAGCAAGCAGGAGCAGGCCGGCCGCCGCGGGCACGATGAAGAACAGGATACGCTGGATAGCGCCGCGAGCCAGTTTGTACGCCTTCGCCACATCGCCTGCAGCAAATGCGGACACGATGTATGGATATGACGACTCCGAGATCTGAACAGCCCAGACACCGAGAGGCAGGAGGAAGATCTTCTGCGCGTACGCCAGCGAAGCGATCGACCCTTCGGGGAGGAAGGAAGCCATGGTCCGGTCGATAAGTGTCAGCAGCATGTCTGTCGCCGAGCCAATGAACAGGGGGCCTGCCTGCTTGAGCAGCGACTTCACCCGGGGATCCCAATGACCATACCGTGGCAGGATGAACCACTTCTCGCGGATCGCGAAGTACACCCACAGCGCAAGCGCTGAGGCAAGCTGTGCTCCGGTCTTGAGGACAGGCAGTTCCATTTGGCGCGCACCAAACAGCAATCCGCTGATGACGACGACGTTCATGAGGACGTCGCTGAATGACAGGAGGATAAAATCCTTCTTGACAGACAGCGCCGTCTTGATGGTTGCCGAGATGACAATGATCACGGACAGAGCGGCCATCCACCGGTACGTATACTCGGCATAGGCGTCCACAACACCCTTGAACCCGCCACTGAACAATGTCACGAACATGCGTGGGAAAACAGCAACCGCCGTGAAGAGAACCAACCCTGCAATTGAGAACAGGCCAAACACCGAGCTCAGCAGACTGCGATAGTCGCGTTCACTCCGTAACCTGGCATGCGTCAGCTCGGGAACGAGTGGAATCGAGATAGGAGACGTGACGAAAGTGACAATGTTCATGAGCACGCTCTCGACCAGCTGGGCAACATCTACGATGTACGTAGCGCCGAAGATCTTCGCTACGAGGACATCCCGCACAAACCCCAGCACTTTTGAAAGGAATGAGCCCGAGACCTTCCAGAATGCCGCCTGGCGCGGCGTATTTTCGGACCGCCCCACTACAACCCCTGATTTCAGTTCAGCATCGTTTTCCACGTCAGTGCTCCCATTGGTCGAATGTCGCGCGTACTGCATCAGTATAGCGGCGTTGCACCCTACCGCCACGTCACGACTGTAACATTCTCGGGACGATTCCAAAACTGTAACAGGGGACAGTCGTATTTGTTGTAACATTCTCGGGACGGTTCCCAAATGTGGCATTCTCGACGCGCCACGCCGAGAGCACCCCTCGCATTGGACCGAAATACTCGGGGAGCGAATGACGGCCAAATGGCATTGAGACCACCAGGTTGTGTGGTATCATAAGGTGTCCGAACAAACATGCCCTCGAGGAGGAATCGATGAAGACAGCAAAACTGGGGTCGGAGAACGTGATATGGGACCTGAGTGCTCTGTATGCGAGCCTTGACGACCCACACATCGAACGCGACATGAAAGCCGTACGACGGGACGCGGCCGCACTTGCTGCACAGTACCGCGGCAAGGTTGCCGCAGGCACGGTCTCCCCGGTTGAACTCAGGAAGTTCATGGTCGAAGAAGAGCGCATCAGTTCCGCGACCGGCCGGCTTGGCGAATACGCAGAACTTATGCTCACGACAGATAACCTGGACGAAGGTGCCAAGAGCCTGGTCATGAAGATGCAGGAACTGGGCAGCGACATCTCCAATGCTCTCGTCTTCTTCCCCATCGAACTCGGTCAGATGGACGAGGCGGTCTTTGCGCGACTAGTCGCCGACAAGACACTGGACAACTACCGCCACTACCTGCTGTTCCTGCGCAAACGGAGAGAACACCTCCTCAGTGAAAAAGAAGAGATGCTGCTCAGCAAGCGCGATCTGACGGGGAAACTGGCCGTCCAGCGCATCTACCAGGAGCTCACGAGTTCGTTCAAGTACACGGTCACCGTAAAGGGTGAGCGCAAGGTCATGAACGGCGAGCAGGTCCGGGCATTGCGCCAGAGCACCGACTCGCGCCTGCGCGCACGTGCCATGAAGCAGTACTTTGGCAAGTATGCTGATAACGGGCTGGTCATCACCAACGTCTTTGACACCCTGCTCAAGGACCACCAGATCGAGTGTGAGCTGCGCCATGTTGACGAACCCATGGGCATGCGCAACCTGGAAAACGAGCTGGACGCCGAGATCGTCAACACACTGTCCGATGTCACGAAGGACAACGTCGACATCGTCGAGCGCTATTATGTCCTCAAGGCCCACCTGCTGAACAGCAAAAAGCTGTCGCTGGCGGACATCTATGCACCCGTTGACGCCAAGCCCCACACATACACCTGGAACGACTCCAGGACCATCGTCCTGGACGCGTATGCCAAGTTTGACCAACGGGCACACGACATCATCCAGGAATTCTTCGACAAGAACTGGATCGACGGGCGTGCCCTGCCCAACAAGACGGGTGGAGCGTTCTGCACGTTCAACATTCCCGGCGCGCATCCCTGGGTCATGCTCAACTTCACCGGGACAAGCCGCGACGTGGAAACCATGGCACACGAACTGGGACACGGCATGCACGGCATTCTGTCCGCCAAACAGACGGCGGTCAACCGCGACCCGATCCTGCCTCTCGCCGAGGTAGCCTCCGTCTTTGGAGAGATGCTCGTCACCGACTACCTGCTGGGCCGCATGAAGGACCCCGAGGAGAAGATCGCACTCTACTGCTCCAAGCTGGAATCGGCCTTCGCCACGACATTCCGTCAGAACATGTTCCACCGGTTCGAGACCCGTACACACGGGCTCATCGCTGATCACCAGCTGTCGACCGACGAACTTCGCACCATCTATCACGAGGAGTTGATCAACATGTTCGGCGATTCTGTCACTATCCCCGCGCACTACGACATGGAATGGGCGATCGTCCAGCACATGTTCCTGTGGCCCTTCTACGTCTACGCCTACAACTTTGCACAGCTCGTCGTGCTGTCGCTATACCAGAAGTACCTGGAAGAAGGCGAGAAGTTCAAGCCCGTCTACTATCGCATCCTTGAGACGGGCAGCGCCATGACTCCCGCCGAGATCCTTGGTCTCGCAGGCATCGACCCGCGTGACAAGGCTTTTTGGCAGAAGGGTTTCGACTTCATGCGCACCCGCTGGGTCGAACCCCTCGAGAAGCTCGTGTCCGAGCGCAAGTAACACGACAAGCGCCCCTGGTGCCGATAGCATCAGGGGCGCTGCATCTTTGAGCCGTCCCGAGAGAGTTACGGGGAAAAGTGGTGGATTCAGACATATCTGGTTGGAGCCTTTTGCTTTTATTTCTAAGAAAGGTGGCTCTGATTGCCGAAGAAGCCAAACGTCCTTTTCTCTACTCCGGGAGGAGGACCCGGCACCGTGAGGATCACCAGTTCCGCTCCATGTAAGGCTGTACGCGTTCCTTGACAGCAACGCCGGGCAACACATCATATAGGTGCCAGAGACCCCGGTTGATTGTGTCTGCGGGTCAGCATATAAGAAACAGGGGGAAGAACCATGAGAGGAAAGCCCAAGTTGCATTTGCTGGTCGTCATCGTGCTGGCACTGGGGTTTCTGGTCCCGGCGCCAGTTGCTGGATCAAGCTCAACCACAGTCGTCACACTCTGGATTGGCAATCCGATCATGTCGATCGGCGCCATACGGCAGCCGATCGATTCTGAGGGGACGAAGCCCGTCATCGTCGAGAATCGGACGCTTGTCCCGATCCGGGCGGTGATCGAAGCCTTTGGCGGCGTGGTCGAATGGGACAGCAGTACACGCAGAGTCATGGTCGTTCTGGGGGACAACGCCCTCGACCTGTGGATCGGAGAACCGACGGCGTCGCTCAATGGAACGAGTCTCCCCATCGACACAGGGAACCCGCGTGTCATCCCGGTGATCATCTCGGGACGCACCATGCTGCCTCTCCGCTTCGTCTCTGAGTCGCTCGGGATCGACGTCCTGTGGGAACCCACGGCCAGAATGATCAAGCTGACATACACAGAAGAACCGCCGCCTGCGATTCCTCCAGCGCCTCTGCTGATTGCACCGGCAGAGGGAGGTCACTTCGTCAATACGCTACCCTGGCTGACATGGGAGAAGGATGATGGGGTCGACACTTCACGCCTGCAGATCCTGTCGTCCTCCGGCGTCGTCATACACGCCAAGACCAGCCTGGCGGGCAGTACCTACAAGGTCCCGGCCGGCACGCTTGCCGACGGCACGTACACATGGCAGGCGTCCGTTCACAACGAGGGAGGCTGGGGTCCCTGGTCTTCGCCGAGGACCTTCAGCATCGCCACCGTCGCTCCGCCTTCGGCACCTGCGCTCCTGGCGCCGGCCGATCGGTCCACCGTGGATCCCTCCGTGCCGCTGGCATTCGAATGGGAACCGGTCGTGGATGCGGATAGCTATCGCGTGCGCCTCCTCCGTGGAGAAGATGTGATCTGCGCAGAAGACGGGCTCCAGGATCCGACGTACACGATGCCCGACGACAGCCCCCTGCTGGGTAGCGGCGAGTACTCGTGGCAAGCGGCGGCCCGCGGGATTGCCGGATGGAGCGCCTGGTCAGCAGCCTCGACGTTCTCGATACCTCGTCCCGACAACGGTGCCATCCTGAAGCGACTACCTGCATTCAGCGGTGGAAAAGGGAAGCTGACCATCCAGATGGGCACCGGCAGAGACGCGGTCGTGAAGCTGGTGAAGAGCGGCAGCGATCAGGCATCGATCACCGTCTACATCCGGTCCGATTCCTCCACGACTGTAACAGGTATCCCCGACGGCGTGTATCGCGTTCTCTACGCTACGGGTGAAGGATACAACGCACAGCACGCCACATTTGTCCTCAGCCTGAAGGCCGCCGAGTTCGACGATACCATAACCTACACGACGACGAGGACTACCTACAGCACATGGAGCATCACGCTCTATTCGGCGACTGACGGCAATGCTGCGACGACTCCGCTGCCGGGGGATTCGTTCGGCGGCTACTGACGCCGACTGGCTCCAGCAAGCCTGAACTCCGGCGGTACCGCACCACCATTCGTCCAGCAGGGGCCGCAGATATGTGGCCCCTGTTTCCTTCTACATGCCCGTGCAGCCGATATCGTCCGGACTCTACAGTGATTACCGTAACTCGAGGTCCTTCTCCTTCGCTGTCTTCAAGCGGCGAGAAGTCCGCAATCGCGTTTCCTGTCAGCTAGAGAATCTTCAGATTCTTCAGGCCGGCCATGGGACACACGTCGCTGATGCCACCCTCAGTCCAGCGAAAGTGCATGCCGCTTCACGGGGTACGTAATGGGCCTGATCGGGAGGTTGGACAGTGACAGTTGAAAGATGGTGGCGGCGGGGGGATTCGAACCCTCGACACTCCGGGTATGAGCCGAATGCTCTAACCAACTGAGCTACGCCGCCACAGGGCGCTGGAAAACTGGAATATAGTAGCAGAGGCGACAGCCTCTGTCAAGTCAGGAAAAGCGAGACGCTATCCGCGCTTGCGCTCTGTCCGCTTCTTTTTGTCGACCTGCCACTCCTGTGAGTCCTGCAGGTACCGCTTCATCATCATGTCGAAGGGACTCAGCAGGGGCTTGTCATGAAAGGGACGTGAACTGTAGGATGGACGGGGAGACGGGGAGCTCGGAGCAGAAGTCTGAACAGGTGAACTGCTTTCGGCTCCAGGAGCGGCAGGCATTCCGTCGGCACCACCGGCAACCTTTGCAGCCTTGATGGACAGGTTCAGCTTCCCATCCTTGTTGCGGCCAATGACACGGACGGTGACCTTGTCGCCTTCCTTGAGGAACTGATTGACATCCTTGACGTAGGTATCACTGATTTCCGAGATGTGAACCAGACCTACCTCATTCGTATCTGTCTTGACGAACGCTCCGAACGGAACGATCTTGACGACAATGCCTTCGGTTAGCTTGATACGGTGCTCTTCGGCCATTAAAGTAGTCACTCACCTCTGCGGGGGATAGCTCTGTCGACGTGGCAGGCTCCAATAGAACAGCATACAGTGCCCAAGCCAAAATGCAACCCTAGAACCATCCCTTGACCCATGTAATGAGCTGACTCAGCACGCGGGGAAGACCCGTCGACTCCGCAGGAACCGGCTCAGGGGCTGTGTGATCCATCGGGAAAAGAATCACGGTGTCGCCCTTCTTGCTCATGAGCATGTCCTCACGCGCGACCTTCTCGACATAGGATCTGGTCGCATGATACTCCATGGCCTTCTGTTGTTCAAGCGTCTGCGCGCTGACTCGTTCCAAGTCGGCAAACGTACGTGTCGCCTCCCGGTCCGCCTTGCCCAGATAAGTGAGCGCCGCGACCGTACTCCAGATGAGATAGCCGATCACGAGACACGCAACCAGCGCCACAGCTTTCTGCATATTCAGCGTATGTCCGCGCTTCTGTCGTCTCAACACAGATCTCACCCCTCAGGCGCTGCGCTCATGGTGCTCAGCTGGTCGATACTCAGCCGTCTCACCGTTTCGACCGTCGGAATACCGAGCCGGTCCCAGCCCCTGAGGTCATAATACTCATCCAGGGCGTCCGCGTCAAGCCATGCAAGGTGCCCTGTAACGCTCCCGCCCCGGTCGGTGCTCAGCAAGCGCTCAGGCAGTGTATCGTCCGCCCTGGAGATGCCCATGTGTGTGGCAAGCAGGCGTTTGTAAGTGTAGATACGCTCGCCGGCCTCCATGAGCTCGTCCGTGGACAGCTGCAGACCCGTCACGGCAGCGAGGAATTCGCTCATCAGGGTCAGGTTCAAGCCTCCATAGATGGCAAACTTGCAGAACTTCAGGCTGTCGAACAGGCCCATCAGATCCTGTGTGGCTTTGACCAGGGCAACCTTGGCAGTATGATCGAACCGGTCCATCGGCACAGTCAGCCCAATCTCCGGCATCGTCGCCGCCCGCTCAAACGCGTAGCTGAAACCCTGCAGATGGCACGCGCCACGCGTTGCGGTCGCGTAGCCCAGGCCCAGCGATACATAGGCCCGTGGGTCGTGTGCCGGCAACTCCATACCCTTTACTGCGATGGCCAGTTCAGGATGCCCAACCGACGCCGCGAACCTGCAGGAGCCTTCTGCCAGCCGCTTACCGAAGCCTTGTCTCCGGGCGATGCGGGGAATCATGGCGAGGACTGCTGCGCCGTTGCCCCACGTAAGATCGATGTCGTCAGTGTCAGCAACAGTAATCAGTCCCAGTTCGCGAGCCTCCATGGCCGTCGCCAGCGTTCCACCGGTCGAGATCGTATCCAGGCCCAGAGCGTTGCAGAGGGAGGCGGCCTGTTCGACCTCGTCGAGTTTCGTGAGCATCAGCAGTGATCCAAGTGTTCCGATCGACTCGTACTCGAGACCAGCTCCGTCCCGCCCCTCATGGCCCTCGATATGAAGGCGCACGGTGCGGCCGCACCCGATGGGGCATCCGGCACAGTGATATCGGCCTGTCAAGCGCTCGGCAATGGCTTCGCCGCTCAGCGCGGCTGCCTGTGGAAAGCTCCCGTCGCGCCAGTTCCTGAATGGCAGGTCTCCGGCCTCCTCTGCACGCTTTACGCCCCCGGCCGTGCCATACAGCTGCATGCCGATGGTCTGCTCGCGCATCATGGGAACAGTCCCCCGCATCAACTGTCTCAGCGCATCGGAGTCGTGCACGGGGACTTGTCTTGTGCCACGCACAGCGACGCCCTTGAAATGTTTGGACCCCATGACGGCACCAAGACCTCCACGTCCAGCCACACGCGCATCCGCCCCATTGTGCACGATGTTTGCCATGAGAACAAGGTTCTCACCCGCAGGACCGATGAGTGCAGTGGAGAAACCACCTCCCAGGCGTGCTCGAAGAGTAGTGTCCACATCGATGACGTCCATGCCCCACAGGTCTGCGCCGTCCTCAAGCCGAACCTGGTCTCCATCGACGACGAGAACGCATGCATGCACAGCCGAACCCATGATAACGAGGGCATCGTACCCCGCACGCTTCAGGGTTGTTCCAAACGTGCCACCGGCATCACCCTCGCCGTAGGCGCCGGTTAGTGGAGAGCGCGTCACGATCTCGTGCCTGCCAGAGGTAGGGACGAAGGTCCCAGTCAGCGGTCCTGCAGCGAAGACCAGGGCATTCCCTGGTTCGAGGGCTCCTGCATCCTTCACCGAATGATGCTCCCATAGCCAGGCACCCAATCCTGAGCCGCCGAGCAGAAGGTTTCGAACTTTGCGGTCAGGAACCTCGACATGCGACGTCTCATGTTCCAGATCGACGATCAGGACGCGATTCCAGTATCCTCCGTCCGTCGCCTCAATCTCGACTCGTTCCACCTACAGAAACGCGTCCAGAGACTGCAGGACCGCCTCACGGTCCAGGGGTGTTGTGAAATGGACAGACTGCTGAACACGGCGAGCCCATCTGCGTCTTCTGGAACCCCAGAAGAACACGGACATGTCCGGGTTCATGGCACGCAGGTCCGCCAGATAGCGCTCTTCGTCAGACGGCAGGTCTGACAGGAGGAATATGAGAATGTCAGCAAGGCGAACCATGTCTTTCATTGTGTCGTCCAGCACCTGCATGACAAATACGGTCGCCAGGTCATAGGACGGATGAGAAAGCGTTCTCCGGTAGAGCAGTTCGTGGCTGTCCCACTGCAACGGCATCTCGCCTCCGCAGACCCTCTGCCAGAACGCATTGGCCAGCAGCGCATCACGCGAGGCAACGATGCATCGGTATGTACCCTGACGTGACGGACGGACGAACGGCACGACCTCGAAGGACTCCAGGTGTGTCATCCGTGTCAGCACCCTGGCAACATCGAGTACGTCTTTTCCGAGCACTGCCGCCAGCGAATCGATCGTCTGTGCACGGTCCCTGGTCAACTGCGCGATCTCATACTCCGGCACGGCCAACTGCTGTACGTCCTTGCTGAGCTTGCTGCGCCACCAGTAGAGACGTCCGGGGTCCAGGAACTTGAGATCGGTCCCCGTCAAGCGTTTTTTCCACTCCGCGAACCCGGCATCAACCTCGCTCAGGGTCTGGAACACGCAGTTGGATGTGCGATCCGACGTGACAGGTCCCAGGGTAAATGTGCCCTCAGTTTCCATCAGCAACAGGAACAGGGCAGTCTCACCGCCAAGCTGTCCCCGACTCGCGTAGCGAATACCACTGTGGCCAACGATGACGTCGTACCTGGCAGCTTTCGTCGCGACAGACAGCAGAGCGCTCGGCTCCTTGGTGAACAGAACCTCGAGAATCGTACGAGCTGGAAACTCGGCCAGTTTGCCTTCTCCCATCGTATCCCTCCCGCACATTCTCCTCAGGGTGCTACCGTCGCTTGAGCAAGACTATCTCGTGAATGAGAGTATAGCACCGTAAAACCCCTTGCAATAGGAGTGTAGTATGCTCCCGCTCCGTCGTTTCCGCACGGGTCAGAGTCCATTCGTGTGTGCAAGTGTGAGTTGCCTCTCCTCGGTGACAACAACCGTTCCTCCATATGGAAAACCGGCGCCATCAACAAGGCGCCGGTCGAGTCATACGTGTGTCGTGAGTGGCTAGCTCTTTGGGCCTGGAATTTCGACCTCTCGAGGAGTTGTATCGAATTTCCCTGACACCGACGCGCCTTCCTCAACGGAGATGCGAGCACTCGTGACATCACCCTTGACGGTCGCCTTCTCCAGAACTTCGACTTTCTCAGTGCCCTTGACGTTGCCCTCGACGCATCCCATTACGATGACCTGACGACCTTCCACATTGCCATGGACCTCACCCTGTTCGGCGACCGTGATCGTCCCATGGCCAGTGACGTTGCCCTGAAGCTGACCCTCGATGCGCAGGTCGCCCTTGTTGTCGACATCACCCTTGACGGTAAGGTCATGGGCAAACACGGACGCAGTCTTGCTTTCTGTAGAAGTCTTGGATGGTCCAAATGCCATGGTTTTTCTCCGCACCTAATCGAGATACGTCATCGGATTCACGGAACTGCCATGAATGATGACCTCATAGTGCACGTGGGCGCCAGTCGCTCGGCCGGTCGATCCCTCGTACCCGATGACCTGACCCTTCTTGATGGACTGTCCTGTGGAGACTGCAGTCCGGCTCATATGGCCATAGAGCGTCTCAATGCCGTCGCGGTGGTACAGTGTCACCGAAATACCATAGCTGCTGTTCCATCCCGACTGCTCCACCTTGCCATCAGCCGTCGCACGAATTGCCGTGCCATACGGAGCCGCAATGTCGACACCATCGTGGAACTCACCACCGCTTCCGCCGAACGGGTTGGAGCGCCAGCCATAGTCGGACGTAATGAGTCCATACAGCGGCCAGAGCGAGGGGGTCTGCGCGAGCAGGCTGTTGTACTTGGAAGCGGCGTCCTGAAGGACAATAAGGTTCTTCTCACGGTCCTCGGCCTCCTGCTGAACGACCGCGGCCGACGCGGAAAGCTGTGTTGCGCCTGCAGCCAGGCCACGACTGACAGAAAGCGTCGGCGTGGCCGTCGACTTGAGGACAGACGCCAGAGAGACACTGTTTCCACCGACGCCAAGCGTTTTGCGGACCTTCGAATCGAGAGTCTCGAGATACGCGAGGTACTTCCTGAGTGCCGCCAGTTCGGTGTTGTTCTTGCTGATGGCTTCATTGGCGGCATCAAGTTGGGTCGCCTGCAGGCGTACTATCTGGTCGAGGCCCATGCCGTTGTACTGAGCCACTGTGTTCTTGAGACGCGTGTTCTGCGCGATGACATACACAAAGCCTGACACGAAGAGGATAAACGCAGTAATGACGCTGTAGATGGCAAGGCGGGAGACCTTGAACTGATGCGCACAGCCTTCGTATTGTGGAACGATAACGACTGAGTAGCAGGTGCGCTTGCTCTTGTTCTCGACTGATGCCTTTTTCGCCATCATCGCCTCACTTGCCAAGGATTGCGTCCAAGCGAGTAACGTTTACCCGCCGATGACGCACATGTACACAGTATAGGAACACAATACAAAATGCAACCCCACGTCAAGAGCGCGCGTGTTTACTCAGCAAATCCTGCTCTTCGCGGCTCAGTGCGGTGTCACTCTTCCCTGTCTCGATCCGCTTCACATAGACCTTGCTGCCCTGAGCATTGGTGAGCGACGTCAGCATGATCCCCGTTCCATTGCGATTGAGCATGAGCAGGGAGAAGCTGAACTTGCCGGCTTGACCGGGAAAGGCATCATAGTGCTCGATGTCCACCGTATCGAAGAAGTTGTGGCTCGTCTTGTCCAGACTGGCCAGGGAATCCCGTACCTCGCGCTCCATCGCCGCCTGATTCTCGAAGGTCTGCAGAATCGCCGCCAAGTGGTCCTGAAACCCCTGCCCCTGTGTCCCACCAAAAATGCGCTTCAGGAGACGGCGATTGCGGTAAGCGGTAACCAGACTGGCGATACCAATGAGAAGGGCAAGCAGGAGGACGGCGGCCATGCCAATACGGCCGCCGTCCGTCATATACAACTGCTGAAGGAATGCCATCCGTCTGTTCGACTAGAATGCACCGAAGTGGAGGACGACGGTCCTCGTCGCTGCGTTCCACTCCACGGTACCACCCAGGTGCTCGGCGACAAACCGAAACGGCAACATCGTGCGACCGTTGACGATGACCGGCGTAACCTTGGCGTCCGTATCGATGGGCGTGGACTTTCCGTTCACGTATGCGGTTCTACCGCCGATGGCGAGCACGAGCTCCGTATTGCCCAGCGTGATAGTCGCGGTCCGAGCGGAAGCTGCCCAGACAACCTTGCCACCCAATGCCTCGATGATGGCGGCAACAGGAACGAGCGTGCGACCATTCTGGATGGCCGGCACTGTACCTCGCCCCGGGTCGATCTCCCGCTTCGTGCCGTTGACGGTCATGAACTTGTTGCCAATCGTCAGAACGATCGTCGATTCGTTCGCCGGCATGCGAGTAACCAGGATAGCAGCCTTGCGAACGTTGCCTGCAGCATCCTGGGCTGTCACGCTGATCGTGTTCGTACCAACCGTCAGCTCGACCTCATGCTCGAACGATCCGTCAGACATGGAATTGGGAACCGTCGTCCCGTTGATCTGCAGTACCGCCCCAGGCTCGACAGTCCCGCGCACCAAGACCTTATCAGCATGAATCTCCTGCCAGTTGACGGGCGTCAAGACAGTGAGCCTCGCAGGCACGGTGTCAACTGTCACGGTCACCGTAGCTGACGTCGAGCGCCCACTTTCGTCCGTCGCCGTGACCCGCAGTTCATTGGTTCCCTCAAAAAGGGTCAATGGTTGAGAAAAAGTGCCACCTGCAATGATGTGTGTCTCCTTTTCCAGAACATCCACGGTCGTGACGGGCGCCACAGATGACTTGACTGTTCCCGTAAGTGTGAAAGAAGGGGAGGTCACAAGGCGTTCCTGAGCACCATCAATGCTGAGGACCGGCCCCGTTGTGGATACCCGGAACTGTGCGGTCCTGATCGCCTCTTCGTCGACGCTCGCGTCCACATTGCGAGCCCGATACTTCAGTGTATGGACTCCTTCGGGGATCTGGAACGGGACTGTGTATGGTGTCGTAGGGTCACTGTCAATGCCATAGTGCACTTCGAGGACGCCCTCGACGTTCGAGGCTGCAGCCAATGTCACCATGGGCTCGTGGATGTACCACCCATTCTGCCCATCAGGTGTACCTGGGCCCACGTATAAGGTCGTGGATACTGTCGGTACATCCCTGATCTGGAACGGATCGGACGCGACATCCCCGGGCTCAGCCGACGTGTGTACGTACAGCACATAATTGCCTGCTTTGGTGGGGTTAGTGAGACCGTAGCCGGCGCCGATGGAGACCGTCACATCAGCCCGTGCGTTGACCGTGACGGGTGATGTGATTTCGATCGTGTGTTTGGTGACATTTGAGATGACTCGCTCAGGAACCTCGCCGTTCACGGTGATGGCGCTTCTGACAGGTGCGGCGGGGATTCCACCACCTGCGTAGGTGATAGTGATTATACTTGCCCCCTGGACAAGCTGTCCAGTTACCCCCGTGACAAAAACGATCGTGTATCCAGAGGCCGCACTCGCGATGGCAGACTCCAGATGGACAGCAGGTGACAATATCTGGCTGGTACCAATCGTATATGGTGCCGATTCGACGGTTGGTTCATGATCGGTTGAAACGCGAATAGTATAGCTTCCAGTGCCAGGGTTGCCGACCCGTGGTACTAGCGCACTGACGACGATGCGCACAGTTGCGCCGGCGGGAATTGCCTCAGGGACAAACACTCTCAGTGTACCGGCGGTCGGATTGCCAAATGCCGGCTGCTTCGGGTGGAGGTCGTTGACTGTCACTTCGTCGGCGAGCACCATTGGGTTGCAGGGAGAACATGGCAGGGTTGTCCCCTGGGGAAACATCAACAAAACTGCATCACCCGCAGCAAGTCCCACGCCCGTGACGAAGGAAACTGTGTACCTCGCGTTCGTCCGAGCCACATTCGGCACAACCTGCACTTCGACTGCACTGATCGCCGCTCGCGTTTGTGGAGCGCCATATCCAGTGAGCAGCACGCATACAACCACAATACCCGCAAACCTCCTGAACCACGAGCGACTGACTATTCGCATCATCATTGCCATCCTTTTTACGCTGCGTCCGCGAGAGACACGGTGACTGCCTTCGTCGTCTGGTCCCAAGTAACGTCAGCTCCAAATGCTTCGCTGATGAACCGTAGAGGTACCATTGTTCGGCCATTCTGGATGCGAGGGGCCTCCAGCAGCTGTGTGATCCTTCCGTCAATGATGGCAAGTTTGGATCCGACCATCAGCTGGATCTGAGAACTTCCCTTAACAAGTGACACAACCTGAAGATCCGGATTCCACGTCACCTGAGCCCCAAGTGCCTCACCGATGAACCGGAGAGGAACAAATGTCACGCCGTTTACGATGATTGGCGGGGAATCCAGAAAGCGCTGTTCATCCCCCACCATCGCTGTCGTCGTGTCTGCCGTCAGGCGTATGATCAGCGTATCGGCTCGCGTCACGCTCCAGAACAGCACACCTTCGTTGCCTGCCGCATCGACTGCACGTACCGTGACTTCATTCATGCCCTTCTGCAGAGAAATCGTGGCAGCAAACTCTTGGCTTGACTGCGCCATTGGTTGCCCGTTCACGGTGATCGTGGATGCCTCATTGACCGTCACCCGCACTTCGTACTGCTCAGCGTGCACGATAGAGGACGTCATAGATGATCCGGCTTTCGTGATGACGGGCGGGACAGTGTCCAGGTGTACTGTACGCACGAAATTGGTGACATTACCTGCAACGTCACGGGTATAGCATACAAGTGCCTGGGCGTCGCCGACAGATACCGTGACACTGAACCTGTTGTCTGCGGTTACCATTGCCGGCACGCCATTGACCTGCACGAGCTCCACTGGTTCAGAGATGGTACCAGTGAGCGTCACCTGTGGAGATCGCACCAGGATATCGCCGCTATAGCCGTCAAGGCTCATCACTGGCCGCGTCAGGTCCACGACGAATGAACGGGTTACCGGCTCGCCCTCAGTGCCATCGGATGCAACCGCATACGATGCCAGCGTGTGAGAGCCCTCAGGGATGGTCACCTTCGTCCCTGGTTCATAGTGCACGTAGCTTGCGCCGTCAATGCGGTAGAAGACAGACGCGTTGTCGCTGACCAGCTGAACCATGGGCTTGTTGACGATGTACCGCCCACTCATCCCATTCGGCTCGTCCGGCGTCACGATCATCGTGACGACGGGCATGGCTTTGAAAACCAGCTCATTAGTTGCGACGGGAGTACTGTCCCTCGTCGTCGCGACACGTGCTCCCGCAGATGAGGGGACGGCCGGAGTACGGATGCCCGCCTGCTCGGTCAACTTGACTGTGACGACTCCGGCGGACGGGATCCCCGGCGGCACTGTCACGACGACGCCGGTCCTCTGAGCTGTGGCTACCGCCGGAACGTCGTTCACGGTCACGCTGCCGCTCAGTGACTGCGCACGCACGAGAACGGTCTCGTCAAACGCGATCGTGATATCCTCACCTGCAACAGGGAACGTCGACGGAGAACTCGGCGCGAACGTCACCGTCCACGAGGCATCACGCCCAATAGCACGTGTCGACGAAGCAAGAGTAGCTCCTGAGGCCGAAGGTGCCTGCACCAACGCCATGGCCACGATTGGCGACGTGTCACTGTCAGTCCAGACCGTCCATGCATAGGCCGTCGGAGCTATGGGGTTGACGATCCCGAAACCGGCAGCGAACTCCAGGTCCACGGAGGATCCATCGGGCAGATACGTCGGCACTGCAATGTCTACTACTCCTGCCACAATGGTCGTGGCTGCAGCAGCCCCATTCACCACTGCAAAGGCGGACTGTCCTGGAGCGGGAGATGCATACGCCACCGGCAAACGCACGTGAACGAACTGGCCCTGCGTCAGACGGCCGACGGCTGACAGTCCGAAATGAAGCCGCACACCCGTGGGCGCACCGGCAACGACCGTAACCAATTGAACCGCCAGACCATTCACCTCGCGTCCGCGAATCTGGACTGGTGACGCCTCCACCGGCGTGACTTCGACATCGGTGTGAACGCTGATGGTCGCGGGTCCTGCATTGAAACAAGCTTTCACGCCCGCCTTGACAGGGATGCGCACGTTGACGAGAGATCCTGCAGGAATGTCGACTGGCGTGTAGACGACCATCCCGTTCGGCACCTTGTCATCTCGGAACACCCGCCCGAAGCATGAAACACCATTGAGCATGACCTCACTGAGCGTGAATGACTGCGGTAGCGTGAAGTCATCGGGAAACCGAATAGCAATGTAGTCCTGGGTGGCAACCATGCGACCATTCGGCCCTGTGATAAACCCGACGTCGATGGCAACAGGCGCGCCAGCGATCGCCGGCTCGATGCCCACAGTCACACGGCTCACAGAAGAAGGCGTCACCGCGTACTGGTCAGACTCGATCGCCGTCAGCTCAGCACCGTTTCTAATGAACCCTACGGACATGCGGTAGCAGGACCGCGGCGACACAGGGTTCACGATGCCAGCCTCGCGGCTAACCAGGATACTCACCGTCTGGTCACGCTGAAGCCGCTGCCGGAGTTGAATATCCAGCCTTATGCTACCGTCTGACCTCTTCGCGATCGTGCCGCCGACGCACTGGATCCCATTGACGGTAATGGCGGACGGGATGACGGACGCCATGGAGAAACTGCTGTCTGAGGGAAATGTCAGCCGAAGCGTGTCGATATTGTCATATTCGAGCGCAGTGAGCGTGATGGCATACTCTGCAGGACTGCCGGCCCCCGACGGAGTGGGGCGAACTGAGCAGAACATGTATCCAAGAACGTCCCCGGGGACAGCTACCATCGCCAATAGCAGTGCCAGAACAACAACCGCACACGCGCCCCTGCGGAACCACGAATTCCTCGTCATGCTGACTCCTTTCATAGACTGCCCTGCACGCTAGGATGTCCTCGGGTAGACTATGACAATGGTGCGTGTCGCAGATTCCCACCGCGTATCGGCCCCGAGTGTCTCCGCGATGAACCGTAGCGGGACCATAGTGACACCGTTCAGGATGATGGGGGCGGCATCAAGAGTCACCCGCTTGCCATCGACGCCGGCATACCTCTGGCCCACCTGCAAGCGCACCATCAGGGTGCCAAGGGGCAAATCGATGATCTGGAACACCCCGTCCCACACAGGGCTGATGCCAAACGTCTCAGCGACGAAACGCAGGGGCACAAGAGTTGCGCCGTTCCGGATGAGAGGTGCAGTCTGCAGGATGACCGACTGACCATTGACCAGAGCGGTCTTGGCGCCCACCTGCATCTGAATCAGCTTGGTGCTGAGGATCGTGACGGCAATCGTGCGCGTCGTAGCATTGCCGGCAGCATCGCGTGCAACAACCGATATGGTCAGCGGGCCATCGGCTACGCCGGCCATGGAGAGCTCGAACGACCCATCGGCCAGCACTGTTGCAGCAACACCCTGAACCGTCACACTGGCACCAGCCTCGGTCTTGCCTTGCACGATGACTGGCAGGCGCTGGATCTTCTGGAAGTTGAGCGGCTGGGACACGGTCAGGGTCGGCGCCGTCTTGTCGACAGTCACTGACACTGTCTTGTGCGAGGAGTTGCCGGCCGTATCGGTGGCATCCACGACGATGGTCGCCGACGTCCCCTGGATGGTGACAGGAGCTGCAAACGCTCCTGTGGAATCAACTGTCGTGTTCTGGCCGTTGACCTGAATGGTGCTGCCCACATCGACCGTACCCTGCACAACAAAGGACGCGCTATTCATCGCCTCCCCGTCCGTTGGAGAAGTCAAGGCGATCACAGGGGCAACCGAGTCGACAGCGATCGTCAGCGTGCCCGTCTCGGACCTGCCGCCCAGGCGATCGGTGGCGTAGTAGGTCAGCGTGTGTGTGCCCTCCAGCGCCACGAGTGACTGCCCACCGTAGACGCTATCGGGATTTGTGTCAAAGTGATAGGCAATAACCGGCTGTGTGTCGACCGCGCTCTGTGCGGTCAGCGTGATCGCCGGCTTCGTCCGGTAGAACCCGTGCTGACCATCGGGCGTCCCGGGCGCCACTGTCGCGGTCACCACCGGCACCGAGGATACTGTGTAGCTGGTGCTGGTCATGGCAGTTGTCTCCCGGCTCGTGCTGACCCGCAAGGCGTAGGTGCCACCGGTCACGGGGTTTCGGATGCCCGCCGACTCGGTGAATGTCATTGTCACCTGGCTGCTACCCCCAATTGAGACAGGGACTGTTGCACTCACGACCATGCCGGCCGCGCTGACATAGGTCGAAGGAGAAACGCCAACCAGAGCCGATGATGGAGCAAAGGACGCAGGGAGCGTCGTGCCTGCAGGAAACTCAACGTTGATGCGGTCGATACCGGCCACCAACGAGCCCCCAGGGCCTGTCGTAAACGTCACCGTGTAGCTCGCCGCCTGACCCGCGGCCCCAGTACTCACCTGCACAACGGGCGTGGATATCTGCGACGTCGTCAGATTGAAAGGCGCGACGACTGGAGCGGTGTCCTGAGACGTGCTGACCGACAGATTGTAGGACCCCACGGCGCCTGGACTGCGTACTCCTGCTTCTGGATTGACAGCGACGCGCAACGTCGAGCCACCCGCAACCGACACGGGTGAGGTGATCGTAAGGGTCAGACCGTTGACGCTCACGCCGCCGGACGCAGCATCGTTCACCCGCACCGCAGTGGCGCCAATCGTCGCAGGAACCGTAGTGCCCGATGGAAAGACGATCGTGATAGTGTCCGTTCCCGCCGTCAACGCACCGGTGATGGACACGGCGAAACTTACGTCATACAGAGCTGTTGTGCCCTGCTGAGCAGGGTTCACCACAACCGAGGCCCCAATGACGCTGGTTCCCACCACCAGGAAGTAGTTCGACGAGGAGCCATTTGGCTGCTTGCTGGTCGCGACGGTGAGCGCATAGGTTCCGGGAATCGTCGGCAGCAGGATGCCCGCGCCGACCGTGATGAGGATGGGACACGAGCTGTCGACAAAGACCCCGGATGGAATGAACAGCCGCAACCGCGTGCCTACGGTCTGTACACTCGTGACGTCCATGAAGAACATCTTGATCGTGCCCGATGGGAACGAAGAGGGCACAGTTGAACCGGCGGGAAACGTGATATCGACGTAGTCGCCCTGACCCGTTGTCAATGCACTGCCCTGGGCAACTGCGAAACTGATGTCGAAGCGCCCTGCCTTCCCGGATCGTGACGGATCCACAATCGCCAGAACGCCGGTAACTCCACCCGCGCCCGTGGTGCCACCCCCTGTGCCCCCGCCCGTACCGATTGTCACGCTGCCTGTGCCGGAGTCAAGCGGCGAGCCTGATGGACTCAGCGTGGCCACAGAGATAGTCTGCAGGCCGGTGACTGCAGGATTCGTGATATGAGCAGAGGGATTGAACGTCACGCTGGCGCTCCAGTTTGAGCCTAGTCCCTTGTTCACTCGGACGTTGACTGTCTGACCCTCGACCCACACGTCAGTCGCGTAGATGAAGCTGTCGTAGGGGTTGCTAAGGATGCTGGTCGTCGCCAGAGTCACGCTATGGACGTCATATCCGGACGGGAACGTCACACGGATGATCCCCGAACTGCTGAGACCAGAAGGAGCGGCAAACGTCACCTGGTAGTTGACATCAGCGGCGCCTGCAGCCGTATTCGACGGCAGCACCGTCACTGTCGGAATTGCAGCCGCGCGAACGGGCGCGATGATGGCGGAGCAGCATAAGGCAACGGCCACGAGAAGGCCGACAAGTTTTCGTGCGATACGGTGATTCACTATTTGTACCTCCTGAACGTTCGATTCGAACGGAGACGACGCTGTGTGTCAGCAGTCAGTATATGGGCAGGAATGTGATTTTCAACTATGGTGAAGGCATCAAACAGGGTGTTCAGGAATGGAAAAGGCCCCTGCTTGCACAGGGGCCTCGTCGTACGGGTGTTGCTCAGCTACCGGTCAGTTATGGCTGATAGGTGATGGTGATGGTGCGAGCGGCTGGATCCCAGACAACGTCGCCGCCAAAGGCCTCGGAGATGACTCTCAGAGGAACCATGGTACGCCCGTTCTTGATGTACGGGGCAGCAGGCAGGCTGACGATGGTGCCGTCGATGACTGCCGTCGCATTGCCGATCTGGAGACCAATGGTGTGGTCGCCCAGCGTGATGGTGATGCCCTGGGTCTCAGGAAGCCACTCAACCGTGGCGCCAAAGGACTCAGAGATGAAACGCATCGGAACGAAGGTGCGGCTGGCAACGATTTCCGGGGCAGCGTCGATAGAGGTGGCCTTGCCATTGACGGAGACGATGTCGGCGCCGATGGTCAGGACCAGGACGATCTTGGTGTCCACGGAAGGAGTGTAGGTGACCTTTGCGGTCGTCGTACCCTTGTTGCCTGCTGCGTCATAAGCGACGACGGTGATGGTGTTCTCGCCTTCAACGAGCTTGAGAGGAACCATGAAGGAACCGTCGGGGAGGACATCAACCTTGTTGAAGCCGACGAAGAGCTGGGTCACGCCGACATTGTCGGTGACCTTGCCGGTCAGGTTGAGGGTTGCGGAAGAGACCTTGGAGCCATCAAGACCAGTGGCGATGGTCACCACAGGAGCGGTGGTGTCCACGACAGGAGCCATGTACTTGGCGGTAAGGGTGGCCTCGGGAAGACTCGTATCCCACCCACACATGTGGTCTTCACGTGCCTCATTGTTGACGATTGCATCCAAACAGGTCCCCATGGTGCCGTCAACGTACACATAGTACTTTCCGCTGTACGGAGGAACAAATGCCCAGTCGGCTTCGCCGTTGTCGTCGGTCAGTGCATTGCCGGCAACAAAGTTGTAGCCAGATGCGCCAGCGGTGCCAACCATGGAACCCTCAATGTTAACTGCGACATCCGGGGCGCCGTGAGCATGGGCATCCTTCACTGTGAAGACGATATGCGTTGCAGATGCAGGAATTGTGAACGGAACTTCGGTCGGGCTGATCGAAACGGTCGGCGCGACGAACGTGAAGGTGTCCACCAGAAGGTAAGCGCAGCCTCCCACAACAAACTGAAGGTCAAACTGAGGCGCGTCCTCAATGTTGGGGTTGTCGTAGCCGCTCACAATGATCGGAGACGGCGTAGTGCATCCGTTCTCAAACGATGAGCCACACACGTAGGAAGTGGGAAGGTCGCAGTCGTTGTAGACAGCTGCCACAGCCAGCTTCCATGTGGTGTCGGTCGTGAAGTCGTGATGACCATCTGCGCGCGGATCAGTAGCCGTAACGTACAGCTTCTCTGCGAAACCTTCGGTCACGGTATGATCGTTGGGGATAGTAGTGCCATCAGCAAGACCGATCTTGACCTCGAAGGCGGGCATGACGATCTTGGTGGTGATCGTCACGACTTCCTTCTTCGTGCAATAGGTGCTCCAGTTCGTACCGGTGATGACCAGGTCACCCGCCTCGGAGAATGAGCAGGTGAAGTTGAACCGATAGCCGGTGTCGGTAGGAGTCACGATCATGGATACTGAAGAATCGAGGAGGGAGATTGTCGTGCCGTTGAGCTTGGCAGTCCAGACAATACCCTGGTACCCCGTGACGGTGAACGCAGGATCAGTGATGTCGATGATAGCGGGAACGCCGGCCAGCATCTCTGCTGGATCGATACCCATCTCAGTGATGGTGCCGGTGACGGTCTTGGTAGTTACTGCAGCAGTGATGCTGACGTTGTTGAGCGTGTCACTGATGCGCGGGTACGAGAGCGTCATGTTGCCGCACGCGTCGATGTCGCGCTGAAGACCAAAGACCTCAACTACCAGACGATAGCCGCAGGGATTGCCGGACTCGTCGACAGTGTTGAAGGTGACGCCCTTGAACGTCAGCTTCTCGCAGTTGTCGATGACAATTGCGCTGGCTGTCGTCACGGGGAACGGTGAACCTGCAACGCCGTTGTACCAGAGGTCGGTCACTGTGGAAGTGCCACCACCGTAGGTGTCAACGGTGAAAGCGCCAGGCACCATGTTGTAGTAATCAGGCGCCACTGTGCCCACAGGGGCTGAGGACGGGCACTTGGTCATATAGATGTGGACAATCTTGGTATTGCAGCCGCAGGAAAGGTTGGCAGGAGCGTTGGCGCCGCTGACGTTGACCACGAGGTCAGCCTTCTTGGCAACCTCGATGCTGGTCGCTGTCGTCTGCTGGCCATTCTCAACGGTAACGCCGACGAGTGAGCATGAAATGACCTCGCAGACGTCAAATGTCTTCTCGTAGGTGTGGCAGCATGCGTTCTCGGACATCAGGTCCCAGCCGTCGCCGCTGTCATTCCAATCACCCGAGAAGGTGCCGTCGGACCAGCCGGTTCCTGGGAACCAGTCGTGGCACGCGGCAGTCTGATTCTTCTTCTCCCACATGAGAGCGGAGACGGAGATGGAGATCTTGCCTGACTTCTCGACGATGAACCAGCCATCGTAGTCATAGACGAAGTCTGGGCTGTTGATGTCACGGACCGGCCCGTTGACGGTAGCGGAGAAATCCTCCATGTACCAGTTCTCGGGATCAGCAGGCTGCCAGTAGTCGGCCTTCATGTAAAGAGAATCGCCGATGGTGCAGGGCAGCTTGGAATACACGTAGCGTCCGAGCTTGCAGTCCCAGTCCGGGGCATCCTTCGCCTGGACGTCAATGTACGGGTTGAACGCGCTCAGAGCACGAGTGTTGATGATGAGTGTGTTGGAATCAGTGCTCGATCCATAGATCGTCTTGTTGGCGATCAGGCGGACGTCAACCTGGTTCCCGATGTCGAGCGAGAAGTGGTAGAAGCCCGGCGAGCCAGCCCAAGTCACTGCGCTGATGGGCGTAGCAGGAGCAGTACCGTAGCCGACCATCCAGGTCGCACCCGTCATAGGGTTACCATTTTGGTCAACCAGCTTCAGAAGCAGAGGCTGGGCATCGACGTTCTTGTAGAGAAGGACCGGGCTGATATACGTGGTGGCTACCAGCGCTGTGTTCTCCGGCGTGTTGCCCAGGAAGTCATAGATGAACGCATCGCCAGGAGTAGTAAGGGCAGGAACAGCGGGAACAGCCCCGATGCCATCATAGCGATCCGACACGAACACGGGATACTGGCCAATCCAGTATTGTTCGTTACCCCAAGTTCCGGTAGCCGTAGGGTCAACGAAGAACGTGACGGTGAACTGACCCGAGGAACCAGTCATGATGGTGTAGGTAGCAGCAAGGCGACTGTTGTCAGCCGTCACGCTCGGATACCCGACACTGACCGTGACCGGAACGAGAACGGTCTGGCCAAACCCGCGGCGGATCCAGCCGGACAGGGTGACAAAGCCCTTGCACACGGGGATCGTGCTCAGGTCCCATGTCAGGTTATACATGATGCGGATACCGGTGAGCCCGGCAGTGGCGATGACGGGGCTGCCGTTGTAGTCCAGTTCCTTCCAATCGAGATTGGGGATGACGCGAGTGGAAGTAGTAGGTCCAACGACTCCGCCTTCGCCAACCAAGGGCTCAAGCGTGGCATCGACCAACGGAGCGGGGCCAGTCTCTGCAAAGAAGATCTTGTAGAGGCCATCCGTTGCAACGTTGCCAGTGGCAAGCGTGAAATCATAGGTCGTCTGCGCGAGTGATGTCTGGACACCGTTGAAGACATCGACGATTTCCGCATCCTCGATGGCTGCCGTGCCAGTGGTAGCGTAGTCGCCACGGACGAGGATGACGGAGTAGGTTCCGCCAATCGTGGTGTCCGTGAAGGTCACTTTGCCATGGATGACATCACCCATGAAGTAGACCCATTCGGACGCGCCTGGTTCAGCATTGTACGTCCCCTCAGCTGCAAACGTGGGTAGCGTCGTGAAATACCGCAGACCCTGGCTGGCAACTGGGCGCGCATTGGTTGCCTTGACCTTCTTGGTATAGTTGACGCCGTCGTCAGTCAGATAGGACGACACGACAGCGCTCGCGCGTGGCGCAAGGGCTCCCGCAAAGAGCGAGAGAACCATGGCTACCGCTACGAAAATAGACAGGAACTTCTTCATTGTCTCTCCTTTAGAGTGTGAGATGTAGTGTGAAGGAAGTTGTTGGTTGTGTGCGACCATTTGGCGCATCTGCGCCGCGGGAGTCCCGCCATTGTGCGACCGGTCTGAGTGAATTGGTAGACGGGCATATCCCTCCCCTGGCTGGGCAGCCCCGGAACCCCTCTCGACCGGCACACCGCATCAGCCACTTGCGTGACTGTCATCTGCGGACAGATCTCTCAGGAGTCCGTGTTGTGCGGCCGCGACTGCGGCCACATCCTGCGGTGAATCATCCCTTGTTCCGTTCGCGACTTCGGTGATCCTGACAGCGGATCCCAGAGCACCCTCCTGGAAGGAAACAGCGCGCTCCATCCTGACGACGCCCGGTGGACACTCCACGAATCACGAGCGACGCCCGGTACACGTCCTGTATATCCCCTGCAACCCATATGCTGGACCGCAGGTCATGTTGAACATCAATACTGAGTCTTATGTGCAATTCAGTTGTCAAGGCGCTGATGATGCCACTTCTGGCTCACCACTGGCCGCCCTTGCGGGCTGCCGGAAGAAGAGAGGACACAACGAAGACAGACTTCTTCCGTCTTGGTAGGTGCACAATGTGTGCCAAGTGATGACGGATGAAAGGAGAAGGATGTTTGACAGTGCGTTTCAGTGACTGCAGGGTCATCACGCGGGACGATCGAACCCCCTGACCGGGCCGTCCGACCCCACAGTGGTGTGCCGTTTGGACACACAGGTGTACCCGCACGGCACACTGGCCAGCTACGGCATGTACTCGATGCTCACTGCACGCGTGTCCGCATGCCACATGACGGCAGCGCCCAGCGTCTCGGAGATGACACGCAGAGGGACGAAGGTGCGTCCTGCCACGATGGCAGGCGCTACGTCCAGCGTCACCGCCTTGCCGTTTGCTGTTGCCTTCTTCGAGCCAATGGTCATGATCATAAGCAGGGGCTTGTGGTTAAGCGACCCCTTC